>Ga0315336_1000242_pt1 | contig 204725 bp, 180 predicted proteins | sample ASW5metaG_FD_204512 | JGI IMG/M metagenome (GOLD analysis project Ga0315336, IMG submission 204512) | Ammonia-oxidizing marine archaeal communities from Monterey Bay, California, United States - ASW #5 | ecosystem: Environmental > Aquatic > Marine > Intertidal zone | place: USA: California...
GCCCACCCGCGCCGTGAGGCCCAAGGCCTTGGGCCTCACGGCAACGCGTATCCAACAAGACACCCCAAATATAGGCCGATTCGGTCAGACAATTGCGAGCTAAGCGAAGCAATCCAGCCACTCAGCGGCCCGTTCTCGATTGCCGCGGCGGCGAAGCCGCCTCGCAATGACGACAGTAATGCTGGTCGGGTCCTTAAGCGTCGAGGCCCAGCCCGTCCGTATCCAGTGTTTCGGTCAACGCCTGGTCGAGGATGGTCATGGCGCTGTCGATCTCCGCTCGGGTGACGGTAAGCGGCGGTGCGATGCGGAAGATGTTGGCCCCCGCCCGCCGGCCGATGTTCAAGCACGCGCCGAGCGCCAGGCAGCGGCGGCTGACGGCGGTGCCGAAATCGCGTGCCGGCGTCTTGGATTGGCGATCCGTCACCAACTCGATGCCGACCAGCAGGCCGCGGCCGCGGACGTCGCCGATGGCCTCGTGGCGCTGCTGCAGGTCCCGCAGCGCGTTCTTCAAATAGCCGCCCATCTCGCGGGCGCGATCGGCCAGGCGGTCGCGCATCACGATGTCGATGACCTTGCGGCCGACCGCGGCCGGCATCGGATCGCTGGCGTGTGTGGTGTAGAACAGAAAATCGTTTTGTTGGCAGGTCTCTTCGATCTCGTCGCTGGTAATCGTCGCCGAAAGCGGCAGGCCGGCGCCCAATGTCTTCGACAAGGTCAAAATATCGGGCACGACGCCATCATGTTCGAAGGCAAACAGATCGCCCGTGCGCCCCAAGCCGGTCTGCGCCTCGTCGAGGATCAGCAGCATGCCACGCTCCCGGCATTTTTGTTGTAGGGCAGCCAAATAGCCCTCCGGCAGCTCGATGATGCCGCCGGCGCTGAGGATCGGCTCGGCGATCATGGCGGCCGGCCGGCCGACCGATTGACGATCGACCATGGTGAAACCGAAATCCAACTCCGCCTGCCAGTCGTAGTGGCCGTCCCGGGCGAAGGGCGATCGGTACGGGTCCGGCGTCGGCAGGGCGAGCGCGCCCGGCGCCATCGGTCCGTATCCGCGTCGGCCACCGGCGTAGGTGGCGGAAGCCGCGCCACCGGTTACGCCGTGCCAGGACCGGTCGAAAGCAACCACTTCGAACCCACCGGTAGCGAGCTTTGCCATGCGCAGTGCCGCCTCGTTGGATTCGCCGCCGGTGCTGAGCGGCAAAACTTTGCCAAGGCTCGGCGGCAATATGCCCGCCAGGCTCTCGGCAAAGGCCTGCACGGGCAGCGACAGGAAACTGCTGTGCAAATGGTCGAGCTCGGCCACCGCATCGCCCATTTCGGCAACAATTTCCGGATGGCTATGGCCTAGGATTGCGCTCATCTGACCCGAGGTGAAATCGAGGATCGCCCGACCGTCCCGATCATAGATGTAGGATCCTTCGGCACGGGCGATTATCGGCTCGGCAAAGCTGCCGCCATAACGAAAAACGTGGGTTCGTTCGGTTCCGTCCATAACCTGCTCCATTAATCCGGCAATATCGTAGTGCGGCGCCAACCAAAGCGATAGACGGTCCGCCGCGACGACCTGTCACGCTTTCGTTCGACGCCCGATTGTGCTACCGATTCCGATAGATAAGGCCATCAAGAAACGGTCAGATTTGGGAGAACGATCATGAACAACATTCTTGGATATTGCCGGCGAAGCCTGGTCAAAGGCGCCATCGCCGCGGCCATGCTGAGCGCCACGACCGGCCTCGTGGCCGCGGAAACCGTCACGCTGCGCATGTCGACTTGGCTGCCGGCACGCCACCATTTGACCGGCGATACGCTGCAGCGCTGGTTTAGTGCCATCGATAAAGCGTCGAACGGCACCCTGAAGATCCAGCTCGACAAGGCGCCGATCGCCAAGCCGCCCGGGCAATACGACATCGTCCGCAAGGGTGCGGCCGATCTGTCCTATCACGTCATGGCCTACACGCCGGGTCCGTTCGAGATCGTGCGCGGCGTCGAACTGCCGTTCATTTCCCCGAACGCCGAAGTCGGCAGCCAGGCCGCCTGGGATTGGTATGACCGCAATATCGGCTTCGATAAGGAGTTCAAGGACGTCAAGGTCGTGACCATGTTTGTCCATGGCCCCGGCATGATCCATTCGAAGACGAAAATCCTCACCTTGGGCGACCTGACCAACGTCAAACTTCGGGTTGGCGGCGGCGGCGTCAGAATGTCGGAGGCGCTCGGCGCCACGCCGGTCGCGATGCCGGCACCGAAAGCCTATGAAGCCATCCAGAAAGGCGTGACCGACGGCGCCATGTTCCCGTGGGAAGCCGTGTCCGGCTTCAAATTGTATGAACTGACCAAGTTCCACCTGGAAGTCCCGGGTGGCCTCTACACCACGCCGTTCGCCATTGTTATGAACAAAAAGAAATGGGATGGCCTGTCTGACGACCACAAGGCCGTATTGAATGATGTCGGCGGCGTGACGGGCGCCAAGATCATCGGCAAAGGCTGGGACGATGCCGATGTGGCGGGCAAGAAGGTGGCGCTCGAAAACGGTGCCACGGTCAGTGTTCTGTCGGCAGAGGAACAGGTCTTATGGGCCGACAAGATCACGTTCATGACCGAGGTCTGGATCAAGAAAGCCAATGACAAAGGTCTGGATGGCGCGGCTTTGTTGGCCGATCTCCGGGCCACGGTCGCCAAGTATGCGGCCATGAAATAGCGGCGCTGGCGGCGGACGGATGAACCAACCGACACCGCGATCGTGAGATCGCTCGAGGCACAATTGCGGCGTATCGCCCAAACATTGACGGCGATCGCCGCGGCCTGCCTGGTTTTCCTGATGCTGATGACGTTTTTCGACGTCGTCGGCCGCTACTTCTTCAATGCGCCGGTTACCTTCACCGTGGAGCTGACGGAACTCGCCATGGGGCTGGTGATACTCCTCGGCCTCGGCATGACCACCTTGAAGCAAGAGCATATCACCGTCGACGTGGTCTTGGGGCTCATGCCGGCGCCATTGGCCCGAGCGGCTACCTTTGTGGCGCGGCTTTGCGCGTTGGCCTTTCTCGCCATCATCGCCTGGCAATTGACCGAGCAGTCGCTGCAAATCATGGATGACGGCTTGGTGACCCAAGTCTTGGGCACGCCTGTTTTTCCCGCGGCTTTCGTCATGTCGGCGGGCGCCGCGTTCGCCTGCTTGGTCGCGGTGTGGCTGTTCACGCGGCCGGCCAAGCACGCACCGAAGGGCATTACCGATGGAAGCGCTTGACGCCGGGCTGCTTTCTTTCGTCATCATGTTCGTCTTGTTGCTGATCGGCGTTCCGATCGGCTTCGCCATGGGCCTGGCCGGCCTGTTCGGCATGAGCATTATCATCGGCTGGCAACCGGCGTTCAGTTTGTTCGGCACGACCGCGTTCGAGACCACGGTCACCTACGATCTCAGCATTGTCCCCCTATTCGTCCTGATGGGATCGATGGCCTCGCGGTCCGGGCTCAGCCAGGAGCTTTACGAGGCGTTCGATGCCTGGGTCGGCGCCTTCCGCGGCGGCTTGGCGTTGGCGACGATCGGTGCCTGCGGTGCTTTTGCCGCCATATGCGGTTCGTCGCTCGCCACCGCGGCGACAATGACCAAGGTGGCGCTGCCTGAAATGAAGCGCTACCAATATGACGACAGCCTGGCAACCGGCTCGGTCGCCGCCGGCGGCATCATCGGCATTCTCATTCCACCGAGCGTCATCCTGGTGCTGTACGGCATCCTAACCGAAACCAGCATCGGCGACTTGTTCATCGCCGGCTTCATCCCCGGCATCTTGACGATCATCGGCTTCATGGCGGCGATTTCGGTGGTGACCCGGCTGTGGCCGGATATCTCGAAGCCTGGCGAGCGCTCGACCACGCGCCGGAAGATTCAGGCGCTCGGCCGAACCTGGGGCGTGCTTCTGCTGTTCCTGCTGGTCATCGGCGGCATCTATTTCGGCGTCTTCACGCCGACCGAGGCCGCCGGGATCGGCGCCGTCGGCGCCTTCGTGATTTCCGCCATGCGCCGCCGGTTGACGGTGGCGGCCGTCAAGGAAGCGCTGGTGGAGACCGTCGGCACGACGGCGATGATATTCATCGTCCTGATCGGCGCCCTGACGTTGAACAATTTGATGGTGTTTTCCGGCATTGCCGACGCGCTCTCCGACTTCGTCACCGGCCTCGACTATCCGCCCATGGTGGTGATGGCGGTCATTCTGCTGCTTTACATGGCGATGGGCTGCGTGCTCGACGCCTTGGCGATGATCCTGCTGACCATCCCGATCTTTTATCCGATCGTCCAAGGCCTGGGCTTCGATCCGGTCTGGTTCGGTATCCTGGTGGTCATGGTGGTGGAACTCGGCCTGATCACGCCGCCGATCGGCATGAACGTGTTCGTCATCAAAGGCATGGTCCCCGACGTCGCGTTGAGCGCCATCTATGTCGGCGTCTTACCGTTCGTGGTTGCCCAAATCATTCTGATCGTGATCATCTTCTTCCTGCCGGACATTGTCCTGTGGCTGCCGCAAACCGCGGCACAATTCCGCTAGACCGGCTTCCGCCCTTCAATTTCACGGAATAAATGAACGCAAGAATTTATCGATCTCGCTTCCGATCGCGGCCAATCCACCCATCGGGAAGTTCGTCAACTCGCCGAAATACACTTGCCCGTCTACCGAATAAAGATCGACCCTGATAAAACTGAAATCTTCTCCCAGTTTCTCCGCAATACAGATCATATCATGAAAATTTTGTGGATAGAGATCTTCTGGATAGGTATCAAAATATAGCTTTCCTGGAAGCCTCTCGAAATTCCTGTCGTAGGCATTCTGCTTACGATCGCCAAATCGATCCTTGTCCACTTGCACCAATTCCACACGACCGTCGAATACAAAGAACTTGTAGTCAGGTGGAACGCCATGAATAGAATCGTTGAGAAATTGTTCGGTGAATATCTTGGGTCGTATGTCGCGGTAACAGCGCTCTCGCTCCTCAAGATAATAGTTAGTCGAAATCCAATCATGCACGAGCGACCGTATGTCTTCCATATCCTCCGCATGCTTGTCGGTAACGACGCGAACCATTTGCGATCCGTGATTTGCCTTGAGCACAAACGCCGAAGGCAAGCCCGCAAAATCAATCACTGCCGGATCGTCCCACACGTCATAAACTTCGGTGAGGATTCCGGGCCCGATCTTTTCCGCCACGTAGTTCCGCGCCGCGAGTTTGTCCGCGGCAACATTCCGCAGAGCGTTCTCCTCATAAAGGATCAAGTGCCTAAGGTACTCGTTGAAGGTTTTCGGGTTTCGTAGATTCGGAATTTTGCCGAATTGCCAAAAATAGGCGGCGTACGCGAATAATGTGTCGTTCAAGTGTGGCGCAATGTGGTGTTTCAGGAACGCGCGCATGATCCCAATCCAGGCAATTCTCGGCATGGCGAAAATGATGGGCGATAATCGATCCATGCCACTTCAATTTCAAGTCCTTGCGTTTGCTGAGGATTGACAACATCCTTGCCCTCGACCCGCAGCCGTATCAACCGAAATAAGACCCAACCATGGCAGAACTCGACCCGATCACCACGTCCGTCATCCATCATCGCCTCTGTGCCATTGTCGAGGAGATGGGTGAGGCAATGTTGCGGACGTCGTATTCTCAGATCTTGAACTCGAGCCGGGATTTTTCCATGGCGATTTGCGACGATCGCACGCAGTTGGTGGCCCAGGCAGAGCATATCCCGGTGCATGTCGGCGCCCTGTCCTGGGGCGCCAAGGCGGTCATCGACTTCTTCGACGGCGACATCCATCCGGGTGATGTTTTCTTGTTGAACGACCCCTATTTTGGCGGCAGCCACTTGCCTGACCTGACCGCCTTTGTACCGGTCTTTGCCGACGGTAAACTGCTGTTCTGGACCATCAACCGGGCGCATCATTCCGACATCGGCGGCGCGACGCATGGCGCCTACAACGCCTCGGCGACGGAGATCTGGCAGGAGGGCCTGCGCATACCGCCGCTTCGGCTTTACAGCCGCGGTGAACAGCACAAAGACATGCTGCAGATGCTGGCCGCCAATGTCCGCCATCCCCGTGATTTCGAAGGCGACTTGGCCGCGCAAATCGGCTCGGTGCATCTGGGCGAGCGCCGGCTCGGCCAGTTGATCGCCGAATTCGGCGCCGACACCGTCGCCGGCGCCGCCGACAGCATCTTGGACGCCGCTGAACGCCAGGCCCGTGCCGTCTTCGCCGGATGGCAAGACGGTGTCTTTCATGGTGTGGCCGTGCTCGACGACGACGGCCGCGGCAACGACGACATCGCGATCCGGGCCAAAGCCACAAAACAGGGCAGCGACATCGAAATCGATTTGACCGGCTCCGATCCTCAGGTCACCAGCTTCATCAATTCCTCGCACGCCAACATGCGCTCGGCCGTGGCCATGGCGATCGCTTTCCTGCTCGATCCGGAAACACCGAAAAACGACGGCTCGCTCAGACCGGTCAGCGTCGTCGCCAAGCCGGGCACCGTGGTCTGGGCCGAACCGGGCGCGCCGGTGACCTTGTCGACCTCCCATTGCGCTCAGGAAATTGTCGAGGCCGTGGTCAAGGCCTTGGCCGGCGCCTGCCCGGACCGGGCCATGGCCGGCTGGGGCCGGCGGTTCCGTATCGCCATCAAAGGCGAAGATCCGCGCAGCCGGAAACCCTTTATTTGGCACCTGTTTCATGCCCGGCCCGGCGGCGGTGCCTCGTCCGGCGGCGACGGCTGGCATGGCATCGGCGAGTGGCACTCGACCGGCGGCATCAAGTTCGGCTCGGTCGAGGTCGCTGAAGTGCGCTTCCCGCTTCATTTCAAACGCCACGAATTCCGGCCGAACTCCGGCGGCGATGGCCGTTTCACCGGTGGTGCCGGTGTCGATCTGGACTTCGTCGTCGAAACCGAGGAACCCTGCCTCGCCAACACCGCCGGCGACGGCGCCCGGCATGGCGCGCCGGGACTGCAAGGCGGCCGGGACGGTACGCCGCATCGCTACCTCATGCGCGTGCCCGGGCGCCGGCCCAAGGTGCTCAGCACCAAGCAGGAAGGCCTGGACGTGCCGCCGGGCACCGCGTTCGAAGTGCATTCGGCCGGCGGCGGCGGTTGGGGCCCACCGGACGACCGGCGCCCGGAAGCGATTGCCAAGGACCGGGCCAACGGCTTCGTTCGCGGCAAAAAACCGGCGCAGCCGGCTTGAGTGGCTGATATGTATCGTATTGGCATAGACGTCGGCGGCACTTTCACCGACCTGGTTGCGGTCGACGACAGCGGCACGGTCACCCTCGCCAAAGCGCCGTCGACCCCCGGCGATCAATCGGTCGGCGTGATGGACGGCTTGGGCCGCCTGGCCGCGGCGCTGGCTCTGCCCTTGGAAACCGTGCTCGCCCAAACCGAGCGGGTCGTCCACGGCACCACAGTCGCCACCAATGCCTTGCTGGAGCGCAAGGGCGCCACGGTCGGGCTCCTGACTACCGAAGGCCACCGCGACATCCTGGAAATGCGCGAAGGCCTGAAGCCCGAGCGCTACAATCTCCGGCTGGCGCGGCCCGATCCGCTGGTGCCGCGGCGCCGCCGCCTCGGCGTCCGCGAGCGCCTGCGCGCCGACGGCACGGTCGGCATTGCCCTCGATCCGGGCTCGCTCGAGACCGCCATCCGTAAACTGAAGCGCGAAAAAGTGACCTCCGTCGCGGTCTGTTATCTGCATGCCTACCGCGATGCCCGCCACGAACAGGCGACCGCCGAACATCTCGCCCGGCACATGCCGGACGCTTACATATCGCTCTCCTCGGACGTGCTGCCGCAGATCAAGGAGTTCGAGCGGGTCTCAACCACGGTCGTCAACGCCTATGTCGGTCCGACCTTGGCCGGCTATCTGTCCCATCTCAACCAACGCCTGGCGGAAGCCGGTTACAGCGGGCCGGTGCTAATCGTGCTCTCACACGGCGGCATCGCACCGATCGAGGAAGCCATCCGCATTGCCGCCGGCACGGTGCTGTCCGGCCCCGCCGGCGGTGTCGCCGGCGCCCGATACGCGGCGCGGCTCGCGGAAACGCCGAACCTCATCCCGTTCGACATGGGCGGCACCTCGACGGATATTTCCCTGATCGTAGACGGCCAGCCGACGCTCTCCGCCGACCGCGGCATCGCCAACGAACGGATCGCGCTGCCGAGCCTTGATATCGTCACCCTCGGCGCCGGTGGCGGCTCGATCGCCCGGGTTGATACCGGCGGTCTGTTGCATGTCGGGCCAGAGAGCGCCGGCGCCGACCCGGGTCCCGCCTGCTACGGCCAGGGCGGTGCGCACGCGACTGTGACGGATGCCAGTGTCGTACTCGGTTATCTCGACCCCAACAATTTTCTGGGCGGTAGCGCCACGTTGGACGCGGCAGCAGCGACGGCGGCGCTTACGGCGCTCGGCACTAACCTCGGCGTCGATGGCGTTCAGGCGGCGGCCGGCATCCACCGCCTGGTCAACACCCAAATGGCCGAAGGCATCCGCTTGGCGACGGTACGCCGCGGCGTCGACCCACGCCGTTTCGCGCTGCTCGCCTTCGGCGGCGCCGCCGGCCTGCACTGCACAGAGCTTGCCCGACAGCTCAATCTGGCGCGGGTCATCGTGCCGCGGGTCGCCTCCGTGCTTTCGGCCTGGGGCATGCTGGCAACCGAACTTCGCTTCGAGGCGACCAGAACCCATCTCGGCGACACCTCGGCGTTGGACGCGGTCGCCGTCCGCAACCTGTTCCGATCGATGGAGGCCGAAGGTCGGGCGACGATGGCGAAATGGTTCGACGGCGAGATCGCAACGCGGCGGTCCGCCGATATGCGCTATGGCGAACAAATCTACGAAGTCGATGTCGCTTTGGACGGCATCGACCTCGACGCGCCGGACCTGCTCGCCCAAATCAAGCGCGCCTTCGAACGCCGCCATGAAGAGCTCTATACCTACTGTCTGCCCGAACAGGAGCCGGTCCTGATCAATGCCCGGACCGCCACCATCGGCGCGCTCAAGGCGCTACCGGCGGAAGCCGCAGCCGAAACCGGCGGACCGGCCGCCTCTGAAGCGTCGCGCCGGATCTATCTGGACGGCTGGGTCGACGCATCAACCTACGATTTCGACCGCCTGGCGCCCGGCCAAGTCATCACCGGCCCGGCCATCGTCGAATCCGCCACCACCACAATCGTCTTGCGGCCCGGCGACCACGCCACCACGACGCCGCAGCGCTGGTTGGATATTCGCGTGGCGGGGGCAAGGTGAGACACAGACGGCGTCAGTGTTTCGGCTGTCGTTGCCAGGCGGCATTGCCGCCGTGGCAATCCAGAGCCGCCTTCTGTATTGCTTCCCTGCGCTCACATTGAAGATGTGGCTGCGCAGTTTGACCAAAGTCATAGTCAACTCTGCCAATTTGCGAATATAGAATGTCCGCAATATGGATAATTAACGCGGCCAACAGGCCAGACAAAGTAATCCCGACGGCGCCAAGCCGACCGGCGCCCAAGTCTCTCATCAAGGGTTCTTTTTACCCGCAGCAGATGCCGCGCAGATGCTGTAATTCTTATGAAGATTGATATTTAAGATTTAATGGAAGACAACACAACCATAATATGGTAGTATTCTACCATAACAGAGCGTGATTATCGCTTTGTGATTGGAGACGGCTGTTGAAGAATCCAGCTAATACACTCGGGAGTATGCCGAGAAAGCGAGAACTTTGGCGGACGAGACCGGACCTGCAATTTGGTCGGAGTGCCGTTGGTGACAAAGACGGCGGAAGTGACATCATAACACGCGAGGGGTCTCGGCCACCAGCTGGCTCTACTGTTGTAAAAGGCTGGATTCGGGGAGATGGGAAGGTGGTCTTTCGACCTCAGGATTTGGACGATATCGACATCGCGATACGACCAATTGTGTTGCCCAATTATTTCCACACCAGCGGTTTATGCTGCTACGTAATCGACGATCCGATGATGTGGCCGTTCCAAAAGAACTGGTGCCTGTTTTTTAGTGAATCTAACTTGCAAGATTGCATCGAAAAATACTGTCTCGCCACACTGAAGGATGGGTCGCAGTGGTTCAGAATGCTGAGGATCAACGGCAACCGATGGGACCTCGATCACACGGTGCCAACAATCCCGATGCGAGGCGTCGAAATTCGATCCGTGCTGCGACTTGAGCATATTATGACAAGCCTGCCGACAGATAGGCAGCCATCATGATCAAGGAATTAATGCGCCTGTCGCCTGAGCAGCGCTCGTTGTCCGAGAATTTGCCGCTGGATTCAGCTTTCGTTTCGAATGAACGAATTCAGGCTGGACTTTGGTTGTGGAAAATTCGGCCAAGCGATTGGAACAGCGCCTTAAGACTCGCTCAAATCTTCGATGATACGCACATGTGGGTGATTGGCGCTGACGATCCAGGCGAGTTTTACATCGAGCGGCATTCGTTCATCAGCCCATGGTCATCCGAAATACCGGTAGCTAACGTGCCCATCAAAAGGTTCCCACATATGGCGTTGGGTCGGGAACACGCCGTATCACTGACCTATGTAAAAGCTACAGGAGCGCCGTTATTTCAACGCATCGGTGTCATCTATCAGGATATATACTGCGCATATATCCGGCTCCTCTGCCCAATCCAAGAGTCTGACGGCTCGATTACAAGGGCCTATTCTGTCGTCTTCAATGAGGCAAGCCGCGTGGTTCCCGCCCATTCGATCAATTGATTGCGCCGGTTGGCCGCTTTCTATTCCTGATCTGCCCTAATCGAGCTCCGCCCACGTCTCATCCAAGGTCCGCTTGAACCGTTCGACGATTTCATCGATGTCGCTCTTTTCGATCACCAAGGGCGGGGCGAAGGCGATGCGGTCGCCGATGATGCGTAGGATCAGGCCGTTTTTGTGGCCGTTTTTGTCCATGCGCTGGCCGACGCCGACGTCCGGGTCGTAGAGGGTTCGTGTCGCCTTGTCCTTGACCAGCTCGATGCCGGTCAGCAGGCCGACGCCGCGCACATCGCCGACCAGCGGGTGGTCTTTCACGGTCTCCAACTGCCGCAGCATATAGGGCCCGACATCGCGAATGTGGCCGATGACGTCCATTTCCTCGTAAATGTTGATGACTTCTTGGGCGACGGCGGCGGCGACCGGATGGCCGGAATAAGTCGAGCCGTGGTTGAAACCGCCCAAGCGATCGCTTTGGTCCAGCATCGCCTGATACATCTTTTCGTTGACCATCAGCGCCGAGATCGGCTGATAGGCGGCGGACAGCGCTTTCGCAGAACTGATCATATCCGGCCTGAGGCCGTAGGTCTGGCTGCCCCACCAATTGCCGGTGCGGCCGAAGCCGCAGATCACTTCGTCAGCGATGAACAGGACCTCGTAGCGGTTTAGTACTGCCTGGACTTTCTCAAAATAGGTCGCCGGCGGTATCACGCCGCCGCCCGCCCCCATGACCGGCTCGGCAAAGAACGCCGCCACGGTTTCCGGCCCCTCTTCCAGGATCAGCGCTTCCAGATTATCCGCCAGCCGGGTTGCGTATTGCTCCTCGCTTTCGCCGTCCTCGGCGAAGCGGTAGTAGTGCGGCATGTCGGTATGGTGAAAATCCGGCAGCGGCAGATTGAAGTCGGCGTGCATCTCCGGCTTGCCGGCAATCGAAATGGCGCCGATGGTGCTGCCGTGATAGCCCTTGGTGCGGCCGATGATCTTGCGCTTCTCGGGTTTGCCGATGGCGTGGTGGTAGTACCAGGCGAGCTTCACCGCGGTATCGTTGGCCTCCGACCCGGAGCAAAAGAACAAGACCTTCGACATCGGCACCGGCGCCAGCCGGATCAGGGTCTCCGCCAAATCGATGCTCGGGTGATTGGCGCGATGACGGTAGGAATGATAGTAGCCGAGGCGGCGCATTTGATCGTAGGCGACACGAGCGACGCGTTCGTTGGCGGAAAAGCCGAGGGCCGCGCACCAGAGCCCGGACACGGTTTCGAAATAATCGCGCCCATCGTCATCGATCACCCGCACCCCGTCGCCTTTCACAAATATGCTGGGGCCGGTCTCCTGATGGCGGCGCAGATGGGTCTGCGGGTGAATTTGGAAGTCGATGTCGCGGCGCGCGGCCGAATTTGCAAGCTCATTCATCCGTCATGATCTCCGTCATTGCCAGTATCGAAGCCATAATCCCGGCGGGCGGCTTCGGGCGTTACGTAACCGTTTCGAATATCCTCGGCGATTTTGGCTTTTTTGCGGCCCTCAACCGGGCCGAAGCCGCCGGACCCCGGCACCTCGAAGATGATCTCCGAGCCGGGTTCGACGATGAACGCGCCTTTGGAGTTGATGGCGCGCCGGTCGCTGCCCGGCGCCTCGACATGGATGCGCATGGCCGCGCCCGCGGCGCCGCCGGCGAGGCCGAAGGGCGGCGCAACCGACCGCTCGCAACAGACCGAGGCATGAGCGGTGTTGCCCAGGATCTTCCACACCCGGCGCGCCCCGAGGCCGCCGCGATAGGTGCCGGCACCGCCTGAATCGGCGCGCAATTCGTAGCGTTCGACGCGCATCGGAAAACTCATCTCGAGGATCTCGATCGGCGTGTTCATGGTGTTGGAAATGCCTGACGAGACGGTGTTAATACCGTCCTTGTTGGGCCGGGCGCCAAACCCGCCCTTGATCGTCTCATAGGACACGTAGCGCTCGCCACTGCGGTAATCGACGCCGCCGAGGGTGAGGATCGCCGAGGTGCCTTGGCTGCAGGCCATGACGTTGTCCGGCGCGAAATCGGCCATTGCGCCGAACAGCATGTCGCAGACCCGGTGCGAAATCTCATGATTGGCGTAGACCACCGGCGACGGCATCCGGGCATGCACGACGCTGCCCTCTTCCGCCGTCACCGTGACCGGGCGCCAGCAGCCGGAGTTCGGCGGGATCAGGGCATTGGGGTCAGCCATGGTCTTGACCGCCGTGAAGATGCCGGACGCGGTCACCGCAAGCGGCGCGTTCATCGGCCCCGGCACTTCGGGATCGCTGCCGGCGAAATCCACGACCAAGCTGTCACCGGATTTCTTGACGTGCATGGCTATGGTGAACGGCGCGTCCTCGGTCTCGCCGGCCGCGATGATGCCGTCCCCGTCGCATTGCTCCTCGAAATATCCCTCACCGTCGGGCAAGGCGCTCAGCGCTTTGCGCATCATCACTTCGGAATAATCCATAACCCCTTGCATAATGCGGAGCAGAAGATCGACGCCGTGACGCGCTGCCAAGGCTTCGAGCCTGGCGACCGCGCGCCGGTTGGCGGCGACTTGAGCGCGCAAATCGCCACGGCGTTCGTCGGGCGTCCGCACGTTGGCGAAGATGATATCTTCGACCTCGCGGATTGGTTCGCCGTTCGCATAAAGGCGGATGGGCGGCAGCCTCAGGCCCTCGCCGAAAATCTCGGTCACGGCGCCGTAGCTGCCTGGTGTGGCGCTGCCGATATCCGGCCAATGCGCCCGGATGCAGGCATAGCCGATCAGCCGGTCGTCGAAGAACGCTGGTGTCACCACATTAACGTCCGGCAAGTGAGAACCGCCACGGTACGGGTCGTTGTGGATATAGACTTCGCCCGGCACCGGCACCGGCCAGGCTTCGATGACCGCCTGCACGGACTTGGGCATCGAGCCGAGATGGATCGGCAGATCCGGGCCTTGCGCGACCATGTCGCCGGCCGTGTCGAAAATGCCACAGGAATAGTCGCCGGCGACCTTCAGGATCGGCGAATAGGCGGTCTTGGCCAAGACCACGCGCATTTCCTCGGCCGCGGAATAGAGGCTGTTTTTGACAACCTCGAAGGTCGCGGCATCGATGCCGTGGATATGCGTGGGATTGGAATCATTCATGGGCTGGCGCCTCCAGAACGAGGAAACCGCGGCGGTCGATGGTTACCATCCAGCCGCGCGGCACGGTGATCGTGGTGTCCGGTGCCTCAACGATTGCCGGTCCGGCAAAAGCGCCCTCCGCCGGCAGGCGGTCGCGGTCGAAGACAGCACAATCGAGCGGGCCGAGGCCGGGGAAGAATACGGCCCGCGTGCCGGTGCGGGCGGCTTCAAGATTTTTCTCGCCGGAATCGTCCGGTGCCATTTCAAGCCGGCTACGCCGGCCGATAGCGCTCAGCCGGAGGTTGACGATTTGCACCGCCTCATCCGGGTTGTCGTGGCCGTAGGTTTGCCGGTGCCGCTCATGGAATCTCTGACCAAGGCGCTCGAGGCTGTCGGCGGTGACCGGACCGTCATCGAGCGGTACGGAGAGTTCATAGGCTTGCCGGACGTAGCGCAGATCGGCGCTCCGGCGAAAGGCCTGGGTCTCCGGCGGTGCGCCGGCGCTCTCCAACATGGCCTGCCCAGCCTTCTCCATATCCCCAAGCACCGCGCCGACGGCGTCGGGCGTTGCCCGGTCGAGCCGCTCATAGAATGTCCGCGCATAGTCGCGCTGCAGATCCGTGACCAGCAAGCCGAGCGCCGAAAAGCCGCCGGGTATGGGGGGAATGACGACCCTAGGGCAATCGACTGCCGCAGCAATGCTGGCCGCATGCACCGGACCGGCGCCGCCGAAGGCCACCAAATTGAAACCGCGCGGATCATGCCCGCGTTCAACGGACACGATACGGAGCGCATCGGCCATGTTGTTGTTGACCACGTCGACGACGCCGGCCGCCGCCTCTTCCACAGAAATGCCAAGCGGCCCGGCCAAGGATTTGTCGATGGCGACACGCGCCGCTTCGGCGTCGATCTTCAAATCGCCGCCGACGAAGCGATCCGGGCTCAAAAACCCAAGCACCAGGTCGCAGTCGGTCACCGTCGGCCGGTCGCCGCCGCGGCCATAGCAGACCGGTCCCGGTTCGGCACCGGCGCTGAACGGACCGACACGGAGCGCGCCGCCGGCATCAATCCAGGCAATGCTGCCACCGCCGGCACTCACTTCGGCCAAGTCGACGACCGGCACCCGGATTGGATGGCCGGTGCCGTGCAGCCAGCGATTGACGTTGCCCTCACCGCCGACTTCGTACTCGGAGGTAACCTCGACCTGGCCGTCGCGAATGAGGCTCGCCTTGGCCGTGGTGCCGCCCATGTCGAAAGACAACAGGTTCGGCATGTCGAGCTGTTCGCCGACGAAGGCCGTGGCGATGACCCCGGCGGCGGGGCCGGATTCCACGACCATGGCCGGCATCGCCAACGCCTCGGCCACATCGACGATGCCGCCGCTCGACGTCATGATATGCAGCGGCGGCAGCCCGGCTTGGTTAAGGGCGGCCTCCAGCCGATCGAGATAGGACGCCAGGATCGGGCCGACATAAGCACAGACCGCCGTCGTGCTGGTGCGTTCGAACTCGCGCACCTCCGGCAACACTTCAGACGACAAAAAGATCGGCAGATCCGGTAACGCCGCGCGCAAATGCTCTCCGACACGCCGCTCATGGTCGTCATTCAAGAATGAAAACAGCAACGAAACCGCGACCGCCTCCGCCTCGCTCCGCTTAATCTCTTCGATGATGCCGTCCAACCCGGCCTCGTCGAGCGGCTCGACCACCTCACCTTGCGCGTCAATCCGCTCCGTCACTTCGAAGCGCCGGTGCCGGGGCACCAGCACCGCCGGCGGATCCTGCTGCAGATCATAGAGATGGGAGCGCGACGACCGCCTAAGCTCCAAGAGATCGCGGAATCCCGCCGTCGCCACCAAGGCAATACGCGCGCCCTTTTCTTCCAACAAGGCATTGGTGACGACGGTGGTCGCGTGCGACAGCAACGTCACCGCCGAAGGGTCAACGCCATGGCGCGCCATGCTCTTATGCAAGGCTTCCAATACGCCGTCGGCGATGTCGCGCGGCGTGGTCGGCACCTTGACCACGGCAATGGCGCCGGTGTCGGCATCCGCCACCGCGACATCGGTGAAAGTGCCGCCAATATCGACACCGATACGCCAACTCATTCGACTGCTCCAGAATCGGAAGATACTGGGGAAATTAGATCAGTCCCTTGAGCCTGTCACAACCCCGCCGACGGGAGTCTAAACGGCAGCCTAGAGCCAATTCGAAATTGTTGGATCCATCGAACTATTTCATCGGCGCGGCTTGTTTGACGAGAAAGGCCTCGACGGCCGCTTTGGTTTCCGGACGCAAATTGTCAATCCCGTCGTAGGGCCGACCAAATGCCGGTGGCTTATCCGGGTACATCTCCTTGCGCTTCAAATGTCGGCGGATGATGCGCACGAACTCCTGGCCGCCCCAAGCGCCGACTTCGGTCGACACGGGAAACTCCTCGCGCGTGTCGCGGAACAGATCATAGAACTTGGCGACAATCGGGTTTTCGCCGGGCCCCGGAACATTGAGCTTGTATTGTTCCTTGACCACCGCTTTCAGGCTATTGCCGGAATAAATTAGGATATGGTCGCGGCGGCCGTGGGTTTCGCCTTCAAGAAATAGCGCAGACTGGTCAACCCCATCGATCAACCGATCGGTCGGAATATTGTCCGTTGCCCCGCTGAGGCGTGCGAGGCTGGTAAACAAGTCCGAGACGTGAACGATGTCGCCGACGATAGAGTCGGCCGCAATCATCCCGGGCCAACGGGCAAAGGCATCGACCCGGACGCCACCCTCTGTCGTGTCGGCCTTGCCACCACGATAAATCATTGGCGTGAAGCCGCTGCCGGGCGAGTACTTCGTAAAGTGCCCATTGTCGCCCATGATCACGACGATGGTGTTTTCGCTGAGCCCAAGATTGTCCATCTCGGCGAGGATTTCGCCGATCCAGCCGTCGAGTTGTTTCATGCTTTCGACGTAGGTGCCGCCGTTCGGCGTGGTGAAGGCCGCCGTGGTCGTGCGCACGTTATAGAGCGGAATGACCGGCCAGTACTGCAAGAAAAATAGCGCATCCTGGGCCGCAAGCGTGCGAAGATGGTCGAGCGCCTGCTTCTGGAATTGTCCCGGCGGGTCAAGTCGGTCCAACGGGCGATTGACTGGTTGACCGCCGCTGCACCCGACGGCGTTTCGGTCGCTGAGATCTGTGAAGCCACAGGGGTTTCGTGGCGCACCCTTGATCGCGGGTTCCGCGAGCAGTTTGGCATCGGCCCCAAGGCCTACCTCAATCGCTTTCGATTGAGCAGAGTCCGATCGGACTTATTGCGTCAGGGTATCGAAACCCCCGTGGCCGACGCGGCCAATGCCTGGGGATTTTGGCATATGGGTCAGTTTGCCAGGGACTACCGCCAAATGTTCGGCGAACTGCCGTCCGTGACCCGAACGGGCGGGTATTGCTGATACGGGTGCGATGGCGCAATATCGGTGGTTTTCGCCCAAATTCCGACGCTCAACCTTAATCCGATATTTCCGACGGTCCCGGCGGTGATCATGGTCGGGTAGCGACTTCTACGACACGGGCTTCGCGGCAAAAATACCCCAACCGGTACCATCAGTTATCACGGCGCCGGTTCTTCTTCGGTTTCCGGTCCGCTGCTAGCGTCATCTTGCATCAGGCCCGCACCGATTGAAGGTGGTGCCCTAATTGAAGAAGGAAGATTCCAATGCAAGCTGTCGACATCAAAGAGTACACGGCCATCGCCGGTACGGTTCAACACTATCTGGACGGCGCGCGCACCGGCAAAGGCGACGATATGCGGCCGACGTTCCACGAGCAGGCGACCATCTTCGGCTATGTGGGCCCTGACCTTTTCGCCGGGCCAATCGAAGGGCTGTATGAGTGGAACGACGAAAATGGTGCCGCCGTGGATGTCGTTACCCATGTCACGATCATGGAAGTGGTCGAGACCGTTGCCGTCGTGCGCGTCGACGCCGACAATTGGACGGGACACCGGTTCACGGACTTTCTTACGATGCTCAAACTCGACGGCGAATGGAAGGTCATGAACAAGGTTTTCCATCTGCACGATGCGTGACAGCGAAAGCTACGGGCGGACTTCGGTCCGCCCGCGATCTTGCGTTTCTCTATTCTTACGCTTTGTTCCCCCTTATTCTCTCTTTGAAGGCCACGGTCGCACTCTAATTCGGAGCTTGATCCATGCAATTGTCGTTCGAAATTGACCCGTCGGCATCAGTCTCGCTTCAAACCCAGTTGATCGGTGAAATCAGCACCTCTATCACCACTGGGCGGCTTGCCCCCGGTACGCGGCTACCAGGCACACGCGCCCTCAGCGAACAGCTCGGCGTATCCCGGAACACCGTGCTGTTGGCTTTTGCAGCACTTGCCGCCGAAGGTTTCGTGGAGCCGCGGGAGGGGGCCGGTACGTTTGTCAGTGAAACCTCACCCGAACCGGCCCCGTTCGAGCCTCCAGCGCCTATCCTGAAGCGTAAGACGGTAAGGAGCGACGCTCAGCCGCCGCTATTCTGCGACTTCAAACTGGAGGCGGTGGATCCAGACTTGTTTCCCGCCGCCGTGTGGCGACGTCTGATGATGCGGCGGATCCAATCATCTGATTTCAATCTTACCAAGGTCGGCGATCCCCAAGGGTCACTCGATCTGCGCCGATCGCTTTGCCGGTTCCTTGGGGCCAGCCGCGGGATGAATGTGAGCCCGGAACAGATCTTGATTGTCTCCAGCATCCAGCAGGCGACAAACGTGGTTGGCCAAATGTATGTAACGCCCGGATCGCCGGTCATCGTGGAGCGGCCGGGGTGCAGTTTGATTGCCCCGATCTACGCCCGAGCCGGCGCGGATATTGTGCCCGTTGCCACGGACGTAGACGGTTTGCGGGTCGACTTATTACCTGAGCGTCGAAACGCGCTGGTCGCTGTCACACCAGAGCGACAGTTTCCCATGGGCTACACCATGTCCGCGGCGAGGCGGCAAGCCTTGCTGGACTGGGCCGAATGTCAGGATGCCCACGTCTTCGAGGTCGATTTCGATAGCGATTTTTATTACGAGGGCTCGCCGAAGCCTGCGCTGCAGGCTTTGGACCGCCACGGCAGGTTCATCTATGCCGGTTCGTTTGCCCTAACCATCGGCCCTGGCTTGCGTATCGGCTATCTGGTGGTGCCGCCAACTTTGGTCGAGCGGGCGCTCGAAGCGCTGCGCTTGCTCGATCACGCCTATCCTTGTCAGACACAAGGCGCGCCGTGGCTTGATCAGGCGGTGCTCTGCGATTTCCTTGATAGCGGCGGCTATGACAAGCAGTTGCGGCGCCTGCGCAAGGCGTACATGGAGCGGCGCGACGCCCTTGTACAATCGCTGCAGCAGCATTTCGGCGCCTGCGATCTTCTTGGAACGTCCTCCGGTACCCATCTGATCTGGCGTCTGCCAGCACATATGCCCAATGCACCCAAGTGTCAGGACTTAGCCCGAACCGTAGGTGTCACAGTCAACACGATGCAGTTGGAAACCGTCACCGGGTCGGAATTCCTGCCGGACTGGGATCGCTATTTGCTTCTTGGCTACGCCGACCTACAACCCAAATCGATCCGCACCGCAATAGAACGTCTCGCTGGGGTATTGAGTTAGCAGGTTTGGTCGCGAAACATTTTGCCAGTTCTGTATCAAGCCTTGGGCCACGTGAACACGGTACCCACCGAGGCTTCCGTTCAGTGCTTCATGGTTGCCGCCACGACGACCGCTACCAGTTCCCGCACATCGTTGGGCGTGATCGGCTTTTCGATATAAGGGCGCCCGCACGACGCGAGGAAGCTTTCGACGTCTTTGCTTAAGGTATCGCCAGTGATGAAGGCGATTCGCGCGGCCATGTCGGAACCGGAATTGGTCAAGATGGCGAAGAGTTCCGGGCCGTCCACGTCCGGCATCCGAATATCGCTCAAAATGACGTCGAAACTGTCCCGCTCCAAGATCGAAAGCGCGACGCGACCGGACTTGGCCATCTCGATCGCGTGACCATCGATGGCGAGAATGTCGGAAATCAATTCGGCAACGTCGGGTTCATCGTCGATGACCAATATCTTTAGCGGATCGGTGGGGCCTGCCGCGGTTTTCGGTGTCTCGACAGCCCTTGCCGGCAAATCGCTGTTGATCGGCAGCCGCAATACGAACGTGGCGCCACCGCCCGGCGTCTCTTCATGTTTGATCTTGCCGCCGTGGGTCGAAAGAACTCGATGACAGATGGCGAGACCGATGCCGGTGCCTTCGCCGATATCTTTGGTTGTGAAAAACGGTTCGAAAATGCGGCCGACGACCTTCTTGGGAATACCGGGACCATTATCCTTGATCTTGATGATGACTTCGTTGGCAATGCGGCGATAGCCGGAACTGATTGTCAGCTCACGCTTGCCGGTGGATTCCCGCAAGGCGATTTCCGCATTGACGATTAGATTGGTGAATACTTGGGTCAATTGATCCGGATCGACCTGTACCATTGGCAGATCAGGAGATAATCTGGAGGCAACCGAAATACTCGACGCGCGCAGCCCGTAGCCGGTCACTTCAAGCGCGGTCTCTAGCAATTCGTTCAAACTCGTCGGAACGCTTTCCGCCGGTTGCTGGCGCGCCATCGACAGGAACGCTTTGACAATTCGAGCGCAACGGTTCGCAGACATCTCGATACGTTCCGCCCTTAGAGCCACATGCGAGTCCTTGGCGGTTTCACGCAACAAGGTGGATTGGCCGACAACGACCGATAACGGGTTGTTCAGCTCATGAGCGACGCTGGCCAACAACTCGCCCAATGCGACCATTTTCTCGCCTTGGTGCAACACCTCCCGCTGGCGCGCCATTTCCTCTTCCATCGCCAGCCTGTCGGTCAGGTCATAGATACTGGAAATGATGACTTCCTCGCCTCGGTAATTGATCAGCCGTGACGACAACGCCCCCCTGAAGGTGGTGCCGTCGGCCCGCCAGCGCTCGACTTCCAGGCCGTCGACGGCGCCGGTTCTCCTAAGCTGTTTGAGATAGTTGGCCCGTTCGCCCGGATTCTTCCAACGTGACAGTACGGACCCGTGTCCTTCGGACGCATCATACCGGAAGATTGTCTGCGCCACCGGACTTTCGAAGATGATCTGGCCATCGTCGGCCCGGATCATGGTCAACGGAACTGGAGACGCCTCCAGGATGGTGCGTACCGAATCTTCGCTGTCGCGTATCGCGCGCTCCATTTCCTTGCGCTTGGTGATGTCGTTCAAGGTTACGACCATGCCGCCTTGCCGCGTCGGCTGGTTGGAATAGAGCAGCCACCGGCCGTCCGATTGTTTGAATTCGAAGCCGCCGCCATAGGAGGCGTAGCGGTTGGCTTCATGTTCTTTCAGCCATGCCTGGACCTCGTCCATGCCGCCGGAATATATGTTTCGTTCGGCGCTGGTTAGAACCAGCTTTCTGAACGGCATACCCGGTACAAGGATATCGCTACAAATTTCATTGAACTCGCGGTACCGGCTATTGCACGTAATCAGCCGGTCGTCGGCGTCATATAAGGCGAAGCCTTCAGAGAGGGATTCGATCGCGTCTTCCAGGGTCTCGTGCGCTTGCTGCAGGGCTTTTTCGCGTTCCCGCTCTTCCGACAGATCGATCATGCTGACAATATGCACTTCGCGGCCATGCCATTCGATCAGCTTCGAGTTCGTCGACATCCAAAACGCAGTGCCGTCCGGCCGTCTGTAATGGGTCATATAGTTACGCAGTTCGCCATCCCGGCGCAGTTTGGCGACCATTTCTTGACGGTCGTGGGGATTGACGTAATGGTCGCCAGCCAACTTTGTCCTATCCGTATCCCGGTCGCGCCCGGTCAAGGTCTTGGCGGCCGGGCTATCATACAGGATTTCGCCGCTTTCGACCTCGACCAGCGCGACCGGCAGTGGGTGGTTCTCTACCAGCATACGAAACATCTGTTCGCTTTCCCGCAACGCCTGCTCCATTTCCTTGCGTTCGGCAACGTCCTCCTTGGTCACGACACAGCCGCCCTGGCGGGTCGGCAGATGAGAGTATGAGTAGGAACGCCCGTCGGCATTACTGAATTCGAACCCGAGCACGGGCTTGCCTTCAGCAAGGCGCTGATTGCGATGGGCGATCCAGAAATCGAGCTCTTGCGACGCGGCCGTTGTCACACCCTGTTCATTGACAGCCTGTGCCAGCTCCGCAAACGTTGCGCCTGGTTTCAACAGTTTCTCCGCACCTGGCGTGAACTCTATATAGCGGCTGTTGAGCATGACCAGCCGATCATCCGAATCGAAAAGCGCGAAGCCTTCGGAAAGCGACTCTATGGCGTCTTCCAGCGTTTCGTGCGCTTGCCGTAACGCGGTTTCTCGATCCCGCCGTTCGGTCAAGTCGGTAAAGCTGGTGATATGGAGGTCGCGGCCATGACGGTTGATCAAGCGCGAAGAAACCGACAGCCAGAACGTCGTGCCGTCTTTCTTGCTGAATTCGATTTCGTAATTGCGCAGTTCACCATGCCGCCGCAGTGCCTCGACGAATTTCGTACGCTGGTCAGAATCGGCGTAACTTTCCTGAACGTAATGCACACCGTCCAGGTCCCGCTCCCGGCCGGCAATTTCAGCGGCCGTCGGACTTTCATACAGGATCCTACCGCTCTCCAGATCGACCAGCCATACCGCCAGCGGATGGCTTTCCACCAGCATTCGAAAATGTTGCTCGCTTTCACGCAGTTCTTGCTGCGTCTCTTTCAAATTCGTGACGTCGACGGCAAAGGACGCGTGGCCGCCCTCCGGCAGCGCATGGTAGGTAATCATCAACCAACCGCCATCGGCCAAGTGAATTTCCGCCGGTCCGTTGACCGGATTCTTCATATAATCCGTAATGCGTTCCGCCCACGCATTGTTTGGCTCGACCACTTCACCGTTGAACGTCCTGATGTGCGTCACGGCATCGGCCAACAACACGCCAAGGTCCTTGCCCTGATACCATTCGCGGTCATGCCGGCCCTGTCGGGCCAATGCCGAATTGATGGTGATGATGCGATGGTTCTCGTCTGTCAGGTAGAACCCGGTACTCAGCACCTCGACAGCGTCGTGCAACAGGGAATGCACCCGCTGTTGTTCCGCATCCGCTTGCTCGGCCTGCAATCTTTCTTGGTATTCGGCATTTATGTCGATCATGCAGCCGACAAAACAGCCCTCCGTGCCGCGGCCGCCGTCCGCCAGTCGCAATTCATCGCGATACCAATGGTACTCGCCGTCGCTGGACCGAAAACGGTATTCATGACTTGCGCGGCCGTGGTCGGGCAGTTGGATGACTTTCTCCGTCAGGGCCGTCATGTCGTCGGGGTGGATGTGGGCGCGAAAGTGGCCGGCATCGGACAACAGATCTGCGACCCTGTGGCCGGTCATCGCTTCGACGTTGGCACTGACAAATTTGACGGGCTGGTCGCCTTGCAGGCTCGCCACATAGTGGATCGTCGGCGCGTGCGCGACGGCGAGGTCCAACAATGCCCTTTGATCTTCGGCCGGGACGACCGAAGGTATGCTTGTTTCCGCATCGTTCACAGTCATGGCGCCCTCGATGGCTGATTGGCGTCAGTTGAAAGGCTACGCGACCAAGTGTGGTCAATGCTATCACATCGACCACACTCGGAAGCGGCTCTGGACGCCGACCATGCAACGAGTTTTGTGTGTTCGAAGGTCAGCCATAATCAGTAGAAACGCTTGACGCCGATGTTCTTCACCGCTTCCTGGGCAACCCAAGGGATATGCCCGCGGTCAACGCCAATATCCTTCAGCACCTGGTCGTCAAGTTTGGCCAGTTCCGCCACCGTCTTTTCGAAAGCGAATTTGCGCATCACGACGCCGGCGATATTGGTGACGGCCTCAATGACGGCGAATGCCGGAGAACGGGGTGCAACGGCGACATAGGATGCGGCGCCGTCTGCGGGGACGAAAATCTTGTTGTAAACCATCGTTCTATCTCCTTCTGTGTTGGTCGATGCGATGGCAACAACATGATGGGCGCAAGTTTCTGTCTAATGTCACCGGCAAGACAACTTGGTTTCAATTGTTTCACGGGGATGCGGGGCTGCGCCGTTCGAAGAATCTTGCGGCAAGCCGCGTTACATGCCGTTTGGTCAATCAGCCAAGGCCTGACCCAGTACGGCGGCAACCTTACCGACATTAGGCTCCAGCAACATGGTGTTGTGGTCACCCGGCGCCTCGATCGCGATAAGATCACCCGTAACCAAACGGCGCCACTTGCCAATCAATTCAGTGGTTCCTTCTCGTTGGGAAGACGTGATCAAAACGGCGGAGCCCGCGTAGGGCTTCGGCCGATAACGATACCAAGCGCTCGTCCGCGCGACCTTCTGAGCCTCCGAACCGGCCCTGTCGCCGACACCAAATTTTTGGCCGGCCAACGAGCCGGCAAAGCGAAGCCCTTTCAGCGGCTTGCGCAATGCCCTTCTTACTAACATGGCCGCCGTCCCCGGCGTATCGCTATCCAGCAACACCAGTTTTGCCACTTCTACATTCTGCGCACGCAATATCCGAGCAATCTCGAAGGCAACCAATCCAGCAGCCGAATGGCCCATGACCCTGTACGGTCCGTTCGGCTGCACTTGTCGCATCATGTCGATGCAGTGCATCGCCATGTCCTCAATTCGCCGATCGGGTCGCGTCCCGCCGCCCATGCCTTTGGCCGGCAATCCGTAGACCGGCTGGTCGGCCCCCAGGTGCGGTATCAGCGACAAACAATAGACCGGCGCAGAGACCATGGAGACCACGAACAGGATCGGCTTGTCGCCATTGGTCTGGAGCGGCAACGCCTGCGACCAATCCGCCGCAGGTACTTTGCCGCCGGCGGCCAGAGCCAAATCCCGGATGGTTGAGCCTCTGAGCCAAAGGCTTTCGAACGGTATGGCGCGGCCCAACCGCTCTTCCAACTTCAAAAACATCGTTAGGGCCATCACGGAGTCACCGCCGATCAGAAAGAAGTCGTCGTCGACCGAGAGTCCGTCCTTGCCCAACAACTCCTGCCAGATTTCCCTCAAAGCGAATTCGACCGGGTTTGACGGTTCTACGACTTCGACGCCCGAACGCGCATCAACATCTATCCTTGGCGGCGGCAAAGCCCGGCGATCAACTTTGCCCGTTGCCGTCAGCTTCAAATCGGTGACCGCCATGAATACCGACGGGATCATGTGATCCGGCAGACGCCGGCCAAGGAAAGCGCGCAACTCCGACGTGGTTGGAATAGAGCCGGCTTCACCGACAACGTAGCCGATCAGCCGGTCATTCCCGGAATTGTGACGGTCAGGTACGACGGCGGCCGCTTTAACCGACGGATGCTCAACCAACACGCTTTCAATTTCGCCCGGCAGCACACGGTAACCACGAATTTTCACTTGCCGGTCCGCCCGTCCCCGTGCATGCAGGCAGCCTGCGGCGTCCTCGACCGCCAAGTCCCCAGTGTAAAGAATACGCTGTCCAGGGTTTGCCGGATCCGGGCGCCAGACACGCGCCGTCAATTCGGGGTCGCGCCAATATCCTTGACTAAGATTGCTCCCGCGGACCGATATTTCCCCGGGAAATCCCGTTGGCACAGGCCGGCCATCTTCGTTGACTAATACAATATCCGCAAACTGTTCGGGAAATCCTATGGGCACAATTTCAAGGTTTTCGGGCAATCGGGTTCGGTCGACCACGAATCGGGTCATAATGTATTGTTCAGTCGACGCATAGACATGCATCAGCATACAAGCGGCAGAGAAAGCACGGTCAAAGTGCTCCACGTCTGTCCGGTGCAGCGGTTCTCCACCGAGGCCGACGAGGCGCATGTCGGGAAAGCAATCGTCGGGCTTCAGTATCGTAAGAAACTGCCGGAAACCAGTGACGATGCCGCCGTAACAGGTGATACGATCGCGTTGAAACCAGGCTTTCATTGCCGCCAAGCCCTCACGCCGAAGGTCGAAAGGATGGAGCGTCGCGCCCGAGAGGAGTCCGCTGAATATCCAGGTTGCCCAAAACACCGGCATAAAGGCGATACGATCGCGCTGATCAAATTTGCAGTATTCGGCTAAACACACGGTGTTACGGAATTCGTTGGCATGGGTACGGGTCACCCCCTTCGGCTTGCCAGTGGATCCGGAAGTGTAGGTCACGTTGAAAAGAGTGTGTTCCGAAACCCTAACTGCCGGGTTGTCGGTCACCGGATTTGACAGAAGAGCGGAAACGTCAACTACGGTAACACTTTTGCAGGCGTTGTTCGCCGCCCTTTTTCGGCACTCCGAGTCCGCCAACACGATTCTTGCCTCGCAATGAGTCAGCAGGCTGGAAGCCATTTGATCCGGATGCGCCACGTCTATTCCGACATATGCGGCTCCGGCTTTGAGTGTGCCTATGGCAGCCGCTATTTTCTGCGATCCATGGACCATATAGAGCGCAACAAGTGTGTTTTGCTTTGCACCGAGTTCGAGCAAACGATGAGCGATGGCGTTGGCCTGCCCATTCAGCTCGGCGAGCGATAGCCGTTTTGACCCTTCGATCACGGCAATCCGGTCAGGCGCCAATCGAACCACTTCTTCGAAGCGCTGAATGAGGAGGCCATTGTCGATATTGCTGTCGAAAGGCACATGGCCGACGGCCGCCGGCACAACCGTCGACCGCCAGCGCTCTTCGCTCGACAGAAATCGGTCGTTGTCCATGGTACTACCTTTGCGACGCTACGCGTTGGACCATGCTGACACAGGCCTTTTCCGGAAGCAACCGAAGCGGCCAAACTGTGCTGGACCGCCCTAACCCGCGCCTCCGCCAGCGACCTTGCCGTCAGCGCGGTCTGCATCGCCGCGCGCCGAATCCCGTGCCGAGGGCGGGCCATAGCCGCCGCCACCGGCGGTGCGCATATCGACCCGGTCGCCGGCGTGGAGCGTGGTTACGCATTTCGACGGGATGACTTCCGCTTCTCCCGTCGATCGGTGAATAACCGCATGCGCCTTGGCGCCGGCCTCGCCGCCGTTAAAGCCTTGGGCGGCATGGACGTGACGCTCCCCGCGGTAGGTGAAGGTGACCTCGCCATCGAGAACTTCATACTCGCGCCTAAGGCCAAGCCCGCCGCGGAAGGTGCCGGCGCCGCCGGAATCGGCAACGAGCTCGGTGCGGTGGATGCGGATCGGGGCGTCCATTTCCAGTGCTTCGACCGGCAAGTTCATACAATTGGTGCCGTCGGTCTCGATCACGTCGACGCCATCCTTGCCATCGCTGGCGCCGCTGCCCGAGGCGATGATTTCACCGATGACGTAGCGCGACCGGTCGGCGCGGACGCCGCCGAAGGCCAGCAACAGCATTTCGCCGGCGGCATCGGCCGAGGCACGCGCCGGCACCGCCTGACGCAAGGCGCCGAGCACGCAGCCCGACAGCCGCTTGATTGTGGAGGTCCGAGAATTGACCGGCGCAGGCTCCCGCGGGTTGACGATGCTGCCCTCGGGAAAGCGAAAGCGGATCGGGCGGAAGCAGCCGCCGTTGGTCGGGATTGTCGGATCGGTCATGGCGTGGACGGCGAAGTAGCCGGCCGCCTCGGCACCGGACGGCACGCAATTGAACGGCCCGCGCACTTGCGGGCTCGAGCCGGCAAAGTCGATCTCGATTTCGTCGCCGGTGACGGTCACGGTGGCTTCGATGCGGATCGACTTGTCCAGTTCGACTCCGTCATTATCAAGGAAGTCGTGGTACGTATACGAGCCATCGGGCAAGCCCTTGATGGCGTGCCGGGTCAGTACTTCTGAGCGATCGAGAATGACGTCAAACAAATCGATCAAGTGAACTGCGCCATAGCGTGACGCCAGCGACTGCAAACGCCGTTCGCCGACGGTGCAGGCGGCGATCTGCGCATTCAGGTCGCCCTCGAATGTTTCCGGGATACGGACGTTCAACCGCAGCATCTTGATCAGCGTGTCATTGATCTCGCCGCGATCGAAATATTTGAGCGGCGGGATACGGATGCCTTCCTGATAAATTTCGCTGGCGTTGGTCGGTACCGAGCCCGGGGTCATGCCGCCGACATCCTGGTGGTGGGTCATGGCGGCGGCGAGCGCAATCGGCCGGCCGTCGACAAACACCGGCTTGACCAGGGCGATATCCGGCAAATGTGTGCCACCCAGATAGGGGTCGTTCATGATATAGACGTCGCCTTCCGCCATGGTCTGCAGCGGAAAGACGTCCAAAATCGTCGCGACCACCGGGATCAACGTGCCCAGATGGATTGGGATTGCAATCGCCTGTGCCAGGGTCTCGCCCGATGTCGTGAACAGGCTCGCCGAAGCATCAAGGCCTTCTTTTACGATCGGTGAGAACGAACTTCGGAGCAACGTCGATTCCATTTCATTGGCAATGCCGTCGAGCTTGTTGCGCACCACTTCGGCCGTGATCGGATCGACAGTGTCGCTTGCTGTCATCGGGTTGCCTCCTGTTGCGTCATCATCAAGGCCGCGCTGTCCAATACAGTTGCCGACCAGCCCGGCGGCAGCCAAACCGTCGTGTCCGCCTGCTCGACGATCGCCGGTCCGGCCAGCACTGTGCCGACACCTAGTCCGTCGCGATCAAAGACCTGGGTTTCAACGACGTCATCGCCGAGCAATACCGATCGCGTGGATTTCACGCCGCCATCAACAATTGCGGCGGTTGCCGGGCGGCGGCTGTCCGCCGCCACGCGATGCACGGCCCGCAGGTTGACAATCCGCGCCGGTGCCTCGACCGAATGGCCATAGACCCGGTTGTGATGGACGAGAAACTCCGCGTAGAGACGATCAAGCGGATCCGGTGCGTCGACGTCCAACGGTATTTCCAGGTGATAGCTTTGGCCGATATAGCAAACGTCACCGGCATAGCTGACTTCTACATCGGCAGGATCGACGCCGTCGGCCGCCATCAAACGGCCGGCTTCCTGGTCGAGTGCTGCCAGCGCTTCGCGGATTGTAGCCATGGCGAGGCCAGTGACCGGCTGTGAGAACGCCGCCGCGACCTCATGCTCGACTGGCGCCTTGAGCAAGCCCGAAGCCGCCAAGATTCCCGGATGCCGGGGCACCAAGACCCGCCTGATGCCAATATCCTCGGCCAATGCGCAGGCATGCAGCGGTCCGGCACCACCGAGCGCCACTAGGGTGAAGTCGCGCGGGTCGAAGCCCTGCTTGATCGACACCAATCGCATGCCCTCAGCCATTTGCGCGTTGACGATGCGGTGGATACCGGCGGCCGCCGCCGGCACCGACAAGCCGAGCGGATCGGCGATGCGTTGTTTGATGACCTGACGCGCGACGTCTGGATCGAGCGTCAAGGTACCGCCGGCGAAATAAGCTGGGTTGAGCAGGCCGAGCGCGATCGAAGCGTCGGTCACCGTCGCTTCGGTGCCGCCTTGGCCATAGCACGCCGGCCCAGGGTCGGCGCCGGCAGAGCGCGGTCCGACGCGCAAGCTGCCGGCATCGTCGATCCAGGCGATCGAACCGCCACCCGACCCGATGGCGTTGACATCGACCATTGGCACACGAATGGCAAAACCATCGATCGTGCCGTCATGGCGGATCAGCGGCTTGGCCCCGGACACCAAGGCGATATCGCAGCTCGTGCCGCCGATATCGACGGTAATGATATCGTCGATGGCGGCTTGGGCCGCTTCACTTTGCGCGCCGATCACACCGCCTGCCGGACCGGACAGAAACAACCGCACCGGCCGGCCGCGCGCCACACCGGCGCCGCTCAAGCCGCCACGTGATTGCATGACTTGCAATGGCGCTGCGACGCCGGCCGAGGTCAGGGCGTCTTCCAGTCGCGCTAAATAGGCGCCGACCGCCGGCTTGATATAGGCGTCAAACGCCGTCACCACGGTACGTTCATACTCGCGAAAAGCCGGATCGACCGCGCTCGACAGGGAGACCGGCAGGCCCGGCCAGTGTTGTTCGACCAGTTCCGCTATACGCTGCTCGTGGCGTGGATTGAGGAACGAAAACAGCAAGGCAACGGCCAGCACGTCGACATCGGCCTTGACCAGCGCCTCGATCGCTGTCAGCGCCTGGGCTTCGTCGAGCGGCTTGACAACAGCACCGTCGGGGCCAACCCGCTCATCGATACCCTTCCGATAGCGCCCCGGTGCCAAGAAAATCGGCGTTTCCGGATCGAGCCGGACGGCGTACATCTGGCTGCGCATTTGCCGGCCGATCTCCAGGATGTCGGTGAAGCCCTGGGTCGCCAGCAACCCTACCCGCGCGCCTTTGCGCTCGAGCACCGCATTGGTCGCGACCGTGGTGCCATGGGCGAATACGGTGATTGCCGCCGGATCCAAGCGATGTCGGCTGATTAGTTGATCAAGTCCGGCAAGCACGGCCTGGCCCGGGTCCTTCGGCGTGCTCGGCACCTTGAACACCGCGCGCCAACCGGCATCGTCTTGGCAATCGAAATCGGTGAACGTGCCGCCAATATCGACACCGATGCGGATCGGTACACTCTCATTTCCGGTCATGCTTTTATTCGTCCCATCCGATTACCGGTACCTAGAACCTGCCGTCGCCGACGGGAAGCTCCCAGATCGGCCCATCCAAGCCGTGACGGCGAAACATGTCGGCGGCTTCCTCAGCCGTCCATTTCCGCCAGGCAACGTCGAGATGGCGGCCGTACCATTCCCGGGCGAATTCCCAAACCTGCTCGATGGGCCGGACGTCGCCTTTGGTCTTGCCGTGCGCCACGCACCAATCCGCGACCGCCGCCTCGGTCTCGAACAACAGCATCATGCTGCAGCTGTAGACGACGTTGTCCCAAATCTTCGTCATCGGTACCGGGAAATGCACGACGAAATCACGCTCCAACACGCGCCCGTTTTCGATGGCGACCGTGACCTGAGGCCCAACCAGCCCAAGGGATGTGGTGATCGTTGCCGTTGCCCCGACGAGTTCGACGATACCAAGCGAGCACCAGGCGCAGTTGCCCCACCATGATCGCTCGCCGGCGCGAACGACGAACCCGGTCGGCGCCATCGAAAACGGATGCACGACCCAAATCTCATCGGAATTCGGATGCAGGACTAGGCCATGATCATCCATGAGTGCCGACAAAGCCCGGCTCAAAGTCGGCCCCGATACCGCGAAATGTTCGGCCAGCGCCGACGCTGACCGCACGAAACCTCGGCTAACGATGTCATTGACGATGACGTGATGCAGGGTTGCATTGTTCAAGTGCACGGCGTCCTCCATCCTCGTGGCATCGTACAGCGGAGTCCGGTGCCTGACCGCATTTTGCGAGAAAGGCCATCTGCCGCATTTTATTATGGGCTTTGCTGCTATGGCGAGACCTGCAACACTACGGTGTAATCAGGGATGGGGAAACCCAGGCAATGAGTGGTAACGACAAATGACCACGTTTCAAGAAGGCTTGCAGAAAGCCCGAAAGGCCTTGCTGTATTCCTGGCAGCATTGGCAGCAAGAAGATGCCACCGGTCAAAGCGACCGCTTGGCGCCGGAAGAAGTGGAGGTGATGGCGCAACAATCGTCGTTGCCGACCCTAAGTTTCTACATGATGCTGTCGCTGTCTACAATCATCGCAACATTCGGCCTAATCACCAACAGCGCGCCATCAATTATCGGCGCGATGATCATCGCGCCGCTGATGGCGCCGATCGTGGGAATCGGGTTCAGCGTCATCAGACCTAACTGGGAATTGCTGGCCTGGTCGATTTTCAGCGTCGTATCCGGTACGATTGTGGTCGTTTTATTGGCCTACTTAAGCGCCTCGCTCATTGGCCTCAGGATCGCCGGCACGGAAATCCTCGGCCGAACGTCGCCGTCGCTCATCGACTTGGGTGTCGCGTTGGCCTCAGGTGCAGCCGCCGCATACGGCTATGCAAGGCGGAGCGTCATGGCGTCGATGGCCGGTGTCGCCATCGCCGTTGCCTTGGTACCGCCGCTGGCGGTCACCGGCATTGGCCTGTCCATGGGTCGAAGAGCAAGCGCCGAGGCCGGCCTCTCACTTACGAAGGTCGGCCTTTACTCCGGCGGCTACGATATCGCCTACGGCTCTTTCGTGCTGTTTGTGACCAACTTGATCGGCATCATATTCGTCGCAGCCATTGTCTTTCTTTTGCACAAATATGGCGGCTGGCGAAAATCACTGCCCGCGCTTGGCGGCATTCTGGTGATTAGCCTGGTGTTGGCCTATCCGTTGCAACAGTCGCTCAATAAGGTCTATGTCAAAAACCGTGTGCTGCGGATAGCCACGAAACTGGCCCGCACCTCGCCCGACGTGGTTTCCAAATCAGGGCGCATCGAAGCGGTCAATGTCCGCTACCAAGACGGCGTCATTCACGTCCATATCGACGGTTTCGCGCCAAAAACCCTGATGCCCACCATGCAGGATAAAACGGACATATTCCGTAAACTCCTGTCAGAGGCCCTCGACGAGCCGGTCGTCCTGGAACTCGAAGTGATCCCGGTCCACAGGCAAACCTTCGTGTCGGAGCCATGATTGCAACATTAGCCACTCGTGTGCGCCATTGCCTGGCAATTGCGTCCGTAACAGCCGCGATCGCCACGGCCGCGACGACCGGCGTCACGGCAACAGAATCCGCACCGGTCGCGAGCGACCACCCGGACAGCCATTCACCGCTAATCGCCCACGCGTTGGAAGAATGGACAGGCGACTTCGATGGCATGGTCAAACGCGGTTTCGTACGCGTCCTGACCACCTACAATCCACTTTTCTTTAGCTACAACGGTATCGAGCAGATAGGCCTCGCCGTCGATATCGCCGAAGAGCTGCGAAAGCACCTTCAGAAAGTCACCAAGACCAAGAAGGGCGCCATCAATGTGGTCATGATTCCCGTCGGGCGCGACGAACTGATCCCCTATCTGGTCGCCGGCAAGGGCGATGTGATCGCGGCCAATCTAACGGTAACGCCAGCGCGGCAAAAACACGTCGCCTTCACCAACCCGACTTATCCGAACGTAAGCGAACTGGTCGTCAGCGGACCGAAAGCGCCGTCGCTTTCGACTTTGGACGATTTGGCCGGAACCGAAATTCATCTGCGCCGGTCCAGCAGCTATTTCGAGCATCTGTTGGCAATTAACAAAAAGCGAAAGAAGGCGGGCAAGCCGGAAATTCCCGTCATTGCCACCGACGAAATTCTTGAAGACTACGACTTGCTCGAAATGGTCAATGCCGGCCTCATCCCCGCCATCGTCGTCGACAGCCACAAAGCGGCATTGTGGGCCCAGGTCTTCGATCACATCACTGTGCACGAGGATATCAAGGTTCATACGGGCGGCAATATCGCTTGGGCCCTGCGCAAAAGCGATCGAAAGCTTCTGAAAACGCTCAACCAGTTCGTCAAGAAAATCCGCAAAGGTACGCTGCTCGGCAATATCTTGATCAAACGCTATCTCGGCAGCCCTAAATGGATCGACAACGCGCTCGCCGAAACCGGACGCGATCGCCACCAGGCCACCCTGGCGTTCATCAAGCGCTATGCCGGACAGTACGACTTCGATTGGCTGATGATTATGGCGCAAGGCTACCAGGAATCGCGTCTCGACCAGAAAAAGCGCAGCCACGCCGGCGCCATCGGCATCATGCAAGTGCTGCCGGCCACGGCCAAAGACCCCAATGTCGGGATCAAAGACATATCAAAGGCCGAGCCCAACATACATGCCGGCGTCAAGTATCTCCGGTTCCTGCGTGACCACTACTTTTCCTCGGACGATATGACGCCGCTCAACCAAATGCTGTTTTCCTTCGCCGCCTACAATGCCGGCCCGCGTAATGTCGCCAAGGCGAGAAGCAGGGCAAAGAAGAAAGGCCGCGATCCGAACGTATGGTTCGGGCAGACGGAATTCGTCGCCGGCGCCACCATCAGCCGGGAACCGGTGGTCTACGTCCGCAATATCTATAAGTATTACGTCGCCTACCGCAGCGTCGCCGATATCCAAAGCCAACGAAAGGCGGTCAAAGGCGAGTGAGATTAGATATCCGCAATTTCCGGCAGCGCCATCGGCGCTAGCTGATCGGCGCTGCGTCCGGCCCAGTCGTGGCTGGGGACATTTTCCAGCGACCGTTTTTGGGCTTCTTCGAGCGCTTCCGAGGCCGCCTGTTGATCAATGGTCAAGACGCGGCCGTCGGAGACGACCTGCGCACCGTCGACAAAGACGTCGCGAACCGCCCGGTCGCCAGCGACAAAGATCAGACTACGCAACGGCTCTCTCAGCGGCATCATCGCCGGGTGCTTGGTGTCGACCAGCACAATGTCGGCCTTGGCGCCTTTTGTCAGGCGGCCAATGTCGTCGCGGCGGAGCGCCTGTGCGCCGCCGATGGTCGCCGCGTTGAACACGTCGACCGTTTCCAGATCATCGACGGAGCCGGCGGTAATGCGCGCGAAGTTGCCGACACTCCGCAGCTCTTCGAGGAAATTATGGGGATATGTATCGGTTCCGATACCCATATTAATGCCGGCGCGGACGTAGTCGCCAAAAGTGCGCAAGGTAATGCCGCGTCGCACGAACACGGTCGGGCAATGGGCAACCGACGCCCCGCTTGCGGCCAGCAGATCCAGATCCTGCCGACTTGTCCAATGGAGCCAGGGGTGGTGGTCCAGAAAGATGCCGTGGCCAATAATACTATGACTGCCCAGGCCGCCGATATCGTCGAGCCATTGAATCGGCGTCCGACCGTGACGGCGGATCATCTCGTGGAACTCCGTCACGCTTTGCGCCGCATGGATCTGGAACGGCAGGTTGCGCTCCACCGCATAGGCATAGGAATCTTGAATGAGCGCTTCCGAACAGGTATCGATCTGCGCCGGCGCGACCATCGCGCCCAAGCGGCCGGACGGATGCTGGCGCGCCAATTCCATGAGACGCTTTGATTCTTCGAAGCGTTCCCGTCCGGCGCCTTCGTCCCAGGCATAGTCCAGACGGTGGCCGTTCTCGGTGAACCAGCGCGCGTCCCGATACATCGGTGCGGCGACGCAACGCATGCCACTTTCCGCCAAAGTATCCAACCAGCCATCGAACGCGATCGAAAGGTCCGCCACCGTGGTCACGCCGCTTTGCAACAACTCGGCCAACGCCACCCGCATGGAGGCAACGTAGCCGTCCCGGTCGTTTTGGAACACCGTGAGAAATTCATAGAGCGAGGAATGCCAGAATCCGGGACTGCGGATCTCGTCGGTGATGCCTTTGCGCAAGGGCTCGCTGGTCGGGTGTGTATGGATGTTGACCAGGCCCGGCATGACCATGCGCGCGCGGCCGTCGATTTCGCGCTCCGCCGGCCCGTCATAGATTTTTCCGACAAAGCTGATATCGGCACCACAAAACGCCAGATCCGCGTCCCGCAGATAAACATGCCGTGCGTTGGGTTCGTCCCAGGCGACGATCCACGCCGCATTGCGAATGACGGTCGTCGGCCGCACTAACGCCCCCGTATTCGGGGATCCAGCGCGTCGCGCAGGCCGTCACCCATGTAATTGACGCTGAGCACGGTGAGTGAAATTGCCAAGCCGGGCCACAGCACGCGCGACGGCGTGATGGTGAGGAAATTGGCGCCGTCGAACAATAGCCTTCCCCAGGTCGGAAAATCAGACGGGAATCCCAACCCAAGAAAACTCAGCGCCGATTCCGTTATGATCGCGTTGGCCACCCCGAGCGTCGCCGAAACCATGATCGGGCTCAGCACGTTGGGCAGCATGTGGCGCGTGATCACGCGCCGATGCCGGGTACCGATGCTGCGCGCCGCGAGAACGAACTCGCGCTCCTTCAAGGCCAGCACATCGCCACGCACGATGCGTGCGGTCTGCATCCAGCTGGTGATGCCAATGACGAAAACCACCAGCAGAAAGATGCCGACCTCCGGACCAAATAAATTCCGCAGCGTATCGCGGAACAACAGCATGATGACAAGCAGCAAAGGCAACAGCGGCAGCGCCAAGAACAGGTCGGTAAAGCGCATCAGCGGCCCGTCCAGCCTTTTGAAGTAGCCGGCGAGGACGCCGATCAACGTGCCGACGACGAGGGACAGCAACATCGCCGTCATGCCGACAGCCATCGAAATGCGGCCGCCGGCCAAAACCTGCGCCAACATGTCGCGCCCGACATTGTCGGTGCCGAAAGGATGCGCCCAGGACGGATTTTGGTTGCGTGCGCGAATATCCAGAAAGGTCGGATCAAGATCGTGAATATAAGGCCCGACGGCGACCGCCAGGACGATAAACCCGAATACGCCGACGCCAATCAGAGCACCGGTATGGGTACTGAACTGCAGCCAAACGTCGACCCAGAGCGAGCGATGCGCCCGCGTGGCTTCGACTTCTTTGTCGGACACCGTCTCAGTCATAGCGGATCCTCGGGTCGAGCATGCCATAGATCAAGTCAGCGACCAGGTTGAAAAAGACGATCAATATGGCGAACAGGAATGTCAGAGTTTGCACCAGCGGAAGGTCGGCGCCCTGAATGGCGATGATCAACAGATGACCGAGCCCGTTTACGCGAAAAATCTGTTCGGTGATGATGGCGCCGGAAAACACTTGCGGCAAGCCGAGCGCGATCACGGTCACGACCGGGATCATGCTGTTGCGCAGTATATGGACCAGCAAGACCACGCGCTCGCGCATGCCCTTGGCGCGCGCTGTTCGCACATAATCCTGATTGAGGTTGTCCAGCATCGATGAGCGCATGAACCGGCTGAGCTGTGCGGCGTTGAACAATGCCAACACCATGACCGGCATGATCATCTGTTTGAATTGCACAACGAAGCTTTGCCAGTCGGTAACCCGATGGGTGGTATCATAGATCGACGGCAACCATTCAAGCTGCACGCTGAATATGACGATCAGCAACACACCAGTAAAAAACGTCGGCACCGAAAAGCCGACCATCGAAACGAACGTACCGATTTGGTCAAACAGGGAATATTGCTTATAGGCGGAAATCACACCAATCGGCACGGCAATCAAGATACCGACCACATAGGAGAGCCCAACCACCCAAAGCGTCTGCGCCATGCGCTCTGCAATCAAGTCGACGACCGGGCTGCGGGTCGCCCAGGATCGCACGCGCATGCGGTTTTCGGAATCGCCGAACTCCCAACCCGTCCACTGCTCGATCAAATTGATCGGTTCGTTGATGATGAACTGTTCAACCCATTTGCCGTAACGGATATGAAAGGGTTGACCAAGGCCGAGGCTCTCGCGAATTTTTTCCCGCACGTCCGGCGGGATGGTCAACGGCAGTTCGCCGGTCGGATCGCCCGGTGCCAGATCCAGCAGGGCAAATATGATGAAGCTGATGACCAACAATGTCGGTATCGCGAACAACAGTCGCCGGATCGAATATCTCAGCATGGAATGCCCTCGGCCGGATTGGTACCGCGCTCGGCGCGGGCCGTGAATACCGGTTTCACGGCCCGCGCCTTTTCACGATCGCCTTACTTGATGCGATGCCAATCTTCGGTGTTCCAAAGCTGAGAATCCCAAACGTTCAGCTTGACGCCGCCGAGCTTCAGCGAGTGGGCCGAAACGCTGCCGCGATGGATCAACGGAATTATGGCGCCGCTTTCGATGAGCATATCGTTCATCTTCTTGGCCATGGCCGCGCGTTTCTCCAACGACGCGGTTTGGCCCATTTCGGCAACCAGCGCATCATAGGCCGGGTCGCAATAGCGTGGCATGTTGCTGCCGACCCACTGTTTCTCCGGACCCGGGATTTCGCTGCAGGTCCAACGCGCCATGTACTTTTCGGGATCGGTGCCATCGAAGTTGTTGGTGTACATCTCGATGTCGGCGAAGAACTTCTGGAAGGTGTCCGGGCTCGATTGGTCACCACCGAAGAAAACCGATGCGCTGATGTTGCGCAGCTCCGTCTCGACGCCGATCTGCTGCCACATCTGCTTGATCAGCGCTTGCGTCGCCTGGCGAACCGAGTTGGTTGAGGTTTGGTAGAGGATCGAAAGCCGCACGCCATCTTTGGCGCGCACGCCGTCGGAACCACGAACCCAACCGGCATCATCCAACAGCTTATTGGCCGCCGCGACGTCTTGCGTCTTGCACCAATCGTTGGCCGTCGAGGCGTAAACCGCCGGCGCCGGCAACACGTTGCAGGTTACTTGACCCGCCGAACCGTAGCCGGTTTCGACCAAGATGTTGCGTTCGATGGCCAGCGACAGAGCCCGCCGAACCGCCGGATCACTCAGATAAGGATGCGGGTTTTTGCCGCCTTGGTAAGTCCCGCGCTTGTCGCCCAATGCCGGGTCCGGGTTGGTCATTTGAACCATCAAGCGTTCGACGGAGCTGCCGAACGCCGAAATCACCTTGCCTTTGCCGGCCTTGGCCATCTGATTGAGGATTTCCGGCTCGACTTGCAAGTTCCAGGCATAATCGAACTCACCGGTTTCCAGAACCGAACGGGCCGCGGAGGCGGCATCGCCACCACCTTTTAGAACCACGGTCGCGAAGTGCGGCTTGTCCGCATCACGGTATTTGTCGTTGGCCGCATAGGTGACCACGTCATTGGCACGGAACTCTGTGACCACAAACGGGCCGGTGCCGATCGGGCCGAAATTTGCCTTGGTGCATTCCGGTGCCTTGGCGCCCATGCAGTTCTCGAACTGGGCCTTTTGAATGATCGGCACCTGGGCGCCGACGAACGGGCCGTAAGGGAACGGCTTCGCCACCTTGAAGCTGATTTTGACTGTGAGATCATCAAGCGCTTCGATCGACGACACGTCCGTGAAATTCGAGCTAGAATTGCAGCCGCCTTCCGGGTGCAGGCAATAATCGGCGGTGAAGACGACGTCGGCGGCGGTAAACGGAGACCCGTCCGACCATACCACGCCGGGCTTCAACTTCCAGACGATCGATTTGAGATCATCGGCGGCCTTCGGCAGTTCCTGCGCCAGGACCGGAACCATCTCGCCGGTTTCATTGTAGTTGGCAAGCGGTTCCAGGATCATCGACGCTGATTCAACATCCTTGGTACCGCCCGACAGATACGGGTTCAAGATCGATGGCGCCTGCCAATAGATGATCGTGAGCTGGCCGTCGGCGCCCCGTTGGGCTTGCGCCGCCGACACGGTCATTGCCGCGGCAGCAACTGCCGACACTAGGTAGCGTTTCTTTAACATCACTCCATTCTCCCTGTTTGTGGTCGTCAAAATAATTTGAATTCGGTGTCTGTGTTCATGTGGCGTAGTGACAAGCGACAAAATGTCCCGGCTCACTTTCCCGCCAATCCGGCTCCTCCGTCCAGCATCGGTCCGTCGCCTCGGGACAGCGTGTACAGAAATTGCACCCCTTCGGCGGGTTTCCCGGGCTCGGGACGTCGCCGGTCAAGATGATGTGCTCGCGCTTGGCTTCGGTTACTGGATTGGGAATCGGAACCGCCGACAACAGCGCGTGCGTATAGGGATGCTTCGGCGCGCCATAGAGCGGCCCGCGCGGCGCCAACTCGACCACTTTGCCGAGATACATCACGGCGACCCGGTCGGCGATATGGCGAACCATGCTGAGGTCGTGGCTGATGAACAGAAATGTCAGCCCAAGCTTTTCCTGCAGGTCTTCGAGCAAATTGACGACCTGCGCCTGGATCGATACATCGAGGGCGGCGATCGGTTCGTCGCAGACGATGAATTCCGGGTTGAGCGCCAACGCCCGGGCGATACCGATCCGCTGGCGCTGGCCGCCCGAGAATTCGTGGGGGTACCGGTCGCCGAAGGCGGGGTTTAGGCCGACGGCATCCAGCAGCTCTTCAACTTTGTCCTGCCGGGCCCGGCCTTTGATCGCTTCATGCTCGTCAAGCGGCTCGGCCACGATCGAGCCCACCGTCATGCGCGGATTGAGGCTCGCTTGCGGGTCCTGGAAGATCATTTGCAAGCGCGGCCGTGTCCGCCGCAAGGGCTCGCCCTGCAGGGCCGTAATGTCTTCGCCGTCGAATAGGATGCGGCCGGCCGTGGCATCGTAGAGCCGCAACACGACCCGACCGGTGGTCGATTTGCCGCAGCCGCTTTCGCCGACCAAGCCAAGCGTTTCGCCGCGTTGGATATCGAAATTGACCCCGTCGACCGCTTTGATCGTGCCGACCTGCCGACGGAACACGCCCTTATAGACCGGAAAATGCATGGCCAGGTCTTCAACCCGCACTAAGGGCTCGGCCGCGGATGTCACGGATTCAGGCGCCATTGTGCGGTGCCCCGGTCTCGGCATCCCACCAGCAGGCAACGTCATGACCGTCGCCGACCGGCCGCATAGCAGGATTCTCGGCCCAGCAGCGGTCAAAAGCATGCCCGCAGCGCGCCGCGAACGGGCAGGCGGAGGGTATCGCCGTCAGGCTCGGCGGTTGACCGCTGATCGAGTTCAAGCGACCGACTCGGGTGTCGTCCAGGCTCGGCAGCGTGTCGAGCAAGGCACGCGTGTAAGGGTGCTGCGGTCGTTCATAAAGATCGCGCACCGTGGCGTGCTCTACGAACAGCCCGCCATACATGACAATTACCCGGTCGGCGATGCCGGCGACGACGCCGAGATCATGGGTAATCCAAATGATTCCCATGCCGAGTTCCTGGCGCAATTTCTTGATCAAATCAAGAATTTGCGCCTGAATAGTGACGTCCAGGGCCGTCGTCGGTTCATCGGCAACCAAAATCTTCGGGTCACAGGCCAGGGCGATCGCGATCATGACGCGCTGGCGCATGCCGCCGGAAAACTGGTGCGGAAAGTCGCGCAGCCGATCCCCGGCCGACGGAATACCGACCAATTCCAGAAGCGCCACCGCGCGCTCCCGCGCTTCCGCCTTGCTCAAACCGAGATGTTCGCGAAGCGGTTCCATCAATTGGAAACCGACCGTGAAAACCGGGTTAAGCGAGGTCATCGGATCCTGGAAAATAAAGCCGATTTGTCGGCCGCGCACATGGCGCATTTCCGAAGTATCGAGCTGCAGCAGGTCGCGGCCGTCGAATTCCACCGTGCCGGCGACGATTTCGACCGGCGGGCTCGGCAACAACTTCATAAGCGACATCATGGTGACGCTTTTGCCTGAGCCACTTTCGCCGACGACACCAAGCAGCTCGCCTTCGGCCAAGCGGAAACTCACCCCATTCACGGCATGGATGGTTTCCTCGCGCATGTGAAACACTGTGCGAAGGTTATTCACCTCTAGAATTGGAGCCCCAACGTGGCCCGTGCTCGTCATCCCTGAACGCTCCTGCCGCTTCGGCGAGCCTTCGTCGACGAGGCCCTTGGACTTGATCAAATACCAAGTCCGCTGAAACGGCAACGGCTATTCTCGCCAATCGCGGCTTAGGGCCGGCTCTGCGCTACTTAAGATTCGATTTCCGATAGGGGAAAACCTGGCGGGAATTGGTGCACGCCGTCGGCGCCTAACGGCACTTCGACGGCATCGCTCACCGCCGAGGCCGGCAATGGGCCGTAGAGATGCGGAAACAGCTGCCCGCCGCGCGACGGCTCCCATTTCAAGGCCGCGCCGAGCGCTGTCGCGTCCACGGTCAACAGAATCAAGCCGTCTTGGCCGGCGCGGTGAATGGCGACACTGGTCCGCACTTGGCCGCGAGTCGAAAAATGGATGAAGCCATCGCGGCGATCATCGGGCGAGCCGGTATAGGACCCGGCGGCTTCCGCCTGGCGCCAATCCGCCGCCAAACAAACGTGGTAGATCACCGCTTCCGTCATGCGGCCATCCATCCACCATCGACCATCAGATTTTCTCCGGTGATGAACCGGGCATCGTCGCTCGCCAAGAAAGCCACGGCGCTGGCCACATCTTCAGACCGGCCGAGGCGCGGCAGAGGTGTGCGCCGTTCGGAGTAATCGATGAGTTCCGGGTCCATGGCGCGACCGGTCTTGCCGGTGATGATCTTGCCCGGCGCCACCGCGTTGCAGATGATGTTTTGAGCGCCGTAATCGGCGGCGATCTGCCGGGTCATGTAGACGACGGTGGACTTGCCGGTGCCGTAAGCCAAGTCGCCGGGCGAAGAAATCATGCCGTGTTGAGAAGAGATGTTGACGATGCGACCGCGTGCCTCGGCCCGGATCTCTTGGCCAAGCATTTGCTGCACGGCTCGTTTGCAGCCTAAGAAGACGCCCTTGGCGTTGACCGCCATGACTTGATCCCATTCCTCTTCGGTCGTCTCCAACAGCGATTTGCCGACGGAAATCGCGGCATTGTTGATCATCACGTCCAAGCGGCCGTGGCGCGCCGCCACATCGCCGACCACGCGATCTATGTCTTGCCAATTGGTGACGTCGCCTTCAACGAACCGGGCCACACCGCCGGCATCGGTAATTTCAGTCGCCGTGGGGCGCCCGCCTTCGCGGACGTCTTCCGTCCTGTCAAATACCGTAACCGCCGCCCCTTCACTGGCCAGCAAGCGGCTGATGGCCCGGCCAATGCCGGATGATCCGCCCGTCACGATCACTGCCCTATCCTGAAATCGCATGTTGGGGACACCTCATTACGTTATTGCGCGCCGCATATTTTGGTTCGCAAGAGACGACGCCTTTGGTTCATGGGATAGGCGGCCTCGGCCCGGTGAAGCGTGCAACGCTGGTCCCAAATGACAACCTGACCAACCCGCCAATGATGATGGTAGATAAATTCGGGCTTGGTCGCGTGATCGAATATGGCTTTCAGCAGTGCGTCGGATTCAGATCGCTTCAGGCCAATAATGTCGACCGTATGCAGCGGATTGACCCGTAGCGCCTGCCGCCCGGTTTCCGGATGGCAGATGACCACCGGCTGTTCGACGGCGGGCAGCAAATCCTGCTGGTCCTCTTTGAGCGGCGCGACGCCGCCTTCGGCCGGTCCGCTGCCAAACAGATGCCGCGCCGAACGGCCGTCGATGGCGCGCTTGATGTCTTCGGGCAGCGTGTCATAGGCCTTGTACATGTCGGCGAACAAGGTGCCGCCGCCATGGTCGGGGATCTCCAGCGCATAGAGCAAGGTATGGGCGCAAGGGTTCGGTTTATAGGTGCTGTCCGCGTGCCAGGCCGACCCGCGTCCGGCTGATTCCGGGTCAGGCCGCCCCTCTGCATCGACATTGCTTAGGATGATGACCTCGCGATGATCGGGATGGGCGAATTGCGGCAAATGCTCGTCAATCTCGAGATCGCCGAAAACCCGGCTGAACCCGGCGAACGCTGTCGCATCCAATACTTGATCGGCAAAGGCCAGCACCGGATAGTCGCGATGCAAGTCCCTCACCTGGTCAGCCAACGGGCCGCCGGCAACGGTCGCCAGATCAACCCCGGAGACGATGGCCGCAAACCCATCCGACACGGGCTCAACCCGCATGGCGGATTCAGTCGTGATCGATCGAACGGGCATATTGGCTGCTTTCCGGTGGTGGTCCGTCATTATCGCCGCGCCACGGCCATCCGTCCATATGACCGCGATTAACCGGTGTCCAGGTCGAACCAGTAGGGCTGGTGATCGGATCCGGCTGCGTCTTCATCGATGCGTGCTGCGGCCAATTGTGCGGCCAGACCGGCACTGACAAATCCGTAGTCAAGACGCAACCGGGTCTGCCAATCATCAGTTTCGTCATGCCAGGTCACACCTTGATCGATCGCGTTCCCGACATGGGTCCAGCTGTCGACGAGATGGTGGGCGACCACGCGCGTGCCGTGATAATAGTCGGGCTCGCCGACCATGCGGCAATATTCCGGCGACCCGGGCGCGAAATTGCAATCGCCCATCACCACGAAGTCCTCGGGCATCGGGACTTCGCCGAGACCGCCTAGCCAAACCGGCCCGGTCAAGGCTCCGCCATCGCGACGATGATCGAACAGCCACGGCAGCAGATCATCGATTTGCAGGATGCGTTCTGCGTGATTGCGGCTGTTGAGATGAACGTCATAGACCCGCAACGGGCCCGACGGCAGATCTACGACGCCTTCAAGGGCGCCGCTTTGCGTGTTTGGCATGTCATAGCTTCTGTTGCGGGGCAGCAACAAGAGACGCGACGACAGGATCGGAAAGCGGCTCAAGATCATATTGCCGAACTGGGTGCGGCGGTTGACCGGGCGGCCATCGGAGCCGCGCGTGCCGCTGTCGACATCGACCGGTGGCCCGTAGATCCAAAAATAGTCGGCGAGCAAGCCGCCGAGCGCCGCCGGCTGATCGGCCTCTGGCACACCCGCCATGTTGCGTGTCACCTCCTGCAAGGCGATGACATCGGCGCCACGCACTGCGTCGGCTATCCGCTCCAGGTCGTACCGGCCGTCCTTACCCTTCGAATACTGGATATTGTAGGTAACGAACGTGATCATCATTGGCTGCTCTAATCGACCTCGTCACGCTTATGTCTACAGCCCCCGAAACACCGGTTTACGCTTCTCGACAAAGGCCCGGCGCGCCTCGGTTTCGTCCTCGGAGCTGTTGAGGATCAAGGCGGCGTTCGAGGTCAGGACCATTGTGTGATCCAAGGTAGTGTCCAGCGCCGCCCGCATGATGCGCTTGCTGTTCCATTGGACGAGCGGCGGAATGGCAAACATACGTTCGCAAAGATCGCGCGTCGTCTTTTCCAATTCGTCCGCCTTCACCAGATTATTGAGCATGCCCCATTCATAGGCCCGCTCGGCGCTCAGATGACCGGTATAGGCAAATTCCAGAGCCCGCCCCAAGCCGACCAGCTTCGGTAAATAGTAGGATCCGCCGTTCTCGATGATCTGGCCGGCTTGCTGGTAACCGACGAAACGGGTGTTCTCACAGCCCAAACGGATGTCGCAATGCAAGGCCATGTCCATGCCGGAGCCAACGGCGGGACCATTGATCATGGCAATGGTGGGTTTGCGAATGTCGGCGATGTCCCGGTGCAGCTTGGTGAAGCCGTGGAAAAAATGTTGGCGAACCGCATCCGGCCCTTCGCGCGAACTGCGATTGCCGACGAAATTTTGTCCCTTCACGTCGTCCGGCGCGCTGCCTTTTAAATCAGCCCCCGAACAAAACCCCCGGCCGACCCCGGTGAGGACGATCGCCCTGATATTCGGGTCATCGTCACCGGCACGCATATATTCGCCGACTTTGGCGACCGTGCCGTTTTCCTCCGCCGACCCGACCAAGGCATTCATCCGGTCCGGGCGGTTGAACTTGATCCAAAGGATGCCGCTCTCTTCGGGTTCATACAGCAGATAATCGACCAGTTTCGGTCCCATCATTCTTTCTCCTTAAATCAGGCGGACCAACCGTTACACCGCCTTCAAAAAATCTCCAAGCGCAGCGTTGACCGCCTCTGGCTGATCGATGTTGACGCCATGGCTGGCGTCGGGAACCACCACATTGACGGCGCCAGGAATGCGCTTGGCCATGTAATTGGAGCCATCCAGGAAGTTGCTGTCGTTTTCGCCAATGACAATCAAGACCGGTACGGCGATGGACGGCAGGCTGTCGATAACCAGCGCATCGACTTGACTCAAAATGCCGCGCGCTGCCTGGGCCAGTCCCCCGGCCGACGTTTGGATGCTCTCGCCAACCTCGGAGGCACCGCCAAGTGCTGCCAGTCCGCCTTCTTCGAGGGTCCGTGCCCGAGCCTCGGCGCGCTCGTTCCACGCCGCCCGGGCCGTGTCCTTACGGTAGCCAGGCCCGCAACCCTGAAGCACCAGCGCCCGGACCCGTTCCGGATGGCGGACATGAAAGGCGAGCGACATGTAACCGCCGAGCGAATGGCCGGCAATCACCGCCTTGTCCACCGACAGGTGATCCAGCAAGGCCTGCATATCGCCGATAGTAAGGGCCTGGCCGAAATTATTCGGCTGCTCCGGGCATTCGGTTTGGCCGTGGCCGCGCATGTCCCAGCGAATGAGCCGGTGACGGTCCTGGAAGGCCGCGACCTGCCCCTGCCACATGCCGGTCGAGGCACCGAAGCCATGGCTCAGCAGGATCGGCGTGCCCGGGCCGCCGCTGTCTTCGAAATAGACGCGTGCAGGACCCCTGTCTAAATATGGCATTGTTGATGTCCCCCAAAAATATAGCCGGTAAACCGATCACCCATTGTTTGGTATACCTTGGCGCTGTCAACGGGATGTCTTCTCTTCGGCCGACCGCAGCTGGTAGGCTGCAAATCATCGGCTCCGCCACACAGCGAGAAATGGCATGCAAGCAATTGATATTGTTGTAAATGTTTTTACTGAACAAGAGCTGCGGCTGGGTCAGTCCGGCTTGGACGACACCTTCAAGTCGCAGATCAGGATGGCGGAGGATAGCCGTACCGGCGTCTCCATCGAAAAATACCTTGAGAAAATGGACCGCGCGGACATTGGCCGGTCGCTGTTGATCGCGGTCAGAGCAGGCGACCTACGGGTCGATGGCTCTTTCGAGATTCCGTATGAACGCGTGCATGAGATTTGCGGCCAGCACCCCGATCGTTTCTCCGGCCTAGCCGGTATCGACCCGTTCCGCGGCATGCAAGGACTGCGGGATTTGGAGCATGCGGTGAAAGACCTGGGTTTCGTCGGTGCCCATCTCTATCCGCATTGGTTCGAATTGCCGCCCGACCACGCGAAGTATTATCCGTATTACGCGAAATGCTGCGAGCTCGATATTCCGATCATGATGCAGGTCGGCCACAGCCTGGTGTACAGCCAGAACCGGCGGATGCGCAGCGTCGGCCGGCCGATCGCGCTCGACCCGGTAGCCTGTGATTTCCCTGAACTGAAACTGATCGGAATCCACATCGGCGTGCCGTGGACCGATGAGATGATCTCCATGGCCTGGAAGCATCAGAACGTGTTCATAGGCGTCGACGCCTATGCGCCGCGGCATTGGCCGCCGCAGATCCTGCACTACCTCAATACGTATGGCCGGGAGAAAGTATTGTTCGGTACCGATTGGCCGGTTATCGATCCCGAACGCGCCATGGTGGAAATCGAAGAATTGGACATACGGCCCGAGGCCAAGCCGTTGCTCATGCGCCAAAACGCGCTCAGGGTCTTCAACCTGCCGGAAAGCGCGGAACTCGGCGACTGACCCTAGAGCAAGTTTCGACCATACGGGATCATTTGACCGGGTTCAGTGATGCTCGAACAACGGGCCGTGGCCGGTGAATTGGTCGGTGATGCCGATCGCGCGTAAGGCATGCCAATAGGTTGCGGCGTTGATGGCGATCACCGGCTTACCGAGCTCCTGTTCCATCTCGATCGCCAAGCCTGTCATCGATAGGTTGGTGCCGACCTGCACGATGGCGTCGATGTCGTATTCGTCAATGTCCAGCAAATGGTTGCGCAGCGTGTCGGCCTGCACTTCGGCGATGGCGATCGGGCTCTCGCATTTCAGGCCGAGGAACTTGGCGACCTCGAAACCACACTCTTCGAAGAACCGCGTAACGTTCTTGTCGGAGATCGGCTGATAGGGCGAAACCACGGCGATCCGCTTGGCGCCAAATAAGTTAAGCGCCGCCTCGCAAGCAAACGAGCCGGCGGAGACCAGGACTTCCGCATGTTCCGACAGCGCCCGCATGCGCTTCTCCGACGCGTCGCGCCCGTCCCAGAACATGAGCGCCGACATACCCATGATCAAGTAATCCGGCGCTGCCGTCTTGCAGCGGTCGACCGCCGAATAGAGCTCGCCTTCGATGACTTTGACCAAGGCCAGGAAATCCTCGTCGCCGTGAATCGGCATGTTCGGCACAAAGATGCGGCCGAAATGGTTGGTAACGCCGGGCGGCCGCAGATCGTCCATGTCCGGCTGCACGATGGTGTTCGTCGACGGCGCGACGACGGCAAACTTGCAGCGCGGCCCAAGGGCATCCTTCGACATGTCATGTTCCTCTCTATGCCTATCGGCCAACAGCAACGGCCAGGCTGTTGTCAACGCAATCGTCGTAATCGGCACCGCGTTCGATCAAGCCGCCCGACAGGCACGCAGCCTTGAGCCGCTCAAACCCCGCCTTCGGCAAAATCGGATTGCGCCCCCAGATGCCGAGCGTTTGGTAGCGCCGGACGCAAGCGGTAAGCGTATCAGGATCGAGGTCTGGAAAAAATCCGGCAATCGTTTCCGCGATCGTCGCGGCATCGCTGGCATGGACCCAGTCCAAAGTTCGCTGGATGGCACGCGTCATCGCCAGGAACGTCTCGCGCCTATCCGCCAGGTTCTGCTTGGTCGTATAGAATGTCGTGTACGACGTCGGCCCGCGCGAGGCCGCGGCGTACCAGATATGCCCCGCGCCCGAGCCGACGAGCTGTTCCGCGAAGGGTTGAAAGAGCTGGACGGCATCGAGATCGCCGTCTCGAAGAGACGCCGCATTGTCCGCCATGGATTGATCGGTCACCCGATCCAAGGCCGCTGGGTCAAGGCCGGCGCGGCGCAGGTCGTCCTGCAGGCATATCCACGGCGTCGGCACCTCGCTGACCGTGCCGACACGGCTGCCGATCAGGTCGGCGATACGAAAATCCGGTCGCGGCTGGCGGCCAACGACAAAAAACGGGTCCCGCGTCACCACCTCGCAAAAAGCAACGAGACCACATGTCGGGTCGCGATCGTAAGTGAGCAGAATACGCATCGGCCCACCCCACGACACGTCGGCCTCTCCGCTCAACAACCCGCTTGCCGTCGCCGCCGGGTCTGTCGCGGTTTCCAGCGCCACGTCGACGCCTTCCTCGCGGTAGGCATCAAGCGCATGGGCCGCATAAAACGGCGCGTAAAAAACCGCGCGAAAAGATTCAAATAACGTAATGGTCACGGCGACCTATCCCGTGCTTGCTATGATCCGTTGATGCCTATTCCGCCACCTTTGGCTGGTGGCCGACGGAATCGGCGTATTTTGCCAGCTCTTCTTCGCCCATGAACTGGCGTTCCCATTCCATGACCTCGTCAAAGCCGGCGAAGGTATGAAAATTGCCGATCGGATGATCCTGGAACTGTTCGAAGAAACGTTTTTCGGCCAACGGCCCGTCATCGCGCATGGCGACGGCCAGGTCATAGACCGCCTGCATGGTGGTCCTGAGCGTCGCGCCCGGCGCGATGGCGATGGCGATACCGAGCTCCTGCAGCTCTTCTTGGGAGAAGCGCGGAGACAGGCCGGTTTGGTTGTAGAGGACCGGGCCATCGACTTCGGCGGTAATGCGCTTGACTTCGCCGACGTCCGTCGGGCCTTCGACGAAGGCCATGTCGGCGCCGGCCGCCAGATAGGCGTTGGCGCGGCGAATGGCATCGTCGAGGCTGCCGCCATGGGCGCCGCGGGCGTCGGTGCGGGCAATCAGCACAAAGTCCGGGTCGATTTCCCGCCGGGCATAGTCTGCGGCGCGGTATTTGCCACAGGCCTCCTCGATCGGAATTACTTGACGCCCGGCGACATGGCCACAGCGCTTCGGCGCCACCTGATCCTCGATATGGATCGCCGCGACGCCGGTTTGGATATACTCCTTAACGGTACGGATGACGTTGACCGCGTTGCCGTAACCGGTGTCGGAATCGGCGATCACCGGAACAGTGACCGCGTTGGCGATGTTGCGCGCATTCAAATGCATCTCTGTCATGGTCGCAAGGCCGACATCGGGCATGCCAAGCAACGACAACGAGGTGCCGTAACCGGTCATATAGATCGCCGGAAACCCGACGCGATCGAGTATTTTTCCGCTCAAGGCATTGTAGCAGCCCGGCACGAATAGGGTCTTGCCGTCACGCAACAGCGCCCGCAGTTCGGTCGTTTTCCTCATGGCCGTAAGCCCCTTTGATCCCTAATCCAGCCAGCCATAGTTGGTGGCGCGGTTTTGTTCGAACCCGTCGATCTGGTTTTCGTATTGAAGGGTCATGTCGATATCATCGAGGCCGTTGAGCATGCGGTGCTTGTCGAACGGCGATATCTCGAAGTCGTAGGTCGCACCATCCGGGCCGGTCACGGTTTGCGCCGCCAAATCAACGGCGATCTCGGCACCGGGCCGGTCGTGCAGTTGCGCCCGTAATTGGTCGCAAACCTCCCGCGCCAAGCGCACCGGCAGGACGCCGTTCTTCATGCAATTGGCATGATGAATATCACCGAAGCTCGGCGCGATCACGGTTTTGATGCGGTTGGCGACCAATACATAGACCGCGTTCTCACGCGACGAACCGCAGCCCCAATTGATGTCGGCGACGATAACGCCGCCTTCGCGGAAGGGCACCTTGTTGAAGATGAAGTCCGGCCGTTCGCTGCCATCGTCGGTAAACCTGAGATCGTGAAACAGGAACTGGTCGAAGCCATCTTGGGATGTTTGGAAGCGCAGAAAGCGGGCCGGGATGATCTGGTCGGTGTCGCAATTGATGATGTCGATCGGGATACCAATTGCTTTGAAAGTGGTGAAGGCTTCCATATCAGTTGCCCTCCATCAATTTGCGCACGTCGGTGAAATGGCCGGTCACCGCGGCGGCGGCGGCCATCGCCGGGCTCACCAGATGGGTCCGGCTGGCCGGCCCCTGGCGGCCGCGGAAATTGCGGTTACTGGTGGAAGCCGAGCGCTCGCCGGGACCGACTTGGTCGCCATTGATACCGACGCACATGGAGCATCCCGGCAGCCGCCATTCGAACCCAGCCGCGGTGAAGATCCGGTCGAGACCTTCCGCCTCGGCTTGTTTCTTGACCAGCCCGGACCCCGGCACCACCAAGGTAGGCACCACCGCCTTGCGGCCCTTAGCAACAGCCGCCGCGGCACGCAGATCCTCGATCCGGCTGTTGGTGCAGGAGCCGATGAAGACCTTGTCGACGGCGATGTCCTGGATCGGCGTACCCGGCGTCAGACCCATATAGTCGAGCGCCGACACCATCGCCGTGCGCCGGTCTCCGTCGCTTTCGTCAGACGGGTCCGGCACCGCGTCATCGACTTGGACCGCGTCTTGCGGCGAGTTCCCCCAGGTCACCATCGGCGCGATGGCGGAACCGTCGACCGATACCTCCGTATCGAAGGCGGCGTCCGCATCGCTCGGCAACTGCCGCCAAAATGCCACCGCCTGATCCCATTTTTCGCCCTTGGGCGCGAACGGGCGGCCGGCGACGTAATCGATCGTCGCGTCGTCGGGTGCCACCAGGCCGGTGCGCGAGCCGGCCTCGATGGTCATGTTACAAATCGTCAGCCGGGCCTCCATCGAAAGCTGGGATATCGCCGATCCGGCATACTCGATGGCATGGCCGACGCCGCCGCCGGCACCGATCTGGCGGATGATGGCGATCACGACGTCCTTGCCGGTGACGCCATAGCCGAGGGTGCCGTCGACGGTAATTCGCATGGTCTTGGGCCGCTGCTGCCAGATGGTCTGGGTCGCCATGACGTGGGTCACCTCTGACGAACCGATGCCGAAGGAGATGCAGCCGAGGGCGCCGTGGGTCGAGGTGTGGGAATCGCCGCAAACCAAAGTGAGACCGGGCAAGGTAATGCCCTGCTCCGGCCCAACGACATGGGCGATGCCTTGGCGGTCGTCGCCCCACGGAAACAGGTGAACGCCAAACTCGGCGCAGTTGCCGTCGATCGAGGTCACGATCTCGCGCGCCGTCGGGTCTTCGATTGCGGCGAGCGAGGCGGTATGCGTCGGTGTATAATGATCCGGTGTCGCAAAGGTCTGCAGCGGCCGGCGAACCCGCCGCCCGGTCTCGCGAAGCCGTTGGAATCCGGCGAACGAACCGTCGTGACAAAGATGGCGGTCAATATACAAAAGCGTCTGCCCGTCGTCGCGTTCAACGATGACGTGGCTGTCCCATATCTTGTCGAATATGGCTTTGCCGGCCATGCCTGTCTCCCTGCCCGTCGTGAATTTCCGAAGTTCACTTAACTATGGCCCACGCCGCCAGCGTATTCAACGCGAGGCGGCCGAATTCGATGCGGCAAATCAACCTCTACCGATAAGAAGTAGTAGCGATCAAGTAATCGCGCTTCCATTTCTTCCTGTGATGGCGATCACCTACGAAGGTATTGCCTGAAATAGGGCGCCATCGTAGCCTTTTACTCCGTAGGGGAGAGGAATCGGTGCCAGAACCATACCGCAGGCTTGCTGCGATCGTTGCGATCGACGTGGCCGGGTATAGCCGTCTGATGGGCGAAGACGAGGAAGGCACGCTGGCTCGGATGAAAGCGCACCGTGCCGTGACCGATCCAATTGTCACAAAACACGGCGGCCGGATTGTCGGCGAAGCCGGCGACGGCCTGTTGCTGGAATTCCCGAGCGTTGTCGAGGCGGTCAGCTTTGCCGTCGAAATCCAGTCGGTCATGGCGGACCGCAACGCCCTGCTCTCAATTGACGACAAGATGCTTTACCGCATCGGCATCAACCTCGGCGACGTGCTGGTCGACGGCGACAATATCTTCGGCGACGGCGTGAATATTGCGGCGCGGTTAGAAGCCATCGCCAATCCCGGGGGCATTTGCGTGTCCGGGACCGTGCGCGACAATGTTCATGCGAAGCTGGAAGTCGTTTTCAACGACCTCGGCAAGCAGCAAGTCAAAAATATCGCGGAAGCTGTCCAGGTTTACGGCATCGAGACCTTGCCGAAGACCGACAGCGGCACAGGTGCGGCGTCGCCTCGGAAACGGCACTTTCCGATGAAGCTCGCCGGAGGCGTTGTGACGGTTTTGCTGCTCGCCGTTATTGGCGCCGTTCTCGCCTGGCAAAAGCCTTGGCAGCCCAGCTTCAAGCCAGCGCTGGCCCTGCCGGACAAGCCGTCGATCGCGGTGCTGCCCTTCAACAACATGTCAGGCGACAGCAATCAGGAGTACTTCGCCGATGGCATGACCGAGGATTTGATCACCGATCTATCCAAGATCCCGGGATTGTTCGTTATCGCCCGCAACTCGGTCTTCACCTACAAAGGTAAGCCAATAAAGGTCCAGCAAGTCGCCGAGGAATTAGGCGTCCGCTATGTCTTGGAAGGCAGCGTGCGGCGTGTCGGCGAGCAGGTGCGGATCAACACCCAACTCATCGATGCAACCACTGGCCACCACCTATGGGCCGACCGCTACGACGGCTCCCTGGCCGACGTGTTTTCGCTTCAGGATAAGGTGACAGCCAAAATTGTCGCCGAGTTATCGTCGGAACTCGGCCACCAACCGGCCCCGGTCAGCAAAAAAGTCATACCCCAAACCAATGCCGCCACATCGTCCAGCGCCGGTCGCGCCATTACAATGGACTCCAACGAACCGGATGGCTATCTGAAGCTGGCCGGCCAATTGACCTTCCTTGGCGAGCCCACCGCCGCCGTGCCGCTCGTCGAGCGGGCAATGAGGCTCGATCCGAAAAACATCGAACGCTACGCCTTCGCGCTTGGCCTGGCACAGCTTGGCATGGATCAACCCGCAGCGGCGGCCAAGACCCTCGCCCAGGCCGTTGAAAAAGATGCCAAGAACGTCCACATCTGGTTCCTTTTGGCCGCGGCCTACGGGTTGGTTGGCGATCAAACCAACGCCGCGGCCGCACTAACGCAACTACAATCCATCAAAGCTGAACTCGGGATTCCAGAGAATTTCTTCAGCATTCGACAATTGTCGGACTGGGGTTTCAAACAGCCCGAAGACATCAACCGAATTGCCACCGGTCTCAGAAAAGCGGGGCTTACGGAGTAATGATGCGACACCTAGTCACAACTTGGCTTGTGCTGCTGGCGCTCAGCATATCGTTTGTAAGCAGCCAAAACGCCATCGCACAACAAACCCGTGAAACTGTTGCCGCGCACGGCCGTTGGACCGGCGAACTCCGCTTCAAACGCCACGGCCAACAAGACGCCGTTTGTAAACTCGCCGTCACAGTCCGCAACTATCGCATCAAAGACAATTTCGACTGCCCGCGGGTCTGGTGGCTCGTACCCGGCTTCCAATGGTCGATCGTCGGCCGAATAGACCCGGCCGGTACGCTAACCGGCGCCAGCATCATGTGGGGTCAAGAATCTTACGCCGAATTATCGGGCACCTTGCGTCAAGCTCGCGGCCGGTTCAGCGAACAGATTTCGTATGGCACCATCCGCTCGACCGCCGGCGGCGATGCCGTTCTGGCATTGCGACCGGAAGCCGGGGCCGCAAAATCAAGCAAATCCACCGGGAGCGCGTCAAAGCCAAGCGCCAGCGCCACGACCATGCCGGCTTCTACATTGAGCCGTTACGATGGACGCTATGCCGGAAAGGGCCTATGCCGCAGCATTCGTGATGCCGGGGAGGTCGAATTTCAGGCTGACATCACAGTGCAAAACGGGAAGGTCGATGCATCGATTACGATGCTGCTCAAGATCGGTAGGGACCACGATCGCTATACGGCGGCAGTAGACGACTTAGGCCTGGTGCGTATTCCCATCCGCTACGGCGCTATTATCGAGCTGCGGCTGGCTGAAGACCCGCCGATTTTTGAAATTGCAAATCACTGCGATTTTCCGATGACGAAGAGCAAAAGTGCGCCTTCCGGCGAGCATGGCGCAGTATCCGCCGGCAACCATGACGGTGCATATTTTGGCAAAGGATTTTGTACGAGCGCGGTCAATTTTACATCGGTCGAGTTGGAGGTGGAGAGCCATGTTTCCGCTGGCCGGGCAACGGTCAGGATTACAAAGCGAACTAAGGGCAGCGGAGCCGGCGTTGACGAGTTCAAAGGCGACGTGGGCGACGTCGGCGAAGACGGAACAATTCGCGTTGAAGGAGCCTACAACGCCCAATATGTGCTGAAACTCGCTGGCGAGCCAAATTTCGAAAGTGTCGGGCAGTGCAAATTCCCGATGACCAAGACACCCGGTCCGGAACAGCCGAAAACAGTCGTCGCCGCCGCCGCAGCCGCCGTCCATGACGGAATCTATAGCGGTGCGAACAATTGCACCGGCGCTCTTGGCGGAAGTTCGGATTATTCGCCTTACCAACTGCGCATAACGGCCACAGTGGTCGGCGGTCGCGCGGACATCCTGTTTAGAGCGACTGGTAGAGCGAACACCGAAAACCGGTACGACTTCTCGGCTCATTTGAGCGACCAGGGAGTCCTGAATCAGGAAGTTAAATCCGGTGAAATCTGGACCTTCCGTTTTGGCGACGATCAACCGGTTGCGAAGGATCGAGACTATTGCGTCGTAAGGCTGAATAGAGAGTCCGCCGCCAAATCTCAGAGCCACGGCACGATGGTCAAGGCCAGCGGTCCGATGAAATTCGAAGGGACGTGGCAAAACAACATCGATCGCGTCTCGCGCAACGTTTCCTTGAACGATGTTGTGGTCGACGAAAACGGTGTGATTACACAGGGCACGTTTTGGTCCGACGGGGCAACGGACCTCAATTGCAGTTTCATGGCCATCGCTGTCGACGGAAGATTTGATGACAATGTCCTGACCTACAGCCATGACAACGGTTGCGGCGAGATAACGACGACGGTGACTTTCGACGGCGACGTCGGTGTCGGAGAATGGCGCCAGGACTCTTTGCGAGGGACGATAGAATTGACCAGAAAGTAGTTTCAGCGATTAGTCTTCGGCGTCCAACAGCCAACCCCATGAATTGAGAATGACGTGTTTGGCTTGCGAACCGGGGATCGGGTCAGTGTGGCTGCATAGCAGCCAGTTAATGTCCCAAGACAGAACCCGGCGCAGCGAGCTTTTCAAGCCTTCGACGTTGAATTTCGGATGCTTTGCGACGAACACCCGGTTGTCGGGCAGCACTCGATTAGGCGATGGATCCAGGTTCAGCGTCTGATAGGCGGAGGCAAACCAGGGCGGCGTTAAGTAGCAGGTGTCCGGTCCTCCCGGCCCCGGGCCGGCGCCCTCGGCATCGGTCTTGTAGATTGTATCCGCGGAAAGCACCGTGCCGCTCGGCCGATGGTAGAGGATGACCTCAAACAAGGCGTCATCTTGGGTCACTTCGATTTCGAAGTCGTCGGCCAGCAGGTCCGACAGCGTGTCGTCGTCAACGAAGGCCGATGCATCGGCAAGACCGCAATGAAAACCGATTTCGGGCATGTGGTCGATGATATCCATGCCCAAAAAGCCGCCGCCACGCGGACACAGGAACAGTGCGTCCGGATAGGCGGATCGAAAACTCGCCAAGCCCGATGTATGGCCGCCCATTGGGGCGACGACGACTCTAACGGGACCGAGTTCATCGAGCGCTGATTTAAGCGCGCAGTCTCCGTCCAGCGGCACCGGCGAATAGACAAGCAAGCCTGTCCCCTTGGGAGACAATTCGACGACCGGCATATTGATCAACCACGCCGGTTTTTCTTCGTCGGAGATCGCATCGAATTCTGCGCGGTCCATGGAAATTTGTGCAATGAGGCGCTGGGCATTTTCCCATTCAGGCGAAGACCTATCCTCAATCGCCTCCGCGATTTTGGCAAAGCGACCGCGAAGAAGGGCAAAATTGCCGGGCCAGAACGGAATAGCGTGGGGACCGAATACATGCACGCCATCGGCTAGGCGCGTAATCTGATCGTGCATTCGCTTGATTTCCTCGCTGTCGTGATCAGGACCAACCTGCAGATCTACCCTTCCTAGCTACCGGCATTCTAGCGGTGGCGGTGATTTTGGATAGGCCAGGGCGGCCATCAGATAGAGGCCAGCGGCGGCGGCCACGACAATTGTGAAGCCGAATTCGATGGCGATTACCGTTGCCAACGCGGCGCTGATCACCGAAGCGCAACCGTTAATGCCCCAGGCCCAAGGCACCATATGCGCCCACCGCGGGCTCAGAGCCGCGAGCCCCAAGGGAAACGGCAGACCCATGGCGAAGGCGAGCGGCGCGATCAGTGTCACGGCCAACATAATTCTGATCCATTGAGCGCTTGGCGCGGCCGCCGACGAAAGCAAGGCCGGAAACAGCGGTACGTAGGCAAGCGCCAGAATAATCAGAGCGATAACGGCCAAACGCAGGACCGGCACCGCTCCGAACCGCGATGCCAGCTTGGCTGAAACGCGACTGCCGATGCCAGCAAATATAAGAAATGCGCTCAACACGACGGCGACGGCATATAAGGGATGTCCCAAATAAAGCGTGATACGCTGAATAAAGGCAATCTCTAGAAACAGAAAGCCCAGGCCAAGGGCGGCGAAATAGACAAAGGTCTTCAGTCGGGGAGCGCCCACAACCGCCGCATTCGGCAGCACCAACAGCGGCAATAGGATAAGCACGACGCTGGCAACCACCGCCTGGGCCAGTGTCGCCCATAACATCACGTAGCCCCATTCGATTAGGGTCGACCGACCCGGACCCGTTGCCCGCAGGATGGTATCCAGCCGCTCGAGCTTCAGCGTGTGGAAGAAATACGGCCGGTCGTCGGTACTGGGCGAGATGTCAAAGGCATAGGCTTGCCGGAAGGCCGCCGCCTCCGGGCTTAGGAGCGCCAGCGCTGCTTCGTTGAGGAACGGCCGCGCCAGTATGTTGCGTTGATTGACTTCGCCTTGCCGGAGGCCATCGAAATAAGCTGGATCGAAGCCGCGTCGGTCAACGAACCGCCGGATCCGGCCAATGGCCTCGGACGACAGTGGACGTTCCGCGATCAGCAAAGTCACCGTGTCCCAACTGCGGATGAGGGCGAGGTGCGCGCCCGGCAGCTGAACATCTTGCCGCTCCAGAGCCGCAAGCGCGATGGCGAACAGGCGCACGCTGTCCCGCGGCGGGTCCTTGAGCCAGCGGGTGATTGAAATCACCCCGGCCGGCTTCAAGCGCCGCAACATGGCAGTGATCGCTTCGACCGTATAGAGCGTGCTTTCGTGCAAGGCGAACAGGCCGGTACCGGCGGCGGCGTACGATTCCAGCATCGAGATCTGGATCAAGTCGTAATGGCGCCTGCTATCGGCGACAAAGGCGCGCGCTTCGCCAATATGGAGATCGACATCAGGCCGGTCGTAAAGGCCGCCGGCAAAGGTGCCATAGCGCCCCCGTACGAGGTCGGTGACATCGCTGTTGAGCTCGACCGCGTCAATTCTGCTTGCCCCGTGGTAGAGCGCGCGCAGCACGTCGGCCCCGCCGCCGGCGCCAAGCACCAGTACCTCCGGTGTTTCCAACAAATGGTAAGCCAGCGCCGCCGTCTGCTGATCGAGGAAGGCGAGCGCATCGGTTTTGCCGTCAAAGCGGGTGATCATAGTCGGCGCATCGCCGTCGATGAACAGCGCCACTTGATCGGGTATCGGCGTCGCGGCGTTCAGGCTCATCCCCGGAGCGTGGCGGAACGGCACTTGCCCGGCCTCGACGACGCTGAGTTGGCCAAGCGGGCTCGGCCGCTCTTCCACAATATCCATGCCGGGCATGGCCAAGACCTGCGGCAGGCCTTTGTAGGGTGAAATCAGTAGCTCAAGCCACGGCGCCGGCCACGGCATGGCCAACGCGATCGCCACCACCAGCGCGTCAAGCGCCGGCGCCAGGCGCCGCGGTCTCTGGAGCAACATCAGTGCCGCCGCGACCAAGCCGGCACCGGCGGCAAGCTTCAGCCCCCCGACCGGCGGCAGCCAGAACATCGACGCGATGACCGCCGGCGCGCCGATACCGGCACCAGCCAGATCGGCGAAATAGACTTTACCCACGGCTTCACCGGCCTCGCTTAGGGCCAGGCCGATAGCCGTCGCGGCACACAGGAAAGGCAGTGCAAGTGCAAGGTACAAAGCGGCAAGCCACAGCAGTTGGAACCGATCCCAATAGAGTTCCAAGGGGTTGAACGGCAGCGCCTGGGCCAAGGCAACGGCGGCCGGCGCCAGTAGCGCAAAACCGACGGCGCCGATCGCGAAGACAACGCGAAAACGCGCCAGCAGCCAGGGTCTGGCGATGACAATGAGGCTGCCGCTCATGCCGTAGCCAAGCAAGGCGAGGCTGATGATCATGGTGGCGAAGTGATGCCAACTGATGATCGAGAACAGCCGCATCAGCAGGATTTCATAGGCAATCGCGGCGGCCGATAACACAGATACCGCGGTCAGGACCATCTTCTCTAAGGCTTCCGGGTCCGCTCGAACGGTACGAATGCGACCGGAATCAAGCGCCGGGTCGTGACCGCGCCGTCGGCCGCCTTGGTTACCAATACCAACTGCTGGGCCATGAATTTTGGCCCGACCGGAATGATCATGCGCCCGCCGGGTTTGAGCTGGGCAACCAGCGGCGGCGGGATGTGGCTCGCCGCGGCGGTGACGATGATGCCGTCGAAAGGCGCATGCTCCGGATCGCCGTGGTAGCCGTCGGCCCAGCGCACCGTGGCTTCTTCGTATCCCAACGCCTTTAACCGAGTCGCGGCTTCAACGGCCAAGGGTTCGATGATTTCCACGCTATGGATCCGCATGCCAAGCGCTGCCAGTACCGCTGCCTGATAGCCCGAACCGGTACCGACCTCGAACACCGTGTCGCCCTTGTCGAGGTCCAACAGGTCGGTCATCAGGGCGACGATATAGGGCTGCGAAATGGTTTGACCGTGGCCGATCGGCAGCGGACGGTTCTCATAGGCCAAGTATTTGAGTGGTGCAGGCACGAACAAATGGCGTTCGACCGCAGCCATCGCCGCCAACACACGATGGGTTATGGGGTAATTCTTGCCGACAATTGGTATCGATTGGGCCATTGCCTCAACCGTGTGGACCATCCGGCCACGCGCTTCAGCGACGGTTTCGGCCAGCGCCGGGAATCCGCCGCATTGGATCACGCCAACAGCAAGACAGATTAGGCTCTTCACCTGCGCCATGGCGCACCATATGTCCGTTGCCCAACCACCATCACACGAAGAACTATAGCACAGCGGCGGAACTGTTTACCGTCAAGCTTTGTCCAAATCCAACATGGTTAACCGGCTATAAACAGTTCGATAACTATTATTGCGACCGCCACTATTTATCCTGAACTGAACGGTTTCCCACGCCGTGATGAAGAACGACCCTCTTACGTCAATCATCGGATTAGCCCTGGAAAGAGGCCATTTTGACGATCACTTGGCGCAGTTCGCCTCATTGTCGGACGTGGTCAAGAACGATCTCAAGCAAACCATGGGGTGGAACGACGAGCAAACCAATAATACGCTTCATATTCTGATCGATACCTGCACGGATACCATCAGTCGGTACCGGTACCGACCGCCGGCCAACGCCTACGAGGAAGACAAACGGTTCAGTTCCGACTATGTGGCGGCGCAATGTTTGTTGACGGAATGGCTGACACTCTACCGGGTTATCCAAACCTACGTCGATCGCCTGGACGACCAAGAAACCGTCATGCTGTGACGCTGCGGACCTGGCTTGCGCCATCAGCGAGCGGCTCGGGACGGTCCGGCATATAGCCGGCGTCCGGGTCATGTCCTGCGCGCCATCCCTGGCTGTCGGCAACGAATGTCGGTGCCTTGAGCAACACGTGATCCCGGCGCCGCTCGATTGCGTCGGCATCGATCTTGGCGGTCAGCAAGATCTTCATGAAATTTCGCATGGCCGTGAGTTTCTTCGCCACGCCGCGCACGGCGTCCGGGTGGGTCGCGACGACCCGCCGGGCAATGGCCTCGAAATCGTCCGGCCGGCGCCCGGTCAGATCGCTAACCACCGTGTTAGGCGCATGCACGGCGAAAGCGCCACGGCGGTATTCCGCGGCATAAAGCCGAAGCTGGGTCGGCATCGCCTCCGGAAACCCCTGCACTTTCAGCGCTTTCAGCAGCATTGCTTCCGAAATGTTCTGGTACTTCACCCGGCGTCCCAAGGCCGTGCCCATGATCGCGGCGATCTCATTGGGCGACAACAGTTTCGGGCCGGTCGGGCGGTAGACCTTGCCCGCGTGGGCGGCCGGATCGGTCAGCGCAGCGACATTGACGGCGGCGATGTCTTCATTGGATGGCGGCGCATCCTTTTTCACGTCGCCGTCGCCGAGCGGCATGGGCAAGACGCCGAGTTGGGCGACCGGTTCCAGCACCATGAAGTAATTGGCCGCGAACCAGCCGACATTGTTCACGGTCACGGTCGTGTCCGGCAGCAGCCCGAGGACTTCCTCGTTCAACCAGGTCTCCCGCGTCAACACGGCCGGGTGATCCGGATCGCTCAGCCATTGGCCCAGCATGACCACATGCTCAAGCCGGGCTTCCCGCGCGGCCACGGGGCGAGTACGGTGCCGAAATGCAGGCCGTTCGGCGCCGTCGGTGCGCAGTGATAGGCGCGCTGTACGCCATCCATGGCGCGGCGCATGTCGGCAACCGAATATTGATCGCCAACGACGACTTCGGCACCGGCGTCTTTCAGCCACTGGGCGCGGTGGTCGTCCCGGCGAACCATGGCGCGCACCGGGTAACCCTTGTCCAGAAGCTGGAGCGTTGTCGGCAGGCCGGTGTTGCCGGCGGCGCTGGTAACGAGAATTCTGGGCTTGATCGGGGTTGTCATGGCTATCTCTCCCAAAGCTGGGCGGGGCCGGCCAACGGCGCCACGCGCGGCGCCGCGGTACGGCGAAGTTGGCGCACCTTGAACAGCACGGTCAGATGCAGAATGATGAAAATCGGCACGAAGAAACTCGGGAACAGGTTGAGCGGCCAGACATCCATGGGCGCGCTGGTGATGCCCGCCGGAATCAGGGCGGGGAAAGCACCGGCCGCGAGCGCTGCCGTTGCTACGGCGACCAGGAAATCGAGCAAGCCGAGCAAGTGGAAGCGGATGAACCCGGCTGACGCGGCGAAATCCGGATCACGGGCCAGACGCGCGACAACGAACGGCGCCGCCAGCCCGATCGCGACATCGCCGAGGCCGGCGGGCCACGCGAACAGCCCGGGCAGAACGTCATAGAAATAGAGCGTCAAAAAGCCGAAGCCCAAGACCCGCCAGTGCTGCAACATGGTCAGCGTGCGTATGTCCTGGGACAGCACGAATTCCCGGAACGGCGCCCACAGAACGTACAACGCCAAAAATCCAGCGACCGGAACAACGACGGAAAGGGCGATCGGAGCGAACGGCGATTGTTGATCATTTGCCAACAGCTGCTCGACGCCAACCCCATAGGCAGCGCCGAACCACAGGAGCAACACAACGGTCACGCCAATGATCTGGGGGATACTCCAGTTTGGTGGCGCGTGTGTATCGTACATGGCAGTTTCTCCCATATTTCTGTGTATATGCACATAATGGCGCAAAAAATTTTGCCGCTAGCGCTGCTGTACCGCCTCGACCGTCGAAGAGAGATCGTCAATCAACCCACCCCACCGATCCGGCCCGAGCGCTTCGATGATCCGGCTTTGCGCCTGTTTCCAGCGCGGCAATGCCTGTTTGAGGACCCGCTCGCCAGATGCCGTCAAGGTCAAGGTCTTGGCACCGCGCTTACTCGCGGTGTCGGATGAAACCAGCTTTTTGTTCTCCAACGGCCGCAGGTTCCGGATCAACGTCGTGCGATCCATCGCCAGTATGTCGGCCAGTTCAGCTTGCCGGCTCGGGCCCCGGTTGGAGAGCGCGGCCAGCACCGTGAACTGGCCAGGTGTCAGCCCGACAGGCTTCAAGGCGCTGTCGAAGAACTGCGTCACCACGCGAGAGGTCCTGCGCAGACTGGCACAGGTGCACAGCGTAACGTCCAAGTCGTCTGTCGATGCCGGGGAATGGTGTTTGGCGGCCATAAGTGTGCATATGCACATTAAGTGCAACAATGTCAATGCCGATAACGGAGATTATTCCGGAATAACCGACGCACGCCATCACATATTGGTCAGGTAGCGCTCCATCTCGACCGGCGTGACCTGATTGGCGAAGAAGTCCAGCTCGCGCTCGGCCTGGCCGATCAAAACGCCCATGCCGAGTTCACCGATGACTCCGTTCATGAACTCGGATCCCTTGGCTAACGCCACCGCCGTCGCGAGATCTGTCGGGATTGCCTCGACGTCTTCGGCTTCGTAGGCGTTGCCGGGTGTCGGTTCGGGTGGCGTCATGCCCTGTTCGATGCCGTCCAAACCGGCGGCGATTTCGCAGGCCATCAGATAGTACGGATTGCAGTCGGCCGAGCCGTCGCGTTTTTCGACACGCACCGCGGTATCCTTGCCCTCGATCACCCGCAAGCCGACGGTGCGGTTGTCGATGCTCCAGGCGGTGTTGATCGGGCAGAAGGTGTAAGGCTGGCGCCGGCGATAGGCGTTCGGTGTCGTCGCCGCGGCCAGTGCCATTTCGCTCATGCGGCTTTGCAAACCGGCCAGATAGTTGAGCCCTAGTGCAGACAGCTTGCCGTTATCGGAAAAAACGTTCTCGCTACCCCGCCAGAGTGAGTGATGAACATGAAAGCCGTTGCCGGATTCCTCCAGAAACGGCTTGGACATAAAGGTCGCCAAATAATCGTGCGCGACGGCCAGTTCTTTTACCAGGCTACGGAAGGCGACGACGCGATCGGCGGCGGCGAGTGCTTCGGAATAGCGAATGTTCACTTCGACCTGGCCGGCGGCATATTCCGGGTTGGATTGCTCGATGGGAATGCCGACGTCGTTCAAATGCCGGCGGATCGGTCCGAGCACGTGCTCCAACTCGGCGGCGCGCGCCAAGCCGTAGACCTGGATGCCGCTGTCCCGCGGCCGCAACGTTACGGGATCGAGCAGGTAAAACTCCAGCTCGGCGCCGATCTTGATTTCATAGCCCATGGCCTCGGCGCGTTCCAGTACGCCGAGCAGCGCGTTCCGCGGATCGATCGGTACCGGTTTGTGGTCCATGCCTTCCGCACGGCCAAAGCAAAAAGCGACGCCCTCCTCCCACGGCATGGCGTAGGCCGGGCCGTTCGGGAACAGGTGCAGGTCGGGATAGCCGTTGTCGAAGCTGACATAGGGCGTGTCCCAGATGTCGCAGGTCATGTCGAGGGCAAATATGGCGATCGACATCGCCACCCCGTTTTCGCATACCGTCGGCCAGTGACTGGCGGGAATGCGCTTGCCGCGCATGATGCCGTTCAAATCACCGACACCCAAAACGACCGTGTGCGTGCCGGCCGGCAATTCGCTGCTGCTTGCGTTCACCACCACCCTCCCAATTCATTTATTTTTTGGCGATACCACTTAAGGCTACCACGAATAGGTCTTGTCGATGCCCGCCATTTTCACCCCGGTAAAAGCCGAGGCCTCAAGCGACAGCGCCCGTAGGTCCTCGACCTCCAGATTATGCACAGACGATTTGCCGCAGGCCTTGGCGAGCAAGGTGATTTCCATGGTCATGGCAGTCAGATAGCGCGCCACCCGTTCCGATGCCGCCGGCACGTCGACGCGCACCTCAAGCTCTGGTTCCTGCGTGGTGATGCCGACCGGGCAGAGGCCGGTATGGCAATGGTGGCATTTGCCCGGCGCCGTGCCGAGAGCCGCGTAATCGTCGAAGTAGCGCGGTGAGTTGCAGCCCAGCGCCATCAAGGCACCGGTGCCGATCATCACCGCGTCGGCGCCGAGCGCCAAACACTTGGCGGCATCGGTGCCCGACCGGATGCCGCCGGCCGCGACCAGCGAGACCTTGCCGGTCATGCCGCAATCGTCGAGCGCCTCCCGCGCCGCCCGGATGGCGGAAATCGTCGGAATACCGGTATGGTCGATCAGCAGCTCCGGCGACGCGCCGGTACCGCCTTCGGCGCCGTCGACGACGATGACGTCGACGCCGGCTTTGGCGGCAATGGCCACGTCATAGCGCGGCCGCGTGGCACCCATCTTCAGGAAGATCGGCACTTGATAGTCCGTCGCTTCGCGCAATTCCTCGATCTTAACCTGCATGTCGTCGGCACCGAGAAAATCCGGATGGCGCACCGTCGAACGCTGATCGACGCCCTCGGGCAGGGAGCGCATTCTGGCAACCCGTTCCGACACTTTCATGCCGAGCAGCAGGCCCCCGGTGCCAGGCTTGGCACCCTGTCCGACCACCAGCTCGATGGCGTCGGCCATGCGTAAGTGCTCCAGGTCCAGCATGTAGCGCGACGGCGTCATTTGATAGACCAGTTTCTGGGAGGCACTTCGTTCATCCTCCAACATGCCGCCTTCGCCGGTGCAGGTCATCGAGCCGACTTTCGACGCGCCGTAGCCAAGCGACGCCTTGGCGTTAGCCGACAGCGCGCCAAACGACATCGACGCGATATAGATCGGAATGTCGAGTTCCAACGGCTTCTCGACCAAGCCGGTGCCGCCGCCGAGGACGGTTTTGGTGTCGCAGCTTTCGCGATAGCCCTCGAGCGGTAGCCGGGTCATGGTCGCCGGCACGAAGGTCAGATCGTCGAACGTCGGCATGCGGTGATTGAACGTGGTGAAACCGCGAATTTGGTAGCGGCCGAGACGAGACAGCGCATGAACTTCGGAAATCGATTCCGGCGTCCAACGCACGGACTTGCCTTGCTCGTAGGACGACGGCACACCGGCCGGGCGTCCGTCGATGCCGCCGTCGGTCATTGCCACCGCTTCTTCCGACGGCAACTCAAACGGATATTCGTACGGCGTTTTCAGATCATCAGCCATGCGCCTGCGTCCCTACTTTCGAAATGCCAAAGCCGTTCCGCGGAAACGATTTTCTGCCACTCCCGCGCGTTGCTGCCCAATCCGCGGTCGGCCAACAGCGCCTCCACCGAAGTGACTTCTGCTGCTGAGGGCTCGACCACCTTGGTATCAACGCCAAGCGACTCGATCGGCCCGGCGACCCAGACCTCGCCGCCCCACAAGGAATCGGCACAGGCGCCGGCGGCGCCGCCCAACGCGATGATGCGGCCGGCGTGAGCCATGAAACCGGACAAGTAACCGATCTTGCCTTCGACGATGATGTCGCCGCCCTTCATGGCGACGCCGCACCGCGGCCCGGCATCGCCTCTGATGTGGATGAGACCGCCGCGCATCGACGCGCCGACCGACATGCCGGCATAGCCGTTGATCAGGATTTCGCCCTTGGCCATGGCCTCGCCCGCGGACCAGCCGACATTGCGCTCAACCTCAATATGGGCACCATCGTTAAGCCCGCCACAGTAATAGCCGACACTGCCTTCGAAGCGGAGCCGGGCGCCTTCCGGCAGTCCGATCCCGAGATTGTGGCGCGAGCGCGTGTCCTGCACCGTGACGGCGTTGCCTTCAGCGAGCGCCGCGCGGATCTCTTTATTGACCTCGCGGATCGGGCGGTCGCCGACGGTAACAATCACCGCGCTCATGCCGCGTTCCTCAGGGACTGGATCTGCCAGGTGTTGGTCAGGCTCGGGCCGTCGTAATTAATAACCGGGTTCTCGCCGGTGTAGATCATGCGGACGGCCTGCTCTTCGGTCGCCACGGCCATTTCGCCGTTTTCTTCGATCGCGACCAGGGGCTTGATAGCCCAGCGGTCTTTGGCAAAGCCCATGCTTTCGGTGTTCGAGATCAGATAGGTGAAGACGCCGTCGATTTCGGAAATGGATTTCTGCAACGCCTGCGCCTGGGTTAGGCCCTTCGACATCTGATCAGAGATCCAAACCGCGATCAGTTCGCTGTCGTTGTAGGTCATGAAGCGGTAGCCGCTTTGCTCCAGACGCTCCCGCCAGGTGTAGTAGTCGGTGATCTGGCCGTTATGGACGATGGCGATGTCGGGAAACGGCCGAGCCCAGAACGGATGACTGGCGGTCGGCGAAATCGACGATTCGGTCGCCAGCCGGGCATGGCCGAGGCCGTGGGTACCGATGAAATCGCGGATGCCATGCTTTTCGGCCACTTCGTTGGCGCCGCCCAGATCTTTGATGATTTCCAGGGAGCGGCCGACGGACTGGACTTCGAACCGCTCGGCGATCGTGTCCGCGTGGCGCGACCATTCGGCAAAATTGGTCGGCTCCTTGATCTCCATACGAACCGAAACATGCGGGGTGCCGGCATCGTCGTGAGTGGGGTCGGAGAGGAAATCGGAGCCGTTGTCGCGTAAAATCTCCAGAAAAGCGGTCAGGTCGTCCGACAGGCGGCTACGCTCGGCGGCCATGGCGCGCACAATGAAGCCGCTTTCCAAAGGCGGGCCATAGAGCGCGAACCCGGTGGAATCCGCGCCGCGATGGCGCTGCGCCGCCATCAAATCTACCAAGTCGGCCCCGACCCGCGCCGGTTTAATCAGAATTCTTCCTGCAATTCCGCACATTTATCGGACTCCTTTAAAGTATCGTATACTGTATACAAAATATTCTTTATTGGTACATCCTGGCGCCTGCCGACGCAAGCCTCGGCCGTCCCAAGTCGCCGGAATTCCGGTGCCGGTCATCGCATTGGCTCCGGGTTGGTGGCGATGATGCCGTTGGGCCGGAACACCAGGAAAAACACCAGGATCAACAACACCACGGCATCGCGGAAGACGACATAATCGTCGGGCAGGATGTGGAGCAAGGTCGCCTCCAGAGCGCCGAGGAAAAAACCGCCATAGAGCGCGCCTTTCGGGTTCGACAAGCCGCCGATGATGGCGGCGATCAAGGCCTTGATCAGTGGCGTCAGGCCGAGCGTCGGGAACACCGCGCCGCGCTGCGCGATCCATAACAGCGCCGCGATGCCGGCCAGGATGCCAGACAGAAAGAAGGCGAGTGCGATCACCCGGTTCGCCCGAATGCCCATCACCCGGGCGACGTCGAAGTCGGACGCAGACGCGCGGAGCGCGATGCCGAGCCGGGAATTGGTAAGGAAGACTTTGAGTAGCAGCAGCGCGGCGACAGCGACAATGATGGTGAAGATCTGGGCGCGGCCAATGAAAACCTCGCCGATGGTGATATATCCGGACAGAAATTCAGGGATCGGCACGGGTTTGGAGCGCGGACTGATGGTGACCTGGAAGATCACATGCAAGGCGCCGGAAATCGCGAACGACGTAATCAGCAAAGACATCGGGCTCTGCCCGCGCAACGGCCGAAAGGCGATCCGCTCCATGGCAACGGCGCAGAATCCGGCAAACAGGATCGCGATCAGGACGGCTAGCCAGAATGGCACGCCCCAGGCGGTCTGAAACAGCAGGGCATAGCCGAACAAGGTCATCAGGTCGCCATGGGCGAAATTCAAGAACCCCAGTTGGCCGAACACCACCACCAGGCCGAGCGCCAGCAAGGCATAGATGCTGCCAAGATTGACGACGGCGATGAGGTACTGGATGAACTCTTCCATGTGCCCTTTGGTCTCCGCTACGCCGACGAGCCGAGGTAGCTGTCGTGGATGCCGGGGTCGCTTGCCAACGCCCCGGCCGGTCCCGACTTGACGATCAAGCCGAGTTCCATGACGTAAGCGCGGTCGGCCACGGCCAAACTTTTGTGGACGTTTTGTTCGACCAACAGGATGGTCACGCCGGCCTGGCGCAGTTCAGCGATGATCTCGAACACCTGGCCCACGACCTTGGGCGCGAGGCCCAATGACGGCTCGTCCAAGATCAGGAAATCAGGGCTCACCATGAGCGCGCGGGCGATCGCCAGCATTTGCTGCTCGCCACCCGACAAAGTGCCGGCGTCCTGGCCCTGACGTTCCAGCAGCGCCGGAAAGCGGGCCATCACCGCATTAATACGCGCTTCGGTTTCGCCGCGCTTTAGAATGTTGCCGCCGGCCTTCAGGTTCTCCAACACCGACAGCGCCTTGAACACGCGGCGGCCTTCCGGCGCATAAGACATGCCCAATCCGGCCCTGCCCTCAACCGGCACTTTGAGCAAGGAGGCGCCGTTCAGTGCGATATCGCCGCCGGCGATGGCGACCAGCCCCATAATCGCATTCAAGGTCGTCGACTTGCCGGCGCCATTGGCGCCGATGATGGTCACCAGTTCGCCCTTTTCGACAGAGAAGGAAACCCCTTTGACCGCGGCGACCGGCCCGTAGGAAACCTCGAGGTCTTGTACGTTCAACATTGCAGTCTATCGATACGTTGTTCAGGCCTGACCGACCCCGCCGATCCGTCGGCGACTGCCATCACCGACGGTCGACAGGGCTTGCGGTTACTTCTTCGCGGACGGTATTTCGGCGGGATCAAGCTTGATTGACTTGATGTATTTCCCCTCGCCACCCTCGATGCGCATGATGTGCACCGGCAAGTTGGGCGCCTTGCCGACACCTTTGAAGGTGACCGTGCCGATTTCGGTTTCGACGTCGGTCAACTGACCGAAGGCATCGCGGATCGCCTTGGGCTCCGTGCTGCCCGCTGCATCGACGGCCGCAGCCAGCAAACGCATGGCCGAATAGCCGACCATGGCCGGATAATAAGCATCGGCGTTGCCGTATTTGGCTTCGTAGGCTTTTACGAAATCGCCGGCGGCAGTGCTGGCGCTCGGTGCCGCCATGGTGACGTAGTAAAGGCCTTCGACGATCTTGCCCAATCCTTTGACGGACGGCTGATCGAGCACGTCCGGGCCGAGATAAGTCGATTTGACACCGCCGGCCCGCAGCTGGTTGATGAAAATCGGGAAGTCGTTATCGAACGGCATAGCCACAATGACATCAGGCTCTTGCGGGAGTTTCTTAATGTCCGCCACGACTTTAGAGAATTCCTGTTGGTCATAGGCGAACGAGGAACTGCCGATCACCTTGCCGCCGAGTTTTTCGAACAGGTCCTTGAAGTAAAGCGGCAGGAATTCGGTGTAGGGATCGAAGTCAGAGGTGACGATATAGGCCGTCTTCGCTTTTAGATCGTCATGCGCGAATTTGGCATAGACGCCGCCCATATGGGCGTCGGACATCATCACCAGGTAGCTGCCGGCGCCGGCGCGTGCCGGGATCGTCGGCTGCGAGGCGATGGTGTGCATGATCAGCAGATCTTTCTTTGCCACCATGTTTCCCGCGGCAATGGCATTGGGGGAAATGGCGCTGGACACGAAGGCGTTGAGCTTCTCCTTCTTCAACAGTTCGGCCACGGCGATCGCCGCCTTCTGGGGGTCGGACGCGTCGTCGCGTTCGATCAGCTTGATCGGATATTTACCGAGCAGGCCGCCCTTTTTGTTGGCCTCGGCGATATACATGGTGACGCCTTGCATGAACGGCGCGTCGTAGGCCGCCATGAAGCCGGTGCGGGCACTGACGGCGCCGATAACAAAGTCTTCGGCTTGCGCCGGCACCGCCGACAACACCGCGAAAGAGGCGAGTCCTAAGCCGGCGGATAGCAATTTTCTTGACCTCATGAGTGATCCTCCTTGTGTATGGTCGCAATCGACTTGATTGTTATGTGACTTCCATTTCATCACCGACATAAGCTTCGACGACGGCCGGATCGGTAGCGACGTCCCCAGGCAAACCCTCCGCGATGAGCTGGCCTTTGTTCAGGACATAAATGCGGTCGCACAATTGCATGACCATTTTCAGATCATGCTCGACAAGCAAAATGCCGATGCCGAAGTCGGCGACGATTTTCCGAAGCGGTTCCTTCAATGCCTCGGTTTCCGCGGAATTCATTCCCGCCGCCGGTTCGTCCAGCAACAGGAAATTCGGTTCCAACGCCAATGCGCGCGCAATTTCCAGACGGCGTTGATCGCCATAGGCCAAATTGCTGGATAGGACATGGGCCTTATCATCCAGATGAAGGAAACGCAGCCAACCGAGAGCCCGCGCCTCCGCCTGGCGACGGCTCAACGCCGGTGCGCGTACAGTCACCGCCGAAATCACGTTCTCCAGCGCCGAAAGCGAAACGAATAACCGGATATTCTGGAAGGTTCGGCCTAGACCGTTTCGGGCCAGCTTGACGGCACTCCATTCGGTGCCGTCCTGGCGGTTAAGCGTAATCGTGCCGCCAGAGGCAAAAAGGGATCCGGTCAAAACGTTGATAAACGTCGTCTTGCCGGCGCCATTGGGGCCGATCAAACCGACGATCTCCCCGGCCTCAACGCGAATACTAACGTCCTCCAACGCGCTCAAGCCCGTATAAGTCTTCGACAGCGCATCGGTCTCAAGCACACTCTCGGACGGGACTTTGTAAGACGGCAGGTCGTCTTGTGCCGTGGGGCGATCATCCGTCGCTGTTCGCTTGCCAACCAGCACGGCCAACTCGCGATAACCCAGCACACCTTGGGGACGGACATACAGAATGATCAAAATCAACAGCGAAAAGGAAATCGCCGTCAGACCGAAAACCAAGGGAAACTCGAAGCCGAACGCAAGCTCGGTACCGGCATAGGTGCCGAGATGCTCTTCGACTTTGCGGAAAATTTCCTCGGCGATGGTGATGACCGCCGCGCCGATCACGCAACCGCTTACCGAGCGGTAACCGCCGAGAATGATCATGACAACGAGCGCGAAAGTTTTCTCGAGATAAAAGCCGTTGGGTGAAATGACGCCGGTTACGTGCGCGAACAGCGCACCTGCCATGCCGACAATGCCGGCGCTTGCCACCCAGAATAAGAAAATGTGGATCTGTGGTTCGATGCCGATCGAGCGCGACGCCTGTTCCTCGTCGCGCGTCGCTTCGAGGTTGCGGGCAAAGCGCGTACTTTTCAGGTAAAATGCCGCGGCCAGCGCGATTGCCAAGGCGCCGATGAAGACCGGCCAGGTTGCCTGTTCCGTCGGAATGCCATAGAGCGATTGTTTGCCGTTGGTCAGCGCCTTGGCGCCGATAAAGACCAAATAGGCGATCACGACGAGGCCGAAACTGGCGATCACCGCGGCGGTATCGCGGAGCCGCATGATGACGACGCCGGAGACCGCGGCAACCGCCATGCTGGCCAGCACCGCCACAGGCACCGCGGCCGGCAGCGACCATTCCGCTTCTTGTACGAACATCGGCATGTCGGCGAGCAGGAACGATTTCATGTCCGGCGGCAGCGTAAACCATGAGGCGACATAGGCGCCGACACCGAAAAACGCGACATGGCCCAGCGACAGAATACCGCTGGTGCCTGAAAACAAGCCCAAACCGGTGGCGGCAATGACGTTGACGCAACCGAGCAGCAACAGTTCGCGCCCGGCGATGCCCGACCACGAGGCTAACCCGATAAGCACGAGGATCAGCGGCAACAACATCCCAAAGGACTGTGCGCATTCCTTCGACCGTTGATCGATGAACCCGTTCCTGGGCGCCGTGGCGTCCGCGGGCCAGTCCGACATGTCAGTGACACCGTCGGCCGGTGTCGAGCCTTTGCGTTGTGATGATGGCCAAGATCGTCAGGCCGGCTGTAAGCCACGGTTTCCCGATTCCCCGCCGCAACCTCATGCGAGGCCCCTCCCCTCGGTTCCGAACATTGCGCTGTTCTTGTAAAATAGATACCGTATTCAGAACACACTAACACTCCTTGTCCCGATCGGAAAAATGATTTCCACAAGCGCTGAGCGAATTTTCTCGCGCGGGGAAGGACATGCGGCAGGCAACAGGCATTAGAATGCTAACGAAGAAACGAAGCCTAAAATTCAAGCAAGCGCCGGTTGCCCAGCCGCGCCTGGCGATCGACGTCTACGAACAGATTCTGTCCGCCATTATTGAAGGCCAGGTTCTGCCGGGAGAGCGCCTGATCCAAGAGCAAATCGCGGCCGAGATAAACGTCAGCCGCACCCCGGTACGCGAAGCGCTTCTCAGACTGGAGCAGGAAGGCATTCTGGAGCAGACCAGCCGCAAGGGCTTTTCGATCCGAACCATTTCCGACCAGGAAGTTCGCGCCATCTACGGCGCGCGCGAAGCCATCGAGGGCCACGCCGCCTTTGTCGTGGCCGGCGACGCTACCGCCGGAAAACTGGCCACGATCAAGTCCGCCGTCGCGGCCGAACAGGCACCGGGTGCGCGCAGCTTGGAGGAAGAATTTACACTGAACCGGAACATTCACCGGCTGATCGTCGAGCAGACCGGCAACCCGGTACTGTTGGATATGTTCGACAACATCTGGAACCGCGGTTTGTCGCTATGGCTGTTTGCCGCCACCCGGGCTGGTCAAGTGAAACCCGACCCCGATGCCCATCGCGACCTCTACAACGCCATCGCCGCAGGCCAACCGGAGGCGGCCCACGCCGCCATGATCGGCCATGTCCGAGATGGCCTTGCCTTGCATCTCAAAGCCGACTAGTCCAAATGGGTCATGAGCAGGCCCTGCCTAGTCCCAATTTATTGCTGAGAAACATTTATTTGCCGTAAGACTTACGGGAATGCTTCTGGCGACGAATTGTTCCTCTTGGCCGTGCCCGTTTTCGTCGTCATTGCGAGCGCAGCGAAGCAATCCAGGACAGCACGCGACACCGTTGGATTGCTTCGCCGTGCTCGCAATGACAGCCTCGGCCACCGGGACCGTGAAATCATTATAGCCACCACGTATTAGCGCCGCGGCGGCGCACAAGACACGTTCATGGCACATCCGGGCTAGAAACAAATGCCCAACGTCGGGCATCTATGCCGGTGTGGACGTTTCGCCTTTCGCTTCACAGCCTCTAAGAGAGATAATCCGCCAGCGCGGTCCGCGTCTTCTCTCGGGATGCTTCGTCATGCGCCGCAACCTGAATGCGCAGATCCGTGGCTCCCGCCTCGGCATACGCTGCCAGCCCATCCAACACTTGTTGCCAGCTACCGATCAAGTGCAGGTCGGAGGCATCATCAAGGCCTTCGTGTTTGGTCGCATTGGCATAGGAGGGGTTCGACTGGTACTGCGCCGAGATTTCCCGCGCCAGAGCCTTCGCGCCGGCAAAATCGTCGGTCACGCAGATCCGCACCAACGCCATGATGCGCGGCGTGCCGGTGCGGCCGGCACGCTCGGCACCGGCCCGAAGGTGCGGCAGGATGTAAGATGAAATGGTCCGCGGCCCGCATTGCCCGAGCGTCGTGCCACTTAGCCTGCCGCCGGCAAACCGCAACATCCGCGGGCCGAGGGCAGCCAACAGAATGGGCGTCGGCTCCGCCTTGATCGCGAGCTTGGCGTGGGCGGAGATCTGTTCGCCATCCGTATCGGTCTGCTCACCCGCCAACAACGGCTCCAACGCATCAATGAACTCTCGCGTGTAAGAGAACGGCTTGTCCCAAGAAAGCCCAAGCATGCTCTCGGCATTGCGCTTGGACGCAGCCCCGATACCTAGGGTGAACCGGCCACCTAAGGCGTTCTGAGCGGTCCGCGCCAGCTGTGCAAGCCCAACCGGATGGCGGCCATAGAGCGGCACAACCGACGTGCCAACTTCGCCGATGCCGGGGAAATCACTGCCGATGCAGGCGAGCGCCACGATGGGATCGATGCCTAAAGCGTTCGATATCCAAAAACTGTCGAAGCCCGCTGCCTCGGCAAATCGCGCGGCGTCGCGCGCTTCGTCTATAGACGCCAACGTCGTGCCGCCAGCCAATCCCCAGCGGATACCAAAACGATCATTCGTCATTTCTTAAAACACCTTGCCGATGGCATTTAGGAGCGAAGGCATGGTCCGTATGGTCGAGATCTGCCCTAGTACGGTTGCTTGCCGGTCGACGGATCGGGCGCGCTGGCCCGAAACGCCTCCTTCAGATCAAAAATGGTCAATACCTTCTCGCCCCAATCATGGGGCAAATCCACCAACTCACCGGGCGTCGTGCACTTCTCCAAGCGATCGAGCGCGGCCGTCAGGATTTCCCGCTGCACATCGGGCTGGCCGGGGCGGCCAAACGGATTGCCCATGGGATGATTGACGAAGACCGAGCGCGGCGGTTTGACCTGTGCGGTCAAGTCGCGGCCGGTTGATACGTTGACGGTAGCGATGCCAAAATCCTCGACGACACGGGATACCAGACCCACGGTCTGGTGATCCAGCGGTCAAGCCGGCACCATCACAATCGCGTCGACACCATCGCGTTTGAGTTCCTCGGCAAATCGCGGCGCCGCTTCATCGATAATGTGCTGGCGCTTGTAGATGCGTCCCATGAAGCCGCTCCAAAGCCGATCGGCGACCCGGCCGATGACCCTGTCCCGGGCCAATTCGCGAAGCCGGGCCAAGGGAAAGATCACATTGAGGTCTTTCTCGGCATCGCGGTGGTCATAATAGGAATCGTTGATCTGAAAGGCGTCATCGGCGCTCGCGGAATCGATCGCGTCGAGCCGGAAATCGTCTTTGGCAATCGGATTGAACGGCTCCGCGATCTTGTAGGAAATGCCGCCGCTGGTCAGCATCGACACCGTGCATTCAGAAAGCGGTTTCGACAGCGGCGACAACGATACGTCGTCGTTGACCGTCCACCGGTAGGGCGGATAGCCCTTCGACTGATAATAATTGTCGATCAGCGCGACAAAATCGATGGGTTCCATGTCGTCCCCTCCTTACCCATGCGGCGCCGGATGATCGGCAACGGCGCCGTTGCCTATCGATCATAGTCAATAGCGCGGCCAGATCCAGAGCCGTTCCCGACACTATTTCCGCGCGCGGGCGAACGGTAGCGAACGGGTGGTTGGCTGACGTCGACCCTTAGCGCAGTTCTCGACCATAAGGCGTCATTTGGTCTATTGGTCGTAATACCGCAACTCCAGAACATTTCCGTCCGGATCATTGAAATACACAGAACGAACGGCTTGGCCTTGCGCTCCGAACACATCCTCTCCGCCGGGCCTGACTTCCACCCCGTGCTTTGCCAACCGTGCTGATGCAGATTCGAACTCGGACGCACTCATCGATAGACACAAATGGTTGATAGGCGATCCGCCAATGTTGTCCCCGCCGCCGGTAAAATTCCGAACAAGCGGCAGCAGTTCGTTTCGATCCATTATGTCGAATATTGTGCGTTCGTTCACTCGAACGCTGGGGAACCGCGCTTTGCCCTCATCGAAGTCCTGTGCCCGCACGGCTTCGAGGCCAAGAACATCGACATAAAACTCAAGAGCTCGTTTCGAATCCTCAACCCAAAGCACGATGTGATCAACATCCATAGCTGTCTCTCCTTTCATATTAACAACAACGGCCTTGTCCGCTTGGTCGTTGTGCCATGGTTTGTCCATTACTGGCTGACAATAGAGATAGGCGTTTCCCCACTAACGATAATCTGCATATTCTGAAACAAATTGTTGAGAAAAACTCTTCAATAGGAGCGAGTATGGATCGAATGGGCGTTGTCCCGGTGTTTGTTGCTGTCGCGGAAAGAGGTGGCTTTGCAGCGGCGGCGCGGCGGTTGGGCGTGTCAAAGTCGGCTGTCAGCAAGCGCATCGCCGTGCTGGAGAAACAGCTGGGGGCGCAACTGTTTCATCGCTCGACGCGCAAGGTCACGCTGACCGAGGCTGGCGAGCACTATTTTGCTCATGCGGTTCGCGCACTTGGTGCGGCACGTGAAGCCGAAGACGCGGTTTTGGCGTTGCAGGGTGCGCCAAAGGGGCAACTCCGGATCAATGTTCCGATGTCCTTTGGGCGCCTGCATATCGCGCCGCTCATACCCGAATTTCTGGAAACCTATCCCGGGATCGAAATTGATATGGTCATGGACGACCGTGTTGTGGGCCTGGTTGCCGAAGGGTTTGACCTTGCCATCCGCGGCGGCAGTCTTGACAACTCATCCCTGATCGCCCGCAAGATCGCTCCACTGCGGAACGTACTGCTTGCCGCGCCGTCTTATGTCACCCGGCACGGGGAACCATCCGTGCCTGAAGATTTGCTGAGTCACAACTGCTTGCACTATGCCTATTCGCGCGACGCCAGGGAGTGGGTCTTCTTGTCCGCCGACGGAGAGGTCTGTATCCGAAGCGCCGGGAATTATCGGGTCAACAATGGCGAGGCCTTGAAGGAGGCGGTCATTGCCGGCATCGGCATCGCGCGGCTTCAGACATTTGTCGCCGGACCAGACGTTGCGGCGGGGCGGCTGGTGCGGATCTTGCCGGACCACCGGATGCCAGCTCAATCACTCTATGCCGTCTTTCCCGAACGCCGCCATCTGCCGGCCAAAGTGCGCGCATTTGTCGATTTCGTGGCCGAGCGCATTGGTGGCGATGTTCCTACGTGGGACAGGAGGGCCGGACTTGCGTAACGCCCTTCCGGCCGACGATGGCGATTCTCAACCGTTCGATGATCGTCGTGTCGAGGAAACAATTGGTGCTGTCGTCAACCCCTGGCTGGTTTACGCCACCGAGCCCACCTGCACCGGCGATTTGCACCCACCAAATGATTTCGTATGATCGAGAACTGCTCTAGACTTTGGCCATGGCCGACGGGACACAACGCAGACTGACGACAATCGTTGCCGCAGATATAGCGGGCTTCTCGCGCCTTGTCGGGAACGACGAAGAAGGCACGCTTGCGGCCCACCGCGGCCACCGCGCAGAACTCATCGAACCGCTGCTTGCCGACCATCAAGGACGGATCGCCAACACGGCCGGTGATAGCTTTCTGCTTGAATTTCAGAGTGCGGTAGAAGCGGTGCGCTGTTCGATGGCGATGCAGGACGGTATGGCTAAGAGAAACCGCAATATTCCGGCCGACAGACGCATTGAATACCGCATCGGCATCAATGTCGGCGACGTGGTGGCGGACGGCAACGATCTTCTCGGCGACGGCGTCAACATCGCCGCGCGCCTGGAAAATATTTGCGAACCAGGCGGCATTGCACTGTCAGACGACGCCTATCGGCAGGTGCGTGACCGTATTGACCTCGCCTGGGAGGATGGTGGCGAGCATGAAGTAAAGAATATTGCGCGGCCGGTGCGGGTTTGGCGCTTGGGTAAGGTCTCCGCGGTGGTATCCACCCCGTCCAATGACGTTTCGTTGGCTTTGCCCGATAAACCATCTATTGCGGTGCTGCCGTTCGACAACATGTCAGGCGATCCGGAACAGGAGTTCTTCGCCGACGGCATCACCGAGGACCTTATCACCGCATTGTCGAAAATCCGCTGGTTTTTCGTCATCGCGCGCAACAGCACATTTACCTACAAGGGTCAGGCCATCGAAGTCAGGCAAGTCTCCCGTGAGCTTGGCGTGCGTTACGTAGTCGAGGGCAGCATCCGCAAGGGTAGCGATCGCATGCGTATTTCCGCGCAGCTTATCGACGCGACGACCGGCCGACATGTGTGGGCCGAGCATTATGACCGGGAAATCGAGGACATTTTTGCGCTGCAGGACGAGATGACCCAGACCATCGTCGCCGCGATCGAACCCGAGCTCGGCGCCTTCGAGCGCGATCGAGCGTTGCGTAAACCGCCCCAAAGTCTGGACGCCTGGGAAACCTATCAGCGCGGCCTTTGGCATATGTGGAGTTTCACGAAGAATGACAACGCCGACGCCCTGCCTCTCCTCCAACGCGCCCGTAAGCTCGACCCAAACTTCGCCGCCGCCTACGCCTACGAAGGGTATTCACATTTTCTGAATGCGATGCTCGGCTATTCCGAAACGCCGGGTGAAAGCCTCGCGGCGGCGTTGGTGGCAGCGAAAAAGGCCGCAACCCTGGACGACAAAGACCCCGCCGCTTACCTAACGCTGGGCCGCGTGCATATGATGCAGGGAGAACATGATACGTCGATCGCGGAGCTTGAGAGGTGCCTCAGCCTCAACCCCAACTTCGCCGCGGGGTATTTCGCGTTTGGCTTTGCCCTTGCACTCGTCGGTCGGCTCGACGAAGCGTTGGAAACACTCGACACGGCGGTCCGGCTCAACCCGCGCGATCCACTGATATGGGCCATCAAAGCCCTACGCTCTCTTATTCATTGCCTCCTGAGCCAATACGAGGCCGCGGCCGAATCGGCGCAACAATCAATACGCGAGCCGCGGGCGGCGGGATATTGGCCGTACGCGGTTTTGGCCGCCGCGCTCGGTAACCTAGGCCGAATTGAGGAGGCACGTAGCGCGATCGCCGGGGCCCTGGAACAAAAGCCTGATCTCTCGATTTCCTATCTGGAAATGACATTGCCGACAAAACAGCCGGGAGGACTTCAGCAATACCTCGAGGGCCTGCGCAAGGCTGGTCTCATAGAATAAAATATATGCTTGAATTTCAACGGCTTAAAACATTGACCTAACTTTCGAATTGGCGGTTCGCGCACAGTCCGTTTGGTGTCATGAACCGAATTCGGCGGCTGTGCCCATAGTGCGGCGGGAACGGCCCGGTGTCGCTTACGCGCAAGTCGTTGCTTTTCATTTTGTTAGGAGTTGATGAATGGGCTGCCTCCTGGCCAGCATCATCTTTTGGCAACCTTCGTTATGGTAAGGAATTGTCGCGAGCGGCCGCGGCGTTATCCGGCGGCGAACCAAAGGGATATCGCGTGATGTCAGTGTCCGTTTTTGCGACAACAGTCCTCCGTTCTTGGCGGCAAATCGTCGTTGCATGGATTGCAACCGCGGCGGTGGCCTGCCTCGGTCTGGTGCTGCTGGCCGGCACATCGGCGGCAGCCGAGTCCAAACCGAAATGGAACGTCCTGCTGCTTACTGTCGATGCGATGCGGCCCGCCAGCATGTCGGTCTATGGCTACGAGCGCGACACCACCCCCTACCTCAAACAATTTGCGACTGAGTCGCTGGTTTTCGATAACGCCTTCGCCACCTCGTCGTGGACCAGCCCCGGCATGGTCTCCATGTTGACCGGCTACTACCCGCCGACCCACGGTCAAAACGGCCGCTACAGCTTCTACGACGCGGAAATGACCTCGGCGCTCCGCGTCCTGGCCGATGCCGGCTACGACATCGCCGGTCACACGGTGAAGGGCCCGACCTACGCCAATCTCGGCATGACCCGCACCGTGCGGGGCAAGGGTGGCGTCGAGCGCTATCTGGAAAGCCGCGTCGGCAACGACACGCCGTTCTTTGCCTGGGCCCACCTCAAGGAAGTGCATTTGCCCTACGCGCCCTCGCCAAAGAACGCGGAACGCTGGGGCGGCACGGCCCACGACAGCGCCGCCGTTCGGGCGGCGCGGGATTTCATCGTGGTGTTCCGGCCCGACAACGTCGATGTGCGCTTCAAGCATCCCGGCAAGGTCGCGTTCGACGATTTGGACAAACGCACGGTGCGCGCGCTCTATGACGGCGGCGTTGCCGACGTCGACGAACGGATTGGCAAAATCATGGCGCGCATGCGCGAAACCGGCATGCTCGACCGCACCATCGTGATCATCTCCGCCGATCATGGCGAGGAACTGTTCGAGCATGGCTGGGTCGGCCACGCCTCGACCAGCTACGACGGCAAGCTCTATGACGAGTTGATCCGTATACCGATGCTGATCCGGCTGCCGAACGCCGCCAAGACCGGCCGCTTTGACGCCCTGGTGCAAGGTGTCGACGTCATGCCGACGCTTTTCGAACTGCTCGGCTTCGACGCAGCGCAACTGAAGCCGGCCATGCACGGCCATTCCCTTATGGACATCGCCGACGGGCGCCGCGACACGCTGCGTGACTATGTCTTCACCGAAACCACGCGCAAGGGCTGGACGACGCCGCGTGCCGAAATGCCGGCGCGGGTGATATCCGTGCGCTCGAAAACCCGCAAGCTGATGTTTTTCCCATACGGCGGCGGCTACCGCACGGAAGGCTACGACCTGGTCGCGGATCCGGGCGAGCAGACCGATATCTATCCGGCACGGGCGGCGGAGTTCGCCGACCTCCAGCGCGCCCTCGGCGACTGGTCTGCGCGCAACCGACAGGCCGCCGCCGACCTGGTGCAAGCCGGCGCCAGCCGCCAGATCGCCAACCTGCGCGACGCCGTCCAACAGGGCGACCTCAGCGCCGCCGTTGAACGCTGGCGGAAAATCGACCGCATGCACGACACCTGGGGCATGGAAGTCGAGCCCTTCTTCGGCCATCCAGCCCACGCCGCGTCCTGGACCACGATCCGGCAAACCGCCGCCGGCATGCTCGGCAAGGCCATGGACTGCGAAGCCCAGGGCGGCAAGGTCGACATCGGCGAAGGCGCCGAGCGCGACGACGTCGCAACGTGGTCGTGCCGCCGGTAGGCGGTATCTAATTCATATCACCGGTTGGGTACAATCTTCGATTCGGTCAGTTCGAGGTTGCGGTTGGACCGCGTTTCCTAGTCAGCTAAACTGATGCGCTGAAGGTCGTCTCTTGTCTTTGGGTTGCGGTTGGACCGCGTTTCCTAGTCAGCTAAACTTGACGGCAACGAATTGTGTGTCGTGTTCAAGTTGCGGTTGGACCGCGTTTCCTAGTCAGCTAAACTCCGGGTCGGTGAGCAACGCGCTGCGGTAACGTTGCGGTTGGACCGCGTTTCCTAGTCAGCTAAACTAGCCGGTCTCGCATGTCCGAATCCAGCTTTGTTGCGGTTGGACCGCGTTTCCTAGTCAGCTAAACTCAGCGCTTCAAGAGCCGTAAAAAACCGATAGTTGCGGTTGGACCGCGTTTCCTAGTCAGCTAAACTTCGTTTCACTCCCTCAGCAGGCGGCGCAGAGTTGCGGTTGGACCGCGTTTCCTAGTCAGCTAAACTTTCAGAGCCAGGATCATGGTCAATGCGTGGGTTGCGGTTGGACCGCGTTTCCTAGTCAGCTAAACTGCCGTAAATCGAATTGTCTTTGCCGGAGAAGTTGCGGTTGGACCGCGTTTCCTAGTCAGCTAAACTGGCCGCCATTTTAGAGGAACCCGTCGACATGTTGCGGTTGGACCGCGTTTCCTAGTCAGCTAAACTGCCAACCCCGAATGAAATACCTCGAATCCTGTTGCGGTTGGACCGCGTTTCCTAGTCAGCTAAACTGGCCACGCTATTCACGATGCATGACACGAGGTTGCGGTTGGACCGCGTTTCCTAGTCAGCTAAACTTCGTCGGTCAATTGGCCGAACAGCATGGTTGTTGCGGTTGGACCGCGTTTCCTAGTCAGCTAAACTCGATTGGTGACAATGGTGTGTTCGATTACAGTTGCGGTTGGACCGCGTTTCCTAGTCAGCTAAACTTGACCACCAATCCAGAATACCATTCGACTCGTTGCGGTTGGACCGCGTTTCCTAGTCAGCTAAACTAGATGTTGGATCAAGCCCTTGGAAAACAGGGCTTTTTCCTTGTTTGTCCGGACAAAAAGCCGAACTGAATCCGCTAAATTCTTGGCTGAACGACTCATTTTTTTGCGCCGGTACCATCAAAACAACACGAACTGTTTGGGGTTTTCCGGTGCCGCGGCGCGCCTGCGGCCGCGGAAACTGACAATGTTTTCATATTGTTTGTCCGTGAACTGCAGAATATCCACCTTGCCTTGCGGCGGCGTGGCACGCTCAACTCGACGCACTAGTGTTTGTACGGCTTCCTTCCCCGAGGTGTGTCGCACGTATACTGAATATTGCGCCATTTCGAAGCCCTGGTCCAAGAGGAAATTGCGGAACTTGGTCGCGGCCCGGCGTTCCTCGGGTTCGACCACTGGTAAATCGAATAGAACCATCATCCACATAACTCGATATCCGCTTAGATGCGTCATAGGAGCGTCGTCACATCACGCTGGCACCAAACAGCGCCGGCGGCGGGCTTGGCAGCGCCAAGCGCTCGGCTTCACCCAGGTAGACTTGAGCCAGCGACTGGGCCAATCGGTCTAGGCAGGTTTGCAAGGGCGCAACACCGCGAGGACCTTCCAGGTCGAGAATGGTTACGGCGGCCAAAGTGGCCTTGACGTCGCGGTCCAGCTCGTCGGATCCGTCTTTCCAGAGACGTCGGACGATATTGTCCACGTAGGGTCGGAACGGCTCCATTAGATCGTCAGCCAAGCGCAGGGCATTGCCGCGGCTTTGATGATGGATAGACAGCGAAGGATGCAGGCCGGCAGCGACGATGGCGCGGGCGGTGGCGGCGCGCAGGACGATATAGCCGTAGTTGAGCAATGCATTGACACCGTCAGCATCCCGGTCGCGTCGAAAATCGGTTCCCATCATCAAAGGCCAGTAGCGCCGCGCAGCCTGAGCCTCCACGTTTTCTGGATCGCCCGAACGCACCCGCTTCGCGAGATCGCGCAAGGCGTCGTACGGTTCACCGGCGGCTGCCAGAACGGCGGCCTGAGCGGTCAGTTTGCTTCGCACAAGATCGCGCCACAATCGTTTCTGCATCGGCCGGCTGGCGTCGGCCTGGGCACGCATACGCAGACCTTGTTCGTAGTGGCCATCCATCGGCCAGACCAGGGCGATTGGCGCGTGGTTGGAACCGCAGATCACCACCGGGACCCCGCGCTCCGCCAGTCGGGATACTAAGTTGGCAGAAAACGTTGCGCCATGGCCATGCACCACCAGCGCCCCAACATCATTCAGCGCCACTTGCCCCTGCCGTTCACCGCCGACCGAGACAGCCATAAAGCCACGCTCAACGGATATATGCGCTCCGTCAGTAGCCACTTCTATGACGCGGTTGATCATGACAAGTGCCTCGGCGGTTTCACGCGGCCGGCGGGGCTGACACGGATGAGACGAGCGAAAAGCTTCTGCAGTCCGGATGGGGCGACGGTCAAATAGCTGAAGGGATCGTTCTCATCGGCATCACGGGATTTCAAAGACCCGCCTTCGAAATGCACCGCCAACGCAATCTTCCCGTGACTCAGCTTTACGACCCGCATGATGCTGCGCGCATTGCTTTCGCCGATGGCGAGCATGTCATTGACCCGTAGGCGCATGATCAATTCCTCGCCGGCAATTGACTTCCTTGCTTTCGGATCGAAACCCTTTTGGTTGGCGTCAAAGCGACTGATCACCCGCCCGGTCCAGCGCTCTTTCGGACCCACGAAAATGTCATAGCAGTAGTTGGAATCTCCCTTGTATGCTTTGTAAGCGCGGCCCGCCTTGTCGGAAATGGCGATGGCCCGCAGGGTTTCGACGATGCGCACTTTTCGCACGGGTGGCGACATCGCCTCACCAGCGGCGACGAGCGCTTCCGTAAACGCCTTCCCGGTCAGGCCATCGGTCGCGGCCAGCAGATGGTTTCGGATCAGTTCATCGCAGATACGCACAAGGTCTGCCGACTTCGACAGGCCAGCCAGCGGCACCCGATGCACCAGGTCGCTTCGGCCGTTCTTGTCCGGCGGTGTGACAATTCCGTAGGCGGTGTCGTTGTGTAGGGCGCCTTCGACGCCATGATCCGGTTTGTGGCTGACCACCATGCGATCCAATACCGCGCGCACGGAATCACGGAAACCCGGCCAGGGGTCGTCAAGGCCGGCAAGGGTGCGCCTATCAAAGGTCTCCTCTGCCAGAGCGGCCTGGCGCGCCACGCGCTGCAATAGGTTTCTGTCGGTCAACGCGACCACCACCGCGTCAACGGCATGATGGCGATGATCGTCACGGTTTTTGCGCAACCTTTCCTCGCCGTCGATGCGATTGTGATCGCGCAGCAGAGAATCCAACCCCCAAGTCCAACGAAGATTGGCCGTCAAACGGCCCGGGGTAACCCAGGTATCTGCCCCGGTGCGCCGCAAGTAAACTCGGGCAAGGCGACTAATATATTGCGTATCAACCAATTGACGATCGAGAAAATCGTGATTCTCATTCTCATAGCGCGCCATCGCGTCAGGGGCGAAGCGCCAGGCCTTGTTGTTCGGCAGCTTTGCCGCTCGTTCGGCAATGGCGTTCCAGTCAAAACCATCCGGCGATTGGTGGAAAGCCTCATATGGCGAGCGGTTATTCTTTATCCGATTGGCATACCTCACCGACAGTGTCTTGTTGGCTGGACTGTCGTCCAATGTGGCGCTGCGCGGCAAGATATGCTCGATCTCGACTTCGTCCGTAAACAAACGCGTCAGCGGAATCTGCTCACCGGTGTATGGACAGCGACGGTCCAAAGGGTCGTCCGAATTAAGCTCTTCCCACAGTCTAAGGCGAAATCGGTTTTCATGGCTCGCAGGTTGGCCAAGCTTCGTCAGAACCGTTTCACGTGCCGTGTTGGCGTCTTGATCGCGCTTCTGGCGGGTTTTCAACTCCGCGCGCCCTTTGGCCGACAATGGCAGTTCGCGCGCCAGTTCCACGACGATTTCTGCCGGCGCTCCTAGGCGCTGCATGAGCGCATTGACGACCCGGCGGATCTGGTTCAACGCCACATGGACGCTTGGGTTGGCCAGTTTGCCATAACGTTTTTCCGGTTGATCGTCAGGCTCGCCACTGCCGAACGCGACGTGGCGGGTTAGCACCTGGCCATAATATGGCAACCCGCGATCGAATATTTCTCCATCAAAATCCAAATCCGAGTGACTGCCGTAACCCGCCGCAGCAACGGCTTGGTCGTACGTCACCACGTCGCGGCCGAGTTCCGCCAACACCGCTCGGCCCGCCGAGCGCCCCAAGTTGCCGTGCCCGGCCGGCAATCGCGCGTCGGCCACGGCACTTGCAGCTTCTGCGGTTAGCCCGTGCTCAGACTTTAGCCAAGTGACGAGCGCGGCTTCGTCTTCCTCCGCGAGCAGCCGTTCGACGATGTCGTCTTGTGTGGCAAGGTCAAGTTTTCGCCAATCCGGCCCCCAGCGTTTCTTGGCGGCGAGAACAACCGCTGTCTTGTCGCCATCCAGGTACGCTCGTCTTTCGCTTTCCAAATTAAAGCCGACGTTGTCAGCCAGTTTTAACGCCTTGCGAGCCGCATCGAACGTTAGTTTTTGTTGGCTGAGCGCTCGCTTGGCCAACGCATCCCGCTGTGGCAGGGACAGGGGTTGTTCCGCTTGTCCCGGATGGCGGTACGTCAGATGGTTGATGTCCTGGTAAATACGCAGCCGTTGCACCGACGGCAGTGCACGAGGCGCCCGTTCCTCTTCCGGATTTAACGTGCAACGGCCAACCGGTTGCGGTTTCAATTTGCGTTGAAAGATCAACGTGTCGCGCAATTCGTCGCGCGCGACGTCGCTCAATGCATCGCCGTGAAACGCCTTCTGCTTGGCCCAAAGCGTGTCGAATTCACCGACAACCACTTCACGGGTCGGATAAAAGTCGTAGAAGGCTTTCGCCCCGGTACCGTGCAAACGAACCCGAACCGGATGCGTATGCTTGGCGGCCGGATCTCGCAGGCGGGGGCCGGCGACGTGCTCCGCGAGTGTACGGCTTTTCGCGCCTTCCATTGCTGCAAGCAATGCATTGGACGCGATCTTGATCTTTCCGCCGTCGTCGGCGCCGACATCTGTCTTTCGGTTGGATTTGAAACCGCGCCGTTGTTGCAAGTGGAACAACGCTCGGCCGAATTCGTGCGCGTTTAGTTTGCGGTCCAGCCCCTCGATTCTGAGGCGCCAGGGGTCAAGATTTTCAAGTCTCTTGCGCTCGGCTCCGTCAATCGGCATCAATCCATGTTTGACAAGCCTGGTCATGAACTCGTCACGCCGTTTTAGCCGTCGATCACGATTGCGCCGCATGCCGCGTGGAGCGCGACGCGTAGCGGCCAAGGATTGATTGTCCTTGGGATTGCGCCCGTCACTGAAAATTCGGACACCGGCATCGATTAGGGTGCCGAGCCGGCCATCCTCATCACGTCCGATTGCCGCCCATCCGATCGAATTTGTGCCTACATCAAGGCCTAGCCTCCACCACATGTGTAATCACACCGCAAATTGCATCTGATGCGGGCAAGGAAATCATTTCTTGCGCGCAATTGCAATATTGCGCTACTCTTTGTTGTTCTCAGGTTTAGCTGACTAGGGAACGTGGTCTTTCCGTTAACAAGATAAAGATCACAAAATGAAGGCGCGGCATTGCCGCGCCTTCGCATTTTGTTGAACCCTCGCTTCGCGTCACCGCGCCGGTGTTGGGCCGGTCGACATCCCGTTTATCGGTCATTCCGTCCGGAGGATCACGCGGGGTCGAATGGCCTCGCCGGCGGCGAGTGCCGCGAGTGCTTCGGTTGCTTGTTCCAAGGGAAAGTGCGGGCCGGAGAGTTCGTCGAGCCTCAGCCTGCCGAGTTCGACGAGATCCAGCAGCAGTGGAATATCGCGCGCCGGATTTGCCGAGCCGTGGATCGATCCCTGCAGCGACCGGTCGAGGAGCAGGGCGACCACCGGCACGCTGATCTCATCGGCATAACGGGTCAAGCCGACCACGACCGTACGTCCGCCCGGAGCAAGCGCGTCAAACGCCTGCCGGGCAACGGCCGGGCTGCCGACCGCTTCGACCGCCAAGTCGACGCCGTCCTCGGTCAACCGGCGGATGGCCCGGGTCGGCTCCGTGTCCGCGGCACATATCAAGTCCGTCGCGCCGAGGCGCTGGGCGACATCCAATCGCTGCTGGTTGGTATCGACGGCGATGATCCGGCCGGCGCCGGCAATGCGTGCGCCTTGTATGGCGCAGAGGCCGACCGCACCACAGCCGAACACCGCAACGGTTTCGCCCCAGCGAACCCGGCCGGTAATCACCGCGGCGCCGAACCCGGTGGTCACACCGCAACCGACGAGACAGGCGTCGGCGAGCGGGATCCCGTCGGGGACGGCCAGGACGCGGCGCGCCGGCACCACGATCCGTTCGGAAAGCCCGGCGACGCTCATATAGCGCCCGAGCGGTTCGCCATCCAAAGACAACGAGCCGTCGCAGCCGTCACTGCTGATCTCGGCGCAAAGCTGTGGCCGGCCGGCCCGGCAAGCTCGACACGTGCCACACTGCGCCACCCAAGTCACGAGAACCCGCGCGCCCGGCGCCACGCTTGCCACGTTGTCGCCGACCGTCTCGACGATGCCGGCCGCCTCATGGCCCAGCACGGCCGGAAACGGCAACCCCTCGCCGGTCCGCCAAACATGGATGTCGCTGGCGCAGATGCCGCACGCGACGACGCTGACGACCACCTCGTCGGCTGCCGGCGCCCGCACCGCTATCTCGCGTACCTGCAGCGGTGCGCCGGGTTCCATGGCGACGGCGGCCCGTGCGGTCATCGGGTGGCTAGCCATTCACCGGCTCCGTTTCCGCCCTGGGATTGGCGGCAATGCCGCGCGCGAACAGATCGTCCATGGCCGAAATGATTTCTCCAAACGGGTAATCCGGCTGCCCCGTGGTTTCGCGTTCGACCAGGACCCGGCCCAAGTGAAACATCAGGTAAGCGACGTGCGCGGTGTCGATGGCGCGCAACGCGCCCTCCGCCACGCCCTGTTGCAAAACGGCCTCGAGGGTCAGCATGATGCGCCGCTCCTGATCACGGTTGAACGCCCTGGCGATCGGCGCGAGGCTCATGTCCGCATCTTCGATCAACGCCAGCCGAAGGATAGGGTTGTTGGCATACATATCGCGCGTATGGTCAACGATGCGATGGATCTTCGAACCAGCGCTTGCCTCCGACGCGACGATATCGCCCATTCGGGCAATGAAGTCTTCGGCATCCTGTTGCAGCAAGCTGTCATAGAGCACCGCTTTATTCTGAAAATACTCATACAAAGTGGTGCGTGAGACCCCCGCTTCGCGGGCGATCTCGTCGATCGTCGATTTCCGCGGCCCGAAACGCAGGAATCTCCGCCTTGCCGCCTCCAGGATCTCGGCCCGGGTAGCGGCGCGCGTATCGGACGGCTGCGGTGACGGCTGCGGTGACGGCTGCGGCGATGGTTGTATCATCCGACTAACTTAACATTTTTTGTCCGTCTGTAAACCTGTACCAAATTGCCCCAAGCCGGTGCCGCAATCGGCGGTTCGCGATAAATTGAGGGAAACGGCGTACGCGGACGATGCTCGTCGGGGGCCGTTCATGGTTGAATGGCCGCGACTCTCCCGTAACCGATCAAGGTGGCCCCATGTCCCGTTTGTTTTCCATTGATGTATTCCTGGCCGTCATCGGCACACTGGCCGCCGCGGCGTCCGTGATCATCAATCAGCAATGGCTGCCGGAGAAGCGTGATGCGGTAACCTTGCTGTTGGATGCCCAATCGGCGAACCGGTACCAGATCGTCCAGTTGGAAGACACCAAGCGCGAAGCCGTGCGCTTGCGCGACTTGAACATGCTCTATGGCATGCTGCGCTACCAAACGATGGATGCGGCGTCGCGCAGCATGATACTCGATCAGGCGATCTCGGCTTACGAAACCGCCTTGATTTCCATGGCCCGCCACGAGCCGACCGACGCGTTCGACGCGACCGGCTTCAAGATCGAAAACCTTGCCGCCGCCGCCCGCAAGGATGATATGGCGGCATTGCAGGGCCTGGCTGGCGAGTTCGTTCGGCTGTTTCAAATCGTCGACCAGAAACGGCAGGCCTACAGCAACGACCAACGGCAAGTGACGGCCAAGATCTCGGAACTGCGCCAAGCGGCCGATCAACTGTCGGCCCTTTCCGCCTATCTACAGGTATTCGGCTTGATCCTGGTTATGTTGGCGACCATTGTCGGGTTGAAACGGATAGAGCTTTGCCTGCCATGATGCGCACCATGACAAGGACGCTGGCGCTCGCCGCGAGCCTCGTGCTGTTGATCGTAATGCCCGGTTCGGCGCAAGAGGCCACGGTCATCACGCTCACGCAGACCGGGTGTCAATTCACCGAGCCGGAAGGCACCGACCACGGCTACACAACCACCGCCCCGGAAGACTGTAAAGCCATCAACCGGAAAAGTCGGGAGCAGCGTCTCGCCGCCCACGACGTGCTACGCTTAGAACCCGGTCGCTACATCTTTCGTGTCAGCAACGTGAATGTGCCCTATGAGCTGGGGTTTTACTTGCGGGCAAGCAACCGGGCGCTGATTCCGTTCGCGCCGCGGGTCTCCGGCGGCGGCCTCGGCCAAGGCGAAACCCAGGATTATGCCGTCGATCTCAGTCCTGGCGATTATCTCTATTCCTGCCCCTACAATCCAACCCCCAACTACCGCCTGGTCGTAAGCGAATAAGGCGACAGATAACGCACCCCGCCCGGTCTCGCTGGCACACTACGCGTCTATTTCCGGAATTTAATTTGGTAGCACACAATCAGGTCGTGTATTTAATGGTTGAATATCATAACTTTTTGGTATGATAATGATGCGTATTTCCCGGAACGCGGACAAACGTCTCGCGCCGGCATTGGCACATCCGCAATCTGTTTTCGACGGCGTGTGTTTTATCCGGTACGGACCGGTTACACGGCTATTACTGTCGGTTTTCGCGATAGAGCCGACGGCCCTCAAGGAGACATCTGATGGCGGAACGCGAACCAATCAACGCCCCCGACTTCATCCGTTCCTACTGCGAGACGGTCGACCGCTTTCTGCACGTGGCACCGTCGTTGCCGAAAGGCAAAGCCGAACGCGACGAAATGGCAGTGATCGCCAACAGGTTACAACGCATGTACCGGTCGCTGGCGAATACGCCGATCAAGGGCAACCCGGCGTTGGATGCGTATCTTCCGCTGTTGGGTGAATCTCTCGACCGGCTCGACGGGCTTGTGGCTCTGCTTGACGGCGTCGAACTCAGCAACATGAAGACGTTTGACCGGCTTGATGAAATCAAGCTCTACAACGAAATCTCGGTCAAACCGCCGGAGGATGTTGCCGATCTCCTGAGACTGTTCAACCGAGACCCCTTGTCCCTCGATTTGGGCGGCCTGTTCCAGGCGCTGGAGGTCGGTGGATTCGCGCACGCGATACCGATCGAACTGCTGCTGCTTCTGATCAAGCTCATCACGATCATCATCGCCGTCCTGCTCAAGATCTTCCTGCCCGACTGGTTGCCCGATGCCGTCATTCTGGCATTGATATACGCCTGGTTCGGCATGGACGGCGTCGATCTCGGCGAGGGCTTTGGTGGGCAAAACGCCGACGAGGATGACGACGATGATGACGACGATGACGGTACACTGCCGGTTCCGGGCGGCGGCACCGTATCGCCTGGCGACGACAATACGGTTATCGTCCGGCCGGACGGCACCATCATTGTAATCACGCCCGGCGGCGGCACTGTCGTGGTTGGCCCCGACGGCTCGATTACGCCACCCCCACCACCGCCGCCACCGCCTCCTCCTTCGCCACCGCCGAGTGGCGTTTTGATAACCAAACCGCAGAACTTGGAATGTGGCGGTTTGTTCACTGTCAGAGCCAGCGGGACCGGCGCAACGGAGGCGGCGGCCATGACCGACGCCAAAGCCAGGGCCGACGAAGGGGCGAAACACACTTGCCCGGCGGATTGCCCGGACGAGAGGCGCTACGACTGGATCGATGGTGGCTGCCACAAGGTCGGCGATGAATGGATGTGCTTCGGTACCGGATTCTACCAATGCCCCGAGAAGTGAGCGGTTGCTCGGTAAGCTGAGAGAAAATCCGGCTCGTTCGTCGACTGGGCCGGATCCGTTGTCGTAACAAGGCCGACGGCCCTCGAGGAGACATCTGATGGCGGAACGCGAACCAATCAACGCCCCCGACTTCATCCGTTCCTACTGCGAGACGGTCGACCGCTTTCTGCACGTGGCACCGTCGTTGCCGAAAGGCAAAGCCGAACGCGACGAAATGGCAGTGATCGCCAACAGGTTACAACGCATGTACCGGTCGCTGGCGAATACGCCGATCAAGGGCAACCCGGCGTTGGATGCGTATCTTCCGCTGTTGGGTGAATCTCTCGACCGGCTCGACGGGCTTGTGGCTCTGCTTGACGGCGTCGAACTCAGCAACATGAAGACGTTTGACCGGCTTGATGAAATCAAGCTCTACAACGAAATCTCGGTCAAACCGCCGGAGGATGTTGCCGATCTCCTGAGACTGTTCAACCGAGACCCCTTGTCCCTCGATTTGGGCGGCCTGTTCCAGGCGCTGGAGGTCGGTGGATTCGCGCACGCGATACCGATCGAACTGCTGCTGCTTCTGATCAAGCTCATCACGATCATCATCGCCGTCCTGCTCAAGATCTTCCTGCCCGACTGGTTGCCCGATGCCGTCATTCTGGCATTGATACACGCCTGGTTCGGCATGGACGGCGTCGATCTCGGCGAGGGCTTTGGTGGGCAAAATGCCGACGAGGACGACGATAATGACGGTGCACTGCCGGTCCCGGGTGGCGGCACGGTGTCACCCGGCGACGACAATACGGTTATCGTCCGGCCGGACGGCACCATCATTGTAATCACGCCCGGCGGCGGCACTGTCGTGGTTGGCCCCGACGGCTCGATTACGCCACCCCCACCCCCACCACCGCCGCCATTACCATACCGTCCAGACGGACACTCGTATATTCCACCTTCCGGGGCAGCACCGACTTGCGGTGATGGTAAGGAATTTCAGATAAGAGGCTTCGGGCACGGACCTACCGCGGCGACATCCAAAGATGCCGCCCTGGCATATGCAGATTCGGGCGCGCGTAACGTTTGCCCGTCCCGCTGCCCCGCGGTCCGGCTTCGGGACATCATGACCCGACAAGATAGATTGCCCGACGGAACCTACTGGACCGAAGTCGCCGCACATTACACGTGCCCGAACTGAACCCGGCGTGAGACGAACAGCCGATCGCCGCCGACTACCGATCGCAATAGCCGGCCATCAACCCGCGACTTGCTGTAGCTCGATCATGTTGCTACAGCCGTCCTCGAAGAATACCTGCACGGATTTCTTGCCGACCAGGCTCTCGTAAACCCAGAACTCGATGCCAAGGCGGGTCAGTTCGGCCTTGGCCCCGTCGATGTCTTCGACAGCGAAGGCAACATGCGGGCGGGTCGGATCCTGTTTCTCCGAGCGTGCCGCCGGCGAGGCGCCGTCCGATCCCATGATATGGATCTGCTGGCCGCGGTCGCCGGACCTTATGTTCGACCAGAAGCCGGGAACGCCTTGGATATGGCCCCGTTTGTCATCGACTTCGAGGCCTAAGAGGTCGCAATAGACGGCGTGTGCGGCAGCGAGATCGTCGTCGCCTGTCGGAATGCGGATGCCGGTGTGCAACAGGCCCACCACTTTGATCGGCATGACTTAGTCCCCATGGGTTGTTCAAGAAATAGTCTAAGTGATCAGCGCCTTAGCGACAATCTTTTCAGCCACCGCCGCGGCGCCGGCAACTGACTGGGCAATACCGTACCAAGTGGTAAACTGAGATGAGCAGGTCATTGAACCGCAAAGGAACGCCGATATGCTTGAGACGACAATCGCCGGCAGCCTGCCCAAACCGTTTTGGCTGGCCGAGCCGGAGAAACTTTGGGCGCCCTGGCGACACGACGGCATCGAGCTGCAGCAGGCCAAGCAAGACGCCGCGCTATTGTGGATCAAGGAACAGGAAGACAACGGCATTCACATCGTCTCTGATGGCGAACAGTTTCGCAGCCACTTCGTGCACGGCTTCCTGGAACAGATCGAGGGCATCGACTGGGCCAAGAAAACCAAGATGGGCATTCGCGACAACCGCTACGTCGTCGATGTGCCGACGGTTACCGGACCGGTCCGGCGCAAAGGCCCCGTCCACGGACCGGATGCCGCATTTGTTCGCGCCCGCACGCTCAACAGCAAGCTGAAGTTCACCCTGCCCGGGCCGATGACGATCTGCGACACCATCGCCGATGCCCATTACGGGCGGCGCGCCGACATGGCGATGGCGTTTGCCGAGCTGTTGAACCAAGAGGCAAAAGAATTGGAGGCCGCCGGCGTCGACCTGATCCAGTTCGATGAACCGGCCTTCAATGTCTTCATGGATGACGTCAATGACTGGGGCGTCGCCGCGCTGCACCGGGCCGCCGAAGGATTGGCGTGCAAGACCGCCGTCCACATCTGCTATGGCTATGGCATCGAAGCGAATATCGATTGGAAGGAAACCCTGGGCCAAGAATGGCGCCAGTATGAATCCATTTTTCCGGCGCTGAACCAAAGCCGTATCGATCAAGTCTCGCTCGAATGCGCCGATTCAAAAGTCCCGCTTTCTCTGATTGGCCTGTTGAAAGACAAGGAAGTCATGGTCGGCGTGATCGACGTCGCATCGCTGGCGGTCGAGAGCCCGGAGAAAGTCGCCCAAACGATCAGCGAGGCCCTGGCCTTCGTCGATGTCGAACGGATGTATCCCTGTACCAATTGCGGCATGGCCCCCCTGCCCCGCCAGGTTGCCTCCGGCAAGCTGAAGGCGCTGGCGGCAGGCACCGAGCTGGCCCGCCGGGCCTTGTCGCGATAGGTATGAGTTCATAGTCAGGAGGCATGTCATGAAAGCCGTCGTCGCCAACCCAAACGTTACCGGTTGCCTCGAAATCGGCGAGGCCGCCGAACCGGCCACCGATTCCAATGAAGCCGTAATCCGGGTCACCGCGTTCTCGCTCAACCGCGGCGAGCTCCGCCGCGCCGAACAGGCGCCGGCCGGCACGCAGATCGGCTGGGATCTGGTCGGCGTGGTTGAAACCGCCGCGCGCGACAACAGCGGCCCGGCCGAAGGCAAGCGCGTCGTCGGCTTTTCCCGGCGGATGCAGGGTTGGGCGGAGCGCGTCGCGTTGCCGACAACGGATTTCGCCGTCATTCCCGATGACGTTGCCGACAACGACGCGGCGACCCTGCCGGTTGCCGGACTAACCGCGCTTTACGCGCTGGAACGCTGCGAACGCCTGTTGGGCAGCACGGTGCTGGTAACCGGCGCGAGCGGCGGCGTCGGCTACTTCGCCTGCCAACTCGGGCAGCTGATGGGCGCGCGTGTGGTCGCGCAACTACGTCGTCCGGATTTCGAAGACATGGTGCGGGCCACGGGTGTCGATGATGTGGTCATTTCCGCCGACGGCTCGGGCCTGGAGAGCCACGGCAAGTTCCGATCGATTATCGACGGCGTGGGTGGCCCGATGTTGTCCAGGCTTCTCGCCCAATTAGACGAACGCGGCCGCGCCATTCTCTATGGCGTTAGCGCCGGGCCTGAAGCCACATTGGCGGTGCGCGATCTGATGATGACCGGCGACGGCCGCATCGAAGGGTTCTATCTCTACCGGGAGGCCGAGGTTGAATCGGCGGCGAAAGGCCTCGATCGCCTATTAGTCCTGTTGGCCGACAAGCGCTTGACCACCTTGGTGCCGGTCACCGGCGATTGGAACGATATCGGCGAGACGGCGGCACGGTTGATCGGCCGCGATTTCGCCGGCAAAGCAGTGCTGACCCTGTAAACAGCCAAAGAGATCGCCGTGTTCGATCGACTAATTCCGACTACTTTGGTGGGCAGCTATCCACAGCCCGATTGGCTGGTCGACAAAAAAATCCTGTTGGCGGCCGGCCCGCCGCGGGTGCGCATGCGGCAAGTCTGGCGCCCGCCGGAGACCCTGTTGGAAGAGGCCCAAGATGACGCCACCCTGATCGCCCTGCACGATCAGGAACGGGCTGGCATCGACGTCGTTTCCGATGGCGAGGCCCGCCGCGAGAGTTATTTCAACCGGTTCGCCAACGCCTTGGGCGGCATCGACGTCGATAACCCCGGCACGGTGCCGGGGCGCACCGGCAAGCCGACCCTAGTACCGCGGGTCGTCGGCCCGATCCGCCGCCGTGCGCCGGTGCAGGTGCGCGATGTCGCGTTCTTGCGCGCCCATACCGAAAAGCCGATCAAGATCACCATCCCCGGCGCCTTCACGATGGCGAAAATGGCGTTGGACGAGCATTACGGCGACCAGGAAGCCCTGATCATGGCCTATGCCGCCGCATTGAACGAAGAGGTGCATGCGTTGAAAGCCGCCGGCGCCGACGTCATCCAGATCGACGAGCCGCACATGCAGGCCCATCCCAAAGAGGCCGGCCGGTTTGGCATCGCCGCCATCGACCAGGCACTCGACGGGGTCTCGGGCCCGACGATTGTTCATCTCTGCTTCGGTTACGCCTACGTGGTCAAGGACAAGCCGTCCGGCTATGCCTTCCTGCCCGAGTTCGACACTTGCCGGGCAAGTGCGATATCAATCGAGGCGGCGGAACCCTGCCTCGATCCGGCGATCCTCGAGCGGCTGCCCAGCAAACAGATCATGTTTGGCGTCCTCGATCTCGGTAGCGAACAAGTCGAAACGCCGGAAATTGTGGCCGAGCGCTTGCGCGGCGCGCTGCGTCACATAGCGCCGGAGCGCCTGATCGCCGCACCCGACTGCGGCATGAAGTACTTGCCCCGCGCGATCGCCTTCGCCAAGTTGCAGGCCTTGGTGGCCGGCGCCGCGGACGTGCGGCGCGAATACGAATAAGGAGACCCCGTTGCCAAAACGTCAGAGCATTGAAATTCCGGGATTCAGCCATGCCAACCCGATACCGGGCGCCAGCCGCATCGGCAACATCATGATGTCGAGCATCATCAATGGCCGCGATCCCTCTACCAGCGAGATGCCGGACGATCTGGCGCGGCAAATCTCCAACGTTTTTACGCACATACGCAGCGCCGTCGGCGTGGCCGGCGGCAGTCCTGAGAATATCGTCAAGGTGACGTTCTGGGTGAAGGATCCGGCGACCGGCCGTGCGGCACTCAATGGCGAATGGGAGAAGATGTTCCCAGACGAGATGTCGCGCCCTGCCCGGCATACGTTGCATCTACCGGGCGACGGTCCAGCCCTAGTAACATGTGATTTCGTGGCGGTGTTTGACTAGACATGACACTTTTCGGCGATTTCTGATTGACAGCCGCGTCGCTCCGATCGGAGCCGGCAAACAGCCGCATGACCGAGCGACTGAGTCGGCCGAGGGTCGTGTCTGTTTCGATCGTCACCGCGGCGCGGCGCGCGGTATCGCAAGACGCCGATGACGTGGCGTCGCGCGCTTGGTTTTGGAAAGCAACGATGACCTTGTTTCCGCTGGCCATTGGGCCGGGCGCCGCCGCAATCGACGTGTCCCGGCGGATCAGCGCCTCGTTGCTGATATGTTGCACCGCGCCGATGATCTTTTCCTTGGAGTCTAGCGGGCGGATGGTCGCTTTCTGACCGATATGAAAATCGCCGAAGCGGTGCTCGGGAACGGAAACGATCGCAATCGGGTTGGCGCAATCCAGAACCTCGATCAAATTCGCGCCGGCGATAACACGCTCGCCCTCGGATGCCAGCACGGCGTTGACGATGCCATCGAACTGCACTCTGTGTTCTTCGGCAAAGGTCTTGCCGACGCGCTCCTTCTCGACAAGAATTTGCGCCTCGATCTGAGTCAATTTGGCCGTCATGGTGGCGATTTGCCGGCGATTGTCGAGTAATCGCAATTCCAATGTGTTGCCGACGGCCTCCCAGTAGCTGGTGTTGCCGTTTTCCTGCAACACACCACTGGCTTTCATCGATTTGATACGCAGGTCAATGCGCGCGAGCTCCGCCTTCAGCTCGTCGACCCGTTGCTGCTCGACCGTGGCGTTAGACTTGGCTTTTTGCAAAGCCGATAGGCGCACATGAGATTTTCTGTATAGCGCCTTCGTTCTTTCGACTTCCGCCAGCCTTGCGGTAACGTTGGTCTCAGCCGCCTTTAAGCGATGAAATATCTGTCTCCGTGTGAGCTTCAGGTCTTTCGTTATCCAATTTTGATAAGCCAATGCCCTGGCGCTGAAACGCTGTATCCTGTCGCTGAGGTCGACGTTCTGTGCTTCGGCCACGGCGACCTCGCTCTTGAGGAATTCAAGGCGGCTGCGCAATTCGGTTAGCCGGCTTCGGTCAATGCGATCGTTCTGAATGATCGCGAGCAGGGATCCGGCGGAAACTTTCGAGCCCACCGCGACGGCGACATCGACGACCTCCCCGTCGATGGTGGAGACGATCGAGGAACTGCGCGTCATGATCATGGCGTTCCGGCTGGTGTAGCCACCCCAGTCGGAGGCGATCAGCCACGCCGACAACCCAAGGACGACAAAGACCGCAAACAGAACGTTGATTTTACGCATCAGATAAAGCCGGCGCTATGGGACGAAGCAAGCGGGCACGGGCTTTACGAACCACTGGCAGGAAGCTGTTGTAGCGTCGCACTTCGTCCGTGAGGGCCATGCCGATGCAGTATTTGGAGCAGCCTGTCGCTTGCCGGATGCGGTTGCGCTTCAAAACCTGATCGGATTTGCCCTGGCCGTTTTCGGATTTCGTCTCGACGATGATGAAGTCATCGCCAATCAGCGCCGCCTTACCGGACGGGGCCTCGAACCCCAGGTGGAAATCGACGGTGATTCTCTCGCCGCCGCTGGCCGACACTAACGTAAAGCGCTTGTACGTGACATGGAGAGCCGGTGTCATGTCATAGAGAAAATCTTTTTCATAATGTTCTTCATATAAATTCTGCACCATCCGATGTTGCTCGTCAGCCACGGCAAAATCGAAAAAACTGTCGCATTTCTTGCGGCGCTTGTCGGTCTGCCCGCGCTTACCCTTCAATTTGACTTCGAAGTATGCCTTGCCGCTTTCGACATAGAGGCGCGTGCGCACCTTGAAGCGTTGACGCTTGCCTTGCTGGTGCTCGCTGAAACACTGGCCGTCGTCGTCGAAATAGCACGACTTGTATGAAAAGATGCTGCGGCCATCGATATTCAATATCCGGAAATCCGCTCTCAATTCGTCCAGGACGCCCAGCAGCATGGAGCGGCTGACGATATACTTGTTGTCGATCCGCTTGAGCATCTGCGCCAAATCGTTCGTCTCTTCGAGAGAGATATCCCTATAGCGGCCCAAAGCGTCGACAATTTGTTGTGGATCCGGAGACATTGCCGGCATTTCGTCCGCTCCGATCGCCCCAGCCCTTGGATTTCGGTCGAGCGTCAGCTTTGATTTGGATTGCATTGGTCAACCAGCCCGATCGCGCTAAACAGATCCACCGCGGGCAACATCGCTCTTGCCCATCGCCGGGTCTCGTTTAGATGTTATTCCTGACGTATTATAATGCATGGTGATTTCCATTGTATCTTTGACATAGTCGATTTGCTTTATGGCAAACGACGAAACTTTCATATTGAACTTAGTGTTCAGCTTCTCGATCATCGCGGCTTGATCGTTCGTTGCGTCCAAATCGATGTAGTCGAACACCACAGTGATCTTCTTGTTGAACTGCATATCGAAAATGTTGGCCGAATGATCGATGGACCAAGAGCTGATGCACCAGACGCTGATCACAATCAGGCTGTTGGCCATGATCACGAATATATAGTCGGCGATACCGCTGCCGTTGATCACCGCCAAGGAGATGCTGCCGAAAAAGTACGCCATTTCGGTTTTCGTCAGCGGCGCGCTTCGCATTTGCACCAACGCCAGTAAGGCGAACAAACCGAAACCGATCGCAAGATTGAAATCCGATCTCACGATCGTCATCACGACAAGAAGAATGAAAATGTTGAACAGCGCGCAGGTTACGAACAGTTCCTTGTTGCCGTATTTGTAGTAGATTATGCCATATGCATATAAGTAGAGGCTCACAAAATCTATTATGATGTCTCGGCTTACGTTCACGTAGTCGACATACATCATAGTCCAGAAGCCTTCTGACAAATCGAGATTTGGCCGGATGGCATGGTAACGACCTCCCCATTTTGGTCTGACGCCCGGTGTCGGTGTCGTGTCGCGCGCCGCCCAGCCACGAATCCCGACGATTGGAGTATTGCCGTCCCGGCCTTACCTAATGTTGGCGCCAGACTTACGGTTTCGTAAGGCCGGCGCCGGGCACCTATGGCTGCCCTCATTTTGCGCCCTGCCGGTTGATATGATCGTTCTTCTGACGTTCAATCGAGCCCAGGAGGGTGTCCGCCATGAAAGCCCGCTTCGGCATCATTGAAGTTCCGCGCAGCATCGCTTCGGCCGTCGACAATGCCAAACTGGCCGAAAGCGCCGGATTCGACTGGGTTGGCGTCGCCGATTCACAATCGCTGTTTCGCGAGCTGTTCGTGACACTCGGCGTCATCGGCCAGGCAACCGACCGCGTCATGATCGGGCCGTCGGTGACGAATCCGCTGACCCGCCACCCCGCGGTCATGGCGAGTGCCGCCGCGAGCGTGCACGAGGTCTCCGGCGGCCGCGCCATGCTCGGCATCGGCACCGGTGACAGCGCGATCTACAACCTCAATGAACGCCCGCGCGGCCTCGCCGGCCTGCGTGAATATATCCTCGCTTTACGCGCCTTGCTGCGTGGCGAGCCGACCACCTTTGCCGGGCGCGAGATCCACACCAAATGGGCCGCGGCACAGGCCGACAATCCGCCGCCGATTTACATATCGGCTGAGGGGCCAAGGACCCTGGAGCTGGCCGGCGAGATTGCCGATGGCGTCATCTGCGGCATGGGCGTGTCGCCCGACGTCGTGCGACTGACCCTGGAGCACATCGCGATTGGCGCCGAGCGCGCCGGTAAAACCCTGGATGACATCGACGTTTGGACGCTCGCCCGGGTCAATGTCGGCTCGGACCGCACGGCACTGGTCGATGAAATCCGCATGGAGCTGGCTTCGACCGCGCACCACGCCTTCCGATTTACCCAGGAAGGCAAACTGGTGCCGCCGGAATTCGCCGAGGCCATTCGCAGTGTCCAGTCCGGCTACAGTCCGGCCAATCACGAAGACCTCGGCCAGTCGCCGAACGCCGGCCTGATGGATGACCCGGCGCTTCTGTCATACATGACCGACCGCTTTGCCGTGATCGGCACGGCGGACGAGTGCGTCGAGCGAATACAATCGATCCGCGCTTCCGGCATCCACCAGTTCCTGTTCACCGGCTTCGTCGATGATCGTGCCGGGCTAATCGAAACGCTCGGCAAATCGGTGTTTCCAAGGTGTCGAAACTAGAGCAGTTCTCGATCATACAGGACCGTTTGACCGGGATTATTTTGTGTTGTGGCAATGAGCGCGTCGCCATGCAATGTGAGACATTTCATATGACGCGCGAAGCCGCCACAACCCAAAAGAACCCGGCCTTCGGTGGGGCAAATCGGCTTTTCGGGTGCGTTGCGATGCTTGCCCAATGCCCCACATTGCGCGGCGCACCGCGCCTGCCCGAAAAGCCGATTTGCACGCATCAAATGATCCCGTATGGTCGAGAACTGCTCTAGAGCCATAGAGGACTGTTCAATCATGGCGCGATTTCCGATCATCGACCTGCAGGACTATCTCGACGGCGTTGCCGGTGCTGACCAGAAGGCGGCGGACGGTATCCGCGACGCTTTTGAAAACGTCGGATTTATGGCGGTGATCCATCACGGCATTGCCTGGTCGAAGGTCGAAGCGTTGGCGACCACCGCAGCGGCATTTCACGCGCGGCCCCTGGACTGGAAACAAACAATGGCATTCAGCGCCGACTTCACCGGTTATGTCGCGCCGAAAGCCCATTCGATCCAGACCTCGACCCTGAACGACAATACCAAGGGCGATCTGAACGAGGCCTATTTCATGGAGCGCGAGCGGCCGCCGGTCGGCGGTGACCCGGCGCGCCGAGCGGTCTTTGTCTCGCCCAACCAATGGCCTGATGACGTCGACGGCTTCCGCGCGCAACTGCTCGATTATTTCGAGACGATAGAGTCTTTCGCCCGGCGTCTGTTGCCACTCTATGAATTGGCGTTAGACCTACCCGCAGGATTTTTCGAACCGGCATTCCGCTGGCCCCAAGCAAGCCTGCGGCTTTCGCATTACCCGCCGGTGCCGGCCGAAGACAATCAATTCGGCATCTCGCCGCATACCGATGCCGGTTTCCTGACCATCCTGCCGCAGTCGGCGATCTCCGGCCTACATATCCGGCCGGCCGGTCACGACTGGATGCCGGCACCGACGGTGGCGAACGGCCTGTTCATCAATGGTGGTGACATGCTCAAACGCTGGAGCAACGACCGTTTCCTGTCGACCGAACACATGGCGGTCAACAGTTCCGGACACGAGCGCTACGCGACGCCGTTCTTTTTCAGCCCCGACGTGACCTACGAGATGGCCTGCCTGCCAAGCTGCCAGTCGCCGGACAATCCGCCCAAGTACGACCCCATAACCTATGGCGAATACCGCAAGTGGTTCATGGACGCGAACTACCGCTCCGATTTGGTCGATCGCTAAACGTTATTCCGCTTCGCCTGTAGGAGGCGAGATCAGGCCATACAGGCCGCGCTTGGCAAACAGCACCAGCAGCAGTAAAGACGGGCCGAAGAACAGCAGCCAATGCTCGGTCAGCGATGACAGCCATTCCTCCAGGAGTAGAAAGCTGACGGCACCGATAACCGGCCCGAAGATGGTGCCGGTGCCGCCCATCACGACCATCACCAAAAGCTCGCCCGAGCGGCTCCAATGCATGTATTCCGGTGTAACGAACTCGGTGAGATTGCCAAGCAGGAAGCCGGCGACGCCACAAACCGCGCCCGATACGGCAAAGGCGACAAGCCGGTATCGAAACGTCGGGAAACCGATCGCGCGCATTCTGAGCTCGTTGGACTTGGCGCCGCTGATCACCCGCCCGAACCGTGAACCGACGATCCGCCGCAGGCCCAGGACACAGACGACCAGCAAGCCAAAGACGAAGTAATAAAACGTATTCGAATCGTACAGATCAAGCGCTTCGAAGAACTCCGACCGGTTGGTGTTGACGCCGTCGTCGCCACCATATTCCTCAAGGCTGACGCCAAGAAAATAGAGCATCTGGGTAAATGCTAGCGTGATCATGATGAAATAGAGGCCGCTGGTTTTCAGGCAGATCGCGCCGATGACGAGCGCCACCAAGGCCGAGCCGACGATCGCCACTGTGAGCTGCAGAAACCCGTTATCGATGCCGTAGAACGAAAATATCGCGACCGCATAACCGCCGATACCGAGATAGGCGGCGTGGCCAAAGCTTATCATGCCGCCATAGCCGAGGATCAGGTCGAGGCTGGCGGCGGCAATGGCAAAGATCATGAAGCGGGTTACGAGGTCGACGTAAAACGGTTCATCGATCGCCTCGGTAATGAACGGTAAGACCAGCAGCACGACCATGCCGGCAACGATGGCAACGCGCCGGATGAGCCTGTAGCGATCCGCGCTCCGCATGGTCAGCCGCCCTTCGCGGGAAACAGGCCGCGCGGGCGAAAAAACAGGACCGCCGCCATCAGGATATAGATCGTCATCGAGGTGATCGCCGGTCCGGCGGTCTGGGCGGCCTCATTGGAAAGGATCCGCTCGAGCAGAAACGGTATGATCGACCGACCGAGCGTTTCAACGACGCCAACGATGACCGAGGCAACGAAAGCGCCTTGAACCGAACCGATCCCGCCGATCACGATGACCACGAAAGACAGAATGAGCATGTCCTCTCCCATGCCGGGCTCGACCGACAGGATCGGCCCGGCCATGGCGCCTGAAAGGCCCGCCAGCATCGCTCCCAGCCCGAATATACCGGTGAACAGCAAGCGGATGTTGATACCGAGGGCCGCGATCATGGCGCGGTTGCTGGCACCCGCGCGGATCAACATGCCGGCGCGGGTTCGCGAAATCAGGTAATACAGTGCAAGCGCCACCGCCAACCCGGTCGCGATGATCACCAGCCGGTAGGTCGGATAAGGCGCACCCGCGATGATTTCCACGTGGCCCTCGAGGCCTTGCGGCAGGTTCATCTCCTGACTGGCGGCACCAAACACGAAGATCATCAATTGGTTGAAAAACAAAATGAGCCCGAATGTCGCCAGCACCTGGTCCAGATGGTCGCGCTGGTAAAGCGTCCGGAGGGCCACGATTTCCAGGACAATTCCGACGACGAACGATGCCGGCAACGCCACGGCCAAGGCAACTAGAAATGAGCCCGACCATTGGTAGGCGACCGCGGCAAAATAGGCGCCCATCATGTAGAGCGAGCCATGCACCAGATTGACCAGGTTCATGATGCCGAAGATGAGCGTGAGGCCGGCCGCGATCAAAAACAGAAACACGCCGAATTGGAAACCATTCAGCGTTTGTTCGAGGATCAGTGGCAGGCTCATCGCCATCGTTCACCCAAGCCGCGCCGACCTTGTATGTTCATGAGCCGAGAAGACGACGGGCGCGCGCTGGTCGCGCACCCGTCACGGAAAATGCCGCGGAGGCTACCAAGTCATCTTGCAGTCTTTGTAGTAAGAGTCCTTGTAGTCCTTGAAGACAACGCCGGTGGTTACGATCTTCGCATTGCCGTCCGCCCCGGCAACGACTTCGCGCCGATAGAAGTTTTGGATCGGCACGTGATTGGTATTGTAGCGAAACCCACCGCGCACGGACTTGAAGTCGGCCTTTCGCATGGCGTCGCGAATACCATCCTTGTTCGACAGATCGCCGTTGACGGCACGTACCGCGGAATCTATCAGCAGCGGCGCGTCGTAGGCTTGGGCGGCGAAATGCGACGGCATATAGCCGTATTTCTTCTGGAAGTCCGCGATGAATTTCTGGTTGACCGGATTGTCGGATTCATGGTTCCAGAAGTTCGTATGAAACGTCCCGATCGCCGCTTTACCGATCGGTTTCAACGTCAAGTGATCGACGGTGAAAACCGTATAGAGCTGGATCGACTGGGCTAGGCCCGATGCGCCCCACTGCTTCATGAAAGCGATGCCCATGCCACCGGGCATGAAGACATAAAGCGTTTCGGGCTTTGCCGCACGGACTTGAGAGATTTCGGCCTGATAGTCCTTCTGGCCGAGCTTGGTCAAAATTTGGCCGACGACTTTGCCTTTGTAATAGCGTTTGAAACCCGCCAACATGTCCTTGCCGGCCTGGTAGTTGGGCGCCATCATGAAAACGTTGTTGTCGCCGGCCTCCTGAACCAGCTGGCCCATGGCTTCTGGCATCTGATCGTTGTTCCAGGACGTCGTGAAGAAATATGGGTTGCAGAGTTTGCCTGCCATCGGCGAGGCACCGGCATTGGTGCTGATCAAAAACGTCTTTGACCGGGTCACCGATTTTTGAACGGCCATCAACAAATTCGACCAGGTGATTCCGGCGATGAAATTCACCCGGTTCTTTTTGATCATTTTGTCGGCAAGCGACTTGGCAACGTCGGGCTTGCGCTGGTCATCGCCATAGATCACTTCGGTCTCGAGGCCGCCGACCTTGCCGCCGAGATGATCGATCGCCAAGTCAAAGCCGTCACGCTGATGTTTGCCGAGAATGGCGGCTCCGCCGGAGAACGTATTAATGTAACCGATTTTCAATGTTTCGGCCGCCCCGGCCGACGTCGCCAACAAGGCCGCGACCAAGCCTGATGCGATCACTACCTTTTTCATGATTCTGCCTCCCCGCATTACCAATCGATGCATGATTTGCGCCGTCGTTTTGAATATGTTCTACCGCAGTGAATAAACGCGCGGCGTATTGTTTCGACGGCGTCGAGCTGTCGACTATTCTTTATCATGCCCAGATAGCAGTCAACCCAAGATTATACAACCTATGCTAAACGGCGCGCTATGCGCCCGCCGGCGGCGGTACGTCATAAGCGCCCAACAACGTGTCGACGATGGCATCGAAACCCTCCCACGGCGCTTCGCGATGGCTATGGCCGCGCACGATGAAGGACGCGCCCGCGTAGAATTTTTCATATTGCTGATGACGCCCGGCAAATTCGGATCCGACGAGATCCCAAGCCAGCCGGAATAGCTTCATGCGTTCGAGGGCCGGCATTTGCGGTGTCTGCCAATAGGCCTCGAACGTTTCACGCAACGTGTCGTCATGCATGACGGTGACGTCGGCCGGCATCTGGAATATTCCGCCGCCGCACAATTCGCGGACAATGTCGATGATTTGGGAATGGCTCTCCGTACACCAATTGAGCGCGGCGTACATCATTCGGCGATTGTAGGTCACATGGCCTTCGGGCCAGCTTTCCGCGGCTTCGATCTGGCCATGAATCATGCCTGACAAGCCGGCTTCCATGGCGGCGAGACGGCCCAGTGTCTCCGCGACCGCGGGAATCTTGTTGGCCCCGGTCGCCTTGGTGATCTTGCTGGCCAGGCCGACAAGCAATTGCAGCTTGGTGTGAAAACGGACGTTGGATTGATGATTGCCGTAACAGTGGGACGGCGTCTTGTAATAGATTTGGTAGGATTGTACGGCGTCGTTCAGGCAGAACACCCGCTCCCAAGGCACTTTGACCATGTCGCACAGAACCATGGCGTCGGTCTCGTCCAGACGCCAGCTCAGCGGGTTATCGAACTCGTTCTCAGCATTGGTGTCCATCGGCTTGCGCGACCACAACGTCAGCCCAGGTGCATTGCAGGGGATAGCGCAGGTGATCGCCTGCTTCGATTGATCGGGTGCCAGCGGAATGACGTTGCCGATCCAAATCTCGTCGGCGATGACCGCCGCCGTGGCCAGCATTTTCATGCCGGAGATGATGACGCCGTCATCCTCTTCGCCAACAACCTGTAAGGTTGGAATCGGCAGGTTTTGGCGCTGGTAGAATTGCGGATCCCGCGCCGCCTGGGGCGGCAGCACCGCGTAGGCCGCATAGATGTCATTGTCGCGCATGTAATTGTAGTAGTTGACGAGGTTGTCGGAGAACTGACCGCTTTCCGTATCGAGCACCTTGGCGTCGACACACATGCCAGCAACGAAACTTGCGACGTGGTCAGGAGACCGGCCAAAGAAGCCATGGGTCACGTCGGCGATTTTCTTGTGGGCCGCGGTTCGCCGCCGCAAATCGTCCGTGGTTTTCGCACGGATGAAGTAAGCGGAGTGGGCGTCACCGCCCTCCTGGTACGACATGATTGCCCGATTGGCCGGATCGGCCTTCATGTCGTAAATATCTGCCGCCGTCCTGGCAGCGTGGCGAAAAGCCGGATGCGTGGTGACGTCTTCGACCCGTTCCTTGCCGATATAAATGACCCGTCCGTCACGCAACCGTTCCAAATGTTCTTTACCGGTACGCAGCATTCGTCTCCCTCCCTATTGTCTCGACGACATTTGTTTAGAAATAATGCGCGAAGTGCCAGTCCGGCGTCGCCGGATATTCTTCTCCCAATCCGCGTAATCTGCCGTTGAAAAACAGCAATGGCTCCTGGCCGTCGCGCGCCGCATGGGCGACGACCTCGACGACGAATATTTCATGATCGCCGCCCTCGTAAATGGCGAACGGAACGCACTCGAAATGCGCCAGCGAGCCATCCAAAATCGGTACGCCGTTTCGTCCCGGCCGATGCTTCACGCCGACCCACTTGTCGTCCGTCGACCTACCAAACGTCGTCGCCAGTTCGTACTGCGAATGGTCGAGGATGTTGACGACAAAAGATGGCGACTGCCTGAAATCATCCAAACTCTGAACGTCTCGGCCAATGCTGAACAACACCAAGGGCGGCGCCAGAGAAACCGTATTGAAGGAACTCATGGTGATCCCGCGTGGTAGACCGTCACGGCCGATTGCCGTGACAATCGTGACGCCGGTGGCAAACTGGCCAAGCGTGCCGCGCAAGGCTCGCGGATCAAGCGATGATGGCTCGGAATTCATGGCGACCCGGGCTCCGTCACCTTCACGCCGGCTCCGGCCAGATACTCGACAAGCAATTGCGCGCTCCGGGAATCCTTCATCAACCCCTCCGATATCGTGAGCAAACTGGAAAAGCCGTCGCGGTCGAGCGTCGCAAAGAGGGTGTCGTTAATCCGTTGTTGATGCGGCGCCAATCCGGATAGCAGCTGATACGCCTTGCCCGTAATGGTCAACAAGACACGACGCTTGTCGTTCGGATTGGGTTGCTTTTCCAGCAGGCCGAGCTTGACCAAACGGCCGGTTTCCATGGTCACGAAGGCGCCGGTGTAGTTCAGGTGCGAGGCGACTTCCTTGACGCCGACGCCGTGCTCGCCCTCCAGATGCGCGATGCAGACCAGGATGGTGTACTGCGCACCCGACAATCCGATCATGCTACCCAGGCCGGCGCGCACGGCATCGAGGCTGCCGACAAAGGCGAGCAAGCGGTGAATGAGCAAGCGAAACTGCGCATCCGTGCCGTCGACCAGAAACGCCGGGTTGGAAACCGTAAGCGGTAGAGTTCTTAAACGTTCATTGGTGTTCGTCAAAACAGGACAACCTATTTAACCAAGTTATATAGCTATATAACTTAGCTAAATAGGTTGTCAAGTCACCGACGGCGGCGGCCGATCGATTTAGGAGCCGTCGGCGGCACCCTCGTTTATCGCTTCCGGTTGGGCCTTGCGGCGTCCCTTCATGAAGCGCTTCATCGGAAACCAGACGAATCCGACAATCGCCAACAGCACTGCCGCGATCAGGGCCAGCAGGGAACCAATGGCCGAAATACCCGCCCCCGGGCCGATATAGGCGTGGGCCGTGACCGGCGCGAGCAAGGCCAGGCAAAATGCAAAAATGCGCAATGCGGACAAAATTTGGTCCTCCTTTTTCCCGAACCTGTGAAGACTATTCAGGCCGGTCGAAATTGCTTTGATCCTGAAGCACTCACATGCTTCGGTTAATCCGACACTAAATCCCGCATGAATAATTTTTCATGAACATCGTAGCGGACGCGCGGCTGCCGCATCGCCACGCTATTTCACGTAACTCATGCCGAAAAATTCGAACCGCCCGGCATGCCGGCGCGCATCTTCCGGGACGTCCGGCGCGGACGAGACGTCATGCACATTATCGAAGACCGCCAAAAGCCTGCCCGAGGCGATATCCACCTCGAACGCACGGCCGGCCTGGGTGAAGCTGGCCAGCATCCGGCGCCGGTCCGGCGAGATGTCGAGATAGCCGGCCCGGTCCGAGTAGACTTCGGCGTAGGCGTCGGGCGTTTCGGCGTTCGGGAAGATCCGCCGCTCTTGGCCGTTGCCAAGATCCAGCTCGATGATCCGCGAGGCCGCCCCCTCCGTATCGCCGCCGCGATTGTCGAAGATCAAAAACTTCGAACCCGATAAATGATGGACAGAATGCTGTTGAGCGAAGCCACCGCCGACCACGCGTTTGATCTCCCGCGTCTTCGGATCGAAGATGACGAACCGTGAAATATTGCGCAGCGAGAGAACCAGGTCGCCTTCGGCCAGGCCCGGTCCGGCATCGGCACCGATATGGTCGATATAGTTGAGATGCAACGGATCGCAATATTCCGTACTTTCCGGCAACAAACCGGCCCAGTTCGACTTCAAGAAAATCGGCATGAGCTCGATTTCTTCGGCGACAGCGCCGGCGCCGTCGATTTTCTGGATGGTGTCAAGCTGCGGCCGCTCGCTCCGGCACCCCAGGGTGTGATGCAAGCGCGACGCGCCGTTGCCGAGATGAAAGCTGACATTGCCCTTGCCGATCTTAAGGCTTGGAACATAAGCCACCCCGTCTGCACCGAATGTAGACCAATGGTGGCTGTAATCGGCGCGGGTCCAGCGCGGCGTACCGTCGGGCCCAACCCGAGTGATGCCCATGCCGAAAGGGAAAATTGCGCCACCGGAGGAATGCATGATCACCAAGATGTCGGCGTTCGCATAGGGCTGCACGCTGACCAGCCGAACGTGTCTGCGCGGGTCGAAACCCAACATTTCGTGCGGATAGGCGCCATCGGTGATGTCGGCGGCGAAAATATTTACCGGGCGAAACGGCCAAGTCTCCGTCACGTTGCCTTGGCCGTCATAGGCAACCGCAAGGCAACCCTGATCGGGACACAGATCCCGAAACCGGTGCATGCCGCCATTGGCAATGACCGGCAGCCGCGGCACCGAGGAATCGAGTATGGTCCACCGCGCTTTTGCCGCATCGCTGGCCGGGATCGTTGTCTTTTCCATATAGCCGTCGACGGGCACACGCTGTTCGACGGGCGGCTCTTTGACCAACACACGCAGCGTACGCACCGCATCGCGAATGTTCGGGTATGGGAAGACCTTGTAGTGGGCGGTCATGGTCCCAACCAAGAATACAACGATGCAAAAGGCCATGATCATCCCGGCAACGGGTGCGGCTTTGCTCATGCTGGATTCCTCGCCGATGTACAATAATGTTCACCAACGAGTTAACGCGTTTACGGTTAACAAGTTCCTAGGACCGGAGCAGCTCAAAGCCGAGATTTTTGCAGCAACTGTTCGTGCACAGCCTCCGCCATTTGCCGTACGGCAGGATCGACCTCGGTCAGGTCGACTTCGTGTGGGCGGCCGGGCCGAATGTTCGTGGCTTGACCGATCAGTCGGTCACGCTCTTCGATTTCCAGAAAATCGCCGAGGACGGTCAGGCCGCGCTCTGGCTCGGTACAGAACCGGTCGTAGGACAGGAAAATCAAGTTGTCCCGCTCCCGACGCAGCAGATCGCCGTAGGCGGCGGCCCAATATTCGACCCAAAACCCGATACTGGCCGGGTCGCGATGGCGGGCGCCGTCGAGCCAAGCGCCGAAATCGATCGGCTTGAGGTTGGCGCCAAAATCGAAATGGCAGATGCCGGCCATGTATTGCCGAGCGAACGGATCGTCGGCGTGGATCGTGAGAAAGTTGTTGTGCTGACGCAGCAAGGATGCCGCATGTTGCGCGAAGTCGCGGAATGGAATGACAAACCGGGCATCGGGAAAAGCCTCGGACAGCCAGTCGATACGGCAAATATTCGCGTTATTCTTGGAGATGTAGCGCGGCAGTGTCGATTGCCCGCCCCGGCGAACCGCCGCTATCTTCCGCAAATGATTTCGAAAATAGGCCAGGAAGTCAGGCTGCGGTTCCGTCCCCCAGGGCACAATGCGATCGTCCCGATAATGGTCAAGCCACATCGCGTGCCAGATTATTTCCTCGAAGGCTTCCGGGCTGTCGACGTTGACCAACATACCGTCACCGTGCGCCCGCTCACGTGGCTTGTCTGATTTACGGAAGCCGCCGGAGAAACGCTGCCAAAACAGCGGCAAAAGGACAAACGGCATATCTCGGTAGCAATGGGTGGCGAACTCTTCGAGTTCGGCACAAAGCTCAAGCAGCAGCGTCGTTCCCGCGCGTGGCAAGGCGGTGATAAATACCGGCCTTGAGGCCGCCACGTCGGCGACTTGCTTGGCGAACAACCGCTCCTCTAACTCGGCGAGGTCAATCTGGACACCGGTCGTCGAAAACGACAACCGATGGAGCAGCCGGTCGAGACCGGAATAACTGTTTTCAGGACCCATGGCGCCGTCTGTTTCCAATCCATAGGATCGCGACCGCAAGCAGTGAACCGACGACGATGAACTCAATTGACAGTATTGCTTCCATCACCGCGTCAAACGAGATCAGGCCGAAGAAATCCAACAGCCAAATCACGGCCGTTGGTGCCACCAAAGCGACCGCGCCGCCGACGAGGAAAACCAAAAAAAACCAGCCCAATATCTTGGCGTTGGCCTGCATCGCCGCTTCCTTGTGATCATCGTCCAGGCTTCGGTCGCTCAGGACACGAACTGAGTCCCGGCAGGTGGCGATCACCTTCATCGATTTCTCGACAAGGCCCAGCACGTTGATGATCATCGCGAACCCGATGACGATGAATGTCGCGCCGGCATAGGCGAGTATCATTTCCGCTCCTCGTTGCCGCCTTCGTCTTGAGCAGGACCAGCAGCCATCTTGCGCTTGCGCAAAATCCGTTTTAACGGAAACCATACGAAGCCTATGATCGCGACCACAATGGCGGCAACCAAAGCAAGCAGCGAACCGAGCGCCGATAACCCTGAGCCGGGACCGATATAGGCGTAACTCGGCGTCGCCATAGCGGCGGCATTCACCACCAGCCAGCCAACGAGCGCCAACGTCCGGGGGACCAGGGTCGAAAACCAAGGACGATAGGGTGTTTTCATGGCGTGCAATACTTTCTCAAACAATTCACCAATGTCTTAATGGTCGGGGGGCTATTGCCCGGCACAGTGGCCGGCCGCCGCTTTGAAGAAAGCTTGGTCGAACCGCGGCGCCAAGCGCTGCGCATCGTTTATCAAAGCCAGTGTGTTGTCTTCAACCAAGTTGAAGTACTCCCAAACGACCTTGCCGGCGCCATCGACTTCGAAAGCCCTGCCGCGGCGGGTTTCAGATATCAACATAGCACCGTTCGGCAGCCGTTGGTGGTTGCCGATAACGTCGGTAACGAAAGGAAATTCGTCACTGCCGGCGAAGTCGATGGCGAGCGTGTCGTCAGGCGCCGTTACCGTGATGATGCGGCTGTAACGGCCTTTCGATTCCGGCGCTAGGTTATTGTTATCGAAAATCGAAATGGTATTGCCATCAATAAAGTCGGGATCGTGTTGGCGCAGGAAACGGCCGATCGTCATGAACTTGAGGCGGCCGCTGTCCAGGTTGAACACCAACACCGCGTTGATGTTGCGGAGCGAAATCATGACGTCGCCACGCTCGAACGTACCGGGTGCCAAGGTTGACGGGAAGGTTTCAATGTCGTTGAGATGCAAGGTGTCGCCGCCGACCACTGTGGTGTTGTTCACCAAGGTCGACATATACATCAGCCCTTGCAAACCGTTCTGCAACAACAAATCGAACACCGGAATCTGACGCAAAATCCGCCCATCCGGCGAGACTTCCAACAACATGGTGTTTTCGAACGGCGGCTGGTGATTGGGATATTTTTTGATTTTTTCCGTTTCGGTGATTTTTCCGGCTACCCAAAGGTTGCCGGTTTCATCGAGATGCACCGAATGGTGGGTCCGAAAGGCAAGCTTCCAAACGATCTCGCTGCAGGCGTTCAGGCGCACCAGGCCAAGCGATTCAAAGTTGAACACGATATCGCCGTTGTCCATCAAGACGACGCCTTGAATGTTGGCGCCGGGCTGAATTTTTGGGATCATATGCTCGGGCACATGTTTCGGATCGGGCCAGGTCTTAAACCAATCAAGATTCCATTGATGGACAACGCTGCCGTCATTTTCAACCACGCGAACAGCCAATTTCTTGTCGGCTACCGGACCGTTGATCAGGGTTAGCCCCGGCGCCATGGCGTCCCGGTCGTGAATGATGGCGGGCTGGGCTTGATCGGTTTTGAAATAGTACCAGGCCCGCCGGACGTCAAAGCGGATCAGCAGATCTTTGCCGGCTTGCACGGCTTCGGCGATCTGCGGATGCGGGAAGAAATTGTAATGATAGGAGGCAGCGCCCAGCGCGAAAGCCGCCACCGCTAGTGAAAAAGCCAGAAAAACCAAGGCAACGACGTCGGATTTAAACTTCATCCAGCGCTACTCCAGAAAACGCGCAACGAACATGAGCGGCAGCACCCTTTAAGGCGTGGCCGCCGGAGCGCCTATTCCGACTGCCGCCACTATCGTACCGATTAACGCCCAGACGAAAAACATACCGATGACGGTAATGATGAGCAAGGAACCTGGAGCACTTGCCGGCCACTGTGATCTGTGCCGGGGCGGATTGTTGGACGCCCTTATCAAAGACATTGGGTGCAGGTGATAATCTGGTTGCATTGGCCGGACAGTGTTGGCACGCTCTGTCAATAATATTGGCTTCGCCACTTCTTTCCAGCGCACGGTTTCGGGTTCTGTTTGCAAGGTCGCGACACCGAGGCAGCAGGCATTGACGAACCGAAGCCGGCTGGACCATTTGTTCGGAACCCTTGGCATGCCCATCGCGCTTGCTTTCCGCGTCTTTCCGCTTCTGCTGATCAGCTTGTTCGCTGTGCTGGCCATCGCTGCGCCGGATAGCTTGTTCGTGCTGGGGCAGGTCGCGGTGATCGCGACGGCCGGGCTGCTCGCCTTCGTCTTCCCGACGACGGTTTTGACCATCGCTGTGGTGTCGCTGACGTTCTCGCCGGAAAACCTGATGATCTTCGACCGACTGAACCTGCCGATGAATGTCGGTGCGGTTCATAAGTTCCTGGTGTTGCTGGCGACCGTGCCCATGGTGTTGCGCTACGGCGTCAATTGGCGGATCAACGGGCCGCTGATCGCGATCCTGTTGTTGCTGGCGACCAGCCTGGTGTTCGGCGACGTGCATCCAGCCCTCACGCAATTTCAAATCGTGAAGTCTTTGATCGCGCTGCTGATTCCGTGGTTGTTTTTGAGCGTCAAATTCAATGACAAGACCGCCGACGCGCTGCTCATCGGCATCGCACTGATGCCAACCATCAGCGTCCTAGCGGCAATACCGGTCGAGATGATTGGCGCCCTGAACAGAATTGGCGAGCCGCTCACAATGATCGCCGTCGACTACACTGGCGGCGCCCGCCTGACCGGCATGAACTTTCCCGCGTTCCTGGCATTCTTCGGCTATGTCTCGTTCCTGGTCTGCCTGCACAAGGTGGTGATCGAGAACCGCCGCGGCTTCATCTTTCTCGCCCTGGTCAATTTGGCGATGATCATTCTCAGCGGCACGCGCATGCCGAGCCTGTTGGCGGTTCTGTTGGCCGGCCTGATGATTTTCTTTGCCTCGAAGGAAACCCTGAAAGGTGCGGCGAAGATCAATCTGTTTTTGCTCGGCCTGGTGTTCGTCAGTGTCGTGATGGTGTTCTATTGGCCCCAGCTCGAGGCCCGCATGTTTGCGCAAACCTCAGATTCCGCCGTCAACCTGTCCGGGCGCGACGAAATCTGGAGCTATTTCCTCGCTGCCTTCTATGAAAGCCCGGTATTCGGCAAAGGTGTCGGCGCCGGCGTGGTGCTGTTGGAGGATGTCGTGATTTATTCCAGCCACGCCGCCCATAACGAATATCTGCGGCTGCTGGTCGATGGCGGCGTCGTCGGCCTGCTGCTCTATATCGGCGGCGTCGTCGTCCATATGGCGATCATCGCCAAACATTTGACCCGTGACGAAAAAGTCCTGATCTTCGGCTTCTTCTTTCTGCTCGCCATCTATTCGCTGACCGACAATGCCCTGACCGCGCCGCCAACCCTGGTCATGGGCTTGGTCATCGCCATCTTCCTGCAGAAGGCGCGCCTCAAACACACGGAACGGACCGGCAGTGATGAACAGTCCGACACCGCTGACGCCGCCACCGGATAGGCTCAAAAAAGCGATCAGTCGATCGGCACAGCAGCGGTTATGTCGGATTGTCATAGTACGTTCGTAGCACGTCTAGCACCTCGGACCGGCTGAACTCTTTCGGTATCGCCTCACCGTTGGCAAACATTTCGCGCAGGCGGGTACCTGAAATACTGAGCCTATCTTCCTCGCCATGGGGACAGGTCCGGCCCGTCGCCATGCCGTCACATTTCGCACAATGAAACGTGACGTCGATTTTCAACGCCTGGATCGCCATGCTGCCTTTGTCGATTTCATCGAAGATGTGATGGGCGTCGAGTGGCCCGTAATAGTCGCCGAGCCCGGCATGATCGCGCCCGACCACCAGATGGGAGCAGCCGAAATTCTGCCGGAATACAGCATGCAGCAGCGCCTCGCGCGGACCGGCATAGCGCATTTCGATCGGATACCCGGCCTGAATTACCGTATCGGCCACGAAATAGTTTGCGACCAGCGCGTCGATCGCCGCGACCCGAACTTCCGCCGGGATGTCGCCGGGCTTGAGCGCGCCGAGGACCTGGTGGATCAGCAGCCCGTCACAGATCTCCACGGCAATCTTGGCCAGATATTCGTGGCTACGGTGCATGGGATTACGGGTCTGAAAGGCGGCAACCGTGCTCCAGCCCAGATCCTGAAACAGCGCCCTGGTGTCGGCCGGCCGGTAATAGAGGCTCGGGTAGGTTGCGGGATAATGGCCTTCGTTCAATGTCGCCACCGGTCCGGCCAGGTTGACGGCGCCCTGCTGCATTACTTTCTCGACCCCGGGATGGGCGGCGTCGGTGGTGCGGAAAACGTTGGCGCATTCCATCGCCCGGTCTATCGCATATATTTCCGCCACCTCAAGAGTCCCGAAGATCACGCCGGCCTCGTCGACAAGAGCGACCTCTTCGCCAATGGCGATATCGTCGGCGCGGTCGCTGTCGCAGGAAAGCGTGATCGGTATTGGCCAGAACAGTCCGTTGGCCGTCTTCATGTCGACGCAACAGCCGCGCCAGTCCGTCTCGCCCATGAAACCGGTAAGCGGCGTATAGGCGCCCATACCCAGCATCAGCAAGTCCGAGACCTCGCGGCTCGACATCGGTATCTTCTGCAACCGCTCGGCCCGCTTCAATGCCTCCGCCCGCTCGGCCTCAGGCACAAGCAGCGGGTTGAGCCGACCGTTTCCGTGTGGCGGTGTGAGTTTCGACATGTCACCGTTCTCCGAACGTCCGCTATTGCTATTGCCAAAGACTAGGGCATCGGGTCTCGCTGGCGAAACCCCAATCACCTTCGAAATGGTGCACCTGGTAGACAGGCCGTCCTGACATGGTCGGCGGATAGTGACCCTTGCGCAGGTCGACGGCGAGGCTTGGGACAGTGCTCGCGGCGGCGCCGCCGACCGTCGTTATCCACGGCCGATGCATATGGCCGGCAAAGATGCGAACCACTTGGCTGTGCCGCGAAATCACGGACGCCAGGTCGGCCACCGCCCGACGCTCCAAGTAGGCAAACGGGTCTGGCGCCGCCGGCACGTCGAACGGTGGGTGATGCATGAACAGGGCCGTCGGCCGCACCGGCGCTTCGGCCAGGGTCGAGTCGAGCGCCGCCAGCCGATCCTCGCAAAAGTCGCCCTTGGACTGGCCGTCAGCGAGGGAATCCATCGCGACCAGCCGCACCGGATGCACCTCGATCGCATAGTGGACGAAGGCGCAATCAGCCTTCACGTAACCGTCGCCGGCAAAGGCCCGCACCACACCATCGCGGCCGTCGCGGTTGCCGGGCGTGACGTAGAGCGGCATTTCAAGCTCGGCAAGCAACGCACGGACGTGGTCGAATTCCGCCGCTTGGCCGTGCTGGGTCATGTCACCGGTGTGAATGACGGCATCGGGTGCCGGGTCGAGGCTATTGATGTCGGCAATGCATCGGCGCAAGGCCTCCGCCCGCGCACGAAACACTGGCTCCGCCGCATCGGCTGCAACCAGATGAGTGTCGGTTAGCTGGGCAATGATCATGGATTCGGAAGCCGTCTTCCCGCCGGTTCAGCCCGGCCGACGTCGCTTAATCGACGATGTGGTAGACCGGCGCTTTCTCCATTTCCCACTTCCCGGATTCCGGATCGTATTGGGACAGGGTGAAGCAATGCCAATCGGTATCATCGAGCTTCGGATGATCAGCCCGATAATAATAGCCCGGCCACCGTGTCTCTTCTCTGAACATTGTGTGATGCGTCACGCATTCCGAGGCCAAGACCCGGTGCTGTAGTTCCCACGCCCGCTGAAGCTGATGCAGGTCTTCAGCCCCGAGATGGTCGAGGTCTTCCTTCAGCATGTGCAGCAATTCGAGCCCACGGGTGAGCAACGGTTCGTTGGTCGTATAGTGGGAGGAGATGCCGCCGACATATTCATCCATGATCTTCTCGAGACGCTGCAGACCGTGGATGGGCAGAAGATAGCTCGGCGAAACGGTTCCTGCGACAATCTCGTTGCTGCCGACCTTGTGGTTCTCCAAGGGCTGGAAGATAACCGTCATTAAGTTTTCATATTCCGCCTCGCTGACCTGGGGCTGATCGTTGCCCAGGTCGTTCACGTAATTGACCGCCGCCTTGCCGGCGATCCGGCCTTCGGTAAATGACCCGGAAGAGAACTTGTGCGCCGTGCCGCCGATGGTGTCGCCGGCGCCGAATAGCCCATCGACGGTCATCATCCGGTTGTAGCCCCATTGGTAATCCGAGGGCGCGTAATCCGCCGGGCCGCTCGCCCACGCGCCGGAACAGGTGGCGTGGGATCCCATCACATAGGGCTCCGACGTGGTCAGCTCCGGATTGGTGTGCTTGGGATCGATGTTTTGCGACGCCCAGACGACCGCTTGGCCGATCGTCATGCCGAGGAAGTTTTCCCAGCCGACGGTCTCTTTGTGGGGATCCTGGAAAGCCTCCTTGGTCACCATACGGATCGGGCCCCTGCCCGCCTTGACCTCTTCCAAGAGGGCATGGTTGCGCAGGCACGTCGGCACCGGATGCCGATCGATGTAGTCCCCGACCAGTTCCTTGGTGTGGTCGTACCAGGTAGATTCATACTCGTTGCCGTAGGCATTTTCCGTGTAGGTCTTGAGATGCAGGAAGTAGGCACCGACTGGGCCGTAGCCGTCCTTGAACCGGGTCAGGACGATGCGGTTTTCCATCTGCGTCATCTTGGCGCCGACCAGAATCGGCAACGCGTAGGCCGAAGCGCTGCTCCACGGCGCGTACCAGGTTCGGCCCATGCCTTCGCCAACCGCCCGCGGCTTAAAGATGTGCGACGCGCCGCCGGCCGACACGATCACGGCCTTGGAGCGGAAGACGTAATAATCGCCGGTTCGGACATTGAAGCCGACCGCCCCGGCAACCCGGTTGGGCTTGGTCTTGTCCATCAGCAGGTGGGTCACCATGATCCGGTTATAGACCTCGGTGGCGGCCTTGCGGGCGGCTTCGGCAACGATCGGCTTGTAGCTTTCGCCGTGGATCATGATCTGCCATTTGCCCTCGCGCAGATACCGTCCGTTCTCCGGGTCGCGCATGATCGGCAGGCCCCACTCCTCGAACTTGTGGACCGTGGAATCGACATGCCGGGCGATGTCGTAGCCCAGATCTTCGCGCACCAGACCCATGAGATCGTTGCGGGCGTAGCGGACGTGATCCTCGGGCTGGTTCTCGTCCCACTGCATGCCCATGTAGCAATTGATGGCATAGAGGCCCTGCGCGACGGCGCCGCTGCGCTCGATGTTCGCCTTCTCGACGACGACAACCTTCAGATCGCGCCCCCAATACCGGGATTCGTAGGTAGACCCGCAGCCCGCCATGCCGCCACCGATGACCAGGATATCGGAATCCACAAAAACCGTTTTTCTGCGATTAAACAGCCCCATTAGACAACGTCCTGCGTGAGTTGGTCCGGTGTCAGCGCCGGCAGCTTATCGATGTTGAGCGACTCCGGCTCGTGCGCCAATTCCTCGGCCTTAAAGGCTTCCTGGCTTGGCGCCGCGTAGTCGGACGGCGATTTGATCGACCCCCATGGCGTCGTCCGGATCGGCGACACGAAGTTCTTTTCGTGGCCGTTGCGGAACTTGACCTTCCACGAGACGGTGCCCTTTTCTTCTTCCCGGAGCACCCGAACGCTGTGGCCCAAGGGTGCGAAGTCGGCGTAGCCACGGCAGTCAATCGCGTTCTGCGGGCACGCCTTCACACAGGAATAGCATTCCCAACACATATTGGGCTCGATGTTGTAGGCACGGCGATAGGTTTTATCAATGTGCATGATGTCGGACGGGCAAATGTCGACGCAATGTCCGCAGCCGTCGCAACGTGTCATATAAACAAATGTCGGCATGGTGGTTGGTTATCTCCCAAAGCGAAGATGGGTTGATCAATAATGTCGGGGCTGTTGGCGGGCGCTGCCGAACGTCTCCGGTTTGTCGGCGGGCGCCGGCAAGTTGCTCCGCGAGCCGTTGGCGTTTTCCACGCGTTTTTGAAAAGCCGCCGCGGGCTTGAAAAACATGTGGGAGAACTTCGACCACGGAACCGATCCAAACAGCACGGTTGTGGCGATCAGGTACAGGCCGAGAAACACCGTCGTGGCCACGCTGTCCATCGCTTGCAGGCCCGCCCAAATCAAGCCGAACGTGGCGCTAGCAAGTAGCGAAAGGATAAACAGGTCGGCACGGATGATGCGGAACGGTGAATTGCCTTCAGCCGCGACGTCGACGCGAATAACGAACCAGAACCAGTAACCGCCGACGCATACCATGAGCGCGCCAAGGGTCCACAATTGCGGTAGGATGGCGGGCGTCGGCGAGGCCGGCGTCGGGTACCCGAACACCATGATGGCCGTTGTGATCACATAAGCCAGGAAACCGTACATCGTCAGCAAATGGGCAATTCTGCGGTGCGGGTTGCAGAATTCGGCCGACGTGATGCCCTCCACGACGGCAGTTTGAACCGCCAAGGAAACCATCTTACCGCCACCGACTGGCTGCGTGCCTTTACTTTTCGCTTTCTGCCAATTGTCGAAGAAGTACTTGGCGCTCATTTTGTGCATGATGTCGTACAACGTGCCGCCCGCGACCAGGATGATCATGACGACGATGTACCCCTGCATCACAGCCGGTGGTATGGACGCCGAAAGTTCGGCGAAGGGATTTGTGGTGAACATCGATTAGCCCCAAAGTTGGTCGGATTTCATCGGCACTGAAACCGATGGCAGGGCCGTCCCGGAAACCCCGTCCTCAGCATCGCGCCTGTTCTCCCTGCCTCACTTAAGTCTTATGGCCCTAGGCGGATTGCCCACCGCGATCCGCCGATTCCCAGGGTGTCCTGTTTGCGACGATCTATCAATATGTAAATCCAAAGATTTCCGACCTGCGTGATAATTAATATGCGGCAGGGCCATGTCACGGCAGCACTTGCGGTTGTGAGGCATCGGGCCGGCCGATATACTCATCGCGCAGTTTCGGACCAAAGGTCCACTCTATCGAGAGGCGGAAATCTGTACCATGTCTGTATTTCAAGACATTCGATCCATCAGCCCCGACCTTTCCACTCCAGATCTGTTGCGATTCCTGATTACGGAAAGGTTTCCCGGCGAAACGCTGGTGACCGCCTCGCTCAAAGCGCCAAGCGTGGCTGTGTTGAAACTGGTGGCGGATATCGATCCCGCGACACCAGTGGTCTTTTGTGTCCGCGGCTTTCAGTTCCCCGAGAGCGTCGAGTATCGCAAACGCATCGTCGACCTGTTGGGACTTGAGAACGTGAGCCAGTGCAATGGCGGCGAAGTCGACGTTTTGCCCGGCGACCATGATCACTACGAGCGCATGTGGATCGAGAGCCGCGACGGTCTCGGCCGAAGCTACGAGATCGTCCATCTCAACCAGACGCTCGCGCCCTACAGCTGCTGGATCTCAGCGGTCTACCACGTCCCCCGTCCGCCTAATGTCAAAAATAGGGTAGACGTGGAAAGCCGGCTCATCCGGGTAAATCCATTGGTCCGCTGGAGCAAAGATGACGTCCGCGCATTCCTGCGCGAACACAAGCTACCGTTCCATCCGCGAGTGGCCCAACGCAAGCCGTCGCCGCCACCGGGCGACAAACCGTCGGCGCCTTCCTATCATTACTGAACGATGGCGCGACCACCCACACACTATACCCAGGCCGGCGATGTTTCGATCGCCTATCAGGTCGTCGGCGACGGTCCGATAGATCTGCTGTACGCCCAGGGCTGGCTGACGAACATCGAATATGCGTGGGAAAGCCCGCACTATGCGGATTTTTTGACCAAGCTGGGCCGCTTCACGAGATTGATCTTCTTCGACAAACGCGGCACCGGTCTATCGGAACGCGATGTCGGCTACCCGACTTTGGAACAACGAACCGAAGATATCACCGCGGTGTTGAACGCGGTCGGGTCCGAGCGGACGGCGCTGTTCGGGGTGTCCGAAGGCGGTAACATGTGCGCCCTGTTCGCGGCCACTTACCCAGAGCGTACCCATGCGCTCGTTGTTAATGGGTCATCTGCCCGGGGCAGCTGGGCACCGGACTATCCTTGGCGCTCCAAACCCGAAGACATCGAAGCACTCGTCACCTTTGTGCGGGAGAATTGGGGCCAACCTGTCGGCTTCGATGAAGCGGCGCCAAGCATGATCGACAACAAATCTGCCAGCGAATGGTGGGGTTCCTACATTCGAAATTCGGCAAGTCCAAAGACGGCGGAACTGATCACCCGCCTCAATGCCGAGATCGATATTCGCGCGGTCTTGCCCACGGTCAATTGTCCGGCTCTGGTTATCAATCGGGAAAACGATGCCTGGGGCGCCGCCGACGAAGCACGATACATCGCCGAGCTCATACCGAATTCGACGCTAAAAATCGTTCCCGGCGCCGATCACTTGCCCTGGTACGGCGATCAAGACAGGGTTGTCGGCGAAATTCAGGAGTTCCTGACCGGACAACGAAACGCGGCATCCAGTGAGCGGGTGCTGCTGACCGTGTTGATGACGGATATTGTCGGCTCAACGGAAAAGGCGGCTGCACTAGGCGACAGCCGATGGCGGGCGTTGCTGGACCAACATGACGACATCGTCCGTCGCCGGGTTGATGCCTTCGAAGGGCAGGCGATCAACACAACAGGAGACGGCTTCATCACCGCCTTCACAGGGCCGACGCGGGCCATCCAGTGTGCCGAGCGAATTCGCGCCGATGTGTCCCGTCTGGAATTGGAAATCAGAGCCGGCGTTCACGTCGGTGAATGCGAGCGCCGCGGCTCGGATATTGGCGGTCTCGCCGTTCACATTGCGGCGCGCATTCTCGATTTGGCACCGCCTGGACAGGTCCTCGTCTTCGGTATCGTTAAGGATCTCACCGTCGGCTCCGGCCTCGACTTCCAACCGGCGGGCACGCAGGCATTGAAAGGCGTCCCGGGGGAGTGGCCACTTTATGCGATAGCCGATTCGTGAGCCGCGATCCGGACCGCCGCTATGCGACTCCCGGAACAATCACCATCTTATCTCGGTTGGCTTTCAGACGGAGCGGCAGAACTTCTTGATATGCCGGTGAATCATACCAAGCCTGTGCTTGCGCCATGGTGGGAAACTCAATAATCACCACCCGTTCCGGACGCCAGTCACCCTCGCGCGTATCGATGTCGTTGCTGGCGGCGACAAGCTTGCCGCCGAAAGCTTCGAGAGAAGCGACCGCTTTTGCCCCATAGTCTTTCATCTCTTCCGGATGAACGGAGACGGAATCGAAAATCACATAGGCTGCCATAGCACTTGCTCCCGAGCGGTTAGAGGTTTCCGGAAGCTTATCGTGAAGGCACCAGTCCTGCCACTCGTCTTTCCGTGGTCACCGCTGTTGCGCGTCGGACGGTGCATTGGACAGGCGCAGGGAACAGTGTCAGATGCACGCCGGAACAGTGAAGGCGGATCAACTTCCGGATGCCGATGCTGGCTGATCGTATCGACAACGACAGGGACAGCAAATACCTTGACAGACGGCGCTGATAGTTGTGTCGGATTTGGATAGCAAAGCCGTCGTTGCCGGTGAACTGCCACGCATCCTGAGATAGAAATAGTCAGTGAAAATGAAGGAAGAGCGACATGGAACGGATGAAGGGAAAGGTAGCTGCCATCACTGGCGGTGCGGGCGGTATTGGCGCTGCCACTGTACGGCGCTTCCTTGAAGAGGGCGCGCGAGTAGCCTTTTGCGATCGAGATGCGGAAAAGGGCAACGCATTCGCAAAGGAACTGGCCAACGCGGACGCACTGTTCAAACCCGTTGACGTGTCACGAGAGACAGAAGCGTCGCATTTCATCGATGATACGGTGTCGCACTTTGGACGGATCGATGTCTTGGTGAACAATGCGGCTGTCCGAAACTATGTAGATGTCACAGAAGCCACTGCCGAAAGTTGGGAGCACGTGCTGGGCGTGAACCTGATGAGCTTCGCTTATTGCGCGAAAGCAGCCATCCCAGCTATGACAAAATCTGGCGGCGGCGTGATCGTGAACCTCGCATCTGTACGTTCGCTTGTAGCAGGTCCGAAGTGCGTACAGTATGACACAACCAAAGCCGCGATCCTCGGCCTCACCCGGAGCATGGCTCGGGACCACGCACCAGACAATGTGCGCGTGATGGCAGTTGGCCCCGGCCCTATTTTCACTGATTTCCACGAAAAACGCGCCAAGGAACTGGGCCAAACGCACGACGAGTACCAGGAGACGTTCGGCAGTGAAACCATGATGAATCGGCCCGGCACACCGACGGAGGTCGCAAACGCCATTCTTTTTCTTGCCTCGGACGAAGCGTCATTCATGACAGGCACTTGCGTGTTCGTAGATGGTGGCCAGACGGCGCTCTGAAGCATGATTGACAGGCGATCGAGTCGCCGGAAGCAAGACACACCTTCGCATCGGCGCATCGGACAGCTTAGGCAGGCGCCGCCATCGGAGTCAGGTCGAGGCCGATGAACCGGGCGGCGTTGTCCCGGCGCACCAGATCGGCCAAGACGGAATCGATGGGGCCGAGATGCTCCTCCAGCTCGGTCACGGCGCCGGGATAGGTACAGTCGAAATGGGGATAGTCCGCACCCCAGAACACACACTTCTCCAACCCCAGCGCCTGGATCTTCGGCAGGCAGTGAGCTTCATCCGCCTCGATCGAAATGAAACATTGTTCCCGGAACAATTCCGAGGGCCGGCGGCTCAGCCACGGTACTTCGGCCCCCATGACCTCGAAGTGTTCGTCCATGCGGTGCAGCCAATATTCCAGCCAGCCCAAACCCGATTCCAGGAAGGCGACTCTCAGGCCGGGATGGCGTTCCAGCACGCCGCCGCAAATCAAGTCCAGAGACGCCGCCATCTGCTCGAACGGATGGCAGACCATGTGGACAAAGAACCGGCTGTCGTAGCGGCTGTTGGCGAAGCTCGGCATGGTGGCGCCAAAACTGCCATGCACGCCAACAAACAACCCCTGTTCGGAAACCGCGTTCCAAAACGGCCTTAGCGATTCATCGTATAAGGCAAGGCCGTTGTAGCGTTCCGGCCGAAAGGCGACGCCCTTCAGACCGAGCCGGGCGATATGCCCGACCTCCTTGGTCGCCGCTTCGACGCTTTGCAGCGGCACCAGGCCGACCGCATCCAAACGGCCAGCGCCGTCGCGGCACATGTCGGCAATCCATTCGTTATAGCCGTGGCAGGCGGCAGCGGCGACGTCGGCCTCTTTGATATCGCCGGCCCTGAGATAGATCGACGGAAACAGCAGGCTATGGGCAATGCCTTCCTCGTCCATTACGGCCACGCGCGCAGCGCCATCGTGGGACGCCGGCAGAATGTCGTCCCATGTCGGCGGGTTGGCCGGGTCTGCCATGCCGCCGGGAAGACAGGCCCGCGCGGCCAGCGACTGCTCTTGCCCCTCGCCATTGATCCAGAACTGGTCCTGGCCATCGGCGCCCGTTTCCATGCGGATGGTGCGGTCGCGGTAGGCCCTGGGGACGTACTCTTGCCACAACTCCTTGGTCTCGCAGATGTGACCGTCTGCGTCGATCACCCGATGTGCCACCTGGTCTCCTCCGATGCGGTTCTAGATAGCGAGGTCCTTGAGATTGTAGTCCCGGATGACCCGCTCAAACGTCTCATCGGTAAAACGGAATTCGTCTTCCAGGCCTGCGAACGGCTGGTAACGAAAAGGCTTCTCGTCGGCATGGTGCTTCCGGCGCGCGTCGATCGCAACCGCGATGACAGCGGACCGTTCGAAGATGCGCTTCGCGTCATAGACATCGTCCGATTTCACTCTGAGCGCACCCTTTTGGCCGATTACAGAGGCACGGCGATGGAAGCCGAAAGTAACGGAGACGCGGAGATCGGGCGAGCTATTGGCGAACGAGCCGTGCAGCATTTGGCGATTGACCAAGGTCACGTCGCCGGCGCCGCAGATCAGCGGCACCGCGCCCGGGATCTGTTCGCTGCCGCCGTTCTCCTCGACCAACCGCTTGATGTCGATGCGTCCCTGTTTATGAGTGCCCGGCACAACCCAAAGGCAGTTGCCCGGTGTGGCCGGATACAGCTGGACTTGAAAGTTGAAGCCGTGAATCCCCGCGTCCCAGTTTGGCGAATTCCAGTGGGTCACGCCGTCCTGATGCCAGGCGACGGACCCGCCAAGGCCGGGCTGCTTGACGAAAATCACATCATTGAACGGAACAAAATCCGGACCGTTGATCGATTCCGCGACGGCGAGAAGGTCCGGATGGCCATAAAGACGCAGTCCCGATTCCATCGTTTGGCACATATTACGCATCAAATACAAAACATCTTCAGGCGCGTCGGTGTCGGCGGCGGGTTGGGCCATTTGGCTTGGGTGTCGGCCATCGTAAATATCCGTGCCACCCCAAGGATCAGACAGCGGCTTGACGAACGTATAAGGATTACGAGCGAAATCCCGACCCAACGCGGGCCGGCCCTGCGCGTCGACCTCGGCCCCGTCCCGCACCGGCGCCCGTTCGATCATGGTGTTGGCATCAACACGAAGCGCGCCGATTTCGGACTGACCAACAACACTTTCAAATACATAAAAGCCCTTTTCCAAATAGGCGGCTAGAATGCCCGGATCGAGTTTACCTTGGGCGTCCAAGCGCAGAGGCCCGCGATTGCCCACCTCCTGTGCCAGGCGCTCACCTTCGCGCACGTAATCCGCCATGCCCGCGGCATGCTCCGCGCGTGTCGGCGTCACAGGCTTACCTGATAATTCGTTCATTGCTCATCCCCTGACAGGCGTGAGACCCGTACGTCGTTGCGCAATATCACACCAGGCTAGCACCGGGTGAGCGTTGGGTAAAATGGCCGACGCCGTCCCTGGCCAACCGGTCATAGAATGGCCACGGCGTTGGCTGGCGAGCCGACGCCGCCCGGCAGGTTGAGGGGAACGGCGGTGAACATGAAGGTCCAGCGTGCCCGTTCCCGCAGCCTGTCCGCCAATACCGAAAAATCGAGCATCTCGCCGAAAGCGAAGCCGAGCAGCGGCAACAGCCGCCGGTGTAAGGAGCCGACCGCGGAATCGCCGGGTGCGACTTCGACCGCCGGATTATCGCAAGCCACCGCCGCGACATGCCAATCCCATAACAGCCGGGCCATGTCCTCCGAGCCGGCGAGGCCGGCCGCCGTGACATTGGCTGCGTATTTCTCGCGCGCCGGGCGGTTGAGGGCCTGGTAGCGCTCGACCCAGCCGAAACGAAGGCAAAGGACGTCGCCTGTCTCGATCGCAACGCCCTGGTGATCCGCGACGGCGCGCAGGTCATCAGCCGAAACCGCACGGGCGGCATGGGGGTCGAACGGCTCGCCCTGCGCCTCGAAATAGGCGGCGACGTCGAGCAGCAGTCCACGGCCAACCATGCCGTGGGCGGCCCAATGCTCGATACCAAGGCGGCCGGCGCCCGGTTCGAAGTCGTCGGTCACGCCGCCATAGTAGCCGAACTCTCGGGCGCGAATGTGTCGTAGACCATCCCATTGACTGGACGCCTGGGTAAACAGCGACGAAACGCTATCATCGAGCGTGTTGCGATCGATGTTGTGGATTTCGTGGCGCAGAGGCTCGCGCCCGAAAAGCGGCGGTTCGGGCTCGGTAAGCGGCAGGGACAGATTGACCACCTCGCCGGTCTCGACCAGGCGACTCGCTTTGACGACACAATCGGGCGTCAGCAGGTTGATCGTGCCAAGGTCGTCGGCGTCGCCGAACACGCCCCAAGCGTGGCGAAGTCCGAGCCCGTCGATCACCGGTAAGTCATCGAACGCCGGTAGGTCGTTTGTCATTTGCTAAGCCGCTCCTTCGTCAATTCGCCCACGCTACACACCGACAGCGGCAAAATCCATTGGCCGAACCTTGGATGGCCATTAGAATTGACCGCCATGGCGTTAGATCCACTCTTTCCAGGCCGACGTCTGGAGCAATTGACCAAGGCCGGGCTCTGGGGCTCGGATCTGATCGTCGATCACCTCGATCGGGTGGCGGGTGAGCAGCCGGACAGCGTCGCCGTCGTCGATCGCAATTCTGAAACGGGTGCCGAGCATCGGCTGTCGTTCCGGCAACTCGCCAACCTCTCGAAGCGCGCCGCAATGGGCCTCATCGAACTTGGCATCGGTCCTGGTGACGTCGTGGCGGTGCAGCTGCCGAGCTGGTGGCACTATTTCGTGCTGTATCCAGCCTGTGCCCGGATCGGCGCCGCCATCAATCCGCTGATGCCGATTTTCCGTGATCGCGAGCTGAAATTCATGTTGGGGTTTCCCCGCACCAAGCTGATCGTCGTGCCGAAAGCGTTTCGAGGCTTCGACTATCCCGCCATGATCGAGCGGCTTCGGCCTGAATTGCCTGACCTGCGGCACGTGCTGATCGTGAACGGCGACGTGCCGGAGACCAGTTTCGAGCGTGTTCTGCTCGAACGCCGCCCGGATGATACCGCCGGCATCGATGACCGACTGGGTCCGCGCCGGCCCGACGCCAATGACGTGACCGAGTTGATGTACACCTCCGGCACGACGGGCCAACCGAAAGGCGTCATGCATACCGCCAACACTTTGCTCTGCAAGGCGCGGTTGGCGACGGAACTATTCGGCCTGCATGCCGACGACGTCATGTTCATGGGCTCGCCGATGGCGCATCAAACCGGCTTCATGTACGGCTGCGTGCTGTCGGTCGTCAACGGCATAAAATGCGTGTTGCAGGACGTTTGGGAGCCGGTCGCGGCCGCCCGCAAAATCCAGGACGAAGGCTGCACGATCACCCTTGCGTCGACGCCGTTTCTGAGCGACCTGGTCTATACACCTGGTGTTCGCGACTATGACGTCGGCTCGCTTCGCCTGTTTCTCTGTGCCGGCGCACCGATACCGCGCGTGTTGTTGCGTGACGCCGCGGAGGTTCATCCCAACCTCTATGTCATGAGTGCCTGGGGCATGACCGAGAACGGCATTGTCACCGCGACTTATCCCGGCGATCCGGAGGAAAAAGTGTTCGAGACCGACGGCCGCGCCCTGCCGCTGCAGGAAGTCCGCGTCATCGGCGACCATGGCGAACGCTTGCCGGCAAACCAAGAGGGACGCTTGCAGGCGCGCGGCCCGACCACCTTTGTCGGCTACTTCCACCGGCCCGACGCCTACACCATCGACGACGACCTCTGGTTCGAGACCGGCGACAACGCACGCATGGACGACGACGGCTACATTCGGATCACCGGCCGGTCGAAAGACATCATCATCCGCGGCGGCGAAAACATCCCGGTGGTCGAGATCGAGGAACTTCTCTACCGCCATCCGGCGGTGCAGGATGTGGCCATCATCGGCATCCCCGACAAACGGCTGGGCGAACGCGGCTGCGCCGTGGTTCGACTCCATGCCGGCAAGCGACTGAACTTCACGGCCATGGTCGAGTTCCTGGAAGAATCGCGAATCTCGAAAACCTATGTGCCGGAGTATCTCGAGATCGTCGAAGATTTCCCGCGCACACCCAGCGGGAAAATCCAAAAATTCAAGCTGCGTGAAATACTGACCAAGGACGGGGCGAATGACTGAACGGAGCTTCACCGCGCGCGACGATGGGTTTCACTTTGCCGATATGGGTGATGATTGGTGGGCGACCGAAACGGTATGGTTTTCATTCCATAATCCCGAACGCCGGCTTGGCGGCTGGTTCTACACCATGGCGCGGCCGAATATCGGCACCATCGCCGGCGGCGCCTGGATCTGGGATGACAGCGCCGAATTGCCGTGGGAAGTGCTCTATTCGGCCAACTATTCCGCTCTGCCCATACCGGCCGACCAGGATCTCACCGATATCACTCTGCCGACAGGCGTCTCGATCAAAGTGCTTGAACCATGTATGTCATACGCGCTTGGCTATAACGATGGCGACCGGTTGCGGGCACGTCTGCGATTCGACGGCGTCATGGCACCCGAGGCGCTGACCGCCACCGGTTCGACATTTGGCTCGGCGCATCATTTCGATCAGTTCGGCCGGGTCCACGGCCACCTCGATCTGCATGGCGAACGCATCGATATCGATTGCCTGGCCATGCGCGACCGGACCTGGGGCCGGCGGCCGGAGAACCGTCCGCGTCAGGCCGCCTACATCACTGCCATGGCCAATCAGGACTTCGGATTTCTGGCGGTGACCAACGTACAGCCGGACGGCGAGCCCGTTGCCTACGGCTTTCTGCGGCGCGACGGCCGAAACGTCGGCATCGCCGAGGGCGAGCGGCATGCCCAGCGCGACCCAAATACCGGAATGACGACCCGGGTCGATCTTCGCCTCATCGATCAGGAGGGGCGCGAACTCACCGCGACCGGCGAACCGGTTAGCCGCATCGTCATCAACCGCCACAGCTTCATCGACATCAACAGTCTGATCCGCTGGGAATTGGACGGCGAGACCGCCTGGGGCGAGGAACAGGACATGTGGCCAGTCCACCGCTTCGCGCGTCTGCGACGACGCACTCAATAACCGAGGTCACGGGCCGCGCGTTCCAATACCACTGGCACCGACCAGGCCGTGCGCGCCAGGCGCACGTCATCGCTCCGGCCTTCGGCGTAAAGGCCCGACGCGCTCATCCAAAATGCCGCCGAGCGCATGGCGTACAGCAACGCGTAGTAACGGCAGGCCTGCTCGTCGATCTCGAAGCCGGTCACCGCCTCGTACCGGCGGTAGAACGCCTCGCGTGGCACCAGGTTCGAAAGCAGGTCGCTGCCCTCGCGGTTGAGGTCGCTCAGCACGTAGGCGACGTCGTACATCGGGTCACCGATCACCTGCAGTTCCCAGTCGAGCACCGCCGATATGCGGTCGTCTTCGATCAGCAGGTTTCCGGTGCGGTAGGCGCCATGGACCAGGGTCAGGCGTTCGGTCTTTGGCGCGTTCGCCTCTAGCCAACAAATCAGGTCGGTCAGCACCGGTTCTGGCGCGTGGCCGGACGCATCGATCAGCGCCCGCCATTTTCGAACTTCGCCAAGCGCGAATTCGGTGGAGCCCGCCGCCGGTACGCCCAGGAATTCGAGCCCAGCCGCCCGCCAATCGAGCGTGTGCAAGGTTGTCAAGGCATCGGTAAAGCTGTCCGGTAGAACACCGCGTGCCGCCGCCGTTTGATAGAACTGCCGGCCGTCCCGGCCCCACGGATTGGGACAACTACCGGACACTTTTTCCATAACAATGAACGGTGCGCCGAGGATCGCCGGATCGCTCTCATACCAGAACGGCTTTGGCGTCGGCAGCGCCGTCTTCTCCAGGCACTGCAGTACGCGAAACTGGTCGCCCAAATCCGATAGGTGGCGCAACAACGCGTTGCCCGGATCTCGGCGCAAACAAAAGCCTTGGGCCTGTTGCTCTCCACCGACGCGCCATCGCACATCGAATAGCCAGGTTTCATGCGACCAGCCCACCGCAATTTGTTGCATATTGGCGAGTTTGAGATCGCGGGCATCGGTAAGCCGGCTTTCGATGTAGCGCCGTATGCGCGTCGGAACATCGTCGGTCGTACCGGCGGCCTGAGACGCGTTCATGACGCGAATGCCATCCGCCGGTCCAACGAGCCGCGCAATGCTTGGCGAACACGCCCAAGCAAGATGTCAAACCCCTCTTCACCAAGTGCATCCCGCGCGGCATAAAGCGCTTCGATGAAACGACAGAGGCCAGCGTCACCGTCGATTTTGATTGACGCGAACGCCTCTTGCACCGGCGCCGGTGCGCTGGTTTCGATCAGCAATTGCTCCAGATCCTGTTGCAGTAACTGGCGCTCTTGGGCGTCCAAATCACGGTGCTCTGTCTGAAGACGCAATTGCATTGCCAATTTCTGCAGAACAACGGCACTCAGGAACGCTTGTGTTCGCGGATATTCCGCCTCAATAGCCGGCCCCACCTCGGTTTTAAAGGTAACGGCCAGCCGCTCCAGTAATTCACTTGGCGTCATCTGCGCCTCCCCAACGGCCCACCCGTTGCGCGGTTTTGCGTCCGATTTCCCGTCATCTTTGCACTCAACGACCTCAGCGCCAATGGTCCTTGCCGTTGCCCGGATGACATAATGGTACGCATTGTCTTGCCGGGTAAGCAGATCCACCGAACATAGAGACCTGAAACTCGGCCGATTTGACTCTGGATGATACTCATTGAATATTTTTGACTTCAATCTGAGAATGGATCCTAGGCTAAGAAATAGGAAAAGGATTCGATCAAACAGGGAACGTGATGGCCTCTTCTTTGGATATCATCATCGTCAACTGGAACACGGGCAGGCAGCTTGGTGCGTGTTTGAATTCGATTTGTTCGGCCGAAATTAGCGGGTTTCAGATCGGACGCATCGTTGTTGTAGACAACGCATCCTCGGACGGCTCGGCTGACGGCGCCGATGCCTTATCGCTGCCGGTCACCGTAATTCGGAATCAGGACAATTACGGCTTTGCCGTCGCCTGTAACCAAGGCGCGGCAGGAAGCCGGAGCGATTACATCTTGTTTCTGAATCCGGACACCAAGCTCTTTCCGGAATCACTCGCCAAGCCTGTCGCGTTCATGGAGCGGTCGGAAAACCACCGCGTCGGCATTTGCGGCATTCAGCTGGTTGACGATGAAGGCACCGTGACGCGCAACTGCGCGCGCTTTCCCTCACCCGCCCTTGTCGCATCGAGAATGGTCGGGCTCGATATTTTTCTGCCCCAGCGGTTCCCGAGCCATTTCATGAAGGAGTGGGATCACGAAGCGACCCGAGAGGTCGACCAGGTGATGGGCGCATTCTTTCTGGTTAGGCGAACTCTGTTCAAGGATTTGGACGGGTTCGACGAGCGTTTTTTTGTTTATTATGAGGATGTTGACTTCGCGTTTCGCGCCCATAAAAGCGGTTGGCGTTCCGTGTATTTTCACCAGGCGCAGGCGTACCACAAAGGCGGCGGTTCCTCCGACAATGTCAAAGCGAAGCGCGTGTTCTATCTCCTACGTAGCCGAATTCTGTATGGCTACAAACATTTCCGGCCCGTGCTTGCAACGATCCTGTTGTTGGAAACCTTCCTGTTGGAATTTGGCGCCAGGCTGGTCTGGCACCTCGCCCACCGCTCCTGGTCGGAGTTCACGGCCACGCTGGAGGGTTACGCCAGACTCAGCATGACTGTTCCCAACATTCTAAAGCGGCGGCGGCTGAGACCCGGCGTCGATCGCTAAACGCAATTGCGAACAATTCCGTCGCCTGGTCTCAGCAGCGGTTCCCAGGGCCGCACGATTAGGCTGAGAACCCGACTTCCAAGAGCGGTTCGTCGTCGATAACCCGCTGATACGACATGCGCGACAAATCAATGGTCTGATAGCCGCCGTCCAGAAGCAATTCAGTCATGGCCCGGCCGATGGCGGGCCCCTTCTGCAGGCCCGCACCGGTGAATCCCGTCGCAACATAGAAATTGTCCATGCCGCCGACCCACTTACCGATAATCGTGTTGCCATCCATCCGGTTGAAGGCATAGTGGCCAGCCCAGCTTCGTTTCAATTGAATGGCCTCGAAGGCCGGCACCCGATGAGCCAATGCGGGCCAAAACACCCCCTCGAACAAATCGTGGTTCACGTCCCAATTGAAACCGAAGGGAACGGTGACATCGGTGTGCCCAACGGTGAACCCGGCACCTTCCTGGCGGAAGGCGACACCACTTGGATCCTTGGTCAGCGGCAGGGTTGGGAGTTCGGAGCGAGTCTCGAAATAGAAGGAATTGCGGCTCAGTGGTTCCACCGGCACGGTCATGCCGACCATGGCGCAGATTTCCGGCCCCCAGGCTCCGGCGACATTGACGAGGACATCACCGGCGATCCGGTCGCCGGATTCCAGGACAACCTGCCGGGCGAGTCCGTCACTGACCTCGATATCGACGACTTTGTCTTGAACAAACTTGGCACCGAGGTCGATAGCCTTGCGGCGAAACCCCAGCACGGCGGCGTGGGGATCGATGAAACCGTCGTTGGGCGCGTGGATGCCGACATCGATGTCGGTTAGGTTCATTACCGGAAAGCGCGCCGACAATTCCTTTCGATCCAGTAGATCGTTGGGCGCGCCGAGACCGGTCTGGATGCGCCAGCTTGCTTCGGCAGCGGCAACCTCTTCCACGCCCGCGGCAAGATAAAGATAGCCGTGTTCAAGAAAGTCGAAGCGCCCGGGCTGACCGTCGACATCCATCAGACGCGCGAAGTCTTTGTAGACCTCGCGCCCATAGCGGGACATTTCAATGTTTTCCGGCAAGCCATGCATTAACCGGACGCCGCCGCCGGATCGCGGCGCCGCCGCCCACTCATAGCTCGGATCCGGCTCAATTACGCAAACGTCGCCGGCGCGGCCGGTCATCGCCAGATGGTAGGCGATGCTCGCCCCCATGATGCTACCGCCAATAATGATAATGTCCGCCATGATGTCCCCCTTTTTGGCGTTGAAATCGCGCCTACGAACCGATACCCCACCGGATCAATGACGCCGTTTTACGGTCTCCCGTTGGTTGACTTGTCCCCGTTCCCCAATGACGACCCCGTAATCGCGCGCCGCGGCTTCGGCACTGACAAGGCCGAGGCGCACGTCCGCCGCGACGGCTTCCGGATCGCGCGTTTCCGGGTCGCCATAACCGCCGCCGCCAGGCATTTCAATAATCAGGCGGTCCCGCGCCGGAATCGTTTGAAAGCCCTTGTTTCGCAACTCTTCACCGGAGCCGAGATGCAACCGTCCCGTTGCACCAGGACCACCACCGTCGCGACCGCGGGGCGGAAACAGCACCCGCTCAAAACTTGCGAATATGCCGAACGGCGCGTCCTCGCGGCTGGTTATTTCCATGGTCTGGCCCAAGCCGCCGCGCTGTGCGCCGATGCCGCCGGAATCCCGTCTTAACTCTTTGCGCCATACGACAATCGGTGTAATCGCCTCGGAGATCTCGACCGGCACGTTGCGAACGCCACTTGGATACGGTGTCGCCGACAGCCCGTCCAACATCGGGCGTGCGCCGGCACCGCCGCTGTGAAACGCCATCAACATGAATGACGTAGCGCCGGATTTGGTGCGTTCCGTGATGCCGTGTCCGGCGCCGAGTTTGACGTTCCAAAGGTTCGAAGTCCCTTCGGCCGGCACCCGGTCTGGCAAGGCCTGATGCAGGCAGCCGAAGATGACGTCCGGCAGCATATGGCCGATCGTGGACCGGGCAACGACGGCGCACGGATGCGGGGCATTGACGATTGTGTCGTCAGGCGCCGACACGATTATTGCGTCCAAAGTTCCCGCGTTGTTGGGAATCTCAGGCGCGACGACACATTTCACGCCGAAGGCGGTGTAAGCCTCGGTGTAGCAAAGCGGGCAATTGATGCCAAAGTCGGACGTACCGGATGACCCGTCATAGTCTACATGGATGATGCCGTTCGATATCGTCAGTTTGGCCACCAAATCGATCGGCGCTTCGAAGCCGTCGATGCGCATGGAATGTTCCCAACTGCCTTGCGGCAAGGCGTTGATGGCGGTGGTGATCGCGGTTTGGCTTTGCTCGATAATATGCGCCCCGAGCGCGTCAAGATCGTCGAGGCCGTATTCGTCCATCATCGCGAACAACCGGCGGGTGCCGGTCTCGTTGCATGCGGCGAGGGCGTAAAGGTCCCCTTCGACCTGAACCGGTTCGCGGACATTGGCGCGCACCATCTTAAGCAGCCATTGGTTCATTTCCCCGGCCTCGGCGAGCGGCATGATCGGCACGAACAGGCCTTCATGGTAGATCTGCCGACCGTCGGGCGACATGCCAACGCCGCCGATATCGACGACATGGCTGGTGCAGGCGAACAGCGCCACCATGGTGCCGTCCCGAAAGGCCGGCGTCACGACAGTGAAATCGTGGAGATGACCGGTTCCTTTCCAAGGATCGTTCGTGATGTAGACGTCGCCATCCTGCATTTCTTCCGCCGGGAAAACGTCAAGAAAATGCACGACCGCGCGGGCCATGGAATTGATGTGCCCTGGTGTCCCGGTGACCGCCTGAGCCAGCATTTGGCCTTTGATGTCGAAGACGCCGGCGGAGATGTCGCCGGCTTCGCGGCTCGACGTGCTGAACGCGGTTCGGACCAGCGTTTGCGCCTGTTCTTCAACAACAGCGAGTAATCGGTCCCACATGACCTGATAACGGATTCGGTCCATATGCGTCTCGCTCACGGTGCACGTCCTTCCCGGGTCATCACGATCTGCCCAAGCGCATCAATTGTTGCGCCAAATCCGTTCACGACCAAGGTCGTAGTTTCTTCTTCTACAATAACCGCCGGCCCAGGAATTTTCGCACCAGGCCGTACATCGGAACGCGCATAGACGTCGGCCTCGACCAACGCACCGGTTGCCGGATCGAAGAGTTCGCATTGGGTCTCCGGCTCTGGGCGATAGGGCGACACCTGCTGCGGCGGGGTTACCGCACTCGGTCTGTCGGTCGCCAACGACAGGGTCCAGGTCAGCACTTCGACGCCAAGGTTGGGAATGGTACGGCTGAACAGCGCTTCATAGGCCTCTTCGAATAGGGTCGACAAGGCTTCACGATCGTCAGACGCGAACATCTTGACCGGGACCGACACGGAAATCTCGTGCCCCTGTCCGCGGTAGCGCATAAACGCACCCCGGGTTTCGACCAACCGCTCGTCCGGGGCGCCAAGTCGGACGACCGCCTCTGCCTCGGCCCGCATCGTGCCATAGACTTCGTTCACCGTTTCCGGGCTGAAGTCTTGCAGATCCATATATCGTGTCCGCACCACGTCATAGGAAATTTGCGCGCGCAAAAACCCGATGGCGGAACCGACGCCGGCGCCCTGCGGCACGATCACTTTGTCGATCCCGAGTTTGTCCGCAAGGCGCGTCGCATGTATCGGCGCCGCGCCGCCGAAAGCGATGAGGGTACGTCCGATCATGTTCTTGCCATTTTCGATCGCATGAACCCGCGCTGCATTGGCCATATGCTCGTCGACGATCTCGGACACCCCGGCAGCGGCAATCCTCGTGTCGACAACCAACGGGCCCCCGATGTCATGGTCGATTGCCGCCACTGCCCGGTTCGGATCCAAGGTCACCTGGCCGCCGGCGAAGTGCTGTGGATCAATCCGCCCCAGCACCATGTCGGCATCCGTTACCGTCGCGGCCGTACCGCCATTGCCGTAGCAGGCAGGTCCCGGCACCGATCCGGCACTTTCCGGCCCCACCCGTATGCGCTGCATGGCATCGACGTCGGCGACGGAGCCGCCACCGGCGCCGATTTCGACCATGTCTATGACCGGGATCCGTAACGGCAGGCCGCTGCCCTTCTGGAACCGATACATGCGCGCGACTTCGAACGCGCGCGCGATATGCGGCGAGAAATCGTCGATCAGCGCGATCTTTGCCGTGGTGCCGCCCATGTCAAAGGACAGGACGCGGCTCAAATCGTTTTCTTTGGCGATATCGCGCGCCAGGATCGCGCCGCCTGCCGGCCCGGACTCAACCAGCCGAATGGGCATGGTAGCGGCCGTTTCGACCGTGGTGATACCACCGCTCGACATCATCAATAACAATGGACAGACGACGCCGCCGGCCCGCAGGCCGTCTTGCAGCCGATTAAGGTATCCCGCCATCATCGGCTGCACGTACGCGTTCGCACAGGCCGTCGACATGCGGTCGTATTCGCGAATCTCCGGGCACACTTCGGCCGATAGTGTAATCGAAACGTCTGGCAGAACGTCGGCCAGGATCGCGCCGGCGCGCCGCTCGTGATCCGGATTGACGTAAGCGTGCAGAAAACAGACGGCGACGGCTTCAACGTTCGTTTTACCCAGATCGCCGGCCAGCGACCGCACTGCCTGTTCGTCGAGATCTTTCAATACTGACCCGTCGGCCGCGATTCTCTCCGGAACCGTGAAGCGCCAATCCCGCCCGATCAGCGGCGGCGGCCGCTCCATATATAGATCGTATTGCTCGAACCGGTGTTCGTAGGCGATTTCAAGTGAGTCGCGAAAACCGTCCGTTGTCACCAGAGCGGTGCGTGCGCCTTTGCGCTCGATCAAGGCGTTGGTCGCAAGGGTCGTGCCGTGAATGGCCAACGTGAGGTCCGATGCCCTGACGCCAGTCCGTTCTAGGATTGCATCGACGCCTTCCAAAACGGCACGCTCCGGTGCGTCCGGCGTCGTCAATAGCTTCAAGCGGTCCTGGCCACCCGCATGATCCAAAACAACGTCGGTGAACGTGCCGCCGATATCGACGGCGAGCCTTGCACCGTTATTCATAGACGCACTACCCAGCAATTCGGTCGACACCTACGGCGGATTCAACCGGCGCGGCTGCCGGCCCCTTTGACAGCGAAAGGCCTTCGTATCCGTTCTCCGCGACGTCATTGATTGTGGCGACGTATTTCGGCGTTCCGCCGTTGTAGACAAAGTAGCGGACTTTTCCGGCCTCGTGTCCCACGACATTCGAATTGTAGCCGGTGAACCAGGACTTGGCTTTTCGCATCAGCATTCGCGAATACATCTTTGTGACATGCGCGGTCCAGCGTTCTTCGGCCGCGCCTGTCGCTTCGACGCGGATGTAGCCGTGAGACCGGGCGTAGTCCAGGAAATCCGTGCACCAATTCACGCCGATTTCAATGCCACGCGGATAGTTGGTCGACGCCGAACCGCTCTGCGGGCCGTTCGGCATCAACAAGTTGGGAAAGCCGTGGATAAACATGCCGAGAAAGGTGGACGGGCCGTCATACCATTTGCTCCGAAGCCGCTCGCCACCGGCGCCGCGAATGTCAATGTGGTCGTAGGCGCCGGTTATAGCGTCGAAACCGGTGGCATAGATAATGATGTCGAAGTCGTAGTCGCGTTCGCTGGTTCGAATGCCGGACTCGGTAATGCGCTCGATCGGCGCCTCGCCGATGTCGACAAGCGAAACGTTGTCGCGGTTGTAGGCTTCCAGGTAGTTGGTTTCCAAGGGGACCCGCTGGACGCCGAACCCATGGTCCCGCGGGATCAGTTTTTCGGCGACGACCGGATCCTTCACACGCTGGCGAATCCGGTCGGCGATGTATTCGGAGAACTCCGCATTGGCATCTTCGTCGGTGAAAATCTCGCGAAAATTCCGCAGCCAGATGCCGAACCCTGGTTCGTCGTACAGTCGATCCCACATGGCCACGCGTTCGGCGCGCGAAACCTCGAAGAATCCACGCCTGTCCGGTTCGTGCTCGAAGCCGCCCGGTGTCCGGGCACAGGTCTCGAAGATCTCGTCGTAGCGCGTGCGGATGTCCGCCATCTCCTGGTCCGAGATCGTGCTGTTGTTCAGCGGTGCGCACCAATTGGGCCGGCGCTGGAACACCACCAGCTCGCCAACTTTGTCGGCGATCTCTCCGATCACCTGGATCGCCGTCGCGCCGGTACCGATGATCCCAACCTTCTTGCCCGCCAGCGGCACCGGCTCGTGCGGCCAATCGAAGGTGTGGAACGCCGGCCCTTTGAAATCTTCCCGGCCTTCGATTCTGGGCAAGGTCGGTATGGACAAAAGACCCAGCGCCATGATCACAAACCGGCAGGTCAGTTCGCGTCCGTCGCTGACTTTGAGGCGCCATATATTGTCAATTTCGTCGAAATGGGCTGACACGACCCGGCAGTTGAACTGCATGTGCTTTTGCAGATCGAATTTGTCCGCGACATAAGTCAGATAGCGGAGATTCTCGGATTGACCGGAGAATTTCTCCTTCCAATGCCATTCCGCCAGCATCTCATCGGAAAACGAGTAACCGTAGGTGTAACTCTCGGAGTCAAACCGGGCCCCCGGATAGCGGTTGTTGTACCAGGTGCCGCCAAGCCCGGCAGCCGCCTCTAGCACGGTGGCGTTCACCCCGAGGTCGACCAGCCGTTTGATTTGATAGATGCCGGCGACACCGGCCCCCACGACGATGACCTCGTAATCCAGTTCATGCGCACCGGTCATGGATCGCTCCCGCTTCGAGTTTCGTCCATTGCCGAAAGCGCAATGGAATCGAGGATACCAAACGATAAAAGCCCCTAGCGCCCGGCAGTTCAAGTATGGGCGGCCCGAATTCGGCGGCAAAGGCGCCGTTCTGTTCCCCTAAATGCCTATCACCGATATAATCGGGCACTATGGCCAACTACGTGGAATAGAGTTCGATGACACATTTCCAGCCGTTATCAGATATCGAAATAGGCCGATTGCCGTTGGATAAGATCGATGTCAGCGACCCGGCGCTCTACCAGAACGATCACTGGCGTGGCTATTTCCAGCGCCTTCGCCGCGAAGACCCGGTGCATTACTGCGCCGACAGCCCCTATGGCGCCTACTGGTCGGTCACCAAATACGACGACATCATGAAGGTCGAACTGGATCACGCGACCTATTCGTCCGCCGCCCATTTGGGCGGTATCACCTTGCGGGACAATCCGTTCGGCAAGGAAATGGCGAGCTTCATCGGCATGGATCCACCGAAGCACACCGGGCAAAGAAAGACTGTAGCCCCGGCTGTCGCGCCGACAAACTTAAGGAACTTGGAAGCGACCATTCGTGAACGTACGGAACGGGTGCTGGACGGCCTGCCCCGTAACGAAACCTTCGACTGGGTCGACAAAGTATCCATTGAGCTGACGACGATGATGTTGGCAACGCTCTTCGATTTCCCGTTTGAGGATCGGCGCCTGCTGACTTATTGGTCGGATGTCGCAACGGCTGATTTCGACGCACCGGGTGCCCTGGTCCGCTCGGATGAGGAGCGCATGGAAGTGCTGAAGGAAATGGGCCAATACATCGGCGCCTTGTGGCAGGAACGCGCCAAGGGGGATTCCGGCTTCGACATGATTTCCATGATGGCGCAAAACGATGCCACCAAGGACATGAACCCGATGGACATGATCGCCAATTTGGTCTTGCTCATCGTCGGCGGCAATGACACCACGCGCAATTCCATGAGCGGCGGGCTGTTGGCGCTCTGTGAAAACCCCGATCAGTTCGCCGCCCTGAGGGCCGACCCTGGCCTGGTCAAGACCTTGGTGCCGGAAATCATCCGCTATCAGTCGGCAATCATCCATATGCGCCGCACCACGCTTGAGGACACCGAACTTGGCGGCAAGACCATCGCCAAGGGGTCGCGGGTGGTGATGTGGTATGTGTCGGGAAATTGGGACGAAGATGTGATCGAGGCGGCGGACCAGTTCAATGTCCAGCGCGCCAAGGCGCGCCGCCATTTGGCCTTCGGCGCCGGTATTCATCGCTGCGTCGGCGATCGCCTGGCGGAGCTGCAGCTGCAGGTCCTGTGGCAAGAAATTTTGAAGCGCGATCTGCGGATTGAAATCATGGGCTCGCCGGAACGGATTTATTCCAATTTCATCCGCGGCATAAAAACCTTGCCGGTGCGTATTGTTTGAAGATTTCCGGCCAGCTCGTTGATAAGACTATATGGGCCTCCAATGCGTGCGATTGCCGGTAGCCCCCCAATCTCAGGCGGTTCGAGCACCCCGCACAATACGGGGTGCTCGATAATTGCATTCACTCCGCCGGTTGGACTTCCTGTTCTAAACGCTTGTACTTGTCGCGAATGCCGTCGCGATAGAGCGCTTTAACCAACGATACGCACATCAGTCCCATAACGACGGTGAAAGGAAGCGCGCCTATGATCATGGCACTTTTTAACGCTTCCATCGGATCGGCGCCCTGGTTGGTGCCGCCGGCGACAAGCAGCGTACCGATTACAAACGTCAGGATCACGCCCCAAACAATGCGGTGTTTGATGCCTGTTTCTTGCTCGCCGCCGGACATGATGGTGTTCATCACCAGAATACCGGAGTCCGCCGAGGTGACCAGAAAGGTCATGATCAGGACCACACACATGATGGTGATGATCGAAAGGGCGTTGCCGGACAACAACTGGCTCAGCGTGACGAACAGCTTGGCCGTATTCGACGCCGCGATGATCGCGCCGTCGGCATCGCCGGTAAGTTCCAAATCGATCGCCGTGCCGCCAAGGATCGTCATCCATGCGAAGCAAACCAGTGCCGGTGCTATTACGCACCCCAGGATGAATTCACGGACCGTGCGGCCTTTCGAGATCCGCGCCAAGAACAAGCCGACGAAAGGCGAAAACGCGATCCACCATGCCCAGTAGAAGGTGGTCCAGGCCGACTGCCAGCCGAATTGACGACCCGGCGTGCCAGCGGCGTAGGCCGCCGCCTGAGCGTCGGCAGGCATTTGAGCCGCGGCACCCTCAAGGCCACTCTGGAAACCGGCGAGCGAGCCCCAAGGATTGGTTGCACCGGCGTAGAGATCGCCCGCAAGCGGTACCGCGCTGGCCGACAAGGCTTGTGTGAAGGTCTCCGCGGACTGCGGCCCATAAGCGCCGAACGACAACGAAAGGAAATGCAGCAGATAGTCAACCAGAGCCGAGGCGTACGTGGTCATCGCAAAGAGAAACGAACCGAAGATAACAAACGTCAGCAACAAGATCAGCGACAGAACCAAATTGATGTTGGAGAGGTATTTCACGCCGCGGCCGACGCCCGATACGGCTGAAATAATCGACATGCCCATGATCACAACGAGACCGGCGATCAGACCGACCGTGGCCGGCTTGGGTGCATCGCCCGTCAAATTCATCATCCATTCCATGCCGGTAATCGCATACATGCCGTCGATGAATTGACTGACGCCGAATCCGATGGTCACCGAAACGCCGAGGATCGTGGCGACGACGCCAAGTACATCGACGATATGGCCGAAGATGCCGTTGACGTACTTGCCAAACAAGGGTGTGAGTGCCGAGCGGATCGTCAACGGCATATTGCGCCTATACGCATAATAGGCCAGCGACAGCCCCGTCACCACGTAGATTGACCAGGCATGAAAGCCGTAATGCAGGAACGTGTAACGATAGGCGCCGGTCAGCGCTTCCGGCGTGTTACCTACCACCTCGCCCCCGACCGTCAACGGGTTTGATCCCCAAAGGCCCATCGGTTCAGCCGTAGCGAAAACCATTAGGCCGACGCCGAGCCCGGCGCCAAACATCATCGAGAACCAGGAGAAGTTGGAAAACTCCGGCTTTTCGCCGGGCGTGCCCATTAGGCGACGCCCGGTTTGAGGCAGGATCGCCAGAACGGCGAGAAAAACCGCGAACAGCCCAACGATGATTATGTAGAAGCCGTTGAACCCTTGAAGCAATGTCGAGTTCACGCTGCCCAACACACCGTTGGCGTTGCCGGGCCAGACAAGAGCCCAGAGGACCAGCAATGCCATTGTCAGTTTGCTTATCAGCGCTATCGGCAAGCTGTAGCCCTCATAGAAGCCTGATGGGGCCTTCTTGATCTCTAGTTCGGTGAATGGTGGTTTGATATCCATGTTTCTCTCCCCAGAAACGAAAGGTCGTGTGTGACAGACATCCGGCCGTCTTGGCGCGGCCGTATTGCTGCGCGGCGATTCCACCGCAATGAATTCTCTGTCAACATTCGATGCCGTACGTTCACCGAAGTTGTTGTCGCAGAAGTCCAGTCGACGGATGCCTTTGATCATTGCCACGTGGGCCGTGCTCGATACCGGCTTCGGCTCCGAGTGCCGCCGACATGGCGATTCATGAAGATCTCGTTGGTCCTTTTTTTAACAATGGACAAAACAAACATATTCAGTCAAATTCAAAGTTCTAAAAATAATTTCAGAAATTTTGAAGTATGGCTATTAAGATTGAAACGCTGCGCTGCTTCGCCACCGTGGCGCATTGCGGCAACCTGACGGCTGCCGCCGTTAGGTTAGGCCGCACGCCATCAGCCATATCGATGACACTTCGGCAGTTCGAAGATCACGTCGGCGCGCCGCTGTTCGAATCCGGGCGCAAGAGCCGATTGACCGCATTGGGTTCATTTGCGCTCGACGAATCGACGCGGACGCTCAGCCAGTTCGAACAGTCGGTAGCCGCCATCTCGAATTTCGCACGATCCGAATCCGGTTTTGTTCGGGTTGCCGCCGTGCCCTCGGTCGCTGGGCTAATCCTACCGGATGTCGTCCGCAGTTTCCTTGGCGAGCGGCCGGGCGTGCGGCTCGACATTCGCGATCTGGATTCTGCCGGCATTGTCCGAGAGCTGGAGAAAGAGCGGGTCGACATTGGCCTAGCAACAAGCACCGGTGCCGGCGCCGATATTGAACGCGAGGAACTGTTTACAGACGCGTTCGGAGTCGTTTGCCGCACCGATCACCCGCTTGTCGCCGAGAAGGACCCCTTAGACTGGCACGCGCTCAGTGAACATCCGTTTATCGCCAACGGAATTTGCGACCAGATCATGGATAGTGTCTTTCAAGAAATTCTCGTGAATGCCCGCCTGGCGGTCCGCAACACAACATCACTCTTGGCAATGGTTCGCGCCGGAGTCGGCATCACGGTCCTGCCGCGCCTTGTCGTTAGCCGTAGGGACAGCAAACTCGCCTTTCTGCCGGTTGCTGATGGGAACGCCCTTCGGCGTATCGATATTCTCCGCGCTGCCAACGTGTCACAATCGCCCGCCACCCAACGATTCGAAGACGACGTTCGCCGCGCGGCGCACAGAGTCGTATCAGACTGGTGAAAGTCGAAATTCAGATTACCGGGCGTTAGTTGCCAGTTTACGGATTGCGTTGCGATGTCTGTACCAACCGGATTGGCATTGCCAAACGTAGCATTAGCGCCGGATAACCGACGGATCCGGGTCGGATGGCGGTCGTGAATGGCGCCCCGCGCCGCAGACTTTCACGGAGCCGGTTATTTCCAACGTTTGAACCGCGCGTCCCATCTGTTGCATTCGAACGTGATGAATTGCGCGAAGGTGCATTGGCCATTGCGAACGGCACCGTCGACCATCATGACCCCTAGTCCCAAGACCATGAAAATCACCAGCGCGATCGTTAGCCAATATTTCGCGATCTCCCACGGTGTTTCGTGAATGTCGGGATCTTCCGCTGATTTCACCGCCCTTGTGCTCCAACTCATTTTCCAGCAAATCTGGCGTTCAGCATTCGACCTCAACTTGATAGTCGACCGCAAGACCCACAGTGTGGTCGGGCAGCACAGGAAGGAACAGAGATGATCACCGCCGAAGACATAACCGGAACCTGGTTATTGGTCGATAGAGGGGCAAGCGAGAGCGCACAGGCGGAATTGCTGGAGCGCTATGGCGATCAGTCGGAAGGCATTGTCATCCTATCGCCCGACGGTTGGCTGTGCGCCGAGGTTTGCCGCGGCGACCGCGTGGCCCTGCCGGGCGACCCCGCCTGGCACGCCGACGCGCCGGCCGAAGCCCGCCTTGCCGCGTTCGACAGCTACGTGTCTTATGCCGGCCGCTGGCGGATCGAAAACGGCCAGCTCATCACCAAGGTCCAATTCGCGCTCAATCCGAGTTGGGTTGGCGGCGAACAGGTCCGCGATGTCGAATTGCTTGACGACGGCACCATGCGGCTGGTCGTCACCCGGATTTGGCCGAACGGCAAACAGGTAAGCGTCTGGATTACTTGGCGACGCGCCGATTGAACGCGCGGACGGGGGCGACGGGCACCATGAACAGTCGATTCGACGAGCGTTATCTGGTTGTCGCCGGCGCCTGCCTGACCCAATTCATGGTGATCGGGGTCTTGTTCGCCTATGGCCTGTTTTTCAAGGAACTAGAGGCCGAATTCGGTTGGTCCCGGACTTTGCTGTCGGGGTGCCTGTCCGTCGCCTTTCTGGTGATGGGGGTGCTGGCGGTCGTCGGCGGCCGCTTGAGCGACCAATTTGGCCCGGGCCGGGTGCTCGGGGTCACCGGCCTGCTCTATGGCGTTGGCTATCTCCTGCTCGCCGGCATCAACGAACCCTGGCAACTTTTTGTGCTTTACGGCCTGTTCGTCGGCGTCGGCATGAGCACCCACGATGTCGTAACCTTGTCGACGGTCGCGCGTTGGTTCGACAAGCGCCGCGGCATGATGACCGGCATCGCCAAGGTCGGAACCGCCGGCGGCCAAGTGCTTGTACCGCCTATTGCCGCATTCTTGATTGTCGGCTTCGGCTGGCGGCCGGCTTTGGCCGTATTGGGGGTCGCGTGCGCGGTCGTTCTGGTCGCGGCGGCGGCACTGATGCGGAAACCGCCGGATACCGACACCTCGAGCCCGGGCGGCGCGACGCAAGACGTGAGCTTCGACGCGGCTCGCCGAACCCGCTTGTTCTGGACCCTGTGCGCCATTCAGTTCTTGTTTTTCCCGTCGCTTGTGACCATTCCGATCCACATCGTGGTGCACGGAATGGATATGGGTATGACGGCGACACGGGCCGCAATCCTGGTGTCCGTGATCGGCGGCTGCAGCGTGGCTGGGCGGTTGATCGTTGGTGCCTTTGTCGATCGGATCGGCGGCAAAGGAGCGTTGCTGCTTTGCCTGGTGCCGCTGATCGCGAGCCTGACCGGGTTTTTGTTGGTCGAAACAGTATCGTTGTTGTTTGCGACCGCAGTCCTGTACGGATTTGCCCACGGCGGCCTGTTCACGGTCGTAGCGCCGACGATTGCCCAGTACTTCGGGACCCGTGCCCTGGGCACGCTGTTCGGGGCTATCGTGTTTTTCGGCACCCTCGGCGGCGCACTTGGCCCGGTCATGGCGGGCTGGGTTTTCGACATGGCAAAGAGCTATGACCTGGCCTTCGGCATGTTGGCGACGCTCGCCGCCGTCGCTCTGTTATTGGCCATGTCGTTGCCGTCGCGCGCCAAACCCATTCATCCGTAATACCGATAAGGTTTTAAGGTTTTCCGGCTTTCTTGGCGAGGAACGCATCAATCACGGCCTGCGGTTCCCCCGCGGCATAGGCTGCTTGCTGACCCAAGACGCCGGCCCGAAAGGCGTCGTCAAAGCCGGCAAGGGCAATTTCACGAAAGCGCGCCTTCGTCCGAAGCCAAGCAACCCGAGGTTTGCCGGCGAAATGCCGGGCAATCGAACAGGCCTTCTCCAATACATCATCCTGGTCTACGAGATGATTGATCAGGCCCAGCTTGGTCGCTTCTTCGGCGGAAATGAGCGCGCCGGTCATGGATAATTCCTGGTTCTTAGCCCACCCCAGATGCAGGCTCATCCAATAAGAGCCCATGATGGAGGGTATACCGGCATTAATCTCGGGTTGACCCACGCGGACGCCTGGATGCGCGACCCGCTGATCGCTGACAAGCGCAATCTGAAAGCCGCCACCCGCGGCAACGCCATTGAGCGCGGCGACCACAGGCTTATCGGTAAGCAGGATTTGCTTGTAAACATTGCAGACGGTGCCGAACCACGTTTCGATGTCAGCTACCTCGACCTTGCGCGCTTCTTCCAGGTCGACGCCGGCGCAAAAGGCTTTCCCGGCCCCGGTCAACACGATGCCGTCAACATCCTGGGACACATCCAACTCGATCAATTTGGCGGCGATGGCCCGCGCCAATTCAACACTCAATGCATTCATCGATTGCGGTCTATTTAGCCGCAGTACGGCAATACCGTCAAAGTTTTGGATCTCTAGAACGCTGCTCATTGTTTGTTCCCAATGTCCATGACCGCACCTGCATCATTGTCCGATTTCGTACAGATTACGCCATCGACCGGCGGATGCGGCCCCAATCCTCTATGGCGTCTTCCTGGCCCGGCACGATCTGGATCGTGAATTGGCTATAGCCGGCGTCCGCCAAGTCACCGATGCGGTTCTTTAGCTCGGCTTCGGTGGCGGTGAAGGAGGTATCGCGGATCAGTTCGGCGGTGACGTATTCGCGCTCCTCAGGTTTGACGAACATCAAATGGCCGCGGTGATTTTCCAGATACTTGGCGTCCGCCGGTTCGTATTTCATGGCATGCGCGACATATCCGGCGATCGCTTCGGACGCCGCATCGGGAATGCCGCTGGAATTGGGCATGCCGTTGATCGCTTCGTCTGCCGCGCGATGCAGAACCACCGCTGCTCTGGGCCCGGCTTGGGCCACAGCACGCGGTGAATCGAACGGCTCGCCCGCCTCCAGCACGCAGCCAAGGGCAAATTCCGTGGCTGTCAGGTCGGCCAGCGCGCGGCCGGCCTCGGTCCAACTGTTGCGCATGCCTTCGAGGCTCGCAACCGCGGATTCGACATCACCGACGAAGTTGAGCCATGCGGCGCCCAGTTTCGCGACCAGGGCGCGTGACTTGGGTCCATAGGCCGAGATATGCAGCGGGATCGGGTCATTGGTATTGATCAGTCCCAGTTCGGGATTCAAAAACCTGATCTTTCGTTGCCGACCCTCGAATTCAGCCTCAAGCAAGTCGCCGTCAAGCAGGCCTTGCACGATACGGATATAGTCCTGCAAATCCGCCAACTTGATAGCACCGAGCCCCATGGCACGACGTCCGGTGAACCCCGTACCAACACCGAAATCGATCCGCCCGGGCGCCAGTTGGTTTAGGGAAGCGAGCGCATTGGCCGTGACCGGGGCGATCCTATTGGACGGGATCAAGACGCCCGTGCCCAATCGAATGCGCTCGGTTTTCACCGCCGCCGCCCCCATGGCGACGAAACAATCAGCACTCAACATCTGGGTGTCATAGAACCAGGCGTTGGAAAACCCGAGCTCCTCCGCCCGTTGCACCAACTTCCAGGCGTCGGATGCCGTCGCCATCGCAATACCGAATTCCATCATTTCCTCTCCTTCGACGAAGGATGCACATTCATGTCGGCCGCCGCTATGCGTCGGCCGGTCCCCACGACTTAAGCACTGGCAGCACTTCCGCCGCAAACAGCTTCAAGCCCCGCTCCGCGACCGCGTAGGGCGTGCCGCCGAAACGGAAGGCGACGTTGAGTTCAAAGTCGCCGACGATTTTGCGCCGGTCTTCCAGGCCGCGCAGGATTTTGTCCGGCGTGCCCCAGCTCGCGGCCCGCATGAAGCCATCAACTGCACCCTCGAGACCGCTCTCCCGCGCCATCTCGGCCTTCTGCTGGTATGAGTCGTAGCCCTTCACGGACTTGAAGTGCTCGCCCAGGAACTCATAGTGATAGAAATTGCTCTCGACAAACTTGCCCTGGTAAACGCGGGCTTCCTCTTCCGTCTCGGCAAGGTTGGTGCCGCAGACGCAGAAGTCGGTCAGCATGACGTGCGGCGGCTCGGTACCGTGATATTGGCGATGAAGGTCGCGGCCGCGGTCGATTACCGGCGCCCGCACCTCCCAAGGCCGGTCTGCAAACATGACAATGTGGGCGCCAAGTTTGGCGGCGGAATCGACGGAGTCCTCGCTCGACGCCACGGCATAGATGCGCCCGTCGAAGGAATGCTGCGGCCGCGGGCGGATCTCGGTACGCGGCTGTTTGTAGTACGGACCATCGCCTTCAATGTAGCCGGTCTTGAGAGCGTCGATAATCATTGGCGCCGCCTCGTCGAAACGGCCGCGCGATTCGTCCATGCTGAGACGGAAGGCGTTGAATTCGCGCCGCGCCAGCCCTCGCCCCATACCGAGGCGAAGCCTGCCCTTGCTCAGCATGTCGAGCACTGAAGCATTTTCGGCGACACGGAGGGGATCATGCCAGGGCAGGATTACGGCCGCGGTGCCGACATCGATGTCGGGGCAGAGCGCCGTCAGATGAGCCATCAGATTGATGTTGTCGGGCACGAACGAATAGTCGTTGAAGTGGTGCTCGGCCGACCACAGGCAGTCGAACCCGGAATCGGCGGCGAGGCGCGCCAACCGGATCTCTTCATCCCACACACGACCGTCCGGGCAATTCTCCCAGCCGTAACTGGTGAAAATCATCATCATGCCAACATCCATCGCGTGTCTCCGTTGTTGAGTTGCGTATCACCGCGGCGGCAAGCGGCTTCATCCAGGTGGCGGGGCGAACCGCTTGGCAAATAGACTTGCCGTCAGCATCATCCTGGCCGGCTTTTGACGTCTTTGGCAATGCGACTGCACTCAAAAGCAGTTCAAGGATCGGCCACCTTGTTCACAGCGCATCGTGGACCTCCATTCCGGCCCATCGGCTCAAGGACGCCGAGTATCTGGCGGCCATAGCCGGTGACAAGGCCACTGACCTGGCCTTCAAGGACACAATACCATTGACAAAGGAGAAGGTGATCGCAGCCTAATCAGCATCTGCGGCGCCGAAACACACAATTCGGTCAATCGGAAAGTTCGTGTTTTGAAGGAACAACTGTGACAGAGAATCAGCAGCGTTGGGACGAATGGAGTCTCTTGACGTTCACTTGTTTCGGCGCGCGCATCGGTATCCGAACGAAGGTCCCGGCCCTGCTAGCACGTATTGAAGACCATCTGCCGCCCGGGGCCGCAGCTGCGTGTTTGTCAAATACAGACCTTTGTTACGAGATCCGTGAAGCCAGCGAAGGGCGGCTGCGGTTGCTCAAAGGGTCGGAAGTCGCTGCGACCTGCACAGGTGCCGACGCCATGGTGACTGAACTATCATCCATGCTGCACTTTGCCGTGGCCCAACACGCCCGTGAGGTGCTTTTCGTCCATGCCGGTGTCGTGGGGTGGCAGGGTCGAGCGATCATCATACCCGGCAAGACGCTGAGCGGCAAAACCTCGTTGGTAGCGGCCTTGGTCCGGGCGGGTGCCGACTACCTTTCCGACGAATACGCCGTATTGGACACGGGCGGCCTGGTCCATCCTTACCAAAAACCGTTATCGGTTCGCGATTCCACCGGAGTCGGAAAGCCGGTAAGAGCCGAGGACTTGGGAGGAAAGATCGCTGTCAATGCGCTTCCCGTAGGCATAGTCGTTCACACTAGATACGAAACGGAAAAGACCTGGCAACCGCGCGCGCTGAGTGCCGGCGAAGCGATGATGGCGCTGCTTGAAAACACCGTGATGGTGCGCAAAAACCCGAAACGCGCCATGGAGATACTCGCCCGCTCGGTCCAGGGCGTATCGGCGTTCGCCGGCCCCAGGGGCGAGGCCGAACACATTGTCCGCTACCTTCTTGATGCCTTGTAGACGACCGGGTTAGCAGATCTCGCGGAACGCTTGGCTCAGCCGTTACCGATATTGGCCAACGACTTGCAGAGCGCGGCCGGCTCTTGAGGGATGGACGGGAATTCTTGGAACGACTATAGTGTATACTGCATGTCTGTTCACACGGATAACATAGCGTTTCGACAACGGAGTAACATCATGAACATTCGAAGATTGCAGGACAAAAGGCTGGTCCAGCGGGTCGACAACGAACTCGTGGTTTATGACGAGGAACGCCACAAAGCCTACCACCTCAATGAAACGGCGGCGATCGTCTGGGAACAGTGCGATGACGCTGCAAGCGTCGACGACCTGGTTCAGGTCCTGGCCGCCCGATCCGCATTGCCCGCCGACGAGGCTGTTGCGCAGCTCGCCATCCAGGAATTGCGAGACGCCCAGTTGATCGAAGGGTCGCTCGGCGCCGGATATGACGAAACTATCTCGCGTCGCGAACTGGCGGCGCGGATGGCCGGTTTGGCCGTCGCACTGCCCGCAGTGGTGGCGTTGTTGGCGCCGACACCGGCCATGGCGGAATCCAATCCTGAACCCGAGTGAGAACGCCGGTGACTAGATTTTAGGCCGCACGGTAGGTTCCAGTTGCCGACGTCGGTAATTGTCCCGCGCCATCGCGTCTGACAGTTCAACGGACGATGTCCGGTTGGCCAAAGTCGAACTATGCAAATGAGGCGGCCAGTCGCCAGGCACACCCTTCAACGCGTATTCGCCACGGGCATCGAAGACAACGCTTGAGCCGATCATCAACTGACGCGTCAGGTCGGAGGTTAGGATTTCGCCACTGGCCGCGCGATCAGCAATACGAGCGGCAATATTGACGCTGATGCCACTGATGTCATCGCCACGCAATTCCACTTCGCCCGTGTGGACGCCAGCGCGGATCGCAAGGTCCATGCCATCCAGCTAAGGTCCATCGGTTGTCCCCAGTACCACCGATCCATACGCGACCAAGAGCAAAGCCCTTGGCAATGTAGTTGCGGGCGAAACAAATCACGAACGATCCGGGCACGATTGTCAGTGTACCAGCGGCGCCCAGCAAACCGAGCTCGTGACCCGACGTGCTCGCGGTCCTTGTCGTCGTCGCGGCGATAGCGGTTTAGTTCCTTGACCGCTAGCGGACGAACTCCGACTGATTTCGTCATCGCTGAAAATGGCAGTGGGCACGGAGACGTCTACCCTTTCCGGATTTTGGGTTACCTTCGATTCTCTGGTATCCTTCCGGTCGCTTGGATTGTTTAGGCAATCGCTGAAAGGCGAAGGAGTTTCAAATGCGTTTCTGCTTGATGACAATTGCGATGGTGTTTGTTTGTGTCGTTTCGATGCCAGCGGTCGATAAGGCTTACGCTGCGCAAAAGAAAATGTCTTGCTTAACTCCGAAATCAATCAAGCTTCCGGGAGCGGTTGTTGGCTCACCTGTTCTGAGGTCTCCGAAGAATTGGGCATTTGTAATGAACCCGCCGGCCTTCGGAAATTTTGTGGAAGCACGAATAGTCCGTGGCTCTTTGCGTTGCTTCTACAAAAATCGTTCGGGAGCGGCTGGCTCACTGGAGATTAAAGCGACTTCAGGAGCCTGTCAGCCCACCAAAGGTTTCAAATCCGATGGCAGATACTTGGTTTGCAAATCGTCAAGCCCAAAGAAGTGTTCGGCACTTTGTATCTTTTAGCGATTGGCGACCGCCCGCTTCTGATGCTGTGGCACATCACTACAGATCTCGATTTGATCCCGAGTTTCCGATACCAGGGTCATAGCCGCCACTTGCCCACAATCCCCACGAGGATAGCGGCGATTAGAATGGGGCAACTGACCAAAATCTACTTCCGCGAGCAAATCTGGAATTCAGCCGAGGCGGCTGGCGTCGGCTGCCGAGTAAAGCGGACGCGCTGACGCTGAAGCTGATTCCGTCGCTCTTGACCCATCTGCGACATTCGGTTGTTCGCCGACTGGCGGGTCCGTAACATGCCGTTTCACCCTGCCAATTTGATGGCGAGCCAACAGGGAGAAGCAAATTATGCCCGAGACACCTATCTATCGCGGCCAATGTTTTTGCGGTGAGGTCGTGCTCGAGGTCAACGGAGAACCGAAGATTGCGGGATACTGCCACTGCAATGATTGCAGGGAATGGTCGGCGTGTCCGGTGACCGCCTGGATGATGTGGCCCTACGAGGCGCTAAAGGTCGTTCAAGGCGAGAAGTCGCTGCTCACCTACGCCAAGACAGAACGCACGCGTCGCGCCTGGTGCGCTAAATGTGGCGGCCATCTGGGCGCAATACGAGCTGACGCCGAGTGGCCGCATTTTGTCGGACTGCCCACCAATTTTCCAGGCTTGGAGTTCAAGCCGGAGCTTCACGTCTGGTGTCGGGACGCGGTGGTCGTGATCGAGGACGAGCTTCCGAAATACGATGGCACCATACCCCGATAGCGGCAGTCGGCTGCCACTCGCCCCCTGGTCGCGCACGCGGTCGAATTCATAGCCCGCTTTCCCGGCTTTGTGACTGCTTGACCCCTGGGAGCAGGCGATCGGGCCGATCGGGCCGAAACGTCGAAGATGACCCGTTGCAGACACGAGCAGAGATTTCCTGTCAGCACACAAGGAGCAATTTTGGACGTGGCATGGGGCCCGTATCATTTCGGTGACGCACATATTCCACCCGGTTCCGCGATCCCTTCCAGCCTTGCCGCGACGTTCACTCCGTCGCCCAACATATCTTCACCTTCCGCCACGACGTCGCCAACATCGATGCCGACGCGGAACCAGATCTGCTTTTCGGGATCGATGCCATCGTTGCGCGCGACCATGCCTTCCTGCACAGCGATGGCACATCGCGCCGCGTCGACGGCGCTCGGAAATTCGAGCAGCAAGCTGTCGCCGGCGGTGTTGGCGATACGGCCGCCGTGCTTTTTCAACAGCGGATCGATGAGTTCGACACGATGGGCACGCAGCGCCGCGAGCGTGCCTTCCTCGTCCAGGCTGACAAGGCGCGAGCAACCGGCGACATCCGCCGCCACGATCGCTGCCAGCCGCCGCTGAGTCCGCCCTTCCTCCGGCACCCGTTCCTCCCCGACGCGTGCAAAAAGGCTACGACAACGAACTGGTAATCGCAGTCACGGGCGAGGTGGCTGATGGTGCGTTTCGTTCCGACCTGGTCGGCGGCGCGTGGCAGCGACAGTTCGAAAGGCGCCGTCTGTACCGACGGCGATCGCAAACAGCAGAAATCGGCGCCAAAGCTGCCGTGGTGTTTCATATGAAGACAGGCCGAGCCCGACCCAGATCGGTCTTCAGTCGAATACCGGCTGGACTTTCGGTTTGTGATCAGGTTCCAGACGTTCGGGTATGTTTGGCGGAACCGAACCGGGGAACATGCCGACATCGATTGCTTTTTGTGGGTAAACCCGAGACTCGGACACCCGGGAAGTGTCGCGTTGTGCTGCACGCGGCATCACGGCGGCCCCAACACGCAAATGTGCAGGTTAGGTTTGGATGAGCTGCCGATCGACCCTGGTCACTCGAAGATCGGTTTCACCACCAGATTCGGCAACCAAAGCGTCAGGATCGGTAACAGCATGCATAGAAAGAGCACGCAGCCGTCCGTGATCAAAAATGGGAACGAGCCGCGCATCACCGTCGTCACAGGAACCCCCGTCGTGCCGCTCACCGCGAACAGGTTGAGCCCGACAGGTGGGATCACAGCGCCCATCTCGATGCACAAGGCAAAGAGAACGCCCAAATGAATGGGATCGATGCCGAGTGTTAGGGAAACCGGATAAATGACCGGTACCACAAGCACCAGGATGGCAACGCCGGTCAGGAACATGGACAAGAACAACAAGACCGAGAGCAAGACCGCCAGGAAAGCCAACGGCGACAAATCCATTCCTGTGACCCAGGCAGCGATATCCTGCGGCCAACCTTGATTGGCGAGAAGGAACTGAAAAATTCCGACACCGCCGAGCAGGAAGAACAAGATGGCCGTGAGATTGACCGCCCGTTCGGTTGCCGCGAGCATCTGTTTGAAGAACTCCTTGCGCATCGAAAGAAAGCCGTAAATCAGCGCGTAGGCGCATGCTCCGGCCCCCGATTCCGTCGGCGTCAAGACACCGCCATAGAGCCCGCCTAGGACGAACACCGGCATCAGCAGGGCCGGCAAGGCGGCGAGGCCGGCATCACGCAATTCGGCCCAACTGAATTTGTTCGCAGGCAACTTGATGATTGCCGCCATGGTCATAACGATGACCGCGTCGCTGATTGCCAGCATGATTCCCGGCGCCACGCCGGCCAGGAACAACTTCACGATCGATTCCTCGGTCAGCACGCCGTAGAGGATGAGCGTGATGCTCGGCGGAATGAGGATCGCGATCCCGCCTCCTGTGGCGATGACACCGGCGGCCATCCATGTCGGGTAACCGCGCTTGACCATTTCCGGATAGGCGATGACACCCATGGCCGCGGCCATGGCCGTTGACGACCCAGAAATGGCGCCGAACATGACCGCCGACAGGATCGTCGCATAGGCGAACCCCCCAGGCACCCAGCCGACCAATGCGTCGGCAAATCGGAACAGCCTGGCGATCAGACCGGTCCGTTCCATCAGGAAGCCGGCATAGATAAAGAACGGGATTGCCATCAGCGTGTATTTGTTTACGAAGCTGAAGAACGACCGGAAAATCGCTTGCTCCGACAGCAGCGGATCGTAAACGATGAAGCCGACGGTCGCGGCGATCAAGGCGAGCGCAATGGGCGAGCCGAGCCCCAACATGGCAACGAGTGCGGGACCGAGAACGCCCATATTTAGATCTCAATTCCCTCATCGACCGGCGCCCATTCAAAGACTTTCTTTCCCATTAGGGCGCGGATATCTTGATAAAGTTGGAAGAGGCAGACGAGCGCCAGAAGAATGAAGGCGGCAAGCAGGATGGCTTGGAACGGCCAGATCACGAGCACCATGCTATAGGTCTTGCGCCCCAACTCCATGGACCGCTCCATGGTCGACACGCCCCAATAGGCAATGGCGCTATAAACGACGAGCCCGAGCGCCGTGAAAAATGTCCGGATGACCAGGACCAGCCGTACCCAGCCGCGCTCCTCGAGAACATCCATCAAGGCCGACATGCGTAAGTGCGACCGGCGTGCCTGCGTCACCGCGAAGTAAAGAAAAATGGCTCCAACAATGCTGTAGGTGACGGCATCCTGGCCCCAATCGAAGACCACGCCGAAAAGATATCGCCGCGCGACCTCGCTGATCGCCAACGCGGTACCGCCCAACATGATCAAGGTGGCGCTGTAACCAATGACGTTGTCGAGTAGAAAACGGAAGACACGGTAGATTTTGTCGATAAACGAATCCATGAAGCGTGGCTTTCCCTCTTTACGCACCCGACCGCTGACCATTCTTATGTCGACTTAGGCCTCAAGAAATTTATCAAACAAAGGACTGGCCGGTTCGTGCCTGAACCGGCCAGCCAGACCGCATGGCGGTCCTATTTTTTCGTGTACTTCAGGAAGATCGGCTCCATCGCCGCGCAATCGGTTTTTTCCAGCCAATTGGAGCCCGGCGGGTTGGCGGCAACCGCTGCATTTGCTTCTTCGGCAAACTTATCGACCCACATGTTGGCATCATCCGGCGTGTTGTCCTTAATCCAGTCGGACGTGGCATTGCCGAGCTTGTCGGCGAGCGCCTTGGATTCAGCTGGCGTCATGATGTAAATCCCCGGTTTCGAGGGATCTTTCGTTTCGTACTTGTCGATCAGGCGCTTGTCATTGCAGAAGTTCGCCCGCTTGGCCCAGGGCAACACCTCTTCAGTCATAATCTTCGCAATGATTTTTTGGTGCTCGGGCTTCAGCTTGGCCCACCATTTGTTCGAGTAGGCGATGTAATAGTAGTCGCCGACGATGCCATTGATGCCCGCAATGCTGTAGAACGGGGCATTCTCCTTGATCCTGTTCCAACCGCCAAGGCTGGTCAGGAGACCGTCAATAACCTTGGTTTGCAGCGCCGGCGGCACATCGCCGAAGGCCATGGTCGTCGGGTTTGCACCGAAAGCGCGCAACATGGCGTTTTCAGCCGGACCCATGGAACGGATCTTCCTGCCCTTGAAGTCATCGGGGTTCAACAACCGGAAACCGGCACCGGCACCCATGTAGAAGCTCAGGTGGGCGGTGCCGAAAATAGTCACGTCATGCACGTCTTTGAAGCGTTTTTGAATCACTTTGAGGGATTCAAAATTGTCGAGTTCGTTGATGGCACCGGCCGTCGTCAGCCGCATCGGCCCAAGCAAGACGTTGGTCCAGGGGTCGAGGACGGCGGTCTTGCCGAACTGGCCCCAGGCCATTTCAAGGTTGCCGTCCGTCATTGCTTCGACGGCTTCGGCATTCTTATAGAGCGAGGACGAAACAAAGTTGCGAACCTTGCTACCGGGGATCGCGGCTTCGACCTTTTCCTTGAAGATTTCCATGGCGATACCGGCCGGATGCGGCGGGCCCACCGTGTCGGATGCAAACCGAATCGTGACCTCGGCACCGGCGTTGACGCCGGTCAACGCGGTCGCCAATGCAAACGTTGCGGTCGCGAGTCCCGTGCGCCTTACAAGCCGCCGGAATTTTGCAATGTTACCGTACATCTTTCCTCCTACTGTCAATCGTTGTGCTTTGGGTATTTTTTTGTTGCGGCGTATCAAGCATCTCGTGCTATCCACGCCATTAAGGGCGCATTGTCATCATTTCTCTTCGCTTGGGGCAAGGTAAATCTCTCAAACGGCATAACCGGATGCTCCCAATCCTGATCCTATCCCAAAGAGTATTCGGGTTCGGCGGGGGGTTGATCGACAGCGCCGCGTACCGGGATAGCTTCGGCTTCAGCGCGCTGTGCACCGTGAGCAAGCCACACCTCATCGCAACCCAAGACTGACGCGAGTTGCTTCAATCGTTTGGGCGACGGTTGTGATTTGCCCTTGACCCAGAGCGATGGCGCCGCCTGCGAGACACCTATCGGCTTGTGTTCGGCAGTCATCGGCTCGAAGCCGCCAAGTCGCCAAACGTTTTCGCACACCCAAGACCCGTTGCAGACACGAGCAGAGATTTCCTGTCAACACACAAGGAGCAATTTTGGACGTGGCATGGGGCCCGTATCATTTCGGTGACGCACATATTCCACCCCGGCACCGAGTGGGTACCGAACGTGCTGGCGAAATCGCATCCCAAGGCGACGCATGACATCAAATGACGCGATGTTGGGAAGATCCGCACCGGCAAAAACAAAGTCCAACTTAGGTGAGAGAAAAGCCTGAGTAACTGCTGTCCAGCCCATCCGGGTCGCTAGACCTTGCCCCCTATTGGCAGGGTCAAGAAAATACGTAAGCTCTGCTGATCTAGAGGAAAGATCAGGCCGTAGCTGGACGCAACCGGCGTAACCTACGGCATGACTCTCCAATACCCAAAGTCCGACGCCAACCTCGGCTACATCAGCAATACTCTGCTCGATCCATTCTGCGATCCATTTCCTATCCGGCGCGACACCATCAAAGAGATACTGATAGACCAACGGTTCGCACGCCAACCCGTGAACGCCATTAGCATCACTCGTAGCAGCTTGCCTAAGTCGCCAGCTGTCTTGAGATGCTACATCGCTCATATTACGCTTGCGAGAATTACACATTCTCTGATCGGAAAATTGAAGACACTGAATTCCTACAGGTATCCAAGGCAACAGACCATGAAGTAGTTGTATAGGGGGGGCTTGTCAGTGTCTGTGGGCAATTAAATATTATGGCGCTGGCATTTGGATTGCCGCGCCTGCATCAGTTGAATTGCAGACACAAATGATGGTGGCATCCTGCTCGCTTGTTGATAGATAGGCATGCCCCATAGTGCTGTCGATATAAAGTGAGTCCCCACGCTTAAGGTGAACAGGCGCATATGCTGCTGTATGCACTTCAATTTCCGAGCTACTCCCCGGAAATCGGACAATGACGTAAGCTACGAAATTCGGTCTGCTGGTCTTCGACAGAGAGGAGACAGCGATGTCGAAGCGCAAGACCCATAATCCAGACTTCAAGGCGCGCGTCGCCCTTGAAGCGTTGAAGGGCGAACAGACGGTCGCCGAACTGGCGGCGCGATTTAGCGTTCATCCGACAATGATCCATCAATGGAAACGGGCACTGCTGGAAGGCGCGTCCGGCGTCTTTGAGCGTGCTGGCAAGTCCAAAGACCCGGAAATCGATGAGGCGATGGTGAAGGAGTTGCACGCGAAAATAGGGGAGTTGGCTGTCGCCAACGATTTTCTGTCAAGAAAGCTCAAACCCTGGACCGGAAAGTGAGGCGCAAGATGATCGAGAAACATCACTCCGATCTGTCGATCGCCAGGCAATGTCGCCTTTTGTCGATCTCGCGCTCGTCCTTCTACTACGAACCCAAGGGTGAAACGGCATTCAACCTGATGCTGATGCGCCTGATTGACGAGCAGTTTCTGAAAACGCCGTTCTACGGTGTCCGTCAGATGACGTGGCATCTGCGGGCGGAAGGCCATGTCGTCAACGAAAAGCGTGTTCGCCGATTGATGCGGTTGATGGGACTGATGCCGATATATCAGGTGCCGAAGACCACCATCAAAGCGAAGGGCCACAATATCTGGCCGTATTTGTTGAAAGACCTGAAGATTGACCAACCCAACCAGGCCTGGTGCTCGGATGTGACTTACATTCCGATGCGCCGTGGCTTCCTTTATCTCGTGGCAATCATGGATTGGGCAACGCGCAAAGTCTTGGCCTGGCGGCTTTCGGACACACTGGAAGCCGACATCTGTGTCGATGCTCTGAACGATGCGCTGATCCGCTTCGGCCCGCCGGATATCATGAACACCGATCTAGGCAGTCAGTTCACTTCCTGGGCCTGGACCAATCGGTTGCGCAAAGCCGGTGTGAAGATCTCGATGGATGGCAAGGGCCGGTTCCTCGACAACATCTTCGTCGAACGGCTATGGCGCTCGCTCAAATATGAGTGCGTATACCTACATGCCTGGGATGGCGGAGCCGCGGCGCGTGAGGGGATCGGAAAATGGACCGCGTTTTACAATAATCGACGTCCTCACTCAGCCCTTGGCGGCCGCACGCCCAATGCTGTTTACTGGAACGGAAACGAGAAAAGTCAACCCGACTGGCAGACCCGATCTGTAGCTTAATTGGTCGTCAAATCTGTCCAACGATCGGGGAGTAGCTCACTAAACCATGCCGGGCGCGAACCTAAGCTGTAGAAGCAATGGGCCGCAGGTTCCAAGAATGGGTCATCAAAACAGCAGAGAAGTTTCGAGACTCCGTTGACGTACTGCTTCGCAGTGGGTCGCGATGACCGTTCACGGAGCATCGCTACAGTTTCGGATTTCGCCGCTTGTTTCCGTTGCCAAGGCAATAGCCGACATTTGCCCACAAGACCCACGAGAATAATGGTGGATTCAATGGCCTCCGATAACGGCTGCACATGATTCTGTGTGATAGGATGAAATTGACGCTGGTGAAGGCGTACAAATAACCAATCGCTGGGAATTAATTGGTTCTGGAGGTCATTTATTGGTCACTCACGGAAAGCGGTCGAAAGAAAACCTTTCGAACCATCGCACTATCTAATTGATATCGTTTCGGAAAACTGGGGCGAGCGAGGGGACTTGAACCCCCGACCCCCTGAGTCACAGTCAGGTGCTCTAACCTACTGAGCTACGCTCGCCATCAGGTTGGTTTCGGCCGTTCTTGTAGCCCTCGCACCGGTTGCGGTCAAGCGTGCCGTCGAGCGCCTTGGTGCCCGGCGGGGTCAGGCGAAATGCCGGGCCAGCCTGTCGATGGCCTGGTCGAGGACCGCATCCTGCTTGCAGAAGCAAAAGCGCGCGAAATGGGTAATCTCGGCGCCGGCGTCGGATTGATAGAACGCGCTGACCGGCACCGCGGTGACGCCGGCTTCCAGGGTGATGTGGCGACAGAATTCCTCGTCGGTTCCATTGAAGCCAAGCGGGCGGAAATCGGCGTTGATGAAATAGGTGCCGTCGCAAACCGCCGGTTCGAAACCGACCCGTTCGAGGCCAGCCTTGATGCGGTCGCGCTTGGCCCGCATATCGCTGGCCAGGCCGTCGAAATAGGCGTTGTCCTTGTTGAGCCCGAACGCCACGGCCTGCTGCAGGTTGGGTGCCGTCGTGAAGGTCAGAAACTGATGCGCCTTTGACACCAGCCGCAACAGGTCCGGCGCCGCCGTGGTATAGCCGACCTTCCAGCCGGTCAGGGAGAAGGTTTTGCCGGCCGAGCCGATGCGCATGGTGCGCTCCCGCATGCCCGGCATCGAAATCATCGAGGTGAAGCCTTGGGCGGCGAAGGAAATGTGTTCGTAGACCTCGTCGGCGATCACGAAAGCGTCGCTGGCAACGGCCCGTTCGGCGATCGCGGCCAGCTCCGGCTTGGTGAACACCTTGCCCGTCGGGTTCATCGGATTGTTGAACAGCACCAGCTTGGTGGCATCACTGAAAGCGGCGTCGAGTGCTGCCGGATCAAGGCGCCATTCCGGCGGCGTCAGGGTGACGAATTTGGGAATGCCGCCGGCCCGGCGCACAATCGGTACGTAGGAATCGTAGAGCGGTTCGAACAGCACCACCTCGTCGCCCGGCTCGATCAGCGCGAACAGGCAGGCGGCCAGCGATTCCGTCGCACCGGAGGTCACCATCACCTCGCTTTGCCAGTCGACCTCGATACCGTAGAAGCGGCTGTCATGATCGGCGACCGCCTGTCGCAGCGCCGGCACGCCCAGCATCGGCGGATATTGGTTGGGGCCGTCAATGACGCTTTTAGCCGCCATTTCCCGCACGTCGTCCGGCCCGTCCTGGTCCGGAAACCCTTGGCCAAGATTGATCGTGCCATGCTCGATCGCGAGCCGGGACATGACCTCGAAAATCGTTGTGCCGTATTCCGAAAGGACCCCGTTCCCTGCTCTCATGCCGACCTCCGCTGCGCTTACCCGGCGCCATCATATGGTTCGCTTCAGGGGTCGGCAACCGGCGTGGCGCCGGTGGTCAGTCGAGGCGAAATCCGTGCAGCGGATCGTCGGTCTCGAGGTGTCGATCGTAAGCCAGCAAATCGGCGACGACGCCGTTCAATGCTTGGCGAATGGCTTTCTTGGTGGCCGGATGCGCATCGCCGAAGCGCGGCTTGGCGCCAACCGCCTTGCCGCCGGCAGAAGCCACGGATCGCCAGCTCCAGTCGCCGTTTTCCAGCGGCACGCGCACATGAAAGATATCATTGTGACGGCGGTCGTCAGCGGCCGTATCGATGACGCTATAGCCGAAGGCGAGCCGCAATGTGACCACGGCACCGGTCCGTTCCAAGGTCAAATCGTAGACCGTGGGCTCGATGCGAAAGCGCGCCGATTTCTCGGCCGGCGCCAGCAGCCCGCGCCGGTCCAGGGATTGCTGGAGCGCGCGGTCGATCGCCGCGCGCACCGGCCGAGTCATTTCCGTCGCCGCGCCGGAATCCAGGGCGACCAAGCGGGTCGGGCCGGCGCGCATGGCACCAACCAGCGGCGATCCGGCAAACAAAGGCGCGCTGATCGGCGTGTCGGCGGCCAATTCGTCGATTGGGCCGCGCTTCTTCGTGTCGGCCGCGAGCGCCGAACCGGCGGTCAGGCCAAACAGGAAACCGAGCATCAGCGACCATGGCTTGCAAAATTTGCGCATCGAAATCGTCCTTCACCGGTCCAAACAGACCGCCAATTGCTACCGCAAATCGATAAAGGAACGCCTAAAGATTAGCCTGTCGTTTTCTGAAAATTTGAACAAACTGCAAAGAAAAAATCCTTACATCATTGATTCTAAACGATTAATTTCGAACCGCGGTTGAACTGATTGCGGCACCGTCGAGACGGTGGCATATAAGGGTAATGCAAATCGCCGATCGTATGGGCCGCCTCGGTACCGAGAGCGCCTTCGAAGTTCTGGCCCGCGCCAACGGGCTCGCCGCTCAGGGCCGGAGCATCATCAATCTCGGCATCGGCCAGCCGGATTTCTCGACGCCGCCGAACGTGGTGGAGGCCGGCCGCAAGGCGTTGGCCGACGGCCATCACGGCTACACCCCGGCCAATGGCATCCCGGAACTGCGCGCCGCCGTCGCCGCCGACGTCGCCCAACGCTACAACGCCGAGATCGATCCCGACCAAGTGGTTTGCGTACCAGGCGGCAAGGTCACCATGGCGTTCGCCATGCTGATGTTCGGCCAAGCCGGCACCGAAATCATGTATCCCGATCCAGGCTTCCCGATCTACGAATCCATGATCCGCTTTTCCGGCGCAACACCGGTGCCGATCCGGCTGTATGAAGAAGCCGGATTTTCCTTCGACGCCGACGAGGTGCTCGATCAAATCGGCCCGGCAACCCGGCTGATCATCTTAAACAGCCCGGCCAACCCGACCGGCGGCGTAGTGCCGCGCGCCGAAATCGAAAAACTCGTGGCCGGCCTCGCCCGCCATCCCGACGTCGCCATCATGTCCGACGAGATCTATTCGCGCATGACCTACGACGGCTTGGCCCACGTCACCTTGCTCGACTATCCGGAAATCCGCGACCGGCTGATCCTGTTGGACGGCTGGTCGAAAACCTATGCCATGACCGGCTGGCGCTTGGGCTGGGGGCTATGGCCGGCGGCACTGGCCGAGCACGCGACACGGCTCGCCATCAACTGCCATTCTTGCGTCAACGCGGCGACACAATATGCCGGCATCGAAGCGCTCCAGGGCCCGCAAGACGCGGTCGCAGAAATGGTCGCCGCCTTCGACGAGCGCCGCCGCATCATCACCGACGACTTGAACCAACTGCCCGGGTTCCGCTGCATCAAACCGCTCGGCGCCTTCTACGCCTTTCCCAACATCACCGGTACCGGCTTCGACGCCCGCACCCTGCAGGATCGCCTGTTGGAGGACGTCGGCGTCGCCGCCATCGCCGGCACCAGTTTCGGCGCCCAAGGCGAGGGCTACCTGCGGTTCTCCTACGCCAATTCCGTCGACAACATCCGCGAGGCCGTCCGCCGCATCGGCGACTGGCTGTCGGCGCAGAATGTCGGACCGGCGTCGACAGACTAGTGCACGATTTTTGTGCGATTGCCTAAATTAATGGCACCATTCGCGGCGCGATCATTGTCTCTCGATCGACAAGCCCAGAAACCTGCGGCTAACGAGCGGTGTTTACCTGGCACGAAACCTGCTACCTACCGGACAAAAGGCAAGTTGGCACACGCCGGCCTGGATGATGGCCGGCCGAACCGTCATTGCCGGTCTTGTGCCGGTGTTCAGCGAGGGTCGTTTACAGTCACATGAAAAAAATCGAAGCCATCATCAAACCCTTCAAGCTCGACGAAGTGAAGGAAGCATTGCACGACGTCGGCTTGCAAGGCATCACCGTGACCGAGGCCAAGGGCTTCGGCCGCCAAAAAGGCCACACCGAACTCTATCGCGGTGCGGAGTACGTGGTCGATTTCCTGCCAAAGGTCAAAATTGACGTCGTTGTCGATGACACGATGGTTGAACAGGCCCTGGAAGCCATCCAACAAGCCGCCCGGACCGGTCGCATCGGCGACGGCAAGATCTTCGTCACCGACGTCACCGAAGTCATCCGCATCCGGACCGGCGAAAAGGGCAGCGATGCGATCTAATCAATTTTAGGCTTGCGGAGCGGCACGTTGCCGTTCAATACCATTCACCAGCTAAGGACGCCGTATCCCCTTTCGGACCGAACAGGACCAAATAAACGGGCGCGGTAGACAGACGGAGGAGCACGTACCCATGTCCCTGAATTGCAATTCGCCTGAGGATGTCCTCAAGGCCATCAAAGAAAACGACGTAAAAATGGTCGATGTCCGTTTCACCGACCCGCGCGGCAAATGGCAGCATTTGGCGATGGACTCGGTCATGGTGGACGATGATTTCTTCACCGACGGCGTCATGTTCGACGGTTCGTCCATCGCTGGCTGGAAAGCCATCAACGAATCCGACATGACATTGATGCCCGACGCTGCGACCGCGGTCATGGACCCGTTTTCCGCCTTACCGTCGATGATCATGTTCTGCGACGTTGTCGAACCATCGACCGGCGAAGGCTATTCCCGCGACCCCCGGTCCTGCGCCAAGCGCGCCGAGGCCTTCCTGAAGTTCTCCGGCGTCGGCGACACAGCCTATTTTGGCCCCGAAGCCGAGTTTTTCGTGTTCGACGACGTCACCTTCGACGTGTCGATGAACCACATGTTCTATCGGATCGATGATTCCGAAGGCCCCTACAATTCCGGCAACCCTTTGGAAGGCGGCAATACCGGCCACCGGCCGCCGGTCAAGGGCGGCTACTTCCCGGTACCGCCAGTTGATTCCGGCTCCGACCTGCGCGCCGAAATGATCAGCGTCATGCGGCAGATGGGGGTCAACACGGAAAAGCATCATCATGAAGTAGCGCCAAGCCAGCACGAACTTGGCATTCATTACGAGACCATGGTGAAAAACGCCGACTTCATGCAGATCTATAAATACGTGGTCCACAACGTTGCCCATTCCTACGGCAAGACTGCGACCTTCATGCCGAAGCCAGTGATGGACGACAATGGCTCGGGCATGCACGTTCATCAATCGATTTGGAACGACGGCAAGCCACTGTTCGCCGGCACTGGCTACGCCGACCTGTCGGACACGGCACTTTACTATATCGGCGGCATCATCAAGCACGCTAAGGCGATCAACGCGTTCTCCAATCCGCTGACCAACAGCTACAAGCGTTTGATCCCGGGCTTCGAGGCACCCGTCCTGCTGGCCTATTCCGCCCGCAACCGTTCCGCGTCGTGCCGGATTCCGTTCACGCCAAGCCCCAACGGCAAGCGCGTCGAGGTACGCTTCCCCGATGCCGGGGCCAATCCCTATCTCGCCTTCGCGGCGATGTTGATGGCCGGCCTCGATGGCATCGAGAACAAGATCCATCCGGGCGACCCGATGGACAAGGACCTCTACGACCTGCCGCCGGAAGAACTGCAGGACGTGCCGACGGTCTGCGGCTCGCTCCGCGAGGCGCTCGGCGCCTTGGATGCCGACCGTGGATTCCTGAAGAAAGGCGACGTCTTCCCCGATGACCTGATCGACGGCTACCTCGATCTCAAATGGGAAGAAATTTATGCCTTCGAGCATACGCCTCACCCGGTCGAATTCGCCATGTACTATTCGGTCTAAGGCATCTTCGAAACGTTAGCGAGCGGGCCGCCGGGCATTCCGGCGGCCCTTTTCGTTGCCTGGGCTTGCCCTTGCGGCCACCCAGCGTAGGCTAGGCGCGTCATTTGAGAGGAACGCCATGCTGCAAGAGCCAATAGACAACGCGGCCGCCGCCGTCGATGCCGCGATTACCAGCCGCCGGTCGGTCCGCGCCTTCCGATCGGATCCGGTGCCGCACGATACAGTCGCAGACATCCTGAAAGTCGCGCGCCGCGCCCCGAGCGGCACCAACATGCAACCCTGGCACGTCCACGTCCTGACCGGTGCGGCCAAACAGGCCCTGACCGACGCGATCCTGACGGCCCGAGACAGCGGCGAAGACGATCAGCAACGGCCCTACAAATACTACCCGGACCCGCTGTTCGAGCCCTATATCGGCCGGCGCCGCGCCGTCGGATGGGCCATGTACGGTATACTCGACATCAAAAAGGGCGAAACCGATCGCATGCATGCCCAGCATTCGCGGAATTTCGAATTTTTCGATGCGCCGGTCGGCATGATCTTCAGCATCGACAACCGCATGGAAATCGGCAGCTGGATCGATTACGGCATGTTCCTGCAATCAATCATGATCGCCGCCCGCGGCCGCGGCCTCGACACCTGCCCGCAAGCGGCCTTCGCCAGCTACCACCTATTGATCCGCGAGCATCTCGGCCTGCCGGAAACCGAGACCGTGATCTGCGGCATGGCCCTCGGCTACGCCGACCACGACGCGCCGATCAACAGCCTGGAGACCGAACGCGCCGACCTCGCCGACTTCGTCAGCTTTCGCGAGTGAGGGCGTAGCGTCTGCCATTATTGACTTTTCAGTTCCTGAAAGGCATTCGTGAACGTCGCCGCCATAATTCCCGCTGGCATTCCGACGATCGCGATGGCCGTCAAGACCGATAGAGAGGCGACGACTTTGCCCATCAGCGTTAAGGGATAGACGTCTCCGTATCCAACCTTGGTCAGCGTCGCGACCGCCCACCACATGGCACGGGGAATGCTGCTAAACTGTTCCGGTTGAATCCGTCCTTCAATCGCAAATAGCAGGGTCGATGATACGAGCAATGCGACGATGGCAACGCCAAAGCTGAGTACAAGCTCTGTTGAGCGTTGCGCAACGGCGCGCCCGGGTACGCGGATCGCTCGGCTCCATGCGCTGTCACGCATGACGGGCATCACGCGTAAAACTTGGACTAGCCTGAGCAAAATCCCATATGAGCCTGGTATCGGTGAAATGAGATCAAACCAGAGAGCGACAACCGCAACAACATCCAAAAAAAGACGTCGGTCGCGCCAAATGGCGAAGCCTTCCGACGAGCCCCGCATATGCAGGATCTCGTCCGATAACCCAAAGCCTTGCAACTAGCTCAAAGGAAAACGCCAACGTGATTGCGGCATTGAACAACTTGAACGCCGTCGGCGTAGAAGTTCGGACACTTACGTCGGACTCAAACACTACGAGCAGAATGCTAACTACCACCGCGGCCAAGATGCCCCTATTTAGAGGGGACATACACTCCCGCGCCACGCACTCGGTTCAAGTTGAGCGAATAATTTCGCTTGCAGTGTGCTTATGCCACGCCTCCTTTTCCGGCCAATTGAACTTTTCGATTTGATTGTCGGCCAACGCACCACCTTCGCCGTCTGCGGCAACGGTACGATTGCCTGAATTCGCGTTGTACGTTAAATTTTGTGATGAAACAGAACCCATTGTCAGTGGATTCGCGGTTAAGGTGTGCGGCTTTCGCAAAAGCGAGGCAAGTCTATCCCGTTTCAGCATGCCAAGAAAAAGTGCCGCCAAAATGGCCAATCGCGCGAGTAAATTGAAGTGGAAAGGGTTGCGATTTATGATAAGTATGTACACAAGTATTACTCTAATCACTGTCGTGATTTTGGTAACCTTTTCCCGCTCGGAGGCTCAACAGACAGATGAACTGAACCGATGCGCAAATATCGAAAATTCTATTGAAAGGCTTGCTTGCTACGACGGACTGGTCGCTAGCAGCAAAAAATCTAGTCCTGCCGATCGAGCAGTGACACAAGGAGCATGGCGAATCTCTACTTCAACATCGCCGATGGACGACACCCCGACAGCTTTGTTGCATCTTTCAGCCACCGGCAAAGTGGGATCTGGTTTGCGGAAAGGAACACCTGTGTTGAACATCAGATGCATGGAAGGTGACTTGGCCGGTTACATCGATTTCGGATTCTTTATCGGATCAAATACGGTAGCCGTTGAGTATCGATACGATCGGGGGAAAAAACGGAAGCGTGTTTGGGGGATGAGTACGGATCGTAGCGCAATATTCTTTCCCGGCGGCCAGGACAATCAAATTGCCTTCGTGAAAAAGCTAAACAAAACAGATAGATTGCTTGTGCGGCTTACGCCCTATGGTGAAAATCCAATCCTGGCTGAATTTCAAACAGCCGGTCTTCAATCAGTCCTCCATCACGTCGAAGACGCATGTAGTCGCCGAGGTTATCTGGGGTCCGTACGTAACTTGAAGGCTCACAAAGAGCAGGCTCGAAGAGCTGAGAAGGCACGCAAGGAACAAATTCGAAAAGCTGGAGTTATTCAGCGCGAAAAGGAAAAGCAGTACGAAGAAATGAGGGATGTTTGGGCCTACTTTAGAGCCAGTGATCTATTTGGCAATTCCGATCGGTTCTACTGGGATCATGTCGCCAAGGAACCGCTAATGAGAAATACAATGATCGTGCAAGCATTCTTAAGAAAGCAGAAATTGTATACAGGTGATATTGATGGCCGGATAAGTCAATCGGTTAAACATTCGCTTGAGCAATGGCAAGCCGGACACAGCTTCGTGCAGACTCCATCTGTTGATGCGAACACTGTAAAACAGATATGGGAAATCCATAAACAGCATGATGGTAGCTGAAAATTTTGACCCGTCGGTTTCTGTTCAGTTCAATACCGGACCATGCTGGGTTCCGCCTCCCTTAAACTGATTATCACGTCACGTTGGAGATGTATGTGTTGACCTCTGTTTTTAGGAATTTCCTGAACAGCGTCGTCTTGGCGAGCGGAATTGAATAGGAGGAAGGCCGCTGTTGGGACACATTTGCGTGTTAGGTCCGACGGCGCTACGGCTTTTGCTTCCAATCACGACCCCTAACACCGTCAGCTTGCTGGACGCGGGTCGGGCGGGTGCGTTGGGGCGTTGAGGCTTTCGGGCCGCGGCCAGAGTACCGGCCAGAGTTCGGAATCGAGCGGGCCGCCGGCCGTGAGCTTGGGATCGTAGAGCATCTTTTGGATCTTTAGCCGGGGGTGGTAGGCCGCATCGTCGCCGGCCCAGCGGCTGACATAGGCGCGCCGGCGGGTCTGGGTGGTGCTGTTGCCCGGCGCCCAGTGCACGGTCAGGCCGTGATGCAGGGTGCAGTCGCCCGGTTCCATGTCGAACTGGGCAAAGTCGAGCTCGCCGCGCATCGCCTCGATGTCCGGGACTGGCGGCAGATCCTCGCCATAATCCTCGTTCTTGTCGAAACTCTCGGCTTTGAAGCGTTTGCCCCAGCGGTGCGAGCCCTTGATGTATTCGACGGCGCCGCTTGCCGCCGTCACCGGGTCGAGCGCCAGCCACAAGGTGCAGACTTGGGCGCCGGAGACCGGCCAGAACGGTTGGTCGTGATGCCAGATCGTCGGCGCGCTGGTTTCGGGCTCCTTCACCAATATCTGGTCGAAGAACAGGTTTACTTTGGCGGACCGCATGATCGCCGCGGCGATCTCCGCTGCCGGCGACTGGTGCAGAAACGTTCTGAACCGGGGCTGGTGTGCCCAGACGAAGGTATCGCCAAAGAAGTTGCCGCTGCCGCCACGGTTGATGTCCTTCCACATGGCGCTCGGCTCCGCCATGTCGGCTTCGATGGCATCCCGCAGATGATCGACCCAACGGGCATCGAACAGGCCTTTGAGCAGGACAATCCCGTCGGTCTCATAGGTGCGGATTTCATGCTCGGCAATCGCGCGCGAAAGTCCCGTGGTCATTCCGTCTCCAAATTCTGCTCGGTGACGGTCAAATCAAATCACAGGAATGCATGACCCGGCAATGGGCCGTGTCCGGGAATTACCGGTTAGCTGCCTTGGCTGAGTGCCGCACTGGGCGGCAGGCCGGGGGCCTGGGCCGCCTCTTCCTCCGCTTCCCGATCGAACTGTTCGCGAACTTCGCTGGGGCCGACGGCGGCGGCCCAAGACGATGACCGGGGCGCGATGGCGACGTAAGGCCCCTGCTCTTCGCTCGGCACCGAACGGCGCTGCGACATGCGATAAAGCGCGAACATCCCGATCAGCCCGTGGACAAGGATCAGGTACCCGTAGAACCCTTGCGGGCCGACGCTGCTCATGGCGAGCGCCACGCTGAGCGGGCCGATACAGGCGCCGAGGCCGGAGATCATAACCAACCCGGCGCTTGCCGAGACCATCTGGTCATGCTCCAGATAATCGTTGGCATGGGCTAAGCAGAGCGAGTAAAGCGGCAGGGAGAATCCGCCGAACAGGCCGAACAGCAGCACCGTCAGGCCAAAATCCACCGCCGTTGCCCAATAGGCGCCAAGTGCCGCCGCCGACGCGGCAAACGTCACCAAGGTGATGACCAGCCGCCGGTCGAAGCGGTCGGAGAGCCGGCCGATCGGCCATTGCAGCAGCACGCCGCCGATCAGCACCGCGGCCATGAAGATCGAAATCTCGGCGACGCTTAGACCCGCCCGTTCGGCATAGACCGCGCCCATGCCGAAGACCCCGCCGTGGGCCATGCCGACGCCCATGCAGCCGATCACGCCGAGCGGTGAAATCGACAGCAGCGTGCGCAGCCCCAGGCGTGCCGGCGCGTCAAAACGGGGCGCCGGCGCCACGGTCAGCAAGATGGGCACCAACGCCACGGAGACCAAGACCGAAATCAGTAAGAACAACTCGAAACCGCCGGGATCGCCGACATTGAGCAGCATTTGCGCGCCGGCCATGCCGGCGAGCTGGATCACCATATAGACCGACAGCAGCTGGCCGCGGGTCTCGTTGCTGCTTTGGTCGTTGAGCCAACTTTCCGCCACCACATAAAGCCCGGCCATGGCAAAGCCGCTAATCAGCCGCATGGCCGCCCAGCTGTAAGGATCGACGAACAGGCTGCAATACAGAACGGCGACTGAGGCGATCGAGGCCAGAGCGGCGAAGACGCGGATATGGCCGACCCGGCTCACCAGGCGTGGCGCCAGGATGGAGCCGGCGAAAAAGCCGAGGTAATAGCACGTCATGACGGCGCCCGTGGTCGCCGTCTCGAAGCCTTCCATGCCGGCCCGCACCCCCAACAGGGTGCCCTGCAGGCCGTTGCCAAGCATCAACAGGCCGACCCCCAGCAATAAGGACCAGCACCCCAACATCGCCGCCGCCATCGTCCGACCTCTGACACCAACAGTTCACCAAGGATTCAGCGCGCCTTATGCCTTGAATCGCGATCGGATTTCCAACGAATTTTATCGACTACGGCAAACGGATTTTTCGATCAGCCGATTAATATGCCGGTCTGATCTATGTCGTCGTCAACCACCAGACGGGCGATGCCGGCGGTATAAAGCGTCTCCGCCCCGAGATCGCTGGCAGTGAAGCCGAGCCCTGTGAAATCGGCGATCACGGCATTGGTTCCGTCGCCGGTTACGGAGAGGCTGTTCGAATTTACCGAGAGATTGACCAGTTCCAGCCGGTTAAGCACCAGATCGTTGCCGCCGCCGTTCAGGTTGACGGCTTCGATGTCGACGATCCTGCTGTCCGGGATCGAGACCAAGTCGAGGATCATGTCGCTGCCATCCAGTCGGACGGTGTCGTGACCGGTGCCGCCGACCAGCCGCTGAAAGGCGAAGTCGGAGATCGCCAGCAGATCGTCGCCCTGGCCGCCGCTTTGCGCGTCTCTGCCGCCGGCCCCGATCAGCGTGTCGTCGCCCAAGCCGCCGACCATGACGTCGGCGTTGGTCGTGCCTGTTAGCAAATCCGCAGCGTCGGTGCCCTGATGGGTGACGTCGCTGCCGAAATCCTTGCCGTATACCACATAGGCCTGGCCGGCATCGGTGCGGCCGTCCGGGCTGGCGTTCCAGGCACCGACGACTACATCACCATAACCATCGCCATTAAAGTCGCCGGCAGCGTCGATCCTACTCCCTGTCGACCGCGTATCCGGCCCGCCGTTGAGCACTAACAGCTCCGACGGATCAAGCCAATCCAGCGGTGTCTTGGCGTCATAGTCGCGGTCATGGCCGAAATAGATATAGGTTTTGCCCGCATCGACCGAACCATTCGGATCGGCGCCGATCGCGCTCATCGCCAGATCGTCAAAGCCGTCGGCGTTGAGATCGCCGACAAAGGTCGACAAACCCAGCCGGTCGCCAGGGTCGGCGCCAATTAGCACAAACCCGTCGTTGCCGTTCAAGGTCGCCAGATCAACGAAGCGGCCGAAGCCGCCGGATTTCCCGAAAACAACATAGGTGGCGCCGACATCGCTCTCGCCGTCTGCATCGATCGCGCCGGAGCTGATCACCATGTCGGCATAGCCATCGCCGTTGAGATCGCCACCGCCACCGACGGTCAGTCCGGTATCGGATTGGACGCCGGCAATTCGAAAGCCGTTTGAACCGTCCAGATGGGCTAAATTGATGTCGGAAGGGAAACGGCCGCCAGCGCCGAACAGAACGTAGGCTTCGCCTGCCTCGGACCGATCCAAGCCGTTGGCATCCGGTGCACTGATGATGAGTTCATCATAGCCATCCCCGTTGACGTCGCCCGCGGCGAAAACGGCGGTGCCGGTGAAATCGAATGGAAAAATCCCTTCCACAAAGAATCCGGTGTCGCCGTACAGATGGGCCAAAGATAGCGTTGACGATTTCTCAGCAATGTCGCCGAACTTGACGTAGACACCACCCTCATGCGTAGAAGGCGCGCCCCAATAACTTATCGCGCCAACGGCCAAATCCGCGACTCCATCGCCGTTAATGTCCGCTTCAAGAGAGACAGCACTGCTGGCATAGCGAGCATCGACAAGACGATAACCGTCGCTGCCATCCAAAGTCTTAAGATCCAACTCTCCGCCAAGCGTCGGCGCGCCGTTGATGACGTAGTGACGAACGGCGGATTGTGAACTCACGATAAGGTCCGCGTACCCATCGTTGTTGGTGTCGCCGCCGCCGCTGCTGGCAGTGCCGAATCTGGATCCTTGTGAGATGCCGGCGATTTCGAGCCCCTGGCCATCCGTCAACCCGCCCAAATCCACAGGCACGCTGAAACCTTGGTCGCGGCCGAATAGGACATAAGCGGCACCGGCACGGTCGAGACCGTTCCGATCCGCTTCCCGCGCGCCGATCAAGACGTCATCGAAACCGTCACCATTGACGTCGCCGACTCCCGCGACCGACCGACCGGCGGCATCCCCCGGCATCGCGCCGTCGAACCGAACACCAACATCAGCGGTGATCGACGGCAGCATGACATCCCGTTCGGATTTGACGATCGAAATCGACAGCTGACTGTTCGTTTGAAGCGTACCGTCACTGGCGGAATAATTGAAGGAATCTGTCAAAGACTGGCCGAGGCCAAGGTCATTATACGCAGCGTGCTCCGTATCGATCTCGTAGCGAAACGTACCGTCCTGAGCGAGCGACAAGGTCCCGAACAGACCAGCCTGTTGGCCAGCGTCGGCAACAAATAGATCAAGCCCTTCCGGGTCGCGGTCATTAGCCAAGACATCACCGCTTGCCAAAGTCAGGCCCGATCGAATCTGCATGCTGTCGTCGCCGACCACTGGTGCGTCGTCGACGCCATCGAACGTGAAGGACACGAATCCAGCCGTCTCGGCGGCGCCGTCCGTCAAGACGTAACTGAAGCTCTCGACCAACTGTTCGCCGTCTGCTAGGGCGTCAATCACCTCCGTGTCGCCATCAAATCTGTATTCAAAGCTGCCGTCGGCTTCGATCGTCATGGCGCCGAATTGCCCAACCAGGGTGCCGGCGGTCTCAACGTGTAGCGGTAGCGGGCCGCCGTCGGGGTCGTGATCGTTGTCCAAGACATTGCCCGTTGCCAAGCCGGGGTTTGCGTTTTCGGAGATGGCGAGATCGTCGCTGACCGCGGTCGGCGCAACATTACCAAACGTAACGTCCATTGAACGGGCAACAAGCAATGTCGCCAGGCCATCGACATATTGATGATAAGTTTTCCCGTCAATTGTCGTGCTGCCCGTCACAACGAATGCTGAATCGACAATGTGAACGACATCGATATCACTGCCGGACAGCGTAATGCTGTTAGACTGAGGTGCCATCGCCAGGACATTTGCCTGGTTGATAATCAACGTGTTGCCGTTGCCGGTGAGGTCAATCCATTCGACCTCTTCCAACCGCGTATGCGACGTGCCGGATAAATCGAGGGTCGCAGCATTTGACGCAAGGTTCAGCCGGTCCTGCCCGCTGCCGGCGTCAATTCTCTGGAATTCCGTGTCAAAGACGGTAATGATGTCATCGCCGGCGCCGGTTCTAATCACGTCGGCACCGCCGAAGCCTAGTACTGTATCGTTACCCTGTCCGGCGATTATGATGTCGGCACCGGGAGTGCCATCGATCTCATCGGCAGCCACCGTGCCTTGGTGTGTCACCACATCGGATTGATCACGGCCGTACACTACGTATGCTGCACCAGCCCTGTATTCTCCGTCGATAGTTGTTTCCTCGGCGCCAATGATGACATCGTCGTAGCCATCGCCGTTGACATCGCCGGCGCCCGACACCGAAATCCCAACGTTCTCACCGTCGTCGAAACCTCTCAGCTCCAACATCTCGTCGGGGTCCAAATCCTTCGGCGAAACGAACGCTGGGAAACCATCGCGCTGACCGAAAATGATGTGGGTTTTGCCGGTACGAAGACCGGACCCGTCTTGATGGGGAGCGCCAATGATGATGTCGTCCGTGCCGTCGCCGTTGAAGTCGCCAGCCGCGCTAGCGGAGAAACCCAGTCGGTCGTCCGTTGTGCGCCCGAAAATCGAAAAGCCGTTGCTGCCGTCGAGCGCCGCAGGATCGATTTCGGCGTCAAACCCATCGGCCCGTCCGTAAACGATATAGGCTTCGCCATTATCTCTATGCCGAAGCGAATCGCCTTTCGGCGCACCGATGATGATGTCGCCAATACCGTCGCCATTGATATCGCCCGCGGCCGCGACCGAATGGCCGGCATAATCTCTTTCATCAATGCCGTTAATGCGAAAACCGTTAACGCCGTTCACATCGCTGATCTTGATACGCGCACCGAAACCGCCAGCGGAACCGAATAGAACATAGCTCACGCCCCGCAGCGAGTTTTCGCCTAGCGCGTCGCCGACGCCGCCGATAATCAGGTCATCGATCCCGTCGCCGTTTACATCTCCTGCTGCATTCACAGAGACGCCTATTTCATCACCGTAGGATTCCCCTTCAATCCGGAAGCCGTCTTGCGCACCGAGTGTGCCGAGGTTGTAAGGGGGAACGAAATTCTCGGTTTTGCCAAAGACTACGTAAACCGCACCGTGCGTCGCGTGACCGTTTTGGCCCGCATTCGGTGCCCCCACGGCGAAATCCCCATAACCGTCGCCGTTGATATCGCCGATACCGCCGGCGGACCAACCGGCTTCCTCACCGCGAACTGGTCCATAGGCGCGAAAGCCGTCGGTTTCGGCAATCGACCCGAATTGCGAAACCGGCAAAAATCCCCCCGCCTTTCCGTAATAGACGTTTGCGTACGTCCAACTCGGGGTAATGGCGGCAGTCCGCGCCGGTGCCCCCGTTACGACGTCGGCATAGCCGTCATTGTTGATATCGCCTGCGCCTGATACGGAGAATCCGTTTATGCCATTCGAAAGTCGACCGTCCAAACGAATTCCGTTTTTGCCGTCCAAAGACGACAGCGGGACTTCGCGGACATCTTGTTGCGGACCGCCAAAATAGACATAGGCGTGGCCGAGATACGTATCGCCGCCTGGCGCGCCGACCATGACGTCCATGAAGCCGTCGCCGTTGACGTCACCAGCGCCGGACACCGAATATCCTGCATAGGTGTACGCCGTTTCTCCAGTCAGCCGGAATCCGGACCAGAAGTTCGTCTCATCGAGCGCGACAACCCCATGATGATCGTATTGGCCGTTGATCGTTACGGTCACGGTCCCGATGTCTCTGGCGCCCGCGTCATCAACGAGCCAGTAAGAGAACGTGTCTGTCGCCGATTCGCCTTTGCCAAGATAGTCGAACCGGCCGTCAGGACGGTATGTGACTTGCCCATCATTGGTCCACACGCTGCCTTGTGTATCGGACAGATCAATCGCTTTGATACTTAGGCTGCCGCCCTCTGGGTCACTGTCGTTGGCCAGCACGTCAATGACGAGAGCCTTATTTTCATCCGTAGAGCCGCTGTCGTCCAGCGCCACCGGTGGCTGGTTTACCAGTTTTTCGCCGGTCAGTTCGATGTAATCGACTACCGCGTGCGACCAGTTGCTGCCGTGGGCCGTGAGCTTGATCTCATCGCCTGGGTTCAGTGCAACCTTGAACGTCTTGACCGACAAGGAGCCCTCGGACGGCGTCGCGGCGGCAGATTTCGAGTAAATGTAGATTTTGCCGACACGCTCACCGGCAACATCGACGTCAATCGTTGAGCCGCCATCGCGTTCCTGGTAGTAGGCGACCGCTAGTTCGTAGTCGCCGGCGGCGCCTTTGTGCGTGTAACCCGCGACGCCGGTCAGCCCGCTGGTCGCTTGATGGCGAGGCAAGCTCACCGCCTCACCGCTGGAAGCAATACTGAAACTGGCCGTACCGTAGGCGCCGGACAGATCCATGTCCTCGGCTTCGATACGCGCGGTCCCGGACGGCGTAGGCTCTCCGCCACTCACCACAATTGTGACAATCGCCGAATCCGTGCCCCCATGGCTGTCGGAAACCGTATAGCGAAAGGTATCGACGGCACTCTCGCCGGCCCGCAGGCCTTCGAATTGGCCGTTGGGATCGTAGTCGAACGTACCATCACCTCGATCGGTCACCCGTCCTACGGTGCCAGACAAGTCCAACCCGACGACAGCCAACTGGTCGCCGACGTCAACATCCCGGTCATTCTGCAACACGTTGCCGAACGTGATGGCCGTCGCCTTGTCTGTTGCCGCGGTATCGTCATTGGCAACGGGCGCGTCGTTGACGCCGGTAACGGCAACGGAAACCGTCGCGGTATCCGCACCGCCCTGGCCGTCGCTGAGCCGATAGGTCAACACGTCCGTGGCGGTATGGCCGGCCCCGAGATAATCGAAGGCGCCGTCCGGGTTGTAAGTGATGGTTCCGGCGTTGTTGGTGGCCGATCCCTTGGTCGCGGCGGTGTCGAGCGAGGCGATACTAAGGCTGCCGCCGTCTGCGTCCGTATCGTTGGAAAGGACGTCCAAGATAATCGGCGTATTTTCGTTCGTCGTCGCGCTGTCGTCGCCGGCGACCGGCGAAATGTTTGTTGTACCTTCGCCGGTCAGCTCGATGTAGTCGACAACCGCATGCGACCAGTTACTGCCTTTGGCCGTGAGTTTGATCTCGTCGCCCGGATTGAGCGCAACCGTGAAGGTCCGAATCGCCAATGAGCCGTCTGAAGGTCCTGTTCCGGCGGTTGACGAATAGATGTATATCTTGCCAACGCGCGCACCGGCGACGTCTACGTCGATCGTGGCGCCGCCGTCGCGTTCATTGTAGTAGGCAACCGCCAGTTCGAACGTGCCGGCGGGACCCGTGTGGATATGACGCACGGCACCGGTCAGGCCGGCGGTCGACTGATGGCGCGGCAAGCTCGCTGCCGAACCACTTGACGCGATGGCAATTTCCGCCGCGCCATAGGCGCCCGACAAGTCCATGTTTTCGGCTTCAATGCGGACCGTCCCGTCCTCTTTTGGCGGCGGCGGTAGGTCGGCTCCCTGCACCGTCACCGTCACCGTCGCGGTGTCGGAACCGCCTTGGCCGTCAACAACTGTATAGCTAAAGAAATCCGTCGCCGTTTCACCTGTGCCGAGGTGGTCAAAGCGCCCGTTTGGATCGTATGTTACGGCATTGTCCGTAAAACCAACATCACCGGTCGTGCCGGTGGTATTGACGGTTTGGACGGAAAGCGTGTCGCCGTCCGCGTCGGAATCGTTAGCCAATACATCGAGTGTGATTATTGATTCTTGGTTGATCGCGACAACATCGTCACCGGCTACCGGCGGCGTATTGACGGAGTCGCCCAGATTCGTGAGTTCGATATAGTCGACGACCGCATGAGACCAGTTGCTGCCCCGTGCCGTCAGCGCAATGGAATCGCCGGGGTTGAGTGAAACCTCGAATGTCTTGATCTTAAGGGAACCGATGCCCGGTACGGCGTCGGCGCCTGGCGCGTAGATGTATATCCGGCCGGCCCGCGCGCCGGCGACATCGACGTCGATGGTCGCCCCGCCGTCAGGTTCCTGATAATAAGCGATGGCCAATTCATAGGTGCCCGCGGCGCCGGTATGAACGTAACCGGCCGTGCCCGTCAGTCCGGTGGTCGACTGATTGCGTGTCAAACTGGCCGCTGCGGTACCCGACGATACGGCGAACGGCGCGGCGCCGTAAGCGCCCGACAACACCATATTTTCCGCTTCTACGCGAATTTTCGACGCCATTTATCAGCATCCCCCAAAACACTACACAACGAACGCCACATGGCATCGCAATGGGCCGGCGACTAGTGCCGAGAAGTTGTATTAGTCATGCTCGCCCTTCCATATAATCTACAACTTACTAAAAATTTGTATAAAAATCAATACGTATTTTGTCTATCGTATTAACTATAACTCGCAATCATTGCATTTACTTCTTTTTGGTGTAATTTCTGCAACCATCTACTTTTGATTGAGTTTCGGGTTGCGGGGGTAAGATTCCGACCCCGTCAGCCGACTTGTCACCAACACCGGGCCCATGCCACGCTGTCGGCATTGATCGGCGATGCCAGCACAGGAGACCAAGCCCATGTCCAGCCCCGCCGCCGCCAACCCCGCCCCCGGCTTTGTCAAGCATCCGGACTACCGCCTGGTGGCGGAACCCTGTCCCAAGCGGATCCGCGCCGAGCTGAACGGCGAGACCATTGCCGACAGCCTGGGCGTGAAAATCGTGCTCGAGCGCGGCATCACGCCGGTCTACTACTTCCCGCCGGCCGACGTCCGCCTGGATCTGATGGAACCGACCGACCGGCATACCCATTGCCCGTTCAAGGGCGACGCCACCTACCGCACCGTACGGGTCGGCGAGCGCACTGCCGCCGACACCGCCTGGTCCTACGAAACGCCTTACGACGAGTGGACGGATCTTGCCGGCTACGTCGCGTTTTATTGGAATCGCCTGGATCATTGGTATGAAGAGGACGATGAAGTCTTCGTCCATGCCCGCGATCCCCATGTCCGCATCGACATCCTCAGCAGCAGCCGGCCGGTTGACGTGGTGCTAGGCGGCGAAACCGTTGCCCAGTCCAATGCCGCCCGCTTCCTGTTCGAAACCGGCCTGCCGGTGCGTTACTACCTGCCGCTCCAGGACGTCCGGACCGACTTGTTGCGCGATAGCGCGACCGAGACCGCCTGCCCTTACAAGGGCACGGCGTCCTATTATTCGGCCCGAATCGGCGATACCGAGTTTGAGGACATTGCCTGGTTTTATCGCCATCCGGTGCCGGAATCCGCCGCCATCACCGACTATGTATGCTTCTACAACGAACGGGTCGACCGGATTACCGTCGACGGCAAGGCCGTGGCCAAACCGGTTACGAAGTGGTCGAAATAGGCGTTCGCAAACCACGTTGCGGCTGCGCCCGAATTCGGAATTTTTTTACAGCCGGGGTCAGAACCGCCAAGCCACTAGCGCGTTAATAGTAGTTGACGAATAATTCTAACAAAACAATAGGTTGTCCTCGGTTGTTTAGTTAATTGATGAATCAGCTCCGGCATTTCCGTCGAAAAATATTACACATCGACCCCGGCACGGGACTCGCCCATACCCTGGCCTGTCTGCTATCGTGCTGAAGTTACGTCATTTATAAGAAGAGGGCAGGTCATGGCACGGATCTTGCCCCAATCGAGGCAAAGGACGGGGGTTTAGTGTATGACCGATACAATGCCGAAATGGCGATTAGCCGACGAACATATGTATGTCCTTCACTGGCAAGGTGAAGAATGGGCCGTGCAGCTGGTCAGCGGACGCTGGCTGGTCTGGCATTTCCAGCCCGGCATGTCGATCGACCCGGATCAGCTGAACAGGGTTTGGCCGAACGAGTGGGAAGGCATGCCCTGCGTCAGTCACCACATTACCTGCGCCGAGGCGCAGGGCAGTGTCATGGCGCAGCTCTACGAACGCTCCTTCGACAACGTCGTGGCGTTCCTGCCCAGTTCGACCGGTCGGCTTCGCGCCAGCAACTGATTTCGTCCAGCTAGCGGCCGGATCAAAATTCCGGTTCCTTCACCACCAGATCTTGTTGTAGGTCGGATCGTGCCTACTCTATAATGCGCTGCCATTCCGCATTTGATAGAGTATGAAAACGACGATGCCGGTCCCTAACGATCTGTTCGAACAAACGTCGCGATCCCAATCCAGTTATTCCGCCAAGGACATCGAAGTCCTCGAGGGGCTGGAGCCCGTACGGCGGCGGCCGGGCATGTATATCGGCGGCACCGACGAGCGTGCCCTGCACCATTTGGCGGCCGAAGTGCTCGACAACGCCATGGACGAGGCGGTGGCCGGGCACGCCAACCGCATCGATGTGGAACTTGGCGACGATGGCGCCCTGACCGTTCGCGACAACGGCCGCGGCATTCCGATCGACCGCCATCCGAAATTTAAAGACAAGACCGCGTTGGAAGTGATCCTGACGACACTGCATTCCGGCGGTAAATTCAACAACAAGGTCTACCACACCTCGGGCGGCTTGCATGGTGTCGGCATATCCGTGGTCAACGCGCTGTCGGTTGACCTCACCATCGAAGTCGCCCGTGACCGGGCGCTGTGGCGCCAGGCTTTTGCCCGCGGCGCGCCGACCGGCAAGCTGAAAAAGGTCGGCAGCGCGCCGAACAGGCGCGGCACTCAAGTCAAATTTCTGCCCGATCCGGAGATTTTCGGCCCTAAGACGGCGTTTAAGCCGGCCCTGCTCTATCGCTTGGCGCGGTCGAAGGCTTATCTGTTTCGCGGCGTCGAGATCCGTTGGAAATGCCCCACTGATTCGATCACCGACGACACCCCGGACGAAGCCGTATTGAGCTTTCCCGGCGGGTTGGAAGACTATTTGACGGCCAGCCTCGACGGCCGCGCCTGCGTGACGCCGACGCCCTTCGCCGGGCGCGTCACCCTGCCCAAGGACCGCGGCCGCATCGAATGGGCGATCGCCTGGCCCGAACACGGCGAAGGCGCGGTCGGCTCCTATTGCAATACCGTGCCGACGCCCCAGGGCGGCACCCACGAGGCCGGCATGCGGGCCGCCCTGACCAAGGGGCTGAAGGCCTATGGCGATTTGGTCGGCAATCGCCGCGCGGCGCAAATCACCGGCGACGATGTCACCAGCGGCATATCGGCCATGCTCTCGATTTTCATCCCCAACCCGGAATTCCAGGGCCAGACCAAGGAACGGTTGGCCACCGCCGACGCGACGCGGGTGGTCGATGCCGCCTTGAAAGACCATTTCGACCATTGGCTTTCGGGCAACCCAGCTGCCGCCGACGCCCTGTTCGGCCATGTGCTGGAGCGTGCCGAGGACCGGCTGCGGCGCCGCAAGGAGCGCGAAGTCAACCGCAAGTCGGCGACGCGGCGTTTGCGGCTGCCGGGCAAACTGGCCGATTGCAGCCAGCAGACCGCCGACGGTGCCGAACTGTTTCTGGTCGAAGGCGATTCCGCCGGCGGCTCGGCCAAGCAGGCGCGCGACCGGCGCAGCCAAGCGGTGCTGCCGTTGCGCGGCAAAGTGTTGAACGTCGCCAACGCCTCCAATCAAAAGATCATGGCCAACCAGGAACTGGCGGACTTGCTTCAGGCGCTCGGCTGCGGCATGGGCGATCGTTATCGCGAGCAGGATCTGCGCTACGATCGGGTCGTGATCATGACCGACGCCGATGTCGACGGCGCCCATATCGCGGCGCTGCTGATGACGTTCTTCTTTCGCCAGATACCGGAGCTTATCAACGGCGGCCATCTGTTCTTGGCGATTCCGCCGCTCTATCGCCTGACCCAAGGCGCCAAGACGCTTTATGCCCGCGACGACGCCCACAAAGACACACTGATGGAAACCGAATTCACCGGCCGCGGCAAGGTCGAAATCAGCCGCTTCAAAGGCTTGGGCGAAATGCTGCCGAAGCAATTGCGCGAAACCACCATGGCCCGGGAAACCCGCACCATCCTGCGGGTCGAGGTCGACCCGGACGCGATGAAACCAACCGCCGATCTGGTCGAGCGCCTGATGGGCCGCAAACCGGAAATGCGCTTGGCCTATATTCAGGACAACGCTCGGTTCGTCGGCGACGTCGATATTTGATGGCGTCTAAGCGGGCGTGATTGATCGTGATTGGCGCTTGCGGATATTCTGCGCTAAATTTTCCATAATCGTTGCAGGTTGGACGGCAAAATTGAGCAGGACAATGTCGATCAGATCCCTCACGGCCCTCGCAATCTTCACCCTCGCCGCCTGCAATGGCGGCGGACTGACGATGGTCAATTACATCGATACCAATCCCTACTACAACCCCTCGACGGTGTCGTGGACTGTGGTCGACGGAAGGTTTCCGGCAGAAGTTTACGGCCAGCCCTTCGCCGATAGGACCGAAACCGCGGAAACGATTGCTGCGGCAATATCCGGGCCGAGCTACGCGCCGCCATCGCGCCTGACCGCTGACCCTGCGGCGGCGGAGAAACGCGCCGGTCATCGCGTGGTCTTGGTTTTCAATCCATCGGCGTTCCCGAGCTTCAAACGGCTCTGTGCCGATGCGAGCGCCATAAAAACGGCCGGCGCCTCCGCGTCCGTTATGAACGTTCATGCCGCTTATTGCGCCCGCGACGAAGTGGTCAGCACCGGCGTGCTGCGCGCCGCGCCTGGCAAGGACCCAAGCGATCCGGTCTTCCACAAGAGCATGCAACATCTGATCGAGAATTTGTTGCCGCCGACCAGCCCGAACGATGACGGCGCGGTCCGGACCGGCGTCTAATGCGATTCTAGATCAGGTCGTTAGCCAACGGCGCATCGCCTGATTGACTTCATCCGGCCGTTCCAGCGTGCTGAGATGGCCACATGTCTCGACGATCTCCAAGTCGGCATCGGGTATTGCCGCGGCCATTTCCTCGTGCAAGTCAAGCGGCGTCAACCGATCTTGCCGACCGCACAGCACCAGGCTCGGTACCGCTATCGCCGCCAGGCCGGCGCGGTAATCCGGCCGCGACAGGATCGCCCGCTGCTGGCGGATGAAACCATCGCGGCCGGTTTCTTCGGCCATGCGATAGATGACGTCTGTCAATGCCTTGTCCTGTAATCGCTCCGGATGCACGAACAACGGCAACAAGCGATCGGAAACCCCGCGGAACCGTCCCATGCCGGCCTGGTCGATCAACGCCCGCCTTTCGGCTTGCTTGGCCGGACTGTCGGCCCGTGCCGAGGTGTCCAGCAACGCCAATTTGGTCACCCTGCGTGGCGCCTGGCGCATGACCTCAAGCGCCACGTAGCCGCCCATCGACAGGCCGGCGAGCGCAAATCGCGGCGGCGCCGACTGCAGCAGGGAAGCGGCGATATCGGCGATCGCATCGTGCCGGCGATGATCCGCCACCGTGACCTCGGCGACGTCGCTTAGCGCGGTAGATTGCGGCGCCCAAAGCGCGTCCGTACAAATCAGTCCGGGTATAAGTATTAGTTGCATTATTTTTCTTACATCTGGGATTATTTTAGTTTTACATATAATTGACAAATAACTGTTATCTCGGTCCACCTTTAAGGACAAATGGCTTCGTCCGCACCAAGAACGACGTCGCATGGCATACGCTAGAGCCGTTATCGTTTGACAGCGGACTCTTTTTGTTCTAATGCCCAGCCCAGTCGGCGCACCATACGGTACGGCCGAACCCCAGTGATTGGTACAAATGAACTTCGAAGATCTCGGTCTCAGCTCCGAACTTCTCAAAGCGGTCCAGGAAGCGGGTTACAGTGAACCAACACCCATTCAAGAGGGTGCGATCCCCCATGCCCTAATGGGCCGGGATTTGTTGGGCACGGCGCAGACGGGCACAGGGAAGACGGCAGCATTTTTACTTCCAGCCATCGATATCCTAATGACCAGCAAAGCCAAGGCCAGGATGCCCCGCGTCATGATCCTGGAACCGACGCGTGAACTGGCCTTGCAAGTCGAGGACGCTCTTCAGACTTACGCCAAATATCATCCGAAGATCTCTTCGGTAGTCCTGATGGGCGGCGTGTCTTACGGCGATCAGGATCAGCGGCTGTTGCGTGGTGTCGACATCATCATCGCGACCCCAGGGCGGCTTATTGATACGTTCGAACGCGGCCGCATCGTGTTGAGCGGCATCAAATATCTGGTCATCGACGAAGCCGACCGGATGATGGACATGGGCTTCATGCCCGATGTGGAACGCATCGTTTCCATGCTGCCGCCGTTGCGGCAATCGCTGTTTTTCTCGGCGACGATGCCGAACGAGATCCGCAGGATAGCTGACGGCTTGTTGAGCAATCCCCGCGAAGTTGCGGTCGACCCGCCCTCTTCGGCGGCGGAAACCGTTACCCAGGGCCTAACCGTCATCGATGACATGGACAAGCGCGAGGGTCTGCGGCGCCTGATCCGCGCCGAAAACGTTCGCAACGCGCTGATCTTCTGCAATCGCAAGAAAGACGTCGCGGTTTTGTATCGCTCGATGAACAAGCATGGCTTTAACGTGGCGCAGTTACACGGCGACATGGACCAGTCACAACGGACCGAAACCATGGAAGCGTTCCGTGACAATAAAGTCGAAATTTTGGTCTGTTCCGACGTCGCCGCCCGTGGCCTGGACATTCAGGGTCTCAGCCATGTGTTCAATTTCGACGTGCCGATGAACGCCGAGGATTATATCCACCGAATTGGCCGCACGGGTCGTGCCGGCCTGCCCGGGCGCGCCTTTACATTGGCGCTGCCGGATGATCAGAAATATGTCGAAGCCATCGAGACATTGATCGGCAAAGCCATTCCGCGGATCGAGATCGACGGGCTGGAATCGCCCAAACTTGACGATTCCGGGCGCGGTAAGCGCCGGCGCCGCTCTGCCAAGCCTTCAACGCGGTCCAAACCTGCGAACAAGTCCGAGGCCAAGCCGGTTGCCGCGAAGAAGCCCGATCGGCCCGACAAGGACACCGCCGTGAAAAAGAGCCGGCCAAGCCGGCGAAAATCCGAAACCGATGCAGGCAATGACAAACCGGTGGTTGGTTGGGGTGATCACGTTCCGGCGTTCATGCAGGTTTCAACCGGCGAGCCCCCCCGCGACGATTCCGCCGATACGGCGAAGGAGACCGTCGACGGCTGACGGCTAAAGCAAGTTTCGACCATACAGTTTCGTTTGATCGAAACTTGCCCTAGGTTCACACCGGTCAATCGAACCAGGAAGAACGGCATGCAAACGATATTTGTCATGGTCAAATGCGAACTCGGCAAATCTTACGACGTTGCCAACGATGCCGCCGAAAAGACCGAGTCGATTTCAGAAGTCTATTCTATTTCAGGTGAATATGATATTTTGATGAAGTGTTACTTGAATGAAAATGAAGACATTGGCCACTTCGTCACCGGCCAGATTCAAACCATTCCCGGGATCAAGGACACCTTCACGCTGATTACCTTCAAAGCCTTTTCCTAGGCTCGACAAGCCAGGGCTTGTGAGTGGCTATAAAAATGCTTTAGGCTTAAAGTATCTACCGTGGGTAATGACGGAAGGATACCGAAGTAGTCATGGGATCAGTCGAAACCGCTGATATGACAGGCCGACACGTGCTGGTGACCGGCGGCGGCAAAGGCATCGGCCGCGCCATCGCCTTGCGGCTCGCTCGGGCCGGCGCCAGTGTATCCCTGCTCGGCCGCGATCGCGAGGCGCTCGAGCAGACCAGCCTGGACATCAACGACGCCACGCCTGGCCGCGCCATGGCGGCCGTTGCCGATCTTTGCGATCCCGCGACAATTGGGTCTGCCGTCGATCAATCCGCCCAAGAATTCGGTGCCGCCGACGGTTTGGTCAACAATGCCGGCGCTTCCGCCAGCGCGCCGTTCCTGAAACTGACCGACGCGGACTTTGCCCACATGTCGGAAATCAATGTGATGGGCACCGTGCGTAGCATTCGCGCGGTGTTGCCGGCCATGATCGAGGCCAATTTCGGACGCATCGTCAACATTGCTTCGACCGCCGGTCAAACTGGCTATGCCTATGTCAGTCACTACTGCGCTGCCAAGCATGCGGTAATCGGCCTGACCCGGTCGTTGGCCCTGGAGTTGGCCGGCACGGCGATCACCGTCAATGCGGTTTGTCCGGGCTTCACCGACACCGAGATGACGGCGCGATCGATCGCCAATATAACGGCCACGACCGGTCGCACGGCGGAACAGGCGCGCAAGGATCTCGCCAGGTTCAATCCGCAACGCCGCTTGATCGATCCCGAAGAAGTCGCCGCCACGGTGCATTTCCTGATGGGTAGAGACGCGTCGGCCTTCACCGGACAGGCGCTTGCGGTGGCCGGCGGAGAAATCATGTCATGAACGACGCCTTCTTCGACCGCCCACCCGAGGCCGCCTCAACCGACGATCGAACCGACAAGACGGTGCTGCGCACGTGGCTCAGGCTGTTGGCCTGCACCGGCCAAATGGAGCGTCGGGTGCGCCGCGGGTTTCGTGAAGATTTCGACTTCACGTTGCCGCGGTTCGACGTCCTGGCCCAACTCGACCGGAACCCGGACGGCATGTCGATGGGCGGCCTGTCGGAGCAGTTGATGGTGTCCGCGGGCAACATTACCGGTTTGATCGACCGGCTGCGCAAAGACGGCTTGGTCGATCGTGTCGCCGACCCGCGGGACCGGCGCACCCAGCGGGTGGGCCTGACGCCGGCCGGGAAAGAGCTGTTCTCCCGCTTGGCGCCGCGTCATCGGTCATGGGTCAGGGCGATGTTTGCCGACATGGAGCCGGAACAAGTCGAGCAACTGCTTGGCCTTCTCAACACGCTCAAACGCTCGTTGGATGCCAATCAATGAAGCTTTTGTCGCCGCTCGCCATCAATTCGATGACTCTGCCGAATCGGGTCGCGGTGCCGGCCATGGTCACCCGGCTGTCGGGCGAAGACGGCTTCGTCAACGACGACATCATCGATCGCTACGGCCGCTATGCCGCGGGCCGGGTCGGGTTGATCGTGGTCGAGGCCATGGCTATCCACCAAGCGAAGTCGGGTCCGTTGCTGAGGATTTCGGATGACCAGTTCATCCCCGGTCACCGCCGTTTGACCGAGCGCGTGCATGATTGTTCCGATTCCAAGATCGTGCCGCAGATCATTCATTTCATGAAAGTGGCGCGCTCCGGCTGGCGGCAAAAAATCGAAGATCTGGCGCCGGCGGATATCGACGCCATCATCGCCGACTTCGGCCGTGCCGCGGCGCGGGCGCGCGAAGCCGGATATGATGGCGTCGAACTGCATTCCGCCCATGCCTATACCCTGTCGTCGTTCTTGTCGCGCCACAACGGCCGCCGCGACGAATACAACGGCCGCACCCTGGAAGGGCGCCTGGCGCTGTTCGGCAAGGTCATGCAGGCGGTTCGCGGCGCCGTCGGCCACGACTTTCCCGTCGGCGTTCGTTTCCTGGTCGAAGAGGCGACCAAGGGCGGCTACACCGTCGAAGACGCAAAATTAATCGCCTTGCGCATGGCACAATCCGGTATTGATTACATATCGCTGTCGGTCGGCGGCAAATTCGAGGACGCCATCCACCGGCCGGGACAGCCGCTCTATCCCTATACCGGTTATTCCGGCGACCGCTGCATGCCGGGCAACGCCTACCCAGCCCTGCCACACAGCCATTTAGCGGCTCAGGTGAAACGCCATCTCACGGATCGCGGCCACGACGTTCCGGTCATTTCCGTCGGCAAGATAAGCGATCCGATCGACGCCGAACGGCTGCTGCAAGACGGCGACGCCGACATCATCGGCATGGCCCGGCAGTTGCTCGCCGACCCCGACTGGGTACGCAAGGTCGCCGAAAACCGGGCCGACGAAATCTTGCGCTGCATCTATTGCAACGTCTGCAAACAGCTCGACGAGAACTTCCACGAGGTCCATTGCTTTTTATGGCCGAAAGGCGCCCGTCAAGCGCCGGTGCAATCCGACGACGCGGCACCCGATTGGCCAGCGAACCAAGGCGGTTTGGCGGCCACGGTCGATTCCGGCACGGTGCGCCTCACCTGGACGCCGCCGACCGGCGAAAAGCCTACGGGTTACGACATCTACCGGGCCGAGCAGGATGGCGCCGTTCGCGTGATCGAAGCCATCAAGAGCGCCAAATTTGCCGATCGTACGGTGTTGGGCGGATTGTCCTATCGCTACTACGTGCGGGCCTTTGATGCATCCGGTCGCGCCAGTCCGCCGTCTAATACGGTGAACGTGGAGGTCGACTTGCCGGAAACCGTCCGAGCCCTGCAGCGCGAGGCCACCCATGTCTGAGCGCATGCCTGAGCCCTGGGTGCCGATCGGCCAAAGCGCCCATATCGACGATTTTGCCGCCCGCAACTTGCCGCCGCGCGCAGCCTGGCCAGTGTTGTCGTTCGACGCACCGCCGGCGCTTCGCGCCTATCCGGCACAGCTGAACTGCGCCACGGAACTGCTCGACAAGCAGGCCGCCGCCCACGCAGATCGGCCGGTCCTGTACTACGGCGACGCGGTATGGCACTACGGCGAATTGCTAAACAAAGCGAACCGCATCGCCCGGGTCTTGGTCGAGGATTTTGACGTCAAGCCCGGTGATCGAGTTCTGCTACGCGCACCCAACAACCCGATATACGTCGCCGCCTGGTTCGCGGTGATGAAAGTCGGCGCCGTTGCCGTCGCCACCATGCCGCTATTGCGCCGGCGCGAACTCGCTTACATGAGCAACCGGGCCGAGGCCCGCGTCGCGCTGTGCGACGCACGCCTGGCGGAAGAGCTGGAAGCGGCAAGGCCGCAAGCCCGGGCGCTGCAACACGTCGCATACTTCTATTCCGACGCCGAAGACGGGCTCGAAGCGCGCATGGAAACAAAGGCGCCGTCATTCGACAACGTCGCAACCGCCGCCGACGACGTTTGCCTGATCGCCTTTACCTCCGGCACCACGGGAGATCCCAAGGGCTGTATGCATTTTCATCGCGACGTCATGGCGATCGGCGATACGTTCTCACAAACCGTTCTGCGCCCGGCCGGCGACGACATATTCGCCGGCAGCCCGCCGATCGCCTTTACCTTCGGGCTCGGCGCCCTGGTCACCTTCCCCATGCAGGTCGGCGCCGCCACAGTCCTGGTCGAAAGCTATACGCCCGAGACGACGCTGCAGACGATCGACCGATACGGTGTCTCGATCCTATTCACCGCACCGACCGCCTATCGCGCCATGACGCCGCTGGTGGAGAAATACAGCCTAGCCAGTCTGAAGAAATGTATTTCCGCCGGAGAGGCGCTGCCGCTGCCAACATATCGCGGCTGGGAGCAAGCCACGGGAATCCGTATCATCGACGGCATCGGCGCAACGGAGATGCTGCACATTTTCATATCCGCCGCAGGCGATGATATTCGCCCGGGCAGCACCGGCAAACCCGTTCCCGGCTATGAAGCCAAAGTCGTCGACGACCAGGGCCGCGACCTGCCGGCCGGCCAGGTCGGCCGCCTCGCCGTCCGCGGCGCGACCGGCTGCCGCTATCTCGACAATCCCGAAAAGCAAGCCGCCTATGTCGTCGATGGCTGGAACTTCACTGGCGATGCCTATTCGGTCGACGACGACGGCTATTTCCATTATCAGGCCCGCACCGACGACATGATCGTGTCGGCCGGATACAACATTTCCGGACCCGAAGTGGAAACGGTCCTGCTCGAACATCCCGCGGTTTTGGAGTGCGCCGTCGTTAGTGCGCCGGACACCGAACGCGGTCAAGTCGTTAAGGCGTTCATCGTGCCCGGAGACGGCTGGCAAGCAGGCAACGACCTGGTACGCACGCTGCAAGAATTCGTAAAGGCGGAAATCGCGCCGTACAAATACCCTCGGCGCATCACCTTTGTGGAAAGTCTACCGCGCACGCAAACCGGTAAACTGCAACGATACATTCTCAGGGAGAGGGAACAACCGGAACAGCAACCTTCGTAGAGTACCTTACGTCACCGAAATCCGCTCTAGTCGGTGCCGAAGGAGTTGGACTATAAACTCAGGATGACCGCTGCTTGAATGGTCCGGCGCAGCGCAATCATCGTCGTTAGGCTTCGCGGCAGTACAGTTCTGCCAAAGGAAACGCCGCCGAGCCGGTCACGGACCAACGGGAGGTATAGTATGTTGAAGAAATCCATGGTTGGGCTGGTGTCCGCCATCGCGCTCATGGCGGCTCCTTCGCTGGCTGCCGAAAAAGTCAAAATCGGCTTTGTGACCACTCTGACGACACCGGCCGGTGTTATGGGCAAGGACATGAAGGAAGCCGTTGAGCTCGCCTACGATCACATTGGCGGCAAGATGGGCGGCCTGGACGTCGAGATCATTTTTGAAGATGACGGCTTCAAGCCCGACATCGGCAAGCAAAAAACCGACAAGCTGGTCAAGCAGGACGACGTCGATTTCGTCACCGGTTACATCTGGAGCCACGTTTTGTTGGCGTCACGGAAATCAGTGCTGGATGCCGGTAAATTCCTAATCAGCGCAAATGCCGGGCCATCCCAGCTTGCCGGCAAGCTTTGCCACGAGAATTTCTTCTCTTCGTCATGGCAAAACGATCAGACGCCAATGGCCATGGGCGAGGTTCTCAATCAGCGCGGCGTGAAGTCGCTCTACGTCATGTCGCCAAATTACGCGGCCGGCAAAAACATGGTGGCCGGGGTTGAACGCACTTTCAAAGGCAAGATCCTCGGTAAGGACATGACCAAGTGGGGCAAGGACGCCCAGCTCGATTTCTCCGCCGAACTCGCCAAGGCCAAAGCGTCCGGTGCCGAAGGCATTTTCGTGTTCTATCCGGGTCCAGCCGGCGGCGCGTTCATCAAGCAATATGCCCAGGCCGGTCTACAGGGCAAGATGGACCTCTATACGGTGTTCACCGTCGATTCAATCTCCTTGCCGCGACTGCAAAAAGCCGGCTTGGACGCGACGCTCGGCTCCTTCAACACGATGTTTTGGGCACCGGATCTGGACGCCCCGCAGAACAAGAAGTTCGTCGACGGTTACCGCAAAAAGTACGGCCGCTATCCGACGCACTACGCGGCCCAGTCCTACGACGCGATCTTCCTGATCAAGAGTGCCGTGGACGCGGTCAAGGGCGACCTCGACGACATGGACGGCATGCGTGCCGCCATGATGAAGGCGGATTACCCATCGGTGCGCGGCAAATATACCTATGGCAACAACCATTTCCCGATCCAGAACTTCTACCTCCGCGAAGTCGTCAAGGACGCGGACGGCAACTGGACGACATCGATCGTTGGTACGGTATTCAAAGACCATCAAGACACCTACGCATCGAAGTGTAAAATGTAGGCGGGATCACGTCGTTAGCGGCATAGATCTACCGGTGGGGCCGCTTGGCCCCGCCGGTTTTCTCTGCCAGCGAACGGAACGGGCAACCGAGGGACGACGAACATGGACTGGGGGCTATTCTCCGCCCAGTTTCTAAACGGGCTGCAACTGGGGGTGCTGCTGTTTTTAGTGGCGGCCGGCCTGACCTTGGTTTTCGGAATCATGGATTTCATCAATCTGGCCCATGGTTCCTTCATCATGGTTGGCGCGTTTGTTTGCGCTACGCTCGCCCAAGTCACCGGATCCTTCATCATCGCACTGCTGCTGGCAGTGCCGGCAACGTTCATTGTCGGCCTGATCACCGAACGAATCGTGATTAGAAATCTTTATGTACGGGATCATCTCGACCACGTACTGGCGACCTATGGCCTGATCCTCATCTTCAATACGGCGACGCAATTGATCTGGGGTCCGGAAGGCATGGTGATCCCGATACCACGTTGGCTCGACCAGCCGGTCGACCTGGTCGGCGGCATGCAGTTCCCGTCATACCGCATCGTCATCATTGCTGTTGGATTGATCTTGGCCGTTGGCCTGTACGGCGTGGTCAACCACACCCGGCTTGGCATGCTGATCCGGGCCGGCGCATCGAACCGGGAAATGGTCAACGCCATGGGCGTCGACATCAACAAATTGTTCACCATCGTCTTCGCGCTTGGCGCCGCCATGGCCGGCTTAGCCGGCATGTTGATCGCGCCGATTAGTGAAGCCTCGATCGGCATGGGAGACCAAATGATCATTACCGCCTTCGTCGTTATCGTCATCGGCGGCATCGGGTCGATCAAGGCGGCGTTTTTCGGGGCGATGACGGTCGGCATGATCGACACCTTGGGCCGATCTTACATCGACGGCATCTTGAAGCTGGTAATGACCGGCCAGAATGCCGAAACCGCAGCACCTGCCCTATCGTCCATGCTGATTTACATTCTGATGGCTGTCGTCCTTGCCTTGCGACCGCAAGGCCTGTTCCCGCCGAAACTCAGTTGAAGGCAACAACCGGATGACTGCACCCCGCGCGCGACCTACTGCCATAACTTGGGCCGGACTGACAGTTTTGGCGCTGCTGGCGGTCGTGCCGATCTGGACCGAATGGGCAGACGCGCTGTTCTACCGGGATTTGGCGACACGGTTGATTATTCTGGCGATCGCTGCGGTCAGCCTCAACCTGATTCTCGGCTTTGGCGGCATGGTCAGTTTCGGCCACGCCGCCTTTCTCGGCATCGGGGCCTACGCGGTCGGCATTCCGGCCTATTACGAAGAATATTCCGCCTACCTGCAGTTTCCATTGGCGATCGGTCTGTCGGCGCTGTTTGCCTTGGTCACAGGCGCCATTTCGCTCAGGACACGGGGGGTCAATTTCATCATGATCACCATGGCGTTCGCACAGATGGTATTCTTTGCCTTTGTCAGCATCGAGGAATATGGCGGCGACGACGGCCTGGTCATTGACGTGCGTAGCGAATTCTCGGGCCTTTTCGACATCGAAGACCACGTCATATTCTACTATGTCTGCTTTGCGGTGTTGGTGGCCTCCATCTACCTGGTTCACCGCATTACCCGGTCGCGGTTCGGTATGGTTATTGAAGGCGCCAAACTCAACGAGCGGCGCATGCGCGCCGTCGGCTATCCGATCTATCGCTACAAGCTGGTCTGTTATGTCATTTCCGGTGCGCTTTGCGGCCTGGCCGGCGCCTTGCTCGGCAACTACGAGTTTTTCGTAAGCCCATCGAATATCGAATGGACCAAGTCGGGCGAACTCATATTTATGGTCGTTGCCGGCGGGACCGGCCATCTGTTTGGCCCGTTATTCGGCGTCGTCTCGTTCCTGCTGATCGAGGAAGGCCTGTCGCGCATAACCATTTATTGGCAGATTCTGTTCGGCGGCTTGCTGGTCGCGTTTGTGTTGTTTGCGCCGGGCGGCATTGCTGGCATGCTGCAGCGCGGGGAGCGGAACTCATGACACAGGCGATGCTCGAAATCACCGACTTGTACAAAAGCTTCGGCGGCGTTTCCGCCATCAATGGTGTCAATCTGAGCGTCGAAGAAGGTGAAGCGCACGCCATCATCGGGCCGAACGGCGCCGGCAAAACCACGCTGATTGCCCAGCTGTCCGGCGAAATTCTGCCCGATTCCGGCCGCATCGCGCTGCAGGGCCGGACCATCACCCGGCTGCCCATGCACGCCCGTTGTCATCTCGGTCTGGCGCGCTCGTTCCAAATCACCAGCATCTTTCGAGAAATGACAGTGTTGGAAAACGTGCAACTCGCGGTTCAGGCGCATCAGGGCAATTCGTTCCGATTTTGGCGGCCGGCGAGGACCGACGGCGCGCTAACGGAACCTGCTTTGGAGACCGTCGATGCCGTCGGGCTCGGCGGCCGCGACGGCGTGCTCGCTGCCAACCTTTCGCATGGCGAGCAGCGTCAATTGGAAATCGCTATGGCTTTGGCCACCGGCCCCCGCCTATTGCTGCTGGATGAACCCATGGCCGGCATGGGCGTTGAAGAGTCCGCGCGCATGGTCGAAATCCTCGCTGGCTTGAAGTCCAAGATGACCATCCTGCTGGTCGAACATGACATGGATGCGGTCTTTGCTTTGGCCGATCGGATCACCGTATTGGTCTATGGCCAACCGATCGCGACCGGCACGCCACAGGAAATTCGCGGCAATGACGACGTTCGTGCGGCCTATCTCGGCGATGAGGATTAGGCAATGTTGACCTTGACCGACGTCGAAACCTACTACGGCCAGAGCCAGGTGCTGTTCGGCATGAGTTTGCATGTCGGCGCCGGTGAAGTCGTTACGCTGATGGGCCGAAATGGCATGGGCAAGACCACAACCGTCAGATCCATCATGGGCATGACGCCGGCACGGGCCGGCTTCATTCAATTCGAAGGCCAGGTCATTTCGGGCTGGCCGGCCTTCAAGATCGCCCAGGCCGGCATCGGCCTGGTCCCGGAGGGCCGCCAAATCTTTCCCAACCTATCGGTCCGAGAGAACCTGATTGCCACAGCCCGCCAACCGTCGAACGGCGCCGCGTTGTGGACCGAAAGCCGCATATTCGAGTTGTTCCCGAAGCTCGCCGAACGTGCCGGCAATATGGGCAATCAATTGTCCGGCGGCGAACAACAAATGCTGGCAGTCGGTCGAGCGTTGATGACCAATCCGCGCTTGTTGATATTGGATGAGGCGACCGAGGGTCTGGCCCCCTTGATCCGAGCCGAGATTTGGCGATGTCTCGAAAATCTGAAGCGCGAAGGGCAATCGATCCTGGTGATCGACAAAAGCGTCAAAGCGCTGACCCAAATTGGCGACAGGCACAACATCGTCGAAAAAGGCCGGGTCGTTTGGTCGGGAAATTCGAAAGAGTTGCAATCTAGCACAGACGTGCAACACAAATACTTGGGCATCTAGTCAATACCATCGTATGATTCCCGGCTATACTATACTTTAGTATAGATACCAAAGTCATTTTTACTTGCGGTTACAGTCGGTTAGTGCATTTCAACTACGCCATCTTAACAAATCGACAAGGATCTTTGACGACACTACGGGCGGCGCGAGAACTGGCTATGTGGACGCGAATTGACGCAGCCTGCCGGAACAAAGTCATCGAAAATAATCAATTCGCCAACGTGAGGTCACAATGCGCAACGCCACCAAGATGCAAGAAGCGCAACACTTTTCTGCTGCAGCCATGACCAGGATGCAGGAAAAGGAAATCCCGGCAACGCCGCAGAATTTTGCGATTTGGTATTCTTACTTCGCTGACGACGTCCCAAACCTTGCCCGGACTGTGGATCTGTATTTGTCTAACGGCAAGGACTTTACCGAAGACGTGGCCCGCGACATCTTCGGTCAATTCTTTGCCCCGTCCACGGCCGAAGCCGACAGCATCACGCGCACCGGGCGCAAGGTCGGCGACGAACTGGACAGAGCCTTGGAAATCTTGAACAGCCAAGGCATCGAGACGGCCGAGTACAAGAAAGCATTGGCCTCATTCTCTGGCCAGGTGTCGGATGTCGGCGAACCACTGATGCTGCAGAAATTGACGACCGACGTCCTCGCCGCGACCCAACATATGCAGGACCGCAGCGCCGCACTGGAGTCGGAATTGCACGTCGCAAAAGACGAGATCGGCCAACTGACACGCGATTTGGAGAAAACCCGCGAAGAAGCCAACACCGACCAGTTGACCGGTATCGCGAACCGCAAGAATTTCGACAACAGCCTGCGTAATGCGGCGATGGAAGCGATGGAATCCGGCGACAAATTGTCACTGATCATGGGCGACGTCGACCATTTCAAAAAATTCAACGACACTTGGGGCCATCAGCTCGGCGACCAAGTATTGAAGCTGGTGGCCGGCACCTTACGCTCCTGCGTAAAAGGGCAAGACATACCGGCCCGCTATGGCGGCGAAGAATTTATCGTCTTGCTGCCGAATACCGACGTCAAAGGCGGCATGAGCCTCGGCGAAATCATTCGCCAAGCGGTAAAATCGAAGAAGCTGGTCAAGCGCAGCACCGGTGAGGATGTCGGTCACGTGACGATGTCGTTCGGCGTTGCCGAGTTCGAGCCGGGCGAAAGCCTCGAGACGTTCGTCAACCGGGCCGACGCCGCCCTCTATGCCGCAAAATCGGCCGGCCGGGACTGCGTCTTGCCGGCACAGCAAGTAATGGCGGCGTAGCGCCCATCCACTGACCAGCTGCACGCCCCTTCCTTGCGCGCTCACTTTGCGTTATGTGATGCAAAGACGAGCTGACCGGCAACGAGGGGGCCCATGAGCTATCAAGACATTCTTTTCGACGTGCGCGATTCCGTGGCCGTCATCACCCTTAACCGACCCGAGCGCCTGAATGCGTTCACCCGGCAAATGCGCATGGACATATTCGGCGCGCTTGAAGAAGTGCGGTCGGACACCTCGATCCGGTGCCTGATGTTCACCGGTGCAGGTCGCGGATTTTGCGCCGGCGCCGATCTCGGCGATGCCGACGACCGGGCCAATAGCGACAACGTCGATATGGGCCTCAGCCTGGAGCAGGAGTACAACCCCCTAGTCCTGGCCTTGCGCGACTTTTCGATCCCAACCGTGGCCGCGGTCAACGGACCGTGCGCCGGCGCCGGCATGTCGCTCGCACTCGCCACCGATATCATCATCGCCGGCCGGTCGGCCAGTTTCCTGCAGGCCTTCTGCAACATTGGCCTGGTGCCCGACGCCGGCAGTTCCTGGTTTCTGCCGCGCCAAGTCGGCCGCGCCCGTGCCGCCGGCATGGCATTGTTGGGCGAACGGGTACCGGCCGAAACCGCTGCCGAATGGGGCTTGATTTGGCAATGTGTCGATGACGACACACTGCAAGACGCCGCCATGGCCGTCGCGGCAAAGCTTGCCAACGGCCCGACACGCGGCCTGGTCATGATCCGTCAGGCCTTGGCCGCGTCGCAAGAAAACGACCTCCCCTCGCAACTCGATCTGGAACGCGAGCTGCAGCGCGAAGCCGGCCGCACCGACGATTTCAAGGAAGGGGTTCAGGCGTTCCTCGAAAAACGGCCGGCGAACTTCCAAGGGCGCTGAGATGTCGAGCGCCGATATTAGCGACACACAGAAGCTCTGCGACGAAATCGGCCGTATCATGTATGAAGGCGATACGGCTGTTCAGGCCATGGGCATAACACTTGATTTCATAGCTCCAGGTGAAGCCGGCATGTCCATGCGCGTACGCGATGATATGACGAACATGCTGGGTTACGGTCATGGCGGCTTTACCTTCGCGTTGGCCGACAGCGTCGGCGGCTATGCCTGCAACTCGCGCAACCGCAAGGCCGTCGCGCAGGTTGCTCAGATCACCTACCTTGCCCCGGCGAAAGCTGGCGACATGCTCCATGCTGTCGGCCGCGAGACCTGGCTCGGCAAAACCTACGGCATGTACGATATTTCTGTGACCAACCAAGACGGCGTCCGCATCGCGGAATTCCGCAGTCAATGCCATAATTTGAACGGCCGCGTCATCGAGTCGTTGCCCAGCATAGACACAGAGCAGAGTCCGCCAGAACGCACAAGTCCGGCGGTGAAATAGAAGTCGTAAACCGCAGCAAAAATGGGGTTCTACTCGAAGCGAACCGCTGCGGCCGGGTCTAAGCGGGCAGCCCTGGCAGCCGGGAAGTATCCGAAAACAAGCCCGACCGCCGTCGAGCAAATGAGGGCAAGCAATACCAAATCCCACCGCAATAACGTTGGCCATCCGACGATGCCGGTCAGGAACTTGGCGGCGCCGTATCCGGCGGCCAGGCCCGCCAATCCCCCAAGGCTGCAGATGGTCGATGCCTCGATCAGGAACTGGTATCTGATGTCCCGACGGCGCGCCCCAATCGCCAAACGTATGCCAATTTCGCGGGTTCTTTCGGTGACGGAAACCAGCATGATGTTCATAACGCCAATCCCGCCGACCACCAGCGAGACGGTTGCAAGTAGTGAGACAAGAACGGTGAATTGCCGATAAGCTGCCTCGCGCGTTTCGGTGACTTGCAGCATATTATGAACTTGGAAATCGTTGGGTTGCCGAGCAGTAAGGCGGTGACGTTGCCGTAACACTTGCGCAATATCGTTGGCCGCGCCGGACACCGCCGACGACTGAAAAACTTTGGCGACGATGAAGTGGACCGCATCGGGATTGACTCGGCTCCGACCCATCGTTCTTCGCTTTGCAGTGGCAAGCGGAATCATCGCAACATCGTCTTGATCGCCGCCTGACAAGTTCTGGCCTTTGGGCTTCAACACGCCGATCACGGTAAACGGGACATTTTTAATCCGGAGGGATCGGCCGACAACCGACACGTGGCCGAACAGCTCCTTGGCGACCGTCGTTCCGATTACAACAACTTTCTCGGCCCTGGCTTCTTGGTCGGCTGTAAATGGCAATCCGTCGAGGATCGCCCATTCACGGATTGAAAGGTATTCGACAGTCACGCCGGCCACCCTGGTATTCCAATTCGCGTTTCCGGCAATTAATTGGTGTTTTCCGGTCACAAAAGCCGCCGTCGTTACCACATTTGGAATTTCAAACTTGATCGCCTCTGAATCCGCGCGCGTCAGTGAGCGCTGCGTTCCGGCAGCGGACCGTACACCTTTTGCGTTTTGCGCGCCCGGCATGACCAGTAGAATATTGGCACCGAGTGACGCGATCCGGTCGGATATCTGTTTGCGCGCGCCTTCGGCGACAGCGACGACGGTCACGACGGAAGCGACGCCGATAATGATGCCGAGTGCCGTCAATGCTGCCCGTAACCGGTGAGCGCCCAACGACCGTATGCCCATTACAAAGCCGTGCCACATCATGGCGATTCACCAAGCGGAGCCGATCGCCGGCCATTCCGATCGCTTTGAATTGCACCGTCCTTAATGGCGATGATCCTTCCGGCGTTATTCGCTATTGTTTCTTCGTGTGTTACCAAAATGATCGTGAGGCCGGTCTTATTGAGCCGTTGGAACAACGACAAAATTGAGGCGCCCGTTTTGCTGTCGAGCGCCCCCGTTGGTTCGTCCGCAAACAGGACGTCCGGCTCACCGATGACCGCGCGGGCAATCGCCAGTCGCTGTTGTTCGCCTCCGGAAAGTTGCGTCGGCATATGTCGATGACGTTCGGCCAGCGAAAAAGCCTTCAAAAACAAGCGGGACGTTTCGCCTCGTTCTTTTTTACCGATCCCGCGATAGCGTAGGGGCAGTTCCAAGTTTTCTTGCGCTGTCAACCGGGGTAAAAGTCCGAAATTCTGGAATACATACCCAAGATGGCGATTGCGAAGCCGTGCCAATTGGTCGGACGAAAGGCTAACGACGTTCTGATCTTTGAAGCGATAACTACCGTCGGTCGGCCGGTCGAGACATCCGAGAATATTGAGCAAAGTGGACTTGCCCGACCCGGACGGCCCGGTAATTGCAACGAACTCACCGGGTTCGATAGCGAGCGAAACGTCACGCAAAGCCGGCACATCTTGTTGACCGAGCGCGTGAACTTTAGAGATCTGATGGAGCTCGATAAGCGACATAGAATCTTTAAAACTTGAAGAACTTTTCCAGCCAGCTGTCGCGGCGGGAATTTCTTGACTGATAACCAATGACGCTTCGTTGACCGGCGCGGACTTCATTGCCGTTGATTTCGGTGAAAGCGTTGTCGCTGTATCCAAGATCGACCTGCTTTGACGACAGGCCCCCGTCATCGTTCAAAACCCACAACAAGCCGGTTCCGTGTTTTACATTCGACGGGCGTTGTTGCCCGGCCGGAAAGAACCGGAGGGCTGCGTTGGGAACCTTGAGGACATTTTTTCGTTCGGCGACGATGACGTGGACTTCCGCTGTCATACCAGGCAGCAAGGCATCGTCGGGATTGGAAACGCTCAGAATAACGGGGTAGGTGGTGACGTTTTCGATGACCTGAGGCGATTTGCGTATTTCCATGACGACGCCGGCAAACCCGCGCGCTGGGTAAGCATCTACGGTAAATAATGCGCGCTGACCACGGCGTATCAAACCGATATCGGCTTCATTCACAAAGGTTGTGACCTCCATTTGAACCAAGTCTTTGGCAATCGTGAACAGCGTCGGCGCTTGCAAGCTAGCGGCCACCGTTTGCCCGAGGTCGACGCTGCGGCGAATGACGATACCATCGATCGGCGCGCGTATTATCGTGCGGGCGAGATTGATGCCCGCTTCGTCCAACTGTGCCGTTGCCACCGATATTCGCGCGATCTGCAAATCCACGTTGGCTCGTGCCGCGGCCAGATCCGCCCTGGCTTCGTCGGCCGCGGCTTTCGCATTGTCCAATTCGCGCTTGGAAACCGTTCCCTTTAATTGTAGGGAAAGTTTGCTGCGAAAGTCGCGGCCGGCTTCATCGTGTCGCGCTTTTGCGGCAAGCACCGACGCCGCCGCTGCCTCCTTGCCGGCAGCGGCGACCTGCAATTCACCCCGCATTTTCGCGACGACGGCGGCATAGGTAGCGTCATCAAGCCTGGCAAGCTCTTGGCCGCGGCGCACACGGTCATTGAAATCGACCGTCAATCCAGCGACTTGGCCGGACAGCTGAGAGCTGACTTCGACAATTTCGACCGGGTTGAGAATTCCCGATGCCACGACCGAACGCGTAATGTCGCCTTTTTCAATGACCGCCAGCCGATAGGCGCTTTGCTGCGACACTTTTTGGGCAAACGCCTGTACCGGATCCGCCGCGAACACCAGAGCCAGCGCCATCCATATGCCGGTTCGGAATAACACCCTACGGCCGGCAAACTGCGTCGGCGCGCCGCCCCGGATTTGTTCCGAACGCCGTTTCCGTCCAACGACTGCTAACGGTGGAGCTGGCTCCTGCACCGACTTTGTACTTACGTACCGACCACGGGTGAAAAGCCTAGGCATCGGCGGCTAGCTCTAGGCTTCAGTCTTGTCACAGGGAAAGCCACACACTGCCATGGATTGAATCGCTTTGAGAAAACAGGCCCTGCAATGCAGGGCCTGTCGACGCATTACGGCAGATGATTTACACCGCCATGTTCGTAGGGCGCGTTAAAATTTTTTGTGCCCGGATCACGGTCGTCATGGTTGGCAAAACTTGCCTTGCCGTTGCCGCTGAGCATCCCGATAAACTCGCCGATCGAGCCGCCCGCTTTGGCGCCTAGAGAGCAATCATTCGAGTCGGCACAAGCCCACGGCCCCGGCGCAAGCGACGGCGTTACACCCTGATCGCCATCGCGCGAAGTTGGATTGGTCGTATTCCCTAATACACATTGAACAATGTCGCCCTGCGTCTGTTGATTGCCGCAGTCGACGGCCGCTTTCGACTGATTCGAAAGCGCCAAAACAAACCCGATAGAAAGGATTGCAACGAGGCTACGCATATTTGACTCCTAAGCCGAAAAAAAATAGTTATTGCCCTCGCCAACAAGCTTTAAGGCTCGTAATTGGCGAATGGGCTTATTCTGAGTTTACGCAGCTGTTTGAGTTTTTGACAAGTTGTGAAATATCAAGCTGTATAGATTGAATGAACTTACCCAGAACCGTCTTCGATCGCGCGGCGCTTTAGGTCTTCTTCCCGGTCGCCCTACGTTTCTTTTTCGGCTTTGCTTTGGCGTTGCGCAGGGCGGCGTCCACGCTGCCGCGCGCCCAAGTCAGCAGCTCTTCGGGTTCATCGAACAGTGCCTCCGGCATTGCCATGTAACTACCGAGTTGGCGTTGTTCGCCGCCGCGCAAATAGCTGAAAACAGCCATACCGGCGCTCTCGAATTCCGGCTTGTTGACATCGTCGACCTTCAGGAAAACCTCGTCGCCGGTTGCCAGGGCGAACATGACGTCGCCATAGAAGACACCGACACCGCCAAACATGCGGCGTACCGACACCGGACCGAGCGGCCCAAAAATTTCCTGCAAATGGTCGCGATATTCCGCCGATACGGCCATGGATGTGTGCTCAGAAACTGAAGCTTTCGCCGCAGCCGCAGCGTTCTTTCTCGTTCGGATTCTTGAAAACGAAGCCGGATTCGAACGGATCGACCTTGAAATCCATCTCCGTGCCCAACAGGTAGATGATGGCCTTGGGATCGATGAATATCTTCACACCTTTGTCTTCGACCACTTCTTCAAACGGCTGGGCTTCATCGGCATACTCGATGAAATAGGCAAAACCGGAACAACCGCCGGACTTCACGCCGACCCGCAGGCCCTGCATGCCGGCTTCCGACTTCGCCATCAGCACCTTCACCCGTTCGGCGGCGGCGTCGCTCAAACTAATGGCCTTCGGCCGTTCCAAAGCACCCATCATCCGTTCTCCAAAACCTATAACCGTCCACTACGCGAAATTGATTAAAACATGTCCAACGCCAGCCGGGCATCTTCCGACATCCGGCTCATTTCCCAGGGCGGATCCCAAACCAGCTCGACACTGACTAGGCCGGTGCCCGGCACACCGGCGACCGCATCGGCCACCTGTTGCGGTAGGATACCGGCGACCGGACAGCCCGGCGCCGTCAACGACATGGTGATGTGCGTGTTGCCGTTGTCTTCGACCTTGATGTCGTAGATCAACCCGAGATCATAAATATTTACCGGAATTTCCGGGTCATAAACCATGCGCATGGCGTCGATCATCGCACTTTCGTCGGCGCGCGCCGTATCGTTCGGATCGCGCGGCGAGCCAGCATGAGCGACGAAACCGTCGAGTGGCTCCGTCGGCATGAAATCGCCCAAACTCGGATCAAAGGTCATTGTTCTTGCCTCGTCCTCTGTGTTCGCGGACCGGCCGCATCATTCCGTGGTGACCGTCGTCGTCTCGCCGTTCTCGACGGCCGCATTCAAGGTGTGCCAAGCCAACGTCGCGCACTTCACCCGAATCGGGAATTGCCGGACGCCAGACAGCACCTGTAGCCGTTCAACGGCGTCCGGATCAGTCTCCGCATGGGCTTCAAGATCACAATCTTCCTTGGTGCACATGTCATGGAAACTCTCGAACAAGGCTTGCGCTTGCGGCACCGTCTTGCCGCGCACGATCTCGGTCATCATTGACGCCGATGCCGTCGAAATCGCACAGCCACGCCCGTCAAATCGTGCCTCCTCAATCAAATCGTTATCGCCGATCTTCAAAAAGATGGTGATACGGTCGCCGCACACGGGATTGTCGCCGCGCGCCGACCGGTTGGCGTCCTCCAGAATACCATAGTTTCTCGGGTTCTTGCCGTGATCGAGGATGACCTCTTGGTAGAGTTCCCGCAAATCGTCAAACATTACGCAAAAATCTCCTCGACTTGGCGCAGCGCCGCGACCAGGCTGTCGACTTCGCTCTTCGTATTGTAAAGGCCAAACGACGCCCGGGCCGTCGCGGCGACACCCAGGCGCTCCATCAGCGGTTGGGCGCAATGGTGTCCGGTACGCACCGCGACGCCGGCGCGATCAACGATCGTGCCGATATCGTGCGCATGGGCGCACTCCATGATGAACGACACGATGCTTGCCTTGTTGTCGCGGCTGCCGAATATCGTCAATCCCGGAACGGCGCCGAGTTGTTCATGGGCGTAGTCGACGACCTCCGCTTCATAGGCGGCGATCCGTGCCATGCCAAGCCCTTCCAGATAGCGTATGGCGGCGCCGAAACCAATCACTTGGGCGATGGCCGGCGTGCCGGCTTCGAACCGATGCGGTGGTTTCTTGTAGATCGACTTTTCGAAACTCACCGAGGAAATCATCTCGCCTCCGCCCTGATAAGGCGGCATTTTGTCGAGCAGCTCGAATTTGCCGTAAAGCGCGCCGACGCCTGTCGGGCCATAAAGTTTATGGCCTGAAAAAACGTAGAAATCCGCATCAAGCGCCCGCACGTCGGTCGACAGATGGGTAACCGCCTGGCAGCCATCGACCATAACCGGCACCCCGCGCCGATGGGCCGCGTCGATCACGGCTTTGATCGGCGTGATCTTGCCCAGCGCGTTCGACATCTGCGTGACCGAGACAAATTTGGTGCGGTCCGACAACAGGTCATGATAGGCGTCCAGGTCGAAGTTGCCGTCGTCGTCGATCGGCACGACCTTGATCACGATGCCGATCTGATCGCGCAACAACTGCCATGGCACGATGTTGGAGTGGTGTTCCAGGGTCGAGATGATCACTTCATCGCCGGCCTGCAGGAAATTTCTGCCATAGCTCGCAACAACCAAGTTCATGGCTTCGGTGCCGCCGCGGGTGAAGACGATTTCGTCGGCCTTCTCGGCATTGATGAAGCGCGCCACGTCGACACGCGCTTCTTCGAACAGATCGGTCGCCTCTTGGCTCAAGCGATGCACGCCGCGGTGCACGTTGGCATAGGAGTGCGTATAGGCGTGCTCGATCGCGTCGAGCACCGGACGCGGTTTCTGGGCACTGGCGGCATTGTCCAAATAAACCAGCGGCTGGCCATAGACTTCGCGGTCGAGGATAGGGAAATCCGCCCGCACCGCCTCTATGTCATAAGGATCCACACTGTTGTGATCCCGTGCCGGGCCGTCGAGGGTCGACGCTTCGTTCATTGTTCATTCTCCCTTGCCCGCCCGGTCATCCAAGCGGCGGCGCGTTCCCGATAGGCATCACGAACGACGGAAAAAGAGATATGTTCTATTACGTCGGCCAAAAATGCCTCGATCAGCATGGCTCGCGCCGCAGCTTCGGCGATGCCGCGCGAACGCAAATAAAACAATGCATCGCCATCCAATTCGCCGGCAGTCGCGCCATGGGAGCATTTGACGTCATCGGCGTGAATGAGCAGCTCGGGCTTGGTGTCGATCTCTGCCTTGTCCGACAGCAATATGGCTTTGTTCAGTTGATGGCCGTCGGTCAATTGTGCATCGGGCCATACTTTGATGGTACCAAGAAAAGCCGCTTGCGCCCGGTCGTCCAGCACGCCCTTGTACACTTGGCTGGAACTGGCCGCCGGTGCCAGATGGTTGACCAGCGTACGGTTCGTAACCTGTTGGCCACCGGCTGCCAGATACGCGCCGTCGAGGCGGCAGGCTGCACCTTCGCCTGCCAAGGCCACACGAATTTCATGGCGGGACAACGCCGCGCCTACTGACAGTACGAAACTTTCATAGCGTGCGTCATGGCCAAGTTTGGCGATGGTCGCGTGGGTATGAAAGGCATCCAGCGCCTCGTCCTGGAGTTTGTAGTGGCGGAGCGAGGCCGCGGTGGCGATGTCGATTTCGGTGGCGCAATTGCTGAAATACGACCCGCTTTGACCGACATGGTCCTCGACCACTGTCGCCGCACAGCCCTCTTCCAGCAAGATCAGCCCGCGTGGGTGAAAATGCACCGCACCGGCAGCGGCCGACGAAATGAACAACATCTCAATCGGGTCGTCGACCCGAACGCCGGGGCCCAAATGTAAGACAAACCCGTCGCGCATCATCGCCATGTTCAAGGCGACCAGCGAGGCATCTTCCGTCGACAGCAGGCGCCCAAGGTGGGGTTCAAGCAAGTCGGGTCGGTCTTCCAGCGCCTGACTGAGCGGGCTCAGCCGAGCGCCCGCCGGCAAATCGCCGGCATGGGAAAGGTCGGGCCGAAACAGGCCGTTGACGAAAACCAAGCGATGCGCGGCACCGCTGTCGACGGCGACCGGTGCCGGCACGCCGTCGGCGCCGGCCGGCTGGAAGGCAG
>Ga0315336_1000243_pt1 | contig 203460 bp, 175 predicted proteins | sample ASW5metaG_FD_204512 | JGI IMG/M metagenome (GOLD analysis project Ga0315336, IMG submission 204512) | Ammonia-oxidizing marine archaeal communities from Monterey Bay, California, United States - ASW #5 | ecosystem: Environmental > Aquatic > Marine > Intertidal zone | place: USA: California...
CACGGAAACAACTACACCGAAGCGCACATCCAAGAACTGGCAAGCGTCAAATTTGAGCAGTTGCTCGAGATGAAGAAAGTTCGTGACGATCTTGTTGATCGCTATGGTCGACAGTACAAGGAAAAGGCTAAGAAACCTATACCGACAGACGGACTCCAAGAACAATCTCTTCCACCAGTCATATCTGGACTTGTTGACGCGAATAGTATTTACCGATCTTCGCGCGGTGTACTCGGAGAAATTTTGTTTGTAATCCGTAAACTCCTCAACCCTATATTAAAACTATTCTTCAACCCAACTCCGATTGTGCATGCTGTACATACACAAAATGAAGCAATTAACTGGATGGTGCAAACACAAATAGATTTCATAGATAGGACCATTAGACTCTTTGATCTAACTAGTTCTAGATTGACTGCCAGAGAAAAAATCGACGATTTGAATTACGAAGTACTTAATAACTTAGTGATCGAAATGACGCGGCTTTCAATCGAAATGAAAAATCACAGACTTCGAGTTGAATCGATTGCTGGAAGGTTAGACTTTGACGAACGAAGAGTGCAAACAATAAACAGAGTTACAAAGAAGCCTACAAGCGACGCAGTTGACCATGCAAGCAAGGTTGAAAAGGGATCGTCGGAAAACCCTGAGCGACGGAAGCGACGACGACGACGAAGCCGACGACGACCATCGAGTTCCGGAATGGACAATGCCAGCAACACATCATCAGCCAGTAATACAATATCAGACACATCCGGTGACTCATCTTTAGCCTCTGAACCAGACAGCAACTCTACGTCTGTCCTTAATGAATCGAAACAAACTGGTCAAGCAGACCAGCTACCTAATAAAACCGAGCTGTTGTCTACAGACCAGAAAGACTTAAGCTCAAACAACGATAGCTCATCGTCTAAATCGAAAGACCCATCCATTGTGAAAACCGGCAGTTCAAAAACGTGAAGTTGGCGATCGTCGTTCAACGCTACGGCGAAGAAATTAATGGCGGAGCCGAACTGCACGCCCGTTATATTGCTGAACTCCTCTCTGAACATGCCGAAGTCGAAGTTCTGACCACCTGTGCACGCGACTACATTACATGGCGAAACGAATTTCCAGCAGGGGTCAACAAAATCAATGGACTTACCGTTCGCCGATTCCCAGTCAGGAACACACGCAATACTGATGATTTCGGACGACGATCCGAGTACGTGTTTCGTAAAACTCACTCGCTTAAAGATGAATTGAACTGGCTAAATAGCGAAGGACCGAAAAGTCCGGAACTTATTAAATACATCAAACTTCACAAAAACGATTACAACTATTTTATTTTTTGGTGTTTCCGCTACTACCAAGCGTACCATGGCATTCGAAATGTTCCATCACGGGCAATTCTAGTGCCTACAGCTGAACGAGATGACGCACTTGGCCTCAAAATTTTTGGTCCACTTTTTCGTGGTGTCCGAGCTCTTATATACAACTCATTCGAAGAACGTGCGTTAGTTGAAAACGTCTCAGAGAACAGCTCCGTGCCAAGTGCAGTAATTGGTGTCGGGTCAGATATTCCTAAACGATGTAGCGCTCAACGTTTTCGCAAACGCACAGGAATCAAACGTCGGTTTGCGATTTATGTCGGTCGAATTGATCAAAACAAAGGATGTAGAGAACTTTTTGACTATTTTAAGCGTTATTCCGAAAACCGATCATTGGATCTTGACCTAGTATTAATTGGTAATCCAATAATACCGATCCCGTCAACTCCTCGCATAAAACATTTGGGCTTCGTATCAGACGAGCAAAAATTTGATGCAATAGCTGCTGCCGAAATTCTAATCATGCCCTCTTACTTTGAAAGCTTATCGATAGTGATCTTAGAGGCATGGGGTCTCGGAATACCAGTACTAGTTAATGGTCAGTGCGACGTACTACTGGGACAAGTAATTCGAAGCAATGCAGGTTTGTATTACAAAAATTACGAAGAATTTTCAGAAACCCTGCATGTTATTGAGCATGATAGCCAACTACGCACTGAACTTGGTCGTAACGGGCGTTCCTATTACCAACGACATTATAATTGGTCGATTGTTGAACATAAGTGGTTGAGAATGCTGGAACAACTAAAGAGGGATGACCAGACAACCGTTAATAAATCGATCGAACCACTACCTGGATGGCTGAACAGACATCGACGTCTAGTTAAACCGGCCGAAGACATTCTCAGACTTATACCAACAGGGCCTGTTTATCCTAATCAACTTCAACGAAAACGATTCCAAAGGAACGACTAAACTTATGAGCTCATGTTCAGAGTTGAAGCCAAGATCGCATTAAGTCCAGACAACATCAATCTTGCAACAGATGTCTATGAGCCGAAACTTGCTACAACAACCAAACAAAATGATGGTGTGTGCATACGAAGAGCACCTATGAAGATTGCCTTTATTATTCAACGCTATGGGGCAGAAATTCTGAGCGGATCTGAGCATCATTGTCGCCTGATAGCTGAAAACCTATCCGTTCAGCACGAAATTGAAGTACTTACTACCTGTGCAAAAAATAATACAACATGGCGTAATGAGTACCCAGAAGGAACTGATCGTATACGTGGTGTAACTGTTAGGCGATTCGCCAATTCTAGGACACGAAACCTCGAAACGTTTAATACGTACTCCAACTGGATCTTTAATAACCCGCATACTGGAAAAGACGAAGAAGAATGGGTACAACAACAAGGTCCTTGGTGCCCAGCATTAATCGAACATCTCGAACAAAAAAACAAATCATACGATGCGCTGATCTTTTTCACTTACCTGTACGCACCAACCGTGCTTGGCCTTCGCGTGAATCCGAAACGTAGCATCCTCGTGCCAAATGCACATGATGAACCATCAATACACCTCGAAATATACAAAGATGTATTTGGCCTTCCTGCTTCAATAGCTTTTAACACCAAAGTCGAACGCGGATTTTTGCGAAATCACTTTTCGATAACTGCAAAAACACAAGAGATTATTGGTTGCGGTGTTGAACTGCCACCGGATCTGGACCCGAAACTCGGAATACAAACTAGAACCGAAGAAACTGAAAACGGTTCAACTGGCTCATCAAATGCTATGTTTCCTTCAAGCAGTGCTCAAGGGATAGCGTTCAGAAGACGACACCGATTGTATGGACCTTTCTCGTTCTACGATGCCTTGATAGATCAAGGCAAAGGATGTGAAGAGTTAATTGAATACTTTGGTAACTACGTTAACAACTATGGCAACGCAACGCTAGCCCTGACAGGAATCAAGCTTATGACAATTCCCGAGGCACCATTCATCAGGCTTGCAGGCATTCTATCCCCAACCGATCGGAGAGAAGCGCTGGAAGCAGCTACCGTAGTTATCGTCCCTTCGCCAAACGAGAGCCTCTCTCTCCTTGCACTCGAAGCGTTTGCTGTTGGCACACCGGTATTAGCTAATGCGCAAAGTGATGTTCTAACCGACCACTGCCAGCGAAGCAATGCTGGTCTGTACTACGGTAGCCGTGAAGAATTTGTCGAATGTCTAAGACTATTAGTCCATAATTCTGAACTCCGTGCGACTATGGGCAGAAATGGACAGGCGTATGTTAGAGATAATTTTGGTTGGAATATCATCCTCGATAAATACGACCGTATGATCAAAGCTGTTAGTGGACGAAGGCGAAGAAAAACATCACGCAATACAAAAGGAAGACAGCGAGGTGAAGCTCTGCACTCACGGCGAAGATCTAAAAGTTAATTGCTTGCCTCGTTGAACGATCAATCACTCGATTTATACAATCAGGAATTCTAGCATTGAGTGACAATAAATTGAACAATGACTAAACAAATTATAGCTATTGGAGGAGGAGGCTTTGGTAGAAATCCTCGGGAAGGGATTATTGAAAAATATATCCTGGAGCAATCCGAAATTAAATGCCCTAATATTTGTCTTATTCCAACCGCAACGGGGGATGATGAAGCTTACAAGGAAAATTATTACTCAACTTTCTCTGAACTGAATTGCACACCTGTGCATTTAGATTTTTTTAAGAGAACACCTAACTTAGAGAAGCTAATAAGTGCTCAAGATATCATTTTTGTGGGTGGCGGTAACACTAAAAGCATGTTGGCTGTATGGAAAGAGTGGGGCTTGGATAAGCTATTAAAGGAGGCTTATCAAGAAGGCACTACAATGTGTGGTGTAAGTGCAGGAGCTATATGCTGGTTTCAAGAGGGCATAACGGACTCTTGGGCAGATGAACTTAAAGTTATGGATTGTTTAGGTTTTGTGGATGGTGTTTGCTGTCCCCACTATGATGAAGAGCCTGAAAGACGTCCTTCTGTTCATAAATTCATATCCGAGATTTCTATAGGTTCATGTCATGCAATTGATGGAGGTTGTGCTTTACATCTTAAGGATGGAATCCCATCTAAAGCGATAGTCTTTGCTGAAGGTAAAAACTCTTATTTTATTAATTTAGAAGAAAATAAAGTTAAAGAGAATCCATATCCTAGAAAAGAAATCTACTGATGATGAAGTAAATATTTTCATTGAGTGAAAGTGAGCAGTCTATTTCGTTGAAAAATCTTCAGAATCTCCACTTGATGAAACAACTGTGCGTGTGCGACTGGAAGTAATCCCATAACGCTTAATCATTTCGTGAAGCGTTGTTGGTTTAATTTGTAGCAACTCTGCTGCACGTTTCTGAATTCCTCCTGCTGCTTCAAGTGAACGCACAATCAGCATTGATTCTATCTCCCTGATGGTGTTTTTGAACGGAATGCCTTCTTCTGGGATCTCTATATCAAACAGTTGAGCGGGTTTCTTTGATGTAACGGAATCTGGAATCAGTTCGGTATTAATCGTGTTGGAAGATGCCAACACAACGGCTCGTTCAATAACATTTTCTAACTCTCTAACATTTCCAGGCCAGTTGTATTGCTCTAGTAACCGAATAACATTAGGAAGAATTACGAGATCGCTTTTCTTGTTTTCCTTTCCATATTTCTGTAAAAAGTGTTCGACAAGTCTAGGAATGTCTTCCTTCCTCTCGCGAAGAGGTGGTAATTCGATTGTAATTACATGAAGTCGATAGTACAAATCTTCCCTGAATAAACCATCCTTTACCATAACCTTCAGGTCAACATTAGTCGCAACAATGATCCGTGTATCGACTTTGACTGTCTCAACACCACCCAATCGCATAAATTCACGCTCTTGAATTACTCGTAGGAGTTTTGCTTGTGTTTCAAGTGGGATATTCCCGATTTCATCAAAAAAAATACTACCCTGATTAGAAATTTCGAATAACCCCTTCTTAGCTCCTACGGCTCCAGTAAAAGCACCTTTAACATGTCCAAAGAGATTCGATTCCAAAAGATCAGGTGGCAAACTACCAGAATTAACCGTTACGAATGGATGATTGCTTCTTGATGAATGAGTATGGATCGCCCTGGCTGCTAACTCTTTCCCAGTACCACTCTCTCCAGACACGAGGATTGTTGTCCGACTTGGAGCTGCCTGAGTGATTAGTTTGAATACACCCTGCATGCTCGGACTCAATCCTATAATCTCATTAAACTGGTGACTGTCTACCTTAAGCTTTTGACGGAGTCGCTTATTTTCAGTTACTAAATGTCTGTGGGAAACGGCATTACGTAACACAGTGAGCACTAACTCATTCTTGAACGGTTTCTCAATAAAATCGAAAGCTCCACTTTTGACCGCTTTGACCGCATTAGTTACCGTACCAAATGCGGTAATCATAATAACTGGAAGATCTTTATCAAGTTTCTTAAGGCTTTTAAGTGTCTGAATACCATCCATTGATGGCATCATAAGGTCAACTAGAACCACGTCGAACGAGACTGTACTGACGAGCTGAAGAGCATCTTCCCCAGATGCCGTTACTTGAACTTGGCATCCCTCTTGAGTCAGTAGCGAAGAAAGGATCTCTCGCATTATCTCTTCATCATCAACGATCAAAACCGTGGCATTCTTTAACATTTGTCAATTTTACGTATTAGAAAACAACGTTAGGCACTTTCTCGTGAGTAACTACCAACGGTAACGTTAATCTGAACTGTGCACCCTGACCAGAGTTGCTTTCGCACTCGATTGATCCATAGTGCTCTTTGACTACACCGTAAGTCACAGACAAACCGAGACCAGTGCCTTGACCGAAAGATTTTGTCGTAAAGAACGGATCATAAATTCTTGACAATAATTCCGGAGAAATACCAGAACCTGTATCAGAAATCTCAATTACAACAGTCTCTCCCTTAACCCGCGTACGGATCGTCAACCATCCACCCTTTGGCATCGCATCACAAGCGTTGAGTAAAAGGTTTAAAAAAACCTGTTGCAGCTTAAATTCAATGCCTTGAACAATAATGGGTTCATCTGTCAATTCTCGACGCACCTTCACATTTCCATTTTTCAGTTGATGTTCCATAAGTGCTAATATTTCATTGAGTAAAACATTTATGTTTACCTGACCCCAAATGTCCAACTGTCCAGGATTCGACAAGTTTAAAAGACCATTAACAATCTTGGCTGCACGGAAAGCCTGGCGATCAATCTTCTCCAAGACCTGAGCATGTGGGTTTTTGGGATCTGTTTGCTCAAGCAACATCTGGGTAAAACTAGAAATTCCTGTCAACGGTGTTTTAATTTCATGTGCCACACCAGCCGCTAACAATCCTACTGATGCCATTTTCTCAGAAAGCTGAAGTTGCTCTTCTAACTGCACACGCTCAGTAATATCTTCGATGATCACTACCATGCCATTAGTTGAACCACTAGGCATTCGAAGGGACGATGTTGCGACATTGACTAATTGTTTTGAACTTTGGCCTTTGTTGTTTGTTTTTAGCGGGATGCGATAAAGCACAAATCCAGAAGGGTTCTCCTTCATGGCCTTATTCAATCGATCAACGAATGGTAAATCGAATAAAGTCTTCATTTCTTGGCCAATTGCTATTTGACGAGGTATGCCACAAAGAGATTCCAATTTTGTATTCCAACGAAGAACTAATCCATCAGAATCAACGACAAAGAGTCCGTCACTTAAAGACTCAATAATATTTTCACTGAATTTCCACATCAGATTCAATTCAGTAGCTTTCTCCTGAAGCTGTCCATACAACCGACCATTTTCGAGTGTTGTTGCCACCTGACTAGCCACTGACAAAAGCAGTGTCATATCTTCACTGTTAAGCAGCTCTCCGTTATCCTTTCGACCTAATGCTATTACCGCTATCGTTTCTTCCTTAGATATACATGGAAGAAAATAATAGATCTCGTTTTCGCGCCAAAATTTAACCTCCTGCTGAGGTAATTGGGAACTAAAAACAGGTGTGTCGAGCACGAGTGTTTCTCTACTTAGAAGTAATTCGCCCACTCCAGAGTCACCTAAAACACCAGGTGGGGGTGATTTAAATCCGTTCCATCCTAGGGGCCGAAACAAATTGTCTGACAAATCACCTTTGTTCGCCTTTTGCATCAAAATTATCTTATCAATAACCAAAGTCTGAGCGATACGGGTAACCAACCTGGAAGTTAACCTATCTAAATCAAGATCGCTATTAAGATCCTTGGCAAACCTAACCAAAGCACGCCGATAATCGTACCTATCTCGGTAGTACACCCGATCAAACATCACCTGGATCGTGTTCTTGATAGGTGTGACCAAAAGAACAACAACAGCGGTAGACAAAAGTGCAATGATAGAACTGTGCTGGTCTGGTGTTTCAAGAAAAATCTCTACTGAAAGACTCTCTATAATCAAGTAAAGCGTAGCCATCGCTGCAATAACAGTGATGTAAAGTAGGCTGCGTTTTACAATTACTTCAACATCACGTAGACGGTAATGGATGATCGCTGCTGCAAAAGTTAAAGGGATAAGACCAAGCGGTATGGTAGTAAAATAAAGCCCCGGCGGGTCAAAGCCGAACGCCCAAGGCAATGCGTACCCAAGACCAAAGGGCAAACCACCCAATGCTGCACCTGACAAAATCCAACGAAGTTGACGTCGTGCCGTTATCGACGACACTCGTTGCAACACAAAAATCATAAAGGTAAAACCACCGATCACACACACACCTAAATAAGCTAACTCGATACTCCAAACAAACTCGATGGCATTAGTTAAATTGATTCTCAAATCTGAACCAGCGAGGATTACTACCTGGGCCACACCTAGCAATAGAGCTGGAAAATAAATCAAGGCATATAACCAACGCCTAAAAACTAAACGTCGCAAACTAAGTGTTCGTTGTGGAAAGATTAAAGCAAAATGTAGAAAGAGAGGGGCCAATAGTAAAATAGAAACTGTATCTATCCAATAGAAAATCCAGTCGAATACATCAAGACGTCCACTAAACGAAAATGCGAACACACCGAAAAAGGCAACAGTCAGCCAAAAGAAATGAAGGGTTACCTTGTTGTCAGGATGACGCAATCGAACCCAGGCCCCGATGAGAAGCGAAAAGATGCCAATGCCGACCAAGACTGGATAAAGCGACGATTTTCCTCCAGGCGCCTGCTGAAGAGAAAGCTTCCGGAGTTGTTGACTATCGAGTCTGAGGAAAACGTACTCGTGTTCTATGCCATCTTGGCTAGCATGTAGAACATCAATCAACTTTTCGTTTGATTCGATCGGTTGGCCATTTACGGTAAGTAAAATATCCCCCTGTTCAACACCAGCTTGCTCGGCTGAAGATCCTGGTGTGACGACCTCTGCGATCAGACCTGAAGGATGCTGAAGCCACAGCACGCCATCCTCAACTTTATTTAAATTGCTCTGAAGAGCATTGACCGCCGCGAGACACAAAAGCACAGCAACTATTCCTACTGCAAGCAAAGCTCGACCCCAACTAAACCTGTGTTGCCAAATAAAATTTTTATATTTGGGGATTAGTGAGACAGTCATAGTCTATGTATGCACTTCACCGGATTCTAACGATTTTCCACAGCGACTTATTGAATTTAACTGGTATCTAACACGTGAAAGACTGTATCCAAATAATTAGGAACATTAAAAATGTAAACACTGATCGTAAAGACCAGAAAGGCAGTTCTCATTGAAGTTAATCACTAGCTAGGGAATTAGATGAAATAGAAACTTGCTTGAAATATAAACCGCAGATGCCCCACGAACCGCTACCTTCTGCAGATTAAGTATCGTGTGTGCCACCCAACGCAGTCGACTTAAAAATAGAAGCTCACTAAGCATATTATTGGAACTATCAAAACCACGATCGCCAAATTTCCCTTCGTTATACTCAGAACGCAATAGCTGAATGCCAGTTGTGGTGTCTTTTAAGACATTCCTCCGAGCACGACGCAACCGCCATGCTTTTTCACTGTGGGGATGAGTTACCGATGTTAAATTCTTAATTTCAATGCTATCCGTTTCGTTAACTAAAGTTGGCCGAGCAGTCTGTTCAGGTTGCCCGCTTTCATCGCTAAACGATATTGGAAAACCTGAAGCTAAAATCTTCGATGCTGATTTTTCAGAATTGGAGATACGACGTAAACTTATCGACCGTAGGATAACGCTACCAGGTTCTACCGTAATTAAATAACGTCGGGCTGTGGTAAAACCTGATAGATGCGCACGAAGCAGGTAAACCCCAGGGGGGAGAGCTTGTAATTTAAAACGACCCTCGGCATCACATCCAGTCAGAACTGAACCACTTTCACCTGAAACTGAAATCAGCGCCGCCGTCAATGGAAGACCGGAAACATCCGTCACGATACCAGAGATTTGACCCAAATCTTCATTCTGAACGATGCTACGTAAGTTGTTATCTGACGGACCTGACTCAGGAGGTTCAGCAAAGTAAGCTAAAGTGTGCACATCGAAGATAATTAAGCTTATAACAAGCGAACTGAAACGTAATATCATCATGATCGTCAATCTTTAAAAAGCACTTAATATTTCACACACGATTTATTTCTAAATAGCGTTACTCCTGGACGATAAAATTCACCTCTCGGATTAAACTCGTTCCTGCCGCATTATCATTCACCGTAATCTCAAGTCTGTGCGCACCAATTGGAAACACTCTCATTGGGACAGCTTGTCCAGAGACAATCTGGTGCCCTAACGAGGCATCAAAGCCTGGTAGTGTCTGTTTATTAAATTCCTGTGGATTAGTTTTGTTGAAAAATTCCTCACCATCATTAGTTTTTTGGTAAAAATTGTACTCAACTATCACATCTGGTGCCTGTTCACTAGTGAGTTGAGCATTATAAACTAGCAAAACTACAGACAGTTCTTCTGCCTTACTAAACTCGCGTCCAATTTTTGGAATGATTTGTGTAGTGCCGAGTGTGTACGGATTCTTAATCTGTTCCTCTGCATCCAACGGCAGAGCTAAAACACTGAGGTCTGCGGCGACAATTACTGAACTAGATCGAAGTTCGGTAGTCCAAAGACCAGGCACAGATACTTGTTGACTAAATAGTAGAACAGTCGGTGGAACTTCATTCGGGGGAACTTCATCCGGGGGAACTTCATCCGGTGACGTGAGTTCGCCCTTGCTCTTACGAATAGCAACGTAGACATCATATTCGCCTCCGGGAACAGTAAAAGCACGACTAATACTAATTCTGTCGAGGAGTTGCCCTGAGGGAATAGCTATTTGTCCTGAGATATCTATAAAATAAACATCTTCAAACACAGCCTTTGGAATCTCAACAGAGGCCAACGGATCAACCTGTTGCTCTTCTTCTGCTACGTCTGTAACGATCTCGGGTTGCCCTGAGTTCTCCAGATGCTCGGTGACAAACAAATACACAGCGACCATCTCTGGCTCCAATGGACTGAACCCTAATGCTTCACGATCAAATGTCACTGAAAATGGTACATATGTAAAGCCTTCTCCACCTTTTAAAAAATCTGGCGTGAGTTCAAAGGATTGATCTGTATTTGTTGGGTTTCCTAGAAGTGCGTTTTCCATTACAGCGATCATCGGTTGCACCTCGAGCCGTTGCCATTCTTCAAATCCTTGCGTCGGATCCTCCTGTTCAGTTTCATTCTGTTCATTCTGAACAGCTACCAAAAAGGTCGGAATCAAAACGATGCTCAAAACACTTATTGCCGCAACCAGCAAACAGTGATAAGTTTTTTTCATATGAAAATATACTCCTTAAAATTGAATTAAAATCAATGAAAAGTCATCATAAGTGACACACTAAAGCAAGTCAAACTTGAAAATTGATATCTAATGTAATCAGACTTGACCGTCTCAACCCATTGAAATAATGATATTTGTTAGCCATCCTCAAAGGTAGAGTGTGACAAGGTCTACACTTAGACGCATAATGTCATTCACTTGCATTCGTTTCGTGTGTCACGATAACTGTTATTCGTTTGTCTGCTAAATGTCTCCTAAAACTACACCTCTTGTCCTGATCGTTCTTGATGGCTGGGGCCTCAGTAAAATCCGTGATTGCAATGCGATCGCTTTAGCAAACACTCCGACTTATCTCGAATTACTTGAAAGATATCCTCACGCTTCACTTATTACTAATGGTGAAGCAGTTGGACTACCGACTGGACAAATGGGCAACTCAGAAGTCGGACATATGAATTTGGGAGCAGGACGTATTATCTACCAAGATCTTACACGTATCGATCAGAGCATTAGTTCAGGAGAATTTTTTAAGAATCCTAGATTGCTTGAATCAATAACTCGATGCACTGGGGATCGGCAGGCCCTGCACCTTATCGGCTTAGTTTCGGATGGCGGGGTCCATAGCCATCAACACCATTTGAACGCTCTCATCAAGATGGCGGCCAAGCATCGACTGGACCGGGTTTTTGTTCAAGTGATAACTGATGGCCGTGATACATCTCCAACCGCTGGTGCTAATTTTATCGCTGAGCTTGAGCAAACAATGACTTCAACTGGTGTCGGGAAGATAGCTTCAGTCACTGGTCGTTACTATGCTATGGACAGAGATCGTCGATGGGAACGTACCCGCCGCACCTATGAAATGTTGACCAAGGGAACAGGGAAATCATGTAAAAACGCCCAGAAACTCATTAATGAAGCCTACTCTGCAGGCATTACCGACGAATTCATAGAACCTAGTATTGTCCTCGACGAAACGGGAAACCCGATTGGCAATTTGGAGGATGGAGATTCAGTAGTATTTTTTAACTTCCGTTCAGATCGAGCACGTCAACTCACTCGTGCAATTACTTTCGATGACTTCAACGATTTTAATCGCTCTGTCTTTCCTCGCATACACAGCACGACGATGACTGAATACGACGCTACTTACCATCTACCGACAGTGTTTCCACCAGAAGTATTCTCATCAAATCTGGCTACTGTATTAGCAAATCATGGAATACGTAACCTTCGGTTAGCAGAAACCGAAAAATATGCGCACGTCACTTACTTCTTCAACTGTGGAGAGGAAAAACCCTACCAGGGTGAAGAACGGATCCTGATCCCTTCACCAAAAGTTCCGACTTACGATCTACAACCAGAGATGAGCGCAACTGAAATTACGAAACAACTTGTTACTGACGTGAAAAATTCTCGTCATGATTTGATCATTTGTAACTTTGCCAACGCAGATATGGTGGGTCATACAGGCAAGCTCGATGCTACAATCAGCGCTATTTCTACTCTGGACCACTGTCTGCTACAGATTGTTCAAACAGTTGAGAATATCGGTGGAACGGTTATTATCACTTCTGATCATGGTAATGCCGAACAAATGTGGAACTCTAAGCGCGGTGAACCACATACCGCACACACGACTAATCCCGTACCGATATTAGTAGTAGAAGAAAGGCTTCGCGATAGCGGCTATGAACTAAGCGACGGTTCCCTTTGTGATGTAGCCTCAACAATACTAGGGATTCTTAAAATAGCTCAACCAACTCAAATGACGGGTTCGGACTTGCGTGCTTGGCGCGATTCTTGAGACAACTGATTTCAATCGTCTTGACTCATTTCATCAGCTGCAATTCGTAGGGATCTTAAAAAACGCTTATCATTAGCGGTCATCGCGATCTTTAAATTACTCTTTGTTAATTTTGCTGGGGTTTCAACCTTGGCAAGAACCTGTGAATCCACACAACTGCCAAAACCGATGATAGCTTCTAGCGAGAGTTGCATTTCATATCCTGCAACCCTGGCTTTTTCTCGACAGGCTTCGACGCGCGTATCTCCAGCAACAGCGCTACCAATTACATCGGCTAGTTCGCGTGCAAGTCGATTGACGACATCATCCATGAGTGTGATCTCCTGATCAACAACGGACTGAGTTCGTTAAGATTTACCTGCTGAAACTTATAATTACTTAAGCTTTTACTGTGTAAACCTAAATAGGAAAGCAGAAACATATTTAGCGTATAGATGTTTATTAAAGAATAAAAACTAACGCATTTTAAATTGGTAGATCAATCAGTGTCAAGTAAAAGGACACTCTATATCGAGTCTTATAACTTAGAAACCTCAATATAGTGTGGTATAACGGAATATAATCTCTAAAAGCCAAATGGACATTTAATAAACATTGCGAGCAACTAAATCTTCATAAAGCTTATTCGCTTATAAAATGCGGATTTGAATATGTCCGGGAAAGCATATATACCCGAAGACCTTAACGAGTGGAATCCCAATAAAGATTTGGGTATACCAGGCGAATACCCGTACACACGTGGCATCCACAGCTCGATGTATCGTGGACGACCATGGACAATGCGACAGTACGCGGGATTCGGAACTGCAACGGAATCAAACCGGAGGTATCGCTATCTCCTAGATCAGGGGGTAAGCGGTTTAAGCGTAGCCTTCGATCTTCCCACACAGATCGGTTACGACTCAGATGCCCCTCTAGCTTCAGGAGAAATTGGGCGCGTCGGTGTTGCAATCGATTCTATTGAGGACATGGCCCAGCTCTTTGACCAAATTCCACTTGATCGTGTTTCAACATCGATGACAATTAACTCAACTGCCATCATTCTTCTTGCGCTCTATGTAGCGGTGGCTAAACGACAAGGAATTGAATCTCGTCAGCTAACGGGCACTGTCCAGAACGATATTCTCAAGGAGTACGTAGCACGGGGAACTTACATCTATCCTCCTCGCGCATCGCTTCGCCTTGTGACAGACCTTTTTGCTTACTGCGATGCTGAAATGCCTGGTTGGCATCCAATTTCCATAAGTGGATATCACATCCGAGAAGCGGGGGCGACAGCAGCCCAAGAGATCGCTTTTACCTTTGCTCATGCCATCGTTTATACCCAAGCAGCTATTGATACAGGGCTAGATGTCAATTCATTTGGTCGTCGGCTTTCATTCTTTTTCAATGCCCATAGCGACTTCCTGGGCGAAATTGCTAAGTTCAGAGCTGCTAGACGTCTCTGGGCTAGAATCATGCGAGATCGGTTCAAGGCGATCGAACCAAGGGCCCAGCAACTACGCTTCCACACCCAGACAGCTGGTAGCACACTCACCGCCAAGCAACCCGACAACAACATTGTTAGGGTGGCACTACAAGCTTTAGCTGCAGTTCTCGGTGGAACGCAATCTTTGCATTGTAATGGTCGTGATGAGGCTCTAGGGCTCCCCACTGAAGTAGCTGCACAAATCGCATTGAGAACACAACAGATCATTGCTGGAGAAACTGGGGTAATCAACACAGTCGACCCAGTTGGTGGTTCTTGGGCAATCGAAAAATTAACTAACCAAGTTGAGGAAGAGGCAACCGCGTTACTTAAACGGATAGATCAGCAGGGTGGTGGATTAGCTGCAATTGAATCTGGTTTCATACAACTCGAAATTCAAGAATCAGCCTACAAAACACAAAAGGCAATCGACACGGGCACGTTGACTGTGGTGGGACTTAACGATTTCATAAGTGACGAACCCGAATCCATCGACTTTATGCAAATCACACCAAGCATCGAAAAAGAGCAAATCAAACGACTCCAGGCATTTCGAAAATCTCGAGATACTACTCATTGTCTTACTGCACTCGAACAAGTAAGGAAAGCAGCAGAAACTCAGACAAATCTTATGCCTACTATTATCAACGCTGTTGAGGCACACGCAACGGTGGGAGAAATTGCGGATACACTAAGAAGTGTGTTTGGGGAATACCATGAAAAGCATCAGATAACACACAACTAAATACAATAATAACTTTAATTATCTGCGGTGTTGTAGCTAGATATTACAAATTAAATTATATCTAACATTAACTTCTGTTTATATCTTATCGCTTCTTTGACGCGTATCTTCTTCTATTTTTCCATCTCGAATTTTCACGATCCGGTCTGTATGCGAAGCAATTGCAAGTTCGTGTGTAACGATAATAATCGTATTCCCAGCATCATTAAGACGTCTAAAGAGCTCAATAATCTCATTGCCGGTCTTAGAATCGAGATTCCCTGTTGGTTCATCAGCCAATAAAATTGAAGGAGAATTCACCAAAGCCCTTGCAATGGCTACCCGTTGACGTTGCCCGCCAGATAGCTGATTAGGTCGATGTGTCATGCGATCTTCTAATTCGACCATCTTTAATACTTGTTGTACCTTCTCCTTACGATCGCGAGAAACTATTCCAGCATAAATCATCGGTAATTCAACATTTTGAAATGCTGTTGCTCTTGGTAACAGATTAAAAGTCTGAAAGACAAACCCTATCTGCTGATTCCGGATTCTTGCCAACTGATCGTCGTTCATCTGGCTTACTTTCTCACCTGTTAGATAGTAAGTGCCTCTAGTTGGCGTATCGAGACAACCAATAAGATTCATCAAAGTTGACTTACCAGAACCCGAGGGACCCATAATGGCAGCGTATTCGCCCTGTTCGATTTTAAGTGATAGACCTTGAAGCGCATGAACCTGTTGCGATCCCATGGAATAGGTCTTCCATAAATCCTGAGTTTCGATCAGTGCCATGTGGTATCCAGCAATCGAAGAACTTTCTGCGAGAGGTCCTAGATTGCTACTTAGTTAAGTTTGCTCTGAGTGATGTCCTAAGAAAATCAATGATAAATTGATTCACCCTACAATATTTAACCTACTATTAATGCGCCGCCCAAAAGACAAATAGTACAAAATAAACACGACTGAATGCAGCACAATGGAAGAAAGAAAAGGCAGGCAGAAAATTGGCTAGCTTCTTGCCTCTTAAAAGCTAAGAGAGCCTTCAGGCCTTCTACCCATTTTTATACGCTATTTTCTTCGCCGTTAATCATAATATTCCAAACCAAGGTGTGTAATGAGTTCCTCACCACGGAGATGCCGTAGCGTATTCTTAAGCTTCATAAGCTGAATAAATAAATCGTGCTCAGGATAGAGACCTTTGGCATGAATTGGACTCTTGAAATAAAAAGAGAGCCATTCCTGAATACCACTTAGACCTGCACGTTTCGCTAGATCTAGAAAGAGAACAAGATCAAGAACAATCGGTGCAGCAAGAATACTATCTCGGCATAGGAAATTGATCTTTAACTGCATTGGAGAACCAAGCCAACCGACAAGGTCGATATTATCCCACCCTTCTTTATTATCTCCGCGCGGCGGATAATAGTTGATCCTAACTACATGATGGAGGTCAGTGTACAAAGTTGGATATAGATCGGGTTGAAGAATATACTCGAGAACTGATTTCTTGCTTTCCTCCTTTGTCTTAAAAGACTCAGGATCATCCAAAACTTCTCCGTCTCGATTACCAAGGATGTTAGTTGAAAACCAACCAGAAACTCCAAGCAACCGTGCTTTAAGTCCTGGAGCGACTATGGTCTTAATTAGTGTTTGGCCAGTCTTAAGATCTTTCCCTGCAAGCGGAACACCTGTCTCAGTGGCTAATTGAGTGAGTGCGGGTATATCACTGCTGAGATTTGGTGCGGCATTGGCATACGGCACCCCTTCCTTTATCGCTGCATACGCATAGATCATACTAGATGAAATGGCTGGATCTGATTGTTCTAACCCTTCCTCGAAAGACTTCAAAGATTGATGTACGGGTGCTTCTTTCATGAAGACCTCGGTACTACCACACCATATCAACACCAGTCGATCTAAATTATTTTTTTGTTTAAAGTCACGAATGTCAGCTATGACTTGTTCAGCTAATTCACGCTTGTTTGATCCCTGCTTTACATTAGGACCACTTAATCGTTTAACATACCGTTGGTCAAATACGGCTGGCCACGGACGAATGGATTCGAGCTCTGATCGAACGGCTTCGAGTAAAGACGACTCGATCACGCCTGCTGTGCATGCTGCCGTGTAGCAATCATCCTCAAAAATATCCCAACCTCCAAAGACTAGATTGTCGAGTGAAGCAAGTGGAACGAAATCCTTAATCAGCGGAGAGTTTCCATCGGTTCGCTTACCAAGCCTGACTGTTCCCATCTGAGTAAGTGAACCAATCGGCGATGCGAGACCCTTGCGAACAGCATGCACCCCAGCAATGAACGTTGTGCTGACTGCACCAAGACCCACAAGCAGTACACCGAGTCGACCATCTGAATTAGCTATCTGATTTGAGTTTTTCACGGCGGAAAACTATATCATGATGATAAGGTGTCGATCTTTAAGTTTCAGAAAGATAATAACTCTAGAGAGCTTGAAATTTCCATGGCTGGGCTAAAAATAGGGTCTAAAGTGCTTCAAATTGACGGTATTGACAGGAATTTAATTGCTGAATTAGCCAAAGTGGTTGGGCTAAGTGGACACGCCTGCGCACTAGTCAGAGAAGAAAATCAAGCTAAAAAATTTACCCGAGCAGCGGCGATGGTTGGAGTTTTTGTAAAAATTACCGTCGCGCCACTCGGTTCAATGCCTTATGAGGCTAATTTTTTTGATTTAGTAGTAATCAAGAACATACTTGGTGAAATGCATCAGAATAACCGGGTAATCTGTCTTCAACAAGTCTATGAAGTCTTACGCATTGGAGGACGATGCCTCGTAATTGAACAAGCTGCCCGAGGGGGACTCGGTGCACTCTGGTCAAAACAGTCGCTCGATAGTCGCTACACAAGGGGAGGGGCGCAAGCTGCACTCAAAGCAGAGGGCTTCCAAGGTGTTCGCCTTCTAGGCGAACGAGATAGCATGAGCTTTACGGAAGGAACAAAGGGAACCAAGAATCCTGACCTCTAAAGGCTATGTAATTTTCTTGCTTCCAATAAAATAAAGCAGAATAGTTTAATATCGTTTACGAAATACAGATTGGAAATTTAAATTTAGCTGAAACACTAACAAAACTGTGTTTTAGTGCTGCTTTTATTCTAGATGTGTTGAAATTAAAAAGTTTCTATTACAACTGCAAACTCCTCATTACTCACTTCTTCTGCTAACATCCCCGCGTGTCACTTGTAACGGTAGCTATAGGTTTAAGTATCCTTGGAGGCCTCGGTGGCCTGCTCCTTGCCTCGTTTCTATTGCTGTTGAAAGATTCTATTCAACAAAATATTGTCCCAAAACTAATTAGCTACGCCGTAGGAACGCTACTTGGCGTTGCCCTGCTCGCGCTTCTCCCAGAAGCACTTAACCAACTCGGGTCCAGTCCTGTACTTGGAACACTACTAACTGGCATTCTGGGATTCTTTACTTTAGAGAAGCTTGTGATTTGGCGACATTGTCACACCGATGACTGCGACACACACGACAGCAGCGCAACACTTATTCTAGTTGGAGGGGCAGTGCACAATTTTACTGACGGCTGCATCATTGGCGCTGCGGTGTTTTCATCCATTCCTCTTGGTATTAGCACGGCATTAGCCGTTGCTGCACATCAGGTCCCACAAGAAGTCGGTGATTTTGCGATTCTTCTTGGATCCGGGTACTCACGGCGGCGTGCACTACTCATGAACGGCCTGTCCGCCTCCACGGGCATTCTTGGTGCCATTGGTATGTTCTGGACTGCCGGGTGGATGCCACAAGCCTTACCTTACATCCTGGCGTTTTCTGCAGGTAGTTTCTTGTACGTAGCGATGGCCGACCTCATTCCAGGTTTGCACCGAGAAACCGTCGATTTTAGTGCTGCACAACAAGTGGTGCTTATTGCCGCTGGGATCGTAACGGTAATGATGCTGTAACCATATGCTAGAAAGCTACTTAATTGCTTTAGACAGCGACTTTACCTTTTGGATACACCCAGGTAGCACCAAACCAATCACCTTATGAATACGACTGGCCGAATCTTTCTTATCGACGGCAGTGCTCAGATTTACAGGGCTTACCATGCCATCCGAGAATTGACCGGACCTTCCGGAAAATCGACAAACGCTGTTTACGGCTTCGTAACAATGCTTAAAAAACTTATCTCGGATCATCAACCCGAATTGATCGCCGCTGCTTTTGATCTCCCTGGTCCAACTTTTCGGCATGAAATTGCCGAAGATTACAAAGCGAACCGTCCTCCTATGCCTCTAGACCTTGCTGAGCAAATATCTTGGGTGCACGAAGCATGCGAGGCACTCGGCGTACAAGTATTGACATCTGAAAGGTACGAAGCTGACGACATCATTGGAACACTTGCGACCTGCGCGGCGACTGAAGGCCTGAAGGTTGTCATCGTTACTAGCGATAAGGACTTTTTCCAACTCGTGGACAACAAAATTAGTATTTTTAATCCTCGAGATCAAGGCATTTGGTACGATGCCGATGGTGTTAAAGAAAAATTCGGTGTCGAACCACAACAGGTCGTCGATGTCTTATCACTAATGGGTGATGCAATCGACAATGTCAAAGGCGTGCCTGGTATCGGCGAGAAAGGAGCGCGGGAACTCATTGCAAGCTACGGATCACTCGACACTCTGTTAGACCACGTCGAAGACATTAAAAAGAAAAAACACCGTAGCGCTCTTCTCACACATGCTGACGATGCTCGACAAAGTCGTGAACTTGTACGGATCCGAAGCAATGTGCCTGTACCATTCGAACCCGACAAGCTTCGTTACAGTGGACCAAACCAAGAACGCTGCTTCAGTTTGTTTTCAATGCTCGGTTTCAGGAGCTTGCTAGCAGAGTACGCCCCTACGGCCAACACAGTCACTACAAACTATTCAATCGTTCAATCTGCACAAGAACTAAAAACTTTAATTAAGAAAATTAGATCAAGTGGACGTTGCGCTCTACGAGTCATTGCTAATCAGTCAGATATAACGCGAAATATGATCTCAGGAATAGCGCTCGCAACAGGGCCACGCCAAGCAAGTTACATCCCAATAGATCATCGAACTTTACAAGACAATACAGAGTTAAAACCAATTGTTGCATTAGAGATGTTAAGTCCATTGCTGGCTGACTCAACTGTGCTCAAAATGGGTCACAATCTTAAATTCGATGCGATGGTTTTATCAGACTATGACATCGAATTGGTAGGCCTAGATATCGATACTATGGTTGTTAGCTACCTCTTAGACGCAACAAGAGCAACTCATCGACTTGACGAACTTGCTCTTGAGCACTGTGGCTACAAGACAATTGTTCTAGAGAACATACTTGGTCGTGGTGCAAAAGCTCAAAATTTTTCTGACCTGCCAACCGAGGCTATCGTCGATTACGCTTGCGAGCAAAGCGACTTAATATTCCAACTAGCCACCATACTTAAACAACTCCTTACACAGAAAGGACTCGAAACTCTATATCGAACCCTGGAACTACCATTGATTCCAGTATTAACCGCCATCGAATTAGCCGGAATCAGAATTGATATCAAAGCACTAGCTACCCTGTCTCAATATATTGAAGGCGAACTAACCACACTGCAAAGTGACATCCATAAAATGTCAGGGGTTGTGTTTAACATTAATTCACCAAAACAACTATCGGAGGTGCTTTTCGGCAAGCTCCAGCTACCAACAACCAAACGTACAGGGAAAACACGTGCTGCTTCCACATCAATTCAAGTGCTTGAAGAACTAGCGCAAGTACATGAACTCCCCCGGAAGATAATAGAATGGCGAAGTTTAAAGAAGCTCAAGGGAACCTATGTTGATGCTCTACCAAAACTCGTCAATCCTAAAACCGGTCGTTTACACACATCATTTAATCAAACTGTTGCAACAACTGGACGCTTAAGTAGCAGTGAACCAAATTTACAAAATATCCCTATCCGAACTGAAATCGGGAAGACGATTAGAGGAACATTCGTAGCTGATTCCGGTTCGGTGTTAATTTCAGCCGACTATTCACAGATTGAACTCAGGGTGCTAGCACATCTCTCGGAAGATAAAAACTTAATTAAAGCCTTCAACAGCGGCGATGACATTCATGATCAAACGGCACAAAAGGTATTCGGACAAGACAGCGGGTTAGAACGACACGAACTCCGACGCCGAGCAAAAATGATTAATTACGCATTACTTTACGGAAAGACAGCGTTCACACTAGCAAAAGATATCGGCGTTACGCAGCAATCCGCGCAAAAATTTATCGATTCTTACTTTGATGGATTCCCAGCTGTTCGAAACTATCTAGAGAAAACCATTGCGCATGCACGAGAGACTGGCGTTGTTAATACCTTATTTGGTCGACAAAGACGAGTCCCAGAGTTGACGAGTCGAAATGGCCAGATCCGGGCTGCGGCCGAACGTGTTGCAGTAAACATGCCGATCCAGGGCACAGCAGCAGACATCCTCAAAAAAGCGATGATCGACATCTACAAAGAACTGCCTGTCCAAGCAGCTATGATTTTAACTGTCCATGATGAACTATTGTTTGAGGTACCCAAAACACACGTTAATACCGTGACAGAGTTTGTGCGAAAGCGAATGGAACAAGTCGTGTCGTTGGCTGTCCCATTGATAGTAGATATTGGCATTGGTAAGAACTGGAAGGACGCGAAGGCCTAATTAAAATGGGGCTACTCTGTAGCACCGTATTTAATAAGTCAGATCGCTTTCATCAAGAGCATATTCGATAATTAACAATTTTCTTAGTAAAGCTCAAGGACTTTACACTTTCACAATCTAGGCTACCGTATAATTCTGGCATTGGTGAATCCTCTTGTACTGCCTCGTGCCGACCACACAGTCTCACGTCATCAGATCGATGCCGACGCACTAAAGGTTCTCTACCGCCTTCGTAAATTTAATCACGTAGCATATCTAGTGGGTGGAAGTGTGCGTGACCTCTTGCTCGAACGTCGCCCTAAAGATTTCGATATCGGCACATCAGCTCACCCTCACGAGGTTAAACGGATTTTTCGAAACTGTTGGATCATCGGCCGTCGGTTTCGTTTAGCACATGTGAAATTTGGTCCTAGAACCATCGAAGTTGCAACCTTTCGGAAACAGGTTCCACTAGACACTGCAACTACGAAGAGGGGTCAAAGAACCCGTTCAGAACAGAAAACAGAAGATAAAGAACACGGACACCGCTTAATCCGCCGAGATAACACTTTTGGAACTGCTGAGGAAGATGCGTTCAGACGGGACTTTACGATTAACGCTCTCTTTTACGATATAGCATCCTTTGCTGTCATCGATTACGTCGGAGGAATGGAAGATCTTAAAGCCGGACTGATCCGTTCGATCGGGAATCCAAATGAGCGATTCATAGAAGATCCGGTTCGGATGCTCAGGGCCATTTCCTTAGCGTCGCGTTTAAAATTTCGTATCGACGAACCGGTGCTCCAAGCAATTACTCGTCATAAGAGTGAGATTTTAAATGCCTCACCAGCTCGGATGATTGAGGAGTTATATAAGGTGCTCCGGAGCGGAGTGTCAGAAAAAACATTCAAGCTATTATCAAAAACAGGGTTGCTGAAATATATTGCACCAGAAATTGAAAAACGGAAGGAAGATGCACTTTGGAAATCACTCGAAACACTGGATACCTACCGCAGACAATTTAAAGATACGCCAAAATCACTCACTAACCCTATTTTGCTTGGTAGTCTAATAGAACCAATCAGGTTACTTAACCCACGCCTACATCACAAAAGTAAAATACATAAGGAGAATGGACTATCGTTAGGACAACTCACAATTGCAAAAAGAGACATAGAGCGATTGCGACAATTACTTGCGTTGCAAACGCACTTAGTTAATCCAGATTTGCCTCTGCGGATTCAAGCAACGCTAATCCAACGTATGGCTTTTAATGATGCGCTAACGTGGTTGGCTATTCATGGGACAGATTTCGAATCGTTCAAACGTTGGGCAACACTAGCGGCAAGCAGTAGCTCAAAGAGATCGGTGCAAATTAAACGTCAGCGGAGGAAACCAGGCAAACGAAGGCTGCGTAGATCAAACCGAAACAATTCTTGATTTCACTAATGGTGCTATTGGAAAAATACGCTTTATACATCAGGGTATCATTGCCCCAGCAACAAACCCGTTACATTTACGAATGACATTACAACACCAAGCACAGTAAAGAATATCAACGCCAAGCACGTCATGATCAAACTGAAGTTCTCACGTTTCTCATCGCTAAAACCCATAAAATTCGCAGCTACCCAACCACCTAAAAAGCCACCTCCATGTGCCCAGTTGTTGATACCAGGCATTAAAAACCCGAATACAAATAGGATGATCGACCATTGCCACAATTGAGCTGACATCATTGAACTTCCACGCTTGCGTCCATAAACAATCAACGCTGCGAGCAGTCCGAAGATGGCCCCAGAAGCACCGACAGTAGCTGCCCCGGTCATAATATTTGACACCAAGAAACCTGTCGCGCCAGAGACATTGAACAGTACAAATGTACGTATAGAACCGTAACTCTCGCTAGCAATTGGGCCTAAATTTCGGACCCACATCATATTGAATACAATATGTAACAATCCTCCATGTAAATAATTAGCCGTCAATACGGTCCACCACCAGCCAAGTTCCCAAGCTAATCCCCCGGTCATCCCTAATTGGTACAACGCTCGACTCCCAGGGGACAATAGGGATAGCACCCCCCCACCGGCAAAAATCGCTTCTGGCTGCAACAGTAACGCTATGGCATAAAGTGTCACGCAGCTCATGAGAATCAGTGAAGTGCAGTCAAGGTGATGTCCAAGCACCCGCTGAAGCACAGGTGCCAAACCAAACAACCCCGGATGCCATGCATTACAGTATGGGCAACGTGGCTCATTGATACCAACGAGCTTGCTGCAATTGGCACAAACGACAGAGCCTTGTGATTGTCTCACACGTTACAGAGTACAAACGGTAAAGATTGTAAGGGAGATAGATGCTGTAATTGTAAATAGAACTATGATGCTTGCGATTGTTCAATAGTCTTATACGTTGTAGCAAGCTTCAGCTTTGTAAGTAGCCAGATCACTGGCCAAGCTGGATCAATTTCACTCTTCCTAAAACTGAATTTTGGGCTTCGCTGAAAGGCATGATGATTGTTATGTAGACCTTCACCACCAGCAAGGAGTCCGAGTAATCGAATGTTAGTGGCCGTATTCTCGAAGTTCTTATAGCCCCAATAATGACACAGTCCATTAATAGATGAGGACAACACAAAGATGTAGAAGAAACCATGAATCGCTGCTGCAAGCAAACCCCAACTAACGCCAATTAACGCACATAAAGCTACCACGCCTAGTATTGGACCTGCTATGTTATGGCGAAAGAATGTTCGTTCCCACCAATCTTCTTTAATATCGCGAGCATATTGATCGAGCACTCCTGGTTGACGTGCGGTTCGAGTGTAGTGAAATATGTTGCCAAGTTGCACTGACCAAAACCCAGCGAGGTATGGACTATGAGGATCTCCTTCCTCATCCGTAAAGGCATGGTGCTTACGATGGACAGCAACCCATTCGCGAGTATTGATACCAGTTGTAATCCACAATATAAACCGAAAAACAAGTTCCGGGACGGGATGCAAAACAACCGAACGATGAGTTGCGGCTCGGTGAAGAAAAATCGTCGTCGATAAAACAGTGGCCTGAAGTATAAGACCAGCCATTAACAAACTAATCACGAGAGACGTCAACACGAAAAACCTCCGACTTTTTAAATAAGGAACTCAAAAAAACCTTACTTTTAACCCTGGGGTGACGATACCTAACCCATTACTGTACCACGAAAACGCCTTATTAAATTCATTAGTACTTAAAACTCCATAACTTTAATACCTATCATAGATATCCAGCTTATCCGTGTATACGTTCAAATTCAGCCATAAACTGAACTAGCGCTTCTACGCCCGCCTCAGGAAACGCGTTGTAGATTGATGCGCGCAACCCACCTACTGACCGGTGACCCGTGAGACCGATTAAACCGCTAGCTTCTGCCTCCTTAATAAAGCGCACCTCAAGTTCCTCAGTGGGGAGTCGAAAAGTTACATTCATCAATGACCGACTATGAACATCGGCCGTCCCTTGATAGAAATCTGTACAGTCAATAGCCGCATATAACTTTTTAGACTTCTGGACGTTAAACTGATTCATTGCATCAAGTCCACCCTGCTTTAGTAACCACTTCATTACAAGTCCCATTACATAAATCGAAAAAACAGGGGGAGTATTGTAGAGCGACCCATTCTCTATATGGGTTTTGTATCGAAACATCGCCGGCAACGCGGAACTAGAAGCCGGAGCACAATTAATTAAATCGTCACGAATAATCACAAGTGTAACGCCAGCTGGTCCGAGATTCTTTTGTGCCCCAGCATAAATTAGACTGTGGCGTGAGATGTCAACCGGTCGACTGAAGATGTCAGAAGAGGCATCGACTACTAGCGGCGTCTTTCCGACTTCGGGTATATCAGTCCACTGAGTACCGTAGATCGTATTATTGGAGGTCATGTGAACATAGGCAGCATCAGATTTAAGCGTGAGTTCTTCTAAGTGAGGAATCCGTGAAAATTTATCGCTTTCTGTTGAACCAGCTATATGCACAGCACCGATTCTCTTCGCTTCTTGCACAGCCTTCTTCGACCAAGCGCCCGTAAGAATATAATCAGCTGAATAATCTTTTGAAAGCAGATTTAATGGCACCATTGCAAACTGTTGAGTGGCGCCTCCCGATAGAAAAAGTATGTGATAGTCGTTAGAGATACCAGCCAAGGTGCGTATATTTCTAACAGCTGTTTCAATAATCTCGCCGAACACTTTAGACCTGTGGCTGACTTCAAGTATCGACATCCCGACCTCTGGGAGTGCTATAAGATCGTGACGGATTTCTTCAAGAACAATCTCTGGAAGAACTGCTGGACCAGCACCGAAATTAAACACTCGTTCCATACTCATTAACTATGTCTTATCTTATTTAGTCGAAATTCATATTACGTGAATCAACAGCCCATCCCGAAGCTTAGGCTCAAACCAGGTTGATTTGGGCGGCATAATATCTCCAGCATCTGAAACGGCTAGTAGTTGCTGCACCTCAACTGGCGCTAGTGAAAATGCCACCGCAGCTTCTCCTGAATTAACCAACGCCTCAAGAGTTACAATACCTCTTGAACCCCCAATAAACACTATCCTAGGATCAGTTCTTACATCTTCTACACGAAGTAACGGTGCTAGTAATTGATCCTGAAGTAATGACACATCCAATCTAGCTGAAGGTTCAACATAGGATACAGACCCTTGGTTAGCCTCTAAATCGACAGCGTACCAAGTACCAGCAAGGTACATCGAGACCTGTCCACTGGTTGGCAATGGATCTGCATCTGCTCTTACAGAAAATTTGGCACTGACTGCTTCTAGAAAACTCCTGGTGGTATGACCAGCAAGGTCAGACACCGCACGATTGTAGGCAAGAATTCTAACTTCTGTATCTGGAAATGCCACACCAAGGAAAAAGTGTGCTTGTGTATCTGCACCCTCGCTCACCGAAGAAACTAGTTCATCACGCACGCGCGCTGCGCTAGCAATACGATGATGACCATCTCCAATGTAAAGCATGGGCACATCGTGAAATGCCGCTATCGCTTTAGATTCGTCTTCAGCATCCAGTCGCCAAATTGTATGTTGAACACCATCAGCTGCAACTACATCAAGCAATGGTTTGCTTTGACAAGTTCGCATCTTAACAGCATTAATTTCTTTCGATTCTCGATATACCAGTAATGCGATCCCAGTCTGTGCACGAAGAGCTAGTATGTGTCGAGTCCTATCATCTTCCTTATCGCGTCGTGTGCGCTCGTGCTTTCTAATTAAATTTTTATCGTAGTCATCTAGTGAATAGCATCCAGCAAGTCCCGTTTGCTCATGGGAGCCTTCTTTAAGCCGATAGAAATATAGTGAGTCATGTTCCTCCTTGATCAAGGGTGCCGTTCGCTTGAGCTGCTCAAAGTTGTCGGCTGCCGTTTGATAAACGGCTTTGCTGTATGGATTGGTGCCAGGAGGAAGATCAATTTCTGCACGTGAAACGTGCAAGAAATTTAATGTATTACTTTCTACTAATTTTTTGGCTTCGTCAGTCGATACAACATCGTACGGAACTGCTGCAACTGCATTTGCAGCCTTTGAAACTGGACGGAGGGCCGAAAAAGGAAAAACAAGAGCCACGGGAAAGAATCGCTACTGAACCACTAAACCTTGAGCGTTTAATGAAAACATACGTCGAAGAGCCTGGTCACGAACTTCATAAAATGCTGTTAGGTGCCGATCCGGCACTGGCTCTCCAGGGGGTAGTTTTTTATGTTCGACTAATGGATTTACAAAGTTGCCATTCTTGCGCATACGAAAATCCAAGTGTGGACCAGTTGCAAGACCAGTCGAACCGACTCGTCCGATCAACTGTCCCTGTACGACACGAGAACCGACTCGTAATCCTTTTGCAAACGAAGATAAATGTAAATAGTACGTTTCGTAACCATTAGTATGACGGAGTCTTACCATATTACCAGAGCCGCCATTTCTTGATGCAGATACCACATAACCATTGGCGACAGCGATCACTGGGGTGCCCGTGGGTGCACCATAGTCAATAGCAAGATGTGGACGGTTTACTCCAAGCACAGGATGCAAGCGCCGATACGAAAATCCTGAAGTAATACGTGGCTCAAACCGAAACGGAGAACGCAAGAATAGACGTTTAATTGAACGTCCTTGCCCATCATAGTAAAGTGCCTCTTCCTCGCCTGGCACGCGAAATTGAAATGCACGAACCTGTCGACCGTCATTAACAAACTCAGCTGCTACTACATCACCATAATCAGCAAATTGATCCTCACGAAAATACTTTTCAAATAAAACTTCGAATTGATCACCATCCCTAAGATCGTTGTTAAAATCGATCTCGCCACCAAAGATTTCAGCCATCATAATGGCAAGCAAGACATTCTCCCCGCCACTATCGAGAGCAGCTACCAATGACGAGTGTTCTTTATCGATAGTGCCACGTATAGTTGCCTCGACCCGTTTTTTGAGATAGGGAATTAATTCTGCTTGAAACACCGTGTCGCTATAATTCTTCTGACTTACACGGAGAAACCGATCATTGTCAACGTGATATTCAAAACGACGAATCGAACCGTCGTCAGCAATAACAAGTTGGTAGGCATTGCCGACCCTAAGACGACGTGGATTAAAAACTGGGCGAACCGCATTAATGAGATTCTCTGTAACTCTACGATCCAGTGAATGAGAAACGAGCAACCCAGCTAGCGTGGCACGCTTCGGAATTACGCTTTCAATGATTTTGGCATCTGATTTTAGAAAAATATCTGTGCCAGTCGAAACAGGAACAGGAATCTGGCTCTCTTCAGATTCAGAACAAGCAACAATTAACACCATTCCGCAGACAGAAAGGAGGCGCATATTTTTGAGCCATTTGGGCATCTCGGCGTAGGAGTTTAGCATAATGTCCGTGTTTTCCGTGTATTCTTTCAGTGTATCGACCAAACGAGAAATAAGAACAGAACTAAAAATTAGGCAAGCTGTTTAATTAAGACTTGTCTCTAAGCTCTTGGAGCTTCTCGTAGACTTTCTCAGCATGTCCAGCTGCTTTAACCGAACGCCAACAGTGAGCAACTTTACCAGATGGATTGATGAGCACCGTAGAACGAATGACCCCAATTCTTGTTTTGCCATATAATTTTTTCTCACCCCAAGCACCGTACTTTTCCATAACAACGTGATTAGGATCAGAAAGTAGTGTCACACGTAGGTTATGTTTTTTTATGAAGCGTCGGTGACTCTCTAGACTATCAGCACTACACCCAAACACAACAGAGTTTGATCTCCGAAAACGGCCAACTCCAGTTGTGAACTCGCATGCCTCAACGGTACAACCGGGCGTATCATCCTTTGGATAGAAATAGAGAATGATCCAGTGTCCTTTAAAATCAGAGAGACAGATAGTTTCATCGTTTTGATTATTTAGTTTGAAAGCGGGTGCCTTATTTCCAATTTTAATCATGCTATCTTCAACTGAGTAACTAATTTTATTTGTACTAATTCACCTTTCGATTGCCTTATATTAATAGAGCTGCACAATGGAGATTGTATCGGGTGTTACGTAACACCTCCTGAAACTTTTATCCGTATGGACGCATCGCGACCACTTAGTGGCTCTACCACTCCGATAATGGACGTATGGATATACCCTAATCCGTGAAGCTCGGTAACGCAGGTATTCGCCCGCTCTGCAGGCACACTAGCCAAAAGACCTCCTGCGGTTTGTGGATCAAATATGATCGGGTAAATTGGACTTGAAGCAATTTCCTCGATATTAGCAATCGTGCTTCTTAATCGAAAATTTTGTGGATGAAGTGAACTCAGCCAACCACCAGCAATGGTCTCTTGGGAACCATCCAACAGCGGCACAGCCGATAAATCCAGATGTGCATCTACCTTAGAGGCCCGAACCATCTCACCCAAGTGTCCAACTAAACCAAAACCAGTCACATCAGTACACGCCGTTGCGCCATGTCTACGTAAACACTGACTAGCGGCTGAACTTGATTGCAACATTGATTGCATAGCTGCATCAATCCATCGTCCTTTAGCTTTGAGTTGCATATGCGCCGCAAAGATGGTTCCTATGCCAAGCGGTTTTGTGAGAATCAAAAGATTCCCGGGTTTCATTCCGCTCTTACGAAGCATTTGTGTTGGCTCGACAATACCGCTCAGGGCTAAACCTAAAAAGAGCTCATTGCCTTCAGTCGTATGGCCGCCCACGAGAGCTGTTCCAGCTGCATTAAGTACGTTGACCGTACCGGTCAAGATTTCTTCTAACAACGACTCCATTTTGGCTTCGGTGCTAAGAGGCAATGTCACGATCGCCAGGGCAGTCTGCGGTTCAGCTCCCATCGCATGTATGTCACCAAGGCAGTGGATCGTTGTGATTTGTCCAAAAGTATAAGGGTCATCAACTATCGCACGGAATCCATCGATAGTTCGAACTGCCGCGAAACCAGAAGGTACTTGTTCCACTGATGCATCATCTAATGTCTCAAGGCCAACAAGAACGTCTCCACGTCTAATCGTAGACAGACGAGCCAATACTTTATCGAGTAAGGCAGAACCGACCTTCGACCCGCAACCACCGCATCTCATAGCAACTTTAGATAAATCGAATAAGACATCTGTGGGTGCAAGAGCTTTGAAACTACTTGGGTTGGTGACATCTTGAACCATCGTTGGAAGATTATTGAACTGCCTTACAAAACGTCGATCTATTCTGTTTTTTAATTGCCATAACCAACGACCAGCCAGCGACCAGCTTCCACGTGAGGCAATCACATACTGATCTCCAGTACTAACCAAACTCAGAAAATTACGCTGCGGCTTAAAAGGTTTGAGAGGTTTTCTTTGCAACACTCGCCGTAAGTTAACCTCAAGTCGTGGCCCTTGGCGAACAGCAAATACTCCAGCCTTCTCGTGTGGATAATGGACCATGGAAGAAATATCACCTGATGCAAATACCTCCGGATTAGAAGTCGACTGTAAAGTATCTTCGACACAGATAAAACCCTGGCGGTCGACGTCTAATCCGGAATCAGCTGGCCACTGCTGAGCACCAGCTTCTGTCGCCCACATAATTTCGTCAAATTCGAATCTATCACTACCATCGTTGACACTTAAGGCGCCAGCCTCTAGCGCTGTCACGCGAGCTTCCGTATGAATATGCACCCCACGGGTTCGCAATACCCGTTCAAATTTCTTGCGAACTAGTCGATTGTGAGTAGGAAGAATGCTTTGAGCTGCACTAAACAGATGGAACTTTGGCTCATTGCCAAGAAGTCCACGTTGCGATAAGAGTTGCCGGACTGCAAATTGAACCGCAAGCGTCAACTCGACACCTGCAGCACCAGCTCCAACCACACCAACTTTAAAAGGATAGGACGAAGTTAGCACCCGAGTTTTAAGTCCCTCTAATCGCTCAATTAAAGTAACAATCGGTTTGATTGCCAGAGCATGTTCGGCCGATCCAGTTGCAGTTAAACTCGGAGTTGAACCAATATCAATAGACAAAATGTCATAAGAAACAGCCGGGCGATCTCGACAAAATACTTTCCGGTTAGCAAGATCCAATCCCACAACCTCATCGTGATATAGCCTAGCTCCAGCAAATTGTGCTAAAGGTGCAAGATCAATATGAATGTCATCGAAGTTATAGTGACCTGCTACAAACCCTGGCAACATACCAGAATATGGAGTGTGTATATCTCGTGCGATCATTGTTACTCTAAGTCCTGGCATCGGGTTCATGCCTAACCTCTTCAGCACGATGACATGACTGTGACCGCCACCAACGAGCACGAGGTCTTTAAGAACCAGATCTCGTCCACCGTTCATGGTTCGACTGAATAACGACTTCATTCGCCCCTACAGTGCGCGAGCACCCTCGTTACCGCGTCTTCAAATACATCAGGCATAGGCAAAAGACTCATCACAAGAAACGCCTTGTTTGGAAAATCGAAAAAATATCCAGGATGAACCAAAACATGCTCTTGCTCAAGCAGATCTAGAACTAGCATTTCCTCAGATTTAGTTTCTTGCACTTGCACCACAGCGTACCATCCCCCATCGCTTGGAAGTAATCGCGTGGAAGAATGCTGTGAACTTATCTCCCATAAACGTTTATGGTTCTGGCGAATACGTTGAGAAATTTGATCTGTAACCAAGGTGCTCAGCTTAAGAATCTCATCTACCGCAAGCTGAACAGGTGTTCCAACCGAGAGATAAGTATCACAAATAAACTCGAGCCGTTTTAGAGCATCTTTCATAAGAGCGGGAGGTCCATCCGTAATGATCCAACCCAATTTCAACTGTGGCAACCCAACTGCCTTCGAAAGCCCACCCAAGATGAAACTCAATACATTAGGGTGACAATCAAGCACGCTTGGTCCTCGTAGTTGAGATGTCAGTGGATAAAATCCGAAAACCTCGTCTGCAATTAGCGCTAATTCGTTCTCATGACAGAGCTTTATGATCGCTTCAATGTCTTCGGTTGAAATAAACGAACCCGTGGGATTATTTGGATTTACTATGAGAATTGCACGAACTTGTGGCGTAAGATTGTTTCGAAGATCATTAAAATTTATTTTCCAACTCCCTTGGTACTCGATGGTATATGTCATAGCTTCAACACCTTCAAGTTGCGCAAGGTGCTCAAACAAAGGGTAACTGGGACGCGGCACTAACACAGCTTCGCCGGGGTTACAGAGAAGTTTAAAGAGACTAGCGTAAGAATCGCTGCTACTAGAAGTTATTACCACCTGTTTTGGATTTATTTCAATGCCGTAATTTTTGAGATATGAAGACACAGACACGCGAGCACCGAAGAGACCTAACGATTCGGGTTTATACTCAAGAACACTAGGCTTGCTTAAACCATCGAGCAAACCCTCAGGATATTTTAATCCGACACGAGTTGGATTCGATTCTGTAAGGTCCGTTACTTCGATACCAAGTGACCGAAGGCGAACTAGAGAACGCCCAATACCATTCGGAGTTAAGTCAGATGGAATTCGTGACGAAAACATTTAGCTATAAATAGTAAGGCTTGTTTTAGACAATCAGATGCTACCTATATTAGAAAACTATAGTTGTACTATAGTGTCGTGTCATAATGGTGGATATTTACAATTTCTTTGAATTTTACTTGGAAGCACGATTTGACTATTGTTAAACCTGCCTGAAAGATCCTAACAAACAAGGTACAATGATGAGCTTAAATCAGATTAGGCGACTAGAGAAGGATTATAAATGTCAGACAAAACGTATACGCTTAGTGATAGCAATTTTGACGAATCAGTAATCAAATCTACGACTCCAGTTCTTGTAGATTTTTGGGCTGAGTGGTGTGGTCCATGCCGAATGCTGGCCCCAACTATTGAGGCATTAGCCTCGGACTACGATGGCAAGGTCACGGTTGGCAAGTTAAATGTTGACGACAACCCAAACATTGCGATGCAGTTTAGCATCCGGTCGATTCCTACACTGCTACTCTTTAAAGATGGGAAGGTCGTCGAATCAATTATTGGATTAGCAGACAAAAACCGTTTACAAGCAGTACTAGACAAGCATGTAGTGGAAGCCTAAGTATTAAAATCTAGAAATGTTTATCTAAATCTTTGGTTTGGTAATGATAATTTCGACCTTCTTAAGATCAAAATTAAAACATCTTTTGATAATCAACTGTTTACTAAATTTACCAGCGAAAATCACATATCTACAGTGTCAAATATGCTAGAAGCTTATCGATACCAGCCTGTGCAACGATTTCATCTTGTTCGGGAGTACCAGAACTACACCCAATTCCTCCAACGATCTCTTTATCAACGAAAATAGGAAGTCCACCAGGTACGATCATAAAACGACTCTGGTTGCTAACGTGAATACCAAATGCTGACCCGCCCGGCTTAGCTACTTCAGCGTACACTCGTGTTGAACGCCTCGAAGCAGCCGCTGTAAACGCCTTGTTGATTGAAACGTCAATACTGGTAATCCGTGCGTTGTCCATCCGGTGAAACATTAGAAGATTTCCACTTTCATCGGTTACAGAAATGGCCATGTCCACACCAATGTCTCTGGCCTTTTGTTCGGCAGCATCCATAATAGCTCGAACATCATCTAATATAAGCTTAGGAACCGTTCTCACTGGTTAATCGTCTCCTAACGGATGAGTTTCCGAATGTCTGAAAAATTTCTTCCGCGGTAATCGCTGATCCAACATAGCTGTGTTGTAAGCAAATAGGGCTGTAACAACTGCCATCTGTTTCAGGTCTTCGTGCTGTAATCGGTCGAAGAAATCCATATTGGAATGGTGAGTACGCGAATTGTACTCAAGACGATCCTGCATAAACTGGAAACCGGGTAAACCGACCTCATCGAATGATAGATGGTCTGTGCCACCTGGTGACCGTATTCCTAGTGTTGAAACACCAAGGTCAGACAGAACCTGTATCCACGGTTCAAAAATCTGACCAACCGCCATGTTACCCTGAAGCCAAATTCCTCGAATGCGACCAGCGCCGTTGTCGAGATTGTAATACGCTGACAGCTTTTCATAGTCTGGTTTGAGTGCCATCGTAGTCGGATCAACTAGGTGTTTACGAACATAGGCTCGAGACCCTAATAGACCCTGCTCTTCGCCTCCCCAAAGTGCAATCCTAATAGTACGACGAGGCTGAGCTCCAACGTATCGTAGAATCCGTAATGCTTCCATCATTGCCGCTACACCTGCAGCATTGTCTGTCGCCCCAGTTGCCGCATGCGTTGAGTCAAAGTGGGCACCTAAGATAACCACCTCGTGCGAAAGATCTGTTCCAGGTATTTCGCCGATTATATTGAACGCGTTTAGAAGTTCATTTTCATCGTGGAAATTCGTTTGAAGATTGATTTCGATTCTGACTGGCAAATCTCGTTCTAAAATTCGAATCATCCGATTGTAATGTTCGACAGCAATTGTTACTGCCGGAACCAAACTAGTAGCATTTAGATCTCGTGATCCGATGCTACCGACAAAGATCGTCCCACCGTCCACACGTTGTGTCGGCCACATGAGACCGGTTCCTATAGGACCGCCTGCAACAGTAGTGCCATTACCACCGCGATCCAAAACTGCAACAACTCCCTCATCAAGGTAGAACTGTTCCACTATTGCTTCAAGTGACTGCTCTTTCGTCTCCTGGGGAATTAACGCCGTCTGACGATTAGACTGCTGGCGAGCCTGTGCAAGCACCCCGCTATCCATCCGTAGCACAAGCTCACCCTCAAGCATTTTTACTTCGCGTGACGATTGAGGTAAAACTACTTTATCCCGAAGAGTTCCCTGGTACTGTTTGATATCTTCGAGAGACTTAATATCAACACGTACAACATCTGCTACTACCGTTCCGTTTGTACTATTTGTCCACGACTTCGGATATCCGATGATCGGCATAACCTGAGGCTCAATCATGTGTGCATGGAATCGTTCGAGTGACCATCCTTTACCAAAGGCGAATCGTTCTTCGTGAACATTGGTGATACCCCAAAGCCGCAACTGCTGTATCGCCCATTCCTTCGCATCTTCAATTGCCGGAGATCCGGTCATTCGTGGACCGTAGATATCACTCAACCAGGAAACCGTTTCCATTACTTGAGAACGCTTAAAACCTTCATCTTTAATTAAACGCAGCATGGAGTGATTTGACGGCTGCGCAAAACTTTGGATCTGAGATGCAATTAGGATGATGACATGCAGTACAATAAATCGCTTTTTCATAATCACTTCAAAAATTCTAGATATAGTTTAACTGCTGGATCGAAAGTGCCGAAATCTTAATACTTAAGCTTATCTCGAATCTGCTGAACTTTATGGACAGCAAAAGAACCACAATAAATTTTAACCTTTACTGCGGTTAATTTAAGGCACAACAAATATATTTTTGACTTCTGCTTAGTATCTCAAATGGGCTTTGATTCTGGACTTCCCGCTCTATGGTACGCTGACATATAGCAGAACTGACTCTTGAATTAGATGAAGTCACAATCTTATTGGCTAACAGCTCAGCTTGTCGCCGTGTTTAGTGCTACTACTGTAACGGTATGTGCACAACAAAACGAAAACAAAGAAGATAAAAGTCGCTGGTCAAATGCCGCAGAGTTTACCTTTGTATTCACTGGGGGTAACGCTGAATCCAGCACATTTGGTATACAAAACGAGTTAGTTCGAACTTGGGAAAACAATGCTTTATTTATCAATATTGGTGCTCTCCGGGCCGAATCTACCCAAGTGACACATATTGTCATTGGTTCTTCACCTGATAATTTCCAAGTGCACAAAAAATCAATCAAAACTACCACTGCTGAAAACTACCACGTGCGGGGACGCTATGATCGAAAGATCAATGCTCAAATTTTTTGGTACACGGGAACTAGCTGGGAACGAAATACTTTCGCTGGTATTAACAATCGTTATTCGTGGGTTGGCGGTATTGGGAACAACTGGCTCGACAACGATAGAACTATATTCCAAACAGCTTACGGCATAAGTTACACATTGCAAAACGATATCGCTCAAGTCTCCAAAGACAAAAACACGTTTGCCGGCTTTCGTTTATCTTACGATTACCGTTGGAAAATAAATACAAATACTGAATTAACCAGCGTGTTATTTGCCGACGAAAATCTTGACGAATTTGCTGACTTTCGTGTTGACCTCACAAATGCCGTAGCAGTCAATATGAACAGCAAACTAGCTCTTAAGCTCAGCTGGCAATTACTTTACGATAATCTCCCATCCTCGATCATGATACCCCTAGTAAATAACACTGGCATAGCTACTGGTGAAATGGTATCCATTCAACTTGAAAGTTTCGATCGTCTACTGACGTTCGCATTAGTCGCTACGTTCTAGTGATGCCTATGCTTTCAAAAAAGCCTTGTGCTTATACTACCCAACTAGCACAAGCACCGCAGTAAACTTTAAACCTCTTTCAAGAATTTCTTAGTAAAAAGGTATTGCCTTATTACACAACTCATTAATTTCAATAAACCGGCCGTTGCAATCGTCCACTTCAAGCAGTATGCTGCGAACTGTTACTTGCCACTAGCCCGCTCGCTTCACCCGCGTTTGAGAGCCGACGAGTTATTGACTCGCCATCCCTCCCTAAGGTGATCTAGTAGCGATAAAGGTGAATTAACACCTTGGCTGGCGAACCTAGACGAGGAGTTACTTAATGGGTCAAAAGTTATACGTTGGAAACATTCCCTATTCAGCCAGTGAGGAGGACTTACGAGAATTATTCGGCAAGACCGGCACAGTCCAGTCAGTGAGTATCCCAACTGATATGGCAACCGGTAGGTCACGCGGCTTTGCCTTTGTAGAAATGTCTGCAGAAGAAGAAGCAGAAAAAGCGATCGCCGAAATCAACCAAGCTGAGTTTCAAGGACGCCGTCTTATGGTTAATGAAGCCCGTCCTAAGGCACCACGTCCGCGAGATCCTGATTTTGGAGGCGGACGTCGCGAACCACGTTGGTAAACAAACTATCTTCCAACCTTAGTGAAGCATTATCCGACTCCTTCAACTAAAATTAACGAAGAAGCTCTACCACCATAGTATTTGCTAACATTCACTTGGTAGTTAACGATTACATCATCGCTATCTGGGAATTGTAATTAAACCAAAATGTGAACTCGTGATAAGCGACAATAAGACAGTAGGTGATATATATTTTATCCAGCACTTATCCCATCTTGTAAGCTACACACGTTTGATAAGATAATAATAAAAATTCCAGTAGACACTAACGAGTCTGTTACGAATATTCTACGGAGCGATAAACTTGGCAAATAGAGGTCGTCCAACTCAGATTAAGCGTCAGCGAGAGCGTGCACGGAAGGAACGGGCAAAGCTGAAAGATGCCCGCCGGGTCGAGGCTAAGACACGTCGTGAGTCGACACCTTCACGACCTACCGATCACGATGTTGATATCGTTGATATAGTGCCTGGCCCACAAGAACCACCCGACTGGCAACGAGAGTTCCTTAAAGAAGAAGAGGAACAAAAAGAAAAAGAAAAAGAACTCGCAGAATCTAAAGACAGCAACTAAATGAGCTTATATATAGATTACTAATTTCTGGGTAATCTCTTTGTTCCTTTGCTCCCATAGCTTATTTCAATCCGACGTGGTTGAGCCGACTCTGCCACAGGTAACGTCACAGCAAGTATTCCATTCTCAAAATCGGCGGTAACTTTTTCAGAATCGATATGATCAGGCAATCTGAAATTTCGTTCAAATCGTCCATAACCAAATTCAGATAAGTGCTGTTCAGCCTTGTCCTCGCTAACATTGCGCTCACCATTAATCTTTAGCACATTATCCTTAAGCTCGATATGAACTTCTTTTGAATCGATACCTGGTAACTCCATTCGGAGTTTCCAAGCACGCTCAGTCGAGGTAACTTCAGTAGCAGGTTCCCAAGACCAATTATTATTCGTGGTAAAGATATTCTGCGTCTGTCCAAATACCTGATCTAGTTCAAAGTGTAGATTGGTTAAATCCTCAAATGGATTCCAACGACTTAGGCTCATCATCAATTAATCTCCTTCCATATGTTTTAATTTGTAATAAAAACCATATTTTATATATAAAATATATCATATTACTTATTTGCAGTCAAATTATATGAGTGTATAACTATAAGATAGTTTTAATTCATTCTTAAATATTAAAGAAATATCCTATCCTGAGTGTGCTGAGTCCTTCTCAGAACAGCAGGAGTCTTCCCCTCACTAATTTTTTTGAGAATTATGAAAACTTTAGATCTTTTGCAGAAATCGTCACATCATCGTTGCAACGTGCTTCTTTGAGACTGAAACCAAGCATTAAGAGCTGGGTCTTGTAGCCTTGAAAAGATTCGTTCACGGTCCTTCCAGACGCGTCGATTAGAAATGTCCACTCCAGCAAGGTCACAAAATGCAATGGCATATGCCGCAACATACTGCATTGGTAGATTGGATCCATTAATACTAGTTTCAATATCCTTGTAAGCAAGATCGGAATCGGTAATCCACACAGCCGCTTGTTCAATATCATAATTACGCAGAAGATAAAACTTCGGCGAGTTAGCCACAGTGAAGGTACCTACCTGAATGTGGTACATCAATTCTTCAAGGTTTGGTTCAGCACTCGGAGGTAATATCGAAAGCTGATCATTGTAATCAGAAGCATCACGGTCCTCTTGTCGACTGACTGCACGGATTGACCAATCGTGCCAGTCACCGTCTTCGAGAACCACCCAGCCATCTCGCCTTGCGATCATGTCCCGTTTGTCACTATCAGACTTAAAGTAAACCCCGACTGGAGAAGTAACAACCAACGGCTCGCTTCCCTTATTTCTAATGCGAATGATTACCTGATCTTGACCTGAACCGATCGCGTAAGCCTCAACGAGATCTTTTGCAATCGCATCAAACAGATCGCTATCTTGTAAAGACTTTCTCTCCGCTATGCTAGTACTAGCTCGAAAGAAAAATAGATGCTGACTAGGCAAAAACTCATGTAAGGCCACAAGCTCAAATCCAGCAGCCTTCCATTCAAGCAGAACCTGCCGGACCGACATGGCATGGTCAGACTTAATCTGATCGCCTGTGCCATCCTCGACACGATATTCCAACAACGCGACCTGTCCAAATGGTGACATCGCCTCTTTCATTCTTAATAACATTGGTTCAGGATCTGACATCTCATGATAGACATCGGTGATGATAATCCAATCAACAACCCCGGCTGGAAGAGCAGGATCGGTAGGAGTCCCAAGAATGGGTTCAATGCCAGTTACTCCTTCTCTCTCGGCTAACTGCTGCATAATCTCAAGCATCTCAGGCTGAATATCTTCACAGTACACCTTGCCACCCGGCTGTACTAGAGGAGCAATGAGACGTGCGTAGTAACCAGAACCACAGCCAACATCAGCAACCACATCACCTGGTTGAAGAGTCATCGTCTCTAGAACCTTGACTGGTTGTTCTTCTTCCACCCGTTCAGCTCGTTCAAGCCAGTCAGCTCCATAAAAACTCATGTACTCCGCAGGAACACGGTGTCTATCTAGACTGTCCGACTGTGCAGAGGGATTACATTCAAATCCCAACACTAAAACCAAAATACAAACAATCGTGATCCACAATAGACGGAAATCTATAAGCGAAACCTGATACCTCTTATACCTAGGATGAATTCTCATAATTATGGAAAGCACTCTAAAATAAGGTCTTAGCTTGTTTGTTTCCTGTTGATTCCGAAATACTCCGAACCAGTGGAAACTCCTGCTGTTTGAATCCATCAATTGGCACAGTCTGGCCAACTGTCTCACCAAGAGGAATTTCTTTTAGGAACCAGGACAGTACAAATGCCAAAACCAGCATTGGAACTGACCATAAAAAGACCGAGTGAATAGCAATTTCAACTGATGCAGAAATCCCAGATGCCACAGATGGAGATAGAGTCCGAATCATAGCAGGGCTACTAAGCAACTGATTAACATCTCCGCCAACCTCGGCAAGTGCGTAAGAAGGAACTCGAACAATTAACTCATCTTTTAAACGTGTATTCATAATTGTACCAAAAGTTGCTACTCCAAATGCCCCACCCATCTGTCTAAAAAACTGAACAGTCGACGTGGCAACTCCTAAATCTTGGTAATCGACTGCATTTTGTGCAGCAAGTATAGTGACTTGCATAGTTACACCGAGACCTAGACCAAAAATCACCATATAAAGTGAGCTCAATCCCAGTAAAGTATTTCCTTGCATCATACTCAAGAGGTACATTCCGACAGCAGAAAATGCTAAACCAAAAATCGGCCAAAACCTGTAGCGCCCCGTGTAACTAATGATTCGACCCGAACCGACGGAACCTGTCACGACACCAGCTGTCAGGGGAAGCAACAATAATCCTGAGTGAGTTGCCGAAACACCCATCACAACCTGCAAGAACAAAGGAATAAAAATGATACTAATAAATAACGCACATCCTGTTAGCAAGCCCAATACTGCACTCACAGAGAAAATACTGTTTCTAAACAGATGTAGAGGTAAAATTGGTTCGGTAGCCTGTGCTTCCCAGATGATAAAAAAAACCAGCACTGCAATTCCTGCCAAAGCTAATCCGCATATAATCAAGGATGACCACGGGTACTCACTTCCACCCCAAACTAACACTAAGAGTAGACAGCTTATACCGGTAACCATTAATAAGGCTCCCGTGATATCGAACCTTGGCTGACGACGCACAATCGGCAAATGCAGAACATTGGATATCACTACTAATGCAATTAGCCCAATTGGTATGTTTATTAAAAATGCCCACCTCCACGAAAAGTTGTCTGCTATAAAACCACCGATAAATGGACCAACAGCACTCGCGAATGCCCATACCCCAGCAAGTAGTCCAATATAGCGTCCGCGTTGGCGTGGCGATAAAATATCACCGATAACAGAAAAGGTCATTGTAATTAAGCCGCCAGCCCCGATGCCCTGAACACCGCGAGAAAGGATCAATTGCAACATATCCTGAGCTACACCAGCGAGCAGTGAACCTATTAGAAAGATTAAAATTGAGACTTGGAAGATAATCCGGCGGCCATACAAATCGCCTATCTTTCCATAGAGTGGCGTAGACACTGTCGCACTTAACAAATAACTAGTCACCACCCAGGAGTAATAGTCGAAACCACCTAATTCCCCCACAATTGTCGGAAGAGTTGTGGCTACAATTGTCTGGTCAAGTGCAGACAACAACAGGCATGCCATTAATCCACTGAAGATAACAAGAACTTGCCTGTGAGTGAATGGGGTTCTGGACATAGAAATGGAAGCGTTTATTACCATTCTGTGTCCACGGAATCTAAATTGTTATTGTGCGGCGGTAAATAATATTTCACTAAAAAAAATTTATAACTCAAATAAATTTTTAAATTGTTGAACTGTTGATGCATATTAATCGAGCAAACTGTGTGGACACTCCTAAACTTACCACAACGCAGTGCGCCACTAAACGAGGGTAAGGTTACAGCATATCCCTTCCTTAAAATTAAAGTGGTTCGCAATAGATCAAAGCTAAGGCTTGAGCAACGTGACTGGTTTTGTATCCATTAACTGTGTATAAAAATCATTTCCTTTGTCATCAATGACAATAAAAGCTGGAAAATCTTCAACCGATATTCGCCAAATAGCCTCCATGCCAAGCTCTGGATATTCTAATACCTCAACCTTCTTAATACTGTGCTCCGCAAGTTTCGCAGCAGGGCCACCGACGGAACCCAAATAGAAACCACCGTAACGGGAACAGGCCTCAGCGACTTGTCGCGATCGGTTTCCTTTTGCTAGCATCACTAGACTTCCACCATGCGACTGAAACAAATCCACATAGGAATCCATACGTCCTGCTGTAGTTGGTCCAAATGATCCAGATGGTCGATCCTTGGGTTTCTTAGCCGGACCGGCGTAATAGACCATATGTTCCTTGAAGTACCGAGGTAAATCTTCACCACGATCAAGTCGCTCTTTTAATTTAGAGTGTGCGATGTCACGCGCAACTACCATCGTGCCGGTCAGTGACAGTCGCGTAGCCACTGGGTGTTTATTTAGTTCAGTCAAGATTTCTTTCATCGGTCGATCAAGATTAATCTGTACATAATCTCCCTTGAGATCATCGTCCGTGATCTCAGGCAAATACTTTGCTGGGTTTTTCTCTAATTGCTCTAGAAATATACCTTCTCTAGAAATTTTTGCTAAAACCTGTCGGTCAGCTGAACACGAGACACCCAAACCTACCGGGCATGATGCACCGTGTCTAGGTAATCTAATTACACGCACGTCGTGGGCGAAGTACTTACCTCCAAACTGAGCACCTACACCAATGCCTTCAGCAATTTCTAGAATCTGCCGCTCTAGATCTAGATCTCGAAAAGCTCGACCATGCTCGTTTCCAGAAGTTGGAAGTCCGTCCAGATATCGAGTGCTCGCTAACTTGACTGTTTTTAGTGTAAATTCTGCTGAAGTGCCTCCCACGACCAGAGCCAGATGATAGGGGGGACATGCAGATGTGCCGATTGTTTTAAGCTTGGCCTCAACGAAAGCAAGTAGCGACTTCGGAGAGAGCAATGCCTTGCTCTCTTGGTAGAGAAAAGTTTTGTTCGCTGAACCTCCACCCTTTGCAATAAACAATAACTCATACTCATCACCAGAATGTGCATAGATTTCAATTTGTGCCGGTAAATTAGAACCTGTATTTTTCTCGGTATACATATCTAGAGGCGCTAATTGTGAATAGCGAAGATTGCGTTGCGCATAGGCATCGTATACTCCTTGCGATAAGGCTACGGCATCGTCTCCGCCGGTAAGGACGCGCTCTCCTTTGTGAGCTATGACAATCGCCGTGCCGGTATCCTGGCAACCAGGAAGAACACGACCAGCTGCAATATTTGCATTCTGTAGGAGCTCAATGGCTACAAATTTGTCGTTGGACGATGCTTCAGGATCATCAACGATCCTTCGTAGCTGTGCTAAATGACCTGGCCGTAGTAGGTGGGCAAGATCATCAAATGCTTCATGTGCTAAAGCACGAAGCACCTCGGGTTTAACTTGAAGGAATTCTTGATCCTCGAGAATAATTAATGAAACGCCTTCATTAGATAATTTCCGATAAGGCGTATCGCCAGGTTGCAATTCAAACGTGGGCTGATAGTAAAAATCTGACATGGTGAAGAGTTGTTTCCTCTAGAAAATTTGATTCTACAGGACGTAGGACCCATGTGGCTATAAAGCTATTTCTCAAAAATCCTATCCAATCAGTGAACTCGTCATTATAATTCGTCATTATCACCAAATATGTTCTTCAACGGTTAGAATACACTTAGATTACCAACATGTCTTTCACGAATATTTACACCATTGTCATTGTTGCTGTGCTCGTAGTTGAGCACATACTTTTGATCCTCTCGAGCGTATTAAACATGCGTTCGTTGAATCCAATTCTCCCGCAAGAATTCGAAAGTGTTTTTGATGAGCAACAATACGTACGAAGCCAGCAGTACACGCGAACTCGGACAAAGTTTAATTTAATAAGCGGCACAATGAATCTTTTGATCGTTCTCGTCTGGTGGCATATAGGTGGATTTGAATGGTTGGATCAGCTTATTCGTGAGATGGCTCTCGGAACTGTAATGACAGGACTGCTCTATATCGGCTCTCTCGGATTCGCATCAACAATTTTAGGATTACCGTTTGCTTTATATTCCACATTTGTTATAGAAAGTCGCTACGATTTTAACCGAACCACAGCATTCACATTCGTCACAGATTTAATAAAGAGCATCGCACTTGCTGTGGTGCTTGGCGGATTTTTACTAGGAATAGTGCTGCTCTTATTCGAATGGACTGGAACATTCGCCTGGCTCTGGTGCTGGGGAGCTGTAACGATATTCGTTTTATTCATGCAGTTTGTTACTCCTAGATGGATTCTGCCTCTTTTTAATAAGTTTACGCCACTTGAATCTGGAGAACTGCGTGAGTCAATTATGTCTTACGCTCGTTCGGCTGAATTTCCGCTACAGGGAATTTTCGTGGTTGACGGCTCTAAACGATCCTCAAAGGCCAATGCCTTCTTCACTGGTTTTGGTCGAAACAAGCGGATTGGTCTCTTCGATACTCTTGTGCAACGGTACAGCGTTTCAGAACTAGTAGCAGTAGTCGCACATGAGATCGGCCATTATAAGAAGCGGCATATTCTAAAAAGCATGGCGTTTCAAATTGGCCATATGGGAGCCTTGTTCTATATCCTTGCGTTCATCCTAGAACAAAAAGAATTGTTCGACGCATTTTACATGACCGAAATGTCAGTTTACGCTGGATTTGTCTTTTTCGGTTTGCTTTTCACGCCTATTGAAATGATCCTATCGGTAATTATGAACGTCATGTCACGCAAAGATGAATTTGAAGCCGATGCTTTTGCAGCTAAAACTACAGGCGGTGAAGAAAGTTTAATCTCGGCACTTAAGAAGTTATCAGCGGACAGTTTAACTAATCTCACTCCTCATCCGTTTTACGTATTCCTTAATTATTCGCATCCGCCCATCTTAAGGCGCATTAAAGCATTGCGAACTAACTCCTAAGAATGATAACCGACGTGTTGATAATTTAACGTTGAGTCTCACGAATTGCTCGAAACTCACTAGTTTGACTCCATTCCGGCCATTCGCTACCAGAGGCAAGTTTGAGCCCAAGGTAATAGTGAAACATTAAATCTTCGATCGCACCCGATAGATCCCAGTCTGGTTTTACCTCGTCAGACGGCTTATGGTAATTCTCGATGGTATACTCCTCTCTTTTTTCAATGCCGTAACGCTCAGACTTGTTGAGATAATTGATGCCTGGATCAGCATAAAATGCCGGAATGCCGACCTTAGCAAAGGAAAAGTGATCCGATCGGTAATAGAAACCTTTTTCTGGCTCTGGATCTGCATTTAGCACGCGACCAAGATTATTAGCCACCTCTGTTGCAATTAAATCTAGTTCCGATTGTCCCATTCCAACGATCGTTAAATCACGTGTTCGTCCCCAAGTATTAAGCACATCCATATTAATAGCAGCAACCGTGGAGGCTACTGGATACAAAGGATTTTCTGAGTAATGCTTGGAGCCAAGTAGTCCTTGTTCCTCAGCAGTAACTGCCAGAAAAAGAATCGAACGACGAAGTTGTTTAGCTGTTTGTGTGAATGCCCGAGCAAGTTCTATAAGTCCAGCAGTTCCAGTGGCATTGTCAGCCGCTCCATTAAAAATCTGATCGCCACTTAGTTGATCGTCCATCCCCAGATGGTCCCAGTGAGCAACGTATATGACGAATTCATCAGGCTTATCGTTTCCTTCTAATTTAGCGATGAAGTTTTGTGAATCTATTGTTCGCATGGTATTACGTATTCGTGTTTCGCCTGTTACACCCAATGGCACAGGACGAAATGATCGTTCGGAAGCCCTAAGTTTCATTTCTTCAAAATCGAGCCCAGCCAAATCAAAAAGCATTTTAGCCGCCGAACGTTGCAGCCACCCTTCGACCGGAACTCGGCTTAGATTCTGATCCGCCGAAACTAAATCAAATGATTCACCGTGAGGATGACTACCAACAACCTCCCAGGGATAGCCTGCCGAGTCAGATTCATGTATAACAAACGAACCCGCCGCACCCCTCTCAGCGGCTATCTCATGCTTATAGGTCCAGCGCCCGTAGTAAGTCATCGCATCGCCTTCAAAGATATTCTCGAGAGGCGGATCGTTCACAAGAAACAATAAGATCTTGTTGGATACGTCAACATCCTTAAAATCATCCCAGTCATATTCCGGTGCAACAGCTCCATAGCCAACAAAAACAAACTCGGCATCGATCTCAACCTCCTCAGTGACATGCTTAGTCCAGGCCACGTAATCGACTCCTGGATTCAGCATACGAGACACCATACCGCTAGCTGTAGCCACCAAGGTGTCCCCCTGTAAAGGAGTGATCCCAACAAGCGGAACAGATTGCACCCAATCTCCATTTGGATTTCCAGGAACTAACCCAAGGCTTGAAAATTGTTTAGTCAGGAAAGCAATAGTCTTGTCTTCACCAGGCGATCCAGGGGCACGCCCTTCGAATTCATCACTAGCAAGGATTTTGGTTTGGGTTAAAAGTGTCTCAGCACTTATCCCTTGCGGTACTTGGTAAGGGAAAGTGGTCTGCAATAGATCTTCCGTAGCTGGACTACAAGCTAAAAAGTTCGCTACCGCACCAAACACAATAAAGCAGTATCTCACTGTCATCTCCTCTCCATTTTTTTAATCTTTAAGCTGAGAAGATACCTCCAAGATTAATTATTACGCGGCATTTAATATCGCTCAGCCGAACACATTGATCAACCAGTTACCGACATCTCTCAACTCTTCACCACACACTTGGTGAGCCATTGGATATTCATGCCAATCAATTTGATAATCAGCTTTTGTCAACGCATCATAACTACTACGCCCAAGCTCATAAGGCACGACTGGATCATTTTTACCGTGGGCCTGAAAAATTGATACGTCACGGTTATGATTTGTCTCCTCTGTAGCCAAATTCTCATGAAGTAACAAATATCCAGACAGACACATAATCCCGGCAAGTGGTTCAGGATATCTGAGCCCGGTAAAGAGTGCCATAGCCCCACCCTGCGAAAAACCTGCCAAGACAACACGATTAGCTTTCACACCGCGCTCATTTTCGCGAGCTACAAGTTCCATGATCCATCGAGCAGATGACCTAATCTGCTGCTGATCCTCAGAACGTTTATCGAAACCTCTCACGTCATACCACGCACGCATGATAAGTCCCCTATTGATTGTGACCGGGATCCTTGGAGCATTAGGAAAGACGTATCTGATATTAAGCCTCGCTGGTAAACCTAATTGCGAAGGAACTGAGTAAAAATCGTACGCATCCGCACCGAGACCATGCATCCAAATAATCGTTGCATCAGCAGACTGATCTGGTTCTATTTCGACAGTTTCTAGATGTGTAACTTGTGGCACAATCAGACAAAGTTAGAAATTAGAGTGGTCACTAAAAATATTTACAAAGCTCTCAGAAAGAACTCAGGGGTTTGATCTCCTAAAGATAGACGATGACTATGCTTTGTTTTGGTTTCTGGCAATTCTCTAATACATTTCCGTTACTCATCCTTAGACAACACCCTGTAGTATTCCTCAATAAGATCCCTAAAACCTGGCGGAACTTCATCAGATGATGCTAGGAAGAGTTCTTCGCTCTCAATATTAACCTCGCGACGTAGTCGGTACTCAAAACGCTTAAGTTCCTCTAGAACAAAAGTCTGTAATCGTGCGACTTCATTAGGGTCCTGATAGATCCGAAGATTGTCGAGTTCGCGCATCTGTTGAATAATCGTATCGAGATCGTCAACCTTAAAATCTTCCTGCTCGAGAAGTCGACGAAGTTCCTGTGCCTCATTCGCACGCTGCTGGAATTCGCGACTCCACTGGCGAATATCATTCGATTCCCACGCATTCATTCCTGGCCGCTGATCCCCACTAGGGTTCTCATTTTGTTGTATCTGTTGACTATCTGCCAACTCCTGACCTTCCTCCCATATCCGGTGGTCGAGTGATTCAAGGCTTCGCATCAGATCGCGTGTCTGGTTGAGCGCCTGCGTTATCCGATCAACCTCAGACTGGCCAACAGTAGCGGCTGCATGCTCCAACTGCTCAGTTAATTCCTCAATATCACTTCCAATCTCAGACTCAAATGCGTCAGCCGTGTCACCTGGACGGCTACGAATTAATCCTTTTGAGTAACGGATTTTCTCTTTGAGCTTATTGTCACGAATACCTGCTGCAGCTTCTTGCAGCTCACGTGCCGCGTTACGCTCGTCGCGATGAAATTCAGCCGATGTAGAATCGATGTCGCGCTCGAGATCAGCGACCTTCGACTCCATTTGATCCTTTCGCTCCATCAGGCGACGCAACTCTTCCATCCCTTTCTGATCACTGATACCGTCGAGTCCGCTTACGTCAGATGCCATCTCACGTTGCTCATCTGCTAAACGATTCACTCGACGCAACTGGTCTTCAATATCGCGCTTCAAACGTCCAGATTGTTCACTATTGAGACGCTTTTGCACATCCCGAAGCCGATCAAGAGCCGTACCTGCCTCAGTGAAACCAAGGTTGTCATTATTAGCCGCAGCGCGCTTCATTGCATCAGCTGCTTCTTGAAGACGACGGGCTGCATCTCTCATTTGTGTTGAATTCTGATCTCGTGCTAATCGCTCGAGCCGCCGTGCTGCTTCTTCGGCTTCTTTAGCAAGCGCACGTTGACCGGCACCACCGCCCTGTGTCGACAGCTGACCACGCGCACGCCGACGCTGCCGCTCTGCTTCACGTTCTTGACGACGTGCCAGCTCACGGAGACGCTCCATTAACTCATCAATGGTATTATCAGCTTGCTCTTGCTGACTACGTTGTATCGTCTCGTACTGGTTACGCATTTTGTCGAGCTCGAGCTCAAAAAGATCAGCGAGATCTTCTGCCGCCTGACGACCGCCGCCGCCGCCGCCGCCGCCGCCGCCGCCTTGGGTCACTATCACCTCTTCATAGGCCTCTTCCGCACGTTGAAGAAACTTGAGTGATCGCTGCTCGTGTGGAAGCGCTTTATCAGCTGCTTGTTCCTGTAACTCCTCTTCGGCTATGCGCATCGCGTCGGCTGCCTGCAACAGAGTGTCCTGAATACTTTTGAATGTCGGATCTGAAGACATTGCACGGTTGTTCATCCGTCGCAGTAATGTATCTACTTGCTCCCGAAGGCGACCCTGCGCCAACGTCAAAAATACGAGATTCTCTTGGAACTCCTCATGAGTGTAAGTTTTTTGATCACGAAGGAGATTAAAGGTGGCCGAGATGATTTCACGCTGCGCCTCAGAAAGGGCACGGGCATCGCCCCCCCCTCCCATGCTGGCATTGCCCTGCGATTGCTGTGCGCGAAAATCCTGACTGTAGCGACGAATTTGAATAAAGTACAGGTCGCTCTTGACATCGGAGTTCTGCTTAGCAAGGTTCCGATCTGTCGCGGTCGCGTAGTACGACAAGAAATCGCCTGGCTCAAGTTCGAACTCCTCCAAAAAAAACGTGTGGCCAGCTGAAACTTCCTTTAGGACATTATTGCTACCCTTAAACAAGCTTAGGTTTTGCTCTAGTCCCCCGTTGACCGAGTAAACGAGGCCGAGCGAGTGTAGTCCGAAATCATCGTCGGCACGTGCCTCGATAAATATTTCTTCAATCGCACTTGCGGTCGTGTCTCGACCTGGACGAACAAACATCACTGACGGTGGCTGATCAGTCAGCACATCAATCGTGTACTGTGGTGATGCCAATACCAGTTGGCCGTCTGGTGACTGAAGATCAACGCGATAGAAACCTTCTTGCTCTACGACAAAGCTAGCAGTCAAGACACCCTTCTGATCGACAATGAGATCTAACGGGCTGTCATCACTATCATCGAATACCAGCTGGCCACCAGCTGTCTTTATAGTTGGGAAAACTCGAAGTCTTACTTCGGTCCCCTTGAGCGCAGCAATGTCACCGCCTTCTGCCACACTCCGTGGCTCCAATCCGGTATATTCGGGAAAGTGATACTCCAACTCAAGACGATCAACATACGGTAAATCAATCACGTCGAGAATGTAGGTGCCAGACTCAACACCGATAGACTCGACGAAATACTCGGTCACTTCCTGCAGATCGAACAAATGCACCTCATACATCCCAATCTCTATTTCACCCTCCTCGTTCTCAATCGGGACGAATGGAAGCCGCTCAAACGAGCTGCTCGATCCACCTGACCGCATAAAAAGGTCAACTTCGCCAGACTCAAAGCCCAAAAGATGAGCTGTAATCGTTTGGTCTGCGCCGCGAGCAACCATTACATCACCTGGTAATACCTCAATTTGGTAAGGGTTAGCCGCCTCGATACTACCTATCGGCTGCAGCAATGCCGTGATCCCGTGCCACAGATATGCCGGACCAAAAAGCAACAAGAACATCGCAGCAACGCCGACTGTAAGCAGTACGCCAGAAGACTGTTTGAGTTGTCGCTGTTCGACAGTACGCCCCATATCGATGTCGTGAATCTTGTTGACCGCAGATGCTATCAGCTGGCGCACAAGTTCAGGAGAATGGTTAGCACCACGTACTTGATCACCTTTCTTGGTTTCTTCGACAGCACTTAAAACCGTCGTGTCCATCGACGGCTCGTGCTCCTCTACATAGAGCGCGACGCGTTCATCCGACACATATCGAAAGATGGGTCGGATGAAAAACCACCACCCGGATCCGAACAGCGCAACATAAGTTAATATGCGAAAGGCAACGATTGAAATCGCACTGAATTTGAAAAGTTCGAGACCATAGGACGAGATTAGAAGCGTCCCAAACGATGCAGCCACCAAAACGGCTACACCCCGCAGTGCTACACGTAGACGCCAACGATTACGAACATGGCGAATAACTCGTAGAATTTCGTCTCTATCGCTAGTTAACAATGGCTCATTGAGCATTAGTCCAGCCTTATATTCGACTAGAACCACATTTTACATGGCCTGGGTGTCATCTCCCAGAACCAAGTACTCAGATTTAATCCGTGCTCATTACGGTCCGCGACAGCCGATTTGAAACTACTGTTTCGGCAATGAAAAGTAAAAGCGCCCCGATCAGAAAATACCACCAAATTGACTGTCTATTTTCTAAGTCTTCGGCGCTTACAAAGCGTGTCGAATCCGTGTTAACAGTACGTTCACCGCCCACCCGGCCGGTAATCATACTTGCCAATTCTTCTGGATCGACCATCGTGAGATCCGATTCAGCAAAGTCAACGTTTACGGCTACCATCAGCGGCTGATCGTCAACAGCGTTGGCATTATGTATCTCATAGAATCCCTGTTCCTTAAGATCGATAAACTCGGTGTTCTCTCCGATATCAACAGAAATCCGTGTACCAGACGGCGACACCACGACATACTCCGCAGCTGAGCCTCCTCTAGCACTCAATCGAATCTCTTGCGACGAAAGATTAATTACCTGCCCAACCGAGAACCACGGCGACGGTGGTGTATAGTCGGCGAGATATTCAACGAGTTTATGCACAAACGGCAGATAGACTGGTTTTTTAGCTAGATCGTTCCAAAAACTGTCAACAGTGGAAGCCCAAAGCAACACAATACCATTTCCGATACGTCTCTCTGTCAACGCCGCACTGCCGTCATCGAACCGCGCTAATACCGTTGCCGATGGAACTGGAGTAACCGGACGATAGCGAAAAAACCGTGTCGTTGTAACATCCCCACTCCGTGGTGCACTGAACAACTCGAATACCGGATGGCTGTAATCGACGAATCCCAATGAACCACCACGACTTAAACGGTTAATCGGCGTGCCAAATTGACCTGGTAACAAGTCTGGGCTATCAGCTGGCCACACGCTACGCTCTCCTGTAACGACTAATAAACCACCTCCTGTTTCGACGAACTCAGCAAGCGAGCGTCCAGCTTGACCTGAAGGCGAACGCGTATCGTTCAAAACTACAACCTGACGGCCATCAAGATCTGAAGCACTGAAATCATCAACAGTGATCGTCCGTATATCGAATACAGGCTCTGAACCGATCCCCAACGCACGCGTGAGAAAGAGATTGGAATTGTCAGATTCGCGACTACTGCCAACTACTAACACAGTCACGATTTGACCTGGCGAGACGACAAAGTAGAAGACATCATCCGTTGGTAAGGCATCCGATTCGATTCGAACAACACCGTTCATTGGCACATCACCGAGCGTGACGGAAGAAAAGTCAACCGTCGTCGAACCGTTTGGAAGTAAATCAATCGTTAGTGTTTCTATACTACGACCATCCATTTCGAGCGTCACGCCAAGGTCAATTACCGATGCCATGCCGCGATTCGTCAACCGAGCACTAACTTGAATTCGCTCTCGTCCAGAAAAATATTTTCGATCGAAGAGCACGCCGGCAACACTGACATTTGACATCTCTGCGTCACTAGACCCAACTGCTATCGGTGTAAGGATTGTTCCTTCAGGAAAGTTAACCTCAGACGTGCTGTCGACACCGACTCGTTGGAAGTCACTGATCAGTACTGTTTCTAGTCGAGGAAGATCCGACTCTTCGAAAATCCCTTCGACCAACTTCAATGCTGGACCGTAGCGCGTGCCAGCGTCACTAAGCTCAGCCTCAGCAACCAAACTAGTTAAACTTGCACGGTTAGTGATCGAACGCAATCCTGATTCAGCCTCGTTGTCAAAGAGAATCACAGTAGCACGATCCTCAGCCGCCAGATCATTGAGAACACCGGTCGCTGCATCCTTAGCTATATCCCATCGATTGTTGTAACCCATGCTATATGAACGATCAAGGAGAACGATGACTTCGCGCGCACCGTTGAAGCCCGTTGCCAATATCGAAGACCGGAAAAAAGGTTTTGCGAACGCAATAATTAGAAGCAAAAGGGCTGCGCATCGGAGAAGGAGCAGGACCCAGTGCCGAATCCGCTGGCGACGGAACGAGTGGAACGAGATCTTTCGCATGAACATAAGTGATGGAAACTCGAGAATTTCTTTTCGTTCCCGCTGGATCATATGGATGACAACCGGCACAGCGATACCGCCAAGTCCGAACAGAAACAGCGGAGCCAGGAAACCCATCAGCGGATCCGACTCAGTTTCTCTCGCATTGCAAGAAACTTAAACAATCCATGATCGAGCGGCTGTGCTGTATTGAAGAGCGCATAGTCGATCCGGTTCTCAGCACAGAGTTTAGACAGTGTCGAGATATGTTCCCCGACAAGCTGCCGATACTGCTCGCGGAGTTTTTCTGGAATTACCGGCATTTTGAGTCCCGTCTCAAGATCCTGAAAACTGATCGCCTCTTCGTAGGGAAAGTCGATTTCAGCTGGATCGAGAACGTGAAATATCATCAAGTCGTTGCCCCCATAGCTAAGAGGCTTAAGTGCATCAATAAGTGTTGTCGGTTCATCGTAAAAATCAGAAATGACCAACAAAATTCCCCGACGCTTAAAAAATTCTGTCGACTTAAACAACGGTTTCTCAAACGAACCTGGCCTCCCGGCTTGGATTCGATCGAGTGCGTGAAGTACAACATTGAGATGTTTAGCCGAAGGTGGAATGTGTGTCACGATATCGTCATCGAACGTGACGAGCCCCACCCGGTCTCGCTGCTTGGTAGCAAAATACGTAAGGCACGCGGCGAGATAGCGTCCATAGTCAAGCTTAGAGATACCCTTACTAGTGAAACTCATCGAGCGTGAAATATCGAACAATACTGAGAAGTTGGCATTGGTATCAGCCTCGAATTTCTTAACGTAGAAACGATCGGTGCGCGCGAAAACTCGCCAATCAATGAACCGAATGTCGTCACCTGGCATATATTCACGGTGCTCGGCGAAATCAACCGACACGCCAAGATATGGAGCTTTGTGCAAACCGTTGATGAAACCGTCAACAACAGTGCGGGCAAGAAGATTCAGGCTCCCGATCCGAGCTAGAACTGTTGGATCAACAAAGCGAGCACCAGGCGTACTGTAGGTTGGCTCGGTCACGTTACATCTTCGATGAAGGTTCAGGTACCGACTCGAGGAGCTGGCTAACGATCTCGTCTGAAGTGATTCCCTCAGACTCTGCGTGGAAATTAAGCAACAGACGATGGCGAAGCACAGGATGCGCCAACGTACGGATATCATCAAAATTCACGTGGTATCGACCCTGTGTGATCGCACGTGCTTTACCGCCAAGAATAAGATACTGTGCCGCACGCACGCTCGCTCCATATTGCACCCATTTCTTGACAAATTCTGGTGTGTTGTCACCTTTTGACCGACTCATTCGTACGAGACTCAGCGTGTAACGAAGCACTGCTTCTGATACCGGAACCTTGCGCACAAGAGCCTGGAACGCAACCAGATCAGAAACTGTTACGACGTGCTTGAAATCGGGATCATTGTTCACCGTTGTTGTTCGGATAACATCAAGTTCTTCATCCGCAGGCGGGTGATCGATCACAATGTGATACATAAACCGGTCGAGCTGTGCTTCGGGCAGGGGATAAGTGCCCTCGAGCTCGATCGGATTCTGAGTAGCAAAAACAAAAAACGGCTCGTCAAGCTTATAGGTTCGACCCTGAACAGTAACACGATGCTCTTGCATTGCCTCGAGCAATGCCGACTGCGTTTTCGGAGGTGTGCGGTTGATCTCATCCGCCAACAAAATGTTCGTGAAGACCGGTCCGGGCGAAAAGACCATTTTTCGACCTCCTGTTTCTGCGTCCTCTTGAATAATGTCGGTACCGGTAATGTCTGACGGCATCAGGTCAGGAGTAAACTGGATGCGAGAAAATTTCAAGTCGAGCACCTGCGCCATCGTCTGAACAAGCAAAGTCTTTGCGAGACCAGGTACGCCAACGATAAGACTATTACCGCCAACAAATAGGGTCAACAGAGTCTGATTGATGACCTCATCCTGCCCAATAATTAGTTTATGAAGCTCCAAGAGGATCTGCTCACGGCCAGCTCTCAACTTATCAGCGAGAGCGATATCGTCTGCTGACTCGAGGTCGCTCGATTCGGTGTTGGAGATATCAAATGCCACGGAGTCTCCTCATCAGAATAGTTCTTGGCCTGTAGCAAAGACATCTCGACCAAGCCATCAGTCTAAAATTCCTGTATAAAAACATAAGAGGATTTCAACCCTCACACAACTTACTAATGCGTCAATGCGTATATCACATAGTTGATGCCAAACTTGTAAGCTTCGTTCGATAGATCGATCGGCAACCAACCTGTATCAGAGTATTCCCAGTACTCACCAATATCATTATCGTAGTTTGCGATTGCCATCAACCGCTTATTAGGATCGTTGCCCTCGAAAAACCCCCAAAATGTCGTGGGCGGACCATACATCGGAGACATAGCAAGAGTTTCGATATCGAAAAACGAATGAAAAATTGGATGCGAGACATCGAGCTGAATTGGCCTTACGTCTGGCAGAACACGCTTGAGTTGCTCTGTAAAGTTATACCAATGCACTCCAGTAAAGTCGTCAAAGACCACAAAGCCACCTTTGAGTAAATAGTTCCGGAGTCCCTCGACTTCACGATCCGACGGATGCCAAAAACCCGGCTCGGCCATATAGGCAAAAGGAAACTTGTAGAGCTCCGAATCATCCAGAGCAAGGACATTTCCGCCATTCGGACCCTGGAATGGATCAAGATATGAGATCGACTCGAGAATCTTAGTTAGATTCCGCTCAGCCCTCGGATAATCGTGCGCCCATTTAACATCCTGACGAAAGAACCCGGTCTGAAGACCCCGTGTCATGTTGTAGCTTAAGCGTACAAAAACCCATCGACCATCGTAAGCAACGTTCCCCGGCGAAACGTCGGCTCCTACTAGACCCGCAGTGACTAACACAGCCGCGAGCACCAATATGCTAATCACGCTAGTTATTCCAACTCGGCGCGTTTGCTGTTTCAGCATCGCGGAACTAATTCTCCTTTACTTCTTCGAGCTGGCGAATCTCTCGGCTTTTAAGTGCAAGCTCGATGAGTATATCCTCGAGTTCCTCAGCATATCGCTCGGAATCGATACCGTTGCGCAAAAGGCGAAGCTCCTCAACCTGTTCTTCGAGCGCTATTCGCTCTTCATACAAACCGCGCAACTCTGGATCATCCGGAAATGCCATCTCGGCAATTGCGATGTCTTTAGCACCGGTGAAAAAGACTGTCCGTGCGAACATACCATCACCTGCAAGTGGATCCGGTGCATCAGTTCCCTCTCCGTCACCGTCATCGTCTAACAATGCATGCTCCGTAAGAAGCTTGCCAGCAGCTTCATACTCCGCTTCTACCCTTAGACGTGCATAGTTGAACGCTTCGAGAATTGACACACGTCGATCTTTGTTTTGGTCGGCTTCTTCTTCTCCCTCTGTAAATGCCTTAACGAAATAACCACCAAAAATCGTGGCGTTACGCTCACCACCCGTTTTAGTTGCCGTTACCACGATTCGTCCCTCGCCGGAAAGCGCCTGGATAAACGGCCCGCTAGCACTAGCGGTGTTCACAAAGATAATCCTCCGACCGTGTAATTGATCCAGTAACTCAACAAAATCAGCGGCTGACAAATCTCGACCCGGCAAATTAATGCGAGCAGTATCAGTAAAACTACCGTGTCCGAAGAGCACAATTGCAACGTGGTCAGAAGGTGCCGAGCGATCGATGATTGTATTAATCGCTACAACGATATTTTCTTTCGTTGAACGATCAGCAATAACCTTTTTATTGATATCGGTCTTCTCGCCAAGATAGATTATATTGTCAGCAGGTACCGAGTAGCGCTCAATTACCGCATCGGTAAGCGCTATTGCCCACGCATGAAACCGCTCAGTGTATACCGGCGCACCGCCAAGTCCCACAACAACCAAAAGATGAGTCTGTTGTGCAATTGTGGTTGATGTGGTTACGGAAAAGAACAGCAACGCGATCAGTGTTCTCACGCAAGCCCCCGGAAACGTCGATAACCCCATTCACCGAAAATGAGAGTCCCGAGCAAAAGGAACAGGGCCGGCATATCCCAGAGATCATGCTCCTCAACGACCGTAACTCCCCGTCCGACGTGCTGAATGTCGTCTAACAATAATTCCGCTGTTTCAGGAGTGTAGAATCGTCCGCCAGTTTCTTCAGCAATGCGTCTAAGTAGCGGGGCTTGCATTGTCGAGTCGTGGTACTCGGCATCACTCGAAGCAACTTGAAAGTAAGCTACATCTTCGCCAATTATTTCATCATCACTCATAGCATCGACCCGAACTTCGTAAAACCCCTCTTCGCTAGCAGTGAAGTTAGCACGGTACTCACCATCCTTTTCAGCTGTCCACTCCATTGACAGATCGGTAAAGTCTCCGTTCGGTTGGGTTACAGATGCCATCACAACACTGTTGTTCAGTTCCTCGAAGTTTTCATCACCAACAGCGGTGAGAATTGTAACGATCTCGTCCGGCTCAACACGATCGTTAGGTAGCTCCACTACAACTTGGTCAGGAACACTATCGACAAGCCAGCGCAATAGTCGACGCCAATATGTTTCGTGGGTCATGTCATCAATTGCGATATCGGCATGCATCTGCCACATCCAAGAATCCTGTACCGGAAACGCAAGCGCCTTGCCAGCACCATATCGTTGAAAGGCGAGCACCACAAGATTTCCATCAGAACTAGTCAAAAGCTTTGTGGCACCGGGTTTCACCTCGGTAATTGGATTGACAACCGTGATGGGTGGCAATTCCAACCATCGAGAGATCGACATTTCTTCAATATCTGAGATTTGCGTCGCGGCATGAGTTGCACCAGCTCGGGTGGTTTCGACACTCACCTCCATAAAGAAATCCTCGTCACCTTCCGCAGTTGCTCTGTTGAGCACGACCGGAAGCACATCAGCCACTGGCGTTCCAATGTACCCGCCTTCAGCGAACGATCGCGGACTGCCAAGCATCAATAATCCGCCACCACGATGATTAACAAAGTCAGCGATCATGCGAAGCTGGTCAGAAGTAAAGTAATTCGCCTCAATGCTTCCGAGAATGAGGCCGCTGTAGTTGAAGAGCTCGGCACGTGTGCGTGGAAACCCACCAAGTAAATCATCTGGACCTTCAACGTCCAGCCGGAGGAACTTGTTCTCTGCTGTCCGCTGCAAAATGGAAACGTGGAGCCCTTCATCGCTTGCGACTGCCCGTCGAATAAATTTAACTTCGAAACGTGGCTCGCCTTCGAAATAAAGGATCTTTTCGCGATGATCTTCAACAACGATTAGTGAATCTCGAACGTTGTTCTGCGTTACCATCTCGCCAGGCTTTGGTGAAACTCTAAAGGTAAATAGATGCGGTCCTGCCTCCGCTGCTGTGAAGTGCATCCTTACGGTCTGAGGTTCGCCGTCACCAGGCAATTCGACCTCCTTTGATCCAACAATTCGTCCTTCATCTTCGACCTGCACCGTTACCATTTCGCCACGATATCCTCGTTGAGTTACCACCAGATCAACAACCAATGCTGCGTCTTTAAGAACACGCCGCGGTGTTTCTACCCGACTTAGTTGGATATCGTGACTAAATTCTTCGTGACCAAGACCAATAGTAAAAACTGGAGTCCCAGATGCCTGAATCGGTAAGAGTGACTCGGCAAGCCCGTTATCAGCGTTGTCTGCACCATCAGTCACGACAACGATTCCTGACAGTGGTACGCCTGACAACTCGTTGTGCACGTACTCAAGTGCCTGTCCAATATGTGTACGTGTTCCACTGAAATTAAGTTCGTTGACAACATCGAGTCGGCTCGTTTCAGTCGAAAAACCAAAAAAACGAAGTGCAAAACGCTCGCTTAAAGCTGAACGAAACTCGCTTTTCGATTCTAATAAATTGTCTTGAACGAACTGTAACCGAGAAGTCTCATCCTGGTCAGCAATCCGCATGCTACGGGAATCGTCAATCAGGACACCGAGAAAATTTTGCTGTGGGACAACCGATGAAAGCACAAGTACCGGTTGCATGAGACAAAAAGCGATCACGGCAAGCGCAACGAGTCGCACAGCAGCAAGGATGGTGCGATCGAGCGATTGGCTGTTTCCACGAACTTTAGTATAGGTCCAAAGCGTAACAACCCCAGCTGCAATAATCGCGACAAGCGCTAGCGCACCGAACCACGATGTACGGAAGGTAAAGTCGCCCTGTTCGAACAACAGCGGCCGATACTTAAAGAGGAACTCGAACACGGAATCAAACATGGTTGCTACTACAGGGAAACCAGATCCCACGAGTTCTCAGGTTTCTGCTAACCCGTTTCTCCTTTGAACTAATGGCTCATTGCGTACACAATAAAATTGATACCCATCTGAACCGCGAATGTCGAAAACTTCAACGGATACTCCGGACGTTCAGCCCACTCCCAAGCATCACCCAAATCAGTGTTCCAATTGACAAGGACCATCAACCGCCCTTCGGCATCAAAAATGCCTCGGACGTGCGCTTCATAACCGTCCTGTTCCCATGTCCGGCCACCGTAATAATTACCAATCGCCGGAACTTGGAGAATCTCATCAATCCGATACACAGTATTGAAAATTGGATGGTCAAGCGGAATCTCAACGATCGGAAATTCTGGTAAAACCTTACGAATTTGGTGTTCGAAAGCCGACCACTCCCATGATCCCCAAAAATCATCAATCACTAGAAAACCGCCGGCCATAAGATAGTTCCGCAATCCTTCAGATTCTGCTGAATTCAGCGTAATATCTCCCACCTCAAGTGCATACAGGAAAGGGTACTTACGGAGGTTGGGATCATCGAGACGAATCGCGTTCTCTCGTGGAGATCCGTCAATACCGATCAACCGGTTGACGACAGTCATGAACTGACGATCGGCTTTTGGAAAATCGATGGCCCAGCGATTGTATCCCCAACCACTGCTATAAATGGCACGTGTGAAGTAGAATTCATGCGGCCCGGTCGGACTGCTCAGAGCAGGGTAACCAGTGTCGAGCAGTGACCGCACATCCTGATCACGTTGTTGGAACTCGGTGCCTGGTGAAGCCCGAAGTGCACTAATACCAATACCTATGAGCACCGACACAATTAGCACGAGACATCCGTCCTTCAAAGGTCGCATATGTCCCCCTCCTGGGAATCAAATCTCACCTAGACCTTGGTGTTAACGTCACAAGTTTGAACGGAAAACGTTTGGGATACGCTTTTAGCAGAAGTCTTTGATCTTATATCCCGAAAATCTATCCGCAGCATAACACATGCATAACCTATCCTAGGGTTAATACATGGTCTAATGGCCTAAACATAAAGCAGAGATTTAACTACATCGTCTAAGAAGAGATGTTTATATTGTCACCTGTCATCTTCTTGCTATTCGATGAACTGCACCTCAAACATCTTGGGCCACCATTTACCTGTAATGTAGAACGTTTCTGAATCAGGATTGTGGGCAATTCCATTAAGAACGTCCGCGCTTGAACGTTCACGCTGTGTTAAAAGCTTACTGGCATCAATTTGATGAGTAACTCGCCCACTTGAAGGATCAATTCGCACGATGTAGTCCTGATTCCAAATGTTTGCATAAACGATACCCTTGGCACATTCGAGTTCGTTGAGCTGGTTTTGTGGCTGACCGCGTAGTGTCACACTCACAAAGCCAGTTACTTCAAACGTCTGCAAATCCAGAAAAGTTAATTTATTTGAACCGTTGCTCATGACTAACCGAGCACCGTCGTTACATAGTCCCCACCCCTCTCCACGATATCTCAACATTCTGACAAAATTAAATTTTTCAATGTCATAAACTAAAGCACGTTCAGCCTTCCACGTCAGGATTAATAAGCGATTGTCGATTCGAGCTAATCCTTCAGCGAAATAGGCTGGCTCGATATTGATACGTCGTTCCACCTCACCTGTCTTAGGATTAATGCGTCTGAGTGTTGAAGAAGCATACTGTCCAGTGCTTTCGTAGAGCTTGCCATTCCACCACAGTAGCCCCTGTGTGAATGCATCGATATCATGAGGAATCTCGCGTAACACGTTTACCCGTAGGGAACGAACAACTGCTGCACCAGTTTGACCAAATTCGTTGTTAGGAGAACCAGCCGACTGTAGGACCCAGCCACCTACAATTACCACCACCAAGGCAATGCCTAAAAAAATCCATCGCTTCGCAGGAAGTCGGGCGATTAATTGCTGATTCTTAATCTTAGCTTGCAACGTGATTCTTCCCTTTAATAACTCTCATATCCTAACTCAGCAACTACCACTAATAACATCGGTTACAGCAGAGTAATAGATACAATTATCACAGTCCGGCGTAATAGGAGGAATCTTATCTCCCATAAGGCATGTATGTGCATCCAAAAGGCAAGCTTCGACCCAACTGTCGTCTCCAACATAGGGAATGAGCGAGATATCAAATTCTAGGCGACTATCAAAACGCGGAATATTTCGTTGCCCATTGCAATACACAAAATAGCCTGTGTTTGAAACTTGTAAGTCATTGCCACGTAAAAGCCACTGATAGATTTCCATTTGCCGCTTATAGGCCTTTTGCCACGGTGCGTTAATGGTTACAGGTTCGTCCTTACTCGTGGCTTTGTAATCAACTACTACATACTCTTGGTCAGGCGTTATCCAGAGGTCATCAATAGCCCCAGTGATGAGGAGATTCGTTTCTTTGTGATGGACTTGAACGCCTTTAAAGTTCTCTATCCAGTCTTTGAATTTTTCGTGTTGGCAGGGGATTGCCTTAATGCCTGCGGCGCGCATTAAGGGATGCGGTTCGCCACGCTGGCGGGCCTCGTCAAATTCCTTCTTGAGGAGATGATCGACTGCTGAATTCAGAGTAAAAGGAAAACCGGGAGGAGATCCAACACCTAGTCGTCGATCAATGTAAAAACAGCGCGGACAATTCACGAATAAATCAAGTTTCGACCGCGACAACTTGAAGGAAGTCTTTGCTGCAGGATTAAATAGATTCTTTGTGCGTTTACCTCTGTAGTACTGGGACATAGTTTCACCAAAATTTAGAGTCGTTGTTAAATTGCCGTTACTATTAACTAGGTTTGCAAACTAATTCTGATAGTCAAAACTGTAACAGGAAACTGAGGAATAGACAGTTAAGTGACTACACTCGAAGGATGTTTTTACCTCGGTGGAAGAATTTGGGCACCTTTTGTATTGATCGGACCTAGATAAGGATCGCTGTTGAAACCGGCGCTTGTAAATGTTTTCTGGATAGCATCTGAGACGGCGGTCGCTACAGTATCTGATTCAGCAAAAGCAAAAACAGACGGACCGGATCCAGAAATTGAGCACCCGAGTGCCCCGGCTGCCAGAGCCGCTTTCTTCACCTTTGAGAACGCAGGTACGAGCGGTGCCCGGATCGGCTCGACTAGCATGTCTTGAATGCTTCGGCTAAACAGGTTTAAATCGTCAGAGTGCAAAGCGCTTACAAGTGCTGCAACGTTACCGAGATTAGCAACAACCTGGCTAATACTGAAACGCTGCTTGTTAACGAGCTCCCTTGCCGAAGCAGTTTCCACCGCCGTGTGAGGATGCACGACAACGATACGCAATGCCGATGGAACCGGAAGCGCTACGAGATCAAGAGGAGTGTAGCTTCGAATTAACACGATCCCACCGAGCAGGCTCGGCGCTACATTATCTGCGTGACGTGATCCAGAAGCGACCGCTTCGCCTTCTAGTGCGTACTGGATAAGTTCTTTCGAAGATAGAGGATCTCCAAGGAGATGATTGACAGCCACTGCGGCACCAACGCTACTTGCAGCCGAGCTTCCCAAGCCACTGGCCAATGGCATCTGTTTATGTAACCAGATTCTTACGCCACACGAATTGTGATGATTTAGTTGTTGCAAAATAGCAGACGCAGTCACACCGACCACATTTATGCCAGGATCTTTTGATAAAGACTGTGAACCTGTAATCTCAACGATTTCCACACCCGGTGCCTGACTCAACTCGGCTTCAACGATATCCCCAGGACTTACAAGCGCAAGACCCAGAACGTCAAAACCAGGACCGAGATTTGAAGCAGAAGCAGGGGCAAAAACACGAACACGATTAGCCATAAGAATCCAATGTATTTATCGGTAAGAAGAAAGGGACTAAGGTCTTTTCCCTAGAGGTCGAGCTCGTAAATGCTCAGGGAAAAGACCTTAGTCCCTTTCTTCTTGTATCACCTCTGTCTATAAATTGCTATTTTTGTGCCCTAGAATCGATTTGCTTCAGCTTCGACCATATCCTCGAGTGCCGAAAAGTCGACCACTTCTCCATGAATCGGTACAATTCTATCAATCCGCCAATCTAAATCGTTCACATTCTTTAATAAATTGTCCACGAACGGTGCTACACGAGCAGTGGGAACAAAAACGTCAGCCTCCACTAAGATTCGTGCCCATGGTAGATACACTATTAGGTGACCTGCGCTGTGCTCATCTTGGAATATCCGCACGATATGTATTGTGCGTCGCCCATTATTTAAGTCATACACTTCATAACCTGGAACCAGTTCCATGTTAAGACCCTGTGGACTCCGTGCCAATGCATCGGGCTGACTATCATGTGAGCTAGCCACGAGCTCCTCATAATATGACTGATTGGTTTCGTGAGTAATGATTGTTAGACCCTCTGAAACTGCAGCCCTAATTCCTCCAGAATGATCAAAGTGATGATGTGTATTGATCACGTACTGAAGTGGTTTGTCAGGTTGTAATTCGCGTGCTTTTTCGATCACCGCTAGAGTTCTAGCGTCAGATTGAGGTGCCTCGATAAGAACTAGAAAATCATCGAATTCGACAAGCATGCTATGGTGAGATTGTCCAGCTAAACGCCAGACACCGTCAGCAATTTCATCGACTTGTACGTTCGCCTGAAATTCTGGTGGAGATCCTGATGTTGCACTCTCGGGTGCGCTTAGGTCTTCAAATTCCTGATTTGTATTCGTTTCCACAAGAAGATCCCAAAGGGGATAGTCACCCATACGAATTTTGATGGTTTTCGGAAGCGTAAAGCGAGCCGAGAAACCACCTAAACCGCCAGTTTCCCCATAATTATCAAATGTCGAAGTCAACATCACATCGCCTAGATACGAATGGTAAATAGCTGATGCAATCCGCATTGGTAACTTAGTCTCGCTATCAATCCACAGTGTGTAGATATCACCATCAACAGACGTTACATCAACAATGTCATGTCCGTCTTCCTGGCGTAAAGCTGACACAATTGTGCCTTCAGTGAGTGCAAGGTTTAGCATTGAAAATGGGTGATGATAGTGCAAAGCCAGCCGCTCAAATGCAACCTGCTGACTGGCACGACGGGCAACACCGTCAGATCCAATGTTGTACGCCACGTCACCGTCAAATCCGAAACTCTGTTCTTGCGTGAGCGCCGGACTCTGAGTTAGGAAAAGCGAAGTTCGTTCTTGGGTAATTCGCCACCGAATATTTTGAAGATCGGAGTCGAATCGGTAATTATCGATCTCCCAATAAGGACAATTACCAGCATTACATGCTAAATCTTTATTGTCTGGAGCGAAACCCTGACCGAGCCGGTACTGGCGCCCTGACCCTTCTAGAGAAAAACTCTGTGCTTCTAAGATTCTGTCGTCACCCCCCATAGCTTCTGCTGCATCATGAACAACTTGCATTTCAGGAGTTAGTTGCGTGCACGCCGTAAACATAAATGCCGATAATAAAATAATAAAGCCATGCCCTCTCGCCATAAACTGGTCTCCTCTTCTTAACTGTTCAACGAAGGACAAAGAAAAAACTTGGTCTTCTCTTAATCTAAGATGCCAAGTTGAAGTTGTGCAGCCTCAGACATTCTGTCTTTCGACCAAGGAGGTTCCCAAACAAGCTCAACTTTAGCATCGCTTACACCATCTAAAGCCTTTACTTTGCCCTGTACTTCAGCTGGCAATGTAACGGCTGCTGGACAACCTGGAGCAGTTAATGTCATTTGAATCACTGCTAACCCATCCTTGCTTACGATAATGTCATAAATGAGACCAAGCTCGTAAATATTAACAGGAATCTCTGGATCATAAACGGTTATAAGCTGCTCAATAATCTTTGGTTTCAGCTCAAGAGTTTTAAGCGGATCTGCTTGGATATCTGTCGAAGACGGCGCCGGTGTCGGCTTAAGTGACTTTGTGTCTAATCCAGAATTGGCCGTTTTCTGAGATTCATCCATACGAGTGGATCCTTGCTCGGAAGGTTGATCTGCGTCAGGCGAAGATACACGCTTTAGATTTAGAACACCCATGTTTTATTCCGTAGTCGCAATCTGATTATTATCTTTAAACGCAGCGAGCAGCGTGTGCCAGGCTAGACTTGCACATTTAACCCGAGCCGGGTACTCGCGCACTCCTGCAAACACAACTAACTTGCCTAGTTCGACAGAATCTAGTTCCTCGGTATCGCTTGTGATCATATCTTTAAATCGTTCACATAACTTTTGTGCTTCGTCAATCGTTTTTCCTTTTACGGCATCGGTCATCAAGGATGCCGATGCCGTGGAAATCGCGCATCCTGAACCCAAAAAATTTACATCTGCAATAACGTCTCCATTAAAATTCATCCAAATATTCAATCGGTCACCACATAGTGGATTGTAACCTTCCGCATGACAGTTAGCTTGTTCGAGTTTACCGAAGTTGCGCGGTTGTTTGTTATGATCCAAAATTACTTCCTGATAGAGCTCACGTAGATCATTCATATTGGGAACATCTCCCGTACCTTAAAGAGAGCACGTACGAGAACGTCGATTTCATCACGTGTGTTATACATTGCTACCGACGCACGTACAGTCGCAGGCACGCGGAATCTCTCCATAACGGGTTGGGTACAATGGTGACCGGTCCGGATTGCAACACCCTCCGTATCGACAATCGTGCCAACATCGTGCGGATGCACACCTTTTAACACAAAGGATAGAATGCTGGCTTTACGGTCTGCGGTGCCTATTAATTGAAGTCCTGGCACAGCCGAAAGTTCGGTGGTTCCATATGTCAGCAAGTCCTGTTCATGAGACATGATCCGATCAAAACCAATACTATTAATGTAATCAACAGCAGCACCAAGGCCTACAACTCCTGCGATGTGAGGTGTGCCAGCCTCGAACTTATTCGGTAGCTCAGCATACGTGGTTTTGTCGAATGTCACAGAGCTAATCATATCTCCACCCCCCTGATATGGGGGCATCTTTTCTAAAAGCGCTTCACGTCCGTATAACACCCCTATTCCGGTAGGCCCATACAACTTGTGACCAGTAAATACATAAAAGTCACAGTCTAACGATTGCATGTCGAGAGGCATATGATATGCCGCCTGGGAACCATCAACCAGCACTGGAACATCATTTTGATGCGCTATTTGCACAATTTCAGCAACCGGGTTAATCGTCCCAAGCGAGTTCGATAAATGCACTAACGATACAAGCTTTGTTCGTGAATTGATGAGTCGTTCTAGTTCGTCAAGTTTAAGTTGTCCGCGATCATCAATTGGGGCTACTCGAAGCTGAGCACCCGTCTGCTCGCAAAGCAGTTGCCAAGGCACTATGTTCGAGTGATGCTCCATATGAGTGATTACAATCTCATCATCAGTGCTCACATTACTTCGACCGAAGCTTTGTGCTACAAGGTTGATGCTTTCAGTGGAGTTCCGGGTAAAGATGATCTCGTGCGATGCACGGGCATTAATAAAACTGCTTACTTTCTGACGTGCTGTATCGTATTTTTCCGTAGCCGCTGTGCTAAGTTGATACACGCCTCGGTGGATATTAGCATTGTCCTCTTCGTAATAATGAGCTAGCGCATCGAGTACTTGTTGAGGCTTTTGTGTAGTAGCAGCGTTATCAAGATATACGAGTGGCTTGCCGTGGATTCTGCGTTTTAAGATTGGAAAATCTTTCCTGATCCTTTCAATGTCGAGTGCCGATGATGAAACCTTAGTCGAGCTACCCATTGACATCGAATACTTCCAAATCCGAGCTTGGGAGATGTTTTAAAAGCAAGGCATCGAGCTGAATGCGAATCGGTTCGATCGAAATTCGATTAAGAAGATCGCTAGCAAAGGCATGAATTAACAGGCGGCGAGCTTGGTCAATGTCCAGTCCCCTCGAACGCAAGTAGAACAGCGCATTTTTGTCAAGCTGACCAATAGTTGCACCGTGCGTACACTTAACATCATCAGCAAAAATTTCCAGCTCAGGCTTCGTATTAATGTGTGCGTCTTCTGAAAGCAAAATAGCTTTGTTCGTCTGCGTGGCATTGGTTTTCTGTGCGTCAATAGCTACGGCAATTTTGCCACTAAACACTGCATGAGCTTGATCATCCAGTATGCCCTTATAGAGTTCGTGACTGGCGCAGTGAGGTTGTTCATGTCGAATAGTCGTATGGTTGTCGACTAATCGATCTCCATTTGCAAGATACAAACCGTTTAGAGTGCATTCCCCACCTTCACCAGCCAACTTAGCCTCGACTTCATTTCTCACGAGAGCTCCTCCGAGAGTAATTGAGTGAGACGAGAAGTTAGCGTTTTGTTCAAGTGTGACATGCATATTTCCGATGTGAAATGCTTTTATACTGTCGCGCACCAATTTGTAGTGGTCGATGACAGCATTCTTACCAACAAGAATCTCCGTTACCGCATTAGTGAAATATCGTTCTTCGTCCAAACCCGCGTAGCTCTCAACAAGTCGAACCTGACTATTCTCACCAGCGACCACTAGCACTCGTGGGTGATTCATATGACGATCTGCGGCAGTCGTAACGAACAATAGGTGAATCGGCAAGTCAACGATCGCGTTATCGTGAATCCAAACAACCACGCCGTCATGTAGAAATGCTGTATTTAGTGCCGTGAACGCGTGAGCTTCAAAAGGAGCGTGACAACCCAAATGAGACGTAATACCAATTTCGTTATTCGTCAGTGCATTAGCCAAACTGCCGACCTCGACACCGGCTGGTAATTGCTCGGTTCGGGATAGAGTGGAGCTAAAACGTCCGTTGATAGAAACAGCTTTGATTCCCCGTACGTCATGCAATTCGTATTGATCAAGAACTGCAGACGAAATGTCTATCGGTTCTGCCAGATCGAAGTCGGCACTTGCAATCGCGGAAACATTAGTAAACCGCCACTGTTCCATCTTAGTCGTGGGAAACCCAACCGCTGAAAAATATTCAAACCCTCGTTCTCGAAGGGCCGTAATCCGTGGCGGTGCCGAAATGTCGCGTTGAAAATGTTCAAATGCAACCTGGTAAGTATTTCGAAGAGCAACAGATTGGCCCATCAATGTCCCCGTTAATTAACCACCGGCACACCACTAGTCTCCGGATCGAGCCAGCCGTAGCCTTTCTCTTCGAGTTCAAGCGCTAACTCCTTGTCACCCGATTTAACAATGCGGCCGGACGAAAGCACGTGGACACAGTCCGGAATGATATAGTTAAGAAGACGCTGGTAATGGGTTACGATGATAATAGATCGGTCCGGACTCCTTAAATTATTAACCCCATTGGACACAATCTTGAGCGCGTCAATGTCGAGACCAGAATCCGTTTCATCCATGATCGCGAGACGCGGCTCCAATACGGCCATTTGAAAGATCTCATTCCGCTTTTTTTCACCACCGGAGAAGCCTTCATTAACCGGCCGCTTAAGCAAGGAGGAATCAATCTCTAGCAACTTCATGCGATCTTTTATGAATGACATAAATTCTAATGCGTCAAGCTCAGTTTCTCCGCGATGCTTACGAACTGCATTGAGAGCCGCCTTAAGTAAATAAGCATTGTTAACGCCGGGGATCTCAACCGGGTACTGAAACGCTAAAAAGACACCCTCTCTAGCACGTTCTTCAGGTTCCATTTGGAGTAGATCTTGGCCATCGTAAGTCACTGATCCCTTGCTCACAACATAGTCCTCACGACCAGCAAGAATATTGGCTAAGGTGCTTTTACCTGAACCGTTAGGACCCATAATCGCATGCACTTCGCCTCTTTTAACAGATAGATTGATTCCTGTAAGAACTTCACGCGTACCTACACGAGCATGGAGATTCTTTACTTCAAGCATTTGTTTTTTCCTATGGTCGAAAAAGGGGACAGCAGTCGACTTACCCTACGCTCCCCTCAAGGCTCACGGAGAGAAGCTTTTGTGCCTCGACTGCAAATTCCATCGGGAGTTCTCGGAATACTTCTTTGCAAAAACCATTCACGATCATATTTACGGCATCCTCAGTCGAAAGCCCACGTTGGCGACAGTAGAAAATTTGGTCTTCACCTATCTTCGACGTAGACGCTTCGTGCTCCACCTGAGACGATGTATTTCGAACTTCGAGGTACGGGAAGGTTTGTGCGCCACACTTGTCACCTATTAGTAACGAGTCGCACTGGGAAAAATTACGTGCGTGCTTAGCATTATCGCCGATCCTGACAAGCCCACGGTAAGTATTCTGCCCGTGGCCAACAGAAATACCTTTTGAAATGATCGTGCTGCTCGTGTTCTTGCCTAAATGGATCATCTTTGTACCAGTATCGGCTTGTTGATAATTATTAGTAAGGGCTACTGAATAAAATTCCCCAACTGAATTATCGCCCTGCAAGATACAACTGGGGTACTTCCAGGTGATAGCGGAACCTGTTTCGACCTGAGTCCAGGTAATCTTGGCATTAGATGCAGCCTTGCCACGCTTGGTCACGAAATTGTAAATCCCACCTTTACCATCTTTGTCCCCAGGGTACCAATTCTGAACAGTTGAATACTTGATGGTGGCTGAATCTAATGCGACCAATTCGACCACTGCCGCGTGTAGTTGGTTTTCATCACGCTGGGGTGCTGTGCAACCTTCTAGGTAACTCACAGTCGCTCCCTCAGCAGCTATAAGCAAGGTGCGTTCAAACTGACCAGTTTGTGCTGCGTTGATCCTGAAGTAAGTCGATAGTTCCATAGGACATCGCACACCTTTTGGAATGTAAGCGAAAGAACCATCGCTAAATACCGCCGAGTTCAGTGCAGCATAAAAGTTATCAGACGATGGAACCACAGACCCAAGGTACTGGCGAACAAGATCGGGATAATTTTTAACTCCCTCTGAAAAGGAACAAAAGACAATCCCGAGCTCTGCAAGTTTATCCTTGAACGTAGTAGCAACCGACACGCTGTCAAACACAGCATCCACAGCCACTCCAGACAACATTTTTTGCTCCTCCAACGGAATTCCAAGCTTGTCAAAAGTTGCCTTAATTTCTGGGTCAACGTCTTCAAGGCTGTCAAGTTGCGGTTTCTTTTTGGGAGCCGAATAATAAATGATCTTCTGGTAGTCAATCGAAGGAAATGTTACGGTTTGCCACTTCGGTTCCTTCATAGTCTTCCAGAACTGAAACGCTTTTAACCGCCATTCGAGCAACCATGTTGGTTCTTCTTTTTTAGACGAGATTAGTTTTATAACATCTTCATTCAGGCCAGGAGGGATATTGTCCTCTTCTATGGCAGTAACAAAACCATACTTGTATTCGCGATCGGTAAGTTTTTCTATTGTATCTGTAGACGTAGTCATACTTAAAACCTATTCCAGACTATAAAGGTCGTATTTAAATATTACACTATCTATACATTAATACTTACAAATATTTATGAAACTAAGGATAAAAATAAAGTTGCGAGCTAAAGGAAACTCAAACAACTTAAGTGTTAGTTTGAACCCTGTTACTACTCAATAACGCACCGATAATAAAAACTGCACCTGCCCCAACTAAGTTATACCAAAGAAAAGAAATATTTGTCATGGTCGCAACGAGAAGAACTGCGATCATGCCACCAACGAGCCCAAAAAATGCCGCTGTTCCGTTTACTCGGCGCAAACCAATAGCAAGTAGAAATACGCCAAGCAACGAACCATAGAAGAAAGAACCGAAGAAATTGACAACTTCGATGAGAGAACCGAGGCCAGCAGCATAGAGCGCCGTAACTGAGGCAAACAAACCCCAGAAACCAGTTGCTAATTTGGATACCATCAGGTAATGCTGATCAGAAGCCTCTTTTCTGAAGTGTCTACGGTAGAAATCGATAACAGTCGCTGCAGAGAGGGAATTTAGCTCTGCAGCAATACTCGACATCGCAGCAGCAAAGATAGCAGCAATCATTAAACCTATCAGCCCTATTGGTAGCTGAGTTGTAACGAATGTCGGAAATACGTAGTTGATGTCGGTATAAGCATCATCACCGCTTACCTCCTTGACGAGAATCTTCGCGCGATCTCTAATTTCATAAAGTTCGTTGTCGCGCTCTATAAAGGCCATCGTCGCCAAGTCTTCGCGAACTTCATCGCCTACTTCTTTAGCGCTTACAAAATCATCGGCAGCTCTTTTGCGTGCGTCAAAGGCTTTTGAAAATTCAGAGGAAAGATCGGCATATTCTTCTACTCTGACGCTCGCGTGTACACGATCATCATATGTTTTGTTAAAGAGCATGGGTGGTTCATGAAATAAGTAAAAAACAAAAACTAAAACTCCGGTCAAAAGGATGAGCATCTGCAGAGGGATCTTGGCAAAGGCGCTCATTAATAATGAAAGTCGACCAGACTCTACAGACTTGGCAGTTAGATACCTCTGGACCTGGCTCTGATCGCAACCGAAGTATCCGAGCATGAGAAATAGTCCGCCTATCATCCCAGACCAGAACGTGTAAGGTTCCTTAAGATCGAATGTAAAGTTAAGAGATTGCATCCGGCCTGTGGCCCCCGCCAAATGAAGCGCCGGCTCAAGACCAACATCGTTTGGTAAACCAAGAATCAACGCAACCACCGTAGCCGTGACACCCACAAGAATCACAACCATCTGCTTTACATCGACCCAAGTAACTGCTTGCACACCGCCAAACATCGTATAGACCGTCGTCGGAATTCCGATTATGAGTATGGTCAAGGCAAGATTCCACCCCAGGACTATCGATAAAATAACTGCTGGTGCTGCAATGATTACGCCAGCACTAAGTCCACGTGACACGAGAAAGAGTGAGCTAGCTAGAGCCCTAGTCTTGGCATCAAAACGCTTTTCCAGGTACTCGTATGCCGTATAGACCTTTGCACGGTGAAAAAAAGGGACGAGAGTGAGAGACAGAATTATCATTGCTACTGGTAGTCCAAAATAGAACTGAACGAACCCCACGCCTTCGGCATACCCCTGGCCAGTCGTACCGACCAGCGTAATGGCACTCATTTGAGTCGCCATTACCGATAATCCGACCGCCCACCAGGGTAGCGCACGAGATGCCAAGAAGTAGCCTTCCATGGCACGTGTTCCTTTTGTCCGCCTGATGCCGTCATATAGGATCCAGGCCAGATAGCTGATTATGATCAACCAATCAATTGGGTGCATAAATAGAATTTAACAAGCCGAAATTAGATAAATAGTCCTCAGCATCGATAGAAATAGTAGGAGTTTTAGATTTAATTTTATCTTCTGCTTCTTTTGTTATATTCCAAAATGCATCGAAAACCACCACAGTCCCAGGAGAACCACAATTTGGAAGATAACGACTGCAATGTAAGTACGAGTCACGAGGCAAAGTATATCCGGTCGATACGGACAAAATGTGGAATGCAACACAAAACAATAGAATCGATACATTTGGTAGATTTTATAAACTACATACTCTAATCCTATCTTCTTGATCTTATAATTCTATTCGTTATCGTAGATTCTATGCAGTTACTGCAACTATGAAAGACCTGTCACAATTAAACAGACCATTCCCCATCGGTCGTGTTCTCTTCGGCGTCGTCACCTTCATAGCGCTTGTGACGATCGGGCGACAGATTGTTGGCTACCTGCCAGGATTTGCAACCTGGGTCAACAGTCTAGGATCCTGGGGTCCAATTATCTTCATGGCTGGATATATAGGAGCGACTGTGGTCTTCGTTCCCGGTTCAGTGCTAACACTCGCTGCTGGTGCGATCTTCGGTCTAGTCAAAGGCGCGGTCATTGTTTTCGTATCTGCTACGGTTGGAGCAACGATTGCATTTCTAATTGCCCGTTACGTGGCTCGGCAGATAATAGAAAACCGACTCAAAGGAAACCATCGATTTGCTGCCGTAGATAACGCAATTGGAAAAGACGGGTTAAAAATTGTGCTACTGCTTCGGCTATCACCGTTGTTTCCATTCAACCTTCTGAATTACGCTCTTGGCCTGACAAGCGTTCGCTTTACTGATTACGTAGTTGCGTCGGTCGGCATGCTCCCAGGAACGTTTCTGTACATCTACTATGGCAAGATAGCAGGTAGCGTGGCTTCGCTCGTTGGAGGAGCACCATTTCAAGGAACCGCTTATTATGTAAGTCTTTTCCTAGGACTAGCAGCAACTATTGCCGTTACAACACTCGTAACACGAACAGCTAGGCGAGCCCTGCAACAGGCGACTGGTAGCTGATCGATCGGTTGCGCCATACTTGCTACATCTCGAAGTTAAAGACAAAATCAGTCCACTCCGAAATTTTTCCGTCAACCAAGTAGAAGACCCCGACGACCGGGATGTCGAGGCTTCTCTCTGGCAACACAAACCGATCAACACGATCGTTCACAACCACTGGTCCTCTTGCCCACGTATCCACGATCTCAAAACTGGCTGCTGTGGCAGTGTCCCCAAAGCTTCTGAGGAACTCAACGATAGCATCGGAACCCTCGGTTATAGGGGCCGTCTGTGTCGCCCGGTACTTGCAGTCGCTAGTTAAGTACGATGCCATCTTGTCCCAGTCGAAGGGCACGTCGAACGTTGCACAAAAGCCATTGACAGCGGCGATGTTTACCTGTTCCTCGACTGTGGGCGGAGATTGAGCAGCATTTGCATGGTGCGGCATAGCCACTGCAGCCATAGCTCCAGCACTTCCTGTCGCGATGAACGCGCGCCGCGTCACACGGCAAATGGGTTTCTGCATCTCTAAGCCTCCTCGGAACATCATGTCTAGTAACGGTTTCAAAAAGCTAGATCTTTGAGTGCCTAAGTGGGCGCATACATCACCCGACTTTAATTTGCCAGTGGATCCGGTCGAATCTGAAAGCGAACGATCTCACTAGTGGAACCCTTGCCACCTTCGAGATGGAATGTTGACCCCGTATTAAAACTTGCCCAAATGCCTCGCCCTTTCCATCCGGCATTGGGGTCATCAATCCGTCCATCGAGACCTCGACTGTAAAAACCAAGTGGATAGGGAACTCGCATCACAACCCACTCGCCGGTCTCCGGCAAGAGTGCAAGCAGAGCATCTGAGGTGCTTCCTGTGGCGATCGGAACGTTCTCACCGAGGCCTAATGCATTGAACTGATCGACCCAGTTGTAATAGTGATAATCAGCATTTACAGAACCTTCAGCTCCTTGAAACCGTGGTCCTGGGCTTTGATGGAGTGTCCAACCCTCAGTGCAATGTTGACCAGTTGCGGTTGGCCCATTCAGAGTCTTGCATTTACTGCGATCGAAACTCGCCATGTGACCGCTACCACCAAGTGCAGTCCAAATTAGGCCGTTGCGATCAACATCGATGCCACGGGGTCCGTATCCCCAAGCGCTTGGATCACCATCAGGATCGTATGGCGGCTCGTATACTTCCGACTTACATGTTGCGGGAGGGTTATCTCCGAGTTCAAGACGAATTAACTGACCTGGGACTGGAAATCGACGAGAGATCCAGACCGAACCATCCGGGTGGGGTATAACACCGTAGGCACGCTGGTATTTATCAAGACTGCCAATCCGGGTATCAAGCGCCGGATTGATCTCAACTTTGCCCGCTTGTAAGTTAAAATCGCCACCCATGTTCGGTTCGTTCCAAGGCTTTGTAATTACCCCGTCACCGTTCGTGTCAATTACGGTCGGGCACCATCCTTGGGCAGCTTGCTCATCACCTGTTTCATCATAAAGGCGTGTGTTCAACCAACCAATCGCCTCAGTTGATCCACTCAGCCATAACGTGTCGTCGGCATCGTCGGCAAATTGTAGATGGTGGGTAAAATAGCATGTGTTGATCAGAACAAATTCCTTGGTGTCGGGATCGTAATACGACACCTGCCGAGACTCGCGACGGTGCTGAATCGGATAGTACTTCGCAAACGGATTGTCAGAGTCTTCGAGACACCAGGCGGGAACATCATTCGGTCGGATGGACTGCGTGATCCACACACGTCCTTTATCATCCATCATGGGGTTATGGGCACCTCGACTCTGAAGCCCTGCCGACGGTTCATCTCCCCAGTAAAGCGACGGAGTTCTGGTTGACGATCCCTGGTATGAGTTGCTAGTCCGAGGACGTTCAATCCGTGTCGGAAGATCCATGCGTACAGATTGATGCGATTGAATATCGGTAATTACAAGGCCAGCTCCTCCGACCCCATAGATTGGACCATCGGCATACCGGGTTGGATTCCGTTTATCAGTTGACACGTTGTCATGCACCATGCCGCGTTGATGCCCCCAACCCCACATGCTGAGCACAAGGTTTCGCTCAACACCTTGCGGCCGCGGTGGTACCGGCGGCAAAACACCCGTTTGGATGCGGTCACTCCACTCGGTATAGAGCTTAAGCGCACGAGGACGACCAATCCGGTTGATCTCTGCCGCCATCGCTAGCCCTGCACCACCTGCCTGAATTCGATGCTCCCACGCTGCGTACGTCGAGTCGAATTCGGTCAGGTCTAACATCGGCATCTCACGTGTTGCCTGATTGCCAAGTTGATGACATAGCTGACAACCATCCTTCATGCGGTCGACCCAATCTGCTTGTGTCTTCATTGCAACACCAATGCCGTTTCCGCTCGGTCCGGTACCTGGAAAATCACTCGAGGGTGGCACTTCAAGCAAAGAGTACCAATAGCTCGCCGGGTAATAATGAGCAGCTTCTTTTGGAGTAGACGCGAGTGTTGCCTGTAATGAAAGTTCATCACCCAACCGAGCCGAAGTCCGGTCAGAATCGACTAAGCCATAGCCACGTACCCAAACGTCGTAATCTGCTGCAGGCAATTCCGGAATGAGAAAACGTCCAGCATCGTCAGTGACAACAATCTTTCGAAATGAGGTCTTAAAGTCGTTGGTTTCCGCCATAACCCAAACACCAGCCTCTGGGCCATTCGCACTTGTGACGACACCAGCGATATAGTCCTCTGCTGCTGTTGTTGTTTGTTGAGCTAATCCAATACCAATTGCTAATAAAGCTGCCAATCCAGCCATGCCAACCGTAAGTCGTATCTGAGTCATTTGTTACTCGCTCCTGTTCCGGTAGGGTTCCCGATGTCAGGCTAGAGTGCCCTGGACACAAAGGAATTGCAAGCCTGAAGTGATCGACATGAAAACTAAAGTTTTTGGGCCTAAAGGCTCTTAAAGCCGCAATCCCAGTCATGGTCTCAGTTGGAGCGGCATCAAGCATCGCTGTTGACATGGCTACAGACGCTGGCATGACTTTGTACTCGTTTGCGGGATCAGGTCACGGTAACCTTCATGTGACCGAGAACGCACCAGAAACATAAGGCTTCACCTTATCGAAGCTCTGGTGGCTGATCAACAGTTGCGTAGTTCCTGTTCTAACGGATAGAATCTTTATTCGTACTTCCAATCCGTTTTTTCCTCCACTCGGATCTAAATAGGATTGGGTATTAGAATAAGTATGCATAACACTCTAAGAGCAAGAGCTTAGAAAGGAATCGCGCTAGATAACGTGACGACAACTGAGTTAAACCCTCACGCTGAAAACGGATCAACCCATACTCATAAGAACCTGGGGTTTTTCCAAACTTACATCTTCTCACTAGACCATAAAGTGATTGGCATTCAGTACGCCATCACGGGCTTGCTTTTCCTGCTGTTCGGATTCTCGTTGATGATGATTATGCGCTGGCAGCTTGCCTATCCATTCCAACCGATTCCAATAATTGGTGGGTTGCTGGGTGATGCTCGAGCACCTGGGGGTATTATGCTCCCCGAGTTTTATAACCAACTTGGCGCGATGCACGGCACAATCATGGTTTTCCTGGGAGTCGTGCCATTAGCAGTAGGTGGCTTCGGTAATTTTGTACTGCCGTTGCAAATTGGCGCTCCGGATATGGCCTTCCCTAAGCTTAATATGCTTAGCTACTGGTCGTTCTTCCTGGGCGGAGTTGTCATGTTTTCTAGTTTTTTTGTCCCAGGTGGCGCAGCCAACTCTGGCTGGACCTCTTACGCACCACTGTCAATCTTTGCCACAACAGGACAGACACTCTGGTTAGTAGGGATGATCTTCTTGATCACGTCCTCACTTCTTGGGTCGGTCAACTTTATTGTGACAACAATCCAACTTCGCGCTCCAGGAATGAGCTTCATGCGGTTACCATTTTTCGTTTGGGCACAGCTAGTAACAGCATTTCTCTTACTCCTTGCATTCCCTCCACTGGAAGCAGCAGGCGTACTGCAATTAATGGACCGAGTTGCAGGAACGAGTTTCTTTATGCCAAGTGGACTAGTCTATGCTGACTCCCCAGTTGACGTAAGTGGTGGTGGGACACCGCTATTGTGGCAACATCTTTTTTGGTTCCTAGCGCATCCCGAAGTCTATGTTTTAATTCTCCCAGCTATAGGCATTGTGGTTGAGATTCTTGCCAACAACACACGTAAACCGATTTGGGGCTATCGCATTCTAGTGGGCTCGTTGATCTTCTTAGGCTTCATGTCGTTCGTCGTTTGGGCACACCACATGTTTCTAACCGGTATGGGTACAACGATGAGCTCGTTCTTTCAAACGACCACGATGATCATTTCAATTCCGTCAGTTGTTGTTCTCTCAGCGCTTTTTCTGACGCTTTATGGAGCATCGATTCGATTCACGACACCAATGTTGTTCGCCTTGGCATTTATTCCAATGTTTGGCATTGGTGGTCTTACAGGACTACCGCTTGGTCTGTCTGCTCCAGATCTGCACCTCCACGATACTTACTATGTGATTGGCCATTTTCATTACGTCGTAGCACCCGGAACACTATTAGCACTTTTTGGTGGTATTTATTATTGGTTTCCGAAGGCAACTGGTCGCAAGATGAATGATCTCCTCGGTAAAATTCACTTCTGGGGTTCATTTATCGCAATTAATGTTGTCTTCATGCCAATGTTCATACAGGGTCTATCCGGTATGAATCGCCGCATGGCTGACGGTGGTCTCGAGTACTCAATGAACCAGGACGTTTTGGTCTGGAACACGGTTATCTCAATGGCTGCATGGGCTCTGGGACTGTTTCAAATTCCCTTCATATTTAACTTCTTCTGGAGTATTAAGAAGGGTGAACGGGTCGGGAATAATCCCTGGAAAGCCACAACATTGGAGTGGCAAGCTCCTTCGCCACCACCGCATGGCAATTTCCTCACGCCCCCACAGGTTTATCGTGGTCCATACGAATATAGCGTCCCTGGGGCACAAACTGATTTCGTTATGCAAGGTGAGGCGGGTGGACCAAACAACGCTGAGCCCGCGAAGGTCTAGGTTTTATGGAAATTCCATACATTGTTGAAAAACGGGCTGATACCGGCCTCAATAACGTAAAACTGGGTATTTGGCTCTTCTTGGCCTCTGAGGTCATGTTGTTCGGAGCACTCTTTTCCTCTTACGTATTATTACGGCTCATGGCAATCGACTGGCCGGAGGGTAGTGCAGTGTTAAATGTCCCAATGGGAACATTTAACACTGTTGTACTCATAACTTCGAGCGTTACGATGGTCATGGCTTATGCGTCGCTTAAAATGGACAACCTAAGTGGCTTCAAGAAATACATGGCTGCCACCATTGGTTTGTCGCTCCTGTTCATGGTTGTTAAAGGGTTCGAGTACAGTCACGAGTTTGACATCGGGAACTTTCCCGCCACTAGCACATACCTGGCAATTTACTTTACGATGACAGGCTTCCATGCACTGCACATCATTGGCGGGGTTATCGTAAACACATATTTCCTCTTTCCAGGCTCCAAGATGTGGGTAACCAATAAGCAACAGTTCATCAACCGGATTGAAGCCGCCGGTTTGTACTGGCATTTCGTCGACTTAGTCTGGATTTTCCTGTTCCCAATCCTATATCTGACGTAATTGAACGCGACCGAGGAGAGACACATGAGCACAGACGTACAAGCGCACATTAAGCTGTATAAGAAAATTGGTGTAGCGCTGATGGTGTTGACGGTCGTGACAGTGTTGGCCTCCAAAATCCCGGTGGGAGTTGCGTTGGGCGTGGTGCTTGCCCTGATCATTGCCACAGTCAAAGGTTCACTCGTTGTAACTTATTTCATGCACTTAGTGGAGGAACGGAAGAGCATTTGCTGGATGCTACTGCTCACTGCTTTTTTCTTTATCGTCCTGATCTTTATCCCAATACTTGGCTATCTTGACCATACAGGGAAACCTATGACGTTGCCTAACGCAAACGCACCAGTTGCAGAAGAAACAACTCACTAATGTCCTTGAGAACGATCCACCTGATCTTTATTGCATCGTCGATCATTCTCGCAGTAATGGTGACACTGTGGGGAGTTGATTTCTATCTTTCCGAACGGGGTTCAGTCGGCCACCTGCTGTTTTCGACAGGTTCGCTGGGGTTTGCTAGTGGCATGATTGCGTACCTCGTGGTGTTTATTAAAAAAACTCGAGCGATCGGAATGGAATAGCACGACCATGGTAAATAAATTTTTAAGCCTGGCACTGCTAGTAACAATATTCGTAATCCTTAAACCAAACGAAGCATTAGCATGTCCAATTTGTTTCAGCGGAGACTTGGATTCCTCGATTACCCAAAGTGTCAATTGGGCTATCTTTACATTGATGGGAATTACTAGTGGAGTACTCAGCGGACTTGTCGCATTTATTGTTCACTTAGTAAAACATTCGCGACAGGCTTTGGGACACAAACCCAAGCTAACCGAAGGAGATATGTAGATGCAAGAGTTGCTTGGGTTGCCGATACAAGCATCTGCTCACGCAGCAGAGATCGATCAAATGATCGTGCTTGTGCATTGGCTGATGGCCATCTTATTTGTCGGTTGGGGTGCTTTCTTTATCTACACGTTGATCCGATTCCGAGCCAGTGCTAATCCAACAGCTGACTATGCAGGTGTCAAAAGCCATGCCTCGAGTTATTTCGAAATTGCTGTAGCTGTTATTGAAGCAGTGCTATTGATTGGTTTCGCGATTCCAGCTTGGGCTAGTTGGGTCGACGAATTTCCACCAGAAGAAGATTCGACCGTTGTTCACATGATAGCCAAACAATTCGAATGGCATGCGCACTATCCCGGAACTGATGGCCATTTTGGACGTCGAGATATTAGCCTAATCACTCCAACAAATGTCATCGGACTTGACAGAAGTGACCCTCATGCTGCCGATGATGTTCACGCGATTAATAATCTCAACCTACCTGTTAACAAACCAGTGATTGTTTATCTCTCCACCCAAGATGTGATTCATAGCATGGGAATTGCGGAAATGCGAGTAAAGCAAGATGCCATTCCAGGAATAGAGATTCCAATATGGTGGATACCAACCGAAAAGGGTGAGTTCGAGGTTAATTGCTCTCAGTTATGTGGACTGGGGCATTACCGGATGCGCGGTGCGGTAACCGTTCAGACGCAAGACGAATTCGACGCATGGTACGCTGAGGAACTTGCTTTCCTCGAATAAAAACTGCCCCAACAAACCAGGGGTGTAATAACTGTTATCTATTTCTCCAAGAGCAGCCGGTCAGGTTCACAGGCCTGCGAACTACATATAATTCCCCTCCTAATGTCATCGCATCGGGTCCATTCCAGACCAGCCCGTGGTGTTTGTGCTCAAGTGAAAATAGATCAGTCACCTGAGACTATCTCTGGATTTCTTGAAGATGCAGCTCATTATCCAGGTGGTCATGCCTGTGGGTTGGCACGCCCTCGCTCTGAAGCAGAAATAGCAGCCGTCATCCAATCGACTCAGCAATTACTCCCAATTGGTGCTCAATCCTCACTCACGGGAGGAGCAACCCCTATGGGAGAATTACTGCTCATAACTGACCGACTCGATGGCATTCTACATATCGATAAGAACCAAGTTAAAGTGCAGTCTGGTGTGCCACTCAGCATACTAAAAGACAAACTAACTTCTCATGACGCTTTCTTTCCCTCTATGCCTACCTTCGAAGGAGCATTCGCTGGTGGTGTAGTCGCTACCAACGCGGCAGGAGCAAGCACATTTAAGTACGGGAGCACACGCGACTGGGTCCGAGGTCTAACAGTCGTGCTCGCGGATGGCAGCGTGATCGAACTTGAACGCGGTCAATTTCAAGCACATCCCGATGGGTATTTCGAAATCATCACTAGCCACAGAAAATTTCGGGTTACGGTTCCAACATATCGCATGCCGAATGTGCCAAAGCGCTCAGCAGGATACTTTGCCGAACCAGGCATGGATCTAATCGATCTATTTATAGGTTCTGAAGGCACGCTCGGCGTTGTAACAGAAATTACCTTCGGCATTGTTTCTCCGGTGCCAGCCCGTTATCTTGTATGGTTAACGCTCCCTAGTGAAAATTCAGCTGTGGAACTTGTTGCTCTTCTTCGTGAGGAAACACAAGCCACTTGGCAATTAAAAGACCCACGAGGCATTGATGTCTCCGCAATTGAGCAAATGGACCGACGAAGCCTTGATCTCATTTGCGAAGATGGTTTTGACCGACAACACTCGATCAAAATTCAGGATGACGCAACAGTTGTCCTACTAATTCAAATTGAAATACCCATAGATAGTGTGCCTACACCTACCGAGGCGTACTCCCAAATCGAAGGAGCTTTAATAACAGGCGGGCCTGATACACCACTTGTACGGTTATGCCAACTGCTTTCTAAAGTTGAGCTGCTTGACCATGCAGAAATAGTTTTGCCGCAAGATCGACATCGATATAACCAACTCTTAGCTGCGCGCGAAGCGGTGCCTGAAGCAGTTAATCGTAGGGTCTGGCAAGTTAAAAGAGAGGGCGATCTTGCGATTGAGAAGACGGCTGCTGATGTCATTGTCCCATTCACACATGTTCTTGAAAGTTTGAAACTATTTAGGAGAGCTTTTGAACAACGTGGACTCGATTACGCAATTTGGGGACACATTTCGGATGGTAACATTCATCCGAATGTCGTACCACGAAGTGTGGAGGATGTTCGAGCAGGTATGGAGGCAATCCTCGAATGCGGACATGAGATCATTAAATTAGGTGGCTGTCCACTGGCCGAACACGGGGTAGGCAGGAATAAAATCAAGCAAGCCTTATTGAAACAACTGTATGGAAAAAGTGGCATCGAGGAAATGCGTAACGTCAAAACAGCTTTCGACCCAGAGGGGAAATTGGCTCCTGGTGTGCTATTTCCAGAATTATCAAAAACAACTTTGTAAACATCATCATGAATCAATTTCTTGCACACTGATTAACTATCGCTCTTGCTTTAAGCGTGACAGCCTGGCTCCTTCCGGGTGTTGAAATCACTTCACTAACCGCTTTATTGATTGCCGCGCCGGTGCTTGGATTTGTTAATGCAGTCATTAAACCAGTCCTAATGTTACTTACTTTACCTATCACAATGATGACACTTGGTCTCTTCTACTTTGTAGTGAATGGATTAGCATTCGCGTTCGCGGCCTGGCTGGTGCCAGGTTTTAGCGTCCAATCACTCGGTTGGGCAATGATCGGCGCTCTACTGGTCGGAACTGTTTCCTGGTTTATAGGAAGCGTTACACGAAATTTCTAGAAATGAATCAGCCTTGCATCACAACACTACTCGTCGCAAGCGCAATGCATTACCAATAACCGAAAGTGAACTCATCGTCATGGCTACGCAAGCCCAAAGTGGATTAATCAATAATCCGAAGAATGGGTACAGAACACCCGCTGCTACCGGCACACCGATCAGGTTGTAAACAAAAGCAAGGAACAAGTTTTGACGGATGTTGCGCATTGTGGCTCGACTTAAATGAAGCGCACGTGCAATGGCCTGTATGTCACCTTTAACCAACGTTACTCCAGCGCTTTCCATCGCTACGTCCGTTCCGGTTCCCATAGCGATACCAACCGAAGCTGCGGCTAAAGCTGGCGCATCGTTGATCCCATCTCCAGCCATAGCGACCACTAGACCAGCAGCCTGTCGCTCAGTAACAACCCGAAGTTTGTCAACAGGTAGCAACTCTGGGATGACATCGTCAATGTCCAGACCGATTTCACCCGCGACCGCCTCGGCTGTTAAGCGGCTGTCACCAGTAGCCATAACGACACGTAACCCTTCAGCCTTGAGTTGACGGATCGCCTCAGGTGTAGATGCTTTAACCGGATCGGAAATACCAACGAGACCAACTGCACGTCCGTTAATACCAATGTAGACGACCGTTTCCGTGCGTTGAGTTATCTCGTCAATTCGACCTACTAATGATCCTAGATCGATCGAGTGTCTTTCCAACATGGCACGTGTCCCGACAATAATTTGATAACCATCCACAGTTCCCACTACTCCACGGCCAATTTCAGACTGAAAAGTTGTTGCGGGTACGATCTGAAGCTTTCGCCGTTTAGCTTCTGAAACAAATGCATCGGCAAGTGGATGTTCACTGGCTATCTCTAATCCAGCAGCTAAACATAGAACTTCATTTTCGTCTTGACCCGTAGATACGATGACCGTTTGAACACGAGGCTTACCCTCAGTAAGTGTTCCTGTCTTGTCTATAATCAATGTGTTAACGCGTTCGAGCATTTCTAGCGCCTCGGCGTTTCGTATCAGTACGCCAGCTGTTGCCCCACGACCTGTACCCACCACTACTGCCATTGGTGTCGCTAAACCGAGTGCGCATGGACAAGCAATAATGAGAACAGTGACGGCACTAACCAACGCTGAAGCGAATCTCGGCTCAGGTCCCCATAATCCCCACACAATAAACGCTATCACTGCAATGGCAACAACTGCTGGTACAAAGTACTTTGCCAATCGATCAGCAAGGTCTTGAATCGGAGCCCGACTCAATTGCGCTTCGTTGACCATACGAACAATTTGCGCAAGCAGTGTTTCATGACCAACTCGTTCCGCTCGGATTATCAGTCCACCAGTACCGTTAAGAGTTGCACCAATTACCTGTGAACCTGAAACTTTCTCGAGCGGAATTGGTTCACCGCTGATCATTGACTCGTCAACGGTACTTCGTCCGTTCATAACAACACCGTCCACGGGAATCCGTTCGCCAGGACGAACACGCAAGATGTCGCCAACTTTAACCATCGCTAAAGGCACATCCTCTTCACTCTGCTCACCTAAGCGGTGCGCAACCGTTGGTTCAAGCTGAAGCAGTGAACGGAGTTCGGACCTTGTCCTGTACTGGGCATGTAATTCAAGTAATTGTCCTAATACAACGAGCAGAATGATGACAACAGACGTGTCAAAGTACGGCTCTACTCTTCCTTCTATCTGAAATCCGACAGGAAAGATCTGAGGGAACAAGGTTGCTACAGCACTATAAAGATAAGCTGATCCTACCCCGAGACCAATGAGTGTAAACATGTTCGGGCTACGGTTGATAAAAGAAGCCCAACATCTTTCAAAGAACGGTTTCCCCACCCACACGACAACTGGTGTCGCAAAAAGGAACTGAATCCACTTGGAAGTCGAATAACCGATCGAACTATCAATGTAACTTCCTAACATCATCTCAGCTAAAGCTAGAGAAACCACGGGCAAACCAATTAATGCGCCGATCCAAAATCGCCTATTCATATTGTGGAGCTCTGGATCGGTTTGTTTCGCAATGGTTATATTACGTAACTGAAGAGCCATTCCACACGAGGGACAAGCGCCTGGTTTCGTAGCTTGCACCTCGGAACACATTGGACAGATATAAGTAGATTCTGAAGACGGAGAGGGTTTAACAATTGGCATAGAAACGGACATCCTATGCTTATGTGTCTGTCCCTGTAACTCTACAGTGTTACGAATTTTTAGGAATGTTGAAGGATTGCGTTCGAAGGTATCCTTGCAACCACTACAACAGAACAAATACTGCACGCCGTCATATTCGTAGGTGAACTTAGCTTTATCTACGTTCACATGCATACCGCAAACTGGGTCTTTAATTTCAACCTGCATGTCGTGTGATTCTTACGTAACTAACAACACATTTAAGAAAAGCTGGTCAACGGAAGGTTGACTCCTGTTACTTTACGTCTTCGTTCACCTCTTTAGATAACAATGCTTCCTTAACGAATACTGCCTCAGATTGTGCACCAAGAATTTCAATACGATCGTTAATAATGGTTTTCGGTACCCCAGTTACTCGATATTTTTTCACTAATTCTGGAAACCCCGTTGCCTCAATCACGGATGCGGTAATGTAATCACTGGCAGCAGCTAACCGATATGCAAGACCAACTGCCCGCGGACAAAATGCACAAGTCGAAGTAACGAACACCTTGATATTAAGCGGTTGCTTAAGAGTAGCAGTTAATGCCAAGCTTTCTTTTGTAAGTCCGAGATCACTACCTGCAGCTATCATAATCGCATCAAAAAATGAAGCCGTTTCATAACCACTAGGTATACCGTAGTAACGTAATCCTAAGTCACGCTTGCCTATGATGGCTGTTGCAGGTGCTTGGTCGACTTTAAATTCGGCCACCTTTTTCTGGTCGAGGATAAGGTTATATTCTTCAACGCTAACTTGGCTGGAAAGCTTGGCTATCTGATCAATAACCTGCCTGGCCGGTAGGCAAATATCGCAATCAAAAGTCTGCGTGAAAAAGACCAGGCGCACCGAAGAAGCAAGTGCTGCTAAACGATTTTCTAGGTCCTGGCTGTCATCCACCATTTACGATTCTATTGTCTATGACGTGTCATTCTGTATCTTTCACTTGAATAAATCCTCAAAATTTTTTTTCGCATTAATGGGCCCTGCTGAGTGAGTTTCGCGTTCAACTGTTACGCAAATCTCAAAATATTTACAAGAATTTCTGGTGTCCTTAGGCAAGATACGTTTCGGAATAGGTTGTTCACATTCAAACCGGTTGCTGGTATCAAACCATGCACACTGACCACAACTGTGAAGATCGCTATTGCAATTAGCACACTGACTTTCTATCGAGATCGGTAGACTAATCTCACTACCACAACAAGCACATTTCAGCACGTCACGAAACCCTGGAATGTTTACTTTTTGTGGTTCTCGTGGTCCGTAACCACGTCTCGGTCCTCGTTCGCGTTTTTCTTGACTCTCGATCTTTCGATCGTCGTCGTCGTCTTGATAGCCTCGTTGACGGTACTTTTTAGTCATTGTTTTACTAGTAGCTTAACTTGATTTAACGTGCTTAAGATATATTGGTTCACTTAGCATTAATTACAGAAGAAATTTGACATTCAAATATTCAGATATAAAATTCTTACTGTTATTCTATTTGTACACTAGGGAAATAATAAGTGGCAGGACGAAAAACAGGTAAAGTCGTTTACAAAAAGGACCTCTCATCAATATTGACAATCTTCAGGCTAATGCCTGAAGAAGGCAGTATTTTTCCACCTTCAGAGGCTGGACAATATATCGCCCTGAAACGTGATGACTGTAAACTCACAAAGAAAACTGGTATTGGCACAGACGGCAAACCTGTTTACGGTCCAAGTCTCGATGATTCCGGTAATCAGAAAATAGGACCGGTAACCCATTCTTATTCCATCGCTTCAGCGCCTTGGGAACAAGAAGAACGGGGTTATCTCGAGTTCTATGTTGTTCTTGAAGTCATCAAAAAAGATGAACATGGCCGTTTGAGCTCCGTTTTTATGAACATGGATCAGAAAAATAACGATGAAATCACTTACTTTGATCGGATCACGGGCAATTTCACACTTAATCAGCGAACGGCTAATTACAATAATATAGTGATGGTCGGAACCGGAACGGGATTAGCACCATTCATTGCCATGGCCAAGCAGTTGCATTGGAACGCTACGAACGGGAGTGGCGATGATCGCAAGTACACGCTTCTCCATACAAATCGAACTTATGAAGAACTTGCTTATCATCAGGATCTTTTGGATATGGAGAAAGCTGCCAAATTTGATTTCCTTTATGTACCAACGGTCAGTCGTCCCACGACACGAGACCAGAATGACGCAAGCATCGGAATCGGACGAGCAAACAATGTCTTACGACACATGTTTGATCTGCCAATGAAAGAAGAAGAAGTGCTAGCAGCTGCAAAATCTGGAAAAGGAGATCTTGTCCGTGCAGAGGCTGGAATGCAACGAACGCCGAAACCGGAATTGCCAAAGCAAATTTCAGCTGCTGGACTTCATGAACGACTTGATCCCTCAAAAACTGTCATCATGACATGCGGGAATCCTTGGTCAATGGCTGATATCGAACAAACAGCAAAAACAAATAGTATCAAGTTTGAAATGGAAGAGTGGTAAGTGAGACATTAACTTATCATTTAAGTGATCACTTCTTATCCAAATCCTCAAAAACCTGTTTCACTTCAGAATTGTCTGGAACCATTGGGATATCATAAATTTTAGCGAAAACAATTTTACCTGTTATATCGACAACAAAGATTGCACGTTCCGATATTCCACCTTCACGGGCCACCCCATACGATTCAGCTACTGCACCATGAGGGTAAAAATCACTTAGTAGATCGTAGGAAATCCCCCCTAAACTTTTAGCCCACTCTACTTTTGTCGGTACTGCATCTACACTAATTCCTAGGACGCGTGCATTGTGACTTTCAAACCAGTCTAACTCTGCCTCATAGTTCTTTAACTGGTTGGAACAAACGGGCGTCCAAGCGAGTGGGTGGAATAAAATGACGACGTTACTCCGACCTATGAAATTAGAAAGCTTGATGCATCCGCCCCTGTGACTATTAAGCTCAAAATCAGGCGCTTTATCGCCAATATTCAAGGACATTCCGCTATCTCCTTTTGGATGTTACGACTCTTGAAACCAATCATCGCATACACATAGCCAGAATGGATGTACATTTCTAGAAAACAGTTTCTGTTGCAATTAATAAGAAATGACAAGCCTAACTAACGAGCCTAATGAGCCAACATCAGTTGGCGCATCTAACTTAACAGTTGTGTTAGGCTGATACACTCACATACTCTTTCCTAGGCAATTAAATTCGAGCAGTCAACAGAACGAGTGTTTCACCATGAAAATAAAGAGAGAGAACCAATGCCAGCTAGATTTGTAATTGTTTTTATTATCCTATTTTTAGCAATTGTTTTTCCGGCTTTAGCGAACCTTCTCACCGAATGGCTATGGTTCGGCGAAGTTGGCTACCAGTCAGTTTTTGTAAAAAGTCTTGTAACGAAAAGTTCGCTTGGCTTCGGAGCCTTTTTAATTGGATTTGCAACACTCTTTTTAAACCTTCGTCTTGCTCTTAAAGGACACAAAAAGCCATACACGTTATTCCCAGGTGGAGGGGATATTCAACCCATAGTCATCGAACCGAAACAGCTCGGGCTTCTTATTCTTGGCATTTCAGCATTATTAGCAATTTTTGTTGGTGGTATTGCATCAAGTCAATGGTTAGTAGCTTTGCAATTTCTAAATGCCACACCGTTTGGTGAGGTTGATCCATTATTTGCGCAAGATGCAGGTTTCTATATCTTCACTTTGCCGTTTCTTGACGCGATCAGACATCTTCTACTAATTTTAGTTGTCTTATCTTTGATCGGCGCAACTGCGTTATATGTAGTTTCCGGACAACTAGAACTAAACCCACAGTTGCACATTGGCAAACGTCCTCGGCAACACTTGTCATTGCTGATCGCTGTGATTTTTGTATTGTTAGCCACAGCAGCTTATCTCGACATACCTCGTACTTTACTTACACCCGCTGGGATAGTACATGGTGCTTCTTATGCTGACGTAGCTATACAACTCCCAGCTTTGAAGGTTCTGATGGTAGTTGCTGGACTAGGCGTAGCAGCAGCTACATATGCTGCGATCTCCGCAACAACATGGCCTGTAGCCGCTTCTGTGGCTATCTATCTTTTAGCCTTAATTGGTGGAAACGGTTTAACTTTTGCTATTCAACAACTTGTGGTAACACCAGACGAACAACAGAAGGAAGCTCCCTATATCAAGCACAACATTGCTTCGACTCGTACAGCTTTTGATCTTAACGAGGTCGAAGAACGACAAGTCTCAGGTGACGCAATCATTAACATCGATGATATCGTCAACAATGCTGAGACCATAAATAATGTAAGACTTTGGGACCACCAACCCTTACTTGACACCTTTGGTCAAATTCAGGAAATTCGCACTTACTATGAATTCGCATCAGTCGACAACGATCGTTACGTCGTGGACGGTGAATACCGTCAGACGATGTTGTCAAGTCGAGAACTTAGCTCTGATAGCTTGCCGAACCGATCTTGGATTAACGAGAGACTTCAATACACACATGGATTTGGTGTGGCTCTTGGCCCCGTCAACCAAGTAACTCAAGAAGGTTTACCGGTGCTGTTCATCAAGGATCTTCCACCACGATCAGAAACTGACCTTAGTGTAGATCAACCAAGTATCTACTTCGGAGAACTGTCGAATGACTATGTGGTAGTAAACACCAGAACTGATGAGTTCCACTACCCTGAAGGGGATGATAACGTCACCATACGTTACGATGGCACAGGTGGCGTACGTTTAGGCAACCTTCTACAACGTTTGTTCTTTAGTCTACGATTTAGCTCTTACGAGATTCTAGTCAGTAGCCAGCTCACTGCGGACAGTCGAATTATTTATCATCGCAATATTGCGGATCGCGTGTCTACAATTGCGCCATTTTTTCTGTGGGACGCAGACCCATATCTTGTGATCGCTGACGGGAAGCTTTTCTGGATGCGGGATGGTTATACCGTCACTGGATCGTATCCCTATTCGACGCCAGTCACCAACGAAATCAACTATATACGTAACTCCGTTAAAGTGGTGATTGATGCCTACAACGGTACAACCAAGTTTTACCTGGCTGAACCCAATGATCCTCTTGTACTTACACTTAGTAAAGTTTTTCCAGATCTGTTACAGCCACTCGAAACAATGCCAGAGGAACTCAGTAGCCACATTCGTTACCCAGAGGGAATCTTTGAACTACAAACAGCTGTGTATTCTACCTATCACATGACCAATCCATCGGTGTTCTACAACAAAGAAGATCAGTGGGAGGTGCCGATAATTGACAGTGAGAAGATGGAACCGTACTACACAATTATGAAACTGCCTGGCGAAGAAAAGGCTGAGTTTATCCAGATGTTGCCTTTCACGCCACGCGGTAAAAATAATCTTGCTGCTTGGATGGTAGCGCGTAGTGACGGAGAACAGTACGGAAAAATGCTCGCCTTCCAATTCCCAAAGCAAAAGGTTGTCTTTGGGCCTTCACAAATTGTTGCGCGGATTAACCAGGATCAAGAAATTTCACCACAGATCACTCTCTGGAACCAACAGGGATCGGAGGTAATTCAAGGGACGCTTCTCGTAATTCCAATCGAGGAAGCACTTCTTTACATCCGCCCGCTTTATCTGCGTGCATCCGGTGGAAGAATCCCCGAATTGAAAAGGGTAGTAGTTGCTTACCAGAATCAGATCGTGATGGAAGAAACGCTTGAACTAGCACTTGCTCGTCTCTTCGGTTTTAAATCTCCAGAGATGCCTGACTCAACTCTGGTTGCTGATGCTGATCCCAATCAACTTACTCCCAACGTAGCAAGAATACTGTCATCTTTCAACCAGGAGTCAGAACCATTGGTTCAACAAGCACAAAACCATTTCCTACAAGCTGTTCAGGCACAACGCAATGGTGATTGGGCTACCTACGGGGAAGAAATTCGGCAACTAGGTACAATCCTAGAACAGATGCAAGTGCCTCAAACTCAGAACTGAACTATAGCTTTCATATCTAAGTGTGTTTAAAAAATTTATTTTGTCTATGATCTATCCTGTTAATCCTTGTTTCTTCCAATAACGAGCTAAGCCTAGCCACCCAAGTGCAAGCGGGCCAAGAGGTGCACCATCAAAAAGATCAGTTTGCTGAGCCGATAAGTGTCGCCGGATATGCCTCCTCATCTGGTCGATGAAGTCGTTCATTTTGTCATCATCACTACCTTTGCTTGCAATTGTTTTTCGTGCGATCTCTTTCGCTGTAGCCAGATTCTCAAGGAGCATATCAAGATGTGCTCCCACGTCCTCGTATGGTCCAAAATGGGTAACGAAAAGCGTCGAAGGTTGCTTCTTTCGAATTAGATCTACACTAGCGAACCAAGCTTCAACATCGATGTCTGGTGGAGGAGTTGGTGGCATCGCGAAAAGTTCTTTACCTAATCTCATGCCTGCTGTATCTCCTACAAACGCGACACCAGTCGAGGAATCAAAAAACCCGACATGGTGTGATGCATGCCCAGGCATATAAATAACTTCGAGTGTCCGGTTACACATGTCAATCTTCTCGCCACCTATAAGATGTTTTATATTGGATAACGGAATAGGTGCAACTTCACCCCATAGTCGATCCATATTGTTTCCGTAAAGCCGCCCGGCACTTGCCAATAACTTCTCCGGGTTTGCTATATGACGAGCGCCATTTTCATGAACGTAAACCGTGATATCAGAATTTTCCCTGACAAGCGAACCCGTTGCACCTGCGTGGTCAAGATGGATATGAGTCAACAACACAGCTCGAATGTCAGAAATAGCCATGCCGTGGGTATCTAAAGACAGACGAAGTGTATCCAGACAAGTCGCTGGACCAGGGTCTATGAGGGCAATTCCACTCGGCCCCTGTAGAACGGCAGTGGCAATAGCACGTGAGTATCCGAGAAATTTGAGATCTACGTATTTGAGTCCACGAGCAATTGTTTGCATAACTACCATGGATTGTACTATGGCAATATACCAGGTGAGTGCTTGACCTGTAGAAAGCTATCTAAGTAACCTGTTAATTAGTCTGATGTCTAACAATTCAGTTCAACCAGGCGATACCATTGTAGAAAAACGTGAACACAAAATACAAACACCGAAATTGTACCGGGTTATGCTTTTAAATGATGACTACACTACTATGGATTTCGTTGTCGAAGTTCTTGAACAAGTGTTTCAGAAAGGCCCAGCTGAGGCATTTCGTTTAATGATGCAGGTCCATGCGCAGGGAAGTGCCATTTGTGGAGTCTATACCTATGAAATTGCCGAAACCAAGGTTGATATCATCCGAGACCTGGCAAAAACAGAAGGAGTTCCCCTCCAGGCGAAAATTGAAGAATAAAAGTTGACAAAGGATAATATGTTTAGTGCATCACTCGAATTAATTCTCAACGTAGCGTATCGGGAAGCCACTTCTCGGAGACACACACACCTAACGCTAGAACATTTACTGTATGCCCTTGCTCACGACCCAGAAGGTGAGCGAATACTTTCCGCTTGCGGGGCTAAGTTGAAAGTCCTACACCGTTCGCTCGACGAGTTTTTGAATACTCTTGAAACCCTTGGCAAAGGTGAACGGACTCGGGAACCAACTCAGACACTTAGTTTTCGAAAGGTGCTCCAAACTTCTGTGCTCCATGTTCAAAGTGCTGGAAAAGAAGAAGTTCGTTCAGGTGATATCCTCGCTGCAATCTTACAACAACCAAAAGCCTATGCAGCTCAACTTCTTGAAGCACAAGCTATTACACGCCTTGACGTGCTTAATTACATCTCACACGGTATTTCAAAAGTGCCTCTCATAATCAATGACACCGAATTACCCGCTGACCGAGCCGAAGTCAGCTTAGGTGAGGATAGATCAAAAATCACTGAAGATCCGCTTTCGAACTACGCATTAAATCTCAGCGCACGTGCGTGCGAAGGTCGACTCGACCCGCTCATCGGCCGAACGGCTGAACTGCAACGCACGATGGAAATCTTGTGTCGTCGACGGAAGAATAATCCAGTCTTTGTAGGTGATGCTGGTGTTGGTAAAACTGCACTGGCCGAAGGTCTGGCAACGAGTCTGCTCAAGGATAACATTCCATCCCGTTTAAAAGGTGCGGAGTTGTTTGCGCTCGATACCAGTGCACTTCTCGCTGGAACCCGCTTTCGTGGAGACTTTGAAGAACGATTCAAAGCTGTTATTTCGGCTCTCAGCAAACATCCGATGCCGATTTTATTCATCGATGAGGTACATGCTACTGTTGGTGCCGGAGCTACTAGCGGCGGCACTATGGACCTCTCAACCTTAATCAAGCCGGTGCTCTCTGAGGGAGAGGTTCGTGTAATTGGTTCAACAACATTTGAGGAATTTAAATTAATCGAAAAAGATCGTGCATTGTCCCGTCGTCTACAAAAAGTGGTAATCGATGAACCAACGGTTGATGAAACAAGTAAAATCCTTCATGGTCTGCGTTCACGGTACGAAGATCATCACAATGTTAAGTACAGCGAAGATGCGCTCGAAGCAGCAGCCAAATTAGCCAACCGTCATTTCCATGAATCAAGGCTTCCAGACAGCGCGATAGATATCTTGGATGAAGCAGGAGCGGCACTAGCACTAAGCCGTCCAATAGAAAATGATTCGGATCTGATTAAACCACCAGTCATAACAATTTCCACCATCGAGCGGGTCATCGCAAGAATGGCTCGGATTCCAGAAAGGCAGGCATCAGCATCTGATAAGGAACGTCTAAGGTCGCTCGAGGAAGCACTCCAACGTGTGGTATTCGGACAAGAAGAAGCCGTTCGTGAAGTTGTAACATCAATAAAAAATTCACGAGCTGGATTGGGACATCCAGAGAGACCAGCTGGCTGCTTTTTATTTACCGGACCGACTGGCGTTGGTAAAACTGAGTTAGCAAAACAGCTAGCTTTACATCTCGGCAACAAGTTTCTCCGTTATGACATGAGCGAATATATGGAAAAGCATGCGGTGGCTCGTCTCATTGGAGCCCCACCGGGTTATGTAGGATTCGAGCAGGGCGGCCTACTAGTTGACGCAGTCCGCACTCACCCATATAGCGTCCTCTTGTTTGATGAAATAGAGAAGGCGCATCTGGATGTCTGTAATATTCTGCTCCAGGTTATGGACCATGCGACACTAACAGACAACAATGGCCGTAAAGCAGATTTTCGACACGTGGTTATAATTATGACCTCGAACGCTGGTTCGCGAGAGGCTAGTACTCACTCGATCGGTTTCAGTGAAGACTACATAGGGACAACTCAAGGACACATGAAGTCGGCAATCGAAAGAGTATTTAGTCCAGAATTTCGAAATCGACTCGATGCAATCGTGACATTCTCAACTTTATCTCCTGCAGTGATGGAAATGATCGTAGAAAAATTCATACTTCAGCTTGAAACTCAACTGGCGGAGCGGCGTGTAGCTATAACACTTGATCCGGAAGCTCGTACTTGGCTGGGCAAGAAAGGATACGACCCAGTTTACGGAGCTAGGCCTCTGGCAAGGATAGTGCAAACCGAGGTCCGTAATCCCCTAACGGATGAAATTTTGTTTGGAAAACTCGAGCATGGTGGAACTGTACGAATTCGGTTACATAATGATGCATTAGCATTTGAGTATCAACCAGCTGAAATAAATATTGAAAAGACCACTAAGACAGTGAAGGAAACAACCAGTGAATAATCAGCAATTTACGACTGCCTCAAAAGAAGATGGAACCGTTTCAAAATCTGAAGATAGCCCAAATCAACCAATCTCAGATGTTCCTAGCACTGATGAATCTGAACCGACCGAAGTGCGTGTCGTGGATAAACGTTGGTGGACACAAAAAGAATCCTCTGATGAAGAACGATCCAAGAAACCATCCTACGTCGCTGAACTCGAAAAACAACTCGCTGACAAAGATGAGCTGATTAAGAACTATGCGGAGAAATATAAGAAAGCAGCCAAGGAATTCGAACAAACTCGAACACGGGTACGACGAGATGTTGAGAAAGATGTTGAGCGAGAGAAGCGAAAGGTTTTATCTAGCTTTCTAGAAATTATTGACAATCTTGATCGAGCTATTGAAGCTGGTCGTAGCACCTCAACTAATAGTGCCTTGCTAAAAGGAGTAGCACTAGTTCACCAACAGTTCTTAACAATGCTAGATGGATATGGAGTAACCCAAATTGATGCAAATGGTGAGCTGTTTGATCCAAACCTTCATAATGCAGTTTCAACTGTTCCAGTTAATGACACTAAACTCCATAACATCATCATCAACGTGGTCAAACCAGGCTATAAAGTGGGGAATGAGGTCTTGCGTCACGCCAGCGTAATTGTGGGAAAATGTGAAGAACTTGACCAAGTTGAAATTTAATTAAAACAATCTCTTTAAAAATTGTACAAGATATACAACCTCAAGGTTTTAGTTCTGGAAAGGCTCTTATTCTAAAGTATCAATAAGTTCTTGGAGTTCGGATAGTTGATTCTTGGCAGAATAGATGATCGCTCTCCGCTCCTGAATATTTGGGATACTCCATTCTTCATCCTCGAGCTTGATTTTGCCGTCTCGATCAAACTCAATTAAAACGGCATCCATCGTAGCAATGTAGAGACGCATAGATAAAGAACCGAGTTCAAACTGGTCTAAATGCCCGTGGCCATCGCAGCATGCTGAATATCTTCAACACCAACTACAATTGATGCCATTGGATAATCTGCAACCGCTGACCCATAGACGTATTCGATGTTAATACCGGCTTTGGTCAGTAGTTGTGTGGCTTGTTCAAAAGCACCAGGATTATTTGGTAGATGGATAAAAAGAACGTCTCGCTCGTTAACCGAAAACTGTTGGTCCTTGAGTGTTCCAGCTGCGTGGAGAGGATTATCTACAATGAGACGAAGTGTTCCACCAGATTCCAGGTTCAACGCCAGAATGTTAACGCGTTCGTTTAACAGATGCTGACAAATTCGCCCAAGAGCACCAGGACTATTTTGTAATCTCAGGATTAGCTCTGTTCGTATGGCCATAACTGGAGCTTATCTTAAACTTTAGTTCTGGTCCATGACAGAGATGAAGCATGATACAGTCCTTCGAACGCGCGTATCCGAGTAGAATCAATCTGAATGTCTAAAACTATCAAGGCGGCTGAGCGGTTGAAAGGATTCGACTATGCGATCCGAAATATCATCTTCGAAGCACAAAAAGCTGAAAAAAATGGTACAACCGTCCACTACCTGAATATCGGGGATCCTGTTCTTTTCGGCTTCAAGACTCCTCCTCACCTCATTGAGGCTGTTGAGAAAGCGATGCGCGATGGTCAAAACGGTTATACGCCAGCGGCCGGTATTATATCTGCACGCGAGGCAGTTTCAGCCGAGTACGCAGGCCAGGGTATCAATATATCCCCAGACAGGGTAATCCTTACATCGGGAACGTCTGAAGGAATTGAGCTTGCCATAACAGCAATCGCCGACCAAAACGATGAAGTGCTTTTACCCTTACCAGCTTATCCATTCTATACGGGGGTACTTAATAAACTTGGTTCTCAGGCGGTTTATTACCGGACTGACCCTTCGCGCAACTGGGAACCGGATCTTGATCAAGTTCGGCAACTGATTGGACCTCGAACACGTGCACTTGTCGTTATCAATCCAAATAACCCAACCGGTGCAGTTTATTCGAAAGACACACAAATAGAACTATTGAACATTGCTGATCAACATAACTTGGTCCTTTTAGCAGACGAGGTCTATGCTGATCTTGCTTACGATGCACCTATTCCATCGCTCGGTTCACTTAACCCAGAAAGCCCTGTGATCTCATTTTCCTCGGCATCAAAAGCTTACATGGCACCAGGATGGCGCACCGGATGGATGGCAGTTGGGGGTAGTGCTCGCCTTAACAAGATCCTAAAGGGTATTAAGGACTTGGCTGATGGACGCCTATGCTCTAACGGTCCAATGCAACATGCAGTTGCAGCAGCACTACTTGGAGACCGTTCATATCAAAACACATTTAGGAACCAGTTAAGAATCCGTGCCGAACTAACGACAAAGCGGCTCAATAACATTGACGGAATAAAGTGTGTGCCGCCTGCTGCAGCATTTTACGCGATGCCCAAGATTGAATTGCCATCAGGGCGTACTGATCAGGATTTTATCCTCGGATTATTACATGATACCGGAGTGCTGTGTGTTTATGGTTCGGGGTTTGGAATGAAGCCAACGGATGGGTTTTTTAGAATTGTTTATCTGGCTACGCCAGACAAGTTAAACACTTTTTTTGATGCAATTGAAGCTTTTACAGATAAGTTTCTTCAGAGCTGACCTATAGTAGATTGCTAACTTCCAAAAAATTAAAAGGGCTATATGAGACAACTTCTACTAGATAGGTATTCTCAGCAGCATTCTCCTTGGAAGTGCTTTGTTCTCGGAATTTTATTGCTTTGGTTTACCCCATCACAGATTATTGCCCAACCAACCGTTTCATTTGATGACTTCTCACCACTTATCAGTAAGCTCCAATCTCTAGTCAAAACGACAGATCGTCTCGGGTTTCTTTCATTACTAGCTCCGAATACTGATTTAGAAGCGGCAATGACATTTGCAAATGTTGGGTTCCGCGAAGGTGTAACGCATGCGGTCGTCCAGGCTGTGTTTCTACTTCCTCTGCAGGATATGCCTGAAAGTAACGGATATCAGCTTACTGTTGAGGTGTTTACTGAAACTGGCGACCTGGGACATCTACAAACTTGGCAATTAGTGCTTGTGAGAGCTGATTCCGACGGTAAGTCAACCGGAGCATGGCAAATTGCTGATTATTGGAGTGTTGATGCCATTGAGGGACTGTACCACCTAAAACTAGAGGAAAAACAATTCAACGCCGAAAATTTAGTAATAACCAGCACAGACATGACATTGCGCATGTCCGAAGGTTCAGCATTTATTTCTGAGATTGATAATGGCATCACAGGTCTAGTACTTATAGGAAAGGGTGCTTTAGTTTTTTCACCTGTTCCAGATGCCGAACGCAAGCAGGTCGAAATATTTTCTGGCAAAGAAATCTTAGAGACAGAGTTTACTCATGCTTTTGTTCGGTTGAATCCAGAAGCGTTAGAAACTCATGTCTCTACGGAAAATCTTATCGAAACCGCTGTCAACAAACGAACGTTTGACAAGGCAAAAGAGATCTTTCATTTATTAGCCCCCCTGACTTTAACGATTGACCTCGGTAATCTCAGCGAACGTACTTGGTGGATCACACCTTCGGTGGGTAATTTCATCGCCGAGGTGCACACGCGACGACATGGTGAACTCACCTACATACAAGCCAAGCACCAATCTGAGGATGTTTCACTCTTCAAGCGCAACCCTCAACAAATCGTGTCTCTTTATCCATCCGAACTTAAGCGACAAGTCCAGGGTAGATACTACGGAGAACAAGATCTTGCCTCGTACGATATCCTCAACTATGAAGTGCGTGCATCATTTGAGCCGAAAGGCTTTGCAAAGCAATCTCTGAACGCACCACTCCGACCAATCGGGTGCTGGATCGAAGGCGCTGCTCGTTTAGTGCTACGCACAGAACAACCAAATCTCACATCACTAATGTTTCGCTTGGCTGATGAGTTGCAAGTGTACTCAGTTGCCTCACCAGAATTTGGTCCGCTGTTGTTTTTTAGGATGACTGGTCAGAACAACATTGTCATAAGCTTTCCAGACAAAGTGCTATTAGGAACTGAACTTACAATAGTGGTGCGCTATGCGGGTCTCCTAGCACCTGATGAAATAAATGAAACATGGATAGGGCGTGCCCGTTTCTTGGAGGACACCGGCCAAGTGTCGGAAACTGGAGTGGCCGAACACAGATACCTCTATTCGAACGCGAGCTATTGGTATCCACAGTCCATGAACGCAGATTTTTCCCTGGCCACCATGAACCTAACCGTTCCTACAGACTATGATGTAATTGCCAGCGGTGAACCTCATGAAACCAACTCACTCATAGATATAAACGAGAAAACCAGCACAACGAAGAATTTTTCATTCACCACGCTTCAGCCAATACGATATCTGGCATGTCTTATTACACGTTTTGCGCCGGATAAAATGCCGACCCGTTATATTGCACTGGATCACGAAAGGGAAAAGTTCCCAGTTATCAAGGCAGGTAAATCATACGATAGACTCTCATTATCTGTTAGAGCAACTCATTACAGTCAACAGTTCACGGAAAAATTTTTAGACAAATCTGATGAAATTTTGGAGTTCTATGCATCCCTCATAGGCGACTTCCCATATCCAACGCTCACGCTTGCACTATCTGACAGTCGTCTTCCCGGTGGTCACAGTCCAGCGTATTTTGTTGTTCTGAACCAGCCACTCCCAACTCATGGTTCTCAAATGGTGTCGTGGGGAGCGGATCCAGTAGCGTTTAGCAATTATCCTTCGTTCTTCTTGGCACATGAGCTCGCACATCAATGGTGGGGACAAGCAATTGGCTGGAAGAACTACCACGAACAGTGGCTCAGTGAAGGACTTGCACAGTACTTTGCGGTCCTATACGCACAGAAGGAAGGTGGGAATGAAACATTTCAGGATGTGCTTGCGCAACTGCGACGGTGGAGCATTCGGCACTCAGCTCAAGGCCCTGTGTATCTAGGTAATCGGCTCGGCCAAATCGATGAAGATTCAGCAGTATTTCGTGCCCTCGTATATAACAAAGGGGCCCTAGTTTTGCATATGTTACGTCGGGTTATTGGTGATGATGCCTTTTTTAATGGACTCCGTCGCTTTTACAATGAGATGAGGTTTCAATCAGCAGGTACTGACGATCTCATTATGGCATTCGAATCTGAAGCGGACCGATCACTTAAGGACTTTTTTGAACGGTGGATTCACGAATTTGACTTCCCTACTCTGAGGTTCAACTACTGGGTTGAAGAGAAACTCTCCGAACAACAAAGCCAAAGTGAAGTGGTGCTTCGATTACAGCAAGAAGGGAAACTTTTTGAAGTTCCAGTCACTGTTACTTTGCGATACCGATCCGGTTCAGAGCAAACGATCGTATTACCTGTTACAGAACGAATCAATGAATTTAGAATTCCGTTAACCGGCAGGTTGCGTCGTATCGACGTTAACAAAGACAATGCTGCACTTGCAGAAATCAAGCGCTAATGAACTCTGGCCAGGAAATTAAAAAGATAGATGATAATATGTCTCGTTTAGCCAACACTTTGCGTTTTAACTTGCAGCTAGTCAGAAACTTTCTACGAGAGTGTCAACTATTTATCAGAAATAACCGCAAATTGTCATACATTCTACTTGCTGGATTCTTCCTCATAAACTTGCTCTCTCTGAACCTTTTTGCACAACCTGGAACAATTGGTATCTCTCTCATCCCAGTTTACGAGACAGACGGTGCTCATACCGGAACCAGTTACCGAGTTGCGGTTGAAGTCAAACTTGACACAGGTTTTCACGTGAACTCTAACGAACCGCTGGAAGATTTCCTAATTCCAACTATTCTCCAGGTGAATCCACCATCTGGGATCGAACTTACCCGAATAGCCTGGCCAGTGCCGTTTATGCTCAACCAAGCTGGTGCTAACCAACCACTTGCTGTTTTCGAAGAACAATTCATGATCGGTGCCGAATTTGAATTAGCGCCTGAACTTTCGATTGGCTCGTACATAGTGCCCGGAACCTTACAGTACCAAGCATGCGATGAAACAATGTGTTACCTGCCAATGACTGCTACATTTGAAATCCAGGTTGCGGTGATCCCAGATACCCAGACTATTAATCTATTAAACCCAGAGCTCTTTGACCGGTCTGTATTCGATGCCGTAGATGATGATTTCTCAGCCATGAACCCAGTCCAACTTCCAACGTCACCACTTGAAGAGGGAAACTTACTTAACCAATTAGAAGACTTCACCATTCTTGGTACGACTGGAGGTTACCTTAATACCAGTCAATTCCTAGAATTTATTGATCGGGCAGAGTCCGGACGGGTGGAGGAAGATGGATTTGAAGAACGTGGACCTCTAGCAATTCTCGCTTTGGTTTTATTGGGAGGGCTAGCACTTAACCTCACACCATGCGTGTTACCACTTATTCCGATTAATCTTGCCATCATTGGGGCTGGAGCGCGTGCAGGATCTCGGGCCTATGGGTTTGTATTAGGAAGTTTTTATGGACTAGCCATGGCCTTAGTCTATGGAGTGCTAGGACTTGGTGTGATTTTGACCGCTAGCACATTTGGAACGATCAATGCGTCACCGTGGTTTAACTTAGGTATTGCTATATTGTTCATCACTTTAGCTCTTGCAATGTTTGATGTGATCACGATCGACTTCTCACGTTTCCAGAATAAGTTCAAAATTGGCACCCCTGGTAAAGGTTCGTTATTAATTGCATTGAGTATGGGAGGAATTTCTGCACTGCTTGCCGGTGCATGCGTAGCACCAGTGGTTATCCAGGTTCTAGTCTTCTCCAGCAATCTTTATTCAACTGGATCAAAGATAGCCCTTGCCCTACCTTTTATTCTTGGAATTGGAATGGCAATTCCATGGCCGATCGCTGGCGCCGGTCTATCCATAATGCCTAAACCTGGACCATGGATGGTTCGAGTTAAACAGGCTTTCGGTATTTTCATCATGGCAACTGCCGTTTACTACGGTTATCTCTCTTATGGCTTATTTAACCAACGTTGGGTAAATCCCTCAGAGGTAACCGACAGTGTGCAAGAACTACTTAAGGAGGGTTGGTATAGCTCGCTCGGAATAGGTTTGCAGACCGCTCAGGAAAAAGAACAGCTCGTCCTTGTAGATATTTGGGCAACCTGGTGTAAGAATTGTCTCACGATGGATAAGACGACGTTGCAAGAACCGACAGTTCGGGCAGCTCTTGATAAATATGTCAAGGTTAAGTTCCAAGCTGAAGATCCGAGTACATCGCCGGCATATGAAGTAATGAAAAGACTTGGAGCTATTGGCCTACCAGCTTATGCAATCTTACGACCTAGTGGCACTATGCTAAATATGTCAGAACTCCGCTAAAACAGTTCGAAGTCTTGCAATGCTATTATACGCCTCGAATGAAGTCGTTGAATAACCAATACTTATCGCTTCAGTGTCCGGATCGGAAGAGCACGAGGATGAACTTTCACTGAAAGGTGACGAGGCCCAATAAAGCACTCTCCGTCCACATGAAACGAAAGAGGACAATCAGCAGAAATCTCTAACGTGCGAAGAGAACGGATCCATGCATCGGGTAATCGGTGTACGGAACCTGTGAAGAGACGAGGTGCGTGCCAGAACCTCGACAGTGGAGACAACGCCGGAAGAACCACAAGCTCAAGAAGTCCATCGTCCGGCCGTGCCATAGGAGCAATGATGGCACGGTTACCATATTGACGAGTATTGGCAACAGCAATTACCAACGCTCGCTTGGTCATAATTGTTTGATCGCTCTTAAGCGTGTAACACTTGGGTTTGTATATTGCTAGTTCCCGTAAAGTAGTCATGAAGTATTGGAAGCTTCCACAGCCATTCTTTGCATTGAACATAGTTGCCATATGAGCATCGAATCCCACGCCTGCAACATTAAAAAACAATCGACCACCGAACTCTCCAATATCAATCCACTGGATGTCACCGCAAAGTGCTATTTCCAGTGCCAAGGAAGGTTCCCAATCGACAAGTAGTTCCCTCGCAAAGCCATTCCCTGAACCAGCGGGTACAAGGCCTATCGCAGTTCCGGAAAATGCAACTTGACTAGCAACCTCATTGAAAGTCCCATCCCCACCCCAAGCTACAACTGTTTCAACGCTTTGCTCCACTAGCTCACGTGCTATCGAGCGAGCATGGCCTGGACCATCAGTTACTATTACCTGCCCCTCTATCCCCTTATTGCTTAGTACGGTTCTGGCAAGTTTGACTCGTGCATCAACAGTGCGATGTGTGTTTGTCCCTGCGATTGGATTGATAATAATACCGACCTGCATGTAAATATCTCACTTAGTAACACTATCTATGGTATGGAATTAACCACAATCCCCAAGCCAATGTTATAGTAAAGGACGTTATGACCCGTCGGCTGGTAAGAATGAGTCTTATCATCATCATGCTGGCCATTGTGACAGGGTCGATTTATCAACTTTTTCTTATCGAACACAAAATAAACACAGCACAGCAAGATGAACAAATTTTCACGTCTCAGACGTGGAAATTCGCTATCTCGTTTACCAAACTACAGGCAGCACAGCAGGCGTACGTTGCTACCGGTCAGGATCCTGTGTACTGGGCTGATCAGGTTTCCTCAAAGTTCGATAGCCTTACAGTAGACCTCGGAATCCTGACAAACATTGCTACAGCATCCGACGCGATTAATGCACTCGCAGAAATCGATCTGCTCCTCCAGCATATGGAGCAGATGGATCAACTTGTTCTCGATCATGCTGCAACTGGGCAGGATCTTATAGCGTCAGACCTAATTTTCACAGACGGACTTGAACTTACTAACCGTGCTGTAAATCAAATCGAACTTGCCAGAACCAGCGAGAAAAATGTCAGGTCAGAGAGACTTCAAAGTCAACAGAGTGATCAGGCGATGTTATTTGCAATGGCCACAGGCACGAGCATCATTGTTGCCTTTTTGTTGCTACCTGTTAAACAAGTTAAACGAAGATTGGGATTAAACAGTCTAAATTTAACCTTAGCTCGGGCTAGGGTCCCGCAAGCACCTCGGACAATTCGTTATCAATCATTCAAGCCAGCTGAGACAATCAATCGTCTCTCATTCGATTTTTCACAACTGCCTGAAAAGACAACCGCTACACCATCACCGAACCTGAAACTGACCGCTAAGTTATGTACAGATCTTGGTCGCCTTACTAACATCGATGAGCTGTCGGGACTGCTCGCAAATGCAACCGCATTACTTGATGCATCTGGACTTGTCATTTGGATTCGAAATGAAGATGGAAACACACTAAGACCAGCCATGGGACATGGTTACTCTTCTAATGCATTGTTTCGTATGGGTACAATCTCTTGCGATAGCGACAATGCTACAGCAGCAGCGTTTCGCACAGAACAACTATGCGTGGTCCCAAAATGTAAAACTAATCTCGGTGCAATTGTTGTGCCCTTGCTCGCATCAAATTACTGTGTTGGAGTTATGTCGGTCGAAATCAAGGAAGGGCGTGAAACAAGTGAATCAGTGCAAGCAATAGCGTCACTCCTGGCAGCACAACTTGCGACACTAGTTGCCGCCGATCCTGTACACCAGGCCAAATACATTCAGGGTTAGCTAAACAATTGTGATCGAATTTATGGATCTAACAGTCCTTAAATTAAGGGGATGTTTCGACGTCGCCGTATTGGTCTCTTCTCTTCTTTAAAACGGCCCTCAAATAACTGCGTGCTCCGATCCCGAACCACGCTGATTTTAAATGTCACTCCTGAATCAACAGCTATGATATGCCGTAATAAGTCGCGGACATTGTTGACCATTGAACCATTTAACTCTGTAATAATGTCTCCGGCTTTTAAACCAGCCTCTGCTGCAACTGAACCACCGGAAACATTCATTACAAGCACCCCATTCTCAACTCCGAAATAAGTAGAAATTTGGGCAGTCAATTTAACAGCTCTAACACCGAAACGTTTTGGCCTAGGATTGAACTGAGGTTCAGCGCGCAACATTTGGTCTCGTTTTTGTCTAACTTTTGGAAGAAACTGGCGACGCCGATGCTGGTGACGTTCAACTCTACTAAAGTCCTGAGATAAAGGCCCTTTCAAGCGGACCACCTTTCTTAACTCAGGTGTTACATCCAACTGCACTCGACTTCCATTTCTTACAACGATTACTTCCACCGTGCGCCCTGGAGGTGTCTCCTTTACAAACCTGGACATCTGTCTGGAACTTCGAATACGTTGCCGATCAAATTCAACAACAATATCGCCTTGTTCAAAGCCAGCTTCACTGGCTGGACTATTTTCACTAACTTGTTTAATGACTGCCCCCTCAACCGGTATGTCCTGTGTATCAAAGTTGGACATTTCGATGTCCTGTATTGAAATGCCGATATAACTGGCAGAGGGTCTAGCGCCAGGCGATATTCGCTGCTGTGCCTGATTTAAACGTAAAAAAGGATTTCCTGGTTTAATCTCTTCACCCTTGACGACCGATGCAAACAAAACAACGGCTATGCTAAAACCAATGCTGAAACACCACTTGCGAATTAATTTATACTTTTTTTCTACAACCATTCGAATGTTCTCCCTGTGTTATGGTTCGAAATAAGTTGACACTAAACTTTTGACGACGATGCCTATAGAATAGTTTGCTTGTGTCAGCTTACTTAACGCTTTTTTCAGTTTGGCATTTCTTGCTGTCACTACAGACTCATTAAGTTGTGGAGAGCGATTAAGATTATGGTGGTGAAATTCTTGCTCCTACTGTTACTGAGCGGAACGCTTGTAACTAGTTGTAGCACTGGGGATACTATAGAAAACAGCCCAGATGAAGATCTGCTCGTAGATCTGAATGAGATCAGACCATTCGAGATAAACGTGCCCGAAACAGTGCTTATCGATCTCAATGAACGACTGGCTCGGACACGGTTTCCGGACGAATTGAATGACTCAGGCTGGGACTACGGAACTCCGTTGAGTTATCTCACGGAACTTATCCACTACTGGCGTGAAGACTTTGATTGGCGAGCTCAAGAGAAACAATTGAATTCATTCGATCAATACAAAACACAGATCGACGACCTCGACATCCACTTCATTCATCAGCGTTCACGCGAAGAAAATGCCCTTCCTATCATCATTACACATGGGTGGCCTGGTTCGATCGTCGAGTTCACGCAGATCATCGGTCCACTCACCGACCCAGTGACTCATGGTGGTCGTGCGGAGGACGCATTTCACGTAGTTGCCCCATCGATACCTGGGTATGGCTTTTCAGATAAACCTCGAAAACGAGGTTTCGGGCCTGAACAGGTAGCTGACTTGAACGCTCAGCTGATGAAGCGTCTAGGGTACGACCATTACGGAGTGCAAGGTGGTGATTGGGGTGCCACTATAAGTCGTTGGCACGCTTTCAAACATGCTTCACCGGTTGTTGGATTACATCTCAACCTGATGGTCGCCGGACCTCCTGAAGGAGTCAAAAACCCAGAAGAGGGAGTACCCGACAGTGATCTCGAACGCATGCGAAAGCTGCAGGAATCGTTTCAAAACTCTGAAACAGGCTATAGCCAAATTCAAGGAACCAAACCTCAAACGCTTGGCTATGCACTTAACGACTCGCCTGCTGGTCAAGCAGCGTGGATTGTAGAAAAGTTTCGTACTTGGTGTGACTGCAATGGAAATCCAGAAACAATTTTTACAAAGGATCAGCTTCTCACTAACATTATGCTGTATTGGGTGACACAAACAGCGACATCGGCTGCTAGGATATACTACGAGAGTAGACACATTTCACCACCTCGGCAAGTAGGCAGAATCGAAGTTCCTACGGCTGGCGCGATCTTTCCCCATGAGGTGTTATTCACTCCCCGTAAGTGGGCCGAAGCTGCTTATAACCTCACAAGATGGACAGAAATGCCCCGTGGGGGACATTTTGCAGCAATGGAACAACCAGAGTTATTTGTAGAGGATGTTCGGGAATTCTTTACCGATCTACGCTAACGATTTGTTTTAGTATATTAACGATTTTGTACGGCTAACTTCGTTATACTTTGAATACGTGACTGAAGACTTTAATCTTCCATTCGACAACGCAGCCATCGAGCGAATTCTTCCTCACCGCTACCCCTTTTTATTAGTCGACCGTATCACCGAATTTGAACCGGACAAACGGATAGTGGGAATTAAGAATGTCTCGCGCAATGAGAGATATCTTGCTCATCGCACTGGAGAAGCACCCGTTCTCCCACCTACAATCCTGACGGAGGCTGTGGCACAAGTCGGTGCTATTTTGATCCTTGCTAAACCAGAGAACCGAGAACGATTAATTTACTTCATGGGTATAGAACGAGTCAGATATCACCGTCCGGTCTATCCAGGAGATGTCGTTATTATTGAAGCTACTGTGGAACGTCTCCGTAGCCGCATAGGACAACTAAAGGGCTTCGCTCGTGTCGGTAATGAGGTGGCTATGGAAGGAAAAATGGCATTCGCATTAGGACCAGCTCAAAAAAATCATAATATTACTTAAAACTATTTTTACGTAGGTAATTATTCGAACTATGTCAAAGTTTGATCCCATCAAGTTTGCTTTTAATATAAACTAATAAGCTAATGTCAAAAGATTCCGGTGGACCACCGTGGGTTCTAATCGGTGGAACTTTAGTTATTGGATCCTTAGTTGTTTTCGCACTGTATTCGTCCTCGATGCCTGAAGCGAACACCAGTGCGGCTAGCACGGAAAGTCCAATGCCTGTTTCCTCTGTCGAACCAGAAAACCCAGAATCATCGTCATCATCGGTACCCAGTGAATCAGTAGCGTCTAAGCCTGTAGCGCCAGAACCTCAGGAAAGCGTGCAGGCGAGTCCTCGTCCAGCGCCTGATGCACTATTACCTCCATTGCCATTCGTACCAAATCTTGTACCACGATCCCCTGAAGTCATTAGCGACGCGTACGTTTTCACTGCGCGTAATCCCGATGTTAGCGAGTTCGTTCCGTGCTTTTGCGGATGCGAAACTCGAGGGCACAAAGCTAATGCTGATTGTTTCGTTCAATCACGAAATACCGACGGTAGCGTTAAATCGTGGGAACCACATGGTATGGCTTGTGCGGTGTGTGTCGACGTAGCACGAGATTCACAGCAACTACGAGCCTCCGGAGCATCAGTTCGAGATGTTCGGGCTTCGATAGAAGATAAATATGCTCCTCTCTCTCCTAGAATCACACCTACGCCACAGCCACCTCAGTAGAAATCGCGTTATAATTAAACGTGTCGTCCCGCGCTAAAAATCCCGCGCGCGCCACATCTACTAAATTACTTAGCGCGCTTACTAGCTTGTTCGAAGCGGTTCGGGAAGGGATCTATATTGGAACTTTCCAAACCAACATAGATAAAACAGTAGCCGCTAATCCACACCTGAAATTAATGTTCGGTTACCCTGCTGAAACAAATATCGCAGAGGTTCGCCCCTTTGCACCGGAACGTTTTGTCGACCTCCAAGCTAGGGACGCGTTTCTCGAACGTCTCCAACGCGATGGTGCAGTGACTGATTATCTCCTACGACTAAGGCGCGCTGATGAAAGTCTCTTTTGGATCGAGGTCACTGCTCATTTCGAACATCTTAATAAGCGCCATGGAAGTCGACTCCTGGCCCTTATACGCGACGTTAGCGAACGGCGGAGGCGAGAAGATCAGGGGCGCGACCTTCACCATCAACTACTTCAAGCTGAGAAACTTGCGGCTTTGGGCCAGACCGTATCAGGTGTTGCCCATGAGCTGAACAACCCCCTTGCCACCATATTAACTTGGTCTGAACGACTTTCGAATCGGGCGCTAGATGACGTTACTAAGCGAGGTATTGCAACGATCCTCAGTGAATCGGAACGAGCTTCAAAAATTGTCAAGACCCTCCTTACTTTTTCTCGCAAGCGCCATACAACTCGCTTAACAGTAGATATGAACCAAATCGTTCGTGAAACCCTAGCATTGCGGGCTTATGAACAGGGAGTGTCAAATATAACTATAGTAGATGCCCTGGCCTTGGGACTCCCAACGGTATTTGCCGATCCACATCATCTAAAACAAGTATTACTAAATCTTATTATTAATGCTGAACAGGCGATGCTATCGATCAACGGGCGAGGCACTCTTATTACTCGTTCTTGGCATAATCCAGAAAAAGAAATGGTAGTGCTGGAGATCAACGATGACGGACCAGGCGTTTCAGATGACATGCAAGCAAAAATCTTTGATCCATTCTTCACTACAAAAGCGGTCGGTAAAGGTACAGGCCTTGGACTCACTGTAGCCTATGCCATAGTACAAGACCACGGTGGGAAAATTCGTGTTGAATCTAAACCGGGGCAAGGAGCGTCATTTTTTCTTGAACTTCCTGCCAGCGGCAGTACTAGCAGACAAGCTTCAATAGACACCGTTCCATCCGTAAGCAAAGGAAACGTCGGTGCAATTGTGCTAGTCGTTGAAGATGAACCAGCATTAGCAACCGCTGTATCTGAAGCATTAACAGATGCCGGATTTCATGTTGATACTGCAGTAGATGGACAGCATGCACTTGAGAGAATCGGAGAAAAAGTCTATGACCTCATTGTGTGTGACCTTAAAATGCCGCGAATGGATGGTCAAGCTTTTTACCGCGCACTTGCCGATTCAACGCCAGCCCTGGTGCAACGAATCGTGTTTGTTACTGGAGATGTAGCTGGAACAGATGCGGAACGGTTTCTCGAAGATAGTGGATGTCGCTGGCTTGCGAAACCGTTCCGCTTAGTTGATCTCTTAAAAGTCGCACAGGAAGTGCTAGCTTAATATTCTCAGTTCAAGCAGTAGCTGAAGATGTCGCTGTGCGGTTGCGACTTACCTTCGTGTGTAACATCAACGTTCTTTGATTCACATGAGATTCACGAAGGTTGTTTTGCTTGTTCTGCACGCCGGATGTTCGAATTTGAGCCTTTGCCATTTTCAATGGCATCACTTTATTAATCGATGCCGGCGAATTAAGCATCTCCGGTGCTAAATCCTGTCCAAGTGATTTCCGTAATCGCTGAACGGCACGAGCATGAAGCTGAGATACCCGAGATTCGTTAACACCGATCTCAGCACCGATCTCTTTCATGGTGATTTCACCGTAGTAATACATACCAATTACTTTGCGCTCTCGAGGAGGTAAAGCAGAAATAGCAGCGCGAACAGAAGCACGAACTTCCTTGACCTCGCAGACTTTATCTGGTGCGATAGATTCAGCAGGAACCATACCCAGCGGTAGATTCATCCCATTAACAGAATCTCCACTCGCCAAAGGCGATGTCGCTTCAATCATTTTGATTCTTATGATCGTTCGACTGAGCTGGTCTTCGTCCGTATCTAAATGCTTTGCAAGATCGGATAACGCTGGTTCATGACCTAATTCGTCACGAAGCTTTTCTCTTGCTAACTCTAACTCTCGCCGCACACGGCGGATACCGCGCGGCCATGCATCTTTACGAAGAGCATCAATCATCGCTCCGCGTACGCGACGTTCGGCAAAAGTCTCAAACTTGATACCACGCGATTCATCAAAACGGTTTGCAGCATCGATAAGACCAATCATGCCATCCTGTACCAAGTCTCCAACATCAATTAAATTCGGCATAGAGGATGCTACACGACGTGCAAGCCCCTGTACGAATGGCAAGCTAGCAACAATACGATCTCTATTAGTATTCGTCTGTATTTGTTTCCTCATTGTCCTGAGCCTCCAGATCCTCATGTAGTAACGTCCGGTACTGCGTACGAAAAGCACCTGCTTATTACAATAAGTGAGCAAATTAGATGCCAATCCTGAGACTAGGCCTTAATTCCAAACTATTCGGATTGAAAAAATTCTTCTATCTACTTGAAAATAAACTTTTTACACGAAATGCTATTTTAGGAAATACTATGAAAAAGAGAGTTGTACTGAGCACTTAAAAAGTCAAATTTTTGACAATTAGACAAGAAATGCGTCAAAATATTGACGTTCTTAGTTTTCGTAGTAGTGATAATTGAGGAACGATAGTTAAGCTTTAGGAAATGTCCTACTATGAGCTTTCAAGTCTTGCACGGTACTAATGGCTTCGATCGCACTTGATACGATCTGGTCAGCTCTAGTTCGACTACTCTGGTTATCAAGCTTAGCTTCTAATAACTCAGCGTTAGCAAGAATAATGCCGAGCTGGTTGTTTAACCGATGAAATAACGCACCAAGTTCTGAAACGTCCCCAACGAGTGCAGGGCCTGCATCTGGAAAAGGTAAGAAAGTCTTGTCAACCATTAGTGAAGTCTTTATCAATTACTAATTCTGTCTGTTATGGTTATCCGAGTAGCTTGTATCTTCTGCTTTCCGCCACAACGTATCGGCGAAAATTCGAACCGAGCCTCCTGCCGTACGTACGTACTCAACTTTTCCACTCGAAATCCAATTATAAATTGTACGACGGCTAACCCCAACAAGTTCGCATGCTTTCATGATTGAAATGGTTCTTCTGTCAACAATCATAGTTTCATTATTCATCACGTTCACTCAGACGTTATATCAACGAAACGTGGACCTGTCATTGGCCGACCCACTAAATAGCCTTGTTATAATTACATATCGGACTCCTCAAGCAGTGTCTGTAGTTTTAAGGCCACCGGGTAAGATTTAATTGCTGTATCAATATCCACCTTGACGACCAGGGGAACGAGTATCAAAATACTTCAATCCTGCTTAAATGGCTGAAAATCAAACACATCTACTGTTAGTGGAAGATGACTCTGCATTGCGAGAGGTAACTGCAGAACGCCTAGAAGAACATGGATATCATGTGGTCCAAGCCGAATCCGGAGAAACGGCGCTCCAGAAACTTACTGATTGTGCCTTTGACGTAGTCATGGCCGATCTACGACTACCAGGGATCGACGGCACAAAACTAATACAGACAGCGGTCGAGCGTTATCCGAACATCGTTGGCATAGTGGTAACCGGTTATGGAACTGTAAAAGATGCAGTTGAAGCAATTAGAAGTGGCGCAACTGACTTCATCACAAAACCGTTTCAATTCGAACATCTATTACATATCTTGTCGTCTACACTTGAACAGCGGCGATTGAAATCTGAAAACGCTTACCTTCGATCGCAACTCGAAGAACGCTATCGCTTTGAGGGTATGGTGGGGAAAAGCAACTCAATGCGGAACCTGTTCGAACTATTAAAAACTGTTTCCGCTACAACAAGCACCATCCTAATTACGGGCGAGACAGGAACTGGAAAAGAACTCGTAGCCAAGGCTATTCACCACAACAGCCCACGACGAAACCACAAATTCGTTCCACTTAATTGTGGTGCGATCCCAGAAACGCTTCTAGAAGCAGAATTGTTCGGTCATGTCCGTGGTGCCTTCACTGGGGCTGTGAGTACTCGGCCTGGACGTCTTCAGCAGGCTCACAAAGGCACGCTGTTCCTGGACGAAGTTGGTACTATGAGTGCGAACCTTCAAACAAAGTTGCTTCGCGCGTTGCAAGAACGAGAATTTGAACAGTTGGGTGATAATCAATCCATTAAGGTTGATGTGCGTGTGATCGCCGCTACAAATTCTGATCTTACCCAAATGGTTGAAGATGGTACGTTTCGAAAGGATCTATTCTATCGTTTAAATGTAATTCCTATTCAACTTCCTCCTTTACGAAATCGGCAAGAAGACATACCACTTCTAGCGCAAAATTTGCTGGAAAAACTAAGTCAAGCGCAAGTCCCGCCTCGTAAAAATATCGTGTTCTCGCAGGATGCAATGCGCAACATGATGACTTTTAGCTGGCCTGGAAACATCAGACAACTCGAAAATGTTATTGAACGCGCACTTGCACTTATACAAGGACGCTCACAAATTGATGCTACCGATCTACCCCAAGAAGTCCAAAGAAATGAACAATTATTGGAAAACTCTAATGTTGTATTGCCTGAAGTTAACGTCGACCTGCAAAAATATTTGTACGATGTTGAACGCGAGATTATTCGCCGCACACTAGAACGTACGGATGGCAACAAACAAAAGGCTGCCCAACTTCTTAATATAAAACGAACTACACTTATTGAAAAAACTAAAAGGATGGAACTCTAAAATAAACTTAAATAATAAAAAGACATATTTTACGGGTGAACATCAAGCCGATAATCGAGCATCCGATCTCCATCAAAAATCCAGTACCCGGAAAACCGTTTCCCCTCCAGCAACAACGGCAACCAAATTCGATCGTCCTCCCACATTTCATCGAAAGGAATCTCATGGATATCGAACCACATCGGAATGGCCTCATCCGTTTCAATAGGTATCCCTTTCAGTCCGTTGGCTCGATACACATGAACATAAATTGAATACCCGTCGATAAATTGAAATCGATGCTCCCCAAATCTAGCAATATTTGTCGCTTGAACGCCTAACTCTTCACGAAGTTCTCGCGACACCCCAGCCACTGGAGTCTCCCCAGGCTCGAGACGTCCACCTGGTCCGTTGATCTTTCCAGCTCCCAAACCGCGTTTTTTGCGTATGAGCAAAATCTGCTGAGAACGAATGATGAAAATCAAAGTGGCTGGTTCAACTGGAGACCAATTAACCCAATCAATTTCAGAAACCCTTTTAGCATGCATCTTGATTATTTGTCTTAGAACCGTCTAGATACTGCTGACACCTAAGATCTTAAGTGCTGTGACAGGAAAATCATTGCAAAGGTATATCGAGTCAGATTACGCCTGGGCAATGTTTGCTAATGGTGCCAGGAGAAAAAACTGGTTGATGAGATCGCGAAGTTCTTCAACAGATTCAGCCTTATTAATCGCCGTGCGTAGACGGTTTCCACCATGCAGACCTCGTGTGTACCAAGAACTGAGTGCTCGTAACTTATTAACTACCCAGCGTTCACGACTCCTTAAATGCAGAGGGGTAGAACTTAGCCTTATGCCATCAGTAATGGGGGCCATATGACGGAAACCATCAGATTCACTATTCACTTCCTGCAGCAACATATCTATATAGTCGAGTAGGAACTGACCTCGTTCGACTTCGTTTATGGTAGGCACCACTTGTCCCAAAGCCAACGCCATTGCCTGTTTAAAAATCCATGGATTTCGAAGTGCGCCTCGTCCAACAAGCACTCCGGCCACACCAGTATTAGTCTTTCGATCAATGACCTGATGAGCCGTTACACAATCCCCGCTACCAAAGACAGGGACTGAAACTCCCTTGGTGACATCGTCAATCAACTGCCAGTCGGATGTACCACTATAAGATTGAGCTGCCGTTCTTCCATGCACTGAAATAGCTTCGGCACCAGCATCTTCCATCATTTTTGCCATCAAGGGTGCATTAATTGAGCGATCATCCCAACCCGAACGCATTTTAACCGTCACAGGAATTTTGACCGCTTTGCTCATAGCACGAACAAGGCTCGCTGCATGCGATGGTCCCCGCATAAGACTACAACCTGCTTTATGCTTTGCAATTTTCTGTACGGGGCATCCCATATTAACATCAACGATATCGGCTCCCATGGCTTCAACGATCTGTGCTGCAGCAGCCATTTTTGTAGGATCACCACCAAAGATCTGAATCGAGACAGGTCTCTCTTCCTCTGTGTATTCAGCATATTCGAGCGTTCGACCTATACCCCTCACTAAACCTTCAGAGCTCACCATCTCAGTAACCACCAATCCGCAACCTCCCTGACGCTTTACAAGTCGGCGGAAAGCGGTATCTGTCATTCCTGCCATTGGTGCAAGTGCAAACGGCGGGTCAAGCTGAACAGTTCCTATCTTCAAACCAAATTTCCTTTACGCAAAGTTATGGAGTTTGAATAGGTATCGGTGGATTGATTCGATAATCATCATACGCTTGTTGAAGTTCATCGTTTTGAAATTGGACAATTGCTTCATCACGCAGACTTTGAAGATACTTCTGGTATTCTTCCTCTCGGCGAGTATTGAAAAAATTATTCATAATGACTTCACGAACTTCATCGAAGGGTGTCGCCACTTCGTCAGTACGAACCTCAAGTTTTAATATTTGGTAACCTTGGTTAACTCGTATTGGATCACTCACATCGCCAACCTCAAGTTTCCTTACCAGCTCTTGGATATCATCCGAAAAATCTGACAGCTGAAACGGTCCAATAAGACCACCATTAGCTTTCGTCGGCGAATCGGATACCTCATTCGCAACTGCAGAAAATTCTTCACCCTCTGTTAATCGTTGTATTGCTCTCGTTGCTTCTGCTTCGGCCTGTTGATTAGCTATAAAGTTTGAACCGTCGGTTGTTTGTGGAACTTGGATTAAAATTTCTCGAAGCGTTGCGGTTGCAGGTGCCGTGAATTCTTCAATGTTTGTTTCGTAGTAATCATTAGCCTCGACACTGGTGATGGCCACCTTATTAAGAATCTCCACCTGTTGAACTTGGCTAACTATCATCTGGCGTTCCATGATCCGACGAAATTCAGCAAGTGTCATGTCTTCCTGCTCTTTGATCGCTTCCAAAAATTCTTCGTCGGTTTCGAAACCATTATCGTTTCTTAAGTTTTCGAATACTTCCGCAAACTGATCATCGTTTAGTTGATAACCTAGTTCTTTTCCACGCTGAACCAGAAGTAATTCATCAACAGCATTAGCAATCACTTCTGGTGTTACGTCGTTCAGCATACTGACTAGTTCGATGTTAGTTGAGGGTTGGAGACCACGTGAACGGATAGCAGCAATCTGACGTGTTTGTAAGTCAGTTTGTGTAATGATCTCACCATTAACTTTCACAAGGATACGTTCCAACACTGTCGTTGTTTCAGAAGGTGCACCGTCGACTGGTTGGGCAAGAACTGGCCTCGAAAGACCAAAGCTCAAGAAAGTCAAGATGCTTAGAGTGAGAATCCTAGAATCTTTCATTATTAGATCTCGAAACATTTCACCTATAAGTATTTTAGCCGTTCACTGCCTGCTGCTCAACTCTTCCAATAAATCATTTACTTGTTCGAAAATGTGGTCAGTCACCCCTTCATAATCAGCTTGAAGGATGTCACCTTTTGAAAACCCTGAGTTTACCTGCCCTTCAGTTGCGTGCTTAGTCCACCACGATTTTGACTGTTTTGGCTTAACGTTTATAACAGCTTCAGTTGCTTGGAGGTCCATCTTTACCACGCCTGGGGGCATGAGTTTCAGATCGGATCTCGCCTGAACAAGCGCAATTAAATGTGCAGGATCGAGAGGTGAATTATTTCTAAACGTTAGCATTAACCGATTTTTCTCGCGTTCAATAGATTCTACGCCAAGATGATCGGCAAGAACCCGGATCCGTCCGTACTCAACAAGGCGAAGCACGGAAGTGGGAACTGGTCCATAACGATCAGCAAGCTCTGTCATCACAGTTGCCAGTTCGTTTTCATCTTCGGCGCCAGCGATGCGCCGGTAAATGTCTAGACGCTGATTTTCTTCCACGATATATCCATCCTCAATCCGAAGCTCCAGGCCTAAATTGACCGTTGCGCGACGTGTTGCCTTAACTTCGTCACCTTTAATCTCGCTCACCGTCTGTTCAAGTAATTTGACATACATATCGAACCCTACGGCCTCAATATGTCCACTTTGCTCGGCACCAAGAAAGTTGCCTGCACCGCGAATCTCCAGATCAAGTGCAGCAATACGAAATCCGCTTCCGAGATCACTAAACTCTTTAATTGCCGCTAGACGATCTTGGGCTACCCGAGAAAGGCCCTTTTTTCCTGGTATTAGTAGATATGCATAGGCACGACGATCTGATCGTCCCACACGACCTCTCAGCTGATATAGCTGTGCTAAACCATACTGCTCCGCATGATTAACAATTAGTGTGTTCACATTCGGAATATCGAGTCCATTTTCTATGATCGTCGTCGACAGTAATACATCATATTGATGCGCAACAAAATCAATCATAACCTGCTCCAAATGGGTTTCGCTAGAACGTCGGTGAGCAAAGGCCACACGAACCCCCGGAACAAGTTTCATGATGAGACTAGCCATCGCATCAATAGAATCGATTCGATTGTGGACAAAATACACCTGACCCTTGCGATCAAGTTCTGTTTTAATCGCGCGCGCGATGATGTCATTATCGAATTTAACGACATTGGTTTGAATCGACAAACGGTCTTTTGGCGGAGTTTCAATAATCGACATGTCCCGTATTCCCATCAAAGACATATTAAGGGTTCGTGGAATGGGAGTGGCGGTCAGTGTTAAAACGTCAACTCCGTGTCGGATTTGCTTAATTCGCTCCTTGTGACTAACCCCGAAACGTTGTTCCTCATCGACGATGAGTAAGCCTAAATCATGAAATCTGATATCTTTCGACAATAATCGATGAGTCCCAACAATAATCTCTATCTTGTTAGCTATTAGATCTGCCACAAGAGAATTCTGCTCAGTTTTACTACGAAAACGGCTTAACATCTCGATCCGGACAGGAAACGCTGCAAAGCGCTTAGCCAATGTTTTGCAATGCTGAAAGGCTAATACGGTTGTAGGAGCTAATATTGCTACCTGCTTTCCATCCATTACCGCCTTAAAAGCAGCACGTAGGGCTATCTCGGTCTTTCCGTACCCAACATCACCACAAAGTAGTCGGTCCATTGGAACAGAGCTCTCCATGTCATGTTTAATTTCACGGAGTGCCGTCTCTTGATCCGGAGTGAGTTCATGCTCAAAAGCATCTTCAAATTCCTCCTGCCAGTGTGTATCTATACTGAAGGCCTGCCTGGAGATTGTCTTCCTCGCTGCGTAAAGTTTGAGCAACTCCTCAGCCATATCTCGCATCGCACGCCGAACTCGTGTTTTTGCTCGTTCCCAAGTCGTGCCACCCAATCGATCTATTGTTGGCCTCTTTGCACCAGTGTACTTCTGAATCAGGTCCAAATTCTCAACCGGGACAAAGAGTTTGTCGCCATTGGCGTACCGCAGTTCCATGCACTCATTAGATTTCTCACCGACTATAATCTGCTTGAGTCCAATAAATTCTCCTATACCATGATCAATATGTACAACATGGTCCCCGACTCTCAAATCACGCAGGTCAGGAAGAAACAACCGCCCTATAGATTTACGCTTGTCTCGAACATGGCGGACTTTATCAAATAGATCCGTTTCGGTATAAATCTGCAAGCCTGCTTCTTGAAGACGAAACCCACGTGAGAGTTGACCAGTAACAACTAGCAACTCTGTCTCTTTCTCAATTTCAGCCGTCTCAAATGAAACCACTGGTAGATCGTATTCGGTTAGAAGCTCTGTAATCCGTTTGGTTCGTCCTGGAGTAGCTGCTACAACGACCTGTCTTTCCCCACGCTCTCGGTTTGTGTGCACTTCATCAATCCAGGCACTGAGCCGTCCATGGAATACCATCGCCGGTTGGCATGAAATGTGATGAACTTGTTGGGAATCTGTTTTGTCGAGTTCCAACGTTTCGAACTGTTTAATCCGAGGTAATCCTGTCCTTATTTCTTGCCAATTAACTAACAACTCCGTTGGCGTTGGTACGATTTCATTCCTACTTAAAGCATCTTCATAATTTTTCTGAACTTGCTGTGCCATTTTTTCAGCGCTCTGTTCGCAATCGGTCGTTTCACACAAGAAAGTACGAATCGATGAAACACGTGAGAGGAAATCAAGCAAACTCGAACTTCGATCCAGAGATAGAGATTTCCCACTGTCGATATTGTCGGAAACAATGTTTTCGAACGTATCTCTGAGTGGAATCACGGTGGTACGATCCAAGGAAGCGATCGAACGCTGGGTACTAGGATCGTATTGCCGCAGTGACTCAATTAGGTCTCCAGAAAATTCGAAACGCACTGGATAGTCTTCACCCACTTGAAAAAAGTCGACAACCCCACCCCTGACACAAAATTGACCATACTGCTCAACTGGATCCTCGTGTATAAACCCAGCATCTGCTAGTAAATTTTCGAGAGTGGTTGGCGACGATATATCACCAACAGTAAATTCTCGAGAGGCACGAAGGATACGATCAGGTCCACTAACCCTCGACAATAGTGCTGCGACAGAAGCAATTACGAGTTTGGCGGTGCCCTGTGCCAACTCTGTCAGAACCCGCGCTCTTGCAGCCGCTACATCAAGGTGCGGGGTAATCGATCGGTAAGGATTAATTTCCGTAGAAGGCAAGGGAAGAACAGACCGACCAGCCTCGGCTTCCGATATACCATGAAGAGAAGCCAAAAAAAACTTAGCGTCGGCAGCCATTTCTTCCACCCGCACGTCCGTAGGCACAACGACTAAGGTTGGGCCCTCAGCTGCAGCAACCACAAATGCTTGTGCAGCGGGTGAGAGACCAGACACTAAGGAAGTCGTCGAGAAAAACCCAAAATGTTTGGCTGTCTTGTTAAGTAATGCTTGCAAGTTTTGCGAGTTAGCGACAAGCGGCAAAATTAAAGCCTTTGTATGATTCGGAGAAATTCCGATGTTAGCACGAAGGCTTGATCAACTTGCAACAACAGAATATGAATATAAAACTGTTAGGGCTTTCGGAAACAAATGTTTGGCGTGAATTCCCAACGATGAGGAGGGCGGTAGATACCTACATCTTTGGTGCTCGATTTTACCCTGAAAGTGTAGAGGAGACGATGATAATCATAAGAACGACCATCGCGTGTGTGTATGGCTGCGTCTAGTTTATATGTCCCTTCGACTAAATTAAGTTGCTCAATATTAAAGATAACCTCACCATCCCCAACCATCGTCTCGGGAACCATAGCCTCGATATCGGTATTGGTCCCATAGCAGCACACACCTTCAGCGTTAAAAACGCTAACACCAAAGACAAAATCATCTACCAACTTTGGCGCACTGACACGTATTCGAATTGTCATCCGCATGCCAGTGTGAAACACATGCGAAGGTCCTTCTTCATTTTCCATACTTAAATTTATAATTTTCACCTCACCCGACCCCCAACGTCCTTGGGCTGAACGAAACATGTCAGCAGGTGGTTCCTCGACCGTTAGCAAACTATTACTAAGTGTCGTGTCGATATTCTCAGAATCAATTTGTGAAGCTTCCAAAACTTTTTGATCCTCAGATGACAACAGTTTTTCTTCAGATTGTTGTACATCCGTAAGATAGTCTGCCACGACACGTCTCGGATCTCCATGTGCACGCATCTTGCCATGATCCAACCAGATCGCCTCATCGCAGAACTGTTCCACAATTGGTAAACCGTGACTAACAAGAATAATTGTCTTGCCTTGCCTCTTAAATTCGGCGAACTTATCCAAACACTTCAAGTTGAAACCCTCGTCACCCACGGCTAGTACTTCATCAACAATTAAAATGTCGGGGTCGACGTGAACCGCTACTGCAAACCCCAGTCTCATATACATACCGGATGAGTATGTCTTAACCGGCGCATCAATAAATTTCTCAACTTCTGCAAATTCAACAATCGCATCAAATCGTTCAGCCACTTCGCGTTTTGAAAGTCCTAGCATCACCCCATTAACAAAAACGTTCTCGCGTCCAGAAATTTCTGGATGGAAACCTGCCCCAAGTTCAATAAGCGCTGAAACTCGACCGTTCACCCGCACCTGTCCACTCGTTGGTTTAGTAATCCCCGCAACTAACTTCAACAACGTGCTCTTGCCAGAACCATTCCGCCCAATGATGCCAAACGCTGATCCTTGTGCAACGCTTAGTGAAATTTGGTTTACGGCCGTAAATGCACCAGTGTTTTTGATATTTCCTAAAAGCTTTCGTCCGACTATTGCACTTTTGAGGGTCGAGAATCGTCGACGATACGGATAGCGCCGATAGATTTTACTTGCGTGATCGATCTCAATTGCCGCTTTCACACTTCCTCCGCGAAAGAGTCTCGTAACCTGTCGAACAAAGCATATCCACACATAAACAGCACAATTGACACCACTAACAAAACAAGCAACCATTTCCAATGACCGAAATGCCCATCAAAAAAAAGAATTTCTTGATATGCGATTGCAAGATGGGAAAACGGATTGAGATCCATCATGAACTTTCCTGCGGATGGCACCATAGACATCGGATAAATTATTGGTGTAGCAAAAAACCACAGGGTAAGCACGTTTGACAACAGATCTCTAACATCTCGAAAGTGCACGGTCAGAGCCGAGAGAAAAAGAGCAAGTCCGATAGTCAGTACTAACTGAACTAGTATGACAACCGGAAACCAAATAAGTTCGATCAATTGCAAGGATTTGCCATAGAACACAATAAAAATAACTAATATTGGTAACGCTAATACAAAATGTACCATGTGCGATAGCACGGAAACGATAGGTAACACTTCGGCCGGAAACAAAACTTTTTTAATGAGATTACTATTAACTATCAACGAATTTGAAGATTCGAGCAGTGCTGAGGAAAACCAAGTCCACGGAAGCAAACCACAGAATAAAAAGAGTGCGTACGGTTCAATGTCTACTGGTCGAAATCCCTTGAGAACAACTGAAAACACAAAGGTATAGACGAGTAACAGAAGCAACGGATTGATAAACGACCAGAAGAAACCCAAAATTGATCCTCGGTAACGCACTTTAACATCGCGTACGACAAGGGTCTGAATGAGACCGCGATAACGAAACAATTGACGCAGATTAATCAACATTGATGTCGATTATAAGTGTCGTCACGTTATCGGGACCACCGCAGTCGTTAGCATGGTGGACAAGTGCATCACAGGCAGCCTTTGGATCACCTATAGTAGCTACAATGTTGCTAATTTCTTTATCAGGCATAACAACAGTGAGACCATCACTACACAGTAAAAGCCTATCTTTTTCCTTGAGCTGAAGCTCTGTAACTTCGACATCTAGAACTCCACCCGACAATGCTTTAGTCACGATATGGCGCCATGGATGCTCACGAGCTTCCATTTCTGACAACATTCCAGTTTGTACCTGTTCCTCCACCCATGAATGGTCCCTAGTCAGACGAGTGAACTGGTTCGCTCGGTACAAGTAAGCCCTACTGTCACCAACGTGGGCCAACGCGGCTGAAGCACCTGTCACGAGTACTGCCACGGCTGTTGTTGCCATTCCCCGTAACATTTCTTCGGATAAGGAGCGTTCAGCAATACTACGATTCGCAAGGGCAAAACCTGCACGCAATCGATTGCCATCAAGCCCGAGAGATCGATCAAATGGAATGGGCCAAGTCTCATCTGGGCCATGCATTGCTATCGAATCGACTGCATTCTGGATCGCTTCAACCGCCAACCTCGAAGCCACCTCTCCACCGACATGCCCCCCCATACCATCTGCAACCACAAACAAGCCTAGGTCTGGACGGGCCCCGTAGTTATCTTCATTCTGCGAGCGATGAAGTCCGGGATCAGAATGAACAGCCCAAGAAACTTGCATCAAATTCGCAATCGGCATTGCCGCAACCAGCCAACCGTAAATAAGAAGCGACTGATAAAGGCATTAGCTGATACTCTCGGTTCACAGAAAACCTCTTTGCGACAGCATAGCTCGGATACATAAAACTGTGCGGAAATATTCCGGTTATGATCGATCACTCACCTTTGAAGCTACTTGCAACCGAATAAGTGACTTCATCAGAGCAATTCTGGCGCGTTCTAAATCAACCTCCATGGTCGTCTTCACTAATCGCTCACGTGCACGACTCTGGGCTGCCTCAGCTCGATCAATATCGATTTCGTTAGCAATTTCAGCATTTTTGGCAAGGATTCGAATACGATCGGGCAAGATTTCTGCAAAACCAAACGCAACAGAAAGATAAGTTTTTTTCTCGCCTTGCTTAAACCACAACTCACCCACTTGAAGCGAAACAAGCAATGGAGTGTGTCCGGGTAACACACCGAGGTAGCCATCTGCGCCAGGAATTTCAGCCTCATCGACTGTTTCATGAACGATTGCTCGCTCTGGTGTCACAATTTCAAGAATCAGGTGAGAAGGTAGTGTCATTGATGCTCCATGAGTGATGCATTAGACAGTTTTTGCTATCTCCTCAGCCTTCGCAACAACCTCTTCAATCGTCCCGGTATACATAAAAGCCTGCTCCGGAAGATCATCGTGCCTGCCTTCAACAATCTCTTTAAAACCACGGACTGTATCAGCAACCGAGACGTACTTTCCTTCAATACCAGTGAATTGCTGAGCAACAAAGAATGGTTGTGACAGAAACTTTTGGATCTTTCTAGCGCGGGAAACTGTAAGTCTGTCGTCCTCTGACAGTTCATCGATCCCGAGAATCGCAATGATATCTTGGAGATCTTTTAGGCGCTGCAAAATTTGCTTAACATCGCGTGCAACGGTGTAATGTTCCTCACCAATAATTCGTGGATCTAAAATATTTGATGTCGAGGCTAGGGGATCAACAGCCGGATAGATCCCCATCTCAGAAATGGTTCTTGATAGATTCGTCGTTGCATCAAGATGTGCAAACGCTGTCGCCGGAGCTGGGTCAGTATAATCATCCGCTGGAACATAGATAGCTTGAACCGATGTGATTGAACCTTTCTTAGTCGAAGTAATTCGTTCCTGCAAAGCACCCATCTCTGATAACAATGTCGGCTGGTATCCAACCGCTGAAGGCATCCGCCCAAGGAGTGCAGAAACTTCTGAACCTGCCTGTGTAAAACGAAAGATGTTATCCACAAAGAGCAGGACATCCTTATTTTCAGAATCCCGAAAGTACTCAGCAAGAGTCAACGCACTCAAAGCAACCCGAAGACGAGCACCAGGCGGTTCTGTCATCTGTCCATAGACCAAAGCTGCTCGTGATTTCTCAGGATTTTTTGGGTCAACAACCCCACTCTCCTGCATTTCTAACCAGAGATCGTTTCCTTCTCTCGTTCGTTCACCAACGCCACCAAATACCGACACACCTCCGTGCTTGAGTGCAATGTTGTTAATCAGTTCCATAATGACAACTGTTTTTCCAACACCAGCGCCACCAAATAGACCGATTTTTCCTCCCTGTAGATATGGTTCGAGCAAATCAATAACTTTTATGCCAGTCTCAAACATTTTCCGTTCAGTTGACTGATCCTCAAGGCTCGGAGCTGGACGATGAATGGGCCACCGTTCCTCGGTTTGAACTGGTTGGTCAACAAAATCAACAGGCTCGCCAAGTACATTAAGAACACGGCCAAGCGTGTTTGGTCCAACAGGAACCGAAATGGGTGCACCCGTATCAACTACTTCAGTGCCCCGTTGAAGCCCGTCTGTCATTGTCATTGCAACAGCACGAACACGATTCTCGCCGAGATGCTGTTCGACCTCTACAATGATTGGTGGCAACGTATCACTGCCACTGATCTTCAGCGCGTTATAGATGGCTGGCAGATAATCATCTCCAAATTCGACATCGACAACTGGCCCAATAACCTGCACCACTTTGCCTACTGCTGCTCCGCCTGTATCTACATCTGCCATCGTTATATTTCCTCAACTCTTTCTGTTGTATGTCCTAAGCAAGCATCCAAACCATTCCGACAATGGACCCTAGAGTGCGTCTGCACCAGATACAACTTCAATCAATTCCCGAGTAATAGCTGCCTGACGAACCTTGTTCATATGCAATGTCAATCCATCAATCATTTCACCAGCATTTTTGGATGCCGCATCCATGGCCGTCATCCTGGCAGCGTGCTCTGCCGCAGCTGACTCAAGCAACGCACGGAAAAGTTGCGTCTCAATATGACGCGGCAATAAATCTCTAAGTATTTGATCGGCGGATGGTTCAAAGAGATAGTCTGCCGAACCTTCCGAATCGAGATTGGTTTTTGGAATAGGTAACAATTGTTCCACAACCACTTGTTGTTGAATCACGCTCTTAAATTCATTGTACAAAATCTCAACACTAGAAACCTTCCCGGATACGTATTGGTCAATCACTATCGCAGCCATTGCTTCCGCATGTGAATAGCGAAGATCATTAAAAATATTAACTTCTTCAAATCGAATGTCCACCTTGCGCCGAACAAAAAAATCTCGGCCTTTTTTCCCGACTAGTCCCATGGCGACGCTTTGATCTGCCTTGTTTCGGAACGCGTTTGCCTGACGGAGCAGGCTCGAATTAAAGCCCCCACAAAGTCCCTTATCTGCAGTTATCACAAATAGAAGAGTCGGTGCCTCAGGCGTAACCGGGGACGCGAGTAACGGATGCTCGGCTGAATCGACCTGGGCAGCCACATCGCTCAAGACACTCTGCATCAATTGAGCAAAGGGCCTCGCATCCATGATGCGCTCTTGTGCCTTACGCAATTTTGAGGCAGCCACGGTTTTCATCGCTTTGGTAATCTGTTGTGTTGATTTAACCGCCCGAATACGGCGCCGCAGATCGAGTAGTGAAGGCATTTTGGCTTAAAGCTTCGTTGTCCTAAGCAGCAGCATCCTTGTGAGTAGCTAGGAATTGATCCGTGAACTCCCTTATAGCAGTCTCAAGATCAGCAACCAGCTGATCATCCAGTTTCTTCTCAGTGCTGAGCCGCTGAATCGTTGCCGAATGTCTCGTGTCAAGGAATTGATAGAGAGCTTGTTCGTAGGCTGCAATGTTTGCTACAGCAACCTTGTCAAGAAAACCACGTGTGCCAGCAAAAAGAATGGCAACCTGATGTTCCACCGATAAAGGTGAATATTGGGGTTGTTTTAAGAGTTCAACCAAACGTTCTCCCCTATTGAGCTGCTGTTGTGTTGCCTTGTCAAGATCACTACCAAACTGTGCGAAAGCTTGAAGTTCCCGGTAGGAAGCTAGGTCAAGACGGAGAGTGCCAGCCACTTTTTTCATTGCTTTGGTCTGTGCATTACCACCAACACGAGACACTGATTGGCCCACGTTAATCGCGGGTCGAATCCCTTGGTGAAATAAGTCTGACTCAAGAAAAATTTGTCCATCCGTAATCGAAATAACATTCGTTGGAATGTAGGCCGAGAGATCGCCCGCCTGTGTTTCAATAATCGGTAGTGCTGTTAAAGATCCGCCGCCGAGTTCGTCATTCATTTTGGCAGCACGTTCGAGCAATCGTGAGTGCAAATAAAAAACGTCTCCCGGAAATGCCTCGCGACCTGGCGGCCGCCTTAAAAGCAATGAAATCTCTCGATAGGCCTGCGAATGTTTCGAAAGATCGTCATAGATACAAAGTGCGTGACGACCGGTGTCTCTGAAGAATTCTCCGATCGTGCAGGCCGAGTACGGACTGATGTACAAGAGCGGCGCTGGATCCGATGCGCTGGCAGCAACGACGATCGTGTACTCCAACGCTCCAGCATCTTCAAGCGTTTTGACGACCTGCGCAACCGTCGACTGTTTTTGCCCAATAGCATTATAAATACAGATGACATCGAGACCTTTTTGGTTGATGATGGCATCAAGCGCGACGGCGGTTTTTCCCGTTTGTCTATCGCCAATAATTAATTCACGCTGCCCACGGCCAATCGGAACCATTCCGTCGATCGCTTTTAATCCTGTTTGCATCGGTTCTACAACCGGTTGGCGATCAACAACGCCAGGTGCAATGCGTTCGATCGGTGATTGTTTGTCGGCAGTGATAGACCCTTTTCCGTCGATTGGCTGCCCTAAAGCATTGACAACTCGACCAAGCATTGCGTCTCCAACTGGAACTGACATAACGCGGCCTGTGCGCTTAACAGTGTCACCTTCCTTGATCGCAGTCGACTCCCCGAGCAATACAGTGCCGACACCATCTTCTTCAAGATTCAGCGCGATACCGAAGATTCCGTGTGGGAACTCGATCATTTCAGTTGCCATAGCACCTTCAATACCATGTAACCGGGCTATGCCATCACCAACGGAAACCACGGTGCCGACTTCCGAAACATCGACATCGAGAGAGTAATCTCCAAGTTGGTCCTTAATAATTTTTGAGATCTCGTCTGCTTTAATATCCATAATTTGCTGTCTTAAGTTAGTCTAAGAAGAGTCTTAACTATGCCTCATGTAAAAATTCTTTCCGCAGCCGTTCTAAATGCCCCACGATACTCCCATCGTAGACAGTGCTACCGATTTGAGTAACTATTCCACCCATTAACGCAGTATCCACACGAGCCTCGATACTGATCCGCTTGCCAGTCACTGTTTCCAGACGTTTTGCAATCGCACGAACCTGCTCAGCTGGTAAACGAGATTCAGTGGTAATGCATGCCTGCACTACACCACGTTCTTGCCTTAATTGATTTCGATAATTTTCTAAAATCTTCGATAAGATCGAGAGTCTGTCCCGTTCTGCCAGTAATGTTAAAAGTCGAACGCTAATCTCAGAAAAGTCATCAACTCGGGAAAGAAGAGCTCCGATGAGTGCCTTTTTTCGAGGTGGACTTACAGCAGGACCTAATAAACTCCTTCTCAGCTCTGGGGATTTATCCATCAAGTTCAAAAATGCACTCACTTCCCGTTCCACGCGATCCAGATCGCCATCCTTCCGGCTTACTTCGAATAACGCTCGTGCATAACGCATTGATACAGCCTGCTTCGTCATTTTGTGAATACCTTGCTCACTTCACTCAACACGATGTAAAGCCAGTAGTGCCTTGATGTGATACCGAACTTCGTACGCAGAACAGAGTAGGATGATCCAAAACAAGACAAACAGGCAATTATACCATTCGGACAAACTATTCGCTGCCAATCAGTCGATCGAACAAACGCTGCAACTCATCTTCGGATTTAAACTGAATCTCAATGCGGCCCCCTTTGGCACGGCGAACAATACGCACCCGTGTTCCTATCACAAGACGAAGTCGTTCTTCAGCAGCCTGGGTATGCACATCCGATGGCTTCACTGGTTGATGTTTCTGTATTGGTGCCAGCAATTTTCTGACTAGGGCTTCAGTCTCGCGAACTGATAGATTCCTAGATCGAATATCTCTAGCTATACGAAGTTGGGTTGTTTCATCTGCCAGACCGATCAGAGCACGTGCGTGCCCCATACTTAACGCACCAGAGCTAACCTCTCTCTGTACCTTGCTTGGAAGGGTAAGCAAACGTTGATAGTTGGCAACTGTTGCGCGATCCTTACCAACTAATTCAGCAACCTCCTCTTGGGTTAAATGTAGTTCATCCGCAAGCCGTTTGTATGCTTTCCCTTCATCAATCGGATTGAGATTTTCTCGCTGTATATTCTCAATTAAGGCTAGTTCTAATCGCTTTTCATCTGGCACATCTCGTACCAAAACAGGCACTGTCATGAGGCCAGCTCGTTGAGCTGCTCGCCAGCGTCTTTCTCCGGCAACAATTTCATATTTTCCTGTTGAACGCTGTCTTACTAACACCGGCTGAATCACACCACTACTCTTGATAGACTGTGCTAGCTCATCTAACTTCACTTCATCTAAATCAGTGCGTGGCTGGTCTTGGTTCGGTTCAAGTAGATCCAAGTCAACTTCATGAGGTTTTTCAAGAGACTCGGACTGACTCGGAATCGAAGGAATTAAAGCACTCAATCCACGACCTAGCGCATGGTGTTTATTAGGCACTGTTCTTACTCCTTGTTAATGATATAACCCGATGTGGCAAGCACCTCATGGGCAAGAGCTAAATAAGCGTTGGCTCCTGTTGACCTACGGTCGTAAACGAGTGCCGGAAGACCGTGACTTGGCGCTTCCCCTAGACGTACATTCCTAGGAATAACAGTTTCGAAGACTTTCTCTTTAAAGAAACTTCTGACTTCATGTGCCACTTGTTTCCCAAGATTTGTGCGTCTATCAGCCATCGTTAACAATACCCCTGCAATACCCAATTGTTGATTCAAGTCAACACGAACGCGCTCAAGAGTAGCCATGAGTTCAGCTAAACCTTCCAAGGCGAAATACTCACAAGTAAGAGGAATTAAAACCTCATCAGCAGCCACAAGAGCGTTCAGAGTCAGCAGACCAAGTGAGGGCGGAGTGTCAATAAAAATATGGTCAAAATTATTGCGTGCTTGTTCTAGTAGAGGTTTAAGTAAAGACTCGCGTTGGGGTATATCTACGAGCTCTATCTCCGCACCCGTAAGGTTCCGATCAGCTGGTATTAAAGAAATGCCTTGAACGGAAGTTGAAAGCAGATATTTGTCAATATTGATGCCTGTGCCCTTCGTAAGGGCATCGTACACGGTGCCTGCTGACGCGGATTGCCCTTTCAAACCTACACCACTCGTTAGGTTAGCCTGTGGATCCATGTCTACCAGAAGCACAGTGCGACCTATCGATGCCAGGGAAGCAGCCAGATTAATGGCAGTAGTAGTTTTCCCAACGCCACCTTTTTGGTTTGCAACAGCAATAATCTTCTTCACTTAATGCCTAAAAAATATAATAGTAAACAAATAAATATGTCTTTAGACCTAAAATATATGTTATATGACCTATTTATAAAATACCTACTTAATTCGCATAATTTTACTCGCAAATTCTATCTCTGATCTGAGAGGCCGTCAAGAAATGTTCCACGTGAAACACTCTGCTCTCTATTCCCTCTTAAGATCATGCTATAGCGTTTTCCGATGACGAACTCTGACCAGCATGCTTCTCGTGAGTTTTTCAAGTGAAACACTCTGGCTTGTATTTGTTCCACGTGAAACACTCTACAAATTTCATCATCCTGATTCCATAACACAGGCACAAACACTCATAACACCAAATAGAATGATCTTGCAAATAATAGACTACCTGGTTACAAACATATAGCTTGAGAAGGCTGGTAGCTACTATCTGGAGGACAATTGTTATGCGAAGAATACCAATGCTTGGTCTAGCGGCAATCGTGGCTTGTGGCGTGTTGTGGGCGACGCCTGCAGTGGGACAGGAGGTATTTCCTATTTCCAGAGGGAATCAGCTGATTATGGAATGCAGCAGCACTCTAGCCTTCCTGGCTCGTAATGATTCTTCCACCAGCTTGTTCGGTGCGGGTCAGTGCTTTGGTCGCGTCTGGGGAGTACTGCTTGTATCTAACCAAGCTGACACGCCTGCTTACAGGAGAGTATGTGCTTCGCCACAAGTAACTACGCTTCAAACCGTCCGCATCGTTTACAACTGGCTCGAAGACCATCCAGAGCGGTTGCACGAAGAGAGCTTTATTCTGATCTTAGAAGCCCTCCAAGAAGCCTTCCCCTGTTCGGAGTAGGCTGTCTTGCGCTTTCTAATGTCGTACTTATCTTGATTGAATATATTTATATATTCGCTTTTTATTCGCTCTTTCTTAACACAACGAGCTGACTTTGAAGCGATTCAAGAAGCGGATATTGCTTATGCAAGGTGAGAGGTCCCTGAAACCTCGGTAAATCAGCTAACCCCCTAGCACCTACAAACAAAAACAACCTCCCACCCGGCTTAATGAATGTTCCTATGCTCTTCAAGTCAGCTTCCTGAATCCGAAGTCCGCGCAGCAATAAAACTTCATGGGCTTCATGCATGTCTTGTTGTAACCGTAATGCCTCATAACGTATACAAGCTACATGTGTATGTTCCAACGCTAACTGACGAACGGCCTCTCGAAGAAAGGCCGCTTTTCGTTGCTTTGACTCAACCATCAAGAGAGACATTCTCGGAACCACAATCTTCATAGGAATAGCTGGCGATCCTCCACCTGAACCAAGATCAATAATCTTGTTTAATTGATCGGGCAACAGTCTCGCCGCCAGTAATGGCTCAACTACCAAACGGTCAATGCCTGCATCACTGTTATCCAAGCTCGTCAGATTTGTTTTTTGATTCCACTTCCACAACAGCTGAACGTAATTACAGAGACACTCGAACTCAGCATCAGAAAGTTCTACTCGAGCATGATTAACTCTCTGTTGAAGACGCTCTGCTAGATCGTGTCTCACCATTAACTTCACCTAACTAATCTGTAGTGCTCCCCTTAGAAACATTCCAAACGTATTGTCTTACTTTTACAACATGCCTGAACCGAACATGGCAACAGTGCATGCCTACGGAGAGCAAGACAAGAGTGGGGAACAACTAGTTCAAAATTGTACTTCTGAATATTAATGGAATGTACGGTCTAAACCGAATGCGGGCTACGTGCAAGCTTAGCGATCTACACTTACGGTGTGTGTACAGAAGGCCGCTTGACGAGATCAGTCAGGGAAACGATCCGTCAGAATGATCCGCAAAAGTTTTAATCAAGCTGAACAAACGCGAGCGCGTAGTTTCCGTTTAGCGGAATGACTAATTGGTTCTGCGTCGAGTCGTAGCACATGGATGCTGCGCTTGGTATGCCCGAAGCGATGATCTCGGCGTCTTGACCTGGACGGATACGAGACACGCTTCCATTCCGCACGCTGCTTACGTACTTCGTTCCATCGGCGGTGATCACGATTCCATCGTTGCCGCCTTCGACCGCATGCTCTGTACGAACGACTGCGCCATCTCGGTTGTAGCTGATAACGGCGTTGTCACCAATATTGACTACTACAATATTTCCGTCCTGATCGATCGCTACACCATTGGGATTCGCGAGCGGAGCACCCTCTGCGAACAAGGATACGTCACCATCTGCAGTCACTCGCCACATCTGTTCTGGGTTCCGGGAGTTTGATGCATACACAGTACCGTCATCCGCGACGGCGATGCCATTCAGAATGGTGGAGGCCGGCACAGAAATGGATCGCATGGGATGCCCAGTTGCCCGATCGAACAGACGGACGTGGCCGGAGTCTACGGTATAGAGGATGTCATTCTTAATAGCACTACCCAAGGGATCAAAGAGTTCTAATCCGTCCCGTGTGGCCCCGATCCACTTGGGCGTATGCACACTCCCGTCGGGATTGATAAGTGAGACGTAACCATCATTGCTTGGTGCACCGGTGGCCGCGAGCGCGGCGTCGTTATCGCCGCGGTTGCCAGTATTCATGGCCAGGATTAGGTTCTTGTTGGGATCAAAGGTGCAGCTCTCAGAAAAATGAAAGCTGCCAAAGACCTTCACGTTATCCGACATCGGCTGCCATTGTCCGGATTCATTGTTTGCACCGATGGGTTCACCGACCGCAAAGTCCTGTGCGAGAGCTGGAGCAGTCAAGGCAACGGTGACGAGAGTGATTGCAAGGCTTCGACGACTCGCTGAATCCAACATTAGTAATTTCATGATCGGTCATTTCTCCGTTTCAGGTCTGTTGTGTCGAACATAACGCTCCCTAGCATACCAACTTGGGGAACAACTAGTTCAAAATTGTACTTCTGGATATTAATGGAATGTACGGTCTAAACCGAATGCGGACTACGTGCAAGCTTAGTGATCTGCCGCCCACGTTTCACATACGTAGAAATCACTGCGACTGCGGCGGGGGTCACCCCGGGCACGCGCAGCGCTTGCCCCAACGTGCTTGGTTGAATTTCAGTGAGTCTTTCAATGATCTCTCGCGACAATCCTGGAACGCTTGCATACTGAAAACTTTCAGGAATTGAACGATTCTCCTCACGCCGACTACGTTGGATGGAATCCATCTGGCGTTGCAGGTATCCCATATATTTGAACTCTGTCTCCACGCTCTGCATATCTATTTGTTTCGCACCAGGGGAAGGGGAGACCTCGAGATGAAGTGACCCAGAAGCCATAAGCGTCTCCAGTCGAATTCCTGGCCGTCGTAAAGCCTGAGATGCACGTACTCGATCCCCTTGTGGCAATGTGATAACAGTTTGACGGGTCCGTTGCAAATTGCTTTCGTACCGTGCCTGTCGTGCCTCGAAAAGAGCCCATCGTTGATCCGAAACCAACCCAATGTCACGACCCTTTTTAGTTAAGCGGAGATCAGCGTTATCGATACGAAGCAACAACCGGTACTCGGCACGCGATGTGAACATCCGGTATGGTTCAAGACACCCTTTGGTCGTAAGATCATCAGCAAGAACACCTATATAAGCTTCGTCTCGTCTGATGACAATCGGTGCACGCCGACGTACGCGCCGTGCGGCGTTAATTCCGGCTAGAAGCCCTTGGGCTGCTGCTTCCTCATAGCCAGAAGTGCCGTTGATCTGGCCAGCAAGAAATAATCCGCTAAGTCGTTTTGTTTCAAAAGTTTGACGCAATTCAGTGGGCTGAATAAAATCGTACTCAACAGCATAACCAGGTCGAATCATGACAGCGTCTTCCAAACCTGGAAGTGCATGGACAAGATCAGCCTGAACGGCACGAGGAAGACTCATAGAGTAACCATTGACATAGATCTCGTTGACATCGAGGCCCTCTGGTTCCAGAAAGATCTGATGCCGTTCTTTATCTGGAAACCGCATGATCTTGTCTTCAAGTGAAGGACAGTACCGTGGCCCAATCCCTGAGATCTGTCCGTTATAAAGGGGAGAGTGCTTAATGTTGGCCTGCACAAGATTGCGTACTCGTTCGTTGGTATAGAGAAGATGGCAAAGAATCTGAGGTCTTGTGAGCTGATTGGTCAGCAAAGAGAACGGCACCGGCGATTGGTCGCCAGGAGCTTCTTCGAACTGACTGAAATCGATGCTGTCACGGTCGAGACGCGGTGGTGTGCCTGTCTTAAGGCGTCCCCATTTAAAACCAAAAGCTTTGAGTGACTCAGCTAAGTCATGCGCCGCAGGCTCTCCAACGCGACCGGCAGCACGGGTCTCAGGCCCGACATGAATCAATCCATTAAGAAAAGTCCCGGTCGTAATCACCAACGTTGTGCATGCGAATTGTTCTCCACCGTCCAATGCAACACCCTGAACGGCACCGTGTTCTGCAATGATTCGATCAACACGTCCGAAAATCCATTCGATGCCACTTTGACGCGAAAGTGCCGAGCGCATCCAGTTGCCATAGCGCTTCTTGTCGGCCTGTGCTCGTGGTGACCATACTGCCGGACCACGACTGCGATTGAGGAGCTTGAATTGGATGCCAGTTGCGTCAATGGCTAATCCCATCAGACCACCCAGTGCATCGATTTCACGCACGAGATGTCCCTTTGCGGTGCCTCCCACTGCAGGGTTACAAGGCATGTGTGCGACGGTTGAGTCGGAAAGCGTGCAGAGCCCGACATGACAACCCATGCGCGCCGACGCATATGCCGCCTCGCATCCTGCATGGCCAGCACCAATGACAATGACATCGAAATGAGTCATGTGCTAAATGGTATCCAATCGCTAGAGGTTAATGTTTCTATTTACCAATACAAAATGTTTCAAAGATTCGGTTAAGAATATCTTCAGGAGTGCGCTTTCCGGTTATTTCTTCGATAGCATCACGCGCCTCCTGTAAATCTGCTAAGACGAGTTCTTCCGATTCCTGCATACTTGCTGTACTTACCGCGTTCATCATTGCTGCCTGCACACGTTCTAGCAACTCGATATGTCGGAGATTGGATATTGCAGGTGTATCTCGTAGCTCCTCTCCAGCAAGTAGAGTCTCAATTAAAATTTTCTGTAACTCCCCTAAAGCTGCCCCGTCGAGAAGTGACAGCGAGATTAATCTATCAGAATCCTTCACTTGACCTTCATGCCGCAGATCGTTGGGTTTCCAACAAAGAGGCAGATCTGACTTGTTAATTACGATCACTCGATCCACCGTTTGCGTTTCCTGAAGCAATTCGAGATCCTCAGAACTTAAAGGCCTAGAACAATCAAGCACAAGTACAACGAGTCGCGCCACGCCAAGTGCCCCGCGAGCTCGAAGCACCCCTTCAGATTCGACGGTGTCACGGGTGTGGCGAATACCTGCCGTATCGACCAAGTTAATCGGTACACCATTTAGGTTCAAAACCTCGGTTAAAAGGTCACGCGTGGTTCCGGGTACATCGGTTACAATTGCGCGCGGTGCTCCAAGTAATTGGTTAAAAAGAGTGGACTTTCCAACATTAGGTTTGCCTAAAATGACGACCTGACAACCCTCGCGTACAAGACGTCCACGACGGGCATCAGCAAGCAAAGTTTCCACGCTTTTGGCTAACGCGCGGGTTTCCGATTCGACCGATGAAGCAGTGACAAAATGATAGCCCTCCTCAGGAAAATCAATTGATGCCTCGAGACGAGCCACGAGATCTATAAGCTGTCGGTCAATCTCAGAAATGAGTGTCGTGATTGTTCCATCGAGTTGATCAAATGCTGTTCTTGCCTGCAGTGGTGTAACCGCTGCGATGAGATCGCCTACAGCTTCAGCTTGGATTAAATCTATGCGACCATTCAGAAACGCCCGTAGTGTAAATTCTCCAGGTTCCGCCAGTCGTGCACCGGCCTGCACAACGACTGCAGTAATCTCTTGAAGAATAACCGGATTGCCATGGCCGCTAAGCTCAACAGTATCCTCACCTGTATATGATCGCGGAGCCGGAAAATAAGTTGCGAGCACGCGATCAATTGATCGTGCACTATCATCAGGCACTACAACGGTAGCAAGTGTTGACTGTCTCGCTTCGAGAGTATCGTGACCTGCTAAAACTGCTTTAGCCATTTCTGTTGCACGTGGACCACTGATTCGGACGATCCCAATCCCACCCCTCCCGGGTGCCGTCGAAATGGCGACGATAGTATCGTCAGTGGAAAACATTTCAAAAAAGAAGAAAGCCTAGAAGAACAGTTTTAGAAAGTGGGTCATTATAGAGCAACTCGAAAAGTCGCTCTACCTTCTCTTCGTCAATTACTAACTCCGGTGTTTATTGTGCGGTGATAATTACTGTCTTCATAAAAGCATCGCCCACGCTTTCTGACGAAGCCGTTTTATCCTCAGCGACCACAAGGTGGACCATCCGGCGGGTGTACGGGTTGAGTGGGCCGACCTCTTGCGGCTCTCCCGTCTCGCGCGCACGCGCGACTAAAATTTTAGTAGTCTCTCGCAACTCAGCATCTTTCGACTTTCGGTAATCAAGACAGTCAACGATAATATGATGCCCTAAGTACTTATGCCGAAAGACAGCATTAACCAGATGTTGAAGAGCATCGAGTAATGCAGCACGACGGTGAACAAAAATCTCGCAACCTTCTCCTTTAATCATGAGCCGCGTATTGTCAGCATTGAGCTCAACAAGGATCTCCAATGATAAACCCATTGTTGTTGTGACCGATTGCACAAACTCAACTATTTGCGCGTTTAATTTTTCTTCCAATTGAATCCTCGCCTCGAATTATTTGAACAACGCGCCATCAGTTAGGTAACGTTTGGCAGTGGAACGAAACGATTGGTGACAGCCTGTTGCCCAATCGCAATTGCGTTACTGGTTAACCAATAGAGAACCAGACCCGCCGGTGCATAGAGAAACAGAGCGGTAAACACGATTGGCATCAACATCATCATCTTTTGTTGCATCGGGTCTGCCTGACTTGGGGTCATGCGCTGCTGGAGCACCATCGACGCACCCATGACTATCGGTGTGACATACATCGGATCGTGTGCTGACAGATCAGTGATCCAAGCTATGAATGGTGCTCCTCGAATCTCGATTGACATCGACAACAAGCGATAAAAAGCAAAAAGAATGGGCATGGTGAGCAGCATTGGCAAACAGCCACTTGCAGGATTCACTCCGCGGTCTCGATAAAGCGACATAATTTCCTGATTCATCTTTTGCTTTTCCGTCATTTTCATATTCTTATATCGTTCCTGAATAGCCTTTACCTGAGGCTGTATTTTCTGCATCTTGCGCATAGATACAACACTTTTATGCCTCAATGGAAAGATGATGACGTTTATGATGAATGTCAGGATGATGATCGACCAGCCATAATTACCGACATAGGAATGCACCCATGTAAGTGATTTATGGAGCGGTACAACAAGCCAAGAAAACCAACCAAACTCAATGGCACGAACGAGGTTCGGATTGGAAGCCTGTAGAATGTCGAAGTCTTTTGGGCCAAGAAACATTGGAAGGCTTGTGATCCCACCAGGCACGGTCAAATTAAACGCCATTAAATCGCGTGGATCACCGTCTGGGTCCTGAGGGGGTAGAGGGACTGGTCGGTACTGTATTGAGGCTTCCTGCATACCTGGAAGCGCGGCAGCAATAAAGTAGTGGTTGTCGACCCCCAGAAACGCCATCTGGCCTTGATAGACAGATTGACCGAACGCCTGGGATGCCGTCACACGCACTACGTCTGGTTCTTGGATTACGTTGTTCTCCAAAACACGGCCATATATAACCCCTCGAGGGCCCTCGCGAAAAGCTATGCCGGAGACTTGACTTTCTACGCCTCCGAGTGCTGGACCCCACTTCATAGTGGGCACTAAAGGCACACCACCCGTACTAGCCTGCACCGTCAATCTAAAACCATAGGGATCTGTTGCAGGATCAAATTCGAGCGTTTTGCTGATTCGCAACCCTTCTGAGTTTTCGTAATCAAAGTTGAGACTGTCCGTCCGATCATCCAGCTGCAAGTTGGTTGTGTTAACACGGTAGAGAGCTTCGTGCGCAAAACGGGTTAAGTTCTCATCTTCAAAAGCCAAAGAGAGTGGCCATGGTTCTTCAGGTGGCAAACTACGCGGTACAAGCTCGACTGGTTGACCTACATCATCAAGATGATCCTTGAGTTGCCAACTAAGAAGCTCTGCCCCGCGATTGGTAAACACAGCTCTGAAGACATTACTTTCTACCACGATTTCTTTCAGTTCATTGTCAGCAATTATCGGTGTCGGCATTATCTGATCAATGGTAGTCACACCCGGAGAGGCAAGTGGCACAGATTGGGACTGCACATCCGGAATAGCCGTTTGCTCACCCACCGTGACAGCAGGATTAGTAGCTGACTCTTGCGTTATTGGAGATGGTGATGGTGGCGGAACGAGAAGAGCCTGGTAGACGTAGAGCACCAGGAATGAGAGAAACACGGCCAGTAGTATTCTTCCCTGCATAAGCAGATACGATTAACCTCGGGTGTAGGATTTTTCTCGATGACCAATATCGGGCACAGGGTCTAAACCACCCGAACATATAGGTTGACACCGCAACAGCCGTTTGACTGCAAGCCAACTTCCTCTTAGAGCACCGTAGCGAAAGACCGCTTCTTCAGCATATGTTGAACATGACGGTACAAACCGACATGAGCCAGAAAATAACAGTGGTGAAAATGTAATTTTATAGACTCGTATCATGGCCAGAGTTGCGAGCCTTGGTAAACCGACTATGGGGGTAATTACTTTAGTTAGACGTTTGTTCATAACGACGGAAAACTGCGCGGTAGTCTGATTCAAGAGTGAGTAGGGAAACATCTAAACATCCAGGCCGAGGCAAAACAACAATATCAAGACCAGGTCGGCATTTATTACAACGAAAGATCTCCCGGACTAGACGCTTTACTCTATTACGACGGATGGCTCCTCCATGCCGACGCGTAGCAACAATCCCCAACCGACTTACGTCCAGGTTATTCGGCAGGATAAAGAGCGTCAGGTAACGACCCCTGGTACGAACGCCATTCTGCTGAACTTTTAAAAACTCCGGTCGTCTTCGAAGACGCTCGTGACGGAGTAATGCCTGGATCACAGGATAATAAAAAGTTATATAAGCGACTTTTTCCGAAGTTGCTTATGAGACAGCTAACCGCTTGCGTCCTTTAGCTCGTCGACTTTTAAGAACCCGACGTCCATTTTTAGTGCTCATCCGTTTTCTAAATCCATGTGTGCGTTTACGGCGGCGGCGGTTTGGCTGGTAAGTTCGTTTCATTGTATTTTAATATTCTTCACAAACAACATACCCATGGTGAGCTGATTGACCACAAGCACAAGGAATGCCCATACTAACGAAGCTTCATCAGAAGTGTCAACGCGGCATTGGAGCATTTACCATTACAATGGCTATTCTGCACAGCCACAATAGAAAAAGTGATATTTTTACACATAAATGCACATTTTTTCACTTTCCTAGATCTTCTCAGATATGTCAACCGTAGGAATCTTTCTTACACATTGCCTGATAGGGTAGGTTGTGCTACATTCGCCGGCCTCCCCACTTGGAAGAATATAGAGTCTGGGGTTTTCCACAACTGTGGAAACATTTGTGGAAAATAAGTATTTTTATCTATGTTTTGTGCGATGAACACGTAGTAATCATTACTTTTATTGGTATCTTTGGGCTTCAAAAAGTGCCCCTCAAAAGGAACCTAATGTTCCTAATAATGACGAATTAATGCCAGAAAATATTTGGAATGCAATCCTCGCACGTGTTGAAACTAAGGTAAATCGCCATAGTTTTCACACATGGTTCCGGCCAACAAACTTTGTAGAAGATCTGGGCCAACAACTCACTGTACAAGTACCAAACGGTTTATTTAGGGACTGGCTAACAAAACACTACGCCGGTGTTATCAGTGAAGCGACGACAGAAGTACACCGAGAGGGGGTCCAAATTGCCTTTGTTACAGAGGGAGAGACTCAGGTTCAAAAACAACAAAACAACATTGCTGAAAAAACGCAACCACTAAAACCTCCAGGGGGTGATCCAACGAACCGGTCTGGACAAATTCCACGGGGCCTGAGCGATCGTTACACTTTTGATACGTTTGTAGTAGGTCCATCAAACCAGTTTGCTCACGCGGCCTCCCTTGCAGTTGCTGAAGCTCCTTCACGCTCATACAACCCTTTATTTCTCTATGGTGGAGTAGGACTTGGGAAAACACACCTTATGCACGCTATTGGTCACTATCTGTTGGAGCAATGGCCAAACCTAAAACTGACTTACATATCTTCAGAACGTTTTATGAATGAGATGATCAATGCGGTTCGGTACGACCGCATTTTAGGTTTCAGAGAACGTTACCGAAGCATGGATATCCTTCTGGTTGACGATATTCAATTTCTTGCAGGTAAAGAGGGAACGCAAACTGAGTTTTTTCACACCTTCAACTCACTACATGATGCCCAAAAACAGATTGTAATCAGCAGTGATTGCCCACCAAACGAAATTTCTGCATTTGAAGAAAGACTTCGTTCCCGTTTTGAATGGGGATTAATTGCCGATATTCAACCCCCTGATCTTGAAACAAAAATAGCAATCTTAAAGAAAAAAGCTGGAGCAGAGGGAGTGCCGCTTCCAGATGATGTAGCTCTTTACATCGCCGAACGCATTAAATCCAACGTCCGAGAATTAGAGGGATCTTTGATCCGATTAATAGCATACGCATCACTCACTGGAGCTGAATTTTCGCTTTCCTTAGCCCAAGATGTTCTTCGAGATATTCTTGATACAAATAACAAAACTGTTACTATTGAAAAGATTCAAACCTTTATTGCAAACTACTATCAATTAAAAATTACCGAATTAAAAGCAAGAAACAACTCAAAAAACATAACTCTTCCAAGACAAATAGCTATGTATCTTTCCAAAAAACTTACCAGCGCTTCGCTACCACTAATCGGTAAAAGTTTTGGAGGAAAACACCATTCGACTGTTATTCATTCAATTCGAAAAATTGAGGATCAGTGTAAAAAAGATCGAGATTTCCACACACTTATCAACAGCTTTCTTCAGTCTTTTAAGTAAGTTTGTTAATATTAAAAACAAAATCAACACAACAAACACCTACCTCGCCTACAACTAATTGTGTGTATTAAGATATCCACAGATTTTTTTAATCTAAAACAAAAGATGCACAAAAAAAATAATTATTAAACTCTTTAAAATAAAGAGTTTATAAGTGTTTTACTATTTTTAAACACACCTTATTCCTGATATAATTTATTACAACCTTAATCTATATAAGTACAGAGTAGATGTAAGGTCTCTTTGATTAACTAACACCTTGCTTTTTTTTAACTGAGGTTCCCTTATTAAATGGATTTAAGTGTTCGCAAAAGTGATCTACTTCGAGAGTTACAACTTTTTCAAGGGATTATTGAACGAAAAAACACCATTCCAGTTCTTGCCAATATTTTAATTGAGACTAAAGGAAACAACGAAGTACAGCTACTTGCAACAGATTTAGAGGTAGGGCTTCGAAGTAAGTGTCCGGCAGCTGTAACCAAACAAGGCTCTCTTACAATTCCGGCTAAAAAATTATATGAAATTGTTCGGGCTTTACCTGAGACCAATATTAAAATTCAGCAAAGCGCAAAAGAAACTGTAAAAGTTTCAGCAGAGAAATTTAATTCGCGGATGCAAACATTACCACGAGAGGACTTTCCCACTCTTCCAGAAATCACCTCAAAAACCATGGTGTCTTTACCGCGAGATGTTTTACGAGAAATGGTCACAAAAACCCAATTTGCCATTACTGGTGAGGACACCAGATATTTTCTTAACGGCGCACTTTTTATTTTAGAATTGGGTGAAATGAGTCTTATCGCAACAGATGGTCACCGTTTAGCACTTGTGTCAGTGAAGCGCGATCAAAAAGTTTCCCAAAAGGGCAAAAAAGACCAAACCGAAAACCTAAAAGCTATTCTTCCTAAAAAGACTCTATGGGAGCTTTCTCGATTATTAGTGGATGGGGAAGGTGATGTCCAATATGAATGTGGAGAAAACCATCTTTTTTTTGAAGTTGATAATAGACAGTTAATTTCACGTGTTATTGATGCGCAATTTCCTGCTTATGAGCGAGTTATTCCACAAGGTAATGACAAACAAGTTGAATTTGAGCGTGACCGTTTAACTGGTGCTATTAAGCGTGTTGCTTTGTTGTCCAGTGAACGATCACGTGCAGTTAAAATTAATATTAAAAAGAACGTAGCTGATATTACCTCCAGTAGTCCCGAGGTTGGAGAAGCCACTGAAACACTAGTTGTTGATTATAAGGGCTCCCCACTTGAGATTTGTTTCAATGCACAATACATCTTGGATTTTCTTGGCGCAGTTGATTCTGATAGTGTGCAGTTGGAATTTAAAGACGAAACTAGTCAGGCAGTCATGCGTCCTATTGGTGATGGGGTGTGCGACTATACCTACGTTATTATGCCTATGCGTGTATAACCCTTCAACCTTCATTGGCCTAAACACAAGCGAACTTAATGAACCAACTCGATCAAGATAAGGTACACCCTACCCCCACGCAACCTGATCCACCCTTAACTGGCTTGGTTGAACCGGATGCGGATAACTATCGCGCGGACAAAATTAAAGTTCTAGAGGGGTTAGAAGCCGTACGTAAGCGTCCGGCCATGTACATTGGTTCAACTGGGACATCTGGTCTTCATCATCTTGTTTATGAAGTTGTTGACAACTCTTTGGACGAGGCACTTGCTGGTTTTTGCGACACCATCACAGTTACGGTTCATATCGATAATTCGGTTACGGTCGTCGACAATGGACGTGGTATTCCTACCGATCAACACGTTAGTGGCAAAACAGCTGCTGAAGTCGTTATGACTGTTTTACATGCGGGAGGGAAATTCGACAATAAGACTTACAAGGTGTCTGGTGGTCTTCATGGTGTTGGCGTGTCAGTGGTAAATGCTTTGTCAGAGGTTCTAGCCCTGGAAATTTGGCGCGAGGGACGAGTCTATCGCCAGGTTTATGAATATGGCAAACCAACACAAGGTTTGGAAGTTACTGGGACCACAAAGCGTCGAGGCACCAAAGTCACATTCCAACCAGACAAGCAAATTTTTGATGCGGTTGATTTTAGTTTTGACACGTTATCTCAACGATTGCGACAACTGGCGTTTCTTAATGCTGGTGTGACAATTGCACTTGACGATGAACGAACTGGGAAAGCACATCGTTTTCAATATGAGGGTGGCATTGTTTCATTTGTGCAGTTTCTTAACAAAAACAAGAATCCCATCAACGAACCCCCAATTCATATCAGTGGAGAGCGAGAAGGTGTTGCAGTGGAAATGGCACTGCAATGGAATAACAGCTATGTAGAGACGGTTTACTCATTTGCCAACAATATTAATACTCAGGAAGGCGGAACTCACCTTTCTGGATTTAGGTCAGCGCTCACTCGGACGGTCAACTACTACGCCAATCAAAAAAATCTTGCCAAGGATCTGGCAGAAAGCATCGCCGGAGATGATATTCGTGAAGGGCTTGTAGCAGTGGTAAGCATAAAAGTACCACGACCTCAGTTTGAAGGACAGACCAAAACAAAGTTGGGAAACACTGAAGTGAAGGGAATCGTTGAGACGATTCTCAATGATCAGTTTGGTGCCTATTTAGAAGAGCATCCTTCCATCGCGAAGCGGATCGTGAATAAAACTATTGAAGCCGCGCGGGCTCGAGACGCTGCTCGAAAAGCACGTGAGTTGGTTCGAAGAAAAGGAGCGTTGGACAGTAGTGCATTACCTGGCAAATTAGCTGACTGCCAGGAACGAGATCCAGCACGGAGTGAGTTGTATATCGTAGAGGGTGAATCGGCTGGTGGCTCAGCCAAACAAGGACGCGACCGTCACTTCCAGGCAATTTTACCTGTTAAAGGCAAGATTTTAAATGTGGAGAAAGCACGGTTCGATAAGATGCTTGGCAGTGATGAAATTAAGACTATAATTGCGGCACTTGGGTGTGGTATTGGTAAAGAGGACTTCAATCTTTCCAAACTGCGTTACCACAAAATAGTGATCATGACTGACGCGGATGTGGATGGATCGCATATCCGTACTCTCCTGTTAACTTTTTTGTATCGCCAGATGCGTGCGCTGATTGAAGGGGGCTATATCTACATTGCTCAACCTCCCCTTTATCGTGTGAAACGTGGGCGATCGGAACACTACGTTAAAGACGATCGAGAACTGGAAACTTGGTTAATTAAGCGTGCCAGTGCGTCACGAGTCCTTCGTTTAGTCAACACTGATGTCGAGTATTCCGGTGACCGATTAGAACAGGTTTTGCAAAAATCAATGCATTTTCAGAAGCTTCTACAGGTGTGTGTGAGTCGTGGAGTTAATCAAGATATCTTGATGGCATTTTTGACTCGTAACGCAAGTGGACGAGACTTCTTTGAAGATCGTAAGACACTGCAGGCGATCGCAGACGAACTATCATCTAAGACGCGCATCCTGTCTGTGCAATCCGACGATGAACACAACGCATTTATTCTCAATGTAAAAGACCGGAGTAGTGGTTCTGCGCGTAATCAGTTGCTCGGAGTAGATTTTACTGCTTCACCGGAGTACCGAGCACTACTAGCGAGTTTTCAGGATGATGATGTGCGAGGCTGTGAGGGTCCCATGATCATATCCACGCTTGTTACATCAGATGCCACCGAGAACACAGATGCTTCAGGTGATGCTAACAATGCTGGTGGAGTATCGGTGGACAATTCGATACAAACAACCGGAGAGTCAAATAGCACGGATAATAGTAAGCACAACGTATCAGTTTCGTCGATTGACGAGCTCGTGGAACATTTCATTAGCTCCGGAAAACGGGGTGTAGCGATTAATCGTTATAAGGGTTTAGGTGAAATGAACCCGGATCAACTCTGGGCAACAACAATGAAACCTGAAGTTCGAACCCTGCTCCAGATTCGCGCGGAAGATGATGCTGAAGCTGATCTTATGTTTACCACTTTGATGGGTGATCAAGTCGAACCTCGACGAAAGTTCATCGAGGATAACGCCTTGGATGTAAAAAACCTTGACGTATAAGTACAAATAAACAGCAGGTAGCAATTAGGATTCATGGGAGAGTCACGGTTTCTCTCAAATCCTCGCTCCTAGCTCCTGGTGTCTAATAAAAATTCCATGCCCGAGATCCACAATCCAGGAATTCCCGTCAACATCGAGGACGAAATGCGACGTTCCTACATGGATTACGCCATGAGTGTAATCGTTGGGCGTGCTCTACCTGATGTTCGTGACGGTCTCAAACCAGCACACCGCCGAGTCGTTTATGGCATGCGGTTGATGGGACTCACTTCAAAGCGTTCCTACCGTAAGTGCGCAAAGATTGTTGGTGAGGTGATGGGGAATTTTCATCCTCATGGGGATGCCTCAATTTACGACACACTTGTTCGCCTGGCACAGAATTTCAACATGCGGTATTTGCTGATTGAAGGTCAGGGTAATTTCGGATCCGTTGACGGCGATCCGGCTGCTGCAATGCGATACACGGAGGCGAAACTAGATACGCTCGCTGATGATCTCATGGCGGATCTTGATAAAGAGACCGTAGATTTCATTCCCAATTATGACGGAACAACCCAAGAGCCTGTGGTTCTTCCTGCACCGTACCCCAATCTTTTGGTGAATGGATCGTCTGGCATTGCTGTAGGTATGGCAACAAATATTCCACCTCACAATTTACGCGAAGTGATTAATGGAGTTATTTGGCTGACGGAACACCCACAGGAAGATCGCGTGACGAAAGAGAAGATGCTGGTCGACCTCATTCCTGGCCCCGATTTTCCTACCGGAGGTTTCATTGTAGGTCGAAACGGTATTGCTCAGGCCTATCGAACAGGTCGAGGGTCCGTTACGATGCGTGCGCAAGTAACAATGGAATCAGCTAAGAAAGATGACAGGATTTCAATTGTTGTTACAGAAATACCGTATCAGTTAAACAAGGCTAAGTTACTTGAAAAGATTGCTGAGTTGACTCGTGACAAAGTTGTCGAAGGCATTTCTGACCTTAGGGATGAATCTGACCGCGACGGCATGCGGATCGTAATTCAGCTTAAACGTGGTGAAGTACCGGAGATAGTCCTAAATAACCTTTACAAACATACACAGCTTCAAACTACATTTGGAATCATTATGCTTGCGATAGTAGAGGGGCGTCCGCGTGTGCTCACTCTACTTGAACTTATTGAACACTTCGTCGAATTTCGTCGTGAAGTGGTTCGGCGAAGAACTGAGTTCGAACTTCGCAAAGCTGAAGCACGTGCTCATATCCTTGAGGGTCTTAAAATAGCTCTTGATCAATTAGATGCTGTAATCAAATTGATTCGGGGGACCAAGACACCTGCACAAGCAAGAAGTGGCTTGATAGAAAAGTTTGCCCTGTCACAATACCAGGCTCAGGCCATTCTTGATATGCAATTGCAACGACTGACTGGTCTTGAACGGAAAAAGATTGTTGATGAACTTGCCGAGCTGCTAATAGCTATTGAACGTTTGCGTTCAATTTTAAACAGTGAAAATCTCTTACGTAACATTATTGTTGATGAACTACGTGCCACTCAAGACAAACACGGTGATGACAGACGAACAGAAATCATCGACGAGGTTGGAGAATTCAACATCGAAGATCTGATCGTCGAGGAAGACATGGCGATTACAGTGAGTAATACCGGCTATGTTAAGCGGACTGCTATTACGCAGTACCGACATCAGCGACGAGGTGGCAAAGGGCGTATCGGTATGCGTACTCGCAATGAAGACTTCCTAACGCATTTGTTCGTTGCGTCGACTCACTCCTATATTCTAATTTTTTCTGATCGAGGTCGAATCTATTGGCTAAAGGTACACAAAATTCCAGATGTTGGTCCTGCCGGTCGAGGCAAGTCAATTGCAAATCTTGTAGATATGGAATCTGGTGAGCACATCGCCGCTCTGCAAGCTGTTAGAGAATTTCCTAGTAATGACGGCACACGTTTTGTTGTTATGGGGACTCGCCAAGGCGTGGTCAAGCGAACAGATCTAAGGGCCTTTAAGAAACCTAGAGCCAGTGGGATTATTGCTATAAAGGTTGCCACAACGGATGCAGTAATTGGTGTAGAAATTACTGATGGCCACGGTGAGGTTTTTATGGGTACGCGTAGTGGTATGGCAATTAGATTCGCAGAGACAGATGTTCGTGTTATGGGTCGATCGGCTTACGGTGTGCGCGGAATTTCGTTACGAGCTGAAGATTCAGTTGTCTCGATGACCGTGGCACGACCTGGTGGAACCCTGCTTACCGTGACAGATCGGGGTTTTGGGAAACGTACTAAATTAGAAGAGTACCGCGTGCAATCGCGTGGTGGAATCGGTATTATTAATATTAATACCAGTAAACGTAACGGTTTAGTATCAGGAATTGTATACGTTGAAAACGATGACGAATTAATGTTAATTACCCAACAAGGAAAGATATTGCGTATGCTTACAAAAGCCATTAGACCCATTGGTCGCGCCACGCAAGGTGTACGCTTAATTGGGATTGATGATGGAGATCATGTTGTATCGATTGCTCGCCTTGCTGAGCAATCACCTATTGAGAATACCTGAGGAGATTGAACAATGACTCTAATCACTTATCAATTTAAAAGTTTTAAGTTAGTCGTCGTAGCATGTGTTACGTTGTTGATTACCGGTGCTTTTATTGGATGTGGTGTGGGTTCTGGAGAAAGCGACATTCTCAAAAGATTTTTTAGTGCTTCTAGGATGGGCGATCGAACCACTGCCGGAAATATTGCGATGGTTGCATTTGACCCAGATACAGATGGAACCATTAGAAACTTTAGCGTCATAAGCGTTTCAGAAGAACAGCAACGATCTCTCCAAATGCTTGAGTTAGCAAATGAGTTAGCAATAGCTCAAGCGAGTACACAAGAACATGCAGTGAGCATGCGGGTATATCAAGACGAAAATATTGAGGCGATCGCGAGAGTGATCGAAGCCGAACGAGAGGACACGACAGTGGCAAGTCGTGATGAAGAAGTACAAGCCGCGTGGACTAATTGGCGGGAAGAAGCCCAGGAGTTTACACGAAGCGTATCAGCTGCGCAAACTGCTCTAAACGATGAGAGCCGGATCGCCGGAGTCAGCACATTCAACCCGGCCAATCCGATAGATGTACGGCAATACGAAGGCCAATTATTGACTAAGGAAGTTAGTATTAATGCAACCGTCGAACAGGGTGATAGCTCTGATGATAGAACCTTGTCTATAGTGTTACAAAAAGTTCAGCTGGGGTCGGGTGACGAAACAATTGATGGACGTTGGATTATTACTTCACTTCAATAGATTAGAGATTAGCTAATACGGAACAGATTTATTTTTAGGATAAGTTGTTCGAAGGCAAGTTTGAAACTACACCTAACGCGGGTTGTTAATACTTCTGAATGTTAGTTGTCCATTGAAGGCTCAAATAGTTCCGACCACAGAGTGCAGAAGCTCTATAACAGGTTCAGGATACATACCGAGCAGTATGGAAACGACGGCAATCAAGAGCAAGGGGGCTGTCATAGTCCAAGATGGGTCAGTTAAACCGCGACTTTCAAGTTCCTGACTCAGAGGTCCAAAGAAAATAGAGTGAGCGGAACCGAATGAATAAACAACGGTAAGAAGGATTGCTATTAATCCCCCGATAGCGATCATCAGACCAAACCCACCATCTAACAATCCCCTCTCAAAGATTCCAGAAAACATAATCCATTCGGCAGTAAAGCTACTAAACGGAGGAAATCCGGAAAGCATCATACAGCCCATCAACCAGAGACATGCCGTCACTGGCATTTTTCGTGCCAGGCCTCCCATTTCTCGCATGTCGCGGATTCCTGTTGTGTAAACAATAATACCGGCCGTTGAGAAGAAGACTGTTTTACCCATAATATGGCTAAGAAAAAAGAATAGTCCACCCTCAACTCCGTTGCTGGTCAAAGAACCAAGACCAAGTACCGAGTAAGAAATTTGACTAATAGTTGAACATGCGGCCAGACGTTTAATGTCTGTTTGTGCCATTGCGAGTAACGATCCATAAATCATTGTCACGAGTGCAAGCACCATGAGCGGAGCACCAAAAGGTTCAAAGTCTCCGCCTAATGGGAGGACAATGACTCGCACGATGACGTAAAGTCCCAGGTTGGCATATACGGCTAGAAGACCTGCGATACAGGTTGGATGTTCTGCATGTACCCATGGCATCCAAACATGGAATGGCACCATTGCTAGTTTTATCATCAAGCCGATTAAGAACAACACGATTGCTAAAGTGGTAAACCTTGTTCCCGAAAACTGACCCAAGTTGGAAATTTCAAGACTCCCAAGTTGGTTGTAAACCACTAGGGAAGCAACGAGAAAGAATAATGCTCCAATAATTCCCCACGATAAACTAGTAAATGCCACTCGCACTCGCTCCCGATAGCCAAAAAAAGCCATAAGGAAAAACAAGGTAATGGTTAAGACCTCCATAAAAAAGTAGAGCGACACGAGATTTGTACTGAGAATCGTTCCTATAAACCCAACGGGGAAGAACGGAAACAGGTAGAAAAAACGTGCGTAGTGTTCGATCTTGACCTGTTCAGTTTCTTTTTCGTAGAGCACAGTGATTCGGTGCTTAACATAATAAATAGAGTAGAAGGACAGAGCAGTGCAGAGTAGTAATACAACCACCAATACTGGGATGCTAAGTCCATCAGCCAGCAAACCGAGACGGATGCCTGGAGCAATGAGTAGGTACTGCTCGGTGATGATCCTTCCACTGGAAACTTCGATTGCTGCAAGTGCTGCAAGAAACGTTGCATAAAGTAGAGCTAACGAAACAATCCATCCAGACGCTCGACCCAACCACCTCCGAGATATAAAGATCACTGCAGATGCAAGAATTGGGATCAGCAAAATTTGTAATAGGATGATTGGCATCATCTAGTTTGCGTTGGGAATTAAAAGTAAAAACATGAGTAAGATTACGAAAAGAATAAGCACGTAGGAAACGTTGTAAACGAGTTCGTCCGTATCAGCTTGCAATCGGTATACGAGTCGTTGGATCTTGTTTGTCAACTCACCTGGTAGACGGCGATTCACTATTTGGTCCCAACGTGATTCGACATCATTTGCTATAAAGCGAGTTAGATGAGACATTCCACTGACAAATACACGCTCGTAAACCATATTGATCAACCACCGGTTCAAGAAGAACGTGTGAAGAGAACGGATCGCTGAGTACTTATTGATTAAAACTTGAGGAGACCACTTACGAGCAATATAGAGTATGTAAGCTGCGATTGCTCCCCCAAACACAAAAGTTAGAGCAAGTGTTGAAACAAGCACATGTGAAGATGATTGCTTTGGCACGCTTGACCAAAGTACAGTCCCAGTCGAAATTTTTGTATCCAGGCTAGTTTGAAAGCTTGTGTGGAGCACTTCCTCAACGTACGGTCCATAAATGCCGGCGATAACAATCAAGAAAGTTAAAAGAGCGGTTGCGAAACGCATCGACCCTTTGCCCTCCGTGATCAACCCACTGTGGGCTTGAATGCTTTTCAAGCTCGTGCTTGCCGTGCCGTGAAAAACAATAGCTAGGAAACGTACTGTGTAGAAGGACGTGATACCAACCGTGACTAGCGCAACTAGAAACAGCAACGTATTAGCTTCCAGAGCGACAAGCAAAATAGCATCTTTACTCCAAAACCCTGGAAAAGGTGGAAGACCTATCAGAGACAATGCTCCGACCAGTGTAAATACCCAGGTGACTGGCATGTACCTCCTAAGGGCACCCGTGTCATAGATATAGATGGAGTGAACAGCGTGGATTATTGTCCCTATACAAAGAAATAAACAGGCCTTAAATAAAGCATGAATTACAAGATGGAAAACCCCAGAAGTGTAACCATCAAGTAGTAACGTTGGCGCTAATCCTGCGACACCAAAGGCGAGCATAATATAGCCAAGCTGACTAATGGTTGAGTAGGCGAGGATTTTCTTCAGTTCTAGAGCCACCATGCCTTGGGTTGCTGCAAGCAGTGCTGTAAACACGCCAATCCATGCAGTTATATGAAAGAACAATGCTGCCTGTTCAATTCCTGCTACCCAATAGGCGTAATAGAACAGCGGAACCAGTCTGGCAACGAGATAAACCCCACTCTTTACCATTGTTGCTGCATGAATGAGCGCTGACACCGGTGCCGGTCCAGCCATTGCTTCTGGTAACCACTCGTGGAACGGAAACTGTGCAGACTTAGCGAAGGGACCAGCAAGGAGAAGCAAGATTAAGAGGGTAACCATTCCTGGCTGGGTTGCCAGTTGAGCAAACCACCGAGGAGCAGTTTCGTATAACTCGATGAAATTTATCGTTCCCGCGTAGAAATACAGGATAAGGATGCCCCCCAACATGAGCATGTCACCCATACCGGTCACAACGAGTGACTTTAAAGCAGCCTGAGACGGTTTTACGAATGGTGTCGGAGCAGGCCCCCCTATCCAATGTTGGCGTTGGTCCTGATAGTAGTACCCGATGAGTCCATAACTGCAAACCCCAACAAGTTTCCAGCCAATAAAAAGTAGCAAAAGATTATTAGAGAGCACTAGCAATAACATGCTGCCTATAAATCCGTTCATCCACATCCAAAACCGGGTTCGATTCGATTCATTCTTTACGTAACCTACGCAGTAGATCATGATAATGAAACTAACTAGTGACACCACATTGACAAGGATGATGCTCAGAGGGTCAATCAAGATGCCGAAATCTACCTCGATTGGTCTTTGGATCCATCGCACGGCACTTTCTATAGGCAACGCATCAGGATGCAACAGTTCGGGTAAGAGTAGCAGCGCTGCTACTGTTGAAACCAATGTACAAAGTACTGCGCTAAGGTCTTGGGCCTTGCCATGGGCGCGTCCGAAAAGAGGAGTTGTAGCTACGCCTACGAACGGTGAGAAGATACATATCCAGGCTACGAGAACAGTCACTATGTCACCTGACAATGCTTGCAGTAACGGCCGGTTCAATAAACAATGACAAAACCTGACCGTTAAATAGTCCCAGAAGTACGATTATGACTGCCAGGCTCAACATAGGCGCGAGCATGGTCAGTGGAACTTCGTTCCTGGTTGGACGGTTCAGCTGCGTCTGTTCGCTTAGTGTATCTAGTGCGTCGTCTTCTTTTGGGAAGTACATATATCGGATAACGTTCGCAAAGTACATTAAAGCTAGGACACTACTGACGAAGATTATTGTTACAAATAACCATTGTTCTGCATCGATTGCTCCAAGAATTAGATACATTTTGCTGAAAAACCCCACAGTTGGGGGAATGCCGATCATAGAGCAAGCGATCACAGCAAAGGTGGCAGCAGTCCATGGCATTTTTATAGACAAGAAACGTAAATCTCTTATTTTTCTAATCCCGGTCTGGTAAATAATCGCTCCAGCCACAAGAAAGAGCCCCCCCTTCATAAAAGCATGGCCGACAAGGTGTAAGAGTCCACCAGTTAGGCTCATTGTATTAGCTAAACTCACACCCATAACGATGTACCCGACCTGAGCCACTGATGAATAAGCAAGCATTCGTTTAAGATCTGATTGAGTGATCGTCATCACCGATCCCAGAAGCATGGCAATAGCCCCCATCCAACTCAGTAGCGTTGTGATAGGGATCAACTCTATGGAGAGATTTGGTTGAAACACGAAGAACGTCACCCTTACTAAGATATAAGCAGCTACCTTGGTGGTCGTTCCAGCGAGCAATGCGCTAACAGCTGACGGGGCATCCGAATATGCGTTTGGCAGCCAAGTATGCATTGGAAACAATGCCATTTTTATTGATATACCGATGACAAAGAATGCGAAACTCACAAGTACTGCGTTTGACCGATCTAAATCAGCAAGAAGAATCGCCAAGTCATTCATATTTAGCGATCCGGTAACGCTGTACAGATATCCTACGGATAACAAATAGAAAGCAGCTCCGATAGTGCCGAGAATCACGTATCGAAATGCTGAAACCACGGCTGTCCCCCCACCGATCGCGATCAGTGCGTAACTGGCTAGTGAGGAGATTTCTAAGAACACGTACAAATTAAACATGTCAGCTGTAACTACGATTCCCATCAAGCCACTGACCAACAACAAATACACGCTATAAAACGGTACTGCTTTATCAGGTAGTTCACGCAGGACGCTCTTGTTTGAATAAATTCCCACTAGCAGCGTGACGAAGCTGACCATGAGTAACATCAGTGATCCAAGATGATCGATGTGATACTCAATCCCCCAGGGTGGTGTCCATCCACCCATGAAGTACTCCATCGGTCCGTGTCTAAGCACTTCCATCGATACGATGATCGACATACCGAAGACACATACCAGCGTGAACAGTACTAATGGAAACGCTGTTTTCTGTTTCAACCAACCGAGCACGGGAAGTACGAATGCAGCAATGAGCGGTATGGCAACGATTAGGACGGGTAGCGGCGATTGATGGACGTTCACAAGGATCGAATTCTCTCGAGAAGGTCACCCTCCTCTAGCGTGCCGTACCGTCGGTAAATTCGGAGGAGAAGAGCGAGGGCCACGCCAGTGGTGGCCACACCAACCACGATAGCTGTCAACATAAGCACATGAGGTAAGGGATTAACGTATTGGATAGCTTGGCGGGCAAACGTTTCACCATGTTCAGGACTGTGTTCTCTGAGGACGATAGGTATCGTTGCTCCCTGTTTAGCACCGAGCGAAACAAAGAAGAGAATAATTGACCATTGGAAGATATTCATTCCCACGAGCTTCTTAACAAAATTAGTCTTACCAATCATCGCATAAAATCCGATCATCATCAGAACGATGTAGGTAACACTATTGAAATGTCCAACAATAAAATCCTGCATTTCAAAATTTACTCAAAGCTAATCAAATCGTAAAAAATAGATACCAAAACTGCCATAACTGTCATGCCCACACCGATCTCGATTCCTAACATACCGATGCTGCGTGGCTCTGTTAATGGCAAAATACCATAATCTAAATAGTTGGCACCCAATAGTAGACAGATCATGCCGATTCCAGCATAGAGCAATATCCCAGAACTGGTCATTAGCGTAACCGCAGCAAGAGAAAATCGGCGTTTGATTTCGTCTATGCCATAGGCAGTGGTTAAGAGAATGAAGCTTGACGCTAGAATGACACCACCCTGAAAACCGCCACCAGGACTGCTGTGTCCATGTGCAATAACGTAGAGTCCAAACACTTGTATAAATGGCACGAGCAGACGGCAGATCGTTTTGACGATAATGCTTTGCTGTTCAGTGATCACGATTCGTTCTCTGGACGCAGGCGTAGGATAAGAAGCACAGCCATGGCTGCGGTGAAAATAACTGTAACTTCTCCTAATGTGTCGAAGCTTCGATAGTCAGCTAGTATGGCTGTGACCATGTTAGGCACGGCCGTTTCCTCGAAACCTTGCTCAATGTATCTTGGTGATACATGAAGACTAGGTGGCGAATTTGGATCGCCCGTATTGAGTATATCCAATGATCCGAAGATCAATAGACATCCGGTCAGACCGGTTATCATAAGGCGAAGGTAATTCAATTCTTGGTTGTCCTTTCTGTTTTAAAAATAGCAACGACAAAAAAAACGGTCGTGATCCCAGCTCCGACCGAAGCTTCTGTGAAGGCTACGTCTACCGCACCCATTTCTACCCATAGGAGGCACATAAATAAACTGAATGCTCCCAAAAAGATCACGGAAGCTAGTAAATCTCTTACGATTACGGCTGATAGAGCACAGACAACGGCTAACCCTAGCAAAGCAATATCGAGTTGCCAAATCATGTTTTTGTTTCCTTTACTCCTGGAACCACCTTGTTCTTATAGGCTGACCAGGCCATGGCGTGAGTGGCAGTTGGGCTAGTCAGAAAAATAAAAAAACCAACAAGCAGTATCTTTATAGCTGAAAGCTCCAGACCCTCATAGATTGCCAGGCCGAGGAAAACTAATAAACTTCCTAATGTGTCGCACTTTCCTGCAGCATGCATACGTGTATAGAAGTCTGGGAAACGCAGTAGGCCGATGGCACCCATAAGCAGGAAGAACACCCCAGAAGACACGAGCATCACTACAACCAATTCCGTCACCGGGTCACCCTTCTGTTATCTATGCCCTTCCGCTCAAAATATTTTGATAGGGTAAGCGTACCGATGAAATTGATTAGTGCATAGACAAACGCGATATCAATAAAGAAATCTACTCGATCAAATAGATGGCCGGTCAACAAGATAACAGCAATTGTCTTGGTACCTATCACGTTGACACCAACGATCCTGTCGATGATGATGGGGCCTTTGATGATTCGGCAGAGTGCTAGGAAGGTAGCGAAGAGAATCATCAACGACATCACTAGGAAGAATCCCTGCATTATTCTTCTCCAGTTAACAACCTTTTGTTGTTGTCCGATTTTCTAAAAATATATTCGACTCGTCGTTCCATTTCACCATTAAGAAGCTCAAGGGCCACCTTATCACTAAGAACATGAACACAAAACTCATCGTCTTTGATGTTCACAGTGATTGTGCCTGGTGTCAAGGTGATTGCGTTTCCAAGTGTAACCTTCGACAGTTCACTCTTTAAGTTGGTTTTGAAGTAAACAAACTTAGGATTGATCTTGCTTGGCCTAAAGACGAGATAGACAACGTGTAGATTAGCTAGGAAGATTTGATATAGCAACCACGGAATATATCGTATGAACCGGAACGCAACGAGAACATGCCCCTTAGTAATTGTGTCGCGAAATAGTAAATCAGATGAAAGGTAAGAAACAAGCGCAGCACAGACAAGGCCTATGCTTACGTGTAGAAAATCATAGTGTCCTGATAAAACAATCCAGAAAACAAACAGAATACAGAAAGCGGCGACAAGTTTTAGATTTTTTGTTCGTTTTTCTAGCATGGCTTTTCTGTATACATAGGAAATTCTACATTGGTTGGAGTTTGGCGTATCGCGCGAGTAGTTTCTTCGTGCCGATTCCGGAGAAATGCACGGTCAACTTGATGTCACCTTGGAGGGGTTCCACGCTTTCGATCGTTCCAAGGCCAAATGTTTGGTGACGGACACGCATTCCTGGGTACACGTGCGTGGCCGACTGGTCTTCGTCAGACGGGTCGAATGAATATGTTTCTTCTGCGTGAGACTCTGAATAATGTTGTTGGTGTCGTTGGTGTCGTTGGTGTCGTTGGTGTCGTTGGTGTCCAGAGGTTCTAGTAAATCGAGACTCTGCAATATAAGGGGGAGGGGTTAAAGATGGTTCAACGACGTTAACAAGGTGAGATGGTATCTCATCAATAAACCGCGAGGGAATGGTCGAGTGATATTCACCGAAAACACGGCGTCTGCCGGCGCTAGTTAATACAAGCTGAGATTGTGCGCGAGTCATACCGACATAATATAGACGGCGTTCTTCCTCGAGCTCCTCATCATCTTGGGCTGATCGCGCATGAGGGAAGAGGCCATCTTCCAAACCAGTAATGGTCACGAGGGGAAACTCTAATCCTTTCGCAGAATGGATGGTCATTAACCACACGCGTGCATCTTTATTTCCGCTTTCCTCGTCGGCATCTGAAAGTAGCGAGAGTCGATCTACGAATCCGACTAAGTTGGCATCTGGGTCACGTAATTCATAGTCTCGCGCGGCAGATACAAGTTCTGAGAGGTTAGCGATTTTATTTTCTGCCTCTTCCGTGCTGGTCTTACGCAAGGCTTGAATATAACCTGTTTGATCGAGTGTTTTCGCTAGAGTTACCGAAGCCGGTTCTGTCTTAGCCATGGCCGAGAGTGATGTTATCAGTTCACGAAATCGACCGAGTGCTGCAATTGCTCGCGTTGGCAACAGCTTTTCATCGATAGCCAGCATAAGCTTCGCCCACAGCGGAGACCCCTCAGGATAGGTATTGTCCTCAGTATCTACAAACAAGGGTCCTTCATTAACTGAAGCGACTTTGATGTTTTCCAAAGCTTCCAGTAATCCTTTGCCAATACCGCGAGCTGGCACGTTAATCACGCGACGCAAACTAACCTCATCATGCGGGTTAAGCATTAGTCTCAAGTACGACAAGGCATCTTTAATCTCTTTGCGTTCATAAAAACGCACACCACCCACGATACGATATGAGACCCCTTCTCTCGTCAATGCATCCTCGATCACTCTCGATTGCGCGTTGGTACGATAGAGAATGGCGACTGGAGCATTGTAGCTAGTCAGCACTTGGCTGATTGTCGACACCACAAAATCTGCCTCTTCTAATTCATCGTGTGCGCGGTGATAAGTGATTAATGAACCACCTTCTTCTTTACGCGCAGTCCAAAGGTTTTTATCTTTCCGACCATGGTTATGACGGATTACGTTTGATGCGGCATCAAGAATAACCTGAGTGGATCGATAGTTTTGTTCCAACACAATGGTGGTTGTGTCTGGGAAATCTTTCTCGAAATCGAGAATATTGTTCAGATCCGCGCCGCGCCATTTATAAATAGATTGATCGGGATCGCCCACGACGCAAAGGTTTCGGTGAGCTGAGAGGTAACGAATTATTAGATACTGTAACCGGTTAGTGTCCTGGTACTCGTCAACCATGACATAGCGGAACTGGTTGACGTAGCGTGTGCGCACAGACTCAGACGAATCAAATAATTCAACGGTCTTTAAGAGTAGATCATCGAAGTCAAGTGCGTTGGCTGCACTCAGTGCGCGGGTATACTTTTCGTAGACTCTTGAAATTTGCTCATTATGAAAATCAATATTTGCGTTACGATGCGCTTCGGCATGCTGCATCTGGTTTTTAGCATAACTAATGCGAGAGAGCATAGCCCGTGGAGATAACATCCGCTCATCGACATCGAGTTCTCGCATTATCCGTCGCATAACACTTCGTTGATCGGATGTGTCGTAAATGACAAAATCACGCGATAAGTTCACATGAGGTGCTTCACGGCGTAATAGTCGCGCACAAAACGAATGAAATGTTGACAACCACAGTTTGGGATATTCTGATTCTAAGAGCCGTTCAATCCGCAAGCGCATCTCTTCGGCCGCTTTGTTAGTGAAGGTTACTGCCAGAATCTGTTCGGGGTTTGCGTGTCCGTCGCCGATTAAGTACGCGGTGCGGTAGGAAATGACGCGTGTCTTACCAGAACCAGCCCCGGCTAAGATCAAGAGTGGTCCTTCTCTATGCAGGACCGCGCGTCGTTGTTCAGGATTAAGTTCCTTTAGGAACTGCACTCTTAGATTCTATCTAAATTTACTCCACTCAACTTCATATTCATTATCGTATCGAGGGTGTTTGGTAATGGAGATTCCTCAAAAGAACCGAAGCAGAAGGCAGTAATTTGAAGGGTTCGACTAAATGATGAAACGATCAAGAATGGAATCAATCGCCGTTCCATTGATTAGGCAGATACTCTCTGTCTTCTGAGCCTCAGAGAGTCCCAGTTTTCTAAAAGAATGAGTTGTTCTTTTTTTGTAATGCCTGCTTTGCTTAAAACCTTATTTGATTGCTCTTCTAATACTTTTTTCATTTTTTGTGTTTGAACTAAATCATTTAATCTGCCCAAATCATCTTTGCTAATTGAGTTTTCAGGTAATACAGGAATAAGCATTTCTTCTATTTCTGATGGAACTAATTCAAGGACTCCCCCGCCATAATGTCTTCCTTCAATTTCTGCACATAATGAAGTAAGTGGATTTATAAAAGCGTAGACTAAATTTTCACTACTTATTTTTAATGATTTAATTCTATAAGCTGTATCAGTCGTATATGCACCCATTTCATTAAGTATTAGTCTTGGTGCATCATGACACCTTTTTAACATACCAATTTTGGTTTTATATACAGACGGGACTGTATACCAGGGCTCTCTTATCCTGCACTTATATCTAGTGTGTAGATTTTCTGAAACACCTTTATTTATATACTTTTTAACATTCGGCTTTCTTTCAACAGATGAGTCTTTAAAAAACAAGAAATTAGTAGGTTTTGAGCTTTTCTCATTTTTTTTATGTTGAAGGTTGTTATAAATGATGCCTGGGCAGTGATCGCTTCTTCCAAACATAGGATGAGCGTACTCATGGAGTTTATTATTCTCTACAATCTCATTATTGACTAAAAAAAATTTATTGGCTCCTGTGACTATGCCGACATCAACAGATGCAATTTCTACGAATTTTCTAATTTTCTTTGAGTTAGATAATTGTATTAATAAATCATCGCACTCCTTGCTTATAAGAGCTCTCATCCACTTTTGATCTAAATCTTTTCTATACTTGCTGCTCTTTTTCGGAAACAATCTTTCTGGATCTTTTTTTAAAAATTCCCTGCCCCTCACTCGCTCAACTATTAATCCGGTAGAAGGCTCCAAAGGATTAAGCTTTTTTTCAGCAAAAATAATAATTGCTCCTTGGAGAGTGTCCTCGAACCAAAGTTCTTCCGGATCTATAATTAAAATTCTTTTGCATTCTTTTTCAAGATATTCTCTGAGGGATCTTGCATGCATGACATGCATAATTTCCGATGGAATAACCATTCCGAGTCTTCCCCCTGCTCTTAAAAGAGATATTGAGGAAATCAAGAAAGGAACCCATGAGTTGGTGTGTTTGGTGAATTTACATCGCTTTAATTTAAAAATACATTCAGAGTTTATTTGAAATTCTTGTGGTAAATATTGATATCTTATAAATGGTGGATTGCCAACAACAGCATCAAAGCTTGACTCGTCCTTTTTTATCTTAGGAAGAGCCCAATCAAGAAAATCGTCAGACATAACATTATATTTGTTGCTCTTTGTAACATTTTCGAGTTTTCTTGCCTTGGCTGCTTCCTTTTTCAGAAGCTCTAATGCTGTAACATCGCAACCTTTTATATGGTTTTCAATTGATTTGAGAAAAATACCATCCCCGCAACTAGGTTCAAGAATTTTTTTAGGGTTAATATTTTTTATCCACCTTAAAATAAAATCTGATAGGTAATCTGGCGTGTAATACCCTCCCCTTAATTTGTCGGTGCTCTCAAATTCTTTAAAATTCAATATATAAACCTTTTGTAAGACATATTTGCTTTAAATTTACTGTTGTAAATTACTCTACAGTTATCGAATGTTTTATAACAGTTAATAAGATTACCCTCTATACAAATTCACTATAGTCACACCAATAACAATAAAAAATAAGCCTATGCATGAAAGGTTTTAGATAATTTGTTGGTCGACTAGCACTTCTAGTCTTATTAAGGAATACCGATTCTAAGTGTTATATTTTGTGTAGTAGGTCCGGTTACTGCAAATTTTGCTTGCTCGAATGATGGTGCTGACATTCTGCCCATTACATTATTAGAAAATCCATATTGCTCCTTTGGAATCCCAAGAAAATTTTTATCCATTTTTACATTCCCATTAGAATCAACAAAAAAAGTTATAGCATATTCACCATGGGGCAACATGACATTGATTTCATGGTTTTGAAGATCTATTTCTCCTGCGTAGTTAAAACATGATTCTTCTGCAGATTCATTTTCAACTGATTCCTTAAATCCTGCTGCATCCCTGCATATGATTAAAAACAAAACTCCAGGTTTGTCTAAATTTAAAATATTTATTTTTAAGTTTGATTCCTCGGAATAAGACTTAGGTGCAAACGCCAAACAGGTTAAAACAAGAGGTATAGTCCAGAAATGTCTTCCATGCTTGGATAAAAATTTTTTCATAATTTTCACTTTTTAATTCACTGTTTAAACTTATTCGCCCGTGACGAAGTTGAATTGTTTGTAACAGTTTTATCAACCATCTTCATCTTTAACAGTAAATTTTATGGGTAAAGTAGTAAGTCCTAAGTCCATCCCCAAATTTTTTATGGGGTTTCTGGTCCTGAAAGAAACTATTTCTAAACATACTCCTTCGGACAAGTTTTGAATCTTGATACTTTCTGTTTTTCCCCAATCCATCCTTCCGTATATGAACTCCGTATTTTCAGGTATTTCTACTTCCTTTCTTTCACCTTGTTTCATTTCGGTAAGATAAATATCCTCACTAAGGTAAATTTTTAATTTCCTTAATTTTCCATACCAACTCTTTTTGTAATCTAAGACTATTTTTATTTAATTGTTACAAACATTTCTACTCAACTGTAACGCTTTTGGCGAGGTTGCGAGGCTGATCGACATCACAGCCACGTAGAACAGCGATGTGATAAGCAAGCAGCTGTAAGGGGATCACCATGAGAATCGGAGTCAAGAGTCTATTTGTCAGGGGTAGCGAAACAATAAAATCCTGTTCTGAGTGATGGATTTTAGTAAAAGCTTCAGGGTCAGCGTCAGTCACGGCAATAATTGACCCTCCTCGTGTCTTTGTCTCTTGAAGGTTAGCCATCATCTTGTCAAAGACACTTCCTGTTGGCATGAGGGCTACTATGGGCATATTTTCGTCGATTAGAGCAATGGGTCCATGCTTCATCTCACCGGCCGGGTAACCCTCAGCATGGATATACGACACTTCCTTAAGTTTTAGTGCGCCCTCGAGCGCGATTGGATAATTTATTCCACGTCCTAGGTATAAGAAATTTTCTGTTCGATAGAAACGTTTCGCAATTTTGACAATTGCAGCATTACATCGAAGGCAATGTTGCATAAGACTGGGCAATTGCATTAATCCTTCGATATGATGGCGAACATCCTTTTCTTGTAAAGTCCCACGGATTTGTCCGAGACGCAATGCTAATAAATAGAGTGCGACAAGTTGTGACGAGAAAGTCTTTGTTGATGCAACGCCGATCTCTGGACCGGCATGCGTATAAATAGTGCCAGTGGTTTCACGTGTGGCCATGCTTCCCACCACGTTGCAAATGGCAATACTTTTTGAATCTTGAGCTTTGGCCTCACGGAGTGCTGCCAGTGTATCGGCAGTTTCTCCAGATTGCGTGATTACTACGGCTAATGTTCGGTTCCCGGCGATCGGGTTTCTATATCGGTATTCCGAACCATAATCAACGTCAACTCGGATTCTAGCGAGCTGCTCTATGAGAAATTTTCCAACGAGACCGGCATGCCATGATGTACCGCAAGCCAAAATTTCTACTTGTTCGATCTTACGTAGATCGTCGTCAGAGATGTTGAGCTCCCCAAGCAAAACGGAACCATGTTCTTCAGAAACTCGACCAAGCACTGTTTCTTGAATTGCCCGAGGCTGTTCAAAAATCTCTTTCAACATGAAATGTTTGTAACCGACCTTTTCCGCCATTACTGGATCCCACTGAATTCGCTGTGTGGCTTTGGAGACTTCTCGTCCAGAAAAATCCGTAAAATTAACGCTAGTGCGCGTTATAACTGACATTTCCTCGTCCCCAAGAAACGCCACGTCCCGAGTATGACCAAGAACAGCAGGGATGTCCGAGGCAACAACAAATTCACCATCTCCGATTCCAACAACAATGGGCGGTCCTTTCCTCACGGCCACTATTTTGTCTGGATCATTAGCGGCAACTAGGACCAAACCAAAGAGTCCACGGAGTTGCACGAGTGCCCGACGCACAGCATTCTCAAGTCCGTCATCTTGCATCTCACGTTCGACGAGATGAGCTACCACCTCAGTGTCGGTTTCTGTTGCGAATTTATGTCCTTCATGTTCTAACTGGTGTTTCAATTCCAGATAATTTTCGATGATTCCATTGTGAACTACGACGATGTGTCCGGTGCAGTCTCGATGAGGGTGAGCATTTTCTTCTGTTGGTCTCCCATGAGTCGCCCAACGGGTATGACCAATTCCGTAGTTTCCGTTGACGGGTTTAGTGCGGATGACTTCCTCAAGTCGTGCTAGTTTTCCTGCACTTCTACGAACTTCCACGCGGCCCTCTTGCAGGAGAGCGATGCCCGCCGAGTCATAGCCACGGTATTCAAGTCGGCGGAGACCATCAACGAGGACGGGTACCACTTCCTTCGAACCGATGTAACCGATAATGCCGCACATAGTAAATTTCTAATGCTATGGAACAGAACGTTGGCTCAAGTTCCATTGTCAACGACTGTTGCCAGATATTTATTTTTTCGTGCAATTAACTCGAAAACTACAGTCTGTTCTTCAACTATTACTTAGATTTCTTTTTTTTGTCTCTTCTGTTCTACCCATCCAGACTTGTTTGTTTGATGTCCCCGGGCAATGGCAAGTGCACCAGCCGGAACATCATCCGTCACGCATGATCCTGCTGCGACATACGCACTTTGACCAATTGTCACGGGGGCCACTAATTGGGTCCCGCTACCTACGAACACACTATCTTCAATGATGGTTTCGTGCTTGGTATTACCATCATAGTTACAGGTGATCGTGCCTGCTCCTATGTTAACTTCCCGACCTAAGGTTGCGTTACCAATGTAGCTCAGATGGTTTGCCTTTGACCCAGCGCCTAGGTTCGTCTGCTTTAGCTCCACAAAATTGCCTACCTTCGCTCCCTCTTCCATCACTGTTCCAGGTCGAAGATGCGCGAATGGTCCTATACGGGTACCGGATGCCAGACGTGAGTCGGTGATTACACAAAAGTTGTAGATCGTGACATCATCTTCAACCGTTGAATTTATAATCCTTACTCCGGAATTAATTTCACAGCGAGCACCGATAATGGTTCGTCCTTCTAGCGTGACATTCGCGTGAATGATGGTACCCGGGCCGACCTTAACATCGTTATCAATGTAGGTTGTAGCAGGATCTTCGAATGTAACTCCAGTTTCCATGAGTTCCTCGTTTTTGTTTTGTCTCACCATTTTGCCCACTTCTGCCAGATCTATCTGGCTGTTTATACCGCGAATCTCATTTGAATCCACAGCAACTACGGTTTCAACTCTTAGATGGCGTTTTTTATAGAGTGCAAATATAGCTGGTAAGTATCGTTCATGTTTTGGTCCAGCCTCAGGAATCAAGGCCAAGGTTTTAAACAAAAGTTCTAGATCAAATACATAAATTCCACTGTTAATTTCAGTGCCAGCCCGCTGCTTTGTTGTTGCGTCGGTTTCTTCTACAATCTGAACAAAACGACCATTTTTTCGAATAACGCGCCCATAGCCGTAGGGGTTCGATAAATGTGCGGTTAGAATCGTAGCCACCGCGCCAGTTGTTTCGTGAGTTTCAATTAATCGTGAGAGTGTTTGGATCTTAACGCCAGGAACATCTCCAGACAACACGATTAAACTACCCTGTATTCCCTCAAAACTTGATGAAGACTGAAGCAAAGCGTGTGCAGTTCCCAGCTGTCTTTCTTGATGTACAAAACGAATGCCCGGATGGTGAATCAATGCAGCTTGGAGTGCTGATGCTTCGTGTCCCACAACCACCGTTATGGTGTTTGGTCTCAGAGCTTGAGCGGAACGCAATACACGGTCAATTAATGATCGCCCGGCAATATGATGCAGGAGCTTTGGTCGATTCGACCGCATGCGAGTGCCTTTGCCGGCGGCCAGAACGAGGATATGACGATCGACCATAACGATAACGTCAAAACGTACCGAAAATTAAGTGCGACTTAGTAAGAAAAGGGACTCTCTTCGGTGTCCATGGACGTGACCGAAGGAGTTTCAATAATCTGCTGAAACACTTCGTTGTCGTGAAGTGATTCGAAGCTACTTTCCTGCTGCGCAAGAAAACGATTGTCCGGGTTTAATTCAATGGCCCGTTGGAGATGATTCAAAGCGATGTGTGTTTCTCCGCTATTGACGTAGGTTAAGGACAGCATGTACTGGATATGGTCGCTGTCGGGTTCCTTTTGTCCAGCCAACTCAAGATGTTTTAATGCTTGGTCTTGCATTCCTTCGTTAATGGCTAAAGTCGCTGCGTACACATGTTCCTCGAGAGATTCTGGAATAAATTTGGGTTGCAATTGCCGTTCGCATACTCGCAAGTACAACCCACTTCTCTCGTGCAGTTCTTTCTCTTCAGGAAATTCATCGATGACTTTATGAAATTTCTGAAGAGCATTTTGGAACTCACAGCTCTGAAGAGCTTTAAGAGCCTGTTCGTACAAACCCAAAGCTGCAAGGTAGCTATCTCGACTTTTGTTGGTTAGGCTATTCGTCGACTGACTAGTCACTTTCTTCTTTTTTTTCCGATCAACTGCAGTTTGTGACTTTTTAACTGGTTTCTTATATTTTTTAGTTTCTTTTGCCATAATAATATTTCGTCTGTGTAGGATCTTATATCGAACAATACCTTTCTAGCCTACGAAGTTGGCTACCTTAACAAAAATATCCTTAAATGGTCAAGCGAGCTAATCGAACTCACAATATTATGTTTAATGACCTAAAAGGGTCAAGCGAGCTAATCGAACTCACAATATTATGTTGAATGACCTATAGTCTTATCTTTTTCTATTTTTTTATAAACATCCTTATTTGAAAGTTGGTACTTTTTAGCCAGTTTATTCACTGCAGTGCGCCGATCACAATCTCCATTTTTGGTCATACGACATAATTCAAGCCACATATTTTCTGGTTTAGGAGGCGGTGCTGTAGTTTTTGAAGTTAGTTGAGGAGCCACTACAATAGTAAACTCTCCTTTTTCTTTTAAATTTTCTAGTGCAAATTCTATAGAACCTCTAATAAAACTCTCATGAATCTTAGTCATTTCGCGGCAGATTGAAATTTTTCTATTGCCAAGGACTTCCATCATATCTGTTAAGGTCATACGAATTCTATGAGGTGCTTCAAATATTATCAGGGGGTTAGGTTGATTTATAAACTTAGAGAACCACTTTTTTCTGGCTTTAGACCTATTTGGAGGGAAACCAGCAAAGATAAAGGATTCTTGGACTAATCCTGAGGTAACTAGGGCTGCAAGTATTGCGCTTGCACCAGGGATGGCTTGTACAGGAAATTGCAATTCAATCGCGTCTCTTACAAGACGAGCACCGGGATCTGATAAGAGAGGCGTACCAGCATCTGTGACCAGTGCAATCGAGTCTCCTTTTTGAAGCCTAGAAAGTAAATAGGGTCCCTTCTTGATTTCATTATGTTGGTGAAAACTGATTGTTTTGGTTTCGATATTGTAATTTCTTAGTAGCTTAGCGGTTCGGCGTGTATCCTCTGAGGCAATAATTGAGACTTCCTTGAGCACACGGAGCGCTCGGAGTGTAACGTCCTCCAAATTTCCGATAGGAGTAGCGACGACGTACAGTGTTCCATGGATAGACTTCGACAGAGTTGATGAAGAAGAAGAGATCTTAGAGTGTGAATTTATTGCCACGGGACAAACAAAAAGATAATTGAATCTAGTGTTATTGTACCATTCGCGAAAGAATAGTAGTCAATACGTTTATGAAAGATAGAGCATCACAATCTGCCGAACCACTTACTCGTTTGATCGACGAGTATCTTATGTATCTTCACGAATCACAGCCAACAGCTGCAGCTTTTGACGGCGTTCATCAGCATGATGATTTACTAGATAATTTTGGTCGAGCTTCCATTGACGCACAAGTACGTGAACTAGGAGTCTGGGCTCGTCGGGTCGAGGGCATTCACAACTCGGCTCTTATGGGTGAAGAAAAGCTGGAAAGACGGATGCTAGCCGATAGTATCCGTGCGCGCATGTATAACCTTGAAGAAGTCCGTGAGTGGGAACGGAGTCCATTGCATTATGCAGAAACACTCGCGAGCAGCCTTTCGAGCCAGATGTTATTCGCGTATGCCCCCATGGCTGTGCGGGCGCGTCGCGTGATCTCCAAGCTTCGTCAAGTACCTAGGTTTCTAGAGGATGCCCGACGCAATATTACAGATCCACCTGGTTTATTTGTCAAAGTTGGTATCGAGTCGTTTGAAGGCGTACTGACATTGGTCGAGCAGTCTTTACCAAAAGCATTTCGGGAACTAGACGATATACACCTGTTAGGAGATCTGGCAGATGCTTCCGTAGTAGCGATTGATAGCTTGCGTAACTATATTGGATACTTGCGCGATACGATGGCACCTCGAAGTCGAGCATCGTTTCGTCTTGGGTCCGAATTATTTAGTGAGAAATTACGCTTAGAGGAAGGAATTAATGTACCGGTAAATCGATTGCTTGAAATAGCGCTACGTGAGCTTGAAACTACCCAGGAAGAATTTGTTGAGGTGGCATCTAGAGTAGGTCATGACCCCGCAGTTGCTTGGCAAACGATTAAAACACGGCACCCAGATTCTAAAGAACTTTTGAATGTTGTTGAAGGACAACTGAAGGATCTTGAAACATTCATCCGACGCAATCGGATTGTTTCGATTCCAGAAAACAAATCGATTGTGGTAGCACCAACCCCAGACTTCTATCGTTGGACTTTTGCGAGCATGTGGTCCCCGGGTGCGTTTGAGCCAACAGCGTTAACAGCCTATTACTATCTCACTAATGTCGATCCTTCATGGTCACGGGATAGACAGGATCAGCATTTACGGGACTTAAGCTATGCGACACTTTGGTCGATCTCTATGCACGAGGTTTTTCCTGGTCATTTCTTGCACTTCGAACATCTGCGAAAAGTTAATTCCCCTCTCCGGCGGTCGAAATGCTTTGGGCCGGTATCGTTTATCGAAGGCTGGGCCCACTACTGCGAGCAGATGATGCTCGATGAAGGATTCGAGAGGAAGAATACCGAAGTCAAACTGGGTCAGTTAGCCGAATCCCTGATCCGTCTTGCACGAACCATTGTAGGGATTCGACTTCATACGGAGGATCTCTCGGTTGAGCAGGGGGTTCGCTTCTTCTGCGAAGAAGCATTTCTCGAGGAAAGCAATGCTCGCCGGGAAGCTGAACGTGGCACGTTTGATCCGAGCTACGTGCTGTACGCTTTAGGGAAGCGAATGCTGCTGAAGCTAAGGGCTGATTGCGAAGCTATAGAGCAAGATAAGTTTTCACTGAAACAGTTCCATGACAATTTGCTTGGGCAGGGAAATTTGCCTTTCTGGATGCACAGGGAAATCATGCTGGACGGTTCTGGATCATTGTTAGAATAAAGACCGATGCCTTTATATGAGTACGAATGCGACGATTGTGGTCACCGATTTGAACTAATTCAAAAGTTCTCTGACAAGCTGGAATCGATATGTCCTGAATGCAAAGGGAACATTAGGAAACTTATCTCGTCATCAGCGATTCAGTTCAAGGGAACTGGCTGGTACGTGACTGACTATGCTAAGAAGTCAGAAGATGTTCAGCCACCCCCCTCCTCCTCAGATAAGAAATCGGACAAGAAAACTGACAAGAAAACTGAGACGAAGTCCAACGGATCGTCGACAAAGAACGCAGCGACAGATAAATCAAAATCGAAGACTACGTCGGAAACTTAGTTAAGCTAAATGTCATGTCTCGACTCTAGTCCAAGGTTCGCAAGTAGTCTCGCAAAGCTTGTGCGAGTGCAGGGTCCTTAAGCGCGAAGTGGATTGATGCCTTTAGGAAACCAATCTTGGTACCGGCATCGTGCCGAATACCTGTTAATTCACATGCGTAGAGCGGACGTTTTCCTAAAAGGCGGCGTAATCCGTCGGTTAACTGAATTTCACCACTTGCGTCCTTGTCGGTCTGCTCCAGAGCGGTAAAAACATCTGGTGTGAAGATATATCGTCCTACGATGGCCAAGTTTGAAGGAGCTTGATCAGGAGAGGGTTTTTCAATAAGGTCACGAACTTCAATTACGCCGTCTTGAGCATATGATGGTTCAATGATGCCATACTGGTGGATTGTCTCAGTCGGGACACGTTCAACAAGTAATATCGGACCACTACACTTGTTGAAGGTTTCGATCATCCGACGAAGTATCGGCGGATCTGAATCGATTACGTCGTCGGGAAGCACAACAGCGAACGGTTCGTTTCCGACCTCCAACTTTGCAGCTAAAACGGCATGACCAAGTCCGAGAGGCTGAATTTGATGGACTGTTTTTACCTCTGCCATGCGTGATAGTTCGTTTACGATCGACAACATTCCAGTCTTTCCACGTGCTTCGAGCACCGCTTCAAGTTCTGGCTTCGGAGCAAAGTGTGCAGCTGTGAGAGTATTGTCAGGGCTTATTACGAGTACGATTTGCTTAATACCGGACGCAACAGCTTCCGTAACGCCATACTGGATAATTGGACGATCGACGATAGGGAGAAGTTCTTTGGGCAATACTTTGGTGGCAGGCAGAATACGTGTGCCAAGACCGGCCGCCGGGACGACAGCAATGCGAATGACTTTCGACATATAACCTGAGGATTCTAGAGTAAAGGATTAAAATAGAATTTAAGGAAAACGTGCTTCTTAAGACATAACAATGATTGACCCAGTTCTACTTAAAGACTATCTGGACGATGTTCGAGCCAAGCTAGAACGTCGCGGTATAAGTCTGCACACAGAGCTCGAACTCCTAACTCGACTCAATGCAGAACGTAGAGATATTCTACCGCTTCTTGAAAACACACGGCGAGCTCGGAAGGAAGTGGGCGCTAAAATTGCCCAGGCCAAGAGTGATGGACAGTCAATTGAGGAATACCTAAAAACAGGTCAGCAGTACAGTGATCAAATTCAGAAACAAGAAGAGAAGTTAGAACAAGTAGAAACACAACGACACGAATTACTGTTGTCGCTTCCTAATTTGCCACACGAAACTGTCCCTGAAGGTACTACTGCCAAGGATAATCAGGAAATCCGTCGTCATGGAGATCCGCCGAAATTTGATTTTCTTCCGAAAGCGCATTGGGACCTAGGTCCGGCGTTAGGTATTCTCGACTTTGAACGGGCAGCCAAAATTTCTCGTTCGCGCTTCGCTGTTCTTATTGGACCAGGCGCACGTCTTGAGCGTGCATTAATTGACTTCATGCTTAACCTGCACACACGTGATCATGGTTACACTGAAATTGCTCCACCTTTTCTGTCTAATAGCAAGGCACTAACTAGCACTGGGAACTTACCAAAATTCGAGGGTGATCTTTTTAAAGTTACCGGCGATTGGGATCTGTACCTTATTCCAACTGCCGAGGTGCCATTATGCAATCTACATGCTGGCGAGATTCTTAATGGGGAATCACTCCCGATTAAATACACTGCCTACACACCTTGTTTTCGAAGCGAAGCTGGTTCCTATGGTAAGGATGTTCGTGGACTCATACGTCAACATCAATTCAACAAAGTTGAAATGGTGGCATATACAAAACCTGAAGACTCGTACAAGATCCATGACGAATTGACGAGACATGCCGAAGAAGTTCTGAAGCAGCTCGGCCTGCCTTATCGAACGGTTACGCTGTGCACTGGTGATATGGGTTTTGCGTCGGCGAAAACGCATGACATCGAGGTATGGCTTCCAGGACAAGACATGTATAGGGAGATCTCATCGTGTAGTAATACGGAAGCATTCCAAGCGAGACGTGCGAACATACGGTTTCGTCGTGAGAAAAAAAGTAAAACGGAATTTGTGCATATGCTGAATGGTTCCGGAGTTGCTGTCGGCCGAGCATTAATCGCGATCCTTGAGAATTATCAACAACGCGATGGTTCAGTGGTGATTCCAAAGGTGTTGCGTCCTTATATGTACGGCTTGGAAGTCATTGAACCTCAATAAGTAGATTGATTGAGTAAAGCCTTTAACACTTTGTCAATTTATAACTGTTGTATCACGGTTTTAGGGCACTCCAGAAGACTGGTACGGAGAATGAATGTGTCGTTCTATGCGGAGGGATGGCCGAGCGGTTGAAGGCGGCGGTCTTGAAAACCGTTAGCGGGGTAACTCGCTCTAGGGTTCGAATCCCTATCCCTCCGCCATTTAGTTCCCGTAACATCCCTACAAAAGATCTAACTGGTTGTCTTTGTCACGACGAAGTCTCCATCGGTCAGCGCTGACCCGATTAGCTTCACGCTGAAGAACCTTCTTGAGTGTCTCTTGGCTTGGAGTTTTACCATTCTTTAATAATGTGGGCATAAAGGTGGTGGTGAGTTCCGGTAGGGATACTCAAGATCTTGGTGCGCAACAACTTGTTCCCGTTTCGAGTCGGCAGGTTACTGGCTAGACTCTGGTAGGTCAAGTGTTTGGTCCCAGTTGAACTTAGATTGTCGAAACTAGATAGAATGACCGATAAAATACTAGAGACAAGATAATGCCGACCACCGCCAAAACGAAACTTCGGAAGCCTCGAAGAACGAAGACGTTCGTCGAAATCCTAGACACCACGCTCCGAGACGGAGAACAGGCCGAAGGCGTGTCGCTGGCTCCCGCCGAGAAGCTGACCATCGCAAAGCGGATGCTCGAAAAAGTCAAAGTGGACCGAGTTGAAGTCGCCTCAGGACGGACGAGCGAAGGCGAACAAATCGCGGTTGATCGCATCATGACATGGGCGGAAGACACCGGGTTAGCAGATCGGATAGAAATCCTCGGTTTTGTCGATAATAAAACCTCCGTTGACTGGACTCGAGCAGTGGGTGGCCGAGTCATTAATCTTTTAACTAAAAGCTCTCTCAAACACTGCCGCGAACAGTTACGTCGAACTCATCAGCAGCACCTTGATGACATCGCGCGAACGATTGATTACGGCACACAGCACGGTCTGACATTTAACATCTATCTTGAAGACTGGTCGAACGGAATGCGTGAATCACGTGATTACGTGATGAATCACCTCTCCGCCTTAGTCAAGATGCCTATTCAACGACTCATGCTGTGTGACACACTCGGTATCCTGAGTCCGGCTGAAGCACGACGATTTGTATCTGAGCTGACATCGACTTTTTCAGAACAACAGTTCGATTACCACGGACACAATGACTACGGACTTGCGACTGCCAACACCCTTGAAGCCGTGCTCGCCGGTGCGATTGGCGTCCATTGCACGGTTAACGGTATGGGCGAACGTGCCGGGAATGCCGCACTTGATGAGGTCGTGGTTTCACTGCGCGACCACGCCGGTCTCCGAACCCGTGTCAATGAACGTGCCCTCGTTGCAGTCAGTCAACTGGTTGAAGTGTTCTCGGGACGGCGAATCGCGGTTAATAAGCCGATCGTGGGCGAGAACGTCTTCACACAAGCTGCGGGTATCCACGCTGACGGTGATATGAAGGGGAAACTCTACGAAAGTCAGCTGCGTCCCTCACGCTTCGGACTCAGGCGATCGTACGCTATGGGCAAGCTAATGGGTAAAGCAAGCCTTGAATTCAACCTCCAGCGGCTCAATATCACTCTGACGAACGAACAGAAACAGCAATTACTTAACCGGATTGTTGATCTGGGCGATCAGAAACGCCGAATCACAACTACCGACTTACCGTTCTTAGTAACCGAACTTCTCCAGACACCTGAACTCAAACTGTTTCAGGTCAAAGATTTTACGATCGTCAACAACTTCGGTCTCAGGCCGACGACAGCAACAATCCTCGTTCGTTATCGCGACAAAGAGGTACAAGCCACCGCATCGGGAGACGGGGGATACGATGCGTTCATGCAAGCACTCAAGAGCGTTGAAAAGCAGCTACGCATCAAGGTTCCGAAGTTACTCGACTACGAGGTTCGCATTCCACCAGGTGGCAAGACCGATGCCCTTGTCGAAACCACGATCAGGTGGGAAGGTGGCCTCAAGACGGTTGGGGTCAATACTGATCAGTTGGCCGCGGCCATCCAGGCGACTGAACACGCCCTTAACTTAAGCACCCTACATGGCACTGCGGCCAAGCGTCGTACCAAATCTTCTCGCACGATCCGAACACAGCTAAAAACACCAGTCAAGCGTAAGGGGTAACTCGCTCTAGGGTTCGACTCCCGCCGCCTCCACCATTTTTCCCCTGTAAACACAGGAGCCTTTTCGTTCGCACCTGATGCGTCTCCGTCAGCTCTCCGCAGCCCACGCCGGGACAGGCCCATCGAGCAGACGAATCGCACTCTCAACAGCCTTGGGACTCAAATGCATGTAGCGCTGGGTTGTTGAGAGATCTTCGTGTCCCGCCAGTTCCTGAATCGCCTTCGCAGCCGCCCCGTCGTGCATCGCTAAATGTGAGCAGAACGTATGCCGGAGAGCATGAACCCCCTTGGGCCGTAGCCCAGCTCGCCGCTCTGCCCAACGTACCCGATTCCGCACCATATACACCAATATGTGTATATAATTTCTCATAACATTAAGAACAACAACGACTTACGCTGTTATTAAGAGTGCGATTTAGGATTGCCAACGATGTCTACTGACCTGACCTTTATTACCAACGAACCAGAGAAGACACTCCGCGATCGCTTCGCTGTTCTCCTTGGCAAGAACACGAACTTTTTCGATTGTCTCGTCGGTTACTTCTTTGTCACCGGGTTCCACCTCCTCCGCCCCGCGCTTGAAAAGACAGAAAAGATTCGAATCCTCATCGGCATCGCGACTAACCACTCAACCCTCGACTTGATACAGACAGCTAAAGCTCAACCGATGTTACTAGAACCATCTCACGCCGTTGTCCGTGAGCAGCTACCCGGTGCAATATTGAGCGAGCTCCAGCAATCCGTGGATGACACTCCAGAAAAAGAAGATGGAGCTCACAAGTTTGTTGAGTGGATCAAGTCCGGAAAACTGGAAGTCCGCGCTTACCCATCAGAGCGAGTTCACGCCAAGCTCTACATCATGACGTTCCACGAAGGCGATCGCGACAAGGGACGCGTCATCACTGGGTCGAGTAATTTTAGTAAGGCGGGATTGCAGGATAATCTGGAGTTTAACGTTGAACTGAAAAGCCGTGGTGACTATGACTTTGCTATTAAGAAGTTTAACGACCTGTGGGATCGGTCGGTGGATGTCGGCGAGGAGTATGTCACTACGATCAATGAGAAATCACCGTTCGCGAAGTTTGCGCCGTATGAACTCTATCTGAAGTTTCTCTATGAGTATTTCAGAAGCGAAATCAACGTCTCGGACAATATTGAGGACACCTATTTCCCTGTCGGCTTCAAGAAGCTCGCGTATCAGGAAGAAACCGTCGTGAATGCCCGGAGGATTCTCAACGAGCACGGTGGCGTATTCCTGTCGGATGTGGTTGGTTTGGGCAAGACTTACATGTCTGCGATGCTAGCCAAGCATCTTGACGAACGATGTCTCGTCATTGCCTCACCCCACCTGCTAGAGGAAGCGAATCCCGGTTCGTGGACCAACGTTTTCCGCGAGTTCGGTGTGCGCGGTTCGAAGTTCGAGTCCCGTGGCAGGTTGGACAATCTTGCACGGCAAGATCTCCAGAAGTACACCACCGTCTTCATCGATGAGTCGCATTGGTTCCGAAACGAAGATACGCAAAGCTACGACCTGCTAAAACAGATCTGCTATGGCAAGAAGGTCGTGCTAGTATCCGCAACACCGCTCAACAATACGCCACCTGATATCTTGAACCAGATCAAACTATTTCAACCTTCCAACAACAGTAATATCCCGAACATCCGAAACCTTGACGCGTTCTTTGGTGACCTTCAACGTCGCCTTAAAGGGCTCGACCGCCAAAACAATCGCGAGCAGTATCTGAAAATAGTGAAGGAGAATGCGATACAGATCAGACAGCAGGTTCTGAAGTTTTTGATGATTCGGCGCACTCGTAATGAGATTGAAAAATACTACGATAAAGACTTGAAACAGCAGGACGTGAAATTTCCTGAGGTCGAAAACCCCACACCGATCTACTACAAATTCAACGAAGTTGAAGCAGAGGTCTTTGATAAAACCATTGAGCGGTTAACGAACGACATGAGCTACGCTCGATATACACCGCTAGCCTATTACACGTGTACGCGCAACGATCGTAAAGTCCAAAGTCATCGAAACTTTGGCAAGACTATGAAGATCCTCATAGTGAAGCGTCTCGAAAGCAGCTTTACGGCGTTCCGTTTCACGCTTGAACGATTCATTAAGAGTCACGAAAAAATAATTGCCCAATTCCGGGAAGGGTATGTCTTCATCAGCGAGAGCACACACTACCTAAAGCTCTACGAGCTTCTCGAAGCTGACGATCAGGCAGCTATCGAAGAGTTTTTGAAGAGTGGCAAGGTCGAGAAGCTGGACGCTAAGGATTTTGAGCCTAATTTCATCAGTGACCTTGAAAACGACCTAAAGACTTTGAAGGCCGTTCGCGATCAGTGGAAGCAGATTACCCGCGATCCTAAGTGGGACACTGCTCGGGACAAGCTGCAGAAGACAGCGCAACTTAAAGATAGCAAACTCATCATCTTCACGGAGTCAAAAGAAACAGCCGCTTATCTCCACAAAAAGATCAGCACCGAAGTTGAACCGAAAGTTCTGCTCTTCAGCGGCTCGCCAACGAAGGCAGAACGTTTGGAATTGATCGCCAATTTTGATGCGAACGCATATTCACCTAAGAACGATTATCGTATCCTCGTAACCACCGAGGTGCTCGCCGAAGGCGTGAACCTCCATCGCTCGAACGTGGTGATGAACTACGACATCCCGTGGAATCCCACACGCCTCATTCAACGTGTCGGTCGCATCAATCGAGTGGACACAAAGTTCAGAAGAATTTTCACCTACAACTTTTTTCCCACGGACGAAGGAAACGATCTCATCAAATTACGCGAAGCTGCCGTGGTCAAGATTCATGGGTTTATTCAGATGCTCGGCGCAGATGCTCGTCTTTTGACCGACGAGGAGGAAATCGATTCGCACCACCTTTTCAGGAAGTGGAATTCCAGGGAGGCCATTACGGGTGAAGACGAGAATGAGGAGACCGAACTCAAGTTCCTTGCGGAGATTCGTGCTGTGCGGGATGAACAGCCAGACATATTCGAGCGGATCAAGCGCCTCCCTAAGAAGGCTAGATCTACGCGGATGTTATCTGAGTCCTCCATGCGAAACGCTCTCCGTGAACGACCTGACGGTGTGGATGACACACGGACGCCATCCTGCCCTGCGTTAGTCACCTACTTCCGCCAAGACAAACTCGACAAGTTTTTCATTACACCTTCCAGTTACCAACAGGCTATCGAATTAGATTTTATGTCTGCCGCGAAGCTGCTCAAGCCCATTGACCTCAACGAAACTCGGCAACGCATCCCGCACGACGAGTTCTACGATTTACTTAACCACAATAAAGCAGAGTTCAAAAACGCCACTACTGAGGACGTGAACAAGCTAGAAACGAAGCAGCGTAGCCGCCCCAATCACGCTTATCTCCTGAAGCGCCTCAAAGGCAAAGAGATCCGACACTGCCAACAATTCACCGAGGATGACGACGACTTTGTCGCGCAAGCAATCCGCCTTGTGGAGGACGGAACGCTGCCAAAAGTTACCGAAAATCGTGTAGCGGCAGCTCTGAAGGAAACTGAGAACCTTGAGCCACTCAAGGTGTTACAAGTTTTGCGGCACAAGATTCCACCCACATATTTCGAAGTTGGTCCCATGACCCACGACAACCAGACGCTGGGCCCACGTCAAGTGGTCCTCTCTTCACTGCTTGTCAAACAGCGATGAACCCCGAACAAGCCCGGTCGCTTGTTCAAAAAGTGTTCCCGGATAAGTTCGACAAGAGACGCTTTCGCACCTTCGCGATTAATCTGCTCAACGACATCGACGAATCCAAGGCGCAACGGTGGGAAGCCAGTACCATCAAACCCGCCTTCACAGCTTACATTCGAAGTTACGAATGTCTGGGCACCTACACGTCGCCGCAAAAAGACAAACTCGACGTGCTTGTTGTTCATCTGACGAGCGACACGAAGCTGGAACGCGCCCGGACGGCCATTCGCAACTTCGTAGCCGACCAGCTGACGCGGGGCAACAAGGAGGCAGCACTGGTCGCTTTCGTATCTCGCAGCGAAAAGCAATGGCGTCTTTCTTACATCGCGATGGAATACTCCGCCGTCAAGAGGGAGGACGGTAAGGTGGGCGTGAAAACTCGGCTCACTCCGGCGCGGCGAAGTTCCTACCTCGTGGGCGAGGGCGAAAGCTGCCACACGGCTCAGAGCCGGTTTCTCGACCTGCTACAAGACACCAAGAATCAACCCTCACTGGCACAGATTGAGGATGCCTTTAGCGTCGAAGCGGTCACGAAGGAGTTCTTCGAGCAATACAAGACGCTGTTCCTTAACCTCAAAGACGAACTCGACAGCCTCGTGGAGAAAGACAAGACCATTAGCGCGGCATTTGCCACCGCGCACGTCAACACCGCCGACTTTGCCAAGAAGTTGCTGGGGCAGATTGTCTTTCTTTACTTCTTGCAAAAGAAGGGCTGGCTGGGTGTGCCCAAGGACGGCACGTGGGGCAGCGGTCCGAGTGATTTTCTGCGTCAGTTGTTCGACGGTAGATTCCGCAACTACAAGAACATGTTCAACGACATCCTTGAACCGATCTTTTACAACACACTGTCTACGGATCGTGGGCATGAGGCGTGGTGTAAGACCTTCAACTGCCGCATCCCGTTCCTTAATGGTGGCCTCTTTGAACCGCCCGGCAATTATGACTGGCGCAACACGGACATCAATATTCCGAACGAACGGTTTTCGAACCAAGACCGCGCCAAGGTCGGAGACATCGGCACGGGCATTCTCGACGTGTTTGACCGCTACAACTTCACCGTCAACGAGGCGGAGCCGCTGGAAACGGAAGTGGCGATCGACCCAGAAATGCTGGGCAAGGTGTTCGAACAACTGCTCGATGTGAAGGAGCGCAAGTCTAAAGGGGCGTTCTACACGCGACGTGAGGTCGTCCACTACATGTGTCAGGAAAGCCTGATCAACTACCTCAATACAGCGGTCAATAGCGACAGAATGACGGTGCCTCGAGAAGAGATCGAGATCTTCATTCACTCTGGCGCTCAGGCAGCCTCCTACGAAGCCGCCCGTCTGGAGGGCACGAGTTACCAGCGAAAACTCCCCAAGAACATTGAAATCCACGCCCGTGACTTCGACGAAAAACTGGCCGCCCTTACCGTGTGCGACCCCGCCATCGGTTCCGGTGCATTCCCCGTGGGCATGATGCAGGAGATTGTCCGCGCTCGCACCACTCTCACACCCTACTTCAACGACGTGCGCGACCGTACCTCCTACCAGTTCAAGCGGCACGCCATTCAGCACTGCCTCTATGGCGTGGACATCGACCCCAGCGCTGTAGAAATCGCTAAGTTGCGCCTCTGGCTTTCGCTCGTCGTGGATGAGAACAATGTCACGCTGATCAAACCGCTGCCCAACCTTGACTATAAGGTCGTTACCGGCAATTCCCTGTTCGGCGTGAAGAAGAACCTCCTGAATATCCATCTATTCCAGCGGTTAGAGGAACTCAAACCCCGTTATTTCGACGCGACTGACCGGAATCAGAAGGAAAAACTCAAGCGCGAGATTGACGACCTCATCCATAGCCTCACCAACGAGCAGGAAGAGTTCGACTTCGAGATCTATTTCTCCGAGGTCATGGACGTGAAGCATCGCGGAGGGTTCGATGTGGTCATTGGTAACCCCCCTTACGTTCGGCAGGAAGCCCACAAGGAATTGAAACCCGCGATCAAAGCCAGTGGCTACGAGTGTTTTGAGGGGGCCGCTGACTTGTTCGTTTACTTTTATGAACGTGGCGTAACGTTACTGCGGAAAGGCGGGACAATCGCGCTGATCACGTCCAACAAGTTCTACCGCGCTAGGTACGGCGAGAAACTGCGCCGTTTTCTGACACGCGAACTCACGCTGCACCGACTGATTGATTTCGGCGATGCACCCGTGTTCGACGCCATTGCCTACGCATCCATTCTCGTCGGAATGCGATCCGCACCAGACAAAGACGCCAGCGCGCTTACTTACACCTGGGAAAAGGGAGTGATGTTTAACCGCATCGCGCAACTCGTTCGCGAGCGTGGCCAGCAGGTCCGCCAAGTCGAATTAAAACCAGAGAGCTGGAAGCTTGAGCCACCTGCCGCACTCCAACTCTTGGAAAAGCTCAAACGCACCGGAATACCGCTCAACGAATATGCCGCCGGGCGATTTTACTACGGCATCAAGACCGGTCTAAATAAGGCGTTTGTCGTGGACCGTGCCACACGTGATCGGCTGATTCGTGAGCACAAATCTTCCGCTAAAATCCTCAAGCCGTTCTTGCGAGGACGGGATGTCAAACGTTGGCACACGAAATGCCCCGAGCATTACCTCGTCAAGATCGAGTCGTCGGCGAACAGAGAGCACCCGTGGTCGGCCAAGTCCGAGCGGGAAGCGGAGATAATCTTCGCTGCAACTTACCCGGCAATCCATGAACACTTCAGAAACTTTCGAGCCGCGCTCAAGAAGCGCGCCGACCAAGGCAGTTACTTCTGGGAATTGCGTTCATGCATATATTGGCGGGAGTTCTCGACGCTCAAGATTGTATATCCCGATATCTCTCCACGAAGCGCATTTACGCTTGAAGGCGACGGCCTCTACCTAGACTGCACACTGTTCTTTATTCCCAAATCGAGCAAATGGCTGTTGGCCGTGCTAAATTCGCGTGTCGTAGAGTTCTTTTTTCAAAATACCTGTCCAAAAATCCGTGGCGACTTCATGCGATTTAAATCGATCTACGTGAAACAGGCCCCACTACCGTCTGTTACGACTGAGCAACGGAGACAATTGGAATCGTCGGTCGAGCGAATTCTTTTGGCGAAGCAACGAGACGATGAAGCGGATGTGAGCTCGTGGGAGCGCGAGATAGATGAGTTGGTAAATGCGCTCTATGGCCTGACTGCGGCGGAAAAGGCCATCGTGGAGGCTGAGACCGCAACCGCTACGACTCCTGGAGAAATATCAAGAACTCGGCGGGAAACCCCGTGAATGAACGCCTAATAATTTGGACACATGCGTTGCGCATCCCACAGAATCACCAGAATGGCATGCGAAAATTCTTTTGGTCCGCACAGTGGTTACGAGCACGCGCAGAAGCCGGTGATGCCGGCGGCCTCAATACCGAGCGACAGTCGAGTCAACAACGCAGGACCATGCATCGATGCCACCCTGCACGTTACAGAGGTTTCGAAAGCCTTGCTGGCGAAAATACTCAGCAGCTTGCTGACTCCGAATCCCATGGTGACACTGAAAAATGATCGCGGTTTCTCGAGCACAGTTAATTAATTTGTCGTGATAGGTCTGGTCTAGCAGACGGAATCCGTCAATCGTCGCAATTGACCGTTCCAATTCTGTCCGCACGTCAACCAGCTCATAGACTGTTCCACTTTCCATCATTGCTTTGAGCTCCACAACGGAGATCTGTCGAACCGGAGGCAGTTCGGGCCCTTGCTGTTCTATCTCAACGTGATGGTCTTCGTCTCGTTCCCGCACGTGCACTCCACTTCAATTCGAAATCCCCTTCAGAACCGTTGCCTACTAGGCCTTACTAGAGAACACATTACGTACCACAAAATGTTTCACGAACAATTTCCTCGGGTCGCGGCGGCACTTCGTATTCCGCGTAGTCAGCATTCTCACTGTACGGTGACGAAAGGGCGTCAACGAGTCGATGGAATGGCGCATATTCCCCGTTGTATGCACTCTGGATTACTTCCTCCACGCGATGATTCCTTGGGATTCGCACAGGATTCACCGCACGCATCACAGAGAGCAACGCCACCAAGTCGGCCTCTTTCGCCCACTTCTCGAACCAGACATCAAACGCGGCTGGATCTCTATATAGTTTACGAACTGACTCTGAATCTCCGCCATTGGCCACCGTCGTCAGCTTTCTAAAAAACACTGTAAAGTCGATCGCCTGAGCACTCAACAGTTCCAAGCATTCGTGAATAATCTCGACGGGTGCCGTTTCCGACAGCGCCAACTTGGCACGAAACCGTGCGAGGTATTCGCTCTCGAATCGGTCGGAGTACTGCGAGAGCACCTGTTCTGCCTTCTTGATCCCATCGTCCTGGCTATCGGACAACAACGGCACCAAGGTCTCCGCGAAACGACTCACATTCCAGAGTCCGATATTCGGCTGATTTCCCCACGCATACCGGCCGCCCGTATCAATCGAACTGAACACACATTTGGGATGAAAAGCATCCATAAACGCACAGGGACCATAGTCGATGGTCTCGCCTGAAATTGCGGTGTTATCCGTATTCATCACCCCGTGGATAAATCCGAGTGACATCCACTGCGCAATCAGATCGGCTTGCCGTAACACGACCGACTCCAACAATGCCGCATAGGGTTCTGCTTCGCTAGCCACCGTTGGGTAGTGCCGCTCAATCGCATGGTCCGCCAGCAGACGTATCGCCTCGGTATCCTTCCGCGCGGCAAAGTACTGAAAGGTACCAACACGGATGTGACTTGTGGCCACCCGCGTAAATACGCCACCCAGTAACAGCCCTTCTTGGCGCCTGACACGCTCACCGGACGCGACCGCCGCCAGCGCCCGCGTCGTAGGCACACCGAGAGCGGCCATCGCTTCGCTCACAATGTATTCGCGAATAACTGGGCCCAGCGCAGACTTGCCATCTCCACCCCTGGAAAACGGTGTCCTCCCAGAACCTTTCAACTGCACGTCCTGACGCACACCATCGATATCAAGAATCTCTCCCAGCAACAGGGCGCGCCCATCACCCAGTTGTGGCGAAAATCCTCCAAACTGATGCCCCGCGTACGCTTGTGCCAGTGGGTCAGCGCCCTCTGGGATTCGGTTCCCCGCGAACATCGCAAGACCATCGTCCGATTGCAACCAGTCCTTATCGATTGACAGTTTCGCCGCCAGAACATGATTACACCGAATGAGCGTCGGCGCAGGAACGGCAGCAGGAGCTTGTTTTACGAAGAAACGCTCTGGGAGGCGCGCGTAACTATTGTCGAAACGAATGTTCATGCAAATCTCTATGGTTGGCGAAGTGTCTAAAGGAACGCTTTCAAGGTGCTGTCTCAAAATTCTTAACCCTTGATAGAAGGGACGGGAATCCGAGGAAGCTATCAATCAGTTTCTCAGGATCCGCTCCTGGCTTGGGCCGAAACCGTTGCGCCCGTCCCCCCCAGACTTCGGCCGTATACAGATTTCCCTCGCTGTCGACACTAAAGCGATGGGTGCCCCACACGTGCCCAGGTTCGGCTCCAAACGTGCCCCACGCGTACAGCAGGTGGCCGTCTAGGTTGAACTTGAGGAACTTGTTGACCCTGCCCTCAGCGACCCAGACATGTCCATCATTGGTGACGGCCAAGTCCATTGGGAACGGGATGTTCGGCCAGATATCAAGGAGCGTTCCATCTGGATCGAAGACTTGGATGCGAGAATTTCCGCGATCCGCCGTGTAGATGCGCCCCTCGAGGTCTACCGCGATACCATGGACCTGCGTGAACTGGCCCGGCTCTCGCCCTCGGGTGCCGAATGCATTCAGGTACTCGCCGTCCTCGTTGAACCGGACGATGCGGCCATTTTTGTACCCGTCGGCGACATAGAAGTCGCCGTTAGGCAGAAACGCGAGATCGGTCGGGCCAGCGAAATGAGTCTCGTCGTTGCCGGGTACACCGTGCTCGCCAAGGGTCATGACCAACTGGCCGTCCATCGTAAACTTCCACACTTGTTCGGCGCAGATACCAGATTCACTTCGACCGTCCACTACCCAAACGTGGTCCGGATCGTATGGACTCATCTTGACGCTGTGCGGGTGAACGAACAGGTGGTTGTGCTGTTCCCATGACTCAATTAGATTTCCAGCACGGTCGTAGATTAAAAACCGATGCTCAGTCGTGCGCGTTTCAGGGTGATCAACAGCGTTGCGAATGGGGATACCCCCTCTCGAGCGTGGGCCTTCAAGGATCGGAAGTTCGCCGGTCTGCACGACAAAGATGCGATCTGGTGAGGCCGCCCAAACGCCACCCGTGCGTCCCGATGTCCAATCCGGGTGGATCAGTTGCGGCCAGTCCAGGTCCACCTCGTAGTGCCCGGTAACCTCAGACCCGCCTTTCTCTTTCTCCTGCACGCTGGCCATCTCTGTAGACAAGGCTGTCGCCGCCGGTTCCGGCTGCGCACAAGACACCGAGAGGCTGATCGTGAACACCAGGTAGCCACCACCTTTCGAGAGATGGGTTAACCATTGCTGCAATGTCATACCGGCCTCCCTTGTAATAGTCGACACTAGTGGTACGGTTCCGTCTATGGTTTTTTGATGTGCTTGTCAAAGCGTTTGCCTTCGTAAACGCTAAGAGCAAAGCACTCGTATTCGAGGAGTCGCGCGTTAGGTTCGACCCGACGGTAAAGCGTCGTGGTCATCTTCCAGGGCCGTGTAAAGACTTTGGGGTCAGTGACAGTGACTTCATAGCGAATATGGTCGGGCCCTGTTCGCGTGAAGCGCTCGATTAGCTCGAGTGCTTCACTGTGAAAATTACCGGCCTTGTCGAACCAGTTCTCGTCGTAGAAATTCTTCGTCTCAACGACGAATGTTTCGCCGTCCCATCGACCGCGGGCATCGCCCATCCAGAAGGGGATGTTTTCATGGTGCGGTGCGCCATTCGTGTAGATGATCCGGGTGTGATGCCCGAATTCGAATAACAGCTCGACGAAGTCTGATGTCTGAACGATCCGGAATGGATACGGCATGTACATGATACGGGGCACGCCTGGGAAGAAGCACTTAGCGGCTGGGTCGGCGGTCGCACCGGCTTCGAAGTTCTTCTGCTTCTGCGCCAAAGCCGAGGGCTGGTACGGGATCTCCTCGCCTTCTACGATGCCGAGGCCTGCGGGCACTCCCGGTCGGGCCTGATGTGTCTGGATGTTGTAATCGGCTGTGTCGAGGACTTGCCAGATCCCCTGTAGATCTGGTTTTCCGTCGGATGTCCGCGGTGCACGGTACGACGACGCCTGCTGTCCAGTCAGCGCTACTCCACTTGCTATCGCCATCACTAACACGACAGTCCCCGCTACTTTGATCCGTTTGGTCATCGGTTCACTACTCTCTAGTTATGTGATTAGTACGGGGTCCCCTAAGCTTCCTACTGTCCATGTGTTAATCCGAATGGTACTGCGCTGAGCGGTCATTTCGGCGCGAGCGCCTTGTACCCGGGGAACGGTATCTGACCGACATTCATCATGTGGATCAATTCTTCTTCGCAATTTTCCACGGTTGTGTCTTCTAGGTCCATGGTATCCATTATGTCATTCGGCTGAGCCCTGAGAAATGCTAACGCAATTGTCCACGGCTGGGTAAAGACGTTCGCGTCTGTGATCGTTTCCTCGTAGTGAAGGGTGTTCTCGTCGACGAACGTGATACGTTCCTCGGTCGTAATGTCAGGGCTCATAAAGGTGCCGATGTGATCCATCCACATGAGATCATTCAGGTTCGTCGTCCGAATAACGAGAGTATTCCCTTCCCAGTGTCCGCGTGAGTCGCCCTGCCAGAGGTGGAGTTCCTTAGGCAGGGCCGGTCGGTCGTTCATATGGATTATGCGATACGTGTGAAGACGCTCCATTGAGAAGACAATGAGATTAGGTTGCTGGATGATCCGGTGACCAGTCACTGAGACTGGTGAATAACTCCAGCGCGGCTGGGCAACGGGGAGGCACACCGCCGTCGGCGACAAGTACACCTTCTCATTGTTAAAACGTTCCGTCATTGCCCACGGCTTGTACGGAATCTTGCCGTTTGGCGGATCTACAATCAGCGTTCTCATGTGTCCAAAGCGTCCATACTTACCGGGTGTGATCTCTTCGATGTCCTGCGCGATGCGTGTCGGTCGCCAGATGCCGTTAAAGTCCGGCTTTCCATCCGGTGTTCTGGGTGGTTCGAACGACTGCATCTGCTCGACGGCGCACTCATGGAAGGCCGGGTAATCCCTCACCATAGAACAAGTCCGTTCAGGTTGAGCGTTCTGTCCCTGTGCCACAATCTTGGTCATACTCGACAGTCCTACGAAGCCTACCGTTATGACCAGCGCACTAAAGAATCGTGTCCGTATGTTCATCTCTTTCACCCTCTAGAAGATTGCCGTCAGATTGAGAAGCGAACCTGTCCCACCTTTGGCAGCCGTAGGTGCCCCGGTGACCATAAACTCCCAGCGATTCAGCTCGACTGCCGTCTTAGCAAGTTCTTCCAGATCCACCGCATCAATAATGTAGGCACCCATTGCAACAATCGTGAGCGAGTGCACCGGCATGCCACGCACCCGTGCCCGCACCTCCTGTGGCACGCCCGAAGGTCTCACGTCGTTCGATATGTCAGCCGCAACGATGGCTACATCACGTTGCCGCATCCACGGTACTGTCGAGATGTGATAGCCGGCCTCGCCAGGGATAGGGTCTGCAGGAATCAAGTTCCACGGTCCCACTTCGGCGCGTCGTACCCAGCGACCTGTCCGGAGAAAGATCGCGTCTCCTGGTTGAACCTTTACACCCGTTTGCTCTTCCCACGCTTCGAGGTCTTCTGGGTAGACCGGCGTGCCTGGTTCGAGGTACGGCACACCTTTCAGGCGTGGAATATCTAGCAGAACGCCTCGCGTGGTAAAACCAACCTTGTTCACTTCAATCCCCGACTTCGTGCAGCCGTTCGGTCCCTTGACTTCTGAGATCTGGAAGCCATTGTAGAGTTTGCCTTGGTAGTCGAACTGGCAAATGGCATCGACATGGCTGTGCGTCGTGCTGTGAAATCCGTACCTGAACGTGGAACCGCCACCTGACATTTCGAACGGCCCCATGCTCTTACCAAACTCGTTCGGCATGTCCACGGCTTGTTCCGTCACGAGCGTATGCGCGAGCGAGACGGCGATACCTGTCTCTACAAGTGCCGCCGCTTCTTTGCGCTTTTCGTTGGTTACCAGGTTCATCGTTCCGATCTCGTCGTCCTTACCCCAGCGCCCCCAGTTCGATACCTGCTCAAACAATCGTTCGAATTCAGCAACGGATTGTGGTGCGCGCTCAGCGTTACCTTTCGCAGTAACTTGCGCGTGCGTCGGCGAGGAAATGAAGTACCAACTGAGCACAGCGATCACCGCCGCACCCGTGAGAATCTTTACTGTTATTTTCATCGCGTTCCCATTTTCCTAGACTGTATACTGCTGGTCGATTATCACAGGAGCTGAACTTTGATTCCGTCAGGATCTTCCACGTAGTAACCAGTGGTGGGTTCTTGTTTCGGCGTTGCGCCACGTTCCGTAAGGGTCCGCGTAGTGGCATCTCTGTCGAAGTCGTTCACACTGAAGCCGATGTGATCCACCTGGCCAACCGGTGTCTTTCGGCGGATAGCTAGAACGAGATTACCAGGGTCGTCATTGCCGCCGAGTCCTAAGAAGGCAGATTCATCTGGACAGCAATCCGGATCCGATGCCGGCCCTACACGCATAAGTGAAAGCCCGAGCACGTTCTTGTAGAAATTTGCAGAGCGCCGTACGTCGCTGGCATTAATCTGGACATGATGAAGCTTATTGAGGTCAAGACCATCACGCTGAAATCCCGCAGCCGGCGTCGTGGCGACTGCCACCATCGTTAGACCTTGAATCAGTTCTCGTCTGGTGAGTGCGCCAGTTTCGTAGCTATTCAACAACCGTGAGATCGTGTTTCCCATCGTCCTTTTCCTTTCAGCAATCAAGGCCTACCAGGCCTAATCTCACTCTGATGGATCCTTATATTAGGATTGTCATGAGTTCGACCATCCAAGAACTAGAGCCTCTCGAAACCTAGGGTTAGGGTGCGCTGCTGCCGGATGTGCCTGCGAACAAACGTCTCCCATCCGGCAAGATGACGTTGCTCGCGTTTGCTGTTGGTGTATTGTCCTTGGCAAGGTATCCATCGACGATGACTTCAGCGCCAAACGGTAGGTCACTTTTTCTCCAACCACGCCGATACAGACTTTGTGGGAGGGCGAATTCAATCGCCCAATTCACAACCGTGCCATCAGGGCCTTTCACGTCGATGTGAAGCCAGCAATGCGGGTTTGTCCACTTCATTTCGGTGATAGTACCATTCAGTGTCACTGGTCTAGTCGAATCAAACTCAGCTGAAAATGAGTGATGCGCCAACACCGGTGCCACAGTTAAGAGCGTGCCAATACTTACCACTCCTACTATGGCTGTTAGCAATTTCACTTCATTGCTCCTCTTGCATGGGACTCTGTTCGAGACTAGTAAGGGTATATGGGAAACCTTCGTATACCTTACTCCTCTGGCTGACAAACAATTTGGAACGTTATCGCGCAAGCGGATTCGGCCGGATCTGGAAGTGTACCATCTTACTCGTCGTGCCCTTTCCGCCCTCGGTATGCCAGTTAAAATTCGTGCCGTAGTTCGCCCACACGCCCCGTCCCTTCCAGCCAGCGTTAATATCGTCAATTCGACCGTCTAAACCACGTGAATAGAACCCGAGCGGGTAAGGAACACGCAAAAAGACCCATTCGCCAGTTTCTGGCAATAGTGCCTGCAGTGAGTCGGACCCCGAACCATTAGCAATGGGAATATTTTCTCCAAGTCCTAGCGTGTTGAACTGATCTACCCAGTTATAGTAATGAAAATCAGCTCGAACGTCGGTCCCTTTCATGTTCGGGCCCGGTACTTCATAGAGCGTCCACCCTTCTTTGCACTGTTGTCCGGAAGCCGTTTCTGGTCCTTTCAAGACGTTACATTTGCTTCGGTCGAAACTAGCAAGGTGACTCGAACCAGACAGCGCTGTCCAAATCAAGCCATTACGATCCGCATCAATTCCACGAGGTCCGTATCCTTCGTACTCACTGTTGACTAACGGGACCTCATACATTTCCGTGACACACGTTTCAGGTGGGTTTGTGCCAGGGTCAAGCCGCCAAATACGTCCTGGGAATCTGGTTGCAGACCCCCAGATTGAGTTATCGATCGGATTTGCGACGATACCGTAACTACCGACGTTGATTCGAGTATCGAGAGTTTGATCGACTCCTATGTTCTGATTATCTCCTCCTTGGTTAACTGGTTGATTCCACGGTTTGGTAATCTTTCCATCGCCGTTTGTATCGAGCACCAGAGCACACCATCCCTGAGAGGCCTCGTCGTTACTTGTTTCGTCGTAAACCTTGGTGTTGATCCAACCGACCACCTGACCACCACCACTGAAATAAAGTGTGTGATCATCATCCTCGGCGAACTGCAGATGGTGCGTACCAAAGCACGTATCAATGAGTGCGAATCTTTCGGTTCTTGGATCATAGAAAGAAGCTTGACGGCCACCACGAATGTTAGGGAAGTACTGAGCAAATTTATTAGACGATTCTTCATGGCACCATGCAGGAGCTATGTTGCCACGAACCTTCGATGTCATCCAGACACGACCTTTGTTGTCCATCATCGGGTTGTGAGGGTCAGCTGGTGCCGTCCACAGTGCTTCGTTACCGTAGAACAATGACGGAACTGGGAAACGTTGGGCAAAACGAGTCAGCGCAGGATTGTCAGGGTTTTGTTTAACGGGAATTGTGATGAATCGTGCGCTGTTGTTACCCGGATCCACTTCGACTAATCCACCATGACCACCGTCTACTCCATAGACTGGCCCATTAGCATTAATAGTCGGATTCCGTTTGTCAGTCGTGATCTCATCGTGAATATATGCAGTTTCATTACCCCAGTCCCATAGAGTAATAACAACATTTCGTTCGAGTCCACGCGGTCGTTCCGGAGCAGCCGGAACCTCTCCCGTCGCGATGCGATCCGTCCAATCGCCGTACATCTCTAAACCTTTTTCGCGTCCAAAACGGTCCATTGTGCGGGTCATGAATCCGCCTCGGATCCCAGCTTGGATTCGGTGGTCCCATGCCGCAAGAGTCGAATCGAAATTCATATCACGCATGTGTGAGATCCCACGGGTTAACTTATTTCCGAGTTGGTGACAAAGTTGGCAACCCTGTTTCATGACATCGATCCATTGCTGTTGACTATGCAAATCTGGCGAGATGCCGTTACCATCTGGACCAGTCCCAGGGAACTGGCCTTTATCAGGAACCTCAAGAAGACTGTACCAGTAATTTGCGGGATATATTTCCGCAGCTTCTTGTGATGTACGAGCAACCGTAGCAGTAAGTGTGATTTCATCACCGGGCGATGCTGTAATTGGCATAGAGTCAATCAATCCGTATCCCCTGACCCAGATCTCGTAATTTGCATTTGGAAGTTCGGGTAGCAGAAAGCGCCCTTCATCGTCCGTGACAACGATTTTGATGAATGGTGTTTGCAACTCAGATGTTTCAGCAATAACCCAAACTCCGGCTTCACGACCTTGAGCACTTTCAACAATGCCATGAACGTAGTTTTCAGCTACTTGGGCCTTCAAAGATAGTCCGAATGTGACTAGTAGCGTCCCCACCGCTAGGATGCCTATGGTAATACCAATTTTTACTCGAAAAGATATGCGCATACTGACCCTCCAGCATTTAGACTCATTACCAATAAAATGACATCGTGCCACCGATTGACGCCTAGCACAAGGAAATCAGTTGGTTGCTGAATATTGTGGCGATCTGGCATGACTGCTTCTAAAGTGTTCCTACACTTAGAATCATGTTTCTCTGTATTGCACAAGTACTCCTCGTTGTTTTTGAACGAGTGTTAACATCTTGCTGGTAAGGAAATAAGCAGACAATAACGGATCGTGGGAAGATGAGTGGTATCTGCGAAAGGCAGCCAATTAAGTTCTCTGAAATTCTTTAGAAAAGTTTGCGTCGTATTCGTATACTGAGAAAGTCTGATGCACATCATAATCATCGGTGCTGGCGATTTGGGCTATCCCCTCGCGAAGTCACTTGAGAAGAAGCACGATGTCTTTGTTGTCGATCCGGATCCGCTGCGCGCAGATCGGTTCGCGGATCTTGACGTTGAGTTCGTAATTGGCAGAGGAACCAACCCGGATGTAATACAAAATGCCGGTGCTGATAAGTGTGATTTACTTATCGCAGCAACACGCTACGACGAGGTCAACATCGTTGCATGCTCTTTAGGCAGTCAGCTTGGCTCAAGTCGTACGATTTGTTTTGTCACCAAGGAAGACTTTCTCCATGCCCCGGGCGGATCCAATTACCTGCGACAGCACTTTGGGATCGACCAAGTTGTTTGGCCAGAAGCACAACTCGCAGCTGCGATCGAACGCATCATCATGGCACCTGGAGCAGTCGATGCTGATAAATTTGCTGATGGTCGAATTCAGCTTCTTGAATTTCGTCTTGATGGAGCATCCTCATTTGTGAATCAGTTCGTGTCTGATCTCGCACTTCCATCCGGGATTGTCATTGCTGCTATTAAGCATGAAAAATCGACTGTAATTCCCAAAGGAAACTCAATGTTATCTGAGGGTGACAAAGTTGTACTGATTGGCACACCACAAGGCATGGAAGAGTTTCGTGCTCAAGGTTCAATGATTCCCAGTGATCAAAGCTCTCAGCTTGTAACTATTATTGGTGGCGGCGATGTTGGTTTCCGCCTTGCACAACAACTCGATTCGATAAGCAACATAAAACTTTGCGTGATTGAAAATGATTCAGTCCGTTGTGAAATGCTTGCAGGCTCCCTTGCAAAAGCACTTGTTTTAAATGGCGACGGCACGGATCTTGAACTGCTCGAAGCGGAAGACATTGGACACAGCGACGTACTGGTATCTGTGATGGACAACGATGAAAGCAATCTGCTCGCATCATTACTCGGCCGCCAACTTGGAGTGCGTAGGTTGATTACTAGAGTGAGCAAGCCGTCCAACCATCGGTTGTTTGAGCTTGTTGGTATCGACGTAGCATTGTCAGCACATGGCGCGGCTGTAACTTCTGTGGTTCATCAAATCGATGGTGGACATGCGAGCTTGCTGGCGGTATTGGAGGTCGATGAAGGGCAGGTACGCGTTGTAGAGCTTACGGTTCCTAACGACTTCATAACAACCTCGATTAAGACTCTCAAACTACCCGAAGAATCGATGATCGCCACGTTGCTTCATGAAGATACAGTCATCGTACCTCATGGCGATGACTGTATTCAAAGCGGAGACCATGTCCTAGTCTGTTGTACGGAGGCTGCTCTCGGTAAAGTGCGTGATCTTTTTGCGCAAGGTTAGTCAAACTCTCTAGCAGAATGCGTCTTATCAATATCCTCCAGAGTGCGGGCGGCATAATCAGGCTTTTAAGCGCTGCGTTTATTGTCCCAATTATCGTTGCAATGTTGTATCGCGAGTGGGGCAACATCGCGGGATTTGTAATTGGCGGTGTCATCAGTTTCGGGATCGGGCAAGTTCTGGTGAGTTTATCCCACGACACCGAAGCTGACCTTCGTCGGATCGAGGCCCTAGCGGTTGTTGCTGGTTCATGGCTCGCACTTGCCTTTCTTTGTGCTGTGCCGTACCTGTGGTCTGGATTTAGTGTGATCAATGCACTTTTTGAATCAATGTCAGGCATCACAGCGACAGGGGCGACAATCATAACCGACTTCGAAACACCGCCCCGAAGCTTGTTTTTCTGGCGGGCAATCACCCAGTGGTTGGGAGGCATGGGCGTGATTACGCTCGTGGTTGCCGTGCTACCAAGACTTTCTGTGGGTGTACGGCAGCTATTTGTTGTAGAAACGACAGCTGGCCCGACGGAGGAAAAACTTGCCCCGCAGGTTCGTAGGACTGCCATTTCCCTCTGGCGTCTTTATACAGCGTTAACGGCAACGTTGGCCGTTCTGTTAATGATAGTTGGTATGCCAGCATACGATGCACTCTGTCATGCCATGACAACTCTTGCGGCCGGCGGGTTCTCGCCAAATGCCCAATCGATCATGGGCTATAACAGTGCAATCATCGAGTGGATTATCTGTTTCTTTATGTTTTTAGCCGGTGCAAATTTTGCTCTTCAGTATCGGGTGCTGCTTGGTCGACCCCTTGTATTGTTTCGTGACCATGAGTTCAAAACGTATATTGGCATCATAGTCGTAGCGGTTGTGGCGTTAAGCTTGTTGCTGTGGCATCGTGAAGGTGACACTGCTCCAATAAGGCACGCGGTGTTTCAAACATTGTCGATTATAACGACGACTGGTTACGCTAGCGTCGATTTCGGATTATGGACCGATCAAACCAAAGTGGTTCTCCTTGGATTGATGTTTATTGGGGGCTGTGCAGGATCGGCAGCCGGGGGCCCGAAAGTGTTGCGCCATATGCTCATGAGCCGTTTTACGCTAGTAGGGTTACGCCGCATGTTGCACCCACGCGCTGTGCTTCCAGTGAAACTTGGCAGTATCGTGGTTCCAGAGAGTGTAATTCGTAGCGTGCTACTGTTTTTCTTCTTCTATATTTTGACGTTTGCAGTGTGTGTGGTTGTAGTGATCTCTCTCGGTGAAGATCTCGAAACTGGAATAACAGCGACTTTTGGGGCACTCGGAAACATTGGTCCGGGATTAGGTGCGGTCGGTCCGATGTTAAACTACGAAGAGATACATTCAGTCAGTAAAATTGTCTTGATAGTTGCAATGTGGATCGGTCGCCTTGAAATTGTAACAGTATTAGCGTTACTGAGACTGGAAGTGTGGACCAATTCCCATTGGCGCGGTATCGTCGACAGGCAATAAATCGCAGGAACGTAGTAGTCGCGCTGCAAGGTTCGAGTCTTTTCTTGTTGATAGAGGTTGGTCCTGAGTTCATCGCGCTCGCGCTTCCTTGAGTGCTAGGCCTTCTTAAAGGATTTCCCTTCATCGAGAGCTATGTAGAATTGATAGGTGTAGCGTTCGAGAGACCTCAGCAACGCTTTGGGGGGCTTACTCAGACTAAGAACTTAAATCTGTGGAGAGAGTCAATTGTCTATTTCGGTTAAATTTTGTTGCCATGCCGCAAAGAAGTATCTACATAAATGTCATGCACTTAAAAAATAAGACATTTATGTGTTTTTAGAAGCAGTTGCTTGATTTCATTAAAAGTTGTTATTAAATTAATAATTATCTAAATATATTAAGAATTAATCTTGTAATTCAGGTAAGCGCTATCAGTTCGTTTAAATCCTAACTATTACATAAAAGTTAGAGTAATGAAATTATTCTACATAAATGTAATTTAAGAGAAAATGCTCAGTTTGTGTTGCACCTCGATCTGCCAATGTTTCTGGTGCTTAATTTGGGTTTACGTTATTTTGGAAGAATTGGCACGCATCTTGCTTTAAATAATTGTTAATTGTTAGACGTGAAAACAGGAGTGTAAGTATGATGCATTTCCTGCATGCGATATTAAATTTTAGTTGTTGAACTAGTCGGGGTAATTATTGAATCAGAGGAAGACACTCTGGTGAGGAGGAAGTGATGAAGCTTATCACTGGGATTATTAAGCCACATATGTTGGATGGTGTTCGTGATGCATTAACGAAAACTGGAATCCAGGGACTGACCGTCACAGAGGTTAAGGGTTTCGGGCGGCAGAAGGGACACACGGAAACTTACCGAGGGGCTGAGTACTCTGTGGATTTTGTGCCTAAGGTCAAAATTGAAATTGTTGCCGAGGATCAATATGTTGACCAAGCAATTGAGGCAATCACAGCGGCGGCTAAAACTGGTGAGATTGGAGATGGAAAAATATTTGTGAGTGACGTATTGCAAGCGGTTCGGATTCGTACTGGAGAATCTGGTTCGTCAGCACTCTGAATCTGAAGGTTTACGAGTTGGGGAAGGAAAATGTCAATGAAGAAGAAAACATCATATCTATCACTGTTTCGTTACTTAGTATCAGCACTTTTTATTCTTGTGTTAACGTCAGAATCTATGTTGGCTCAAGAAGCATCACAGGAGCTGTTTACTGTTAACAACACCTGGATGCTCGTTGCCACATTCTTGGTGTTCATTATGCACTTGGGGTTCGCTTGTTTGGAGAGTGGGCTGACACAGTCGAAGAACACCGCGAATATTCTGTTCAAGAATACGACCATTGTTGCCATCGGCTTGGTAACCTACGCTTTCGTAGGTTTCAATCTGATGTATCCAGGTGACTTTAGCATTGGTCAATTCTTTGGATTCGCTGGTTTCGGTCTAGATCCAGGAGTTGATGGCAACACCGTTGCATACGCCGATGGGGCCTATACCTACTGGACTGATTTTATCTTCCAGGCCATGTTTGCAGCGACGGGCGCAACTATTGTGTCAGGAGCCGTTGCGGAGCGTATCAAACTCAGCTCCTTTCTCGTATTCGTGACGATTTTTGTGGCACTGGTCTATACCATTGCCGGATCATGGAAATGGGGAGGAGGTTGGCTTGATCAAATGGGTTTCTACGATTTTGCTGGCTCAACGCTAGTGCACTCTGTCGGTGGGTGGGGCGCACTTGCAGGTGTCATCGTTCTCGGACCACGAATTGGGAAATACGTCGACGGGCGAATCAAGGGAATCGCGGGACACAGCATGCCCCTTGCCGCTATTGGTGTCTTTCTACTATGGCTAGGGTGGTTTGGGTTTAATGGTGGTTCGGTGCTTAGCGCGGATCCTGAACTCGTATCACTCGTCTTCGTAACTACCTGTCTTGCAGCTGCAACTGGCATTATTGGCGCGATGTTGACGTCATGGTTTGTCCAGAATAAACCCGACTTGAGCATGGTCCTGAACGGAATGCTAGCTGGTCTCGTTGGAATTACAGCTGGTGCTGATACAGTCAGTGTCAATGCCGCTATGCTTATCGGCCTTGTTGCTGGGATCATTGTTGTAGGGTCTGTACTATTGATCGATCGTGCGAAACTTGATGATCCGGTTGGGGCTATTTCTGTTCACCTTGTTTGCGGGATTTGGGGAACTCTTGCTGTCGGTATCTTTAGTGTTAACCCTGATCATTCTTTTGTTACCCAGTTAATAGGAGTCCTGTCTTACGGTGCTTTTGTTTTCCCAGCTGCCTTAGTGATCTTCTACGGGGTGAAAGCAACCTTAGGATTGCGGGTAAGCGAAGAAGAAGAACTCCGTGGGCTCGATGTAAGTGAACATGGGATGAAAGCTTACGGGGGGTAAGTAACCTATAAAGTTTTTTGGGAGCTGCAGGAATGCAAGCGAGCATCCTGCAGCTCCCAGGCATTATTTATTTATAACTAACTCTTAATTAAATCAAAGTAAAACGGAGGAATCGTTTCATGAAGCTAGCTAATGTCTGTCGAACCCTTAGTGTATTTGTGTTTGTTGGAAGTTTCATGACGGGTAATGCACTTGCTCAAAATGATGGAAACGTTTCAGTTGGGGCCGGTGTCGATATTTCGTCGTCTTATTATTTCCGTGGCATCGTTCAAGAGACCGAAGGGTTCATTTATCAACCATGGCTTGAGGCAGGTATCACGATTAATGACAACGTCTCAGTCGCCTTTGGAACGTGGAACAGTCTGCACTCAGTAAAGGCTGCAGGTGCAACAGTCCCTGGTTGGTACGAAAGTGATTTTTATGCAGGGCTTTCGTTCGCAGCAGGAAATGGGGTTGGTGTAGATGTGACGTATACAAAATATATGAGCCCTCGAGGTTCATGGGGTAATGTTAACGAAGTAGCTATAGGCTTTGGGTATGACACTTTCGTGGCTCCCTACGCAACGATTGCCCTCGAAATGGGTAGCGGCGGCGGGGCTGACGGTGGAGCGAGCGACGGAGCCTATTTTGAAGTCGGAGTAGAACCCGGGATCCCTCTCGAGACTGAAGCGGTATCGTTATCGATTCCCGTTGCCCTAGGTCTCAGCCTAAGCAATTACTACGAGAGTGGCGGAGGTGACAACAAATTCGGTTTCTTCAGCGTTGGCGCAGCACTAGGCATTCCGTTGAGTGGGGTTCCAGCAGAATATGGTTCCTGGGAATTTGCTGGCAGCGTGAGTTTTCTCATGTTCGGTGACGGGCTCAAAGCGATTAATGGTAGTGATGACAGTGCTAAAGTTATTGCTTTGGTCGGTCTCAGTCTCGGCTACTAGGAATAAGTGGTAGTAGTCAAGAAGCGGTGATGAAAAACAGTGTCGAACCGATTGCCATTTTATTGTTTTAGCCTCGAATACTAAGTAAGACGACTGGCGATACTGTAACTGCATTTCATGAGTGGCAAAGATTAAAAGTTTTTTCTTGTTATTCTCATCTATCGTCGTTTCCTATTGGAAACAAGACCTGTCCTGTTCTCCAATGACCCACGGATTTACTGTCCGTTCACAATAGGTTTATCTTAGATTGATTCATGAATAATCGGTTTGTTCCCGACCGATTAGATTTCTATTCAGTTGTCTTAAGTTCTTAAGTAAGATGATGACACATGCATTCAACTAGCGGAAAAAGTCCTAGTGAGTCCTTAGTGACCATGACAGAAGTTGTTTTACCTCCAGATGCTAATGGGTTGGGCACAGTCTTTGGCGGGAAAATAATGTCTTGGATTGATATTGCAGGGGGGATTGCCGCTGGAAGGCATGCTCGGAAAGTGGTAGTAACGGCATCAATTGATGCTCTCAATTTTATTTCACCTGTTGAAGTAGGCAACGTTGTACATATTAAGGCATCTGTGAACTATGCAGGCAGGACCTCCGTAGAGGTTGGTGTGCGCGTTGACTCAGAGAATTTGATTACCGGACAAACCCGTCATACGGCAACCGCTTACACAACTTTTGTTGCGTTGGATACAAACGGCGTGCCAACACCAGTACCACCTATTAACCCAGTTACTCCGACTGATAAAAGGCGTTTTGAGAATGCAAAAAAACGACGCGAAACTCGTATTCGACTTACTAAGGAACTAAAACGCCATTCGGAACAATGAGAAACACTCGTAGGGTTTAAGCTAGCTGGTTGCTGTTTTTTCGCCATCCCAGTTTCATTAAAAACTTAACTAATGAAAGTCTCAGTTTGTTAGCATTCTGTTATAGAAGCTTAGGAATATTAGTAATTAGTGAACGGAACCCTTGACCGGAAACTATAAGATTGAGCCAAAGTATTTTAGGAGGCAGTTTATGAAACACGCTCTACTTGTCGTATTGGCTGTTTTAGTAATGGGTTTGCAACTTCTTGAATCTCAGTCATCAGTAGTAGAACAATTCGATCCAGCTTTGAACGAACTTTTATCGATCGATGCCACACTTAATGTAATTAAGCAAGACTATTTCGGGGCCACTGAAGGTCCAGTGTGGATTTCTGAAGCTAACGGGGGCTACCTCGTATTTAGCGATATGGCCGCCAATAAGATTTATAAATGGGATCCAGAATCCGAACAGTTATCAGTTTTTCTTAATAATTCTGGTTTTACCGGGTCTGATGTATCTCGGGTTCGGGCGCTCAATAACGGTCGACTGATAGTTGCCTTATTAGGTTCTAATGGAATCAATCTTGACCAGAATGGTCGACTGGTCTTCTGTGCTCATGGCGATCGAGCATTGGTACGTTTAGAGACAGACGGAACACGCACGATCCTCGCCGATCGTTTTGAAGGTAAACGGTTTAATGGTCCCAATGATCTGGTTGTTAAATCTGATGGCTCCATTTACTTTACAGATCTTGGTGCACCACTTACAGGAAGCTTTGCCAACAGTCCGGATAGGGAACTTGACTTTAGAGGCGTATTTCGCTGGAAGCCAGATGGAACGGTGCAGTTGATTTCTCGTGATTTAGCTAATGGCATCGTATTTTCACCGAACGAAGAGTATTTGTATGTGACAGGTCCTGGTGGAGTTACAAAATTCGATGTTGCATCTGATGGTTCAGTTTCAAATGGTCGTATACATGTGGACAGAGGTGCAGATGGTTTGCGCGTCGACAAGAGGGGCTATTTGTACGGTGCTGGTGGTGGAACGGGCGTTTGGATTGCAAATCCTGACGGTGAAGTTATTGGAAACATTCGGATACCGGGTATGGAAACTAACATCATCACCAATATTAATTTTGGTGATACCGATGGAAAAGGTCTGTACATTTGTGCGCTTAGAAGCGTGTTTCACATTCGGTTAGAGCAGTCCGCTTGGTAAGGAATATTCTTACGATAATTTAATTTATCTTGCACCGATACTTGATTAAGACTAAGGCCGATACGGTTGACTTTCCTAAAACGCTGAAGATTTATTAGGTAAGTTGCGATCCAGCTTTGCTGCTGCTTCGTCCAGTAAACTGTTTGCGTGCCGATATAGTTCTATGTCGAACTCGTTATAGGAGCGAATTAGTCTGAGGATTCGCTCAGGTAACTCTTCGAGCTTTGGTCGTGATAGATTGACATTTTTCCTAATCTTTGCACTGGTTACAAGGCTGGATGAATTCCACCCAAGTCGGTGTGCGAAGACACGAACCGTTTGATCGAAACGTTCTAGTGTGCCGACTGCATCAAACATTTCTTGCAAATGTCGCTTGGCTGCTTCAAGCATTGTTTGCGTGCATTGACCAAAGGGTGGTTCAATACCAGAGAGTCTACGCGTTTGGCCGTTATCGACTTGTTTGTACTTCAGGGTTGTTACGAATTGTTCCAAGGTTCCTTCGGATATTTCTTTAACCAATTGGTGCAGCGTAGATCGAATATCTGTGCGTGCGACAACTCGTCTATAGTGGTCACGACGTCTCGTAAAATAGTAAAGCGAGACTACTCGATTAATTGGATCACGTAAAACAGTAATGTACCGTGCCGACCGATCAAAATACCGATGTAATCCGAAACTGAAATGTCCTGACACTACCCGAACATTTGGATGGCGAATAATTTCCACCGTTGCGGCCGGAGGTTGTACGGGATCAGCTGTCCACATATCTGGTGGATAGGCATCTTCTTCTATGCCCCGGGGATAGTAGTAAATACCGTTGTGCAGAAATCTACTGTCAGCTTGAGTAGGTTCGCGTACAGCATGATTCGTATAGATCAGCTGTTGAAGGGTTTGTCCACCAGTTTTTGGCAGATGCAAGTGTAATAGTACGGATGATGCGTTTACTGGTATAGGTGTAGTGGAATATCGTGCCTGCTTTATTACCAATGGGACAGTTAACATGCACTTGGCCTGTCATTGTATAAATGTTAAGTGGACCTAGAGTCGTTTAAACGTTGCTTGGAAGCAATGCGTTCTTTGTATTATTTCCATGTCACTTCCATTGCGAAGAAGTGATCAAAAATCTCACGGTTAGGATGGTTCTCTTCGTTAAGCTCCGGACTACGAATATAAAAGTCGATTTGCTGTTGCGCTGGATTGACAGCACCTGCAGGTGAGGTTTTCTCGGCAAGTGGATAATGCGTTGCCAGGGTATCGCGATCTCGCATACCTTGTGTCACCATGAAGTGAATTTGATAGTTATCGTAGAGGAGTTCGTCATTCAGGGTTGCAGAGCCGAGTCCCCATCCAGCAACAAAGAGAAGACTCTTTGGCCAATTCGCATCTCCGCAGCCTGCGTCTCCATGTTCGAAGAGATAAGCAGCGATCCCGCCGTCCTGGCAGGACGAAAATTCCTTAAATTCTTCAAGTTCGATAACGTAAGCACCCTCAGCTATTTCCAATTCAGCTCGAAAAATTCCGGTGTTATGAATTTCATCTACATTGATCAACACAGTGCCTTCGGCGGGTCGGATAGTTGAACCATCGTCTCCCATATGGTCCCAGGGACTTTTGTCGTTCAGTGTGCCGACTTGATGAACGTTGTTGCCTGTAATTAGGAAGCGGCCGTCATAGAGATCGTGTTGTTCTGGTGCGAATAACCCCATTTCTGTTCCAGGCTGGATCCGTGGGCCTCGTTGTGTTTCTTCCTGTGTAACAAGAGACTCTGGACTCGGTTCCTGGGCCGCACAGCCAATCAGTATTGATACTGTTAAAACTATGGGAAAAAGATCACGGTTAGTCATTCTAGGCTTATTATATCTCTTCATTGCTCAATGGAAGAACATTCATAATGATCGTTGCATTCCAGCGAGACTACTAGCACGATATAAAAGAAAATAACTAAAATCCATAAGCCAGTTACCTTTAACTGGTTGTAGAATCGATGTCTGGAGTTAATAACGTGCCATTGGTAAATGGTCCCGTTGGTATTATTGGAGCTGGTCCCGTTGCTCAGGCATTAGGACGGCTTTTGCTTGTTAATGGAGAACCAGTCGTAGCGATTACGAGTCGTTCTCCAGCTAATGCTGTTAGAGCCGCTGCGTTTATTGGCCCTTCAATTCAAGCCGTTTCATATTCGGAGATCCCACGTGTGGCAACTCGTATTATTATCGCGGTTGCCGATGAGGGAATTGCATCGATAGCAGAATCCCTTGCGTCGTTCAAGATGACTGGTCTTGTCTTGCATACTAGCGGTGCAAGCGGACTTAAGCCGCTGTTACCATTAAGAGAGGTGGGCGTAGCTTGCGGGATGTTACATCCTCTTCAGACGATAGTTTCAGCTAAGCAGGGAGTAAAAGACCTTAAGGGTATTGCATTTGGGCTTACCGGAGATCATTTGGCAGTCGACTGGGGTAAAACTATTGTTTCGTTACTGCACGGCGAAGTGTTGTCTTTGTCGGATCAAGATGTTGCGTCATATCACGCTGGTGCCGTGATGGCGAGCAATGCTTTGGTTGCTGCAATTGATGCAGCAATGGTGCTTATGAACCACGCTGGAATCGAATCGAAGCTTGCCCTTCGCGCAATTGGGCCATTGTGTCGATCCAGTGTTGAAAATACTATGTATCTTGGTCCTAAGGCTGCCCTGACTGGTCCGATCGTGCGGGGCGATGCAGCTACAGTGGGACTACATCTCGCTGCGACGAAGCGCAACCCTTCGACTGTAGGAGATCTATATCGGGCCACCGCACGTCACCTCCTGTTTATTGCTCGACAGCGAAATATTCCAAAAGAAACTCTTCGGGAACTTGAGAAAGCACTCGAAATTTAGTGTATGGAGGATCACGATGCATGCGAAGAGAATTCGTATCACTGATTTAAAGCTTAAAAAGCAACGAGGCGAGAAAATCACTATGCTGACTGCGTACGATGCCATGATGGCGGGAATTTTCGATCAATCTGGCATCGATGCACTTTTGGTTGGTGATTCTGTAGGTATGGTGATGTTAGGCCACAATAGCACGCTACCCGTAACCCTTGACGACATGGTTCATCATACAGCTGCAGTTAGTCGAGGTTCAGCGAGAGCACTGGTTATTGCGGACATGCCGTTTATGACCTATCAAGTGAGTGTTGCTGAAGCAGTTCGAAGCGCCGGTCGATTACTACAAGAGGGAGCAGCAGCCGCTGTGAAAATTGAAGGCGGTCGTTCTGTTGTTGATGTGGTCAGGCGATTGGTAGAAATTGGTATTCCAGTAATGGGACATCTAGGCGTGTTGCCTCAGTCGGTGCACCAAATGGGTGGGTACTCACAGCAGGGTACCGATTCTAAACAGGCTGAAACAATGATTGCTGATGCTATTGTTCTCGCCGAGGCTGGTGCATTTGCCATCGTGTTGGAATCTATTCCGGGAGAACTCGCACATGTAATTACCGAGCGCGTCAATATACCAACAATCGGAATCGGTGCAGGTCCTGACTGCGACGGACAAGTGTTGGTATCCTCTGACATGCTTGGACTTGGTGGTTCTGTTGCCCCACCTTTTGCAACACAATACGTAAATATAGGCGATGTTGTTAAATCGGCCACACGAGCATATATCGAAGATGTGGAGTCTGGACGATATCCGGCTCATATTCGACCCACGCAAATCACAATCGCTAAATGAAATGCATGCTGAATTAATTAAGGCAATTCTAGAAATCCGCGAGCGTCTCGCACAATTACGTAAATCGGATAAAACAGTTGGTTTAGTGCCTACGATGGGAGCACTACATAAGGGCCACACTAAATTGATCGAGCGTGCACGTGATGAATGCAAGACGGTTGTTGTAAGCATTTTTGTTAATCCCATGCAATTTAATCAAGAGGTGGATTTTAAAGCTTATCCACGTGTGCTCGATTCAGATCTCGAAACCTGTACCAAACTTGGTGTCGACCTAGTGTTTGCACCGAAGGAAATAGAAATGTACCCGTCACCGCAGTTATGTACCATTGACATTGCAAAGATTGCTAGCCATTTGTGTGGATCGTATCGTCCAGGACATTTCCGTGGCGTGGCAACTGTTGTAATGAAACTTTTTCAGATTATTCAACCAGATCGTGCATATTTCGGTGAGAAGGATGCACAGCAAACGACCGTTATAAGGAATCTCGTAAACAATTTTAATATTCCGATTGAAATAATCGAAGTTCCGACTGTGCGAGAACCTGACGGTTTGGCGATCAGCTCACGAAATTTACTTCTTGACTCAACCGAACGCCAATTAGCGGCTGTTCTCTACCAAGCCTTATGTAAGGCTCAACAAATGATTGCTGCTGGTGATACGAGTGCTCTAACAGTTAGACAAGCTGCGACATCGTGTGTGCCGGAAGACATCAGATTACGACTTGAGTATCTAGAGATCGTTGATCCAGTTGATATGCAACCCGTTGAAAATATTTCTGGCGTTGTGCGTATTGTTGGTGCTCTATGGGTGGGAAGTACACGGTTAATAGATAATGTGCTTTGCATACCTGGTGATTAAATATGTCAAAATTCAGAATAACCAAGGAGCATTCTATGGGTGAGGAGATTAAAAAGCTTGAGAAGCCACTTTCAGAATGGCAATTGCTATTATCTCCCGAAGCATACTTAGTGTTATTTAAGGAAGCAACAGAGCTGTCTGGATCTAGTCAGTTGAATCACGAAGAACGAACTGGCACATTCGTTTGCGCAGCATGTTACTTACCCCTTTTTGAATCCTCTACGAAATATGAGAGTAGAACGGGCTGGCCGAGTTTCTATGCTTCCGTTAAGGGTCGAGTTGAGGTCAAGACTGACTATAAACTTTTTTTACCTCGAACCGAGTACCATTGTATCCGTTGCGGGGGCCATCAAGGGCATGTGTTTAAAGATGGTCCACAGCCAACTGGTAATCGGTACTGTAACAATGGTGTTGCCTTAAAGTTCATACCATTAGGTGAACCGATGCCAAAATTGCGTTCATGAGAGTTAGCGTTTTTTGCAATTAATTATTTTTGAGCGATTCAAAATGTTCAATATATGGTGTAATAATCTCGAAGTTTGTGAATTTTGGCTTAATACTAATCCCTGGACTTCTACTTGAACGAAGAGCCTCATTCTTCTACTGATAAAAAATTTAAACAATTGCCTGATTTAACTTTCAAGCAATTGCCGAAGTCATTGCGTGCGGGTGCTGAACGCGCTGGCTGGGAAAAACTCATGCCGGTACAGGCTAAGGTTATTCCTCGGTTTCTTGCAGGTCGTGACATGATGATTCAGGCCCGTACAGGAAGTGGTAAAACTGGTGCATTTTTGTTGCCAATGTTAGAGCGATTACAGTCAAATCATGCACATTGCCAAGCTCTTATTCTCGTGCCCACAAGAGAGCTAGCTAAGCAGGTTTGGCAACTAGCTGATGTAATTTGTCAAGATACTAAACTTAACGCGGTAGCGGTCTACGGCGGTGTCGGTTACGATTTACAGATCAAGGCTTTTCAGAGCGGAGTGCAGATTGTGGTTGGGACTCCTGGCCGTGTGTTAGACCATCTTCTTCGCGGTACGTTATCTCTTAACAGATTACAGATACGCGTATTCGATGAGGCTGACCGAATGTTATCTATGGGTTTCTACCCAGATATGCAAGCAATACAGAAATACCTTCCAGAGCGCACGCGCACTGACTTGCAAAACAGCATGTTCTCGGCCACATTTCCTTCCTTCGTGCTCCAGACAGCACAGGAGTTTCTATGTGCTCCAGAATTTCTCTCTCTTAGCGCCGACCAGGTGCACGTGACTGATACAGAGCACATTGTTTGCATTGTGCCAGTGATGGATAAAGATCGCAGCCTGATCAGGATTATAGAGGTTGAAAATCCTTCGTCAGCTATCATCTTTTGTAATACTAAGAACGTTGTTCACTACGTTAATGTTGTTCTACAGCGCTTTGGGTATGATGCTGATGAATTAAGCGCTGATCGTTCACAGTCAGATCGTGAAAGTATTCTCAAGCGGATTCGTGGAGGACAATTGCGCTTTCTGGTAGCGACTGATGTTGCAGCACGTGGTCTCGACATTCCTGAACTTTCTCATGTTATTCAGTACGAACCTCCGGAAGATCCAGAAGGATACATTCATCGGGCTGGACGAACAGGTCGGGCAGGTTCCGCTGGCATCGCGATTTCGCTCGTTAGTGAGGCCGAGGCATTAACACTGGACGCTATTGCCAAGCGTTACTCGATTGATTTCAAACAGAAACCTGCACCTACAGATTCGGATGTGCAGATGGTGGTAACTGAGCGAGTTACTACTCTTCTAGAGGCACGTTTGCGTGAACGTGATCGGTTGAAAACCGAACGAAGCCAGCGTTTTGTTCCGTTGGCTCGAGGTTTAGCTGAGAACGAAGACGAATCAGCATTGATTGCAAT